>Ga0209276_100146_pt1 | contig 138608 bp, 136 predicted proteins | sample DewCreD2012metaG_3_FD_185473 | JGI IMG/M metagenome (GOLD analysis project Ga0209276, IMG submission 185473) | Hot spring sediment bacterial and archeal communities from British Columbia, Canada, to study Microbial Dark Matter (Phase II) - Dewar... ...
CCTCGGGCACCCATGCCTGCGTGGTGCTGGTGGACCCCGAGACGGGGCAGGTCAAGATAGAGCGCTACCTGGCCGTGGACGACTGCGGCCGCATCATCAACCCCCTCCTGGTCCACGGCCAGGTGCATGGCGGTGTGGCCCAGGGCATCGCCCAGGCCCTCTACGAGTACGTGGTCTACGACGACAACGGCCAGCTCCTCACCCCCTCCCTCAACGAGTACGCCGTGCCCAGGGCCCACCAGCTACCCCCCCTGGAGGCAGACTTCATCGAGACGCCCTCCCCCCTGAACCCGTTGGGCGTCAAGGGCATCGGCGAGGGCGGGGCCATCGCTGCCACGCCGGCTGTGGCCAACGCGGTGCTGGACGCCCTGAGCCCCCTGGGCATCCGGCACCTGGACATCCCCCTCACCCCGGAAAAGGTCTGGGCCGCCATCCAGGAGGCGAAAGGAGGGCAGCCGTGATACCAGCACCCTTCGACTACGTGCAGGCCCGCAGCTTGGAGGAGGCCATCGCCCTCCTGCAGCGCCACGGTGAGGAGGCCAAACTGCTGGCCGGCGGCCACAGCCTCATCCCCATGATGAAGCTGAGGCTGGTCCGCCCGTCCCTGCTGGTGGACATCGGCGGTCTGGAAGAGCTGCGTTACATTCGCGAGGAGGGCGAGGAGGTGGCCATAGGCGCCCTGGCCCTGCACAGCGACGTGGCCCGCTCGCCCCTGGTGAGGGAGAAGGCCCCCCTGCTCGCCCAGGCGGCCTCGGTCATCGGCGATGTCCAGGTGCGCAACCGGGGCACCATCGGCGGCAGCCTGGCCCACGCCGACCCTGCCGCCGACTACCCAGCGGCGGTGCTGGCCAGCGAGGCCACCCTCGTGGCGCAGGGCCCGGGCGGACGGAGGGCTATCCCCGCCCGGGAGTATTTCCTGGGCCCGTTCACCACTGCCCTGGAACCGGAAGAGGTGCTGGTGGAGGTGCGGGTGCCAGCCCTGGCCCCGGGCACAGGCGCTGCCTACCTGAAGTTCCCCCACCCGGCCTCGGGGTTCGCCGTAGTGGGGTGCGCGGCGCTGGTCACCGTCCGGGGCGGAGAGGTGACGGGCGCCCGCGTCGCCTTCACCGGCGTGGCCGGTAGCCCTTTCCGCGACGACGGGGTCGAGGGGGCCGTGGTGGGCCGCCCGGCGGAGGCGGAGGCGATGGCGGAGGCGGCCGCCCTGGCCGCCCAGGCTGTAGACTATCCCTTGAGCGATGTCTTCGCCTCGGGCCGCTACCGGGTGCACCTGGCGAAGGTCTTCGCCCGGCGTGCCCTGGCCGAGGCCGTGGCCACGGCCGCCAGCTGAGCCCCACCCTGACGGGAGGTGAGTGCCCATGGCCATCCGTATCGAGGAGAAGTTCCAGGTGGAGGCCCCCAGGGAGCGGGTGTGGGCCTTCCTGCTAGACCCGCACAAGGTGGCAGCCTGCGCCCCCGGCGCGCAACTGACCGAGGTAGTGGACGAGCGCACCTTCAAAGGCAACGTGCGGGTGAAGGTGGGCATGATCACCGCCAGCTACGCGGGCCAGGCCCAGCTACAGGAGGTGGACGAGGCGGCCGGCCTGGTGCGGCTCGTCGCCCAGGGCAAGGAGTCGGCGGGCAGCGGCTCGGCCCGCGCCTCGCTGGAGGCCCGCATTCGCCCCGTTTCCGACTCGGCCACCGAAGTGGAGGTGGTCGCCGACATCGACGTGGTGGGCCGGCTGATGCAGTTCGGCCGGGGCATGGTGCAGGACGTCTCGCGCCAGCTCTTCCGGCGGTTCGTGGCCTGCGTGAAGCAGCAGTTGGAGAATCCAGAGGCGGCCGCCCCCCCTCAGGCCGGTCAGCCCATATCGGGCATATCCCTGGCCGCGGGGGCCGCCCGTTCCTCCCTGGGCCGCCTAATGGGCCGCCTGCGCCAGTCCGACAAGGGCCCCGGCAAGCAGTCCTAGAACTGCGGGCCTTCGGCCCAGGCGTACTCGCCCTCGGGGTCGCCGTATTTAGCACGCAGCCATAACCAGAGCCGCTTTTCCTCGCCCGGGTACCAGCGGCTGCGGCGCTCCAGCTCCTCCTCGCTGAAGGGCACGCCCTGCGGCCCGGCGTAGAGGGCCAGCTTGCAGCGCTCCTCCAGGCTCCAGGCCCTGACCATGGCCTGGGGCAGGTCGGCGCCCACGACGATGGCGCCGTTGCCGCTCATGAGCACGGCATCGGCATCGCCCACGGCGGCGGCCACGTCCTCGCCCATCTGGCGGTTGTGAAAGAGGTCGGCATCGTCCCAGAAGGCCACTTTGCCCACGATGCCGCCGAAGCCGTGCAGCACCGGCGGCACCTGGCGCCTGGCCGCCCACACCGTTATGCCCAGGCCATGGATACGGCACATCGCCCCCACCTCCGGGCGATGGCGGTAAAGGCCCAGGTGCAGGTCGACCTCGATAGGCCGATAACGGCGCTCGCCCCGCACCACGTTGCCTTCGAGGTCTAGCAGCAGCACTCGGTCGGCGGTAAGGCGGCCGAGGGGCGGCCAGGTAGGCGTGAACCACACGTGGTCGCCTTCGCGGGCGCTGACGTGTCCGAAGGCGTGGACGTACTCCATGCGGGCCAGCATCCGCGCCGCCGCCGCTACCTGGTCAGCCAGCAAGCCCTCCTCCTTTCTCGGGCGTGTCAGGGGTAGGAGCGGTGGCGGGCCTGGACCACCACCTGACGCGCAGCCGCAGGGGTATTGCGGCTGCGTAGCGCCCGTATCTGCCCGTCGATGATGACGGCGCATATGCCCGGGATGTCCCCGAACTCCAGCGACTCCAGGGGGCCGGGCTGGGTGCCGCCCCACGGCTCCTGCAGCAGGACCATGTCCGCCGGGCGCCCCGGCTCCAGCACCCCGTCTTCCACTCCCAGCACGCGGCCAGAGTTGCCCGTGGCCAGGGCGATGGCATCGGCAGCGGGCAGGCCCCCCAGCGAGGACAGCTCGGCGATGGTCTTCAGCATACCCAGGGGCATGACGCCCGTGCCCGACGGGGTATCGGTGCCGAGGATGACGCGGCCCAAAGCGCCCCGCTCCCGGGCCTGGCGCAGGATGAAGAGCGACGAGCGCAGATTGCCAGCCTGCACCAGTTGCAGGGCCATGTCCGATCCCTCGATGAGCCGCACCAGGTCTTCGTCGGGCAGGGCCGTGGTGCCGCCGTTGATATGTCCGGCGATATGAGGCCGCAGGGCCAGCAGGTGCTCCACCGTGATGGGCCGCGAGCCGGGTATGGACGCCCCGCCCGAGTGGCACATCACCAGGAAGCCCGCCTCCTTGGCCCACTCCACCTGGGGGGCCGCCTCCGAGGGGTCGGAGAAGGCACCGAAGCCGACCTTCATCAGACGCACGCCGGCCGCCGCCAGCTCTTGGAAGTCCTCTCGGGTTAGCACCGGCTCACAGATGACAGAGCCCCCCATCACCTTCACGCCGCCTGGTCGGAAGCTGGCGTAGGCCCTCTGGGCGGCGATGGCCAGGGCCTTCACGCCCGCCCGGTCAGCGGGGCGACCGGGCAGGTGTACCTCCGAGGCCGACATTACGCGGGTGACGCCGCCGTGCATGTAGCTCTCCAGCCAGCCGATGGCGTGCTGGCGGGGAGTGTAGTCGCCGAAGACGACGTGGGAGTGGGTATCGATGAGGCCCGGGATGGCCACCGCCCCCTGAGCGTCCACCACCACGTCGGCGCCGCCCCCCTCGTCGCCGATGGCCACGATGCGCCCGCCCTCGATTCGTACCGACGAGGCGTCCAGAGGCGGCTCGCCCAGGCGCCCTGTCACCACCGCCCGCAGGTTGCGCACCAGCAGGGAGCCATCGGGCGGCCCGAAGTGACCGATGTCGTAGGTGCCGTCCCAGGTCATCGCAGGCCGTCCTCGCCCTTGACCTCTTCCTTGCGCAGGCCGCCCAGCCGCTCGTTGATACGGCCGCGGTTGGTGACAGCCAGGCAGACCATTATCTCGTCGGGCAGGGGGGCGTCGGGCACCATGATGGTCACAGTGTCGTAGTGGGAGCGTACCCAGAGGGCGTGGCGGTAGGCGGTGGGTATGTCGATGGGCGTTCCGGCCGAGGCCCGCTTGGTTACCGACGGCAGCCAGGCCTTGCCGCCCCCGATGGTCTCGCGGAACGCGTCGCCGAAGACGCTGGTGAGGCAGGCCACGGCATGCTCCTGCTCCCCTGCCAGCCCGACGATGGCCCCCTTGCCGAAGCCCTCCACCTGGCAGCCCAGGGCATCCAGGGCGCGCCTGGCCAGCAGCCGCGCTAGCTCGGCGCTGGGCTCCACCAGCTCCCTCAGGTCATGGCTGAAGGGGCGTCCGGCGTAGGGGTTGCGGATCACGGCGGCGGCGGCCACCTTGCGCAGGGGGCCCAGGTCATCGCTTCGGCCCCCCTCGGTGTGCACCTCCTCCACCACGACTACGATCTTGCGGATGTCCATGGCAGCCCTCCTCGGCAGTTATCGCGGGCAGTGAGCGCCGAAAGGGGCGGCCCCGGAGGGCCGGTCGGCACCATCATGGCACCGCTCGCCAGCCTGTGTAAAGGCCGCGGCTGGACGCCGAGGCGCTGGACGACTCCGCAGACTGCCCAGCATCGATTTATGCGATAGATAGCATAAGTGGGTGGAGCTCTCGCCCTTGACAGGCCATCGCGCCGCAACTTAACATTGACTGGGTGCCTCACTCCCTGCACGGGAGGTGCTCATAATGTACAGGCTCCACAAGTTCCTGTGGGAACTCCGCCGCAACCCCGAGCTGGCAGAGCGCTTCCGCTCCGACCCTGACCAGACCATGCGCGACTACGGGCTCAACGAAGAAGAGATCAGGGCCATCAAGGGCAAAGAGTTTCGCAAGCTGTACCAGGCCGGGGCCAACCCTTACATCCTGCTCTTCGGTGCCGTGCACATGGGGGTCCCCCGCCAGGAGTACTATGAGCGCATGCGCTCCCAGTCGTAGCGCAGGAGGTAGGGCTGATGGGTAGGATCGTCGGCGCGTTCGCCACCTCCCACTCCCCGGGCATCACCGGCTTCCCGGAGATGGCCAACGAGGAGCAGCGCAACAAGGTCTACCGGGCCTTCGAGCAGGTGCGCAAGGAGCTGGAGGCAGCGCGGCCCGACGCCCTGGTGTGCATCTCCGTGGAGCACTTCACCAGCTTCTTCCTGAACAACTACCCCGCCTTCTGCATCGGCATCGCCGATTCCTACGTGGGGCCGCCCACGCCCGAGTTCGAGCGCTTCTTGCGAGTGGAGACGCGGACATTCCCCGGCCACGCCGCCCTGGGCACGGAGCTGCTGAAGTTCGCCTACCGTGAGGGGTTCGACCCCTCCTTTTCCTCGGGAGACATGGCCTTCGACGAGAACTTCTGCGTGCCCTTCCATTTCCTGCTGCCGGGCGACGACCTGGTACCGCTGGTGCCCATAATCGTCAACGGCGTGCAGCCGCCCCTGCCCACCCGCCGCCGCTGCTACGAGTTCGGCCGCATGCTGGCGCGGGCCATCGAGTCCCAGACGGTGGCCGACAGGGTGGCCATCCTGGCCACCGGCGGCCTGTCCCACTGGGTGGGCGCGCCCGAATCGGGCCAGATCAACACCGACTGGGACCAGCGGGTCATGGAGCTCCTCTCGCAGGGGCGAGCGGAGGAGATAGCCGAATGGAGCGACGAGGAGGTAGAGGCAGCCGGCAACGGGGCTGAGGAGATCCGGACGTGGCTGATGCTGGCCGGGGCGGTGCACGGGCGCAAGTTTCGTTTCCACGCTTACGAGCCCATCCCGCCCTGGCTGACAGGTACGGCCGTGGCCAGCGTGGAGCTTTAGGAGGAGGAGATGGGCAGGCTACCCAAGTTCACCGTGGCCGACATCAAGGGCGTCCAGGGGTACCCGCCGACCCCGGCCAAGGAGGGGGCCGACGACCCCCGCGCCCGCGATACCGTGGACCTGGACGAGACCGAGCGCATGATCCGTCAGCTCATCGCCGACGGGGTGGACAGCATCGCCACCAACGGCACGCTGGGGGAGATGGCCACCCTCACCCTGGACGAGTGGAAGGCCTTCGCTGCCACCGCCTGGGAGACGGCCAGGTCCATCGACCCCGATTATCCCCTCTTCGTAGGCGCCACCACCCTCAACACCCGCGACACCCTGGACCGCATGCGTTTCCTTCACGACCTGGGGGTCCCGGGCGTCCTGCTGGGCCGGCCCATGTGGTCGGAGATGACGGTGCAGGGGATGGTGCGTTTCTACCGCGACGTGGCCGAGACTTTTCCCAACATGAACATCATCGTCTACGACAACACGGCCGCTTTCCGGGGCGTCATCCCCACGGCCGCTTATGCGGCCCTGGCCGAGATACCGCAGATCATAGCGGTGAAGTACGCTGGCGGCGCCGCCATCGGCTTCCGCTACCACCACGACCTGCAGGCCGTGCGGGGCAAGATTAGGCTCATGCTCATCGAGACCATCTGGTTCATGGCCTACAGCCTCTATCCCGAGGAGTCGCCCGCCTGCTGGAGCAGCACGGTGGCCTGCGGGCCGTGGCCGGTACTCTACCTGCGAGATTCCATCCAGGCCGGCCGACTAGAGGAGGCGCGCTGGGTCTCGGAGCGCATCCTCTGGGCGCACGAGCCCTTCCTGGTCTCCCAGGACTTCACCGAGTTCGCCCGCTACAACACGCCCCTGGAGAAGATGCGCTTCAACGAGGCGGGCTATATCAAGGCGGGGCCCTCCCGTCCCCCTTACACCTTCGACATCGTTCCCGAGAAGTACGTAGAGGGTGTGCGGGAACACGTGCGCCGCTGGAAGCAGGTCATCGAGGAGGTGCGCCAGCGCACCGCCGCCCGCGCCGCGTCGTGAGGCACGGGCACGCGCTGAGGGAGCGCGGGCGAGCGGACAGCGCAGCTAGAGGACCGAGCAAGGGGAGGTCGTGAGCCATGCAGCTGCTGAAGGGACGGCGGCAGCCCAGCCCTGAGGTCCGGTCCATGCTCGAGGCCATGGTGGACATGGTGCCCCAGGGGCGGGTGCCGGCCCGCATCTTCAACGACCCCGAAGTGTTCGAGCTGGAGCAGGAGCGCATCTTCGGGCGGTGCTGGGTCTTCCTGGCCCACGAGTCAGAGATCCCCAGCCCCGGCGACTACGTCCTTCGCTATATAGCCAACAACTCCATCATCGTGGTGCGGGACGAGGAGGGAAAGGTGCGGGCCCACCTGAACATGTGCCGTCACCGGGGCAACCAGGTGTGCAAGGCGGAGATGGGCAACGCCTCCCACTTCCGCTGCTCCTATCACGGCTGGACGTACAAGAACACCGGTGAGCTCATCGGCGTCCCCTACTGGAACGAGGTCTACCACCGACGGCTGGACAAGGCAGAGTGGGCCCTGGTGCCAGTACGGGTGGAGACCTACAACGGCCTCATCTTCGGCAACCTGGACCCCGACGCCCCGTCCCTGGAGGAGTACCTTGGCGGCTTCCAGTGGTACCTGGACTTCTACCTGAAGCCCGGCCCCAACGGGACCGAGGTCTACGGCACACCCGACAAATGGGTGGCCGACACCGACTGGAAGATCTGTGCCGAGAACTTCGCCGGCGACGGCTACCACACGCCGGTGGCCCACGCCTTCGGCTTCGAACTGGGCTACTTCCCGTCGTCGGCCCGCACCCACTTCGAGGGGGTGGCGGTGCACATACCGGGCAAGGGCCACGCCATCGGCCTGGGCCGCACCCCCGGCATGCCGCCCTTCTTCGGCTTCCCGCCCGAGGTGGTGGAGGCCATGCAACAGACTCTCACGCCCGAGCAGGTGCAGGTGTTCAGCCAAGTGCGCACGGCCGTCTGCACGGTCTTCCCGAACCTGTCCATCCTGCTGCAGCCCTTCAGCCGCATCCCGGGCCAGCCGGGGGTGCGCTTCGTGACTATGCGCCTGTGGCACCCCATAGGCCCGGGCAGGATCCAGATGTGGTCGTGGTGCATCGTGCCCAAGGACGCGCCCCAGTGGTACAAGGACGAGTCCTACCTGGCCTACACCCTGGCCTTCGGAGCCGCGGGCATGTTCGAGCAGGACGACTTCGAGAACTGGACCAACCTCACCCGCCAGGTGAAGTCCACCCTGGCCCGCGACCTGGTCTTCCCGTACGAAATGGGCATGGACCTGGAGCCGGACCCCACCTTCCCGGGCCCGGGGGTGGCCGTGCCCCCCTACGTCCACGAGACCAACTTCCGCAATATGTGGTCCACCTGGGCCAAGTACATGCTGCGCGACTAGCATCCAGGGAGGAGCGAGGACGGACCATGGGCGTGGACCCCGCCATCAAGGCCGAGATCGAGGAGTTCCTGCTCCACGAGGCCGAACTGCTGGACGAGCGGCGCTTCGAGGAGTGGATCGAGCTCTTCGCCGAGGACGCCCGCTATGAGGCGCCCATGCGGGTGACCAAGGCCCGCGACGCGGGGCCGGACATCGTCGAGGAGAGCAAGATCTTCTCCGACAATCGCGAGACGCTGTACATCCGCGTGCAGCGGTTGGGCACCGAGTTCGCCTGGGCCGAGGACCCTCCCTCCCGCACCCGCCACTTCGTCACCAACATCCGCGTCCAGCCCGGCGACAAGGAGAACGAGTACCGGGTGCGTTGCAACCTGCTGGTCTACCGAAACCGCGGCGACACGCCCGACTACGACCTGCTCTCGGCCGACCGGCAGGACATCGTGCGGCGGGTGGACGGGGGCTGGAAGATCGCCTACCGCCGGATAGTGCTCGACCAGAGCACGGTGGGCAGCCACAACCTGTCCATCTTCCTGTGAGGGGGAGCGTCATGGGGGACAGGCAGGACGGGACGCAGGCGGGCCGTAACAGCCAGGACGAGTTCGTCATCGCCAACGAGTTTGCCACTGTCATCGTGCGCAAGGTGCACACGCGCAACGGCGTCCGCCTGGAGATCGCGTCGCCCAAGCTGGGCCACAGCATCCGCCTCGATCCCCTGGAGCTAGAGAGCCTGACCTGGCAGACCACCGAGACCTTCTCCCGCTTCCTGGAGACCCCCTTCGGCCCGGGCTCCTGAGGAGGGCGGCACCGCCCGCAGGCAGGTGCAGGGCCGCCACCTGCGGTGAGGCCTGCTGAACGGGTTATGACGCGCGACGGCACAGGCTGGCTCGAGGGACACGTGGCCCTGGTGACCGGGGGCGCCTCCGGCATCGGCCGGGGCATCGTGGACGTGTTCGTGGGCCAGGGAGCGCGGGTGGGCGTGCTCGACCTGTCACGAGAGGGGCTGCAGGCCCTTCGCTCCGTCCATGGCGAGCGGGTGCTGCCCCTCCACGGCGACGCTACCGTGTGGGAGGACAACCGGCGGGCGGTGGCCGAGACGGTGGCCGCCTACGGCCGACTGGACACGCTGGTGTGCAGCGTCGGCCTGTTCGACTACTACGCGAGGCTGCAGGACGTGCCGGCGGAGCGCCTCCCCGACGCCTTCGACGAGATCTTCGCCGTCAACGTGAAGAGCTATCTCCTCAGCGCCAAGGCTGCCCTGCCCGCGCTCCTGGAATCGGAGGGCTCCATCATCTTCAACGTGTCGAGTTCGGGGTTCTACACGGGCGGCTCGGGCTTCCTTTACGGGGCCACCAAGTGGGCGTTGAGGGGGCTGGTTTCGCTGTTGGCCTGCGAGTTGGCGCCCAGGGTGAGGGTGAACGGCATCGCCCCCGGGGGCACCACTCGCACCCGTCTGCGGGGCCTGCGGAGCCTGGGGCAGGACATCTCCGCCGACCAGGTGCAGGGCCGGGACGAACGCATACGGGCATCCAACCCCATGCGGGCGGTGCCGACGCCCGAGGACCACGCCTGGGCCTGCGTCTACCTGGCCTGCAAGCAGCTCAGCGGCGTGGTGACGGGCGTCATCATCAACACCGACGGCGGCCTGGGGGCAGCCCCTCCCGGCCGGGCCCTGAGCTAGGTACAGGCGGCGCCGGGGGCCACCGCCGTAACGCTGACCGTAGCCGCGGCGTCGCAATCCATGGGCCGGCGCCTTCTTGACCGTGCAGGAAATGGGAGTTAACATCATAAGGGGTAGGGGATTGGGAGATTTTATACAGCAAAATCTTTTTAAACACGGAGGTCTGGCATGGCGTACGTGATCTGCGAGCCCTGCATCGACGTGATGGACAAGTCCTGCGTCGAGGTCTGCCCCGTGGACTGCATCCACTACGAGGAGGGGGTCGACCGCAAGCTGTATATCGACCCTGACGAGTGCATCGACTGCGGCGCCTGCGAGCCCGTCTGCCCCGTCACCGCCATCTTCGCCGAGGACGATGTGCCCGACCAGTGGAAGGAGTACATCGAGCTGGACGCCAACTGGTACAAGGACCCCGACTCCGTTCGCGCCCGCATCAATGAGCTGAAGCCGGCCTAGCCGACGGCGTCCCGGCCCGAGTCATACGCTGAAGGCCCTGGCCCTCACCCTGAAGGGGAGGCCAGGGCCTTCAGCGTCTCTGCGAGCAGTTCGGCCGTCTCGGCATCGCGGTCGCACAGGCGCACCACCGATATGGCCGAGCGGGGGTGAGCGTCCAGGTACTCCTGGACCGCCCGCACGATGATCCGCACCCCGTCGGCCTTGGGAAAGCCAAAGATGCCGGTAGAGATGGCCGGTATGGCCACGCTCCTCGCCCCTACCTCGTCGGCCCGTTCCAAAGCGCTCCGCACGGCCCTGGCCAGCAGCGCCTCCTCGTCGCCCATGCCCCAGCGCGGCCCCACGGCGTGCACGACGTGGCGGGCCCTGAGCCTCCCGGCGCCGGTGATGGCAGCCTCGCCGGTAGGCACGGGGCCGTGCTCGCGCACCCAGCGGTCGCTCTCTTCCTGGATCTCGCGCCCGCCCCGACGGACGATGGCCCCGGCCACACCGCCGCCATGGGCCAGGCGCTCGTTGGCGGCATTGACGATGACGTCCGTCTCCTCCTCGGTGATGTCGCCGCGGACGGCCTCCAGGACCCGCCCGTCGGGCCGCCGGTAGGAGGCCAGCACCTGGGCCATAGACTACGGGTCACCCAGCCTCTCTTTCAGGGCGGATACCAGGTTGGCGATGGGCACCCGCACCTGGGCCATGCTGTCGCGGTCGCGGATGGTCACCGCCTCGTCCTGCAGCGTGTCGAAGTCGATGGTCACGCAGTACGGGGTGCCGATCTCGTCCTGCCGCCGGTAGCGGCGACCGATGCTCTGGGCGTCGTCGTACTGGGTCATGAAGTGGGGCCGCAGCAGGTCCCACACCCGCCTGGCCACCGGCACCAGGTCCTCGTGTCGGGAGAGGGGCAGCACCGCCACCTTCACGGGTGCCAGAGCAGGATGCAGGCGCAGCACCGCCCGCGTCTCCCCCCGCACCTCTTCTTCGTCGTAGGCGTCCATCATGAAGGCCATGAAGCAGCGGTCTACTCCCGCCGAGGGCTCGATAACGTAGGGCACGATGTGCTCGCCTGTCTCATCGTCGAAGTACGTGAGCTGTCGGCCCGAGTACTCCGAATGACGGCGCAGGTCGAAATCGGTGCGGTTGGCGATACCCTCCAGCTCCGACCAGCCCATCGGGAACAGGTACTCGATCTCGTAGGTGTCCTTAGCGTAATGGGCCAGCTCATCGGGCTCCAGTCGCCGCACTCGCAGGTTCTCCTCGCGGATGCCGTAGCGACGGTACCAGCTGTAGCGCTCCTCCACCCAGTGCCTGTGCCACTCTTCGTCGGTGCCGGGCCGGCAGAAGAACTCGATCTCCATCTGCTCGAACTCGCGGTCGCGGAAGATGAAGTTGCCCGGGGTCACCTCGTTGCGGAAGGCCTTGCCGATCTGGGCGATGCCGAAGGGCAGCTTCTTGCGAGAGGTGGTCTGGACGTTGTCGAAGTTGACGAAGATGCCCTGGGCAGTCTCGGGGCGCAGATAGGCCGTGGCGCGGTCGAGCTCGTCCTTGAGGTCGCGGATTCGGGCCGAGGCCCGCTCCCAGTCCTCCCCCTGCAGCTCCTGGATGGCACGGGTGAACTCGGCCTCCACGTCGATGGGCCCTACGTAGGTGCGAAACATGAGGTTGAACATGCGCGGGGCGGTGAGCTCGCCGCCGCACTCGGGGCAGCGGGTAGGATAGGCCGGGGGCGCGTGGCCGTGGGCGGCCTCGGGCTCCGGGTGCTCTCGCGCCAGTTCGTCGGCCCGGAAGCGGCGCTTGCAGGACTTGCAGTCCACCATGGGGTCAGCGAAGGTCTCCACGTGTCCGCTGGCCACCCACACCCTCGGGTTCATGACGATGGCCGCGTCCAGGCCCACCATGTCGGGCCGCTCCTGGACCACCGCCTTCCACCAGGCCCGCTTGATGTTGTTCTTCAGCTCCACGCCCAGGGGGCCATAGTCCCAGAAGCCGCCGATGCCTCCGTAGATCTCGCTGCCCTGGAACACGAAGCCACGGCGCTTGCAAAGGGAGACGAACTTGTCCATGGTGAGCTTAGGCGCCATATCTGCCACCTCGCCCCGGATATGGTCGCGGACATGGAGGCCGGCGAGGAGCCCCGGGCCGCCCCTCCCTTGCTGCAAGGTATCAGGCCCGGCCTCCTTTTTTCAACGTCCGCCACGTTAGAATGGCGACTGGCATGACCTCGCTCCTGGGCGTAGATGTGGGCGGCACCTTCACCGACTTCCTGCTCTGGCAGGACGGCCGGCTGCTGCTGTTCAAGCGGCCCAGCACCCCGGCCGACCCCTCGCAGGGAGTGGTGACGGGGCTGGACGAGATGGGCGCCCGGCCCCGGGCGGTGGTGCACGGCTCCACCATCGCCACCAATGCCCTCATCGAGCGCAAAGGGGCACCCACCGCCCTGGTCACCACCAGGGGCTTTGCCGACGTCCTGGTCATCGGCCGGCAGACGCGCCCCAGACTGTACGACCTGGAGCCCTCCCGCCCTCCACCTCTGGTCCCCGACGGCTGGCGCCTGGAGGCCCAGGAGCGCCTGGACGCCCGTGGCAACGTGCTCCAGCCCCTTGACCCGGAGGAGGCGGAGGCACTGGTGGAGCAGGCCCTCTCCCTGGGGGCGCGCTCGCTAGCAGTGTGCTTCCTCTTCTCGTTCCTCGACCCGGGGCACGAGCGCCTGGTGGCCGAGGCGGCCCGTCGCCGTGGGCTGTTCGTTTCCGCCTCCCACGAGGTGCTGCCCGAGCACCGCGAGTACGAGCGGACGGTAGCCACCGTGGTCAATGCCTATGTATCGCCGGTCATGACGACCTATCTGGAGCGGCTGGAAGCGGCGCTGCGTCGACGGGGAGTGGGGCGGCTGAGCATCATGGCCTCCTCCGGCGGGGCCATGTCGCCGCGGGCGGCCGGGCGCCTGGCCGTGCGCACGGTCCTGTCCGGCCCCGCCGGCGGCGTGGTGGGCGCCCTGTGGGCCGCCGCCCAATCGGGCATCGACCAAATCGTCACCCTGGACATGGGAGGGACCTCGGCCGACGTGGCCCTGTGCCCTGGCCGCCTGCCCGAGCGCGACGAGACGCTGGTGGGCGACCTGCCCGTCCGCGGGAGCACCGTGGATGTGGTGAGCGTGGGCGCCGGGGGCGGCTCCATCGCCAGGCTGGACGAGGGCGGTGCCCTGCGGGTCGGGCCGGAGAGCGCCGGCGCCGACCCTGGCCCCGCCTGCTACGGCCGCTCCCTCCTTCCCACCGTCACCGACGCGCACGTGGTGCTCGGCCGCATACTGCCCGACCGCTTCCTGGGAGGGAGGATGGCCCTGGACGCCGACCGCTCGCGACAGGCCCTGGCCTCCCTGGCGCCGGCCTTCGGCGGCGACGTGGTGCGGGCGGCCGAGGCGGTGGTGCGTGTGGCCAACGCCAGCATGGAGCGGGCCCTCCGCGTCGTGTCCGTGGAGAGAGGGCACGATCCGCGCCGCTTCACCCTGGTGGCCTTCGGCGGCGCCGGGCCGCTGCACGCCTGTGAGCTGGCCCAGGCCCTGCGCATCCCCAGGGTGCTGGTGCCCCGCTACCCGGGCGTCCTCTCCGCCCTGGGTATGGTGGTAGCGAGACCGGTCAAGGAGCTCCGGGCCGCTGTCATGGCCGCCGTACCGCCGCAGGACGGGCGCGAGTGGGAGGAGGCGTCTCGCGTCCTTGCCCTTCGCTTCCGCGAGCTGGAAGAGCAGGGACGGCGGGAACTGCTGGAAGAAGGGTTCGTGCTGGACGGGCTGGTGGTGGAGCGGGTGCTGGACCTGCGCTACGCCGGGCAGTCCTATGAGCTGGCCGTGGCCGTGCAGGACGTCGACCCGCGGCACTTCCTGCCCCGCTTCCACGCCCTGCACCACGAGCGGTATGCCCACGCCGACCCCTCGCGGACGGTGGAGGTGGTGAACCTGCGCTTGCGGTTAGCGTTGCCGGGGGCGGATCTCTCGCTCCCACCCCTGCCGGAGGGGAGCCACGACGCTACGCCAGCGCTGGTCGGGCGCCGTCCTGCCTGGTTCGGCCGCCGGTGGGATGTCCCGGTCTACCAGCGAGAGGGGCTGCGGGCGGGCAACCACATCGCCGGCCCGGCGCTGGTGGTGCAGATGGACGCCACTACCGCCGTGCCACCCGGTTGGGGGGCGACGGTGGACCGGTGCGGCAACCTCCTGCTCGCACCGGCGGGGAACTGAGCCAGGGTCCTGGCCCTACTCCCGCGCAGGGCACGAGAGAAGGGGACAGGAGTCGCCTCGCTGTCCCCTCCCCTTATGTAGCCAGGTCTAGGCCTTCCCGATGCGGTACATCACCGTCCCGCACACAGGGCAGGTGCCCTTGGTGGCGGGCCGGCCGTTCTTCAGGGTAACCGACTGCGGGTTCCGCATCTCGCGCTGGGCGCGACACTTGAGGCAGTACGCTTGCATCGCTCACACACCCCCCATGCCTGTCTTCTGTAAACGGTCTGCTTGCGCCCTAGCATACCTTCCTGGCCGAGGATGTCAAGAGCGGTAGAGGGGGAAAAGGGGCAGCCGAAGGAGAGAACGCGGGCCCTGAGCGCCTCTGAAGCCGTCTCTAGCCAGTCAGCACCGTCTCAGGGCGCCAGAGCCCTTTCGAGTCGTCCCGCCTGAGGACCGCCACCAGATTGCCCTGGGCGTCGTGGACGCGCAGGCGCTCGGCCTGGCCGGGCAGGGCGTCCAGCGGCAGCGGGCGGCCGTGGCCCACGGCCCTCGCCTGGGCATCGTCGAGCTGTGCCGAAGGCAGATGGGCCACAGCGACCTCGGGCGGAAGCAGCCGCGTCTGCCACTCGTCGGCGAGCCGCTCCAGCGGCACCGCTTCCGCCAGAAGGAAAGGCCCCACCCGTGTCCGCACCAGCCGCGTAACGTGCGCGCCACAGCCCAGCTTCAGCCCGAGGTCGTGCACCAAGGAGCGTATGTAGGTGCCGCGGCCGCACTCCACTTCCAGCACCAGCACGGGGGGCCGGAACTCGACGAGGTTCAGACGGTACACCTGCACCGTACGGGGCGAGAGCTGGGGCGGCTGGCCGGAGCGGGCCCGGTCGTAGGCGCGATGCCCCGCCACCTTTACGGCGCTGAAGGGGGGTGGCACCTGCCGTATCTGGCCGCGAAAGGACTGCAGGGCCTCCCGCAAGGCTTCCTCGCTCACCGTGGCGGGGTCGCCCTCGTAGGTGACCTGGCCCTGGGCGTCGTAGGTGGTGGTAGCCTGGCCCAGCAGCGCTTCCACCAGGTACGCCTTGGGCAGATCGAGCAGGTAGCGGGAGAGGCGGGTCGCCCTGCCCAGCAGCACGGGCAGCACCCCCTCAGCCAGGGGGTCGAGGGTGCCGCCATGGCCCACCCGCCGCTGGCCGGTAAGACGCCGCACCTGCCGTACCACGTCGAAGGACGTGGGGCCGGGAGGCTTGCGGACGTTCAGTACACCGCTGGCGGCCAACCCACTAGCCCGAACCCTGCCCGGACACCTCGTCGATGAGGCGCAGCAGGCGGTCGCCCCTCTCCAGCGACTCGTCCAGTCTGAACTGGAGGGTGGGAACGCGCTTCATCACCAGCCGTTGCACCAGGTGATGACGCAAGAAGGCGCTGGCGTTGCGCAGCGCCTCCATGGTGGCGTCTTTCTCCTCCTGTGAGCCGAGGACGCTGACGTACACCCGCGCGTACTGCAGGTCCGGCGACACGTCTACGCGGGTGATGGTTATGAACTGGGCCAGGCGCGGGTCGTGCAGCTCGCGGCGCACCAGCTCCGACAGCTCCTGGCGCAGAAGAGTACCCAAGCGCTCCAGTCGCCTGCTCATAGCCCCCCACCTCTGCGGCCGAGGCGGTCCGCGGCCTGCCCCGCGGGCCCCGGTGGGCGCGGCGCGGGGTGCAACCGTGCAGATGTAGCTTTCGGCCCACCGCCCATGGAGGCCTCCACCGGACCAGGTCGCGCTATGTTCAGGACTTGCGCTGGCGGCGGAAGGTCTCGATGTAATCGCCTTCCTCGAAGTCGTTGAACCCTTCCACCCCTATGCCGCACTCGTAGCCGGCTGAGACCTCGCGCACGTCCTCCTGGAAGCGGCGCAGGCTGGTGATCCGTCCCGTGTGCAGTACCTGCCCGTTGCGAATGACACGACAGGGGGCGCCACGGACGATGTTGCCCTCGCGCACGTAGCAGCCCGCTACCTTGCCCTGTCGGACGCGAAAGACGGCCCGCACCTCGGCGCGGCCTTCCACCACCTCCACCGTCTCCGGCTCCAGCAGCCCCTCCAGCGCCTTCTGCATGTCCTCGATGAGCTGGTAGATGATCTGGTAGTTGCGTACCTGGACGCCGTAGTTGGCTGCCTCTCGCAGGGCACCGGGCTCCGCCCTCACCTGGAAGGCGACGATGATGGCGTTGGAGGCCTCGGCCAGCAGCACGTCCGACTCGGTGACGTTGCCCGTGGCCGCGTGCAACACGTTGACGCGCACGCGCTCGTTGCTCAGCCGCTCCAGTGCGGAGCGTATGGCCTCCACGCTTCCCTGGACGTCGGCCTTGAGGATGACGTTCAGCTCCCGCGCTTGGCCGGCGGCGATCTGCCCCGACAGCTCTTCGAGGGTGATGGTATGGGCAGCACGGGCGAGCGCCCGCTCGCGCTGGCGCTCCTCCACCATCTGCCGGGCGGTGGCCTCGTCGGGGACGACGCGCAGCACGTCGCCCGCGCGAGGCACCTCTTCCAGGCCCATGAGCTTGACCGGCGTGGAGGGGCCAGCCTCTTTCACCTGGCGGCCGAACTCGTTGAACATGGCCTTGACCCGGCCCCAGGTCTCGCCGGCCACCACCACGTCGCCCACCCGCAGGGTGCCGTTCTGGACGATGACGGTGGCCATGGGGCCGCGCCGCGGGTCCAGCTCCGATTCGATGATGGCTCCCACGGCTGGCCGGTTAGGGTTGGCCTTGAGCTCCTGCAACTCGGCCACGAGGATGATGTGCTCCAGCAGGTCCTGGACGCCCTCGCCTGTCTTGGCCGAGACAGGCAGAGCGATGACGTCCCCGCCCCACTCCTCGATGAGCAGCCCGTGCTCGGCGAGCTGACGCTTCACCTTCTCCTGGTCGGCGCCCGGCAGGTCCACCTTGTTTATGGCCACGATGATGGGGACTCCGGCCGCCTTGGCGTGGTTGATCGCTTCCACCGTCTGGGGCATGACACCGTCGTCGGCGGCCACTACCAGGACAGCGATATCCGTCACCTGGGCGCCACGGGCCCGCAGGGCAGTGAAGGCCTCGTGGCCGGGCGTGTCGATGAAGGTCACCCTGTGCCCGTCCACCTCAACCTGGTAGGCGCCGATGTGCTGCGTGATGCCCCCCACCTCCTGCGCGGCCACGTTGGTGCGACGGATGGTGTCCAGCAGGGTCGTCTTGCCGTGGTCGACATGGCCCATGACGGTCACCACCGGCGGCCGCGGCTGGAGCTGGCTGGGGTCTTCCTCTTCTTCCTCGGCGGCGGCGCGGGCGGGAGCGGCGGGCCTGGTCTCGGCCTCCACCTGGAAGCCCAGCTCCTGGGCCAGGGCGGCGGCCGCCTCGAACTCCACGGCCTGGTTGATGTTAGCCATTATGCCCCGCCGCATGAGGCCCTTGATGACCTCGATGGGCGAGATGCCCAGCCTCTCGCCCAGCTCGCGCACGGTGATGGTCTCGGGCAGGCTGATGGTGCGGGTGCCGTGGGTCGTCATGTCGTCACTTCACCTTTCTCGCGCAGCGATTCAGCATAGGCCACCAGGGCCTCACGGTCCTGGGGGGAGATGGCGGTGCGCAGGGCATGGGCCAGGCGGTCCCGCTTCAGGGCCGCCTGCCAGCAGCGATAGTCTCGGTGGACGTAGGCACCCCGCCCGGGCCGCTTGCCGGTGGGGTCTACCTCCACCCGCCCTTCCGGGGTGCGGACGATGCGCACCAGCTCCCGTTTGGCCGTAGTGTCCCGGCACCCCACGCAGGTGCGGACGGGCACGTGCCTGGTGCGGGCAGCCACGGCCTACAGTTCCTCCAGCTCCTCCAACTCTTTCAGGTCGAAGTCCTCGTCTTCCACCTTGGGCCGCCGGGGGCCCTTCTTGGCCTTCTTGCCCTTGGCCTCTTCCTTTTCCAGCCGGCGGGCCGAGCGCCCCAGCACCTCCTCGGCGAAACGGATGACAGGGCGCTGGGCAGGGCTGCCCACGGGCGCGGGCTCGCCCTCGGCCGGGGCCTCGGCAGCGGGGGCCGCGGCCTCCTCCTGGGCTGGCGCCGGGGCCGTGGCCTCTGCCTCCACTTCGGTCTCGGCGGGACCCTCCCGTTCGATAACCTCCTCCCAGGGCTGCAGGGGCCGCTCCTCTTCCGCCGGCCGCTCGGTGCGGGCGGGAGGCGCCTCGGCGGGAGCGCCGTCGCGGGCATGGACGCCCACCTTCTCCAGCACCGACTCGGGCTTGATGTCAATGCGCCAGCCGGTGAGCTTGGCCGCCAGGCGGGCGTTCTGTCCCTCCTTGCCGATGGCCAGGGAGAGCTGGCGGTCGGGGACGATTACGATGGCCGTCTTCTCGTCCTCGTTGATGATGACGCGGCTCACCTGGGCGGGGCTGAGGGCGTTGGCCACGAAGCGGGCGGGGTCCTTGTCCCACTCCACCACGTCGATGCGCTCGCCGCCCAGTTCGTTGACGATGTTCTGGATGCGCAGGCCCCGCAGCCCCACGCAGGCCCCTACGGGGTCTACGCCGGGCTGGCGGGCAGCTACCGCCACCTTGCTGCGCTGGCCGGGCTCGCGGGCGATGGCCTTGACCTCGACGATGCCCTTGGCCACCTCCGGCACCTCCAGTTCCAGGAGGCGCTTCACCAGGTTGCGGTGGGTGCGGGAGAGGACGAGCTGCGGCCCCTTGGCGGTGCGCTGCACCTCCAGCAGGTAGAACTTCATGCGCTGGCCCGGGCGGTACTGCTCGGTGCGCACCTGCTCGGAGGCGGGCAGGACTGCCTCGGTGTGGCCCAGGTCGACGATGACCTGCCGCGGCTCGACGCGCTGGATGACGCCGGACACGATCTCGCCCTCGCGGGCGGCGAATTCCTCATAGACCTTTTCCCGCTCGGCCTCGCGCAGCCGCTGCAGGACAACCTGCTTGGCAGTCTGGGCGGCGATGCGGCCGGCGCCCTGGGGCGTGACCTCGATGGTCACGGTATCGCCGATGCGGGCGTCGGGCTTGTAGCGACGGGCCTCGTCCAGGGTCATCTCCGTCTTGGGGTCGGAGACCTCCTCCACCACCGTCTTGTGCTGGTAGACGTGGACGGAGCCGCGGTCGGGGTCGATGCGGACGGTGATGTTGCCCTGGAGGCCGGAGTCCTTCTTGTAGGCGGAGACCAGGGCGGCCTCCACCGCCCGCAGGACCACGTCCCTGGGCAGGTTCTTCTCCGCCGCCAGCTGCGTTATGGCGATGAGGAACTCGCTCTTCATCTGGCCACGCCTCCGCCTGGCACCCCCAAAGAATTCAAAAAGGTGGGTCGCCCCACCTTCGGGCCCATCTATTCCGCCCAAATGTTAGCACGGGTGCGCCAGCGGCGCAAGCCCACCGGCCGCGTTGACAGCCCCCGGGGCCACTGCTACCCTCAAGGCGGGGCCGGAGGTGACCACCCGTCGGGCCATGAACGTCATCCGCTGTACCGTCATCGATGAGAAGGGTGCGGTCAGCTTCATCGCCCACGCCGATGCCCTGCCGGCCCTGGTAGCTGCCTGCGCCACCAACCCTTCTTCGCTGGAGGAGCTGCTGGACCGGGCCGACCCTTACTACCGCACACTCAAGGACTACGTCCTGTCCGGCCTGGCCGTGTTCGACGAGCACAACACCAGCGACGAGTTCAGCTCCATCCGGGAGGAGCTGGAGAAGCGCCCGCCCTACCAGCATCCCGTGTTCAGGGTGGTGGACGAGGTGACCAGGGAGGCGAGCCTGCAGCCGGTGAAGGCGGGGGCGGTAGTGTTCAACCTGCGGGACAAGCGCATTATCCAGATCATAAATACTTATCGGGAGATCAGGCGGACGGGCATGGCCCGCGTATTCGACGGCGAGGGCTTCACCGGCAGGGTCTTCCGCTACCGCCTGCCCGAAGAGTGGTCCCTGGTGCCCTGAGCGGGGAGAACCGAGGGCCTGCCCCATCCGTTTTATGACTTTGGGGGGATAGAGTGTCCGGCGAGCAGCGGCCGCCCCTGTGGCGGGGCCGGCCTCTCTGGGCCGAGGTGGACCTGGACGCCCTGGCCCACAACGTCCGCACCCTCAAGGCCAGGGCCCAGGGCGCCCAGCTCTGGGCCGTGGTCAAGGCCAACGCCTACGGCCACGGCGCGGTAGCCGTCGCCAGGGCGGCCCTCGATGCGGGGGCCGATGGCCTCTGCGTCGTCTGCCTGGAGGAAGCGGAGGAGCTGCGCCTATCCGGCATCGGTGCCCCGGTTTTGGTGCTGGGACCCACCGAGCCGTGGCAGGCCAGGCGTGCCGTGGAGCTGAGCGTCATCCCCACCGTGGCCAGCCGCGAGCTGGCCCTCGCCCTGGCCGACGCCGCCGCCGCCCTGGACGTGGTGCAGCCGGTGCATATCAAGGTGGATACGGGCCTGCACCGCTTTGGCCTCCGCCCGTACGAGGCTATCGCCCTGGCCCGCTTCCTGCGCCAGGTGCCCCAGCTGCGGGTGGAGGGCTTGTTCACCCATTTTGCCAGCGCCGAGGACGGCGATAAGACCTACACCCTGGAGCAGTACCGCACCTTCCTCTCGGTGGCCGGGGAGCTGGACTGGGTACCCGTGCGCCACGTTTCCAACACTGCTACCATTCTGGACATGCCGGAGATGAGCCTGGACCTGGTCCGGCCTGGTGTGGGCCTGTACGGGTGCTACCCTGCCGGCCCCAGGCCGGACGTGGAACTGCGGGCGGTGCTCTCCCTCAAGTCCCGTCTGGTGCGCCTCACCTGGCTGGAGCCCGGCGAGTCGGTGAGTTACGGCCGCACGTGGCGGGCGCGCCGCCGCAGCCTGGTGGGGCTGGTGCCCTGCGGCTACGCCGATGGCCTGCCCCGCGTCCTCTCCAACCGGGGGTGGATGCTGGTGCGCGGGCGCCGCGTCCCGGTCATCGGCCGCGTGTGCATGGACATGTGCATGGTAGACGTGACCGAGGTGCCCGAAGTGGCCGTGGGCGACGAGGTGGTCATCCTGGGCCGCCAGGGCGAGGAAGAGATACGCGCCGAGGAGGTGGCCTCCCTCTGCGACACCATCAGCTACGAAGTCCTGTGCGGAATAGGGCCGCGGGTGCCGCGCCTCTTCCTGCAGGGCGGTCAGGTGGTGGGCGTGGAGCTGCGGAGGGGGCACCTGGAAGGCGCCCTGGCCCGCGGGGCCGCCGTCAGCGCCGCCGATGCCCATGAGTAGGGGTCCGAGAAACGGCCGCCAGCCAGCGACCGCAAGTAGCGGGCGTTATAGCCCCTTCCTCATCTTCGGCATCGCCCTGTTCGCTATGGCCGCCTTTTACGGCCTGCTGGCCGTCGCCTCCCAGCTCGACGACTACTTCCTGCCCGGCAACGAGATCAGCCTGGGCCCTCTCGGCAACCTGCCAGGCATCGATAGCGGCCAGACGCCCGAGGCGGCCACGCCCGAGCAGCGCATCAACGTGCTGCTGCTGGGACTGGACCTGCGGCCGGACGACCCGCCGGGCACGCCAGCCCGCACCGACAGCATCGCCATCCTCACCCTCGACCCGTACAGCAACACTGCCGGCGTGCTCAGCATCCCGCGCGACCTGTGGGTGCAGATACCCACCGGCCGCGGCGGCTACTTCTATCAGCGCATCAACGTGGCCTACGAGGCAGCGGACTGGCCGGACGTGCGCTACCCCGGCGGCGGAGTGGCGTTGGTGAAGGACACCATCAAGCGCAACTTCGACATCACCATCGATCACTACGTGGTGATGGAGTGGTCGTCGTTCGTCCAGTTGATCGACGCCTTGGGCGGCATCGACATCAACGTGCCCGAGACGGTCTACGACCCGGCCTATAACGACTGCAACCGCTGCCCCTACCGAGAGGTGCTGTTCCGCCCCGGGCCCCAGCACATGGACGGGCAACGCGCCCTGGCCTACGTCCGCATCCGCTACGGCTCCGACGACCTGGACCGCATCGAACGCCAGCAGCAGGTGATGATGGCGGTGCTGGACAAGGCCACCAGCGCCGGTATCCTCCTGAACCCCGCCCGCCTGCGGGAGCTGTACGACCGCTTTCGCCGGGCTGTAAACACCGACGTCAGCCCGGCTCGCGCCCTGGGGCTGGCCCTTAAGCTCAAGGACGTGCCCCGTGAGCAGATCAAGACTCTCTCGGTGCGGGACGTGGTATACCCCATGACCACCGCTGACGGCGCCGATGTGCTGGGCTGGGACCAGGACAAAATGCGGGTACTGGTGCGGCAGTTCTTCCTGGACGGGAAGGTAGACCAGGAGGCAGCCCGTATCGAGGTGCAGAACGCCAGCGACGTGCCCGGCCTGGCCACCCAGGTGCGCGACTTCCTCACCAGTCAGGGCCTGCCCCAGGAGCGGCTGTCGGTGGCCAACGCCAACGGCCCCCGCACCGCCGAGACCACCATCTGCGACCTAAACGGCAAGGGCTACACTGCCCGCAAACTGGCCGAATGGCTGGGCCTGCCGGAGACGCGGGTAGCGAACAGCGCCTGCACGGGCGTCGCGCCCGTGAACGGGCCGGCGGACATCATCATCCTGGTAGGACGCGACGCCCGCACGCTGGTGCAGCGTAGCTAGAGCCCTGTCAGGGCTGCTGGAACCAGTTGGGCATCTGCATGAGGATGCCCATGTCGCCGGTGAAGGTGAACTGGCCGCTCATGAAGGCCGAAGCCCCGTCCAGCTCCCGCCGCACGATCTTCAGCCAGACCTCCGAGGGCGAGTTGATGGTGACGTTGGGGTTGTCGGCGGTGCCCTCCTTCACCTCGCACTTGCCCTGGTCGATGGTGACCACCCAGTTGCCCGGCTCTTGACCGGTAAAGTTGAACTGGATCACCGCCTTCACGCCCTGGGCCCGCTCCGGCCGAAAGGCGTTGGGCATGCCCTCCATAACTTCGCGGATGGAAGTGGGCTGTTGCTGCTGCGTCATGGGGCACCTCCTACAGCTTAGCGTCTGCTTGCCTAAAGCGTCCCCTAGGATAGCACCTGCAACCGGCCCCGTCCAGCCGTCCCCCGGGGCGCGGCGGCAGCTAGAGGTCTTCCACAGCGCGCCGCTCCATGGCCAGCGAGGGGAGATGCGGCGGCGGGCCGTGGCGGCGCAGCCGCTCTACCAGCCCCGCCACTAGGTCTACCTCCGACTCGGTGTTGAAGGCGTGCAGCGACAGGCGCGTGGCTCCCAGCGGCCCGACCGTCCTGGCCACCACGCGGCCCCATTCCCAGAGGGAGGCCGTTACCTGCCAGGCGTCCACGCCCTCCACCGCAAAGGCCACCAGACCGGAGGACGCCTCTCCGTCGTCGCGGCCCAGCACTCGCACCCCCGGTATGGCCGCGAGGCGACGGCGGGCGTAAGCGGCCAGGTGCCGGCACCGCCCGGCGATGGCCTCCAGCCCAAGGTCCTGCGCCAGGCGCACCGCCGCCAGCAGCCCGGCCAGCAGTGGAACGCTGCGCGTGCCCAGCTCCCAGCGGGCGGCCGCGTCGGAGGCGGGCTCCAGCAGGTCGGGCAGGCGGTAGTCGCGGGCCAGGCGAGCGCCGGCGTAGGCGGGCGATAGCAGCGCCAGCAGATCGCGCCGCACCCACAGGGCAGCAATCCCCGCCGGGCCCAGGAGCCACTTGTAGCCGGGAAAGGCCAAGAAATCGCATCCCAGCTCCGCCACCGAGACCGGCATCTGGCCCACGGACTGGGCAGCGTCCACCAGCACCAGCGCCCCTTCCCGGCGGGCCGCGTGGGCGAGGGCGGCCACCGGCAGGACCCGGCCGGTGCCGTAGGCCACGTGACTGAGGGCCAGCAGGCGTGTGCGAGGGCCGATGAGCGCCTCGAAACAGGAGACGATGGCCTCGTCCTCGGCCTCGGGCGGCACTTCCAGCACCCGCACCCGGACACCGAGGCGCCGCTGGACATGCAGGAAGGGGACGGCCAGCGCCGGGTGCTCGGCGGAAGTGGTAACGATCTCGTCGCCCGGGCGCAGGTCCAGCGCCCAGAGGACGGCATTGAGGGCAGCGGTGGTGTTCTCCTGGAAGGCGATCTCGTCGCGGCCGGCGGCCAGGAGGCCGGCCACGGCCTCGCGCGCCCCGTCGATCACCTGCAGCCGTCGGGCCACCGTCTCGGGAGCGGTGGGCGCCGCCGCCTCCAGGGCGAGGGCGCGCTCCACCGCCTGCAGGACCGGCCGCGGCGTCGGCCCCTGCCAGCCGGTGTTCATGTAGACCACGCCGTCGAGGCCCGGGAAGAGGGAACGGAACGCCTCGACGTCCAGCGGGGGCGACATGGGCGCCGGTGGCCCGGGCCTAGCTGCCGGCCTGCTTGGCGGCCACCATGGCGTTGAAGCGCAGCATTAGGCGGGACTTGCGACGGGCCACGTTGTTGGGGTGCAGCACGCCCTTCTTGGCCGCCCTGTCCAGGGCACTGATGGCCTCGTGCACCACCGGCCGCGCCGCCTCGGGGTCGCCGGCAGCGATGGCCGCCTCGGCCTTCTTGAGCATGGTCTTGGTGTAGCTCTTGACGGCCCGGTTGCGCAGGCGCCGCTTCAAGGACTGGCGGTGCGCCTTGGCTGCTGACCTGGTAGCCACCGTAGTCTCCTCCTTGCAGTCAAAATCCATGATACCGTGGCCGCATCTTCCCTGTCCACCGCGGTCCGACAGCTACAATGGAGGGGCGAGGCATGGAACGCGAGGCGCTGTTGCACCTGGCCCGCATGCTGGGTGACGAGACGGTGCTGGCCCCTCTGGGCCTCACCCGCCAGCACCTGCCGGCGGCTCTCGACGAAGGGCAGAGATGGCGACTGCAGCACCTGCTGGACGGGGAGCTGGGACGCCTGGCGCGGGCGCTGCTGGCCGAGGCGGCGGCCAGCGACGACGTGACCGACCGCCCCTCGGCCCTGGCCTATCTGGAAGACCGCCTCCGCTCCCTGAGCCGCCTGCTCAGCGATGGGCAGCGCTCACAACTGTGGGAGTCGTTGCTCAGCTTGACAGAGGGATGGGAGAAAGGATAACGTTCCAGCAGATGACGAGCATGAGAGAACCCGAAAGAGCACTTCTTCAACGAACCCCCACCCCCGCGCATTGTGATAGACAGCTCGTTCTAAGTCCTGTCCGTCGTTTCCGCACCTGCCGGAGAGCAATTTCGCATCGAGTGTAGGCAGCTTGTAGGCAACCCACTCCGGACGGAGAGCGCTCTCGTCTATTGCACAGACCCCATCTCGAAATGCATGTGGTGTGGTCGCGGCTCCAGCGCCGGGTGGACGAGGATCGAGCGTGGGCCGCACTCGAGCAATGGTACGGGCGTGTCGCGACTGCTGCCCAGTGGGCCATCCCGCCCGTGACCCATCGGTCGAGCACGTGCTCTCGCTGTTCGGGTCGCACGAGGTGCAGTTGTCGCGTGGGCTGATACGCGATGCCCAGGTGTGGATGGCATCCCGCACGCTCCGGCCTGGCGACGCGCTCTTGGTCGCCATAGCACATGGGACAGGTGGCTCCATAGCCAGCGTGGACAGGGACCCTCACGAGGTGGACAGGGACCCTCAAGAGGTAGAAGATTGGCGCCAGGTCTGGAACAATAGGATTCCGGAACACAGGAGCGCGAGCACACGACCATGAGCAGGGGCAGGCCTGTATTCCGGCCCGTTTCCAGTCGCGTCAGCTTCCCGGAGTTGGAGAAGGAAGTGCTCCGCTTCTGGAAGGAGCGGGACATCTTCCGCAAGAGCGTCGAGGGGCGGCCCGCCGACCGCCAGTTCACCTTCTACGAGGGCCCGCCCTACGCTAACGCCAGCCCTGGCATACACCACGTGCTGGCGCGGGTGTTCAAGGACGTCATCGTCCGCTACAAGACCATGCAGGGCTACCGCGTCCCCAGGCGGGCCGGCTGGGACACCCATGGCCTGCCCGCCGAACTGGAGGTCGAGAAGCAGCTTGGCATCGCCACCAAGGCCGAGATCGAGGAGAAGTACGGCATCGCCGAGTTCAACCGGCGCTGCCGCGAGAACGTCATGCGCTATTTGAAGGAGTGGGAAGCCCTCACAGAGCGCATCGCCTTCTGGCTGGACCTGGGAAACGCTTATGTGACCTACCGCAACGAGTACATCGAGTCCTGCTGGTGGATAGTCAGGCAGCTCTGGGACCAGGGTCTGGTCTACCAGGACTACCGCTCCGTGCCCCATTGCCCACGCTGCGGGACTGCCCTCTCCGACCACGAGGTGGCCCAGGGCTACCGCGAGGACACTCCCGACCCGTCCATATGGGTCAAGTTCCCGCTGTCGGATGAATCGCGGCAACGGCTGAGGGCCATCGTCGGCGACAGGCCTGTCTACCTTCTGGCCTGGACCACCACCCCCTGGACGCTCCCCGGCAACACTGCCCTCGCTGTTCACCCCGACGCCGAGTATGCCCTGGCCGAGGTGGACGGGGAGGTGGTCATAGCCGCTTCCGCCCTGGTGGGGCTGGCACTGGACGAATACAGGCTGCTGGGCACCACGACGGGGCGCGAGCTCGTCGGCTTGCGCTACCACCCCCTGTACGATGCCGTGGCCTGGGGCACCCTGCCCCTCTGGTTCGACCCCGCCCAAGAAGGACGACTGGTCCCTGCAGCCGATGTCTCGGCGGTGGAGAAGGCCTTCACGGTGGTGGCAGCCGACTTCGTCTCCCTGAGCGACGGCACCGGCATCGTCCACACGGCGCCAGCCTTCGGCGGCGAGGACTTCCAGCTAGGCAAGGAGCAGGGCCTGCTCTTCCTGCAGCCGGTGGACACCGCCGGCCGCTTCAGCGGCGGCCCCTGGGCCGGCCAGTTCGTCAAGGACGCCGACGAGGCCATTATGGACGACCTGCAGGGGCGGGGACTGCTGCTGCGGCGAGAGACGGTGCGTCACACTTACCCCTTCTGCTGGCGGTGCGGCACGCCCCTGCTCTATTACGCCAAGCCCACCTGGTACATCAAGACCACCGCCCGCAAGCAGCGGCTGGTAGAGCTGAACCGACAGATCAACTGGTACCCGGCGCACATCAAGGAGGGGCGCTTCGGCAACTGGCTGGAGAACAACGTGGACTGGGCCGTCTCCCGTGAGCGCTTCTGGGGCATACCGCTGCCCATCTGGGAGTGTCAGCAGTGCGGCGGACGCGACTGCATCGGCTCAGTGGCCGAGCTGAAGGAGCGGGCCCTGGACAGGGACAAGGCGGAGACCCTCGCAGACCTGCACCGCCCCTATGTGGACGAGGTGCTGCTCCGCTGCCAGGGCTGCGGCGGGCCCATGCGCCGCGTGCCGGAGGTTATGGACGTCTGGTTCGATTCGGGGGCCATGCCCTACGCCCAGTGGCACTACCCCTTCGAGAACCAGGAGGAGTTCCGGCGCTCCTTCCCCGCCGATTACATCTGCGAGGCGGTGGACCAGACGCGCGGCTGGTTCTATACGCTGCACGCCCTCTCGACCCTGCTCTTCGACTCCATCTGCTACCGCAACGTCCTCTGCCTGGAGCTGATCCTGGACGAGCGTGGCGAGAAGATGAGCAAATCGCGGGGCAACGTGGTGGAGCCCTGGCCGGTAATCGACGCCCACGGTGCCGACGCCGTGCGCTGGTACATGTTCACCGCCTCCCCCGCCTGGGCCCCCAGGCGCTTCTCGGCCAACCTGGTGGCCGAGTCCCTGCGCCGCTTCCTGCTCACCCTCTGGAACACTTACGCCTTCTTCGTGACCTACGCCAACCTGGACGGGTTCGACCCTCTCACCGCCCCTGGGGGGGAGCGCAGCGACCTCGACCGGTGGGTGCTCTCGGAGCTGCAGAGGCTGGTCGAGCGGGTCACCGAGGAGATGGAGTCCTACAACCCCACCGACGCCGGCCGGGCCATCCAGGAGTTCGTGGACGACCTCTCCAACTGGTACGTCCGCCGCAGCCGCCGCCGCTTCTGGAAGTCTGAAAGCGACGCCGACAAGCTGGCGGCGCACCACACCCTGTACACCTGCCTGGTGACGGTGTGCAAGCTGCTGGCCCCCTTCGCGCCTTTCGTCGCCGAGGCCATGTACCAGAACCTGGTGCGCTCGGTGGACGCCAGCGCGCCCGAGAGCGTCCACCTCGAGGACTGGCCTCGGCCCGACCCCTCGCTGGTGGACGAGGGGCTCGTGGCCGCCATGCGCCTGGCCATGCGCGTCACCAGCCTGGGGCGGGCCGCCCGCAGCAGGGCGGGCATCAAGGTACGCCAGCCTCTGGCCCGTATGGCGGTGAAGGTGCGCTATCCGGTGGAGAGGGAGGCCATCGTCCGCCTCGGGCCCCTGGTCATGGACGAGCTGAACGTGAAGTCTCTGGACGTGGTGGACGACGAGGCCAGCCTGTCCGGGCTGGCCGTGGCCACGGACGATGCCGGCTACGCCGTGGGCCTGGACACCGCCCTCACCCCGGAACTGCGCCAGGAGGGACTGGCGCGGGAGCTGGTGCACCGCATCCAGAACCTGCGCAAGGCGGCGGGGCTGGACATCTCCGACCGTATCGTTACCTACTACGACGGCTGGCCCGAACTGCGGGAGGCCCTTTCGCGTCATGCCGACTACATCTGCCAGGAGACGCTGTCCCTGGAGCTGGTGGAGGGGCCTCCCCCGGCCGATGCCTACGCTCAGGAGCAGACGGTGGACGGCCATCGCGTCCTCCTGGCTGTCAGGCGGGCGGGCTAGCCTCGCGCTGCCGCCCTTCCTCCCCTCCGGCCAGGGTGGCCGATACCTCGGCGCCGAAGAGGGCGATGGAGGCGCTGACGTAGACCCAGAACAGGAAGGCGGCCACCGCGCCCAGGGAGCCGAACACCACGTCGAAGTTGGCGAAGTTGCGTACGTACAGGCCGAACAGGTTCTTGGCCACCTCGAACATCAGGGCGGCCACCAGCGCCCCGGGCAGGGCCGCTCGCAGCGAGGGCTGGCGGGCCGGCACCAGCCGGTACAGCAGCAGAAAGGCGCCAAGGGACACGACGAACGGCAACAGGTAGGTGGGCACCAGCCAGAGGGCCGTCACCAGCGGGCGCACGCCTTCGGGTCCCTGTGCCCGCCCGCTGGCCAGGGCAAGGATCGCGGTGGCCCCTACCGAGCCCACCAGCAGGAGCCCCAGCAGACCCATGGTGACGAAATCGGTCAGCTTGGCCCGGAGCAGCGGCCTGTCCCCGGCCTCGAAGACCACGTTCAGGCTGCGGCGCAGAGCACCGAACATGTTGCTGGCACTCCAGGCCGAGCCCAGCAGGCCCACCAGGCCGATGCCGCCGCTGGCCGGGCCGCTGATGGTCCGGAAGAGGTCTTCCAGGTCCTGGCGGCCCTCGGTGGGGCTCAGGGGCAGGGCATCCATGACAGCGTCGATAGCGCGCTGTTGCAGGTCGGGGTCGCGCAGGAGCAGGCCGGCCACACCGGCGGCGAAGACCAGCAGCGGGAAGATAGAAAACATGACATAATAGGACACGGCCGCCGCCAGCAGCGAGCACTGGTGGGCGGAGAAGCGGCGGGCGGCGGTGAGGAGGAGGCGGCCGAGGGTGCGTGCGGCGGCCAGGCGGGGATGGTCGGCAGCCCTGACCGCCAGGGCGCGCAGACGGAAGACCATCGCCTGCCCTCATGATATCACGGCCACGGGGTTGACCCGCGGCCCGCATGTGAAGCTATACTCAGGGGAGACTGCAGGCATGCCGCGGCTGGGAGAGCTACTGGAGCAGACAAGGCTCGAGCGGGGCCTCTCCCTCGAAGACGTCGAGCGCGACACGCGCATACCCCGCAAGTACATCCTCGCCCTGGAGCAGGAAGACTTCTCCCAGCTGCCACCCCTCGTCTATGCCCGCGGGTTCGCCCGCGCCTACGCCTCCTACCTGGGCCTCAACCCGCGCGATGTGCTCGCCCTCCTGCCCGTGCAGGAGGAGGAAGAGGTCAAGCTGCGCCCGCTGACCAGGGTCGAGAGGCCGCGGACCTTCAGCGGCAGCGCCCTCGGCCTGGTGGCCGTGCTCTCGGCCATCGCCCTGGCGCTGGCGGCGGTGGTGGGCCTGGGCCGGGAGCGCTCTTCCCGCCTCGAGCTGGGCCCCTCGGCGGCGCAGGTGCGCCCAGACGCCGTGCCGCAACTGGTGGGCAGGGACATGGCCGAGGTCGCTGCCGAACTGGAGTCCCGGGGCCTGGACTACGTGCTCATCGCCGTGCCGGACGGCCAGGACTCCCAGGGCAGGGTGGTGGCCCAGTTGCCGGGCGCCGGCCAGCGACCCGACTCCGGCCAGCCGGTGCTGGTGGTGGTGGGCCGCTGAGGCTGACCCGGCGGTATGCGGCCGCTCCCCCGTCCGTTCCTCCAGGCACCGTCCCTGCCCTCTCTGGCCGGGCTGGCCCTCGGCACGGCCGCGGGGTTGGCCGGCTTCGTGGGCTGGCGTTGGGTGCGCCCCTGGCGCTGGCCCGACCCCCCGGACCTCGCCGGGGAGGAATTCTTTTTCCCCAGCCTCGACAGCACCCCTCTGCGTGGGCTATGGCTCCCGGGCGCGTCGGGCCGCCCTGCCCTCGTGCTCTGTCATGGCTACTTCCGTAGCCTGGGCGAGCCGTACCACCTGGGCCGCCGCCTTAACGACATGGGCTACCATGTCCTGCTGTTCGACTTCAGGGCCTGCGGCAAGAGCGGCGGCCGTTATACCACCCTCGGCGCGCGGGAGGTGCTGGACGTGCTGGCGGCGGTGCGCCGGGCCAGGGAGAGGGCGGGTACGGCCGTGGCCGTGCTGGGCATCTCCATGGGGGCGGCGGCGGGCATCATGGCTGCAGCCAGGGAGCCCAGGATCGGGGCGGTCGTCGCCGATTCGCCCTACGCCGACCTGCAGGGCGTGCTCGCCCACCGGCTCTCTCGTCTCGCGCCCTGGCCGCCCCTGGGGCTGCTGGGCCGGGCCAGCATGCGCATGGGTGAGCTGCTGGCGGGCTTCCGGGCCCGAGAGGTGCGGCCTGCCGACTTCGTGGGCGGCATCGCCCCGCGACCCCTGCTGCTAGTCTACGGCGAGAACGATTCCTTCGTGCCGCCCGAGCAGCGGGAAGAGATGTGGCGACGGGCCGGCCAGCCCAAGCAGATGTGGACGGCCCCCGGCAGCGACCACGCCATGGCGCGCCTCGACTATCCGCAGCAGTACCTCGAGCTGGTGAGGGACTTCCTCGCCCGCTACCTCGACGGGGAAGCCAGCTAGAAGCGCTCTTTGTTCAGGGGGTGGATGACCTCGGTACGATAGTCCACCAGCTCCATGTCCAGGCGCTGAGAGCGGACGTAGTCCACCACTGCCGCCAGCACCTCGTGGGCGTGGCGCTCCGAGTTGGTGACGCAGGAGATGCCGATGGAGACCATCTGCCACAAGTCGTGGTCATCGACTTCCGCCACAGAGACATTGAACCGGTTCTGCAGGCGTGAGGTGAGGGAACGCACCGCCTGGCGCTTGCCCTTCAGGGAGTGGTTCTCGGGCAGGCGGAGCCAGATGCGGCAGAGGCCGACGGTCATCACGATTCTGCACCCTGCCCTTGGCGAGGATACCAGTCTTGGCCCGGGGAGGCCAGCTCCGCCAGCGGTGGCAGGTCCTCGGGCCGCTCCAAGCCGAAGTGCTCCAAGAAGCGGAAGGTGGTGCCGTACAGGTAGGGGCGGCCAGGCCTCTGGGCCCTGCCCACTTCCGTCACCAGTCCACGCTCCTTGAGCGAGGCCAGCGCCCGCTCGCAGCCCACTCCACGGATGGCCTCGATCTCGGCACGGGTCACGGGCTGCTTGTAGGCAATGATGGCCAGGGTCTCCAGGGCAGCGCGGGAGAGGCGGTCGGGGTGGGAGAGGCCCATGAAGCGTTCGATATAGGCGGAGGTCTCGGGCGCGGTGGCCATCTGGGCTGCCTGACCGTGGCGCAGAAGGCGGATGCCGCGGCCGCGGCACTCGGCTGCCAGCTCTTCCAGGGCAGCCTCTACGGCCTCCTGGCCCGCCCCGGCGATCTCGGCCAGGACGGCCACGGGCACGGGGCCATCGGCTACGAAGAGGACGGCCTCCAGGACAGCCTTGAGGGGCGGCTGCTGCTCTTGTTCCTGCATGGGCCCGAGGGCTGGCGCTCTCCCCAGGCCATGATAGCGATGACTGGCCCGCCTTCCAAGGGGCGACCCCCGGCCCTGCCCCTCATCAGCCCAGCCCTAGGCGTACGGCCGGCGGTAGCCACAGACAGCGCAGACCAGGTAACGCTCCCCGTGGGCGGCGGGCCCACCGCAGCAGGGACAGCGGGGATGCGAGAACAGGGGGAGCTTCATCTGCACGCCGATGTAAGTGGCCGCCATGACACCCTCCCGCACCAGAACGTCTGTTCGCTAGCATTGTAGAACAGACGTTCCAGAAAGTCAAGAGGGGCGGAGGCGTCTCGGTGGGGCAGCCCGAAGGTGTGGGTGGTGGGCAAGGGCTGCGCGTCGAGGCTGGCAGCATGGACGGACCGGCTCGCCGCTGGCCGCGTCGGGCCGGGGCCGCTTCTGCTCCGCCAAGCGGTCCGAACCTATTGACAACGCCGCGGCCGGCTTGCTATGGTAAGGGTTGATGGTCGGGCCAAGGTCCCCGTCCGTTCCCCGATCTATGTCCCTGCCTTTTTGCTAGCCCAGTCCCTTAATCATCCAGCCTTGGGAGGAGTGTCCGCTCATGGTGGTGGCTAGAGCCGTCTCCCCTGACTCCCGTGGCCTGCCCAGCATGGCCAAGTCCTACTCCCGCATACCCGACGCCCTGGAACTCCCGGACCTGATCCTCATCCAGAAGCAGTCGTACAGGTGGTTCATCGAGGAGGGGCTGCAGGAGCTCCTGGACGAGATCTCGCCCGTACAGGACTACACTGGCGGACGTCTGGAGCTGCGCTTCGAGAAGGACATCTACCCCAGGGGCGACCCCATCGATGACATGGTGGACGAGGTACCCCTGGAGGACGTGTACGACCAGCAGGGCAACCTGTTGGCTGCCCGGGGCCAGCCCCTTACTCGCGAGCAGGCCCGGGCGCTCAAAGACGCCGGCATCGAGTCGGTGCCCGTCCGCCCCTACCGCCTGGACAACCCCAAGTTCAGCGAGGAAGAGTGCCGCGAGAAGGACCTGACCTACTCCGCCCCCCTGCGCCTGAATGTGCGCCTGGTAGTCAAGGAGACAGGGGAGATAAAGGAGCAGCAGATCTTCCTGGGCGAGATGCCCCTCATGACCCCCCGCGGCACCTTCATCGTCAACGGGGCCGAGCGGGTGGTGGTCTCCCAGCTGGTGCGGTCGCCCGGGGCCTATTTCACCCTCGAGCGCGACCAGACCACCGGTCGGCTCCTCTGCTACGCCAAGCTCATCCCCAACCGGGGCGCCTGGCTGGAGTTCGAGACCACGGCCCGCGACGTCATCTACGTCAAGGTGGACAGGCGGCGCAAGCTGCCCGTCACCATCCTTTTGCGGGCCTGCTTCGAGAAGGAAGGCGTCCAGAACGATGAGGCCCTGGGCACGAACGAGCAGCTCCTGGACCTCTTCGCCGACGTGGACAACGACCCGGTCCACCACTACATCCGCGCCACCCTGGACAGGGACACCTCCTGCCGCAACAAGAAGGAGGCCATCACCGAGTTCTACAAGCGCATGCGGCCGGGCGACCCGCCCACGGCCGAGAACGCCCGCCGCCTGCTGTTCGACCTGTTCTTCAACCCGCGGCGCTACGACCTGAGCCGGGTGGGCCGCTACAAGCTCAACAAGCGGCTGGGCCTGAACGAGGACTTGCGCCAGCGGGTGCTCACCTTCCGCGACCTGGTGGCGGTCATCAAGGAGATGATCCGCCTGAACAATGGCCTGGGCCAGCCCGACGACATCGACCACCTGGGCAACCGGCGGGTGCGCACCGTGGGCGAGCTGATCCAGAACGCCCTGCGCATAGGCTTCCTGCGCATGGAGCGGGGCATCCGCGACCGCATGAGCATCACCGAGGTGGCCCAGGCGGCGCCGGCAGGCCTCATCAACGTGCGGCCGGTGCAGGCGGCCATCCGCGAGTTCTTCGGCAGCTCCCAGCTCTCCCAGTTCATGGACCAGACCAACCCGCTGGCCGAGCTCACTCATAAGCGCCGCCTGTCGGCCCTGGGGCCGGGAGGGCTGTCCCGCGACCGGGCGGGCTTCGAGGTGCGGGACGTCCACCCCAGCCACTACGGCCGCATCTGCCCCATCGAGACGCCCGAGGGTCCCAACATCGGCCTGATCGGCTCCCTGGCGACCTACGGCAAGGTGAACCAGTTCGGCTTCATCGAGACCCCCTACCGGCGCGTCTACAGGGAGTTGCCCAAGGACTCGCCCCTGCTGCTGGGCCGCATCCTGCGCGAGGACGTGTGCGACGGCGACGGGCAGGTCATCGCCCCTGCCGGCGCCGAGGTGACGCCGGAGCTGGCCGAACGCCTGGCCCGGCTGCCCGATGGCGCCGTGGTCAAGGTGCGGCCCTTCGTGTCGGACCATGTGGAATACCTCTCCGCCGATGCCGAAGAGGGCTACGTCATTGCTCAGGCCAACTCCCCGGTGGACCAGCGGGGGCACTTCCTGGACGAGCGCCTGGAGGCACGCCGCGGCGGCCACTTCATTTCCGCCCGCCCCGAAGAGGTGGACTATGTGGACCTGACGCCTAAGCAGACGGTCTCCGTGGCCGCCTCCCTGATCCCCTTCCTCGAGCACGACGACGCCAGCCGCGCCCTCATGGGGGCCAACATGCAGCGGCAGGCGGTGCCGCTGGTGCGCCCCGAGGCGCCCCTGGTGGCCACGGGCATGGAGCGGCGGGCGGCCAGCGACTCGGGACAGATCGTGGTGGCCGAGGATGATGGCTGGGTCAAGAGCGTGGTCGGCGACAGCATCACCGTCGTCTACGATAACGGCATCGAGAAGACGTATCGCCTCTTCAAGTTCCTCCGCTCCAACCAGGGCACCTGTCTCAACCAGCGGCCTGTGGTACGCAAGGGCCAGCGGGTGCGCAAGGGCGACCCCCTGGCCGACTCCTGCTCCACCGACGGCGGCGAGCTGGCGCTGGGCCAGAACCTGCTCGTGGCCTTCATGGCCTGGGAGGGCTACAACTTCGAGGACGCCATCATCATCTCCGAGGCGGTGGTGAGGGACGACCGCTACACCTCCATCCACATCGAGGAGTACGAACTGGAGGCCCGCGACACCAAGCTGGGCCCGGAGGAGATCACCCGCGACATCCCCAACGTGGGCGAGGAGTCCCTCAAGGACCTGGACGAGTGGGGCGTGGTGCGCATCGGCGCCGAGGTGCGGGCCGGCGATATCCTGGTGGGCAAGATAACCCCTAAGGGCGAGACGGAGCTCTCGGCCGAGGAGAAGCTGTTGCGGGCCATCTTCGGCGAGAAGGCCCGCGAGGTGAAGGACACCTCCCTGCGCATGCCCCACGGCGAATGGGGCCGCGTCATCGGTACCCGCTTCTTCGCCCGGCCCGACCCCGGCCACGGCCAGGAAGGCCACCAGTGCCGCTGGCCGCCCTACGCCGAGCTGACCGAAAACCTGTCGGTGGGCGTCACGGCCAAGGTGCGGGTGTTCGTGGCCCAGCGTCGCCCCATCACCGTGGGCGACAAGATGGCCGGCCGTCACGGCAACAAGGGCGTCATCGCCCGCATCCTGCCCGTGGAGGACATGCCCCACCTGCCCGACGGCACGCCCGTGGACATCGTCCTCAACCCCATCGGCGTGCCCAGCCGTATGAACATCGGCCAGGTGCTGGAGACGCACCTGGGCTGGGCGGCCATGCGCCTGGGCTTCCGGGCCATCTCGCCCGTGTTCGACGGCGGCAACCCTCAGACCATCGAGGACGCCCTCTCCCGCGTGTGGCTGGTGGAGCAGGCGGGGGCCCTCCTGCCCTACCCCGTGGCCCAGCCCAACCCGGTGGGAGAAAGGGTGGACTACGAGCGCGTCAGCCAGTGGCTGCGACAGCGGGGCTACGACCCCGACAAGGTCTTTTCCGAAGAGCACGTGGGTGAGGCCAAGCGGGCGGCCCTGGAGCTGTGGCTGGAGCAGCAGGGCGAGAAGGACGTGCGCGGGCGGCCTCTGGCCGAGCTGGACGAGCTGGCCGAGAGGCTCCTGCTGGAGCGTGGCGTGGCCGCCCCCACCTACGGCCGCCAGGTGCTCATCGATGGCCGCACCGGCGAGCCCTTCGACCAGCCGGTGACGGTGGGGTACATCTACATGATGAAGCTCATCCACCTGGTGGAGGACAAGATCCACGCCCGCTCTACGGGCCCCTACTCCCTCATCACCCAGCAGCCGCTGGGGGGCAAGGCCCAGTTCGGCGGCCAGCGCTTCGGCGAGATGGAGGTATGGGCCCTGGAGGCCTACGGGGCAGCCCACACCCTGCAGGAGATGCTGACCATCAAGTCCGACGACGTGGTGGGGCGCCAGAAGGCCTACGAGGCTATCGTCAAGGGTGACGATATCCAGGAGCGGGGCGTGCCCGAGTCCTTCAAGGTGCTCATGCGCGAGCTCCAGAGCCTGTGCCTGTCCGTACAGCCCCTGCGCGAGGAGGAGCCGGTGGCCCTGCCCGAGACGGCCACCGCTGACCTGCCCCGCCTGGGCATCGACCTGAGAGGTTTCGAAAAGGGGGAGGATCTCCTTGGCAACTGAGAACCAGGAATTCAACGCCGTCCGCATCTCCCTGGCCTCGCCGGAGCAGATCCGCTCCTGGTCCTACGGCGAGGTCACCAAGCCGGAGACCATCAACTACCGTACCCTGCGGCCGGAGAAGGACGGCCTGTTCGACGAGAAGATCTTCGGCCCCACCAAGGACTTCGAGTGCTACTGCGGCAAGTACAAGCGGGTCCGCTACCGGGGCGTCATCTGCGACAAGTGCGGCGTGGAGGTGACCCGTGCCCGCGTCCGTCGCGAGCGCATGGGCCACATCGAGCTGGCCGCGCCCGTGGCCCACATCTGGTTCGTGCGCGGCACCCCCAGCCGCATCGGCCTGCTGCTGCACATATCCCCACGCAACCTGGAGCGGGTGCTCTACTTCGCCCAGTACATCGTCACCAGGGTCGACGCCCAGGCCAAGGAGCGGGCCATCTCCGAGCTGCGCCGGCGCATGGACGAACGGCTGGCCGAACTGGAAGGGGCCTACCAGGAGCGGCTCGCCGAGCTGGAGCGGGCCCGCGAAGAGACGCAAGAAGAGATGGAGGCCATGCGCCAGCAGGAGGCCGACGAGGAGGCTCTGGCTGGCCTCGCCTCTCGACTGCAGCAGATTCAGCGAGAGCTGGAGGAGCTGCAGGCCCGCCACCAGGAGGAGCGAGAGAAGGCGCGCCACCAGTTCGAGGAGCAGATCGACGAACTGGAAGACCTCACCGACCCGGTGAGCGATGACCAGTGCACCTTCCTCACCGACCAGAAGTACCGGGAGCTGGCGGACCGCTACGGCCAGCTGTTCGAGGCCGGCATGGGGGCCGAGGCCATCCTCGACATCCTGCGGCGCCTGGACCTGGACCGCCTCGCCCAGAAGCTGCGTCGCGAGATCGCCAGCACCACCGGCCAGCGGCGCAAGGTAGCCATCAAGCGGCTGAAGCTGGTGGAGAGCTTCCGCAAGAGCGGCAACAAGCCCGAGTGGATGATCGTAACCGTGCTGCCCGTCCTCCCGCCCGACCTGAGGCCCATGGTCCAGCTCGACGGCGGCCGCTTCGCCACCAGCGACCTCAACGACCTCTACCGGCGCGTAATCAACCGCAACAACAGGCTCAAGCGGCTGCTGGAGCTGGGGGCCCCCGAGATCATCGTCCGCAACGAGAAGCGAATGCTTCAGGAGGCGGTGGACTCGCTCATCGACAACGGGCGGCGGGGCCGCCCCGTGCAGACGGCGGGCAACCACCGCCTCAAGAGCCTGTCCGACCTTCTGCGGGGCAAGCAGGGGAGGTTCCGTCAGAACCTGCTGGGCAAGCGGGTGGACTATTCCGGCCGCTCCGTCATCGTGGTGGGGCCGGAGCTGAAGCTGCACCAGTGCGGCCTCCCCAAGCGCATGGCCCTGGAGCTGTTCAAGCCCTTCGTCATGCGCGGCCTGGTGGAGAAGGGGCTCGCCCATAACATCAAGTCGGCCAAGCGCATGGTAGAGCGGGCCCGGCCCGAGGTGTGGGACGTGCTGGAGGAAGTGGTCAAGGAGCGGCCAGTGCTGCTCAACCGCGCCCCCACCCTGCACCGGCTGGGCATCCAGGCCTTCGAGCCTATCCTCATCGATGGCTCGGCCATCCAGCTCCACCCCCTGGTGTGCTCGGCCTTCAATGCCGACTTCGATGGCGACCAGATGGCGGTGCATGTGCCCCTGTCCCGCCGGGCGGTGGCCGAGGCGCGCCAGGTGATGCTCTCCAGGCATAACCTGCTCCTGCCCGCCAACGGCGAGCCGGTGGTCATCCCCACCCTGGAGATGGTGCTGGGCATCTACTACCTGACGCTGGTGAAGCCGGGCGCCCGCGGCGAGTACAGGGAGGGGGTATTCCCGCCCCAGGGCGTCTACGCCAGCTTCGCCGAGGCCAAGCTGGCCTACGAGATGGGCCATGTGGACCTGCAGGCCCGCATCCTGGTCCGGGACGAGCGCACCGGCGGCCAGGTCGTGGAGACCACTATGGGCCGCATCCTCTTCAACGAGGTGGTACCGGCGGAACTGGGCTTCCGCAACCAGGTGATGGACAAGAAGGCCATCAAGGACCTGGTGGCCGAGTGCTACCGACGCCTCGGCGAGGCGGCCACAGCCGAGATGGTGGACCGCATGAAGGACTTGGGCTTCCGCTTCGCCACCCGCTCGGGCATCACCATCGCCATGAACGACCTGAAGGTGCCCGAGGAGAAGGAGCGGCTGCTGCAGGAGGCCGACCAGCGCATCGCCGAGATCCAAGAGCAGTACGCGCTGGGCCTCATCACCGAGGAGGAGCGCTATCAGCAGGCGGTGCAGGTCTGGCGGGAGACCACCGACCGCATGCAGGACCTCATCGAGCAGAACCTCTCGCGTTACGGTGGCATCTATCTGATGGCCGTGTCGGGGGCCAAGGGTAACATCAGCCAGATCGCCCAGATGGCGGGCATGCGAGGCCTCATGTCCGACCCCTCAGGCCGCATCATCGACCTGCCCATCCGTTCCAGCTTCCGCGAGGGGCTGACGGTGCTGGAATACTTCATCTCCACTCACGGCGCCCGCAAGGGAATGGCCGACACGGCCCTGCGCACGGCCGACTCGGGCTACCTGACGCGGCGGCTGGTGGACGTGGCCCAGGACGTCATCGTCCTGGAGGACGACTGCGGCACCACCCAGGGCATCTGGCTGGGCACGCCCTCCCCCGAGCGCATGGCCATCCAGGGCATGCGCGACCGCATCATCGGTCGGCTGGCCGCCGCCGATGTGGTGGACGCCAACACCGGCGAGGTGCTGGCTGCCCGCGGCCAGGAGATCGACGAGGAGACGGCCCAGCGCATCGACGAGGCCGAGGCCATAGAAGTCATGGGCAGGCGCATGGCAGGCCAGGACAAGCAGGTCTACGTGCGCTCGCCCCTCTCCTGCCAGGCGAAGCGCGGCATCTGCGCCAAGTGCTACGGCCGCGACCTGGCCCGTGGCCGCCTGGTGGCCCCGGGCGAGGCCGTGGGCATCATCGCCGCCCAGAGCATCGGCGAGCCCGGCACCCAGCTGACCATGCGCACCTTCCACACCGGTGGCGTGGCCGGCGAGGACATCACCACCGGCCTGCCCAGGGTGGAGGAGCTGTTCGAGGCGCGGGTGCCCAAGGGCGCCGCCGCCATGGCCGAGATCGACGGCTTCCTGGAGGTAGAGGACCGAGCCGACCATCGCGTTTTGCGGGTGGTCAGCACCGAGCACTACCAGGAAGACTACCCCCTGGCCGAAGGCGCCCAGGTGCTGGTGAGCGAGGGGCAGCAGGTAGAGGCCGGCCAGGTGCTGGCCCGCCTGCCCGAGCCCGGCGATGGCCAGGCGCTGCCAGTCCCCGTGCAGTCGGAGGTGGTGGCCCGCACCGCCGGCGAAGTAGCCCTGGTGGCCCCGGACCGCATCAGCATCATCTACGAGGAGCGGGAGCAACGGGACTACGTCGTTCCCCGGACCGCCCGCCTCAAGGTGCAGCCGGGCGACTACGTGCGCGCAGGGCAGGCACTGACCGAGGGCCCCCTCAACCCGCAGGACATCCTGCGCATCCAGGGGCCGGAGGCCGTCCAGGCCTACCTCGTGGAGGAGATCCAGAAAGTCTACAGCTCCCAGGGCGTGAACATCAACGACAAGCACATCGAGGTCATCATCCGCCAGATGCTGCGGCGGGTGCGAGTGGACCATCCTGGCGACACTGACTTCCTGCCCGGCGACCTGGTGGACCGCTTCAGGTTCGAGGAGGAGAACGCCAAAGTGCTGGCCGAGGGTGGCGAGCCGGCCACGGCCCAGCCGGTGCTGCTGGGCATCACCAAGGCTGCCCTCCACACCGACAGCTTCCTGGCAGCCGCCTCCTTCCAGGAGACCACCCGCGTCCTTACCGATGCCGCCATCGAGGGCAAGGTGGACCACCTCCTGGGGCTGAAGGAGAACGTCATCATCGGCCGGCTGATTCCCGCCCGGGCGCCCATCGTGGTCGAGGAGCCGCCCGAGGAGCGGCCCGCGCCGCGCCCGTCCCTGTGGGCCGCGGGCGCCGAGGAGGACGTGGCCGCCTTCTTCGGGCCCGAGGAGGAAGAAGAGGAGGAGGAAGAAGAAGAGGAGGAGGAGTAGGGGGTCCCGCTGCCACCGGGAGGGGGCTGGATGAACAGTCCAGCCCCCTTCGCTCCCCTAACCTAGCGCCGGGCGGCCGCCTGGCGCGCCGCCCCAGGAGGTTACCGGCCGTGGCCACCACCGACAGCGCCGCTCCCGCCCCCGACGCCGGCCCGCTGGAGTCGGCCCTGGCCCAGTTCCACGCCGCCGCCGAGCGCCTGGGGCTGGAAGCGGGGCTGCGGGAAGTCCTCTCCCACTGCAAGCGGGAGCTGGTAGTCAACTTCCCCGTCCGCATGGACGATGGCTCCCTGCGCGTCTTCACCGGTTACCGCGTCCAGCACAACGTGGCCCGCGGGCCGGGCAAGGGCGGCATCCGCTACCACCCGAAGGTAGACCTGGACGAGGTCCGCGCCCTGGCCATGTGGATGACCTGGAAGGCGGCGGTGGTAGACCTGCCCTATGGCGGCGCCAAGGGAGGCGTGGCCGTGGACCCCAAGGCGCTCTCGCCGCGGGAGCTGGAGAACCTGACCCGCCGCTACGCCACCGAGATGGCCCTCCTCATCGGCCCCAATGAGGACATACCCGCCCCCGATATGGGCACCACACCCCAGGTGATGGCCTGGATCATGGACACCCTCAGCATGCACCGGGGACACACCGTCCTGGGCGTGGTCACCGGCAAGCCCACCAGCGTGGGCGGCAGCCGCGGGCGGGTGGAGGCCACAGGCCTGGGCATCCTGCACATGGTGGAGCAGGCTGTAGCCCTGCGCGGACTGCAGAAGGACGGCCTGACGGTGGCCGTCCAGGGCTTCGGCAACGTCGGCTCCGTGGCTGCCTGGCACCTGCACCGCGCCGGCTACCGGGTGGTGGCCGTCAGCGACTCGGGCGGCGGCATCTACAACCCCCGCGGCCTCGACCCCGACGCCCTGTGGCACCACAAGCAGGCCGAGGGCACCTTCCGCCACTGCCCCTTCGGCGACGCCATCACCAACCAGGAGCTCCTGGCGCTGCCCGTGAGCATCCTGGTGCCCGCGGCGGTAGAGGGACAGATCACGGCCGCCAATGCCGACCAGGTCAAGGCCAGGATCATCGTCGAAGGGGCCAACGGGCCCACCACCCCTGCCGCCGATGCCATCCTCAAGGCAAAGGGCGTGCTGGTGGTGCCCGACATCCTGGCCAACTCGGGGGGAATCATCGTCTCCTACTTCGAGTGGGTCCAGAACTTGCAATACTACTTCTGGGACGAGAACGAGATCCGCGAGCGCCAGCGCCGCATCATGGTACGGGCCTTCCGGGAGGTGGCCGCCCTGGCCGACGCGGAAGGCGTGACCCTGCGGGAGGCAGCCATGCTGCTGGCCGTCAAGAGGGTGGCCGAGGCCACCGTCACCCGCGGCATCTACCCCTGAGGCAGGCCCACAGCGGCACGGTAGGACTGCCAGGCCCGCCACAACGCCTGCCGGTCAGCTCCCACGTCTGCCACCTCCCAGGGCAGGGGCTCGTCGCGGCCCCGCTCGCGGCTGGCGTACTCGGCGGCGGAAAGCCCCATCTCGGCCAGGGCCTGCTCCCAGGGCGCCCAGGCGAAGGACTCGCGGTGCGTGTCCAGTCGCGCCCCCAGCTCCCGGGCGCGACGCGCCACGGCGCCCAGCCGCTGGTCGCCCCGGGCCAGCATGGCAGCGAGCACGGCCCGTTCCGCCCTCTCGCCGATGACCTCGACCCCAGCGCGCTTGCATTCCGACCGGAGGCTGGCCGTGGCCCGTTCCAGTTCCTCCGGCGGCGGCTGGGCCGCCCACTGGAACGGCGTCCATGGCCTGGGGACGAACAGAGAGACCTCCACGCGGACGTGGGCGCGCGCCCCGTGGCGCGCCTTGCCGGCCCTGCGCACCTCACGCACCAGGTCCACCAGAGCGCGGACGTCATCGGCCTCCTCACCGGGGAGGCCGAGCTCCACCTGGAAGCGCAGGGAAGTCCAGCCGCGGGCGAAGGCCGATTCGGCCGCCTCGGCTACGGCGGCATCGCTGTGGCCGAGCGCCTGGGCCGACCGCAGCCGCTCCGAGGCTGCGCCCAACCAGAATGTGAGCCCTCCAGCCGGCCTGCCGCCCGACAGCACCGAGGCCGCTTCCACCCATGCCGTCTCGGGAGGCAAGCGCGACAGACGCACCGTGACCTCGGGCGGCAGCGCCTGGCGCAGGCCCAGGGCCAGCTCGTGCCCCTGCGAATAGGGGCTGCCGGTCAGAAACACATCGCGATAGCCGGTGGCCCGCAGGGCGTCCAGAACGCCCTCAACGACCTGGGCGGCGGGACGCTCGCGGCGTGGGCCCCAATAGGGGCCCGGGCGGGGGGCACAGGGCGCCTGGCCGCCGCCGCGTACGAGCTCCACCTCCAGCCCCTCGCGCACCGTCTCCACGAAAGGCACCACCGGCCGGGTGGGTAGGGGAGGCAGAGGCTCCGCCCACCGGGCGGTCGGCCGCCCTCCCAGGGCCGGCACCCAGACTCCGGGCGCCCGCGCCAGAGACTCGAGGCGCGACTGCCGGCCACGCGCCCCTGCCAATGCCCGGGCGATCTCGGGCAGCAGTGGTTCCGGGTCGCCGTAGACGAAGGCGTCCACGGCCTCGGCTAGCGGCCAGGGGTTCAGCACGCCGGGGCCGGCAGCCATGACCAGGGGGCCGTCTGACCGCTCGCCTGCTTCGGCGGGCAGGCCCGACAGGTGCAACAGGTCGAGGACGGCTGCGCAGCACAGCTCCGAGGGCACCCACACCAGAATGGCGTCATAGTCGGTGGGCTGGCGCCGCCCCTCCAGCGACCACAGCGTGTAGCCCTCCTCCCGCAGGAGCAGCTCCAGGTCGGGCCAGGGCGAAAACAGGCGGTGGCAGAGCGTGTCCGGCACGGCATTGAGGACCTGGTAGAGCCCCTGGAAGACGGGGCAGGCCATGCCCACCTCGTAGACATCGGGGTAGGCCAGCAGCAGGTGCAGCGCTGCCTCGCCCCAGGGCCGGCGGTCGGCGTTCCACTCGGCGTCGGTGTAGCGGGCGGGGCGCGTTGTCCTGGGCAGGATGGCGTCGAGGTCTGGCGGAAGCACGGGGACCTCCTGCGTGGGGGTCGCGAATAGCCATGTTACGGAAGGCGGGCGCCAGGCACAAGCGCGCCCGTTGCGCGTGGGCCGTCCTCAACTGCCATCAGGGCGCTGGTTGAAGCTGGCGCCCGCCGAGGACATAATCGGCCTTGGTGCCATGGGACAGGGACCGGTGCCAGTGCCCCTGGTCATCGCCCGAATCGTGGCAGTGACGGGGGTGGGCTTTTGCTCGGCCATCGGCGTCTTCCTGCTGATCGGCGGCATCTGGCATTTGGGACTGGGCTTTCTGGCCGCCACCGTCCTGTTCATCGCCCTCATGTTCCTCATCGAACGGGGCCGCTAGGCTTCGTTGCCAGGGCACCCTGGCCGTGCTATGCTGAGCGCAAGGGAGGAAGGGGCAGAGATGCCGTTCTTGCTGTTCCAGGGGCTGGGGCCCACTGAGCTCCTCATCATCTTCGCCATCATCGTGGTGCTGTTCGGGGCGTCGCGCATCGCCGATATCGGCGGGGCCATAGGCCGGGCCATCCGCGAGTTTCGGCGCGAGGTCCGCGACCCCGACGAAGCGCGTCCGCGAGTGGAGGAGAGGGAGCGGCGCCGCGTGCGGGGCCCCGAGTCCTACCGCGAGGACCGGCCCGACTACCGCCACTAGGGCCTCAGCCTTCCTCGATGGTGATGCTCAGGATGGCATCGCCAGGAGGAGGCTCCGCCTGGCAGGGGTTGTTGCTGCTGGGACGCTGGAAGCACGGGTTGCGCTCGGTGAGCGACTCGACCACCTCCAACCCCGCCACCACTTCCCCGAACACCGTGTCCCGCCCGTCGAGCCGCGGCTGGTCGCCCAGCAGAATGTAGAACTGGCTGCCGCTCAGGTCCATGCCGCCCGCTATGGGCGCAAGGGCCACGGCCCCCCGCCGGTGGGAGAGGTCGTTCTGCTCCACGGGCAACGTGTAGCCAGGCCCGCCGGCGCCGGTGCAGGTGAGGGAGCCATCGGCCCGGCAGGTGGGGTCGCCTGTCTGGGCGAAGGCGTAGGCCGGGTCCTTGCGGACGATGTGGAAGACGAGGCCGTTGTAGAATCCTTCCCGCGCCAGGAAGACGAAGCTGTTGACAGCCAGCGGAGCTTTGTCGGCCCGCAGCCTTATGCGGATGTCGCCCTTGCTGGTGCGGATGACGGCTGTGTAGCTCTTGGACGGGTCGATGACCTGTTGCGGGCCGGGATAGGTCTTCACCCCGGGGGCCTGGGCCGTGGGGGTAGGTGTGGCGCCGGGCGTGGGCTCCACCCGGGGCGTGGTAGTGCCGCCGGTAAGGCCGCCGAAGCCCACCGCCGCCATGCTGGCGATGATGAGCACGATGAAGGCGATGTAGAAGGCGCGGACGCTAAAGATGAGGTTGAGGGGGAAGGGTGGCCCCGCCCGGCGGGGCCTGGGCCGAGGGCGAGGTCGACGTTCTCGGCGGGCCAGGGCTCCGACTCCTCGGTATGCTCCACAGGGGCGTGCGCCCGCGCTCCAGTATAGCGCAAGGCCAGAATAGGCGCTCCCGTGCCCCCGCTACTGGACCGTGAGGCCGCCGTCCACCACCAGGCAGTGGCCCGTGACGAAGGAGGACGCGTCCGAGAGCAGCCAGGCCGCCGCTGCCGCCACTTCTTCCGGCTCGGCGAAGCGGCCCAGGGGCTCGAGCCGCGAGAAGCGGGCCGCCAGCTCTGGGTCACCGCCCAGCACCCGCTCCACCATGGGCGTGCGCACCACGCCGGGGCAGACGGCGTTGACGCGGATGCCGGCGCGGGCGTACTCCAGGGCAGCGGTGCGCGTCAGGGCCGCCACGCCCTGCTTGGCAGCGGTGTAGGCAGGTGCCCCACGCCAGCCCACCATGCCCGCCACCGAGCCCGTGTTGACGATGGCCCCGCCGCCCTGGGCCAGCATCTGCCGCAGCTCATACTTCATGCACAGCCACACGCCCTTCAGATTGATGGCGATGACCCTGTCCCAGTCCTCTTCCTCGTAGTCGGCGGTGCGGGCGGTGGCGCCCTCAATGCCGGCGTTGTTGAAGGCCCCGTCCAGCCGGCCGAACCGGGCCGCGACCTCGCCCACCATGGCCTCCACTTCCCGGGCGCGGGAGACGTCGCAGCGCAGGAAGAGGGCGGCCGCGCCCGCTTCCTCCACCTGGCCGGCCACGTCTTTCCCTCGCTCGTCCACGTCGGCTATGGCCACCGCCCTGGCGCCCTCGCGAGCGAAGAGGACAGCGGCGGCGCGCCCGATGCCGGAGGCGCCGCCGGTGACCAGCACCACCTTATCGCGCAGAAGACCGTGCCCGTCCTTCATGACCCCATCCTCTTACTCCCAGGAGCGCTCGTCCACCAGCACCCTGGCATCTTCGGGCAGCGAGCCGGGCGCGAGCACCTCCACCCTGTCCACCCGCACCCGCCACAGGGACTGCAGGCGCGCCTGCAGGGACTCCAGGTCGGGTGGAGGGGCGCCGGGGGCCAGCTCCAGCCGCAGCACCAGCTCGTCGCGGTGCTCCTTCCGCCCCACGGCCGCCTGGTAGCGGGCCAACCCCGCCACCCCCTCCAGCGCCTCCCGCACCTGGTGAGGATGCAGGAACATCCCCCGTACCTTTACCGCCTCCCCCACACGCCCCAGAATTCGCGGTATGCGGGGCGAGGCCCTGCCGCAGGGGCACGGCTCGTCTATCAGGTAGGAAGCGTCGCCAGTGCCGAAGCGCACCAGGGGGTATACGCGGTTGAAGGTGGTCGCCACCAGTTCCCCCGTCTCGCCGGGAGGGAGCTGCCGCCCGCTGCCGGGCTCCACGACCTCGATGACCATATCGCCGCTGAGGTGGAGGCCCTGGTGGGCCGGGCACTCGACGGCCATCAGGCCCAGGTCGGCGGTGCCATAGGTCTCGATGGGGACGATGCCGTAGCCCTCCAGCTCCCGACGCAGGGAGGCGGGCAGCATCTCCGCTCCCAGAAAAGCAGCTCGCAGGCGCAGGTCGCGGCGGGGGTCTAGGCCCATTTCCTCAGCCCGCCGCAGGAGGGTCATCAGGAAGCTGGGGGTGCCGCAGTAGAGGCCGATGCCCAGGTCCCTGAGGACCTGTACCTGCACGTCGGTGTTGCCCACGCCCCCCGGCACGACCGTCAGCCCGATGGAGCAGAGGAACTCGTCCAGCCCCATGCCGGCGGGCACCAAATGGTAGGAGTAGGTGTTGAGGGCCAGGTCGCCGGGCCCGAGGCCGAAGGAGCGCAGCAGCTCCCGCGCCCAGTCGCCGGTGTAAAAGCTCTCCTCGCCGGCGGGGTCGTAGATGGGGCCGGGGGAGACGAACACATGACGCAGTCCCCCGGGCGCCACCCCCAGGAAGCCACCGAAGGGCGGCTCCTCCCGCTGCAGGCGCGCCAGCTCGTCCTTCCTGGTGATGGGGATGCGCTCCAGGTCAGCCACCGACTGGACTTGCTCGGGGTGCACGCCGGCGGCGTCCATCTTGCGGCGGACGGCCGGCGCCCGCTCGTAGGCGTAGGCGATGTGCTCCCGCAGCCGGGGGGCGAGCCCCTCGTACCAGGACTGGACAACTCCCATGGCTACCTCCGCCGGAGAAGATGACGAGGAGGCCTGGCGGCCTCCTCCCGCTTCGGCGCCCGCCCGGCCATCAGGACAGCCAGCGCTTGCGCCGCTTGTAGTGCTTCACCTCGCGGTAGCTCTTCCGCTGTCCCACCGCGCTCAGCCCCAGGTAGAACTCCTTGATATCCTCGTTGTTCAGCAGCTTCTCCGGATCGCCGTCCAGCACGATGCGCCCGTCCTCCATCACGTAGCCGTAGCCGGCGATCTGGAGGGCCATCATGGCGTTCTGCTCCACCAGGAGCATGGTCACCTTCTCCTCCTGGTTGAGGCGGACCACGATATCGAAGATCTCGGCCACCAGCTGCGGGGCCAGGCCCAGGGAGGGCTCGTCCAGGAGCATCAGCTTGGGCCGGCTCATGAGGGCGCGGCCGATGGCCAGCATCTGCTGCTCGCCGCCGGAGAGGTATCCCGCCTTCACGTTGCGGCGGGCCTTCAGCTGCGGGAAGTAGTGGTAGACCATCTCCAGGTCGCGGCGTATCTGGCCGTCGCGGCGAATGTGGGCGCCGGCAATGAGGTTCTCCTCGGTGGTGAGGTGCTCGAACACGCGGCGGCCCTCCATCACCTGCACGATGCCCAGGCGCACGATGTCGGCCGCGTCTTTCTCGTCGATGCGCTCTCCCATGAACTCGATGCTGCCCTTGGTGACCTCGCCCCGCTCGGGGCGCAGGAGCCCCGATATGGCCTTGAGGGTGGTGCTCTTGCCGGCGCCGTTGGCCCCCAGGAGGGCGACGATGCCCCCCTGGGGGACCTGCAGCGACACCCCCCGCAGCACCAGCACCACGCCGTTGTAGACGACCTCGATGTTGTTGACCTGCAGCAGGGGCCGCTCCGGCGCCGCTACCATCGCCTCAACTCTCCTAACGGTACACGAAGGACTCGATAACGTCGCGATAGCCCTGGAACCAGTCGCGGGCCAGCTGCCAGCGGCCGCCCCGCACTTGGTAGATGCGGACCGAGCCGCCGCCTTCGTGGTCGCGGGCGCTCAGGTTCAGGTTCACCACCCCGGCCACCTCGCCGCGGATGGCCTCGATGCCGGCCTTCAGGTCAGCGCCGGTGATGGGGTAGCCCTTCTGCCGCAGGGCGTTGCGGATGCCCTCCACCATCACGGCGGCGTTAGCCACCCCGCGCATGTAGTAGACGTTGTTCTTGGTCATCAGGTCGGGAGGCTGCTTGCCCTGGCTGCGGTACATCTCGGTGATCTCGCGCAGCACCGGCAGGTCGGTGCCGATAGCCGTGAACTGCAGGCCGTAGTAGCCCTCGGCAAAGGCCCAGCCGCCCGCCGCCTCCACGTCGGCATCGCCCGAGCCCCACACGAGTGCCACCACCCGGTTGAGCGGGAAGCCCGCCTCCTTCAAGGCCTTGATGGAAACGGAGGGGCTACTCCCGAACAGGTGAGTTATCACCCAGTCAGGACGAATGCTCTGGGTGATGCGCGTCACCTGGGACGACATCTCTGTGCCCGGAGCGGGCACCGCCACCTCCTCCAGTTGTAGCCCTTCCCGCTGGGCTATGGTCCGCAACACCTCACGGGGCTCGTTGCCGGCGGGGTTGTCATAGAACAGGTAGGCGATCTTGGGCTTGCCCGACTTGCCCTCGCGCTGCCACTCGTCCAGCACGAACCGGACAGCCGCCCCCGCCTGCGACCAGTAGCTGGCGGCGATGGGGAAGCCATAGGGAAAACGCTCCCCGTTGGCCGCTGCCGCCGACCCGTAGCCCGGGAAGGTGCACACGATCTGGTCCTGGTTGCAGCGGCCGATGACGGCAGCGGTGATGGGCGTTCCGTAGGTGACCGTGCCGATGGCGCCGCCCCGTTTCTGGTTCTCGTAGCACTCGACGCCCCTGTCGGCATTGTAGCCGTGCTCGCAGAAGATGACGTTGATGGGGTGCCCATCGATCCCGCCCTTGCTGTTGATGAGGTTGATGTAGTCCTCGAAGCCCGCCTTGTAGGCTACGCCGATGAGCTGGGTGGCGCCCGTACCGTCGTACATCATGCCGATGGTGATGGGCGCTCCGGTAGGCTGCTGGGCCCTGGGAGTGCCTGTGGCTGGCTGCTCTTCGCCTCCCTCACAGGCAGCCAGGAACAGGGCCACGGCAGCCACCAACGCCAGCGGCCAGAACCTGCGGGCTCTCAGCATGACCTGACCCCCTCCTTTCTTGTGCTTCCTGCCTACTAATACGAGAAGGGCCACACCCGGAAGTAGTCCTTTACGTTGCGCCAGAGACGGTTCAGCCCCTCCGGCTCCACCATCAGGAACAGCATGATCAGCCCGCCGAACACCATTAGCTTCAGCTGGGACACGAACGTGTCTATGTCCGTCACCGGTAGTACGCCCCGGAAAAATTCCAGGATGTCCTCCAGCGCCAGGGGCAGCACTACCACGAACACTGCCCCGAAGATGGAGCCGAGGATGCTGCCCAGCCCCCCGATGATGATCATGGCCAGAATCTCTATGGAGCGGCTGATCTGGAACGCCTCGATAGTGGCCGTGCCCACATAGTACACGTAAAGGGCGCCGGCCACCCCGGCGAAGAAACTGCTGATCATGAACGACAGCAGCTTGTAGCGGAAGATGTCCACGCCGATGATCTCGGCAGCCACATCGCGGTCGCGGATGGCCACGAAGGCCCGCCCCAACCGGCTGCGGGCGATGTTGAGCCCTGCTACCACCGCCAGCACTACCAGGGCCAGAACCAGATAGTACTTCTCCAGCTCGGTGTCGAACCGCACCGGGCCGAGGCTGGCGGGCGGCACGATGATGCTGGCCTGGAACCCTCCCCCGATCCACTCCACGTGGTTAATGATCCACTCGGTGATGAACTGGGCCGCCAGGGTGGCGATGGCCAGGTAGAACCCCTTCACCCGCACCGAGGGCAGCCCCACGATGAGGCCGTAGGCGGAGGCGAATACCCCGCCAGCGATGAGGCCCACCCAGAAGGGCACGTCGGCCCGGGTGGTCATGATGGCGGCCGTATAGCCCCCGGTGGCCATGAAGGCGGCATGGCCGATGGATATCTGCCCCGTGTAGCCGGTGAGTAGATTGAGCCCGATGGCAGCGACGATGGAGATGCCGGCGAAGTTGGCCCAGACGAGGTGCTTGTGGTCCACCACGAACGGAAAGACCAGCGCGAAGAACAGGGCAAATGCCGCCACGGTGATCCGCGCCAGCGGCACCCCGTACAGGGACATGTCGGCCTGGTAGGTGGTCCGGAAGACGCCGCACTCGCGGTTGATCATGGCCCTACACCCGCTCGATGACCTCGCGGCCGAACAGTCCGTACGGCCGCACCATTAGCACCAGGAGCATCAGCACGTAAGGCACGAAGTCCTTGAGCCCGCCGCCCACGTACTTGTCAAAATAGCCTCCGAAGATGTTCTCGCTGGCCCCCACCACCAGCCCGCCGATGATGGTGCCGGCGATGGAGTCCAGACCGCCTAGGATGACCACCGGGAAGACCCTCAGCCCCAGCAGCGAAAGGTACTGGTCAACGCCTATCTTGTTGCCCCAGACGACACCCCCGGCCACGGCGGTGATGCCCGCCAGGGCCCAGGAAAGGGCGAAGACGGTGCTGACGCGGATGCCCATGGCCATCGCTGCCTGCTGGTCGTCGGCAACGGCCCGCACGGCGATGCCGCTGCGGGTGCGCTGGAAGAAATAGGCGAAGCAGGCGAGGAGGAAAAGGGTGATGCCCACCCCGGCCAGGTCGACCGGTGGCACAACGATGCTTTCCAGACGCAGAGGTTGTGCCGGGAGCATCAGGTCCAGGTTCTTCTTGTCGACCCCCCACATGACCGGCGCGAAGCCCCGCAGGAAGATGCCCAGCCCCAGCGTAGCCATGATCATGCCGATGACGGGCCGGCCGATCATGGGCCGCAGGACGCCTCGCTCCAGGACGAAACCGAACAGCACCATCAGCAGCAGCGATAAGCCGATGGCTGCTGCCAGAGGGAGGCCATAAAGTCCGACAAAAGCCGTAATCAGGAAGCCCGCCAGCATCATCATCTCGCCCACAGCGAAATTGATGACGCTAGTGGCCTTGTAGATGAGGACGAAGCCCAGGGCCACCAGGGCATAGATGCAGCCCAGGGTCAGGCCCTTCACCAGCAGCGACAGGAAGAAGTCCACGGCTACCTACCTCCCTGGACGCCGGCCGCCGCTTCCGCCGGCTCCCGCACGTCGAAGATGGGCACGATGCCCCGGACCTCCGCCCTGCGACCGTCCTCGTAGGTGATGGTGGCAGTGACCTCCACCTGGGGGGCATCGCTGTACAGGGCGTCGATGAGGCTGGCGTACTTCTGAGCGATGAGCCGCCGGCGCACCTTGCGCGTGCGCGTGATCTCCTCGTCGTCGGGGTCCAGCTCCTTGTGGAGGATGAGGAACCGGCGGATCCGCGTCTCCGGCGGGAGGTCGCGGTTGACCCTCTCCACCTCCCGGTAGATGAGCTGGCCGACCTGCGGCTTCTGGGAGAGGTCCATATAGCTGGTGTAGGCGACGCCATTCTTCTCGGCCCACTTGCCCACCGTCTGGGCGTCAATGTTGACCAGCGCGGCCACATAAGGGCGGTCCGGGCCCAGGGCCACCGCCTCCTTGATGTAGGGGCTGAACTTGAGCTTGTTCTCGATCCACTGGGGTGCGAAGGTGGTGCCGTCGGCAAGGCGGGTCACGTCCTTCAGCCGGTCGATGATCACCAGCTGTCCGTCGGGGGTGAAGAAGCCGGCGTCGCCGGTGCGCAGCCAGCCGTCCTCCAGGGCCTCGGCGGTAGCCTCCGGGTTCTTGAAGTAGCCCTGGAAGACGCCCGGGCTCTTGATGAGCACCTCCCCCTCCTCGGAGATGCGCACCTCCACCCCGGGCAGGGGGCGGCCCACCGTGTCCGGGCGCACCTCGCCGTCGCGCTGGACCGTGGCCAGGGCGGAGCATTCGGTGCAGCCGTAGACCTGCTTCAGGTTGATGCCCAGCGAACGGAAGTAGCTCAACACCTCGGGGCCGATGGCCGCCCCGCCCGTGTAGGCGAAGCGGATGCGGCGCAGGCCGATGTGGTCGCGGATGGGGCCGTACACCAGGAAGTCGCCCAACTGGTAGAGGAGGCGCAGCCAGACCGGCACGCCCTTGCCCTGGCTGCGGCGGGCCTCCACCGCCTGGGCCACCCGCATGCACAGGTGGTAGATGCGCCGCTTGACCCAGTCAGCGTCCTCGACGCGTACCTGCAGCGAGGCCAGCAGGTTCTCCCAGATACGGGGCGGCGCCACGATAAAGTGGGGCCCGATCTCGCGCAGGTCGCGCTGCACCGTCTCCGGCTCCTCGGGGATGTTGATGGCGAAGCCCACCTTGTGGGAAAGGGACAGGGACCAGAAGGTGTCGCCGATCCAGGCCATGGGCAGGTAGGCCATCAGCTCGTCGTCGGGCCGGTAGCGGTCCACCTGCAGCAAAGCCTCGCCCACGGAGAGGAGGTTGCGGTGGCTGAGCATGGCCCCCTTGGGGAAGCCAGTCGTGCCCGAGGTGTAGGAGATGACGGCGATGTCCTCGGCCCGCGTCTGTTCCACCTGCTCTTCGAAGTAGCTCGGGTTCTTGCGCTCGAACTCCCGGCCCAGTTCCTGCACCTCGGCCAGGGCCATCAGCCAGGGATCGCGGTAGTGGCGCATGCCCTTGGGGTCGTCGTAGATCACCCTCTCCACATAGGGCAGCTCCTCCCGCAAAGACAGCAGCTTGTCTACCTGCTCCTGGTCTTCGGCCAGGACGAACTTGGCCTCGGAGTGGTGGATAACGTACTGCACCTCGCGAGCGATGGCGTCCTGGTAGATGGGTACGGCCACCCCGCCCAGCGACTGGGCCGCCACGAAGGCCCAGTAGAGCTGGGGCCGGTTGTCGCCGATGATGGCCAGCTTATCGCCGCGCTGGAAGCCCAGCACCGCCAGCCCCAGCGCCAGGGCCTTGACGTTCTCGTAGGACTGGGCCCAGGTATAGGTCTGCCAGATGCCGTACTCCTTCTCCCGCACGGCAGGCTTGCTGGCCAGGTGGCGGGCGTTGTGGACCAGGAGCTTGGGGATGGTATCCACGCCTGTCTACCTCCCTTTCTGGGCCACGGCCTCCCCGAGGTAGGCCTTGATGGCCCGGGGGTCGTTGGCCACCTCCTCCGGCTTGCCCTCGCAGATCTTCTCCCCCAGGTCGAGGACGATGACCCGGTCGGAGATGTCCATGACTACGCCCATGTCGTGCTCGATGAGGATGATGCCGATGCCCATCTCCTCCTGGACGTCGAGGATGAAGCGGGCCATGTCCTCCTTCTCGTCCAGGTTCATGCCCGCCATGGGCTCGTCCAGAAGCAGCAGTTCGGGCTCCAGGGCCAGGGCGCGGCCCAGCTCCACCCGCTTCTGCAGGCCGTAGGCCAGGGCGCCCGCCGGCACCTTGCGTATGTGCTCGATCTCCAAGAAATCGATGATGCGCTCCACCACCTCGCGGTGGCGCACCTCCTCCATCTGCGCAGGGCCCCAGTAGAGGGCGCAGGCGAAGACGCCCGAGCGCATCTTCACGTGCCGCCCCAGCATGATGTTGTCCAGCACGCTCATGCCCCGGAACAGGGCCAGGTTCTGGAAGGTGCGGGCGATCCCCAGGGCGGCGATGCGGTGCGGCCGCAGGCGGGTGATATCCTTCCCCTTGAAGAGGATGCGGCCGCGCTGGGGATGGTAGTGGCCGCAGATGGCGTTGATGAGGGTGGTCTTGCCAGCCCCGTTGGGGCCGATGATAGCCAGGATCTCGCCCTTGAGGGCCTGGAAACTCACTCCGCGCAGGGCGTGCACACCGCCGAACGATACGTGCACATCCTGCACGTCCAGCAGGGGCGGCTCGTCCATACAAGCCTCCGCTTCTGGGTTGCACCAATTCTATAGGAAGCTCTAAGGGTGTTGTCAAGGGGTTCCCAAAATAATTGAACGGCAGCAAACAGTTGCCTTTTCGGACGGCATACACTTGCGTCCCCGGCGCTAAACCGACAGGATGTTGAATTAGGCAACCTGCCGGCAAGTTGTCGCCCTTGAAGGAGGAGGAGATGCGTTTGGTCACCTTTCAAGCAGGGGATGGCCGGCCCCGGCCCGGCGTCCTGACCGACGACGGCATCGTGGACCTGGCGCCTGAATTCGCCTCGGTGCTGGAGGTCGTGGTGGGCGGCCAGGAGGCGCTGGAGCGGGCGCGTCAGGTGGTGTCCCGCCGGCGCCCGGCCCACGACCTCGCCTCGGTGCGGCTCATGGCGCCCATACCTCAGCCCCGCCGCTGCCTCTTCGCCGTGGGCTGGAACTACCTGGCCCACTTCGAGGAGTCCCGCTCCCAGGGCAAGGCCCAGGAGCTGCCCGAGCACCCAACCTTCTTCACCAAGCCGACCACGGTGGTCACCGGCCCGTACGACGATATCCCGGTGGACGAGGAGCTATCGCAGCAGTGGGACTACGAGGGAGAGCTGGCGGTGGTCATAGGCCCGGGCGGGCGGAGCATCCCGCCCGAGCGGGCCATGGAGCATGTCTTCGGCTACATGCTGGGCAACGACGTCAGCACCCGCGACCTGCAGCGACGGCACGGCGGCCAGTGGCTCAAGGGCAAGGCCATGGACGGCTCCTGCCCGCTGGGGCCCTGGCTGGTCACCGCCGACGAAGTGCCCGACCCGCATGACCTATGGCTGCGCTGCTGGGTCAACGGCGAGCTGAGGCAGGAGGCCAGCACCCGCCAGATGGTGTTCAGAGTGCCGCGGATCATCGCTGAGCTGTCGTGGGGCATGACCCTGCTGCCGGGGGACATCGTCCTCACTGGGACGCCGGAAGGCGTCGGCTATGCACGCACCCCGCCGGCCTTCCTCCGCCCCGGCGACGAAGTCGTGGTCAGGATCGAGGGCATCGGCGAGCTGCGCAACCGCGTGGTGGCGGCCTCCCTCGCCCGTTACCAGCCATGCCGGACCGAGGGCAGCCCTTGACACCCTCAGTGGAGGTAGCGATGCTTTCGTTTACCCGGGCCTCGAGCCCACAGGGAGGTGGTTCCCGTGTCCGAGCTGGTGAGGGTAGCCCACGACGGCCCCGTGTGCGAGATCGTCCTCAACCGGCCCGACCGTCTGAACGCCATCAACGCCGAGATGGTGTCCCAGTTGCACGCGGCCCTGGACTCCCTGGGGCCGGCGCGGGCCCTGCTCCTGTGGGGCGAGGGCCGGGCCTTCTCGGCGGGGCGAGACCTGGCCGAGATAGAGCTGGGCAAGGAGGACGCCGCTCGCGTCCTGCGCGAGGGGCTGCATCCGCTCTTCCTGCGGCTCTACAACCTGTCCGTCCCGACCATCGCAGCGGTGCAGGGGGCATGCCTTGGAGCCGGGCTCGGCCTGGCCCTGGCCTGCGACGTGGTGCTGGCGGCGGAGGACGCCGTATTTGCCTCGCCATTCGGACGCATCGGCGCCGTGCTGGACTCGGGCGGCCACTTCCACTTCGTTCGCCTGCTGGGCCGGCAGCGGGCCATGGACCTGATCTACACTGGCCGGCGGCTGAGCGGCAGGGAGGCGGAGGCCCTGGGCCTGGTCAGCAGGGCCCTGCCGGCCGACCAGTTACTGACGGCAGCGCGCGAGCTGGCCCAGGCGGTGGCCCGCGGGCCTACCCTGGCCTTCCGCCTCTCCAAGCGCATCGCCCAGGCGGCCATGACCTCCGACTACGCCTCGGTGCTGGACATGGAGGCGGAAGCGCAGGGGGCAGCCTCCCGCAGCTACGATTTCCAGGAAGGGGTGCGCTCCTTCCTGGAGAAGCGTGAGCCGGCCTTTCGGGGCGAGTGACGCCCTAATGCTGCTGGGAGCGTAGCCGGCGCTCCAGCTCGTCGGGCGGCACGTCCTCGATGTGGGTGGCGATCCACCAGCGGTTCCCGCAGGGGTCCTCCACCGCACCGGCCCGGTCGCCGTAGAAGTGGTCCATGGGCTCGGCCAGCGAAGTCGCCCCGGCCTGCAGGGCACGTCGGTAGACAGCGTCGGCGTCCTCCACGTACAGGTAGAGCATGGCCGGCGTGGGCGGGTTCTGGTCCGAGGCGTCGGAGAACATGATGATGGAGTCCCCCACCCTCACTTCGGCATGCATGACATTGCCCTCTGGCCCAGGCATGCGGAGCACCTCCTCCGCCCCGAAGGCGTCCTTCAGGAAGTCGATGAAACGAGCCGCCCCCCTGACCATCAGGTACGGGGTGACGCTGTGGAAGCCTTCGGGGATGGGCCTCACCGCCATAGCGCAAGTCCTCCTTCCCGGCCGACGGCCGTGCGTTGCCGACGCGGGGAATTGTACCACGGGGGAGACGGCGTTCCGTTAGGGCCTTTTGGGGGAAGTGGCACCCTGTTTCGGGATGGTGGGCCCTGGCACCCCCGGTGGGACTCGAACCCACGGTCTCCGGCTCCGGAGGCCGGCGCTCTCTCCTACTGAGCTACGGGGGCACCCTGCACCAGACTAAATGATACGTGGGGCAGGAGGGGCCTTTCAAGGCCACGACCTGCGCAGCGGCCGTAGGTCGACTGGACCGGCTGGCAGCAGGGGCGCCAGGTCGATAATATAAGGGATGGCAGCCCGCTCTCCAGCAGGGGCCTGCCAGCCGTGGGCCACCGTAGCTCAGCGGCAGAGCAGCGGTTTCGTAAACCGCGTGTCGTGGGTTCGAGTCCCACCGGTGGCTCCAGACCCAACACCCGCACGGCCCGCCCTCCGGTGCCCATCGACGCCAACGTGGACCCGGATGGCTCCTCATCAATCAGTGTGGATTTGGCTAAGGATTCTTAGTACGAACCTGCCTTCCTTCCTGTAGCCGTAACCCCTCCGCTTGAGGGCCTTGATGCGGTTGTGCTTGCCCTCCACCAGGGCATTGGTGATGGAATAGCGCCAGTAATTGAGCACCTCCCGCTGCCAGCGCTTGAGGGTGCGGGCTGTCCGCTGAAAGGGCGCCAGGCCACTAGCCCCCGCCTCCTGGAGCCAGCGGCCCAGGGCCGCCTCTGCCTGCTCGAGCCTGGGCAGCCGGTAGAGGGAGCGCAGGGACTCCTTCAGGCCCCAGGCCTGGGCGAGCCTGCCGTCGGCGAGGAGGGCAGCGGCAAGCCTCCTACCCTCGGCGGGCCCGAGCCTTTCCCCTCCCCGCTGGAGGAGCCAGCAAAAGCCCCAGGGCCTGTGCCGCCGCTCGTAACCGGCGCATCTGGCAGAGGGGACTAGGGCGCTGGCCTCAGTCATCGGCCCGGGCCTCCTCACGAGGCGAGCCCTCCCCGCCGTTGACCCCCCGGCTGTCGGCAGCCTAAAATCGCTAGCGGGTGGGGATATAGCTCAGCGGGAGAGCGCCGCGTTCGCAACGCGGAGGCCGCGGGTTCGAATCCCGCTATCTCCACCACGAGCCTCGAACCTGCCGGGCCGCGGGGGCGACCCTCCGCGGCCCGTTCCCGTCCCACCCCTGCTCCCTCCCGGGCGGCTCTGATACAATAACCCTTGCTGCGAGCCCACACAGCCGCGCCATGGACATGGAGAACGGACGCCGCGACTACTACGAGGTGCTGGGGGTGCCCCGCGACGCCAGCGCCGAGGAGATAAAGCGCGCCTTCCGGCGCCTGGCCATGAAGTACCATCCCGACCGCAACAAATCCCCCGATGCCGAGGCCCGATTCAAGGAGATCAACGAGGCCTACGAGGTGCTCTCGGACCCGGAAAAGCGGGCCGCCTACGACCGCTACGGCCACGCCGGCGTCCGCGGCGGCGACTTCGGGCGGCCCTTCGAGGGGTTCCGCTTCGGCGGCTTCGGCGACATCTTCGACGCCTTCTTCGGGGCCGCATCGGCCATGCGCCGCGAGGCGCAGCGGGGCGCCGACCGCCGCCTGGAGCTGGAACTGGACCTCGAGGAGGCCGCCTTCGGCTGCGAAAAGGAAGTGGAGCTGACGCGGGTGGAGCGCTGCTCCCGCTGCGGCGGCTCGGGCAGCGAGCCCGGCACGCGGCCCGCCGTCTGCCCCTCCTGCAACGGCAGCGGCCAGGTGCGCCGCGTCCACCGTAGCTTCTTCGGCCAGTTCATCAACGTCGCCACCTGCCCCCAGTGCCAGGGCGAGGGGCAGGTCATCGCCCACCCCTGCCGCGACTGCCGGGGCTCCGGCCGTCAGCGGCGCCCCCGCAGGCTGCGCATACAGGTCCCTGCCGGCGTGGACGACGGCACCCAGATGCGCATCAGCGGCGAAGGCGATGCCGGCCACAACGGCGGGCCCACCGGCAACCTCTACGTGGTGGTGCGCTTGCGCCCGCACCCCTTCTTCCGCCGCGACGGCTATGACCTCCTGTACGAAGCGGAGCTGAACATCGCCCAGGCGGCCCTGGGCTGCGAGGTGGAGGTGCCCACCCTGGAGGGCGAGTCGTATACCCTGCGCATTCCCCCCGGCACCCAGAGCGGGCAGGAGTTCACCATCAGGGGCCGGGGCGTGCCCCACCTGCACGGCGGCGGGCGAGGCGACCTGCGCGTGCGCGTGCACGTGGGCGTGCCCAAGGAGCTCACGCCGGAGCAGCGCAAACTGCTGGAAGCCCTGGCTGCCTCCTTCGGCACGCCGGTGTCGGGCGACGGCGACCGGGGCATCCTGGCCCGTATACTGGACGCCCTCACCTAGGCAGTGGCCGATCCGCCACGCCCATGTGGGTGGAGCTGTCCCTGGAGGTAGACCCCCGCGATGTCGAGCTGGTGGCCGATATCGTGCGGCAGCGCTGCCCCAATGTAGCCGTGGAGTACCGCGGGCCCTTCGCCCTCCCCGAGCCCTGGCCCGCCCCGGTCGAAGCCTCCCCCGCCCTTCGCGCCACCTCCGCCCTGGTGCGCATCTACCTGCCCGCCGACGAGGCCGATGCCCGCCTGCGGCGCTCCCTGCGCCTGGCCCTGCGCTTCGCGCCCCTGGCTCGCCCGGCTCGCTGGCGGCGGGCGCGGCGGCTGCGGGACGAGGACTGGCAGCGGGCCTGGCAGCGGCGGCTGCGGGCGCGGCGCATCGGCCGCCTGCTGGTGCGACCGTCCTGGGACACGGCCACGGCCAAAGCGGGCGAGGTGGCCATCGAAATAGAGCCGGGAATGGCCTTCGGCACCGGCGAGCACCCCACTACCGCCCTCTGCCTGCGGGCCCTCGCCGAGCTGGTGCGCGGCGGCGAGAGCGTGCTCGACCTGGGCACCGGTAGCGGTATCCTGGCCATCGCCGCCGCCAAGCTGGGCGCGGCCCGGGTCCTGGCCCTGGACATAGACCCCCAGGCGGTCAGAGCTGCCCGGGAGAACGCGCGACGCAATGGGGTCGAGGGCGTCATAGACGTGCACCAGGGTACGCTCACGCCTGGTATGACGGCGCGGGCGCGATACGACCTCATCTGCGCCAATATCGACGGGCTGACCCTGGAGAGGCTCGCCCCGCTGCTGGCCCGGGCCCTCGGACCGGGCGGGCGCCTGGTGCTGAGCGGCTTCCTCAGCGAGTCCGCCCGGGCGCTGGCCGAGGCCTTCAGCGCCCTCGGTCTGCGCCCGTTAGCCGAACTGCACGAGGCCCCCTGGGCGGCCCTGGTGCTGGAGAAAGCCGATGCGTAGGTTTTACGTCGAGCCGGGCACGGTGCGTGGCCGCCAGGTAACCCTGGGGCCGGAGGCGGCGCACCGCCTCGCGCGTGTGCTCCGGCTTCGCCCCGGCGAGCACGTGGTGCTGTTCGACGGCTCCGGCCAGGAGTGGGAGGTGGAGCTGAAGTCCATCGGGCCCAGGGGCGTGGCGGCGACGGTGGTCCAGGACTTGCCCTCCCCGCCGGAGCCGAGGGTACGATTGTCCCTGCTGGCCTGCCTGCTCAAGGAGCCGCGCTTCGAGCTGGTGCTGGAGAAGGCCGCGGAGCTGGGCGTGGCCGAGGTTGTGCCGGTGGTGGGCCGCCGCTCCGTCGTCAGACCCTGGAAGGAGGGGGCCAAGCAGGAGCGCTGGCGGCGCATCGTCATCGAAGCGGCGGAGCAGTGCGGCCGTGCCCGGCCGCCGGAGCTGCACACCCCCTTGCCCATGGCGCAGGCCCTGCGTCGCGCCCAGGGCCTGCGCATCGTGCCCTGGGAAGAGGAACGCAGCCAGGGCATGCGCCAGCTCCTCCGCTCCCTCGCCGCCCCGCCCGACCAGGTCTCCCTGCTGGTGGGGCCCGAGGGCGGCCTCGACCCACAAGAGGTCGAGGCCGCCCGTGAGGCCGGTTTCCAGGTCGTCAGCCTGGGCGAGCGCATATTGCGGGCCGAGACGGCAGCGCTGGTCGCCTGCGCCCTAGTGATGTACGAGCTGGGCGAGCTAGGGCCCTGATATGGACTGCAGCCAGGCCATAGGGTCCACCCGTACGCCGCTCACCACCACTTCCCAGTGGAGGTGCGGCCCGCCAGCGAGGCCGGTGCTGCCCACCTTCCCCAACTCCTGGCCTGCCTGCACCGTCTGACCCTCCTGCACGGACACCTCCGAGAGGTGATGGTAGCCGCTGATGACCCCAGCCCCGTGGTCCACCACCACCGACAGCCCCCGCAGGTGCAGCTCCCGGGCCAGCACCACCCTGCCCCCCGCCGGTGCCAGCACCGGCGTGCCCTCGGCCACGGCCAGGTCGGTGCCCGTGTGGGGCGTGTAGGGGCCGCCGTTGATGGAACGGCGGACGCCGAAGGGGTCGGAAATGGGGCCGTCCACGGGCATGTGCCACGCTCCCTGCCAGAGCCGCTGTGCCGTGAAGGAACCGTAGGCCACCGCCAGCAGGCGCTGCTCCTCCTGGACGGCGGCGACATCGGCGAGGAGGCTGGCGGTGGCCGGGGGCAGGAATAGCTGCTCTCGCGGGTAGCCTCCGTCCACCACCTCCAGTGGGCGCTGGTCCACAGCGCGGCCGTTCTCCAGCAGCGTCACCTGGTAGGTACCAAGGTGCTGGTCCAGGGGTACGGGCAGATAGGCCAGCACCGCGTTTCCCTCCCGCACGGTGAGATAGCGACGGCCGCCCAGCTCCACCGCCACCAGCCCCTCGGGCGCCGGGACTGCCACCGCCAGCACGACGGTGCCCTGTCGCGCCTGCGATGCCGAGAGCTCCAGGCGCGGCGGCGGGGGAGTGGGCGTGAGGAGCAGGCTTGCGGCGGGCGCAGGGCTCGAGGTCGAGGCAGGCCCCAGCGAGGACGCCTGCTCGCCGGCGGCGCATCCGCACGCCGCCAGGAGCAGGGCGAAGGCCAGAGTGAGCCGGAGCATACCCCTGGACGTATCTTATAAGGCGCAATCAGCGGCTGCCCAGGGCCGCCGTCTGGGGCCCGGCAAAGATGGCAAACGGCGGACAGGATGTGTATAATCAAGGGCTACAGCGGTACTATTGGGGAGTCCTATTCTTAAGAGGCGGTTAACAATAACGGCCGATAGCGAGGAGGTACCGTGGACGAGGTGAGGGGACTTGCGCTCCGCATCATCGAGAACATCGAGCGGGTCATGGTGGGCAAGCGGCACGAGGTGGAGCTGGCCGTCATCGCCCTCATGTGCGGCGGTCACCTGCTCATCGAGGACGTTCCCGGCGTGGGCAAGACGATGCTGGCCCGCAGCCTGGCCCGCTCCACCGGCTGCAGCTTCCGGCGCATCCAGTTCACGCCCGACCTGCTACCCTCGGACGTCACCGGCGCGGCCATCTATAACCAGAAGAGCGGCGATTTCGAGTTTCGGCCGGGGCCCATCATGGCCCAGATCGTCCTGGCCGACGAGATCAACCGGGCCACGCCCAAGACCCAGTCGGCGCTCCTGGAGGCGATGGAAGAGAGGCAGGTCACGGTGGACGGCGTCAGCCGTCCCCTGCCCCGGCCCTTCATGGTGCTGGCCACCCAGAACCCCATCGAGTACGAGGGCACTTTTCCCCTGCCGGAGGCACAGCTCGACCGCTTCTTCATGCGGGTGCACCTGGGCTACCCCTCTCCTCACGACGAAGTCACCATCATGGAGCGGCAGATGCTCTCCCACCCCATCGAGGAGCTGGAGCCTGTTTGCGGCCCGGACGACATCCTGCGCCTGCAGGAGGCGGTGCGGCAGGTGAAGGTAGACTCGCTGGTGAAGCAGTACATCGCCGCCGTCGTTGACGCTACCCGACATCATGAGGCCGTCTACCTGGGGGCCTCGCCGCGGGGTTCGCTCTCGCTGCAGCGTGGCTCGCAGGCCCGTGCTCTCCTGGACGGACGCGACTACGTGCTGCCCGACGATGTCAAGGTCCTGGCCTACCCTGTGCTGGGGCACCGCATAATGCTCAGCGCTGCCAGCCGGGTCAAGGGGACTACGGCGCAACAGGTGGTGGAGGATTGTCTAAGCCGGCTGCACGTCCCCGGCGTGCGCGCCCGCGGCTCCTAGCCCGCGTCTTCGGCAGGCTGAGGGAGTCCCCCAACCTGGCCATCGTCCTGGGGCTGGGCCTGGCGCTGTTGTTCCTGGGCTGGGCCTCTGGGTTCTGGGTTCTCATTCGCGCCGCCTACCTGCTCCTGGCCCTGGTGCCCATCGGCTGGCTATGGGCGCGGGCCAACGTCAAGGGGCTGCGCCTGGAGGTGCGCAGGGGCCCCGACCGGCTCCACGCCGGCGAGACCACCTACTCCAGCTTTCGGCTGCAGAACCTGGACGGTTACCCCAAGCTGTGGCTGGAGGTGGAGGAGCCCACCAATATGCCCGGGGTGGCACCGAAGTCCGTTACCTTCCTCACTGCCAACGGTACGCGCACCTGGCGGCACGAGGTGCTGTGTCGGCGGCGCGGCCGTTACACCTTCGGGCCGGTGGCCGTGGCTAGCGGGGACCCCTTCGGCCTGTTCCGCCGCCGTCACGTCTTCGGCGACATGTGGGAGGTCTTGGTCTTCCCGGCCCCGGTGGAGCTGCCCTACTTCTGGCTGCCCTCAGCCCAGCTCTCGGGCGAGGGCGACCGCAGCCGTCCCACCCCTTACATCACCCCGACCGCCTCGGGGGTGCGCGAGTACCACCCGGGCGACGCCTTCAGCCGCATCCACTGGCTGACCACCGCCCGGCTGCGGCGGCTGATGGTGAAGACCTTCGACTTCACACCCACCAGCGATGTCTGGCTGGTGCTGGACCTAGAGCGGGGCGTCCACGCCGGCGAGGGCGACGAGAGCACCGAGGAGTATATGGTGACGGCGGCCTGCTCCCTAGCCCACCGGCTGCTGGGCCACGACCTGCGCGTCGGATACCTGGCCCAGGGCGAGGAGCTGTACCTGTTCCCGCCGGCCCGCGGCCCCCAGCAGTACGAGCGCATCATGGAAGCGTTGGCGGTGCTGGAGGCCAACGGCCAGGTGCCCCTGGGGCAGGTGTTGCTGGCCAACGAGCGCTCCTTCGGCCGCCACACGACCCTCATCGTCATCACGCCGTCGGTGGAGGAGGACTGGGTCACGGCGGTGCAGGCCCTGGTCCAACGAGGGGTGCAGGCGGCCGTGGTGCTTCTGGACGCGGGCACCTTCGGCGGACAGGAGGCATCCCTGCTCTCCTTCAGCGCTCTGGCTGCTCACGACATCTTGACCTACCTGGTGCGGCGGGGCGACGACCTGTCCCTGGCCCTGGGGCCCTCGGGGGCCAGCTCCGCTTACTGGCTGCACCGGTCCTGGAAGGAGAGGTGAGACGATGACGGCTGCCTCCCCTGCCTTGGTAACGGCCCCGGCTCGCTGGCTCTGGCGCAGGCTTCCCGGCTGGGAGGAGTGGCTCACCTTCGGCCTCGCCTTCCTCACCTTTGCCAGTGTGGCCTGGAGCATCCAGCATGCTCGCTGGGCCGACATCATGCCCAACCTGATGTTGCTGGGGCTGGGCGGCCTTCTCGCGGGCCTGCTGCTGGCCCGCCTGCCGCTCCCCAGCGCGGCCGCCCTGGCGGGTGGGCTGGTCCTCTGCCTCCTGTCCACCTTCCTGCAGGCGCTCTTCCTGGTGCGAGGCGAGGGCTTGATGGAGAAGGTGGACGTGCTCTACGTGCGGTTCCAGACCTTCTTCGAGATCGCCTTCGGCCAGGGCATAAGCAACGATGTGCTGCCCTTCGCGGTGCTGGTGGCCGGGCTCACGTGGGCCGGCGCTTTCCTTTTCGCCTACTGCCTGTTCCGCTGGAGCCTGGCCTGGCCCGGCCTGTTCATGGGCGGCCTGACGCTGTTCGTGAACTTCGTGGTGCTGAACCGGGGCGTGCTGGCCGCGTTCCTGCTCTACGCTGTGGCCGGACTGCTGCTGCTGGCTAGGGCCAACCTCGCCCGACACCAGGCGCTGTGGAGACAGGAAGGCGTGCCTTACCCGTCGCTGATGGGGTTGAGCGTACTGCACGTGACCTTCTGGGCGATTCTGGTGGTGCTGATGGTAGCCTGGGTGGTGCCCACCAATTACGGCCGACCGCTGGGCGCCGTGTGGGGAGTTGTGGCAGCCCCCTTCCAGGACTTGGCCCAGGACTGGTCGCGACTGGTGGGGCCGTTGCGGGGCGGACGGCTCCTGCCCAGCGCCGAGCTGGGCGACTTCTTGCCCCTACGCGGCCGCTTCCCGCTGCCCCTGCACGGCGAGCTGGCCACGGTTCGCCCCATGCCCGGCCAGGACCCGGGCATCATCATCCTCCGCGGCGCCATATATGACCAGTACACCACCGGCGGCTGGCGTTCGGACGAGTCGGTGCAGATGGACTGGCCCTTCGACGCGCCCTCCAGCCCGCAGGGGCTGCGGCAACAGGCGCGGGGGAACCTGCGCGTGAACCCCGTCATCGTCCAGGTGCAGATGGAGTCGGGCAGCCCCCTGAGCTCCCTGATGCTGGTGCCGGGATGGCCCTTGCCTCTGGGCATCATCACCTCCGGCTTCGACGTGCAGGTGCAGGTCCCCGAGCGAGCGGTGGTGAGGGTAGACCTGGGGTCATCGCCCTCCAGCGGCGATGCCGACACCCAGCAGGCGCGGGTAGCGGTGGACGCGGCGCTGCGCGAGCTGGGCACCCAGGCCCCCAGCGACGAGGCGCTGTCCCATGCCCTCCAGGGCCAGGGGTACGTGCTGGTAAAGACGGAGCGGGCCTCCGGAAACCGCCTGCGGAGGGTGGAGGTGGCGTCCGTGCGTTCGGTAATGGACAGCGCCACGTTCGTGCCCTCGCACCGGCTAGAGCCCGGCCAGAGCTACTGGGTGGCCGGGCTGCTGCCCGCTGCCAGCGCCGAAAGCCTGCGCGCAGCCTCGGCCAACTACCCCGAGTGGATACGGGACACCTACCTGTCCCTCCCGCCGGACGTGCCGCGCAGGGTGCGACAGCTGGCGGCCCAGATCACCGCCAGCGCCGCTACCCCGTATGACAAGGTCGCGGCCGTCGAGGAGTTCATCAAGAACTTCCCCGTGGACAGCACCGTGGGCCCGCCTCCCCCTGGCCGCGACCCGGTGGACTATTTCCTCTTCGATGCCCGCCGGGGCTCACCCGAGTTCCATGCCTCGGCCATGGTGGTGCTGCTACGGGCGGTAGGCGTGCCGGCGCGCCTGGTGGTGGGAGTGGCCCTGACCCAGAACGATTTCGACCCGGAGCAGGGCGTCTACCACATATCGGCCCGTAACGCCTATCTGTGGCCGGAGGTGTACTTCCCCAACTCGGGCTGGCTGCCCTTCAGCCCGGTGCCCAGGGGCCACCTGCCTTTCAACTTCCCTTACCAGCAGTCGTTCCAGCCGCCCGTGTTCGGCGGGATCCCTACCGAGCCCGGGCCCGACCCCTTCGGCATCGAGGGGGTCTTACCCTTCGAGGAGATGCCGGTCCTGGAGCCCCCGCCTCCGGTGGAGATGCCCTCCAGCACCGACTGGTCGTGGGTCTGGATGCTCCTGGCCGCTCTGGGTGGGGCAGCGCTGGTGATAGGGGCGGCGCGCCTGGCCTGGGAGCTGCCCCTGGGCCGGCTGCCCTACGCCATGCGCGTGTGGGAGAAGACGGTGCGCCTGGCCAACCTGGCGGCCCTGGGCCCGAGGCCCGGCGAGACGCCGCGGGAGTTCGTAGGGCGCCTGCACCGCCGCCTCTATCTGCGCGACCTGGCCCTCGTAGCCGAGGTCTATGGCCGCGCCCGCTACGGCGGCATGTCGCCCTCTAAAGACGAGGAGGAGCGCCTGAAGCAGCTCTGGCCACGGCTGCGCTCGGCCCTGGCCCGGGAGATACTCCGCCGGCCCTGGCGAAGGGCCGCCGAGTGAGCTATTCGGTGCAGGAGGCGTCATGCTCGGCGACGTAGAGCTCTCGTATCTCGTGGTGGAGACCGCCCTGGGCTGGTTCGGCCTCGTTCTCTCGCCCAGAGGCCTCAGGGCGACAACGCTGCCCCGACCTTCCCGGCAGGAGGCCGAGCGCGAGGCGATAGCTATGGGGGCGTCGCGGCCGGCAACGGCAGACCAGGGGCGGGAGGTGGCCCGCCGCCTGCAGGAATACGCCCTGGGCCGACCCGTGTCCTTCGCCGACCTGCCCCTGGACTGGGCCGGTTTGGGCACCTTCCAGCGCCGTGTACTGGAGGCGTTGCTGCGGCTGCCCTGGGGCCAGATCACCACCTACAGCGAACTGGCGCGGCTGGTGGGGCGGCCAGGGGCAGCGAGGGCAGTGGGGCGGGTCATGGCCACCAACCCGCTGCCCGTGGTGGTGCCCTGCCACCGCGTGGTGGGCGCGAACGGCTCTCTGACCGGGTACGGCGGCGGCCTGGAGATGAAAGCGCGGCTGCTTGCCCTGGAAGGGGTACCGTCCCCGGCAGGGCCGCCGGACAGGGGCGCGGCCCGGGGACGCCGGCGGAGCCGCCCGCTGGCACCGTCGCTGCTATAGGGCCGCCTGAGAGGCCGGCGGCTCTAGCCGACGAGCGCGCAGGCCCGCTGCCTGCAGCCGGGAATGGCCCTACCGCCTCGGGAGCCGGCCCAGGCAACCCCTCTCAGTTCAGCAGGGGACGCACCTCGGCCATGAACTGCTCCATGAGGCCCGCCATACCGGCCGGTGTGGGCCGGCTGAAGACGTCGAAGCAGATGTAGTCCACACCCAGCCTCTCCATCTCCTTGATGTCGGCCGCAATCTGCTCGGCCGAACCCTCGAACAGGCCGCGGTCTCCGTCCTTGGGGCGCTCGGTGATGTTGAGCAGGTTACGCGGGGCCAGGGCAGGCGGCTTGTCCCGGCCGACCTTCGCCGCGTACTCGCGCAGGAGCTGGGCGCCGCGTCTGATCTCGTCCATGCTGCAGAACACGGGGTGCCAGGCGTCGCCCAGCTCGGCGGTGCGGCGCAGGCCGACGCCGGTAGCGGTCATGGGCGAGCACCCCACCCAGATGGGCGGGTGGGGCGTCTGCACCGGCTTGGGTTCGCACTTGAAGCCGGCCAGGTTGAAGTAAGCGCCTTCGTAACGGGGCTCCTCCTGGGCCCACGCCGCCTTCATGATGCGCAGGTACTCGTCGGTCATGGCGCCGCGCTCGCGGAAGGGGATGCGCAGAAGCTGGAACTCCTCTTCGTCCCAGCCCACGCCGATGCCGAATATGAAGCGGCCTCGGGAGACGTGGTCCACGGTGGCCACGCACTTGGCCACCACCAGAGGATTCCGGTACGGCACCACCACGCTGCTGCCGAGCTGGATGCGGTTGGTGCGAGCGGCCAGATATCCGAGCAGGGTGAAGATGTCGGGCCAGATGGGCCCGTAGTGTTCCATGGTGGCCGGCGGCGCCACGATGTGGTCGGGGATGAGGACGGCATCGAAGCCCAGCTTCTCGGCAGCGGTGGTCAGGAAGTCGGCATCGTCGGTGCTGAGCTGCCAGATAGGCAGTACCACAGCGAACTTCATAGCTTACCTCCATGGAAGAGAAAGTCACATAGAGTGTACCTTACGGCCGGCAGGAGTCAACGGGTATCGGGCGGGCCTCGCTAGGGTGCGACCCCGCGACGCCTTCGGGCCGGCACCGCCGGCCACACTGGCGGCGGGAGGGGCGAAAAGGGCAACCCGTGCGACGGGGTCTCGACCCACGTGCGGGCCGCCGAGCGGGACAGGCGGGGTAGGCTGCTACTTCGCCGGGCGGGGCCTAGCCCACCACGTGGTGGTCGTCGCGCTGCAGGGGAGGGATGGAGAGGCTGAGGACGAGGGCGTCGCGCTCGGTGGCCCGGAGTGCATGGACGACACCCTTTTCTATGCGCACGGTCTCGTAAGGGAGCAGTCGGTACGACCGCTCCCCCACCTGCACTTCCACCTCCGACTCCAGCACCGTGTAGATCTGCACGCACTCGCGGTGGTAGTGGGGGGAGACGTGCTCGCCCTGGCGCAGGCGCAGGATGCGCAGGCTGCACTCGGCCATCTCCACGTGCGAGAGCACTTCGTAGTTGCCTATGGACTGCATGGCGCTGCCCTAATCCTGCAGCTTGCCCAGGGCGCGCAGTACGCGCTCCGGCGTGATCGGCACCTCGAAGACCCGCGCGCCCACGGCGTCCGCTACAGCGTTGGCCACCGCTGCCGGCCCGGGGACGATAGACGGCTCCCCCACGATGCGTGCCCCGTAAGGCCCCTCCTCCGAGGGCACCTCGACGATGATGGCCTCGATGGGTGGCACGTCGCGCGTGGTGGGCAGACGGTAGTCGAGCAGGTTGGGGTTCAGCAGGCGCCCCCTCTCGTCGTAGACCATCTCTTCGCTGAGGGCGATGCCCAGTCCCTGGGCCGCGCCACCCTGCATCTGCCCCTCCACCGACTTGGGGTTGATGGCGAAGCCCACGTCCTGGGCCACGGCGTATCGCAGCACTGTCACTTCGCCCGTGTCCGGGTCCACCTCCACCTCGGCCACCTGGGCGCTGAAGCCGGGGGCCTGCCTGCGGGCGGTGATAGCGCCCCGGCCGACGATGGGGGCGTAGCGGGCGCCGAAGCCGGTAGTGAGCCGCCCCAGCTCGGCGAAGGTGACCTGCTTTTCGGGCTGGCCCTTGGCCCGCACCACGCCGTCCTCCATCTCCAGCTCCTCGGCCGGGACCTCCAGCCGCTGGGAGGCGATGGCCAGTATCTGCTGGCGGGCGTCCTCGGCCGCCAGCTTCACCGCCCGCCCCACGGTGTAGGTCGTCTTGGAGCCAGCGGTCATGCCGGCGTAGGGTGCCGTCTTGGTATCGCCGGTGACGACCGAGACCATGGACAGGGGCAGGTTCAGCTCCTCGGCGGCGATCTGAGCAAAGGTAGTGTTGGTGCCGGTGATATCGGCCGCGCCCACGGTCACGTTGATGGTGCCGTCGGCGTTCAGGCCCACCGTGGCCGAGGCCGGTTGCAGGCCGCCTAGCCAGCCGCCAACAGCTACCCCCACGCCCCGGTTGGGTCGCTGGCGCGTCTGGTGGCGCTGCTGCCAGATCTCCGTCCGGGCGATGGCCTCCAGGCACTCTTTCAGGCCGATGGCCGGGTAGGGCTGGCCGCTGGGGAGCGGGTCGCCCTTCTCGACGGCATTCTTCAGTCGCACTTCCAGGGGGTCAAGCTCCAGGCGCTGGGCCAGCATGTCCATGGCGCTCTCCAGGGCGAAGGCCACATGGGGAGCGCCGGGCGCCCGCAGCGCGCCCACGCTCACCTTGTTGGTCAGCACCTCGAAGCCCTCAATGTCCAGGTTGGGGCACTTGTAAGAGCCGCCGATGAGGAGGCAGCCCGGCAGCACCGGCGCGCCGGGAAAAGCGCCCGAGTCATAGATGACTCGCGCCTGCAGGGCCACGAGCGTACCATCGGCCTTCATGCCTGCCTTGAGCTGGACCACGGCCTGGGGGGCAGGGGTGGCGGCCAGCATGTCCTCCTTGCGGCTCATGGCAAGCTTGACCGGCCGCCGGGCGTGGATGGCCAGCGCGCCCACCAGCGCTTCGTAGAGGTAGATCTTGCCGCCGAAGCCGCCGCCCACCTCGGTGGCCACCACCCGCACGCGGGCGTCGGGGAGGCCCAGGGTGCGGGCCACCTCGTGCCTCACGTGGAAGGGGGCCTGGGTGCTGGACCAGATGGTCAGCTCGCCGTTGGCGTCGTAGTCGGCGATGGTCACGTGGGGCTCGATATACGACTGGTGCACCATGGCCGAGCGCCAGGTGCCTTCCACCACGGCGTCGGCCTCAGCGAACCCCGCCTCGATGTCCCCCCGCTTGAAGGTGATGGTGGAGGAGACGTTGCTGGGGCGGGACTGAGCTTGCTCCTGCTCCGCTTCGATGGTGATGTGGCCCTGCTCCTCCGAGCGGTCGGCTTCCTGGATGGCGGAGGTGCGGGCCAGGGGCGAGTCCTCGCGCATGGCCTCCAGGGGGTCCACCACCGCCGGCAGCTCTTCGTACTCCACTTCCACCAAGTCGCGGGCGTGGGCAGCAGCGTAGGGGTCGCGCGCCAGCACCGCTGCCACCGGCTGGCCGTAGAAGAGCACCTCGTCCCGGGCCAGGAGCGTCTGCTGGCGGACATCGGGGTTGATACGGTGGGGAGGCAGGTCGGCAGCGGTAACCACCGCCTCCACGCCGGGCACAGCCAGGGCCTTGCTGACGTCGATGCGGCGGATGCGGGCGTGGGCCACAGGGGCGTGCACCAGCTTCGCGTGCAGGAGGCGGGGAAAGCGCAGGTCATCGCCATAGGGTGTCTCGCCGGTCACCTTGCCGGTGGCGTCGATGCGGTCCACGGGCCTGCCCACGTGCCGGAAGCCGGTGCGCTCGAGGGTCTCGCGGGCCATTGCTCTCCCTCCTCGCTCAATCGCCCCGCATCCGCTCGGCGGCGGCCAGGACGGCCTCGTAGATCTTGGCGTAGCCGGTGCAGCGACACAGATTGCCCGCCAGCCCCAGCCGCACCTCTTCCAGGGTGGGATTGGGGTTGCGGCGCAGCAGGTCATAGGCAGCCATCACCATGCCGGGGATGCAATAGCCACACTGGACGGCCCCCTTCTCCACGAAGGCCTGCTGGACGGGGTGCAGGTTGCCGTCTGTGGCCAGGCCCTCGATGGTGGTCACCTGGCAGCCGTCGGCCTCCACCGCCAGCATGATGCAGGAGGTGACCAGGCGACCGTCCACCAGCATGGAGCAGGCGCCGCAGTCGCCGGTACCGCAGCCCTCCTTGCTGCCGGTGAGGCCCAGCTCCTCGCGCACGGTGTACAGGAGGCTCCACCAGGGCTCCACCGCCACCTCGTAGGCCTCGCCATTGACGGTCAGGTTGATGAGGCGTTTGGGCATGGCCTAGCCCCTCCTGGCCCTCTCGATGGCCTCGTGCAGCAGCCGCTCGGTCATGACCCCCACCAGGTGGCGGCGGAAGGCGGCCGAGCCACGCACATCGGAGATGGGAGTCGCCTCCTCCCGGGCCAGGGCCGCCGCCCGCGCGATGGCCTCGGGAGTAGGGGCCTGGCCTTCCAGGGCCGCCTCGGCTCGTCGCGCCCGCATGGGCGTCGGGGCCACCGCCCCCAGGGCGATGCGCGCCCTTTTCAGCGTCCGACCATCCCCGTCCAGCTCGACGGCCACGGCCACCCCCACTACGGCGATATCCATCTGCTTGCGGGGGGTGTGGCGTCGGTAGACGGCGGCCGACCGGGGCGCGGGCGGCGGCAACAGGAACTCCACCAGCAACTCGCCCGGGCGCAGGACGGTCCGCCCCGGCCCCAGCCAGAACTGCTCTACCGGCAGGACCCTCTCGCCCTCGGGGCCCACGATGCGTGCCCTTGCCTCCAGCGCCAGCAGGGGCGGCGCCGTGTCGGCCGAAGGGGCGGCGTTGCAGGCATTGCCGCCGATGGTGGCCATGTTCATGGTCTGGAGCGAACCGACGATGCCGGCCCCGTCCACGAGGGCCGGGTACCGCTCCCGCACCAGAGCACTCTCCACCACCTCGGACATGGTGAGGCCAGCGCCGAGCCGGAGCCCCTCGCCCTCGCGCCACTCCAGCACCTTCAGCTCGGGCAGGCGACGGAGGGAGACGAGATAGCGCGGATACGGGAACTTGTGGCCGCCCTCCTTGAGCTGGACCACCAGGTCGGTGCCGCCGGCGATGGGACGGCCACCCTCGCCTTCGCGGCGGAACGTGTCCAGGGCCTCGTCCAGACTCTTGGGGGAGAAGTGGGCGAAGGGCCTCATGGGGAAAAAGGCCAGGCTGTGGTCTCCATCGACAGAATTCTAGCCCAGAACGCGGCGGCGCGGCAACGCCGGCAAAGGGGGGGCCAGGAAGGGCTGTGCTATAATTCGCGTAGCAATGGACTCCTGGTCGCTGGGGTTCGACGAAAAGGACGTGGAGTCCTACGCCGGCCTGGGCGGGGAGCGGCCCTGGACGCCCGCCCCGGCATCCCCCGGCCAGCGCTCACGCCAGGAACTCCCGGCCGGAGGACATGCCCTGAGAGTGCGCATCATCGCCGACTACATCTGCCCCTGGTGTTACATCGGGCAGGAGCGAGTGGAGCGGCTGGCCAGAGAGCTACCCATCGCCCTGGAGCCGTGGCCTTATGAGCTGATGCCCCAGCTGCCGCCGGGCGGCCTGCCGCGGGAGCTGGTCCTCGGCCGCCGCTATCCCCGCCAGTACTACGAGCGGCTGCGCGAGCAGGCGCGCCAGGAGGGCATCCCCTTGGAGGTGCCCGAGCGGCTGTACAACACGCACCTGGCCCACGAGGCCGCCATGTTCGCCGAGGCCGAGGGCAAGGGCTGGGAGCTACACCGCGCCCTCTACCGTGCCTACTGGGCGGAAGCCCGGGACATCGGCGACCGCGACGTGCTCTGCCGCCTGGCGGAGGAGTGCGGGCTGGACGCCGATTCCCTCGACCGCGCCCTGGCCGAGGGCCGCTATCGAGAGGAAGTAGACAGGCGGCAGGCCTGGGCGCGAGGGCAGGGCATCGCCGGGGTGCCTACATTCATCTTCGGCGATGGCCTGTTCGCGCTGGTGGGTGCCCAGGAGTACGGGGTCTTCCAGGACGTGGCCCGCCGCCTGCTGGCCAGGCTGGCCAGGGAGTGAAGCGGCCCTGAGGCGCAATACAGGGATCGCCATCGGCCCTGGACGGACGTGGACGTTAAAGTTAGACTCGGAAGGGAACGGCCCCCAGGGCCTCCAGGCGAGGGCAGCCCGTCATCGGGGGGCAGGCCAGGGGCCGGGAGCGAACAGCTGCGGGAGGCAACCGGCACCAGCGCGGGGGCCGGCCGGGACTGAGAAAGAAGGAGGCGGCCATGGACTTCAGGTTCACTCCCGAAGAGGAGGCCTTCCGACAGGAAGTGCGGGAATTTCTGGACAGGGAACTGCCGCCCAACTGGGAAGAGAGGTTCGATACCGAGACCGAAGAGGGCTTCGGCGGCTTCTCCGAGTTCTCCCGCGCCTTCCAGCGCAAGCTGGCCGAGCGCCGGTGGCTGGCCCTGCCCTGGCCACCTGAGTACGGCGGCCTGGGCGCCACCATCATGCAGCAGGTCATCTACAACGAGGAGATGGCCTACCGCCGCGCCCCCACCGGCTTCAACATGGGCGTCGCCTGGGTGGGCCCGGCCCTCATGCTCTACGGAACCGAGGAGCAGAAGCGCCGCTTCCTGCCCAAGATCGCCTCGGGCGAGGAGATCTGGTGCACCCTCTACTCCGAGCCCGGCGCCGGCTCCGACCTGGCCGCCCTGCAGACCAGGGCCGTCCTGGAAGGCGACTACTGGGTCATCAACGGCCAGAAGATCTGGACATCGCAGGCCCATCAGGCGCACTGGGGCTGGCTGGCCGCCCGCACCGACCCCGATGCCCCCAAGCACAAGGGCATCAGCACCTTCGTCGTGCCCATGGACGCCCCGGGCATCACCATCCAGCCCCTCATCAACATGGCGGGCCAGCACGGCTTCAACCAGGTGTTCTTCGACAACGTGCGCATCCCCCGCGACTACCTGGTGGGGGAAGTGAACCGCGGCTGGTACCAGGTGGCGGTGGCCCTGGACTTCGAGCGGTCGTCCATATCGGGAGTGGCCAGGGCGCAACGCTTCTTCGACGACCTTGTCCGGTTCGCCCGTGAAGAGAAGGTGGCCGCTGACCGGCCCCAGGTCCGGGCCAGGCTGGCGGAGATGGGCATCGAGGTGGAGGTAGGCCGCTATCTTTCCTATCGGGTGGCCTCCCTGCAGCAGGCAGGCAAGATTCCGAACTACGAGGCATCGGTGGCCAAGCTTTACGCCTCGGAGCTGGACCAGCGCCTGGCCCGGACGGGCATGGACCTCATGGGACTGTACGGGCAGCTCCACCCCAAGAGCAAGTGGGCCAGGCTCAAGGGCAGGGTGGAGCGCCATTATCTGGTCACCGTCGCCTCGACCATCGGCGGGGGCACGTCGGAAATCATGCGCAACGTCATCGCCGGGCGGGGGCTGGGCCTGCCCAGGGCTTAGAAGGGCCTCAGACCGTCCCCAGGGCCGGAAGGACGGCGCTGGCGAACAGCCTCAGCGACCGGGCGTCGGCCGGCAGTTCGGGAAACAGCAAAAAGAACCAGGAGACGCCCACCGCCAGGTAGCGCTCCAGGCGATCGAGACACTCCTGGGGTGTGCCCACGAGCGCCCAGGGCATACGCTGCCGCACCGCCTCCGGGTGGAGGCCGAGCCGGGCCAGGGCGGACGCCACCTCCTGTCTGCTCTCGCCCAGGACGACCGTGGCGTTGTGGCCCAGGGCCACGGCGGCAGGGTCGCGGCCCTCCTCTCGGCAGTAGCTGGCCAGCAGCGAGCGCACCTCCTCCCACTCCTGGGGCGGCAAATCGAAGCCCACGTTGCAGATGTCGGCGGCCCTGGCCACGGTGCGTAACAGGTAGCGGCGGCCGTGCCCTCCGATGAGCACGGGCGGCCCGGCCGGCCGGGCAGGCGGGGGCCAGCCCGGCCCTCGGATGTGGCCGTAGAAGGGGCCCGATACCTCCCCCTCCCTGCCCGACCAGAGGAAGCGCATCGCCCGCACCGCCTCCTCCAGGCGAGCCAGGCGCTCGGGCAGAGGCCGCCAGGGCAGGCCGGTCGCCATGTAATCCTCGCGGCTGCCGCCCGCCCCCAGGCCCAGCACCAGCCGTCCGCCCGACAGGGCGTCCAGGGTGGCGGCCATTTTGGCCAGGACGGCCGGGTGACGGTAGTCGTTGGCCAGGACCAGGGGCACCGCTATCAGGCGCTGCGTCAGGGTCGTCAGGGCCGTAAGGGCTGTCCAGCATTCGAGGCAGGGGGCAGCTATGAGGTCGAACAGGCTGGCGCCGTCGTAACCCAGCGCATCGGCTTCCCGCCACACGGCCGCCAGCTCAGGGAACGCCATTCCCGCCTGGTGCAGGCGGACGACGAAACGGGCCGGGCGCGGCATACCTCATTCTTCCCCATCGGCTTGAAAGGGGTCAAGGTTCGGCCCCCGGGCGGCTGGAGCGGCGGCCCTCACCGACTTCTAATGGAAGTGGCGGAAAATGGAGGCTGCCTTTCGCGCCTGTAGGGGCGGGCAGGGATGAAGGGTATCGGCCCCTGGGACATGGCCTTGGTGATAGCGCTGGTCGCTGCAGCCTGCAGCAGCGGTGGCGGCCTCCCCTTCCAGGCGCTGCAAGAGGGTCCAGCAGATGTCCTTACCACGCCCACCCCTTCGCCCGCCTCCAAGCACGCCCCCGCCCCGGTTGGGCCGAGCGAGGAAAGCATTCAGTCTCTGGCCCAGCGGGCGCAGGACCTAATAGCCTCTTACCGAGGGCATGTGGCCTTCGTCGCTCTGGAGGCCGCTTCGGGCCGCGGGGTGGCCATCAACTGGGACGAGCCCTTCATCGCCGCCAGCGTCATCAAGGTCTTCACCATGCTGGCGGTGCTGAGGGATGTGGAGCAGGGCCTCTACCCCATGGAGCAGGTACAGGACGACCTGAATTTGATGATGTTCTACAGCGATAACGAGGCCAACGCCCGCCTCACCAACCTGGTGGGGCTGGCACGCGTCAACGCTCTCATGCAGGAGCTCGGAATGACGGCCAGCGTTTACTCTCTCTGGCCCGGGGTGGAGGAGACGTATGGCAGCGCCAGCGAGAACTACATCACCGCTCGGGATGTGGCCCAGGCCCTTCTGGCCCTCTACCAGGGGCGCGCCTTCGCTGACCCCGCCATGACTCGCCTCGCCCTCGAGCAGATGCGTCCGGCAGGAGAGCAGGACCAGCTCATCATCTCCCGCTATCTGCCCGAGGACGCGGTGGTGGCCCACAAGACAGGCTTCATCCCGCCCGACGAGCAGTACCCCAGCGTTTTGCACGACGTAGGCATCGTCTTCCCTCCCCGGGGCGACCCGTACGTAATAGTGTTCCTCACGGAGGAGAACGCCGACCACGGCGCGGCGTACGACCTGGGCGCTGAACTCTCCCGCCTGGCCTACGAGACCTTCGCCGGGCCGTAGCCATGTTCCTGGGGCTGGACCCTTCGTTCCCGGGCCGACCGGCAGCGTTCGCCCTGCTGGACGGTGAGCCACGCCTCCGGGAGCTGGGCGATACCCACGACGTGGTCTCGCTGGTGGAGCGAGTCCGCCCCGTCGTGGTGGCCATCGATGCGCCTCTCTTCTTGCCCGCGGGGTGGGGCTGCCTGGACTGGCCGTGTACCTGTGGGCGCTGTACTGCACCCCCCACGGCGCGGCGAAGAGCGGAGCTGGCCATGGCCTCCCTGGGCCTGGGGCTGTTCTGGACGACGAAGCAGGGCCTGCTGCGGCCCCTGGTGCAGTGGGCCATCGTTTTGCGCGGCGAGCTGGAGTCCAGGGGCTGGCCTGTCATCGAGGTGTACCCGTATGCGACGCGGGTGCGGCTGCTGGGGAGGCCGCCGGCGCGCAAGGGGACGTTGCTGGGGAGGGCCTGGACACAGCAGGGCCTGGCGGGCCGAATAGCTGGCCTGCCCGACCCTGCCCAGCGGCTGCTGGGCCACGACGCGCTGGACGCGCTGCTCGCCGCCTATACCGGCCTCCTCTGGCACCGGGGGCTGGGCGAAGCCATCGGCGACGAGGAAGAAGGGGCCATCGTAGTGCCCCGGGCTGCCGTTGCTGGGGCGGGAGGGCTGTGCTAGCATTGGTCTGGGTCGGGGCGTAGCGCAGCCTGGTAGCGCACCACAATGGGGTTGTGGAGGTCGCCGGTTCAAATCCGGCCGCCCCGACCAGATTTCTGGGCACTGCCGGGGGCTAGTTCCCCTCTGCGGGGAGCACCCGACCCCGTCACCTCTTCGGCCCCCGCTTGTCAACCGTTCCCTAAGTGGTAATTGTTTGATCCATGTTCCCTGGCGGGCTGGCTCCCGGGGCTGCTCGGAAGGGCTCCGGCCTACGACCCCCCGCTCCTGCTCCGCTGTCCCGGGCGCCCGGCAGGTCTACGCAGGGGCGCGGCAGGCGGCCGCCTGCCGCGCCCGCCCTTCACTCCCCCTCACGCCGGAGGGACGTTCTGGTTCAGGCGGAAGACGTTGGTGGGGTCATAGCGGCGCTTGACCTCGGCCAGTCGGGCATAGGTCTCGGTGCCATATGCCTCGCGGATGCGGTCATCGCCCTCGTCCTCGAGGAAGTTGACATACACTCCGCTGCCGTAGCCCCTCAGCGCCTGCCAGGCCGCTTCCGTCCAGGCGAGCTGGCCCTCCGTCTGTGCCGGGTCGTGCCATTCGTTCAGCACGCTCACCATGAAGGGCTTGTCGCGGTGGGAGAAGGCTGTTGCCTCTTCCGGCACCCGGGCCATGGCCCCGCCCAGCACCCGTATCTGCAGCATGTGCATGAACGAGTCGGCCCTGGCCGTATGTTCGATCATCGTTTCCAGGGCGGCATCCGGTAGCTCGTAGGCGAACATGGAGCGGGTGGCCAGGGCGGAGCGGTTGGTCGCCTCCTCGCTGAACTGGTAGATGGCCGGATAAGGCATGGGGCCCACCAGCTCGCCGATGGGCTCATCCAACGAGCGCAGGGGCGCCACCATCGCCTCGGCCTGCCCGGGGTCTCCCACGGCCACGAAGGAAATTACAAAGGCGAGGTTGCCGTGGGCCGATTCGGGCACGAAGGGCATCGGCGGCACGTGCGTCAGGGCAGAAATGGTAGTCAGTTCGTCGGGCGCGCTGGAGGCCCACTCTAGGTAGCCTCGCAGCACCGCCAGCGTGGCCGGCAGGACGATGGCCCCACCCAGGACGGTCCCCGCCGGCTGCAGCCTGTACTCCAGCCTGGTGACGATGCCGAAGTTGCCGCCGCCGCCCCTTAGCGCCCAGAACAGGTCAGGGTGGTCTTCGCCGCTGGCCGTCAGCACCTCGCCCTCCGCCGTTACCACCTGGGCCGAGAGCAGGTGATCGATGGTCAGGCCGTACATGCGCACCATGTAGCCTATGCGACCGCCCAGGGTCAGCCCTCCCAGGCCGACGGACGAGACGTCGCCTGTGGACAGGGCCAGCCCGAACTCATGGGCGGCCCAGCCCAGGCGGCCGGATGTGACCCCGGGGCCGGCCACGGCCACGCGGTCGTATGGGTCGATGCTGAGTCCGTCCATGCCCGAGAGGTCGACGACGACGGCCCCGTCGGCCATGCTCTTTCCCGAAACACTGTGGCCGCCGCTGCGCACGGCCAGGGGCAGGTCGTGTTCGCGGGCAAAACGCACCGCCTGGGCCACCTGGGCAGCGGTGCGCGCGCGCACGATGGCCAGCGGGTAGCGGTCGGCCAGGGCCTGCCTCACCTGGCGCGCTTGCTCGTAGGCCAGGTCGCCGGGCCGCAGCACCTCGCAGGCGAGTTCGCGCTGCAGCCTGTCCATGGCCTGGGCGATACGTCCCAGGGCAGGGTACCGTTCGGCAGTGGTCATGGCTGCTCCTCCTCCTGTCGTACCGTGGGCCTGTCTTCATGCCCACTGTCGCCCACGAGGGGAACGGTCGCACCGGCCATGGGCAGGAGGACGGGGCGGGACTTTGCGCGCAGGACGCCCTGGGACTTTGGGCGGATGGCGGGCGCCAGGCAGGGCCCTCAGAGGATGGGCAGCCGCCCACGCACGGTGGTGCCCTGGCCGGGAACACTGACGACTTCCACCTGGCCCCCAGGTTGCTCGCTCGCTCGCGCATCGACTGGAGGCCCAGGTGGCCGGCTACTGGCTCCTCGTCTTCGAAGCCGGCCCCGTCGTCGCTCACCTCGAACAGCAGCGCCCCGGGCACTGCCTCCAGGCGCACCGTCACGTTGCGAGCGCAGGCGTGCTTCACCACGTTGTGCAACGCCTCCTGGACGATGCGAAAGGCTGCCTCTTTGACAGGCAGCGGGGCCTCCGGCTCGGCAGGCGGCTGCCACAGGATGTTCAGTCCATGCCTGACGGCCGTGGCCTCCACCCGCTTGCCGATGGCCGCCACCAGGCCCTCGTTCTCCAGGAATTCGGGTCGCAGCTCGAAGATGAGAGAGCGCATCTCGGCCAGGGCCGCTTCGGCCAGCGACAGCACGTACTCGATGGGCTCCAGGGCCGCTCGCGGGTCGCGCCGGAGCAGGGTGCGGGCCGTGCTGGCCCCCAGAGCGATGCCGTACAGGGCCTGGGACACGGAGTCGTGCAGCTCCCGGGCCAGCCGCTGCCGCTCGTCCAGCACGGCCACCCGCTGGGCCTGGTCGTAGAGGCGTGCATTCTCGATGGCCACCGCCGCCTGGCCGGCGAAGGCCGCCGCCAGCTCCATGTGGCGGCGCTCGAAATAGTCGGGCTCGGCCCGGGACATGGACAGCAGCCCTACCACCCGCCCCTTGATGACCAGGGGCACGCCCATCCAGGACCGCACGTTGGCCACCGAGGCCCTAGCTGCCGCCATCACGCCGCGCCAAGAGCGGGCCATCTCCGAGTCGCCACTGACGTCGCCGATGAGGATAGGGCGGCCGGCCATTATGGCCTGCCACAGGGCCTCCCCGGGAGCCGCCAGGAAGCGGCGCCCCAGGTCGCGCCTGACTCGGCCCTGGGGCAGCACGCGGGAGCCCGCCACGGCGGCCACCACCAGGTCATCGCCGTCCATGAGGGAGAAGGTGGCGCGGTGGTAGTCCACCACTCGCCGGGTCTCCTGCAATATCAGGTTCAGCAGGGCGTTGAGGTCCAACGTCATGGCCACGTTGCGCGAGATCTCCAACAAAGTCGACAGCTCCCGCGTCCTGGCCTCCACTCGCTTCTCCAGCACCTGCTCGGCCCGCACCTGGTCGGTTACGTCGCGCTGCACGCAGAGCAAGTGGGGCTCCCCCTGGAACAGGAACGGCACGCCCGAGGACTCCATTTCGAAGGTGGTGCCGTCGCTGCGTACCCCCGTGGCGCGGGTACGTCGGGGCCGCCGGTCCACAACGGCATTGATGAAGTCGGGGTCCCAAGAGCCCGCCTGCATCAACTCCGAGGGCAGCTTCCCGATGAGCTCCTCACGGCTGTACCCGAACATGGCGCAGGCGGCAGCGTTGGCCTCCACCACACGCAGGTCGCCCGGGGCGTGGATGAGCAAGCTGTCGGTAGTGGCCTCGAAGACCCCGCGGTACTGCTGCTCCCTGTAGGTCTGCTCGCTCATGTCGCGGACGACGCCCAGAAGCGCGGGGCGGCCGTGATAGACGAAGGCCCGCCCCCTCACCTCCACGTCGAAGACGGAGCCGTCCTTACGCACGTCGCGGGCGCGGCAGCGAAACTCGCCTCCCTCTCGAGTGACACGCACGAACTCCTCCAACAGGTAGTGGCTGTCGGGGTGGATGAACTCGGTGGGGTGCATGCCGGTCATGTCGTCGTAGCCGTGCATACGGCAGAAGGCCGGGTTGGCAGCCAGCAGCCTGCCCGTCTCGAAGTCGTTGATGGCCAGCCCGTCGGTGGTGGCCTCGAAGATGCTGCGGTACTGTCCTTCCTGAGAAGAGAGACGCCTCAGCGCCGGCAGAAACCGCTCGAGCCGCAGGGGCAGGGCGAGCCGCCTGACCTGCCACGGGCGCGATGGCTGCCGTTCGGACTGCATGAATGGCCCTTCTTTCAGGGCCGGCGCAGCTCCGTCATGCCTATCTGGGCGGCGTAGAGGGCCGCCTGGGTGCGGCTCTGTACCCCCAGTTTGGCCAGGATGGCGCTGACGTGGCTCTTGACCGTCTTTTCCGCTATGCCGAGCCGGTGGGCGATCTCCTTGTTGGCCAGCCCCTGGGCTATCAGCCGCAGGACCTCCGTCTCGCGCTCGGTGAGGGGCTCGGCGCCCTCGGGGGCTAGCACCTCGCGCATGAGCCGGGCCGCGGCCTCGGGCGATAACTGGACCTGCCCGGCGGCAGCGGCCTTGATGGCCCGGCACAGCTCCTCGGCCTGGGTGTCCTTGAGCAGGTAGCCGATGGCCCCTGCCTTGACGGCCTGCACCACCGACCGGTTTTCCAGCACACTGGTGAGGGCGATGACCTCGGTATCGGGCAGCTCGGCGCGTATAGCGGCGGTGGCAGCGATGCCGTCCATACGGGGCATGAGGAGATCCATGAGCACCACATCGGGCCTCAACTGGCGGGCGAGACGCAGGGCCTCTTCGCCGTCGGCAGCTTCGGCCACCACTTCCAGTTCATCGTCCAGGGCGAGGAACATGCGCAGGCCCTGGCGCACCACGGCGTGGTCGTCGGCGATGAGCACCCTCACAGCCATGCTGCCCCACCCTCCCCCATGACTCCTCAACTCTACCACAAAGGTCGCACCCGCGCTCCGTCCAAAGTCCAGGGTGCGGACGGCACCGGTCTGCTATAATCGCCCCGTGGCTGGGGGAGGGGTCTTGGTCCGCTCGGTGCGTTCGCCCATCATCCGCACGCCCGACCAGCGCCTGCGCGTGTTCGTCAGCTCCACCATGAAGGAACTGGCAGCCGAGCGGGCCGCCGTGGCGGAAGCGGTGCGTGCCCTGCGCCTCGCGCCCGTGCTGTTCGAGCTGGGGGCGCGTCCCCATCCGCCCCGCGATCTGTACGTGGCGTATCTGCAACAGAGCGACATCTTCGTCGGCATCTACGGGCGGGAGTACGGCTGGGTCGCGCCCGGCATGGACATCTCCGGTATCGAGGACGAGTACCTGCTCGCCCGCGACAAGCCCCGCCTGCTGTACGTCAAGGCCGTCGAAGGCAGGGACGAGCGCCTGAAAGCTATGCTGGAGCGCATCGCCGCCCAGGGCGACGTGTCCTACAAACGCTTCTCCTCCGCCGAGAAGCTGTCCGCCTCGGGCCAGATGGCCGACCTGCGCGACCGCCACAGTCGCTTCCACGCGCGCCCCGCTGGTGACGAGGACAGCGCCCCCATCGGCCTGGACGCCGACGCCATGGTGGAGCGCTCCGACCGCATATACGCCGACTGGCGGGAGGCCGTCTCCTGGGGAGTACAGCGGCTCGAGGAGGGGCACCAGCCGCCGCCCGGCCTGGAGACCCTGCTGGTCTATCTCCCCTACTACTGGTACCTGTCGGGCAGGCTCAGCGAGGGGCGAGAGCTGAGCGAGGGAGCGGTGCGGGCGGCGCGAGGGCACGCCGACGGCCGCATTCTGGCCAGTGCCCTGAGCGCGGCGGGTGCCATGGCCCTCTGGCAGGGAGATATCGCCCAGGCCCGACGCTATCACGACGAGGCGGTCTGTATCTGGCGCCGCCAGGGCGACCCCGTGCGCCTCCGGCAGGCCCTCATGTGGCTGGGGCAGACGCTCATCAACCAGGGCGAGTCCCACATGGCGGGGGACGTGCTGACCGAGGTCCTGGCCCTGCTGGAGTCGGAGTCGCCACCCACCCCTCACCTGGGCATAGCGCTCATGCACCTGGGCGATGCGGCCCTGCAGCAGGGGCAGTACGAGGCGGCCGAGGCGTACTTTCAGCGCGGCCTCGCCAACCAGCGCGAGATGGGATCGCCCTGGGGCGTGGCCTCTCTGCTGAACAGCCTGGGAGAGACGGCCCGCTGCCAGGGAGACTACCAGACAGCGCGCCGATATTACGAGGAAGCTGTGAACATCTTCCGGCGTATGAAGTCCATCGCCGACGTGGCCCGTGGACAGCACAGCCTGGGCTACGTGGCCCTCCGCCAGGGCGACCTTCGGCTGGCCAGAGAGCGCTTCTGCGACGCCCTGGCCGAGTTCCGCCGCCTGGGGCATCCCCGCGGCTTAGCGGAGGCCGTCCAGGGCCTGGCGGGAGTGGCCGCCGCCAGCGGTGCCTGGGAACTAGCCGGGCGGCTCCTGGGCGCTTCGGAGCGGATGCTGGCCGAGGTGCAGGCCCAAGCATGGCCCGCCGACCGTCTGGAGCGCGAGCGTGATGCCCGCTGGGTGGAGCGGGCCCTGGGGCCGGCCGGCCTGGCCGAGGCCATCGCCACCGGCCATCGCCTCAGCAGCGAAGAGGCCGTGGACCAGGCCTGCCGCGCCTGAGGACGCAGCCCGGGACTGCACACCCCGGCAGACATGAGCGAGGCCAGAGACGAGCGAGTAGTTCTGAGGGGCCTCACCTTCCACTACCGGGACTGGGGAGGGCACGGCCAGCCCCTCGTGCTCCTCCACGGACTGGCATCCACCAGCCACATCTGGGACCTGGTGGCGCCACTCCTCGCCGACCGCTTCCGAGTACTGGCCCCGGACCAGCGTGGCCACGGCGAAAGCGACAAGCCCGAAGACGGCTACGACTTCGACAGCGTATCTGCCGACCTGGACTCGTTCCTCTCTGCCCTGGACCTGGAAGCGCCGGTGTTGGTGGGCCACTCCTGGGGCGGCAACGTGGCAGTCCACTATGCGGCCCACAAGCCCCAGGTGCCGAAGGCCCTGGTGCTCGTGGACGGGGGCTTCCTAGAGCTATCGTCGTGGCCGGGGATGACCTGGGAGCGGGTGGAGCGGGAGCTGGCGCCGCCCGACTTCTCCGGGTTCACGGTGGACAGGCTCCTGGCAGAGGCACCGCGGTGGGAGCTGGGCCCCATCTGGGGCCCCGCTGTGGAACGGGCCGTGCTGGCCAACTTCTTCGTGGACGCAGACGGCACCATCCGCCCGCGGCTCCGCCGCGAGCACCACATGCGCATCCTCAGGGCTATCTGGGAGCACAGGCCCTCGGCCCTGTACGAGCGGGTGACGTGCCCGGTCCTGCTCATCGCTGCCGCCCCGCCCCCGCCCCACGCCAGGGACAGTTTTATGCGGGCCAAGCGCCAGGGCGTGGCGGCAGCGGAGAGGCTCTTGTCGCGGTGCCGGGTCGTGTGGATGGAGGAGACCGTGCACGACGTCCCCTTGCACCGGCCCCGCGAGCTGGCCCAGGCCATCGCCGAGTTCGTGTCGGGGGATCTGTCGCTGACACGTTAGCGCAGCGGGGGCACGCCCCGTGCGCCGCGGCCGGCGCGAGGGAAGGCGCAGATGGTCCCCTCAGGGGAGCGTGCTGCGGGGGATGGTGCCGGGGGTGGGGCTCGAACCCACACGCCGCTCGCGCGGCAGCGGATTTTAAGTCCGCCGCGTCTGCCCGTTCCGCCACCCCGGCACGTCCCAACAGGCGGGCCCATGCTCTGCTACGCCCGCTCGCCCGCAGCCCCGCCCCTGCTATCGGGCCCGTCCCCGGCCCTACGGCCGATGCCCGACGCGGCGTCAGACACCGCTACTCCCGTATCTTAACACGCCGGCAGCCCGCCGCGCTGGTCGCCAGCCCGTCACCGCAGCCGCTGCTGGCTGGCGCGTCTCAGAGCACCTCTTCCAGCCCCCATTTCTGGCTGTAAACGACGCCGGCCTCGCGCAGGGCGGCGATGTCCCCCTGCGAGTAGCCCAGGAGGGAGAGCACCTCTTCGGTATGCTCGCCCAGGAGGGGTGCCCTGGTTCGCACCGCCGCGGGGGTGACGGTGAGCTTGATGGGAGTCCCGGCGATGGCCTTGGGCTCCCGGCAGCCCGGGTGCTCCATCTCCACCACCATCTGCCGGGCGCGGACGTGGGGGTCGCGCATGATCTCCTCGGCGTCCTGGACGGGCCCGCAAGGGACCTTGTCGGCCACCGCCGCCACCACCTCGGCCTTGGTGCGGGCGCTGGTCCACTCGCTCACCAGACGCCGCACCTCCTCGCAGCGCTGCACGCGGTCGGCATTGGTGGCGAAGCGGGGGTCCTCGGCCAGCTCCGGTCGGCCCATGGCCAGGCACAGGTCGCGCCACTGGTGGTCGGCCGGGGCGCAGATGGCCACCCAGCCGTCGCTGGTGGGGAAGACCTCGAAGGGGCAGAAGATGTTGTGGCGATTGCCCTGGGGCCTCGACACCACCCCGGCGTAGCTGTACATGTAGACCACCCGCTCGCAAATGGAGAGGACGCCGTCGTACATGGCCACGTCCAGGAACTGGCCCTGGCCCGTCTCGCGGGCGTGATGGAGCGCCGCCAGCACGCCCACCGCCGCCATCATGCCCGGCACCGTGTCGCCGATGCCCCCGCTAGCCTTGAGGGGCATCTCGGGGCCGGGGCCGGTGGTGCCCATGAGGCCGCCCATGGCCTGGGCCACCACATCGAAGGCTGGCCGGTGCACGTAAGGGCTTTCGCCGGTGCGGGGGTCGCCGAAGCCCCGGATGGCGGCGTAGACCAGGCGCGGGTTCACCTCCCGCAATCGCTCGTAGGCCAGTCCCAGCCGCTCCATCACCCCCGCCCGGAAGTTCTCCACCAGGACGTCGGAGATGGCCACCAGCCGCAGCAGCACCTCCTTGCCCTCTTCCCGCTTCAGGTCCAGGGCGAGCCCCTTCTTGTTGCGGTTGACGCTCTGGAAGTAGCCGCCGAAGGCCCGCAACTGGTCGTCGGGGGCGAAGGGGCCGGCCTGACGGGTGATGTCGCCCCCCGATGGGGGCTCCACCTTGATGACCTCCGCCCCCAGGTCGGCCAGCAGCATGGTGCAGTAGGGCCCGGCCATGCCCGTGCTCAGGTCGACGACGCGGACGCCCGCGAGTGGCCCCATATGCTAGCCCCCTTCGCCCAGCAGGCGGTTGGCGATGACGTGCAGCATGATCTCGCTGGTGCCCTCGAAGATCTTGGTCAGCCTGGCGTCCCGCCAGTAGCGCTGCAGGGGCAGGTCGTAGGTGTAGCCGTAGCCGCCGTGGATCTGCAGGCCGGCGCTGGTCACCCGCTCGGCCATCTCGGTGGCGAACCACTTGGCCATGGCTGCCTCCTTGTCGCAGCGGCGGCCGCTGTCGATCTCGCTGGCCACCAGGTACATGAGCTGGCGGGCGGCCTCGATCTCGGCCGCCATCTCGGCCAGCTTGAAGCGGATGGCCTGGAACTGGGCGATGGGCCGGCCGAACTGCACCCGCTGCTGTGCATAGGCCAGGGAGTCCTCAAGGGCGCCGCGGGCCAGGCCAATGGCCCGGGCGGCGGTGTGGGCGCGCCCCACCTCCAGGAAGCGCATGGCCCCGTAGAAGGCCTTGCCCTCCTCCCCCATGAGGGCCGAGGCTGGCACCCGGCAGTCCTCGAAGAAGAGCTGCCAGGTGCGCCAGCCGTAGTAGCCGATGGTGTTGATGGGCGTGCCGCGGACGCCGGGCGGCAGCTTGCCCCGCTCCTTCTCGATCATGAAGGCGCTGAGGCCCAGGTGACGACGGCCCTGCAGCGGGGGCGAGGTGCGGGCGATGAGCAGGATGAAGTCGGCCCCGTCGGCGAAGGTGCACCACATCTTGGTGCCGTTGATGACCCAGTGGTCGCCCTCGCGACGGGCCTGGCAGGAGATGTTGGCCACGTCCGAGCCCGCCTCGGGCTCCGACTGGGCATATGCCCCCAGGAACTCCCCCCGGGCCATGGCGGGAAGGTAACGGCGGCGCTGCTCCTCTGTCCAGTCGAAGCCCAGGCCGTTGCCGCGGGCGATGATGCTGGCCACGCTCATCCAGGCGCGGGCCAGCTCCTCCGTTACCAGGCAGTACTCGAAGCAGCCCAGCCCCAGGCCGCCATACTCCTGGGGGATGAGGATACCGAAGAAGCCCAGGTCGGCCATCTTCTGGCGCAGGGACATGGGGATGTCGCCCCGCTGGTGGTCCAGCTCGTTGGCCGCGGGCAACACCTCTCTCAGGGCGAACTCCCGCGCCACCTGCTGGATCATGCGCCGCTCTTCGGTCATGTAGGACATGGCGGCCATCCCTCCCTTCGGCCACCCCGGGGCGGGCTCAGCCCTCCGCCCAGCCCCGCAGCTCACGCGGCAGGCGGGAGGAGAGGAACTGTCCGTCCCGCTCCTGCCAGTGGGAACGACGCTTCACCAGGAACGTGCGCTCGCCCACGAACACGGTGCTGCCGTCCTGCTTGCGCCCCGTCACCCGGCAGCGGACGATGCCGGCGTCGGGGCGGTCGGCCTCCCGCACCTCCAGCACCTCCGTCTCGGCATAGAGGGTGTCGCCGTGAAAGACCGGCGCCGGGAAGGAGATGCCCGTGTACTCAAGGTCGGCGATGGCATTCTCGCTCAGGTCCTCGCTGCTCAGGCCGATGCATATGGACATGGTCACAGCCCCCATGACCAGCCGCTCCGGATAGACGCCCTCCAGCATGCGGGCCATATAGTCGCGGTTGAAGTGGGACTGAGCGGTGTTCAGGGTCATGAGGGTAATGAGGTAGTTGTCCAGCTCGGAGACGGTGCGGCCACGGGCGTGGACGTAGACCTGCCCGGGCTGGAAGTCCTCGAAGTAGTTGCCGCCACCGGTGATGGCCATCGCTGCCTCCTACTGGCCTTCGGCGCCGCGCATGCGGGCCAGGTTGCGGCGCCGGTACTGGACCACCACCTCGCCCCGCTGGTTGAAGCCCACCGTCCGCCACTCGACGATGCCCCAGCCCGGACGGGAGCGGGACTCCCGCCTGCTCACCACTTCCGAGACGGCGTAAACGGTGTCGCCCGGGTAGACGGGAACGCCGAAGCGCAGGTCGTCCACCCCCAGGAAGGGGCCGCCCGCCTCCGACAGGTCTTCCACCGTGAGCCCCAGCACGGTGGCGAACACCAGCAGCGGATTCACGGGCACCCCCTGGTAGCCGAGGTAGCGGGCATACTCCTCGTTGAAGTAAAGAGGGTTGTGCTGCTGGGTGAGGGTGCTGAAGGTCAGCGTGTCCTGCAGGGTGAAGGTGCGGCCCCAGTGGTGGAAGAAACGCCTTCCCTCCACGAAGTCCTCGTAATAGTTGCCGCGCCGGACCTCTATCCTCAAAGGAGACCTCCCGGGACGGGGGCGGCGCCGAGGGCCGCGGCCCCCGCAGGGCCGTCTGGCCCTTCGACTTCGCGGGCGATGAGCTGGTAGGTGGGGCGGATGCGCTCCATGTGGTCGCGCATGGCGCGGGCTGCTGCCTCGGCGTCGCCGTCTTCCAGTGCTGCCAGAATGCGGCGGTGGTCGGCCAGCACCTGCAGCCAGAACTCCCAGGGCGCCCGGTCGCGCAGATACCGGGACTGGAGGACGGCGAACAGGGGCACGGTCATGGCCCTCAGGATGGGGTTGTCGGCCGCCTCCACCACCGTCAGGTGAAAGCGGAAGTTGCTCTGGTAGACCTCGGGCATAGGCAGACGGGGCTCCTCGGGAAAGAGGCAACCGCGCAGAGCGGCCAGGTGCTCCTCCCTGCGCCGGGTGGCGGCCATGTAGGCCGCGGGCACTTCCAGCACCTCCCTGGCCTCCACCACCTGATCGACCCCCACCAGTCGGTTGCTGGCCAGAAGGGAGAGAACGGCCTCCAGTTGGTCGCCGAGGAGCTGGGCGCTGGGCTGCACCACGAAGGCGCCGCCCTTGCTGCCCCTGGTGATGACCACCAGACCCTGAGCGGAAAGGATGCGCAGGGCCTCGCGGACGGTGCTGCGACCCACGCCGAACAGGCCGGCCAGGCGGGTCTCGTCGGGCAAGCGGCTGCCCGGTGCGAATACGCCCCGCAATATGAGGTCCTGGAGCTGTTCCGCCACCTGCTGGTAAGAGGGCCCGACCCGCCTGAGCACCCGCGCTGTCACTCCCTGCGACTGTGCCCGATGATACTGGCGCGACGAGTCGGCTGTCAAGGCATTCCTCTGATGTTCAGATGAATGCGCTCCCTCTGCCACCGCTCAGGGGTCTCGTCCCAGGGACGATTCCAACGCTCGCCGCACGGCGTCCGGCAGGGGGCAGGGCTGGCCGTTGCCGTCCAGCCACACCTGCACCGAAGAGCCCTCAGCTACCCGCGCGCCGTCGCTGGCGCGGACGGCCTCGAAGGCCAGGGAGAAGCTGCTGTTGCCCACCTGCCTGGTCCAGGCGCGCACCCGCAGCGTCTCCGGATAGCTCACGGGGGCGAGGAAGCGGGCCTCGGTGGCGGCGACGGCGAAGGCGCGCGGGCTCCAGTCTATGCCCAACCGTCGCAGGTGGGCGAGGCGGGCCTGCTCGAAGTACATGAAGAAGACGGCATTGTTCACCACCTGGTCGGCGTCCAGGTCGGTGGAGCGCACGGCCAGCTCGATCTCGGTGACCGGCCCTTCCCCAGCGCCGCTGCACACGGAAGCGACCTCTCCGGCGGCCCCATTCTAGGGTGACCCGGGACGCCACGGCAACGGCGGCCCCAGAGCATAAAATAGGGACGGGGAAACGAGGATGCCTAGGACAGGCTCGGCCTACCTGCCCTTGCACGACGGTGCGGCGCCGCCCTGGCTCTTCCAGCGCATGGCCCGCCTCTCGCGATACGTGCTCCTCACGCTCTCCGAGGAGTTCGGGCCGCGGGAGGTGCTGCGCCGCCTCTCCGACCCCTTCTGGTTCCAGGCACTGGGCTGCCTCCTGGGCTTCGACTGGCATTCCTCCGGCCTGACCACGGTGGTCTGCGCGGCCCTGAAGGAGGGGCTGCGCGGCGCCGAACGGGACACGGGAGTTCTGGCAGCCGGCGGCAAGGGCCGTACGTCCCGCCGCACCCCGGCCGAGATCGAGGCCCTGGCCGAGCGCTTCTCCTTCCCGCCCGGGCCCCTGGTCTACGCCTCGCGCATGAGCGCCAAGGTGGACTCGGCCGCGCTACAGGACGGCTACCAGGTCTACCACCATACCATCTTTTTCACTCCGGACGGCCACTGGGCGGTGGTCCAGCAGGGTATGAACGAGGCCACCGGCTACGCTCGCCGCTACCACTGGCTGGGGGACGACGTCGAGGAGTTCGTGTGCGAACCCCATAAGGGCGTGGTCTCCGATGCCGTGGGCAGCGCCCTGAACCTGGTGGCCCGCGAGGCCGCCCCGGCCCGCGACGTGAGCGCCCAGCTCGCCCGCCAGGGACCGGAGTGCATCGCCCGCGAGCTCGAGCGGCTCCGCCGGCTGGAGCTGCCCCGTCGGCATCATCTCGGGCCGGAGGACTTCGACCCGCGACGGCTGGAGGCGGGGCTGCTGCGGGCCTACGAGCGCCAGCCCCGCGACTTCGAGGAACTGCTGGGCACGGAAGGGGTAGGGCCTAAAACGGTGCGGGCCCTGGCCCTGGTGAGCGAGGTGGTCTACGGGGCCCCGGCTTCCTACCGCGACCCGGCCCGGTACTCCTATGCCCACGGGGGCAAGGACGGGCACCCGTACCCCGTTGACCGCGACACCTATGACCGCACGGTGGAGGCCCTGAAGCGGGCGGTGGAGAGGGCACGGCTGGGACAGCGCGAGACGCTGGACGCCCTGCGCCGCCTGTCCCGCGCCCTCCCCCAGGAGTGCTAGTATAATGGCCATCAGCATATGGCGGACTACTTCTTCCACTACACCTCCAGGGTCGTGGCCCAGATGGTCTTGGCCGATGGCTGGCTGCGACCGGCCGGCGACTCGGGCGGCCTCTGGCTCAGCGACGAGCTCTTCACCAGCGCCTGGGAGGCCGCCGACAGGTTGGCCATACCGCCCGCTGGCCCGCCCCTGGGGATTCAGCAGACGGTTACCGTGCATCTGACCAAGCCGGTGGAGGTGGTCTGCTGCATCCCTGCTGTCAGGCTCAACACGGCCCTGTTGCGCTTTCGTGGCCGTGCTGGCCCGTGGAGGGACGTTGTCAGCGGGCGTATAATCTACTCGGGGGGAGGTAGGCAATACGAGTATTTAGGGCCTGTGTTCGTCGGTGACCTGGCCTGGGTGCAGCTGGTGACCCCTTGAGCAGCGCGATGGAATACTACGACCGTTACCTGCCCGCTCACATAGTGAACCGCATTGGTCAGGCCATCGCTCACGCCCTTGAACGGATGGAGAAGCGTTACCCCGGAGAGGTGGAAATACACCGGTGGCTTCATGGCTTGCCTGTGTGGGTGGTAACGCGGAAACAGGGAGACCGCGTAAATATGGCCCGCGTAGAGCTTGTGAGCGGTCCACTGGGTGGCGAGATCCGAGTCCTGGCCGATGCATACGAGGACAAAGTGGCTTACGAGGATGACAAGGCGGTGGTTCATATTGAGAGAATGACGCCATCGGCTGAGGACGTGAGCTCTAAAGGCAATTTCCCTTTGTCATTCGGCACTGAGTGGCTTTATAAGCTGCCTCCATGGGAAGTAGTGGAAAGCTCGGTTTTCGACACTCTCGAGAAGGCTCTCGACGTCGCCGCCCAACTTCCCCTGACCGAACAGCACGTCATCGAATACGCCACCCCCTTCCGGACTGAAGGCGCGTAGTCCCGTGCGCGTTCGGGAGCTTCATCCCTGGGACCTGGGCCCCCAGGAGGCCATGCGCCTCCAGGCCGAGCTGAGCCGCAAGGTCGTCCTCAGTGGCGGGCCCGCACAGGTGCGATACGTAGCCGGAGCGGACCTGGCCTTCCTGGGCAGCAGCCGAGTGGGAGGGACGGCACGCGCCGCCGTCGTATTGCTCTCCTGCCCCGAACTGGAGCCGGTGGCCCAGGTGGTGGAGGAGGCCCCCGTCACCTTTCCCTACATCCCCGGTCTCCTGGCCTTCCGCGAGGCTCCCGCCCTGGCCCGCGCCTTCGCCCGTCTGGAGCCGCCGCCCGACCTGGTGCTGGTGGACGGACACGGCCTATCTCATCCCCGCCGCTTCGGCATCGCCTGCCACCTGGGGCTGCTGCTGGAGGTGCCCACCATCGGCTGCGCCAAGTCACGGCTGGTGGGACAGCACGGCCCCGTGCCCGAGGAGGCGGGCGCCTGGACGGAGCTGCACGACGGCGGCGAGGTCATAGGCCTGGTGGTGCGCACCAAGGCGGGTGCCCAGCCCGTATACGTTTCACCGGGCCACCTGATAGGTCTGGAGGAGGCGGCCCGCTGGACGCTGGCCCTCTGTCGCGGCCACCGCTTGCCCGAGCCCACCCGCCTGGCCGACCTGCTGTCCAAGGGCAGGCTCCCGCCCGCGGCCGGCCAGCAGCCGCGCCTGTTGTAGCCCCCGCCCCTGTTACAATGGTCATGGGAGGTATCGGCGTATGGCACAGGCAGGACAGCTGGTGCGCGAGCTGAGAGAGAAACTGGACGAAGCCCTCGACCGTCTTTGACATCGCTGGCCTCGAGCGAGAGGCCCGGGAGCTGGAAGCGCGGGCTGCTGCCCCCGGCTTCTGGGACGATCCCCAACAGGCCCAGAGGCTCATCCGCCGCCTGGCCGAGCTCCGCGAACAGGTGGAAACGTGGCGCGGCCTCGACTCCCACCTGCACGAGCTCGCCGAGTTGCTGGCCCTGGCCGAGTCCGATGGCGATACGGACATGGTGGAAGAGGTGCTGCGGGAACTGGAGGTCCTGGCCAGGCGCCTCGACGAGCTGGAGCTGGCCCTGGCCCTTTCGGGGCCCTATGACCGCCGCGACGCCATACTGGCTATCCACGCCGGTGCCGGCGGCACCGACTCCCAGGACTGGGCCGAAATGCTGCTGCGCATGTACCTGCGCTGGGCCGAGCGTCGGGGCTACGAGACGCACGTCCTGGACATATCGCTTGGCGAGGAAGCAGGCATCAAGAGCGCCACGGTCGAAATCTCGGGGCCTTACGCCTACGGCTGGCTGAAGGCCGAAAAGGGGGTGCACCGGCTGGTCAGGCTGTCGCCTTTCGACGCCGCCCATGCCCGCCACACCTCCTTCGCCATGGTGGAGGTGCTGCCCGAGGTGGAGACCCCCACCGAGATCGACCTGAGGCCCGAAGAACTGCGCATCGACACCTTCCGGGCCAGCGGTCACGGCGGCCAGCACGTCCAGAAGAACGCCACTGCCGTCCGCATAGTCCACCTGCCCACGGGGATCACCGTCTCCTGTCAGAACGAGCGCTCTCTGGCCCGCAACAAAGAGTTCGCCCTGAAGGTGCTCAAGGCGCGGCTGCTGGAGCTGGAGCTGGAAAAGCGGCAGGAGGAGCAGGCGCGCCTCAAGGGCGAGTATGTCCCCGCCGAGTGGGGCCACCAGGTGCGCTCTTACGTCCTCCATCCCTACAAACTGGTGAAGGACCATCGCACGGGCTACGAGACCAGCGACGCCGAAGGGGTGCTGGACGGCGACCTGGAAGACTTCTTGCGCGCCTACCTGCGCACCCAGGTGGGCAGGAAGGCGTCATGAGGACGTGGGCGGTAGCCCTGTGCCTGGCGGTGGCCGCCATCCTCTCGCTGGCGGCCCTTTCCCCGGCGGCGGCCCAGCCAGCGGTCCAGGTGGGCACGCAGACGGTGGAGAACGCCTTTCCCCGCGGCCTGCGCTTCCATCTCACCGCCACCAGCGAAGTGCCGGTGCAGCGCGTTCTCCTGCACTACCGCCTCCTGCCCAGAGGCGTGGCAGCGGCCGCTGGCGTGCAGGTGGAGCCGGGCACGCAGGTCGACGCCACTTACGAGCTGGGCTGGCCCCAGACCTATCTGGCCCCGGGCACGGCGGTCGAATACCGCTGGGAGCTGCGCGATGCCCAGGGGGGCTCCTTCTTCACCCCCGCGCAGACAGCCACGTACAGCGACCCGCGGTTCCCGTTCCGGACGCTGGAGGAGGGGGGCGTGACCCTCTACTGGTACGCGGGCAGCGAGCAGCAGGCCCGCCGCCTGCTGCAGGCCGCCGCCGATGCCCTGGCCCGCGCCGAGGCCCTGCTCCGGGCGGACGTGGACTTTCCGGTGAAGGTGTGGGTCTATGCCGACCCCGACGACATGGGGCCCGCGCTGGTGCCGCGCAGCGAGGCCTTCGACCGGGCAGTAATCACCGCTGGCGAGAAGGTCTCCGACGATACGGTGCTGATGGCCGGCATGGGGGCCGTGGACACGCTGCGCCACGAACTGACCCACATCGTCACGGCGGTGGCAGGGCGGGGCCCCTTCGGCGACCTCCCCGCCTGGCTGGACGAGGGCACGGCCGTGTACTTCCAGGAGAGCCAGGGGGCCTTCCGTCTCGCCTTCCAGGAGGCGGTGCGGCGGGACGCCCTCCTGCCCCTCACGGCCATCGGGTCCTATCCCGGCGACCCCTCCAAGGTGAACCTGTTCTATGGGCAGTCCTGGGCCCTGGTCTCCTACCTGATCGATACCTATGGCGAGGAGAGATTCGCGCAGCTTTTCGCCACCTTCAAGCGGGGGGCCACCATCGATGGCGCCTTGCGGGCCGTCTACGGCCTGGGGCTCTACGACCTGGAGGACCAGTGGCGTCAGAGCCTCGGATTGGGACCGGTGCCACGCCCCGGCACTGGCCCCCGGGCAGGGGCCACGCCGCTACCGCCTTCGGCAACGCCCCTGCCTGTCGGCGACCGTGGGCCCAACCCGCTTCCCTGGGCCGCGGTCGGGGGCGCCGTCGTCGTAGGGGCGGCTGCAGCCTTGCTCGTTTACCGTCGCCTGGTCAGGGGATGATCAGGCCGCCGTGGGTGCGCCGCTCGGGCGGCGGCCCCTCCTCCGGCGGCGGTTCGGCCGGCGTCGTCTCGCCGGCGGGGGCTGTCTCCACCAGGGCGACGCCGGTGGCCCTGGCCACCTGCTCCAGCAGAGCGTCCACGGCTATGGCGCCGGGGATGGCCACGCGGTCGTTGATGATGGTGTAGGGCACGGCCCGGATGTTGTACTTGCGGGCCAGGTCCGGGAACTCGGACACCTCGATGGCCTCGGCTGTCACCGCCTTGGGATTGGCCATGGCCAGCGCGTAGGCGGCCCTCACCATCTGGGGGCAATAGGGGCAGGTGGGGGTAACGAATACCCGCACCACTGCCTGCTCCTGCAGACGCCTGGCCTTGCGGGCCACCGGCTCTGGCAGCGGCACCTCCTGACGGGAGAGGTACACGATGGTCTCCACGAACTCGGGGAACTCGTGGCCGCTGGGCAGGCCGTAGAACTTCAGGCGGGCGCCGTCCCTGCCCCGCAGCACGATGGCCGGCACCCTCTCGATGCCGAACTGCCGCACCGCCTCGGGGTCGTCGTCGAAGACATGGACGCGCAGGCTAATCTTGTCGGTAAGGCCGGCCAGCTCCTGCAACATCTCCTGGGTCGGGCGGCAGTAGCGGCAGGGCTCCTTGCCGGGCAGGTATATGGGCAGGTCCTTCTGGGTAAAGAAATCGATCTTCACCTGGTCCAGCAGCTCGACGGCGAACCGCTGGCGCAAGAGCTCCTGGTCCCTGAGCGGGATCACCCTATCTCCCCTCCTGGCGGGTGCGTCGGTGGGCCAAAAAGAGCCTGTGGGCAGCCGTCGCCGCAGCGGCTACGGCCAGTACCCACAGGACCGGCACCACTTGGTCAATTATAAGGCCTAGCCCCAAGATGAACACGCGCTCCGGTCGGGCCAGCAGCCCCTCCCGCAGGGGGACGCCCACGATCTCGGCCCTGGCCCGCACATAGCTGACCAGGAAGGAGGCGACCACGGCCACGAAGGCGAGGAGGGCGCCTTCCTCTTCCCCCTGCTGCAGGAAATGGTGCAGCAGCCCGCCCAGCACCGCCGCCTCGGATACCCTGTCCAGCACGGCATCCAGGACCGAGCCGAAGCGGCTTTGACGTCCCGTGGCCCTGGCCAGGGGGCCGTCTACCGCGTCTAAGGCGCTGAACGCCCAGGCGGCCAGACCGGCGCCGAGAAACTCGCCGCGGGCCGCCAGGACTCCCGCCAGCACGTTGCCTGCCGCGCCCAGCAGGCTCACGTGGTCGGGGCGCACCCCGATGCGGTCCAGAAACAGAAGGGCCGGCGAGAGGAAGCGCTCCAGGGCGGCCCGGGGCAACAGGTAAGACATCAGCCTCGGCCTGGGGAGCGGCCCGCCAGCACCTGGTGGTAGCACTCCAGCACCTCGGCCGCCACTCGCTCCCAGGCATAGCGGCGGACGGTGGTCAGGCCGCGCTGGGCCATGGCCTCCCGCAGGGAGCGGTCGCACAACAATCTGTACAGGGCCCGGGCCAGGGCCTCGCCGTCGCCCGGCGGCACCAGGAGCCCCTCCTGGCCATCGGTGATGACCTCACGGAACCCCTCGATGCTGGAGGCCACCACCGGCACGCCGCTGGCCATGGCCTCCAGCAGGATGAGGCCCTGGCTTTCGGCGCCGGTGTTGGGCGCGCAGAACACGTGGGCCGAGCGGTAGTAGCGCGGCAGCTCGGCATCGGGCACGTAGCCGGCGAAGACGACGTCCGTCAGCCCGGCCCGTTCCACGAAGCGCTGGCAGGGGGCCAGCATGCCGCCATCGCCTCCGGCCACGATCAGGCGCAGGTCCGGCAGCTCCTGCTTGAGCAGGGCGAACGCCTGCAGCAGATGGGGCAGGCCCTTGCGCCGTTCCAGCCGGCCCACGAAGAGCACGTTCAGCTTCCCGTCGTCGAACTGGGGCAGGGGCTCTACCTCGGGGCAGAAGCGACCCACGTCCACCCCATTGGGAATGATGCGGTAGCGCCCGGCAAAGTACTTGCTGATGAGCCGCAGCGCCGTCCGCGATACCACGATGCGCCCATCGATGCGCCCCCAGTACGGCCTGATCAGGTGCCGCGCGTAGGCATAAAGGCGGCTGCCGCCCTCCCGAGCGGCGTGGAAGGTGACCACGATAGGGCCATCGTAGAGACGCAGGAACTGCACGGGCAGCAGGGGCATGAACGGCTCGTGCAGGTGCACCAGGTCGAACCGCTCCCGCTCCAGCAACCGCCGCACCTTGCCGGCCAGGGTGAAGGAGAGGCTGATGTGGGCCACCGAGCCGCTGGCGGGAAGGCCCACCGTGTACTTGCCGATGACCTCCAGGTTGTCGAGCGGGTGGGCCCAGAAACGGGAGCTGGGCGCCACAATGCGTACCTGATGGCCGTGGCGCGAGAACTCCTTGGCCAGGTGGGACACGTGGCTGTTGACTCCCCCCGGCACTGCCCAGTCGTAGGGAGAGACGAGGGCGATCCTCATGACGGCCGCAAGAAGGGAAAGATGCGCTGCACGAAGCTCATGGCCGTGGGCCCCAGCCCCAGGGTGCGCGGCGTGACCGTGAGCCCCCGCCACTGCTGCACCAGCACCGGCCACAGCCCGAGCTCCCAAAGACGCGGGTGCCGGCCGCAGACAGCCTCGGTGGTGCGCTCCAGGATAGCCCGGCGCAAGTCGTCGGCGGTGCGCCCCGGGAAGAGGGTGTAGCCGCTGCCGATGGCCTTGAGGAAGTGGGCATCGGAGCCGCCCACCCGGGCCAGGCGGAAGCGCCGGGCCAGTTCGTGCACAGTGCGGTGCCGGCCGGCCATCAGAGGAAGCGAGCGGGAGAAGCCGTTGGCCAGCTCCAGGGCATCGGCGTGGGCCAGGGGCTCCGGCCACGTCATGAGGCGTTCGATGTCCCGCCGGTTCAGGCTGCGGGTGACCACGCTCAGGGGATGGGCGATGATGGCGATGCCGCCCTGGCGGTGGATGGCCTCCACCACCTCCGCTGCCGGGCGCAGGCTGGGCAGGGGCTCCTCCACGAACAGCGCCAGGATGTGCCCTTCGATGGCGGTGACCTCCATGCCGGTGACCACCTGAAAGCGGTAGCGGCCCCTGGCCCAGGCCTCGCGCACCGCCCAGGCGCCCTCGAAGCTATCGTGGTCGGTGATGGCGATGACGTCCAGGTCGGTATGCTCCTGGACGTAGTCCAGCACCTCCTGGGGGGAGGCCATGCCATCGCTGAGACAGGTATGGACGTGCAGATCGGCCTTGCCCATCCGCTCCGGACTCACCGCCGTCCCTCCCCGGGCTGCGAGTCCCATATGGCCTCCATGACGATCCACTGTCCCGGGTCGCGGCGGAGGTGTCGTTCGAAGCAGTGCAGGAAGCGCAGGGTGTTGAGGCGTACGTCCTCCTCCACGCTGCCTGTGCGCTCCAGGTCGAGGGGCGGCTCCACCACGACCTCTATCCTGCCGTCGCGCCGGTAGCTGAAAACGGGGACCAGCACAGCACCGGTGCGCATGGCCAGCTCCACCGGGCCAGTAGGTATGTAGGTCTCCTGGCCCAGGAAGGGCAGGAGGGCTCGCGGCCCCTCCACATCTCGGTCGCCCATGAGGGCCACCAGCCCGCCGCGCTTCAGGTAGCGGATGGCAGCCTTGACGCTGCCCACGCTCACGGGCAGGAAGGTGTGGCCCTGGCTGGAGCGGAGCCTGTCCACCAGCCGGGAAAGGCGCGGCGGCGAGAGCGGCTCGGTGAGGCACAGGGCCTTGACCCCCAGTGGTATGAGGCCCTGTATGGCCAGCTCGGGGCTGCCGAAGTGACAACTAACGACGATGACCCCCCGCCCCTCGCCCAGGGCAGGTGCGATGTACTCGTCGAAGCCCCAGTAGTGCAGCCGCCGCTCGTAGAACTGGCGCACGTCCAGCCGGGGTATGGTGATGAGGTCGGCGTAGTAGCGGGCCACGTTGCGGAACACCTTGCGTGCCGCCCGGCGCACCTCGCCGCGGCTGGCGGCAGGCCCCAGCACGTGGCGCATGTTGTCGATGACGCGGCGGCGCAGGCGGGGCGCCAGCAGAAAGAGCAACTCGCCGGCCAGGTCGCAGATGCGGTACAGAACCGCCAAGGGCAGGCGGCCCAGGGTGTGCAGCGCGATCAGCAGAGCGAAGTACTTCCACATGGGCACTGCCTGCCCCGCCATGCCGGCGCCGGGCCAGCCCTTAGCTGGGGCGCTGGCCGTCGGTGCCGGCGATGAACTCCTCGGTCAGGCGCCTGGCCTCCTCGTCGGTGAACTGTCGCGGCGGCGACTTCATGAAGTAGGCACTGGGGCCCACCAGGGCACCGGCGATCCCCCGGTCCAGCGCCAGCTTGGCGCAGCGTATGGCGTCGATGACCACGCCGGCCGAATTGGGGCTGTCCCAAACCTCCAGCTTGCATTCCACGTTCAGGGGCACGCCGCCGAAGCCCGTCCCCTCGATGCGGATGTAGCACCACTTGCGGTCCAGCAGCCATGGCACGTAGTCCGAGGGGCCGATGTGCACATTGGCCTCGGGCAGTTCGTAGCCGAGCTGGGAGGTTACGGCCGTAGTCTTGGAGATCTTCTTGGTCATCAGGCGCTCGCGCTCGAGCATGTTCAGGAAGTCGGTGTTGCCGCCGAAGTTGAGCTGATAGGTGCGCTCTACCTTTACCCCCCGCTCCACGAAGAGACGGGTCAGCACCCGGTGCAGGATGGTGGCGCCCACCTGGGACTTGATGTCGTCGCCGATGACGGGCAGGCCGGCCTCCTCGAAGCGCTGCTGCCAGTACCGCTCGCGGGCGATGAAGACGGGTATGCAGTTGATGAAGGCGCAGCCGGCCTGGAGCACCTGCTCCACGTACCACTTGGTGGCCTCCTCGCTGCCCACGGGCAGGTAATTGACCACTACATGCGTCTGGGTCTCGCGCAGGATGCGGACGATGTTGGATGTGGGGCCGCTGGCCTTGGTGATGACGCCGGTCAGGTACTTGCCGATGCTGTCGTGGGTCATGCCCCGCTCCACCCTCACGCCCAGGTGGGGCACATCGCAGAACTTATAGGTATTGTTGGGCGGCACGAATATGGCCTCGGACAGGTCCTTGCCCACCTTGTTGGCGTCGATATCGAACGCGGCCACGAACTCGATGTCGCCCACGTGGTAGCCGCCCAGGTTGACGTGCATGAGGCCCGGGACTTCCTGGGCCTCATCGGCGTTGCGGTAATAGTAGACGCCCTGGACGAGAGACGAAGCGCAGTTGCCCACGCCGATGATGGCCACATTGATCTTGCCCATACGCTCCACACCTCCTCTTGCCGGCCTTGGGCGGCCGGCCGCCTGAATTTTAGCCCTGGACGAGCCTTGCGAACAAGCGAACGGGCCGTAAGGGGCCTGAGAGCGCGATAGAGCCGCCAGGATGCTGGAGCGGGCGGCGGGAATCGAACCCGCGTAGCCGGCTTGGAAGGCCGGTGCTCTGCCACTGAGCTACGCCCGCCCGCTACCACCCTCTAGTATAGCGTGGGGCGGGGAGGACTACTCCAGTAAATAGCCGTGGCGATGGAGGGTGCGAACGTGGACTTCGCCGGCGCTGGCCTGCCGCAGCTTGATACGCAGGTTGCGCATGTGGGCGCGCACGGTGCCGGCCGGCCCCTCACCAGCCGGGAAGCCCCATACCTGCTCCAGCAACTCTGTCACGGGCACCACCCGGCCGCGCCGACGGGCCAGGTACTCCAGCAGATGGGCCTCGGTGGCAGTGAGGGCGACCACGCCGCCCACCCCCCGCAGCTCCCGAGAGGGGCGGTGCAGGTGGGCAGGGCCGATCTGCACGAAATCGCCCTCGGCCCGTTGCAGCAGGCGGGCCACCGCCTGAGCTACCTCGTGACCGGCGCAGGGGCGCACCAGCACTTCGTCCAGTCCCGGCCGCCGGGGAAGGGCCCCCGCCGTCCAGCGCTCGTCCAGGGTGGCGAGGAAGAGGACAGGCACAGCCGGCTCCTGTCCGGCTACCAGCAGGGCGAGCTCCCGCACGCCCCTCAGGCCCAGGTCGGTAGAGAGGACCAGGGCCTCGGCCCTCAGTGAGTGGAGGGAGCGCCGCGCCGACTCCAGGTCGGCGGCCATTACGGCCTCGTGCCGGCGCGCATACAGGGCCGCGGCCACCGCCTCGCGCGTAGCGGCGTCCCGGGCCGCCACCAGCACCGTCACCATCAGCGTAGCGACTCCAGCTCGAATACGTGCGTGCCGTTGTCGTATCGCACCACCGGGCGCTGGGGTGTGTCGGCTATCCAAACGGTCTGGTGCTGGCCGCCGCTGCGGGCCTCTACTCGCCAGGCCTCGAACGCGCCGGCAGGGACCACCACCGGCTCCTTGGTGATGACTTCCAATACCATAAGGGAATGTCCAGGTTTGCGCAACAGGCATGTCCCGATGTCGTTGTACGCCCCCCGATAGGAGCGCTCCAGCGGCGCCGCCCGCCACAGGAACAGATCGGCCCAGGACTCGTAGGCGTGGCCCGGCAGCGACAGCTCATCCGTGCGCGACTCCCCTTCCGATTCCTGCCGCACCACTACCCTGTCGCCCTGGTACTGGGCGTGGCAGCGCCTCTCTCCTTCCCCTTCGCGGGCGATGGTGCGCTCGATCTCGCGAGGCTTCAGGGTGGCCGCGTCCACCACCACGCGTATAGTGTCGGTCAGGGGCTGCTGGGTTGAGCGGAAGGCCTGGACGAGGACGTAGGCATCGCCCTGACGCTCGACCGTGAAGACGGCCGTGCCGCTGAGCTGGTCGCCGCGCCGGATGCGATACTGGGCCTCCTCCCGCGCGCCCCATGGTACCTGTACAGGAACGTCGGCAGGGGGCACCTGGGGCTGGGCCTCGCTCTGGCCGGCGCAGGCGGCCAGCGCCAGGAGCAACGCGGGCGCAGTCCACCCCAGAAGTCGTCTCGATAGCATGGGCATCCTCGCTCAGGCGTGGGCGGCCAGGACCCGCCGCAGGCGCTCCACCGCCTCCTCTACCTGGGGCCGACCGATGTGGCGGTGGGTGACCATGCGCACCCTGCGCCCTTCCGTCAGGCAGAGGACTCCTGCCTGGGAGCACCGGCGCACCAGGTCGGCTGCGTCCCAGCCGTCTACCGTGAAATAGACGATGTTGGTCTGCGGCGGGGGCGAGAGGCGCACTCCTGGCAGGGTGGCCAGCCCCTCGGCCAGCAGGCGAGCGTTCTCGTGGTCCTCGGCCAGCCGCTCCACCATAGCGTCCAGGGCCACCAGGCCACAGGCGGCGATGATGCCCGCCTGCCTCATGCCGCCGCCGACCATCTTGCGGAAGTGGCGGGCACGGTCGATGAACTCGCGGCTGCCGCACAGCACGGAGCCGATAGGGCAGGAGAGCCCCTTGCTGAGGCTGAAGCACACCGAATCGGCCGGCCGGGCGAGCCGCTCGGCAGGCACTCCCAGGGCGACGGCGGCATTGAAGATGCGGGCGCCATCCAGGTGCACGGGCACTCCGTGGCGGTGGGCCACCGCAGCCGCCGCGGCCGTATCCTGCTCGGTGAGCACTGTGCCGCCGCAACGGTTATGGGTGTTCTCGAGGCAAACCAGGCCGGTGGGCGGATGGTATGGGCTCCGGGGGCGGATGGCGGCTGCCAGCGCGGCCGGGTCGAGGCGGCCCTGTTCGTCGTTGGGGATGGTGCGCAGTCCCAGGCCACCCAGGGCGAAGGCTCCGCCTACCTCGTGATGGAGGATGTGGGCCTCGGAGCCGACGATAACCTCGTCCCCGCGCTGGCAGTGGGCCAGCATGGCCACCAGGTTGCTCATGGTGCCCGAGGCGGTAAGGAGGCCAGCCTCCTTGCCCAGCAGACGCGCCGCTTTCTCCTCCAGCCGGCGGACGGTGGGGTCGTCTCCCAGCACGTCGTCCCCCAGCTCCGCGCTAGCCATGGCCTCGTACATGGCTGGGGTGGGCCGGGTAACGGTATCGCTGCGCAGGTCGATGGTGTCCACGGGGACTAGCGGGGCCGCTCCCAGAGGGAGTGATACGACTCGCCGCCGCGGATGGCGGCCACCAGCTCCTGCCGCTCTTCTTCTAACAGGCGGTGGTAGGCCTCTTCCATCCGTTGGGCCATCTCGGGTCCGCCCAGGGAGACGAGGCGCTCCACCATGCGCTGCCAGATGGGGGACGCATACAGCGTCGCCACGTTGGTGCGCGGCCACATGAAGGCCACTATGCGGTCAGGCAAAGGAAAGCGGGGGCGCATGCGCTTGAGGCTCTTGTAGCGCTCTTCCAGTGATTCGGCCCTGGGCACCACCGCCACCATGGGGCCCTCGGTGGGGCTGGTGCGGAAGTCGATGAGCAGGCGCTTGGAAAGGATGGCGAAGCGCACCACCAGCACTTCGGCCATGTCGATGGCCTTGAGGGCCTCCTCGATGTCGATGCCGTAGTCGTCCACGCTCTCGCCCCGGCCTTCCCAGGGCCATTGTCCCACAGGCGCGAGTAGGCGTAAAGGCGACGGTCAGGAGTAGCGCTCTTCCTTCCAGGGGTCGCCCCGGATATGATAGCCGTACGTCTCCCAGAAGCCGGGCCGGTCTTCGGGCAGGAACTCCAGGCCCCGCACCCACTTGGCGCTCTTCCAGAAGTACAGGTGAGGCACCACCAGGCGCAGGGGCCAGCCGTGCTCGGGGGTCAAGTCCTGCCCGTTGTGACGGTAGGCCAGGAGCACATCGTCACGCAGCAAGTCGTCCAGCAACACATTGGTGGTGTAACCGCCGTAGCAGTGCACCATGACCGACTTGGCGGCGGGACGGAGGCGCACATGCTTCAGCAACTCCTTGACCAGGACACCCTCCCACTCGTTGTCCATCTTGCTCCAGCCGGTCACGCAGTGCACATCTGAGCGGACGGTGACCCGGGGCAGGGCCAGGAACTCCTGCCAGGTGAACTCCTTCTCCTCCTCCACTTCGCCGAAGAGGCGCAGGCGCCACTTCTCCAGGTCTATGCGGGGCGTCGCGCCGTAGGTGAGCACGGGCCAGTCGTCCACCACCTTCTGGTTGGGCGGCAGACGGTCGCCGTAGAGCTCACGGTCGCGCTGGCGGCGACGGTAGATATCGAACAGCGACATAGCCCTCTGCTCCCCTCCGCGATTGGGGAAAGTTTCACAACCCTCGTATGTTCAGGATATCAGGGAGTGGCGCTGGCGGTCAAAAGGCAGCTATCATCGGGGCAGGGGTGAGGGGACTGAAGCGTCGGGAGTTGCCCTTCCTGGCGGCGGCGGCGACCGTGCTGGGCCTGGACCAGCTCACCAAGGCGGTGGTCAGCCGCACCATGGAAGTGGGCCAGTACTTCCCCAGCGATGACTGGCCTCTGCGCCTGCACTACGTCACCAATACCGGCGCCGCCTTCGGCATACTGCAGGACCAGACGGCGTTCCTCATCGTCACCTCCATCATCGGCATCGCCGCCATCGTCTACTACTGGCTCAGCCAGCGCCAGCCCTGGCCCACGGCCCTGGCCCTGGGGATGATGCTGGGAGGCGCCGCCGGCAACCTGCTGGACAGGGTGCGGTTGGGCCACGTGGTGGACTTCCTCTCCTTCCCCCACTACCCTTCCTTCAACGTAGCCGACTCGTCCATCGTGGTGGCCTTCGTGGTGCTCATCGGTTACCACCTGCTGTGGGAGGAGAAGGAGCGCCAGAAGGTCCCGGAAGGGGTGGGCCGTGAGGACCCTGGAGCTGACGGCTGACCAGGGCGGCGAGCGGCTGGACGTCTTCCTCGCCCGACGGGTGGAAGGCATCTCTCGCAGCCAGGCCCAGCGCCTCATCGAGCGAGGGCTGGTGACCGTGGATGGGGCGCCGGCCAGGGCATCGCGCATCGTACGTCCGGGCGAGGCGGTGGCGGTGCATCTGCCAGATCCCGAGCCTGTATCGGTGGAGCCCGAGCCCTTGCCCCTGACTGTCCTCTATCAGGACGAAGAGGTCATCGTGGTGGACAAGCCGGCGGGGATGCCGGTGCACCCGGGCCCTGGGCACCCTCGCGGCACCCTGGTGAACGCTCTCCTAGCCCGCTTCCCCGAGCTGCGGCAGGTGGGAGAGGCCTTCCGCCCGGGCATCGTGCACCGGCTAGACAAGGACACCTCCGGCCTCATGGTGGTGGCCAAGACGCCCCGCGCGCACCGGCACCTGGTGGAGCAGTTGAAGGAGCGCCAGGTGCGCAAGACCTACCTGGCCCTGGTGTACGGCGTCCCCGACCCGGAGCGCGGGGTCATCGAGGCCCCTATCGGCCGCCACCCTCGTCACCGCAAGCGCATGGCGGTGGTGGACGAGGGCCGCCAGGCTGTGACCCGCTACCGAGTGCTGGAGGCCATCGGCGGCTACGCCTTGCTGGAGGTGGAGCCCGTGACCGGCCGCACCCACCAGATACGGGTGCATATGGCCGCCATCGGTCATCCGCTGGTGGGGGATGCGGTCTACGGGCGGCGCTCGCCGTTGCTGCCCCGGCAGTTCCTGCACGCGCACCGCCTGGCCTTCATACTGCCGGGGCGGGAGCGGGCCGTGGAGTTCGAGTCGCCCCTGCCGGCTGACCTCCGGCAGGCCCTGGAGGCGGTACGCCGCGGCGAGCGGGCCTAAAGCCCGGGCGCCTTGCCCATGCCGATGGGGCGGATGCCCGTGGCGTACAGGTACAGCCTGTCCCAGTGGTGGGAGGTGGGGAAGTTGCGCCCGGGCGGGAAGTAGGCCACCAGCACCTTCTTGCCCTCGGCCTCTAGCTGTCGCACCGCCTTGAGCAGGGCGGGGGCGTAGCCGCGCAGGGGGAAAGTCTTGTAGAAGAAGTACTCTTCGCCGTCCAGGACGAGCTTCACCGCAGGCTGGCGGCGGTGGAACTCCACATAGGGCAGTTCCTGCCCGTCCACCTCCAGCACTTCTATGCGGTCCTCGGGCACCGTGATCTCGCTGACCATCGTGGCCCCCAAGCACGAAGATACAGGCACTACGGCCCACCGGGCAAGGCGCCCACACCCTAAGGGCGCCCCCTGCTAGAATGGGTTTCGACATGAGCGTGCGGGTGCGTTTTCCGCCCTCGCCCACGGGCGAACCTCATGTGGGCAACCTGCGCACCGCCCTGTTCAACTGGCTCTTCGCCCGCCACCACGGCGGCGCCTTCATCCTGCGCATCGAGGACACTGACAGGGAGCGGCTGGTGCCCGGGGCGGTGGAGGCCATCATGGACGCCCTGCTCTGGCTGGGCCTGGAGTGGGACGAGGGCCCCGATCCTCGCGACCCCTCGCGGGACGTAGGGCCTTACGGCCCCTATGTGCAGTCGCGCCGGCTGGGGCTGTACCAGCGGGAGGCGCGCCGCCTGGTGGAGGCCGGCCATGCCTACTACTGCTACTGCTCGCCCGAGCGGCTGGAGCAGGTGCGACGGGAGCAGATGGCCCGCCGGGAGCCGCCCCGGTACGACCGCCGCTGCCGCGACCTCTCCGAGGGCGAGCGGCGCGAGATGGAGGCCCAGGGCGTAACGCCGGTGGTGCGCTTCCGCACGCCCCTTTCGGGCGAGACCAGCTTCCACGACCTCATCCGCGGCGAGATCGTCGTGCGCAACGACACCCTGGACGACTTCGTGCTGCTCAAGTCCGACGGCTACCCGGTCTACCACCTGGCCAGCGTGGTAGACGACCACCACATGCGCATCACTCACGTGCTGCGGGGCGAGGAGTGGATACCATCCACTCCCCGGCACGTGCTGCTGTACGATGCCTTCGGCTGGGAGCCGCCCCAGTTCGCCCACCTGCCCATGATCCTCGGCCCCGACCGGTCGAAGCTCTCCAAGCGCCACGGCGACATGTCGGTGAGGGAGCTGCGCGAGCGGGGCTACCTGCCCGAGGCGCTGTTCAACTTCCTGGGCCTGCTGGGCTGGTCCCTGGACGACCACACCGAGATCATCGACCGCGAGACCTTCATACGCCACTTCGACTTGGACCGCGTCTCGCCCAGTCCGGCCATCTTCAACCAGGAGAAGCTGGACTGGATGAACGGGGTCTACATCCGCTCCCTGCCGCCGGAAGAGCTGGCAACGCGCCTGCTCCCGTACCTGGAACGGAGCTTCGGGCGGGTAGACCGGGGGCTGGTGGCGCGCGCCGTGCCCCTCCTGCAGGAGCGCATCCGCACCCTGGCCGAGGCGGCCGATATGGCGGGCTTCCTGTTCGCGGAGCGGGTGGAGCCTTCCCTGGGCGACCTGTTGGGCAAGAAGTTCGCGGGAACGCCCGGGGAGGCCGGGCGAGCGCTATCGGCGGCCCTGGAGAGGCTGCAAGGGCTGGAGGAGTGGACAGCCCAGGCGCTGGAAGGGGCCTTGCGGCCCCTGGCCGCCGAACTGGGCCTGAAGACGGGCGACCTGTTCATGCTCTTGCGGGTGGCTGTAACCGGGCGGACCGTGTCGCCGCCTCTCTTCCAGAGCATGGAACTGCTGGGGAGGGAACGGACGCTGGGCCGGCTGGAGGCCGCGCTGGGCCGCCTGCGGGCGGAAACGGGATAAAATAGTTCCGAGACAGGTGACGGGAGGAGGCAGGGGGTCGTGACTAGGCAGTTCCACGAGCACCAGCACGACGAGATGGTCCACAGCCACGAGCATGTGCATATCGTCCACCACGTGAAGGGTGGCCCTGGCGGCGAGGTGGAGCACCTGGTAGCTGTGCACACCCACGAGCACAACCACCCGGCGGTGTCCCATGCCCACGCCCCGCACGAGAACCCTCAGCGGGAGCACGAGCACGAGGGGCACATACACGACCACGCCCACCCGTCGGCCAGCTAGCGAGGGCAGCCTGCGAGTCCCTTGACCGCCCCTCGGAGCCTACCTAGACTGGGACTTGACGCCGGGGTAGCTCAGCGGTAGAGCACGCGGCTGAAAACCGCGGTGTCGGCGGTTCGACTCCGCCCCCCGGCACCACCCCACCGGTGTCACGCCAGCGGCAGGCGCTGGCCCACCACTCCCCTGGGGCCGTTCACCGAGCGCGCGGGCGGCGTGTCAGCGGCCCTGCCGAGGGCTGCAGCCGCCCTGGCCTAGGCCTTGCGCAGGGACTTTATGGCCTCGTCCAGCACGTGCCAGGCGAGGGTGGCGCACTTGACCCGCACCGGGAACTTGCGCACCCCCGACAGGGCCTCCAGGTCGCCCAGCTCCGCCGGGTCCACCGTCTCGTCGCCGGTCATCAGGCGGTGGAAGCGGTCGTACAGGGCCTCCGCTTCGTCTAGGCTGAGGCCCCGCACGGCTTCGGTCAGCATGGAGGCCGAAGCCTGGGATATGGAGCAGCCCTGCCCCTGGAAGCGGGCCTCCTTGATGACACCGTCCTCCACCAGCAGGTCCAGATAGACCTCGTCGCCGCATAGGGGGTTCTGGCCGTCGCGGCTGACGGTGGGCGAGGGCAGGCGGCCGCGGTTGCGGGGGCTGCGGTAGTACTCCAGTATGATGTCGCGGTAGAGGTCGTCCAGGGACTGCTCCTGGCGCCTCAGCTCTTCTCTGTCCAGCATAGCTATCAACCCCAGTGTGGCACGGGCCGGCAGGGCTGGCAAGCTCAGCGGTCGCGGAAGTAGGCCCGGGCGGCGGCCAGCGCCTCGGCCAGGGCGTCCACCTCTTCGCGGGTGTTGTAGATGTAGAAGCTGGCGCGGGCAGTACCCCACACCCCCAGGCGGCGCATGAGGGGCTGGTTGCAGTGGTGGCCGGTGCGTATAGCTATGCCGTAACGGTCGAGGATGGTGCCCAGGTCATGGGGGTGGATGTCGGGGAAGTTGAACGAGACCACTCCCCCTCGCCGCTGTCCGTCAGGGGGGCCGTAGATGACCAGCTCCTCGAACTGGCGCAGGCGCGAAAGGGCGTAGTCCGTCAGCTCCACTTCGTGGGCGCGTACGCGCTCCATACCCAGGGTCTGCAGATAGTCGATGGCAGCGCCGAGGGCCACCACGTCGGCGATGTTGGGGGTGCCGGCCTCGAACTTCCAGGGGACCTCGTTCCAGGTGGTGTCCTCCAGGGTGACCATGCTGATCATCTCGCCGCCGGAGAGGAAGGGCTCCATCTCCTCCAGCAGCTCCCGGCGGGCGTACAGCACGCCCACACCCGTGGGCCCCAGCATCTTGTGGGCGGAGAAGGCCAGGAAGTCGCAGCCCAGTTCGGCCACATCCACCGGCAAGTGGGGCACGCTCTGGGCCCCGTCTACCAGGGTGGTGATGCCCCGGCGCCGGGCCTCCGCCACCAGCTCCCGAACAGGGTGGATGGTGCCCACCCCGTTGGAGACGTGGCCGATGGCCAGCAGCCGCGTGCGTTCGCCCAGATAGCGCTCGGGCCAGCCGTCCAGGTCGAGGGTCAGTTCCGGGGTGACACCTATCCAGCGCAGGCGAGCGCCCTTCTCTTTGGCCAGCCTCTGCCAGGGCACCAGGTTGGAGTGGTGCTCCATCTCGCTGAGTACGATCTCGTCCCCTTCCCGCACGTTGGCCCTTCCCCACGTGTAGGCCACCAGGTTTATGGCCTCGGTGGCGTTGCGCGTGAAGACGATGCATTCGGGACCGGGGGCGCCGATGAAGCGGGCCACCTTCTCCCGCGTACCCTCGTAGGCGGCGGTAGCCTCCTCCCCCAGGCAGTGGATGGCCCGGTGGATGTTGGCGTTGTAGCGCCGGTAATAGTCGGCCAGGGCGTCGATGACCTGGCGCGGCTTCTGGGATGTGGCCGCGTTGTCCAGGTACACCAGGGGGCGGCCGTGCACCTGCCGCTCCAGTATGGGGAAGTCCTGGCGGATGCGGGCCACGTCCAGGCTGCCATCGGGGCGCAAGTAGGGGTTGTTGCCGTGGCTGCTGGCCATTACCCTCATTCCTCCGTGCGCAGCCGGGGCAGCGAGTCCACCAGCAGGCGGTCGAGCTGCGTGCGCAGGGCCGGCAGGCGCACCTCGTCCAGGACGGACGAGGCGAAGCCCTTGATGAGCAGGGTCTGGGCCAGCACCGGGCCGATGCCGCGAGAGAGCATGTAGAACAGGGCCTCTTCGGCCACGGCGCCGGCTGCGGCCCCATGGCCGCACTTCACGTCGTCGGCGTAAATCTCGAGGGCTGGCTTGGAGTCCACCTCGGCCTCGCGGGAGAGGAGCAGGTTCTTGTCTTCCTGCTCGGCGTCCGTCTTCTGCGCTCCGGGCCGTACGTAGACGGTGCCCCCGAAGATGGCGTGGGACTGGCCGTCCAGTACCCCGCGATAGAACAGGCGACTGGTGCAGTGGGGCTTGATGTGGTCGATGTTGATGTAGTTGTCCAGGTGCTGGCGGCCGGTGGTGACGTACAGCCCGTGCAAATAGGCCTCGCTGCCCGGCCCGTCCAGGTCCACCCGCACGTCATTGCGGCCGATGGCGCAGCCTCGGCCGAAGAAGACCGAGCGCAGGGAGGTGTCCCGCTCCTGGTAGAAGCGGGCCTGTCCGACATGGTAGGCCGCCTCGCCCTCCAGCAGCAGGTGGTAGTGCTCCAGCGCGGCGCCTTCGCCCAGGTAGAACTCGCGCACGGCGCTGGTCAGGTAGGGGCCGTCGCCCAGGCCCAGGTAAGACTCCACCAGACGCAGGCGGGACTGCCTCCCCAGCACCACCAGCACGCGGGGGTAGTGCACGTAGGGACCTTCCGACTCGGGCGAGACGAAGACCAGATGCAGGGGACGCTCGGGCTCGGCGCCGTCGGGCACCACTACCAGGGCGCCATCGCTGAAGAAGGCGGTGTTGAGGGCGGCGAAGGCGTCGTCCTGGTATGTAGCATAGCGGGCCAGGTGGCGCTCCAGCAGGTCGTCCCCCTGAGAGAGGACGCGGGACAGGGGCAGGACGGTGACTTCCTCGCCAGCGGCAGGCAAGTGGGACAGCTCTGGCCGGTAGCGTCCACCCACGAACACGGCCCGACGCCACGTGGGCCGCCAGGGCAGAGTGCGCCTCAGCCTCTCCAGGGGCAGGGGAGGCCGCGCCGGCGGCGGCCCGAAGACGGTGCGCGCGACAGGCCCCACATCGGTGTACTTCCAGGGCTCATTGCCGCGGCGGGCCGTGGGGAAGCCCAGATCGAGGAAGCGCCCCAGTGCCTCCCGGCGCAGCTCCCGGAGCCAATCGGGCTCGCTCCGCCCGGCCTCCAGTTCGCGGAAGCGGCGGGCATAGGTCTCGTATACCGGCGGTGCCTGCGTCATATCCGTGTTACCGCTGGCTGCGGCGGCGGGCCTAGTCGCGCCGCCCTGCCTCCGCTGCCTGCCGCAGCCACTCGTAGCCCTTGGCTTCCAGCTCCTGGGCCAGCTCCCGGCCTCCCGAGGCCACGATACGCCCGTCGATGAGCACGTGCACGTAGTCCGGCTGGACGTAGTTGAGGATGCGCTGGTAGTGGGTGACCAGGACCACGGCCTTGTCGGGCCCACGGAAGCGGTTGATGCCCTGGGCCACCACCTTGAGGGCGTCGATGTCCAGGCCCGAGTCCGTCTCATCCAGGAGGGCCAGGGTAGGGTCGAGGAGCAAGAGCTGCATGATCTCGTGTCGCTTCTTCTCGCCGCCGGAGAAGCCCTCGTTGACGTTGCGCTTCAGGAATTCGGCGTCCATGCCCATCTCGCGCAGCTTCTCCTGCACCAGGCGGTTGAAGTCCCGCACCGCGAGCTTCTCCTGGCCCCGGTGCTCGCGCACCGCGTCCAGCGCGGCGCGCAGGAACTCGCGCAGGCGGACGCCCGGCAGCTCCACCGGGTACTGGAAGGCCAGAAAGACCCCCTCCCGCGCCCGCTCGTCGGGGGGCATGGAGAGGAGGTCGCGACCCCGGTAGTAGACCTCACCGGCGTAGACCTCGTAGTCGGGCTTGCCGGCGAGGACGTTCACCAGCGTGCTCTTGCCCGAACCGTTGGGCCCCATGATGGCGTGCACCTCGCCCAGGTGGACGGTGAGATCCACACCCCGCAGGATCTCGACGCCACCGATGCCCGCCCTGAGGCCCCGCAAGACGAGGACGGGCTCCCTTTCGTTCCCCGCCATGTCCGTCTCCCGCCTAACCAACGGTGCCCTCCAGGCTGACGCGCAGCAACTGGGTGACCTCCATGGCGAACTCGAAGGGCAGCTCCTGGAAGACGCCCCGGCAGAAGCCGTGCACGATCATGTACTGGGCCTCCTCCTCGCTGATGCCGCGGCTCATGAGGTAGAAGAGCTGCTCGTCGGAGATCTTGGAGGTGGTGGCCTCGTGCTCGATGCGGGCGGTGGGGTTGCGCACCTCCAGATAGGGCACGGTGTGGGCGGCGCACTTGCTGCCGATGAGCAGCGAGTCGCAGCGGGTGAAGTTGCGCGCCCCGTCGGCGGTGGGCATGATCTTGACCAGGCCGCGGTAGGTGTTCTGGCCGTGGCCAGCCGAGATGCCCTTGGCCACGATGGTGCTGCGGGTGTTCTTGCCCATGTGGACCATCTTGGTGCCGGTGTCGGCCTGCTGGTAGTTGTTGACCAGGGCCACCGAGTAGAACTCGCCCACCGAGTTGTCGCCCCGCAGGATGACGCTGGGGTACTTCCAGGTGATGGCCGAGCCCGTCTCTACCTGCGTCCAGGAGATCTTGGAGTTCTTGCCCAGGCAGATGCCCCGCTTGGTGACGAAGTTGTAGACGCCGCCGCGCCCCTCCTTGTCGCCCGGGTACCAGTTCTGCAGGGTGGAGTACTTGATCTCGGCGTCCTCCAGGGCGATGAGCTCCACCACCGCCGCGTGGAGCTGGTGCTTCTTGCGGATAGGCGCCGTGCACCCCTCCAGATAGCTCACGTAGGAGCCGCGGTCGGCGATGATGAGGGTGCGCTCGAACTGTCCCGCCTCCGCCTCGTTGATGCGGAAGTAGGTCATCAGGTCCATGGGGCAGCGCACGCCGGGCGGCACGTAGACGAAGGTGCCGTCAGAGAAGACGGCCGAGTTCAGGGCGGCGTAGAAGTTGTCGGTGTAGGGCACCACCGAGCCCAGGTACTTGCGCACCAGCTCCGGGTGCTTCTGGATGGCCTCGGAGATGGGGCAAAAGATGATGCCCAGCTCCTCCAGCCGCTTCTGGAAGGTGGTGGCCACCGATACCGAGTCCAGCACCGCGTCCACCGCCACCCCGGCCAGGCGCTTCTGCTCCTCCAGCGGGATGCCCAGCTTGTCGAATGCCCGCTTCAGCTCAGGGTCGATGTCGTCTAGCGTCTTGGGCCGGTCGCCGTCCCGAGAGAGGGGCGCCGCGTAGTAGACGATGTCCTGGAAGTCGATGGGCGGGTGGTGGATCTTGGCCCATTTGGGCTCCACGTAGCCCAGGGAGCGCCAGTAGCGATAGGCCCGCAGGCGCCACTCCAGCATCCATTCGGGCTCTTCCTTCTTCCTGGAGATGAGGCGGATGATGTCCTCATTGAGCCCCTTGGGGGCTACGTCGGCCGCGACGGGGATGACGAAGCCCCACTTGTACTCCTTCTCCTCGATGCCCGTCTCTCGGGATATGACCTTGCGCGCCGGCGGCATATGCTGCCCTCCCTCGGGCTAAGGGCGGCATTTTTTGACAACATTTGACTGTCAAAATCTCCCTTAGCCGAGGTCAAGTTTAGCACAGGCCCCAGGCGGGCGCAAGGGGAGCATGGCCCCGGCCAGGCGCCCGCAGCGACGCCCGAGCGAGCCTGCGCCCTCGGGGCGGCCTGCCTCGCGTTGACGTCAGCGTCTACCTGGCTTATGATGGGCGCGACTTCCCGACCGAGGGCGGCTATGTCCATCGCCGATGTCATCGAACGGGCCCGCGCCCAGGGCCGCCGCGTCCTCACCGAGGTGGAGTCCAAGCAGGTGCTGGCCGAAGCGGGCATACCGGTGGTGCCCGCCCGGCTGGCGACCACCGCCCAGGAGGCAGCGGCCGCTGCCAGAGAGCTGGGCTTCCCGGTGGTCCTCAAGGTCGTGTCCCCCGATATAGTGCACAAGACCGATGTGGGCGGCGTGCGGCTGGGCCTGGCCAGCGCCGAAGAGGTGGCCCAGGCCTTCCAGGACATCGTCGACTCGGCGCGCCGGCACGTGCCCCAGGCCCGCATCGAGGGCGTTTCGGTGCAGCCCCAGGCGCGGCCGGGCGTCGAGGTCATCCTCGGCATGAGCAAGGACCCCCAGTTCGGGCCAGTGCTCATGTTCGGCCTGGGCGGCATCCTGGTGGAGGTGCTGAAGGACGTGTCCTTCCGCATTGTCCCCATCGCTCCCAGGGATGCCCGCGAAATGGTACGCGAGATCAAGGCCTTTCCGGTGCTGGAGGGCTACCGCGGCCAGCCCCCCGCCGACTTGGAGGCGCTGGAGCGCATGCTGCTGCGCCTGTCCGACTTCGCCCAGGCCCACCCCGAGGTGGAAGAGCTGGACCTGAACCCCGTCTTCGCCTACCCCGACGGAGCCGTGGCAGTGGACGCTCGCGTCCTGCTGGGCTGAGCGCGAGGAGCGGCCCATGCCCCGCCGCCGCAGGGTGCCGAGGCGTTGGCCCAGGGGCCTGGTAGAGCTGGGCCCCGGCGTGTTCGCTTACCTGTCCGGCAGCGGCGAGCCCGGAATGGCCAACGCCGGCCTGGTGACAAGCGACGAGGGCGTCCTACTGGTGGACTCTCTCCTCCCCGCCTTCGGCCGGGCCTTGCGGCGAGCTGTCCGCCGCGCCTCCCGCGCGCCGGTGCGATATGTGGTCAACACCCACTACCACATCGACCACATGGCCGGCAACGGCGGCTTCCCCAGGGCCACCGTCATCGCCCACGCCCAGTGCCGGCGCGAGGCCCTGGAGATCGGCAGCGACATGGAGATGTGGGCCCGACGCCTGCCTCGCTTCGCCGATGACCTGCGCGCCCTTCAGCCGAGGCCGCCCTCCCTCACATACGAGGACCGGATGGTCCTGTACCTGGGCGGGCGGGAGGTGCACCTGCTGCACCTGGGGCGTGCCCACACCCGCGGCGACACCCTGGTCTACCTGCCGCAGGAGAAGGTGCTCTTCGCTGGCGATGTGGTGTGCGTGCACGTAGTATCCGGCCCGCCCGATGCCCACGTCACCGGCTGGCTGCGAGTTCTGGACAGGCTCGGCGGGCTGGACGTGGAGATGGTCGTGCCCGGCCACGGGCCGGTAGCCGACCGGAAGGCCATCTCGGAGATGCGGGAGCTGCTCTCGCTCCTGCGGCGGGAGGCGCGCAAGGCGTACCGCGAGGGGCTCCCGCCAGCGGAGGCGGCCCGACGCCTCAGGCTGGGAGGGTACTTCGGGGCGTGGGCCGGCCAGGAGCGCATACCCGTCTACATGGAGAGGATCTATATGGAGCTGCGGGGGGAGCTATAGCGTGGGCGGCCTCCCCTACTCGCCGGAAGAGTTGAGGGCCCGCCTAGACCGCGCCTTTAACCCCCGTGCCGTGGCCGTGGTGGGGGACAAGCGGGCCAACGGCTACCTGTGGCTCAACTCCATGCGCACCTTCCAGGGCCCTGTCTACTCGGTGCAGATCGACCCCCAGGAGGCGGCGGCCATCGCCGCCATGGGCTTTGCCAACTACGCCAGCCTCAGGGAGCTGCCGGGCCCCGTGGACTATGTGGTCTGCGCCGTGCCCCGGCAGGTGGCGCCCCGCATCGTGGCTGACTGCGCCGAGACCGGCGCCACGGCCGTGGCCCTGTTCACCTCCGGCTTCGCCGAGACCGAGCAGGAGGAGGGCGTCCGTCTGCAGCGGGAGATCGGCGACATCGCCCGCCGCAGCGGCCTGCTGCTCATCGGCCCTAACTGCATGGGCATCTACAGCCCGGCGGCAGGCGTGCGTCACAGCGCCGAGCAGGAGGTCTACGACGACGGCCGCGTGGCCTTCATCTCCCAGAGCGGCACCCACTGCATCAACTTCTCGCTGGTAGGCTACCTGCACGGCGTGCGCTGCTCCAAGACCGTCAGCGTCGGCAACTGCGAGCTGCTGGACATCCCCGACTACCTGGACTACTTCCTGCACGACCCGGCCACCGAGGTCATCGCCATGTACGTGGAGGGGCCGCGGGATGGCCGCCGCTTCTTCCAAGTGCTGCAGGAGGCTGCCCGCCGCAAGCCCGTAGTGGTCTGGAAAGGGGGCGTGACCGAGCCCGGGGCGCGGGCCGTCTACTCCCACACCGCCTCGCTGGCCACGGCGCCCCAGGTGTGGCGGGCGGCCATGCGGCAGGCGGGCGCCATCGAGGCTGATAGCCTGGAAGAGACCATCGACGTCGTCAAGGCCCTGCTTTACGCGCGGCCCACCACTGGTCGGCGCATGGGGCTGATCGCGATGACGGGCGGGCAGTCGGTGGTCATCACCGACGCTTTCGCCCGCGAGGGCCTGGAGGTGCCGCGCCTGAGCCAGCGCTCCTACGACCGGCTGGCGTCCTTCTTCAACATCATCGGCGGCAGCTACCGCAACCCGCTGGACGCGGGGGGCACGGTGGCCATGGGCTTCGCCGTGGACAACGTGCGCCGGCTGCTGGAGGTGCTGGACGACGACGAGAACGTGGACGCCATCGCCTTCGAGGTGGGCACCGGCTTCCTGGTGCGACGCATACGCCAGGACCCGGCGCTGGCCGAGTCCCTGGCCGATGCTCTCGCCCGGTTCAGGGACGGGTCGGCCAAGGCCCTGGTGACGGTGGTGCACCCCGGCCACGCCGAGGACGTGAGCGCTCAGATCCGGGCCCGGTTCGTGGAGCGGGGCCTGCCCGTGTTCGCCACCTTCCAGCAGGCGGCCCGGGCCCTGCGCAAGGCCATCGACTACTGGCGCTTTCGCCAGGAGCTGGAATAGGGGGTGGGCAAGGTGCAGGTCAAGGCAGCAGTCTTTTATCGACCGCACGAGCCCCTGGCCGTGCAGGAGCTGGAGCTGGAGGGGCCGAGGGCAGGGGAGGTGCTGGTGCGCATCGCCGCCTGCGGCGTGTGCCACTCGGACCTGCACTTCATCGATGGGCTGGTGCCCATCGCCTCCCCCTCGGTGCTGGGGCACGAGGCGGCCGGGGTGGTGGAAGCAGTGGGCGCCGGAGTGGCCTCCGTCCAGCCGGGCGACCACGTGGTACTGAGCTTCATCCCCTCCTGCGGGCGCTGCCAGTACTGCGTCGTCGGCCGTCCCAACCTGTGCACCATCGGCAACAGGGCCATGTCTCGGGGCACCATGCTGGACGGCACGCCCCGCTTCGCCCGGGAAGGGCGGCCGGTGTACCAGATGGGCAGCATCGGCGGCTTCGCTAGCTATACGGTGGTGCCCGAGGCGGGCTGCGTGAAGATACGCGGGGATATGCCCCTGGACCGGGCGGCCCTGCTGGGCTGCGGCGTCATGACCGGTGTGGGGGCGGTCATCAACACGGCGCGGGTGCAGGCGGGCAGCGATGTGGCGGTGGTGGGCTGCGGCGGCGTGGGGCTGAACGTGGTCCAGGGGGCGGCCCTGGCCGGAGCAGGCCGCATCATAGCCATCGATGTGCTGGCCCACAAGCTGGAGCTGGCGCGCCAGTTCGGCGCTACCCACACGGTGGACGCCTCGCGCGAGGACCCGGTGGAGGCCGTGCGCCGTATTTCGCCCGGCGGGGTAGACTATGCCTTCGAGGTGATCGGCCGGCCGGAGACGGTGCGCCAGGCCTTCGACATGGCCCGGCGGGGCGGCCTGACAGTGGTGGTGGGGGTGCCGCCCGCCGGCGCCGAGGTCTCCCTGCCTGCCGGCGCCTTCCTGACCGAGAAGACCATCACCGGCTCTGCCTACGGCGGCGCCCGCATGCCTGTGGATGTGCCCCGCCTGGTGGAGCTGTACATGTCCGGACGACTGAAGCTGGACGAGCTCATAAGCCGCGTCTACCCGCTGGAGGGCATCAACGACGCCTTCGATGCGCTGCGCCGGGGCGAGGTAGCCCGCAGCATCGTCACGCCCCTGTAGGCGCCCTCGGGCCCTTTCCGGCCGTCGCCAGCGCCTATATCATGGGGGCGCCCATGGGGAGGCCCGGACGGTGTGCGCCCTAGTTCATGAGTCGCCCCTGCATGTCCGCGACGCCACGGGCAGGGAGCGGTACGGCCGGCTGCTGGTGGCCGAACGCTGGCACGAGGAGCTGGGACGCGCCTCCGCGGACGAGGAGTTCCGCATCGTGGTGCTGCTCGAGCCGTGCGATGACGTGAGGCCTACGGGGCCGGTAGCGGTCTGCGTCCCGGCCCCAGGCGGGCCGGGCAGGGCAGCCGAGCCACCCGCCACCTACGCTGCCGAGGGCGAGGTCGGCCTCGACGCCCGCACCCTGGAACGGCTGGCCCGGGGCAGGGTCGCCGCCGGCCTGGCGCTGGGCATCGCGCCACGGCAGGTGTTCGGCCCGAGGGGCCCTCGCTGGCAGCGGCTGGCCCGTCACCTCGTCCACCGGCACCAGCGCCAGCTCATGCTGGAGGCAGCGGCGCGTGCCCTGTGGGCACCGCAGGAGCCGCCAGCGGCCGCGGCCGAGACCGGGTCCCGGCTCCAGGAGGTGGCGGCCCGTGCCCGCGCGGCCCTTCCCCCCGGTGCACCGGCGGCGCTCGCCGACTCGCTGGCCCGGGTAGAGGCCTGGCTCGCCGCCCGCGGCCCGGTGGCAGAGGTGCGGGCGTGGCGACGATTCCGGGAAGGCCCTGTCTCGCTGGCCGGCGATATCTGGGCGGTGCGCGCCCTGGCCGAGCGCCCGCAGGAGGCGCTGGAGGTGGCGCGCATGCGCTGCTTCCTGTCTCGGGCCGCCTCAGCCGACCCTGAACTGGAGCTCGACCGGGCCCTCGCCCGGGAACAGTTGGGCTACGCCGCCCTGGTGCTGGAGCCCCAGCGGCTGGCCACAGCCCGAGCGGCCTTCAGCTCGTTCCGGCGACGGTACCGCCAGGCCTACGATTCCCATCACCGCTCTTACTGGCGCGATGCGCGGGCGCTGCGAGAGCGCTTGCTGGAGGCGGCGCCCAGAGTCCGCGCCCTGCGTCTGCTGGCATCGCTGCTGGAGCTGGGGCCGCCGGTGGGGATGAAGGCCGCCGCCGGCTGGGAGGAGTTGTGCGGCCGCCTGTCCCCCTGCCCGTCGGACGTGCCGTCCCTGACGGACGAGCGGGACGTCCGCTGCCGGCTCTGCCACCTGCCGCCCGATGCCCAGTTGCCGAGACGGGAAGCAGAAGAGTGCCTGAACCGGGTGGACAGGGCCCTCTCGCGGCAGACGTCGAGGCTGGCCCGAGCCCTGGTGGCGGACGTCCTGTCCGCCGGGCCCGAACCGGCGGCCGAGAGGCTGCTGAAGGCAGTCCAGGCCAGCCAGGTCGCTTCTCTCCCCGAGGTGCTGGACGAGGCCCTGATAGGTCAGGTGCGGCGCTTCCTGGCCGAGGCGGCGGTGCGCCGCGCCCTGGCCCCGGTGCTGGAGGCCCTGCAGCGAGGGCGCTCCCCCGGACGGGACGAGATCTCCCACGCCATGGCCCGGGCCCGGCGGGCGCTGGAGCGCTCCGCCCGCGCGCTCGGCGCTTCCTAGGCCATGGCGTCCGAGAAATGGGTCGTGGTGGGCCTGGGCAACCCGGGCCCCGAATACGCCGAGACCCGCCACAACGCCGGCTCGCGCTGCGTGGCGCGCCTCGCCCGCCGCCACGGCGTCGACCTGCGACCCCACCGCCTCTATTCTCTGGGTCGCGGCCAGATAGGGGGCAGCGAGGTGGTGCTGGCCCGCAGCCGCGTGTTCATGAACGAGAGCGGTCGAGCGGTGGCGGCCCTGGTCCGGCAGGAGAGCGTGCCCACCTCGCACCTGCTGGTGGTGTGCGACGACCTGGACCTTCCCCTGGGGAAGCTGCGCCTGCGTCCCCGCGGCGGACACGGCGGCCACAACGGGCTCCGCTCCGTCATCGCCCACCTGGGCAGCGACGATTTCCCCCGCCTGCGCATCGGCATCGGCAGGCCGGTGAGGGACGGACGCCCCGTCACCGACCCCGACCTGGTAGCCCAGTACGTGCTCGCGGTGCCCACCTCCCAGGAGCGCCCCTTGCTGGAGGAGGCCCTGGAGCTGGCCTGCGACGCCATCGAGCTGCTGCTGGCAGAGGGGCTGGAGGCGGCCATGAACCGCTACAACCCCTGAGGGTGGCGCTGGTAGAATAGGTCTCGCAGGGGCCCCGCGGAACCGCGGGGCCCCTTGTGGCGTTGGCATGGACCTGTCGGGCCTTCTGGAGGAAGTCGCATCTGCGCCCACCCTGCGCCGGGTGGCGCAGCTCGCCCGTTCCCCCTCGCTGCGCCTGGTCCTCGGGCTGCCCGACGCCGCCAAGGCGGCGTCGGTGGCCGCCCTCTTCCGTTCCCTGGGCCGTCCGCTCCTGCTGGTGCTGCCGCGCCCCGAGCAGGCCGAGGCCCTCGCCGACGAACTCTCGGCCTGGCTGGGCGCGGCTGCCGAGGTGCTGGTCTTCCCCGAGCGCGAGGCCCTCCCTTACGAGCGGCTGACGCCTGACTACGAGGCTGTGGCTGCCCGCCTGCGCGCCCTGTCGCGGCTGAGGCGTCCAGGCCCCGCGCTGGTGGTGTCCTCGGCGCGGGCGCTGGCCCAGCGCACCCTGGCCCGCCCCGAGCTGGCAGCCTCGTCGCTGCGTCTGCGACCGGGCGACGAACTGGACCTGGAGCGGTTCCTCTCGCTCCTCCTGTCCTGGGGGTACTCCCTGGAGCCGGCGGTGGAGCGCCCGGGCCAGCTCGCCCGGCGAGGAGGCATCGTGGACGTGTTCCCGCCCGCGTCCGAACTGCCCGTGCGCATCGAGCTGTGGGGACGGCAGGTGGACAGCCTGCGCCTGTTCGACCCCGAGACCCAGCGCTCCCGCGGCCCCGCCGACGAGGTGGAGGTGACGCCGGCGCGGGAGGCCCTGTTCGCCCCGCCCTGGCCGGCCTGGACGGAGTCCCTGGACATCGACTCCCTGTCCCCCCAGTCCCGCCAGCGCTGCCAGCGGGAGCTGGACGAGCTGCGCCAGGGCCAGGCCAGCGCCGGCGAGCACTTCTGGGTGCCCTTCTTCGCCCGGGGCACGCTCCTGGAGCACCTGCCCCCCGACGCGGTGGTAGTGGCCGACGAGCGCCAGGAGCTGGGGACCGTGCTGGCCGAGCTGGAGCGCCATTCCCGCGATGCCCGCCGAGAGCTGGAGGAGCGGGGCGAGCTGCCCCGCGGCCTGCCCCTGCCCCACCTGACAGCAGCCGAACTGATGGCAGCCCTGGAGGGCGCGCCCAGGCTGGTGTGGCTCTCGCGCTGGGCGGCCGACGAGGCCGAGGGCTCCCTGCGACTGCCCTTCTCCCCTGCTCAGGGCTACGGCGGTCAGCTCCGCCGCCTGGTCAACGAGGTCATCCGCGAGTCGCGCCGGGGCACCAGAGTGGTCATCGTCTCCCATCAGGCGCCGAGGCTTTCGGAGTTGCTGGCCGAGCAGGGCGCACCGGAGGGGGTGGCCGTCGTCCACGGCGCCCTCTCGGGCGGATGGCGGCTGGAAGAGGGCGACGCGCGCCTCCTGCTCCTCAGCGACCGCGAGGTCTTCGGCACCAGCAAGGAGCGCCGCCCGCAGCCCCGGCGCTACTTCACCGTCCAGGCCTTCCTGTCCGAGCTGGCGCCGGGCGACTACGTGGTGCACGTGGATCACGGCATCGCTCGCTTCCGCGGGCTGGTGCGCTCCTCCCGCGACGGGGTCGAGCGCGAATACCTGGAGCTGGAGTACGCCGAGGGCGACCGCCTGCTGGTACCCGTCGACCAGATGGACCGGGTGGCCCGGTACCTGGGGCCCAGCGACCACGAGCCCCGCCTGACCCGCCTGGGCTCGGGCGAGTGGCAGAAGACCAAGCAGCGGGTGCGCCAGGCCGTCACCGACCTGGCACGGGAGCTGGTCACCATCTACGCCGCCCGGGAGGTGTTCCCGGGGCACCCGTTCCCGGCCGATACCCCCTGGCAACTGGAGCTAGAGGCGTCTTTCCCCTACCTGGAGACGCCCGACCAGCTGGTGGCCATAGCCGAGGTGAAGCGGGACATGGAGTCGCCCCGGCCCATGGACCGCCTCATCTGCGGCGACGTGGGCTATGGCAAGACCGAGATCGCCCTGCGGGCCGCTTTCAAGGCAGTCATGGACGGCAAGCAGGTGGCGGTGCTGGTGCCCACCACGGTGCTGGCCCAACAGCACTACGAGACTTTCCGCCGCCGTCTAGCCCCCTTCCCGGTGAGGGTGGGCCTCCTTTCCCGCTTCCTCTCGGAGAGGGAGCAACAGGAAGTGGTGAAGGCCCTGGCCGAAGGCTCCCTGGACATCGTCATCGGCACCCACCGCCTGCTGCAGAAGGACGTGCACTTCCGCGACCTGGGGCTGGTGATCATCGACGAGGAGCAGCGCTTCGGCGTGGCCCACAAGGAGCACTTGAAGAAGCTGCGGCGGGAGGTGGACGTGCTCACCCTTTCGGCCACGCCCATCCCCCGCACCCTGTACATGGCCCTGGGCGGAGTGCGCGACATGTCGCTGCTGGAGACGCCCCCCGAGTCGCGGCTGCCCATCAAGACCTATGTCGCCCAGTACGACGGCCGGCTGGTGCGCGAGGCCATCCGCCGCGAGCTGGCCCGCGGCGGCCAGGTCTTCTATGTCCACAACCGGGTGCAGAGCATCGGCGAGGCGGCGCGGCGGGTACAGGAGCTGGTGCCCGAGGCGCGCATCGCTATCGCCCACGGCCAGATGGACGAAGAGGAGCTGGCCCTGGTGATGGAGGAGTTCGTGGCCGGGCGGGTGGACGTTCTGGTGTGCACCACCATCATCGAGTCGGGCCTGGACATTCCCAACGTCAACACCATCATCATCGAGAACGCGGACCGCCTGGGGCTTGCACAGCTCTACCAGCTGCGCGGGCGGGTGGGCCGTGGCACCCACCGCGCCTACGCCTACTTGCTATACGAATCGCCGGAGCGCATGACCGACGCCGCCCGCAAGCGGCTGGTGGCCATATTCGAGGCCACCGAGCTGGGCGCTGGCTTCCAGATCGCCCTGCGCGACCTGGAGATACGCGGCGCGGGGAACCTGTTGGGGCCCGAGCAGAGCGGCCACGTGGCGGCCGTGGGGCTGGACCTGTACTCGCGGCTGCTGGCCGAGGCGGCGCGGCGCATGCGGGCCGCCATGCGGGGCGAGGTGCCGCCGCCGCCCAGGGAGGGGCCCGACGTGGTGCTGGACCTGCCCATCACCGGCTACCTGCCCGACTCATATGTGCCCGACCTGAACCAGAGGCTCGCCCTCTACCAGCGGCTGGCCGAGGCGCCATCGCCGGAAGCCGTGGAAGAGATAGCACAGGAGATGGCCGACCGCTTCGGCCCTGCGCCTCCACCTACCCAGGGGCTCCTGGAGCTGGCGAGGCTGCGCGCCCTGGCCCGGCAGGCGGGGGTGCGCTCGCTGGCGGTGGAGGGCGGACGTATCGTGCTGCGAATGGCCGAGGGTCGCTCGCTGCCCGCGGGGGCGCTGCCGCGGCCGCTGCCCCGGGGCGTGGAGGCGGGCCCCAGCACCGTTTGGCTGAACCCGCTGGCCCTCGAGGACGACTGGCGCAAGCTCGTCGAGCGGGTGCTCAACGGCATCATTCGGGCTGTCGAGGCATCTGGGGAAAAAATGGGGAAATAACATACTGTCCCGCCCGCCAGAGGCAAGCAGAGCTGCAACTTTCGCGGTTGACACGTTCAGGGGGCTTCCGTAAGATGGGCCGTCGTGAAGGCCGTCACGGAGGCCCCTGAGAGGGGAGGGAGGGGCGGTGGCGGTAGCAAAGAGGGGCATAGAGAGCACCGGGCGCGGGTCTTCCTCCTGACCGGCGCCTACGGCCTGGCCCTGATGGCCTATCTGGCCATCGAGCCGACCCAGGTCTGGCTGCTCCTTCTCCTCGCATTGCTGGCAGCCCTCGGCACCGACGGCATCGTCAGGGCGCACCCCCACTCTGCCTTCCGCCGCCTGGACGACACCACGCTGCACCTGTTCCTGCCCGTCATGTACGCCCTCGGCTCGGCCATTTTCCTGGAGAGCGTGGTGGGCAGCTACTGGTCCGTGCCGGCGGCGCTGGCCATGGCTATACCCTTCGCTGGGGTGGTGCACTCGGAGTATGTGAGCGTCGACCAGGCAGACGAGGGCTATCACACTGCCCGCGTCCTGCTGAACATGGTGACCTACCTCACCGCCTTCCTCTTCTTCGCCACTATCTATCGCGAGGACGTGGAGCTGAACTTGCTGGTGCGCACAGTGGCGGTGGGGGTGGTGGCCATGCTGTTGGCGGTAGACGTGCTGCGGGAAGAGGCCCTGGAGGCGCCGCGCACGCTCCTGTACTCCCTCGTGGTGGGGGCGCTGGTGAGCCAGGCCGCGTGGGGCACGCACTTCCTGCCCCTGGAGAGCAACTCCGCCGCTGTATTCCTGCTCCTGGCCTTTTACCTGGTCACGGGCCTCCTGCACCAGTACCTGGGCGAGCGCCTCGACGTTCGCACGGCCACCGAGTTCGGCGGCATCGCCTCTCTGGGCATGGCGGCCGTGGTGGCCGCCCACCGCCTGGTGTGAGGCGAGCCCTCTCCGGCGCTCGCTGCCCGGCGTCGGCCGCGGCGGCCCCCTGGCTGGTTCCGCAGGCGGCGCGCGCCGGGCCGGGGCTGGCTTGCCCTGGTGATAGAGCTCCACTATAATGGCCACGCCCCGGAGGACGGCCGTCCCGATATGCTGCTGGCCCTGGACATCGGCAACACCAATGTGACGGCGGGCGTGTTCGAGGACGCACGCCTACGGCGCACCTGGCGTCTGGCCACGGACGTCCGGCGAGAGGCCGACGAGTACGCCGGACTCCTCCTCACCCTGCTCCAGCACGGCGGCATCGCCCCCGGCGAGATCAAGGCGGCGGTCATGTGCTCGGTGGTGCCGGACCTGGAGCCCGTGTTCGAGACCGTCTGCCGCTCGTACCTGGGCGTGCGTCCCCTGCTGGTGGACGTGGGCGTCCGCACCGGCCTGCGCGTGCTGTACGACGCCCCCCGCGACGTCGGCCCCGACCGCGTGGCCGATGCCGTGGCCGCCCTGCACCTTTACGGCGCGCCGGTCATCATCGTCGACCTGGGCACGGCCACCGTGTTCGACGCGGTCAACCGCGACGGCGACTACGTGGGCGGGGCTATTGCCCCCGGCCTGGGCATCGCTGCCGAGGCCCTCTTCCAGCGGGCGGCCAGGCTCTACCGGGTGGAGCTGACGCGGCCCAGGGCGGTCATCGGCCGCAACACGGTGGCGGCCATGCAGTCGGGCATCGTCTACGGCTATGTGGCGCTGGTGGAGGGGATGGTGGCCCGCTTCCGGGAAGAACTGGGGGCCGACGCCAAGGTAGTTGCTACCGGCGGGTACGCCCACCTCATCGCCGCCGAGACACGGGCCATCGACCACGTGAACCCCGACCTGACCCTCGTCGGACTGCGCCTGATCTACGAGATGAACCGGGACTAGGGCCATGTACAACCTGACGGGGCGGCGCATCGTGCTGGGGGTGGCGGGCAGCATCGCTGCCTATAAGGCAGTGGACCTGGCCAGCCAGCTCACCCAGATGGGCGCGAGGGTGGACACCGTGCTCACGGAGGCAGCCGGCCGCTTCGTCACGCCCCTGAGCTTCACCTCGGTCACTGGCCGCCCCGCCTATACCGACATGTTCGCCGCCTCCGAGACGGCCCCCGAGCTGCACGTCCAGCTCGGCCACCAGGCGGAGCTGGTGCTGGTGGCCCCGGCCACGGCCACCACACTGGCGCGCCTGGCCTTGGGTATGGCCGAGGACCTCCTAGCGCTCACTGCCCTCTGCACTCGGGCGCCCCTGGTGGTCTGCCCGGCCATGGACGCCTATATGTGGGAGCACCCTGCCACCCAGGACAACGTGGCCCGGTTGCGGCAGCGCGGCGCGCTGGTGGTGGGGCCCGAGGTAGGCCGCCTCGCCTCCGGGCATGTGGGGCCGGGCAGGCTGGCCGAGCGGGAGACCATCCTGGGCGCCGTGCGCCATGCGCTGGGCCAGCGCTACGGGGACCTGCAGGGGAAGCGCATCGTCGTCACGGCTGGAGGCACCCAAGAGCCCATCGACCCCGTGCGGTACGTGGGCAACCACTCCTCGGGCAAGATGGGTTATGCTGTGGCTGAGGCGGGGCGCGACCGCGGCGCCCAGGTGACCCTGGTGACGGCGCCTACATCCCTTCCCGAGCCCTACGGCATCAACGTGGTGCGCGTGCGCACCGCCTGCGAGATGCGCGACGCAGTGGTGGAGGCCTGTCGCGATGCCCATGCCCTGGTGATGGCGGCGGCCGTGGCCGATTTCCGCCCGGCCGTGTCCGCCCCCCAGAAGATAAAGCGGGGCACCGCCGAGGCCCTGACGCTGGAGCTGGTACGCAACCCCGATATCCTGGGCGAGCTGAAGGACGTGGAGGGGTTGGTGAAGGTGGGCTTCGCTGCCGAGACCCAGGACCTGGTGGCCAATGCCGAGAAGAAGCTCCGGGAGAAGGGCCTGGACCTCATCGTGGCCAACGATGTCACCGCCCCCGGCTCCGGCTTCGGCGCCGACACCAACAAGGTGGTGATCCTGGACAGGAGCGGTAAGCGGGAAGAGCTGCCCATCATGGGCAAGTACGAAGTGGCCTGGCACGTCCTCGACCGCGTGGCCGGCCTGCTGGAAGGGAGGAAGACCTGACATGACCTCCATCTCGGAGCGGTTCTCGCTGGAGAAGTTCGCCCGCCACCCCTTCTACCAGGAAGTGAACCGGCGCCTGGTGAAGCTGACAGGCCTGCGTCCGGGCCAGCGCGTGGTAGACCTGGGCGCCGGCACCGGCGCCGTCACCCGCCTCATCCTGGAGGAGTTGGGCGCGGGCAAGGGGTCAGAGATCATCGCCGTGGAGCCCTCGGACTCCGCCCTGGAGGCGGCCCGGCGCAACCTGGCCAACGTGTCCGAGGCCGTGGTGCGTTTCGTCCAGGGCGGCGCCGAGCGCCTGTCGCAGCTGGTGAAGCGGCCGGTGGACGCCGTCCTGTTCTGCAACGCCATCCACCTGGTGCGGGAGAAGGCGAAGGTGGTGCAGGAGGTACGGCGCGTGCTGCGCGAGGGCGGGACGTTCTCCTTCAACACCTCGTTCTATCTGGGGGCGGAGCCGCCCGAGTCGCAGCAGTTCTATCGCCGCTGGCTCATCAAGGCCCTGCGGCTGCTCAAGACCCACTACGGCCTCACCCCTACCGACGAGCGCACGCCGGCGCGAGAGCGGCTCTCGGCCGAGGAGTACATCGCCCTTCTGGAGCAGAACGGTTTTCGCATCCAGCACAAGGAGATCATGCAGGTGGAGATGGACCTGGAGAGCTTCGAGGACATCTCCGAGTACCAGCTCTGGATCGAGGGCATCCTGCCCGGGATACCGCTGGAGACGGGCAGCGCCGTCCTCAAGGAGAGCGTGCGCGAGACCTTCAAGGAACTGGGGCTGTCGGTCTCGCCCCGCAACTGGCTGCTGGTGGTGGCCAGCCGCGCCTGAGCCCCCTATAATTGCTGAAGACATTGCGCGCGGGGGAGTGGGGGAGGTATGAGCGTCCAGACGCTGGGCGGCTGGCTGTTGCGCCTGGCCCGCATGGACACGACCGTCCTGGGGGAGGCGGCAGCCATGGCCGCCGCCACGGGGCCCCTGGTAGCCGTGGTCGTGGCGTGCAGTTTCATTTCCGGGCTAGGCCCCTGGCTCTGGTGGGTGTTCCAGGACTTCCCCAGCAAGGACGAGGCCTTCGTGAAGGCCGTCCTGGCCGGGGGCGGGCTCCAGGTGCTTGTATGGCTGGGCTGGCTCTACGTGTCGTACCTGCTGGCCACGCGGCTACTGGGCGGCTCCGGCGAGCTGATGGCCCTGTTCCGCGCCATGGCCCTTGGATTTGTGCCCATGGTCATAGCGGTGGCCATGTTCCTGGAGCCGCTGGCCATCGGCCTGGGCGTGCTGGCGGTAGGGGGAGTGGCCTTCATGGCCCAGGCCGCACTGCAGACGGCCACCGGCCTGGACGCGGGCAAGGCGGCAGTGGCCAATCTGGTTGGCTTCACCTTCTTCACGCTGGTGATGTCCCTTCTGGGCTCGGTGGGCGAGGTGAGGGGGGCCGGCGGGATAGCGCCTGGGGTCTTCTTCTTCAGCCTGTCGTAACGGCCAGGGCGCGGGCAGCCTCGTCCACGTACAGATTTCCCTCTTCGTCGGTGTAGAAGAGGCGAAAGAAGGGGTATCCGCTGGCCCTGATCTCGTCGCCGCCCCCTTCGTGCCGCTCTACCAGCGTGGCCACGAGCGCCACACGGCAGCCCAGGCTTTCTACGGCGGCGGCCGCCCGCAGGGAAGAGCCGCCGGTGGTGACCACGTCCTCCACGATAGCCACGGGCAGGCCCCGCACCAGGTCGGCACCGGCCACCTCGTCCCGGCCGCCGTGCCCTTTTCGAGTCTCTCTCACGTAGAACACGGGCAGCTCCCGTCCTGCCTGGCCCAATGCCGTCAGGGAGACGGCCACAGCGATGGGTATGGCGCCCGTAGCCATGCCCCCCACCGCCTGGGCGCCGGCAGATAGCACCGGGCCCAGGAGCAGCCGGCCGATGACCTCGGCCCAGCGAGGGTGGAGGGTCACCTGCTTGCCGTCGTAGTAGTAGCGGGCGCGGCGGCCCGACGCCAGCACGAAGTCCCCGTAGCGGAAGCAGCGCTGGGCCATCTGACGGTGCAGGGCCGCCAGTTCCTCGGGGCTAACGGCGGCCCCGGCCACCCCTATACCCCCTCCCCGGCCAGGTCCAGCAGCAGCTGCACCAGGGTGCGGGTGGGGATGCCCGTTGCCCCCTTGACCCAGATGCCCTTGTCCCGGTCCACGTTGTCGGTGGGCGCCATGTCGATGTGCACCCAGGGCGTGTCCTCGACGAAGAAATGGAGGAACTCCGCCGCCGAGATGGCCCCACCATAGCGGTCGCCTACGTTCTTGATGTCGGCCACATCGCTGCGCAGCATCTCCCGGTATTCGCCGATGAGGGGGAAGCGCCACATGCGCTCGCCGGTGCGCTCCCCGGCAGCGATGAGCTTCTGGGCCAGGGCATCGTCGGTAGCGAAGAAGCCAGTGGCGGCGGGCCCCAGGGCCACGGCCATGGCACCGGTGAGGGTGGCCACATCGATGAGGGGCGAGAGGCCCTGCTCCTTGGCGTAGCAGATGGCGTCGGCCAGGATGAGCCTCCCCTCGGCATCGGTGTTGATGACCTCGATGGTCTTGCCGTTGCGGGCCCGCAGCACGTCGCCGGGCTTGGTGGCCGAGCCGGAGGGCATGTTCTCTGTGGCGGGCACCAGGGCCACGGCATTGATGGGCGGGCGCAGCTTGCCCAGCGCCCACATGGCGGCGATGACGGCGGCCCCGCCCGACATGTCGCCCTTCATCTCCTCCATGCCCTGTGCAGGCTTCAGAGAGATGCCGCCCGAGTCGAAGGTAATGCCCTTGCCCAGCAGCCCCACCGCCTGCTGGGACTCGGGGCGGCCACGGTAGCGCAGGACGATGAAGCGCGGCGGCTGCACCGAGCCGGCGGCCACGCCCAAGAGGGCGCCCATCTCCATGTTGCGGATCTCCTCGGGCCCCCACACCTCGCATTCCAGGCCGGCGTCTTCGGCCAGGGCGCGGGCGCGCTCGGCGAACTCCGCCGGGGTGAGCATGTTGGCGGGCTCGTTGGCCAGGTCGCGGGCGTGGTTGGCCGCCTGCCCCAGGATGCGCCCGCGCTCGACCCCGCGCCGGAGGGCCTCTACCTTGCCGGCATCGGCCTCCACCAGCACCAGCTCCCGCAGCTCGCGCTCCTCCTCGTTGCGCTTGTAGCGACGGAAACGGTAGAGGCCCATGACAGCCCCTTCGGCGATGGCCTGGGCGCACTGCTCCGGATCGAGGCCGCCCACGCCGGCCCCGTGGACAACGGTACCCACCGTGTCCGCCCCCAGCCGCCGCAGGTGACGCAGGGCAGCGGCCGTGACGTCGCGCACCTTGTTCAGGCCGAACTCTTCCCGCTTGCCCAGGCCGGCCACCAGCACCCGCGGGGAGGGCAGACGGCCGAGGGTGTGGAGGACGGTCAGCTCCCCCTCCTTGCCCCTGACCTCTCCCTCCTCGATGAGCTGGGAGATGGTCCCGTCCAGAGCACGGTCCACGGCGCCGGTGGCGCCGCCGGGCGTCCTCACGCCCTCGAACAGGTTGACGACGATGGCCTTGGCGGGGAAGCGGGCGATGTCGGCTACTTCGACCCGGATCTCCATGGCGTCCTCCTCCCGAGCGGCCCTTGCAGGCCCATGATAGGGCTGCCTGACCGGGGGCGGCAAGGGCCGAGTTGCCGCCCCCGGCTGGGCGTGCTTTAATGGACTAGAAAGCGGCGGGCTGTGAGGAGGTGGGGCCCATGCCCGTGCCCAGAACGGCCGTAGCGGCGGCCCTGCGCTCGTGGCGGTTCGTACACCGTTACGGGCTTTGGGACCTGGCGGTGATGGGCGCCGCGTTCGCCCTCTATTACTGGGTGCGGGGGCTGGTCGAGGGCAGGGCCACCGAGGCCTTCTCGCGGAGCATAGGCATCGCCCAGGTGGAGCGGGCGCTGGGCCTGTTCTGGGAAAAGGAGCTCCAGGCCCTGGTCATGTCCAGCCGCTTCCTGGTGGAGGCCGCCAACGCCATCTACGTCTACGCCCACTTCCCGCTCATCGTGGCGGTGGGGCTGTGGCTCTTCTTCTGGCACCGGCCCGTTTATGCCCTGTACCGCAACGCTTTCCTCATATCGGGCGGCATTGGCCTAGTGTTCTTCACCTTCCTGCCCACGGCGCCGCCCAGGCTGCTTCCCTGGCCCTACGGCCTGGTGGACACCATGGCCGCCCTCTCGCCCATCAACTACAGCATGCAGCCGGCCGGGTTCGTGAACCAGTACGCTGCGCTGCCCAGCCTCCACTTCGGCTGGAACCTGTTGCTGTCGCTGGCCGTGTTGACGGCGGCCCGAGGGCGGCTGTTGAAGGGCCTGGCCATGACCATGCCCGTCTTCATGGGCATGGCCATCGTGGCCACGGCCAACCACTATATCCTCGACCTGGCACTGGGGGCGGGGGTAGCCCTGCTGGCGCTGGCCCTGGCCCAGGCCTGGGCCAGGCACGGCCGACGCCTGCTGCCGTGGGGGCGTAGCCGTAAGGCGGTGGGCACGGCATCCTGAAGGTATGGCCCCACGACCTGCCCACCCGGGGACCTGGTGGCGAGCCCTGCTGCCACAGTTCGGGCGGCGCGACCTCCTGGAAGCGCTCATCGTGGCCGTGGGCTTTCTGGCCTACTTCGGGGTGCGGGGCGCCGTCATCGATCGGCCAGAGGATGCCTACTGGCACGCGCGGCAGGTCATCGACATCCAGCGACAGCTCGGGTTCTTCTGGGAGGACGACCTGCAGCGCATGTTCTCCGATAACCTGTTCGTCATTCAGAGCTTCAACATCGTCTACTTCTGGCTGCACTTTCCCCTCATCATCGCCTTCGGCATCTGGTGCTATTACTGGCGGCGTCCCAAGTACACCCTGCTGAGGGACGCCTTTCTTTCGTCGGGCGCCATCGCGCTGATCGTCTACTGGTTGTATCCGGTAGCGCCGCCGCGGCTGCTGCCCGACCTGGCGGCCCAGTTCGACCCCAACGCGCCCCCTTTCATCACAGGCTTCGTGGACACCATGCAGCGCTACCTGGGCTACGCCTACCAGAGCCAGGAGACGGCTGCCTTCGTTAACCCCTATGCGGCCATGCCCAGCCTGCATTTCGGCTGGGACCTGCTGCTGGGCATCGGCATCATCTGGTGCTTCTGGGGAACGCGGCTGGCGTGGCTGGCGGTGCCCGTCGGGGTCTTCCTGCCGGCGTCGCAGGTGTTCGCCATCACCGTCACCGCCAACCACTTCTTCCTTGACGCGGCGGCCGGGGCAGTAGTCTCGCTGCTGGGCTTTCCGGTGGCGCTGGCCCTGCGCCGCTGGGCATACCCGCGGCTGGGTGAGGCGGTATCGCGGCTGCCGTGGCCGGGGCTGCGGCGCCTGCTGGCCCCGGGCGGCGACCAGCGCGCCCCTTCCAGCCTGACCAAGTGACCTCCCCGACCTCAGCGACGCTGGAGACAAAGCGATCGATACGTACCTGATGTTCCTTAATCATCGCATTTTAGCGAATTACTCCCACGTACTGGGCCAAGGGCTTGACAACGCCACTGGCGCTGGGATAATGGGCCCATCAGCCCCCGAAGCGGCCGGTGGCCGCCCCGCACCGGGAGGAGGGAAGCCACATGGGTGCGGGTCCTCATTCGGAGCCCCCTCGCTGACCATCCGCGAGCTCCGTCTTTCCCCGAGGGAGGGGTGGTCTCATGGCCCAATGGCTCATGCGCGGTCAGTATCTCAAGAACTGCAACTGCCTGCCCTCCTGCCCCTGCGACACCATCGGCGTGCCCGCCCCCAACAGCTTCTGCGAAGGCATCTTGGCCATGCGCATCGTCGAGGGCCACTACGATGACCTGCGGCTGGACGACCTGCGCTGGGTGACCGTCGTCCACTGGCCGGGCGCCATACACGAGGGCAACGGCTCCCTGGAGCTGTTCGTGGACGAGCGGGCCAGCGAGGAGCAGCGCCAGGCCCTGCTCCAGATCCTCTCCGGCCAGGCCGGGGGCACCCTGTTCGAGATCCTCGCCAGCGTCGTCAGCGAGGTGAAGGGCATCCACTTCGTGCCCATCCACTTTGAGTTCGACAAGGCGGGACGGCGTGCCCGCCTCTCCATACCCGGGCAGGTGGAGACGGTCTCCCAGCCCCTCACCGTGCCCGCCACCGGCGAGGAGCAGCGAGTCATCGTCCGCATGCCCAACGGCTTCGAATGCAAAGAGATGGAGGTGGCCCAGACGGCCGTCCTACGCTCCCACGGCGCCATCCGCTTCGACTGGCAGGGCACCCACAGCTCCCTGGCCGAGGTGACCCACACCCACCAGGGCCTCCAGGCCTAGGCAGGGCACCGAGCACAGGCTCGTATACAACCGAAAGGGGGGATGAGGGATGGAGGGTGGCACCACGCGAGAGCACCTCTGGCTGCGTCGGCTGATCGGCCGCTGGACCTACGAGTCCCAGGTGTCGTTGCAGCCCGACCAGCCGCCCGTTACCCTGCGCGGCACCGAGAACGTGCGGCCCCTGGGCGACCTCTGGGTGCTCCTGGAAGGGGAAGGAGAGATGCCCGACGGCAGCCGCGGCTCCTGGCTCATGGCCCTGGGCTATGACCCGCGCCGCCAGTGCTTCGTGGGCACCTGGATCGGGAGCATGATGTCGCACCTCTGGCTCTACGAGGGGACTCTGGAGCAGGACGGCGACGTGCTGCCCCTGGATACGGAGGGCCCGGCCATGGAAGGCGAGCGGCTGGCCCGCTACCGCGACGTCATCGAGTTCGTGGCCGACGACCGCCGGCTCCTCCGCTCGGAGGTGCTGGGCGACGATGGCCAGTGGCACCAGTTCCAGGTCTCCGAGTTCCGTCGGCAGGAATAGGCCGCTTCTGCAGTGAGGCCCCGGGAGACAGGAGAGGAGAAGGGGAGCCATGACAGCAGGACAGACCATCCTCAAGGCACTGGACGCCTTCAACCGTCACGACGCCGCCGCCTTCGCCGCCCTTTACGCGTCCGACGCCGTGGCCTATGACCCCATGTATCCCGAGCCCCCGCGCGGGAAGGGGGCCATCCAGCGGGACATCGAGCAGTTCTTCCGCGCTTTTCCCGACGTGCGCTGCGAGGTGGTGGGCCAGGTGCTGGAGACCGGCAGCGAGACAGCCGTGCGCCTCAGGGGCACCGGCACCAACCGGGGCCCCCTGGCCATGCCCGAAGGTGAGCAGCCCGCCACCGGTCGGTCGGTGGACTTCGATCTGGCCATCTTCTGCCAGGTGGGACAGGACGGCCTCATCCAGCAGGAGCACCGTTACATGGACATGGTCCGCATCCTGGGCCAGCTCGGTCTCCTGCAGCAGCCCTGAAGGTGAGGAGAACAGTGCGGTTCCAGGTACTCAAGGACTCGGCGGCCGCAGCGGCCGCCAGGCAGCAGAGGTAGGGCGCCCGCGGGGCCGGCCCCGTGGGCCGGAAAGGGAGGGGAGGTCATGGCCTGGCAGATCGTGGGCACCTACTGGGGCCCGTGCAGTTGCAAGGTGAGCTGCCCCTGCGAACTGGGCGAGCCCGAGGGCGACGACGGCTACTGCTCCGGCGCCCTGGCCCTGGAGATCGAGCGCGGCCAGGTGGAGGGCGTGGACGTGAGCGGCTGCCGCGTCGTCTTCGATGGCGACTGGCCCAAAGGCTTCATCTCCGGCGATGGCACCGCCCGCCTCTACTTCGACCCGTCCGTCTCGTCCGAGCAGCGGCAGGCCCTGGAGGCGGTGCTGCAGGGAAAGAAGGGCGGCGTATTCGAGGCGATAGCGGGGCTCGTGCCACGCTTCCTGCCCTCCCGCGAGGCGCCCATCCGCCTCGAGAAGGGCGAGGAGGAGACGCGCATCCAGGTGGGGGACTTCGGCCTGCTCATCACCCGACCCATGAAGGGCGCCACCGGCGAGCCGACCAAGCTCCTGCACGCCGCCTTCGCCTTCCGCGACGAAGTGGTGTTGGCCAAGGGCCACGGCTCCTACTGGCGCGACCCGGACATGCGCCAGTGGGAGAGCCGCGGCCACAGCGAGATGGCCGCCTTCGACTGGAGCGCCTGACGGCCAGAACATCCGACCGCGACGTAGGCCGGCGGCGCCGGCAGAAAGGGGATCGAGTCATGCTCTACACCATGCTCCTGAGCTGGAAGCCAGGGCTCGACCGTCAGCAGCTGGACGAGGCGCTGGTGCGACGCTCCCGCTGGAGCTACCCCGAGGGCACCAAGGTGGTGGGCGAATACTGGCTGGGCACCCACTCCCCGGCGGTGGTGTCCGTGTTCGAGGTCTCCGACTTCGCCCCCATCATGGAGATGCAGATGACCTGGGAAGACATTTTCGACATCGTCGTCGTGCCCAGCACCACACCCGAGGAGGGGTTGCGCATCGGCGGCGAGATCCTGCAGCGACGCTCCCGATAGCGGGATAGCCCGTCGGCCAAGAGAGGAGATAGCGATGCGAGAGACTATAGCGACCGGCACCGATGGCGGCACCGTGCCAATCGCCTCTGCTAGGGTGAGCGCCCTCGCCGATGCCCTGGACGGTGACCTGCTCTCAGCGGAGCACCCCGAATATGACGCCACCCGGCGCGTCTGGAACAGCATGTTCGACCGCCGCCCCGCCCTCATCGCCCGTTGCCAGACCGAGGCCGATGTGATGCGGGCGGTGCATTTCGCCCGCGAGCACGGCCTGCTGCTGTCGGTGCGCGGGGGCGGCCACAGCCTGCCCGGACACTCGGTCTGCGACGGCGGCATGATGGTGGACCTCTCGTCCATGAAGGGCATACAGATGGACGTCGCGCAAAGGGCGGCCTGGGCCGGCCCGGGGCTGGTATGGAGGGAGCTGGATGCGGCCACCCAGGCCCACGGTCTGGCCGTCACTGGCGGCCAGGTCTCCCACACCGGCGTCGCTGGTCTCACCCTGGGCGGCGGCATGGGCTGGCTCATGCGCCGCCACGGCCTGACCAGCGACAGCCTCCTGGGCGCCCGCCTGGTGACCGCCGAAGGCGAGGCCATCACCGTGGACGACGAGTACAGCGACCTGCTCTGGGGTCTGCGCGGCGGCGGGGGCAACTTCGGCATCGTCACCGCTTTCCGCTTCGGCCTGCACCGCGTCGGCCCGCAGGTGGTGGGCGGCCTCATGGCCTTCCCGTTCCCCGAGACGCGACAGGTCCTGCGGTCCTTCCGCGAGTTCGCCGACGCCGCCCCCGACGAACTGACCTGCACCGTCGCCTTCCTCACCACCCCCGAGGGGCAGAAGGCGCTGGGCATAGGCGTCTGCTACGCCGGCGACCTGGCCCAGGGGGAGCGGACGGTGGCACCCCTGCGGGGCATGGGCACGGTGGTCATGGACCAGGTAGGCACCGTCCCCTACACCGCCGTCCAGTCCATGCTGGACGAGACCATGCCCCATGGCGCCCGCTACTACGTGAAGGCCGGCATGCTGGCCAGCCTCAACGATGACGTCATCGACGCCTGCGCCGACCACTTCGCCCGTGTGCCGTCGCCGCTCACTCAGGTGCTGCTCGTGCAGATGGGTGGGGTGGTCTCGCGGCGCAGCCAGGACGACACCGCCTTCGCCCACCGCCAGGCAGCCTACAACTTCGTCGCCCTCTGCCAGTGGCGCCATCCGGGGGAGGACAGGGCCAACATCGAGTGGGCCAGGGCCTTCCACCAGGCGCTGGAGCAGCACTGGTCACGAGGCGTCTACGTCAACGATTTGATGGACGAGGGCAGAGAGCGCGTGCACGAGGCCTACGGTGCAGCCTACGACCGCCTGGCCGCCCTCAAGGCGCGCTACGACCCCACCAACTTCTTCCGCCTGAACCAGAACATCCGTCCCAGGACTGAGGAGGAGTGAGGCAGTGAGGAGGAGGGAGAGCATGCAAGGGCCGACCAAGGAGGAAGCCTTATCCGGCCGCTCGCGCCGCGCCGCGTGGGTGGCCGTCGCCCTGGCCCTGGCCGCGGTGGCTGTCCTGGCCGCTGCCTGCGGCGGCGGCGAAGAGGAGACCCCCGCCGGCCAGGTTCCCACCGCGCCGGGCGTCATCGCCCTGCGGGCCGGCCTCAACGACCCCCAGGACGTGAACATCGCCGTGCTGGAGTTCCTGCCCCAGTCCATCACCGTGCGCACGGGGACGACGGTGGAGTGGCGCTTCACGGGCCCCGAGCCCCACACCGTCACATTCTTCCCACCGGGCCAGCAGCCCCCCAGCCCTGACCAGGCGGAGCCCTTCTTCGCCCCTACGCCCCCCACCGGCCCCTACGACGGCACCGCCCTGGTCAACTCCGGCCTGCAGCCCCTGGGCCCTAACCCAGTCACCTTCCAGGTGACCTTCGCCCGGGCAGGGGAATACAACTACGTCTGTGTCATCCATCCGGCCATGACAGGGAAAGTGACGGTCACGGAAAACGCCGGACAGGGCGACACTCAGGAGCAGGTCACCCAGCGGGGCGACCAGGAGCTGCAGCAGTGGCTGCAGGAGGGGAGGGCGGCCAAGCAGCGGCTCATGTCCCAGCAGCCGCGACGCACCGCCAACCCCGACGGCACCACCACCTGGTTCGTGGAGATGGGCACCACCACCGAGCACACCGACGTGCTGGCCTTCGCCCCCGTGCCGGCGACGGTGCGGGCGGGCGACCGGGTGACCTTCGTCAACGACTCGGGCGCCCCCCACACGGCCACCTTCCTGGGCGGGCGCAGCGCCCCCAGCCCCGACTCGCCGGAGGTGGGGCAGGTGGTGCCCGGGCCCTCGCCCCAGGTGCTCAACGCCCAGAGCTACTTCAACACGGGCCTCCTGCCGCCCAACGCACCGCCGAGCAACGCCCCGCCCGAGGCGGCCCGCAGCTTCACCTTCGTGGTGGCGCAGCCCGGCCGCTACACCTACGTCTGCCTGTTGCACGTCCCCAGCGGTATGGCCGGGAGCATAGAGGCGCAATAGTCCGGAGGAGCGACAGGGAGGTAGCAGAGATGGTTGAGGCGCAGCGCTGGACGCTCGCCGGCGATTACTTCGAGAGCTGCAACTGTGATGTGGTCTGTCCCTGCGAGGTCTCGCCCCTGGGGCCACTGCGGGCGCGTCCCACCCAGGGGCACTGCGACGTCTTCCTGGCCTTCCACATAGACAGCGGCAACTACGGCGATGTCGACCTGAGCGGGATCAACTTCGTGGTAGCCGTACACACGCCCGGGGCCATGGCCGAGGGCAACTGGTCCCTGGCCGTATATATGGACGAGGCCGCCTCCCCCCAGCAGCAGGAGGCATTGGGTGCCATCCTTTCAGGGCAGGTGGGCGGCCCCTTCGCCGCCCTGGGGCCCCTCATCGACCGCAATCTGGGGGCCAAGGCCGTCCCCATTACTTACCGTAAGGAGGGGCGGCGCCGCAGCTTGACGATACCCGGCATCCTCGAGTCCACCATCGAGGCCGTGCCCGGAGCCGACCCGGAGGCGGAGGTGGTGAAGCGCAACGCCCATCCCCTCTTCCCGGAGGCGGTGCAGGCCTACAGCGTCCGGACCGCTTACAGCGACCATGGCTTTACCTGGGACGTGAGCGGCAAGAACGCCGACTACGCCAGCTTCCGCTGGGCCGGCCCGTGAGGAGACAGGGTAGGGGGTGAGACGATGGCCCAGCCGATGCCCCTGGCCCGCGAGCGTAGCCTGATACTGGCCGCGCTCCTCGCCCTGGCCGCCGCCGCCTGGGCGCTGCTGGTCTGGCAGCAGGGTGGCATGGACGAGGAGATGATGGGCCCCACCATGGGCATGGGCGCCCCCCTGTTCATGGCCATGTGGGCCCTGATGATGGTGGCCATGATGTTCCCCACCGCCGCGCCCATGGTGCTCACCTTCGCCG
>Ga0209276_100147_pt1 | contig 137519 bp, 118 predicted proteins | sample DewCreD2012metaG_3_FD_185473 | JGI IMG/M metagenome (GOLD analysis project Ga0209276, IMG submission 185473) | Hot spring sediment bacterial and archeal communities from British Columbia, Canada, to study Microbial Dark Matter (Phase II) - Dewar... ...
GGACTTTCTGGCGCACCGACTGAACCTGGGTGGAACCACGTGGGGAAGAAAAAGCCCCCGCGCCCCAGGGCGCGGGGGCTTTTCATTATACCCTTGTATCCTTGTTTCCTTGTTTCCTTGTATCCTTTTTCCTAAAGGAGGAAAAATGTCCGAACACGCACAAAACGACCACCTGTTGCGCCTCCGCCATTCGGCGTCACACGTCATGGCCCAGGCCGTCCTGGAGAAATTCCCGGGGGCCAAACTGGCCATCGGGCCCGCCATTGAGACCGGCTTCTACTACGACTTTGACCTCCCCCGCCCGCTCACCCCGGAGGACCTGGCGGAGATTGAGGCCCGCATGCGGGAAATTATGGCTGAAGGGTACGACTTCGTCTATCAGGAGATAGACGAAGCCGAGGCCCGCCGCCTTTTCGCCGACCAGCCCTACAAACTGGAACTGATAGAGGGCATCCTGGCGGGCGGCGTGGACGAAGACGGCAACCCCACCGAAGAGCGGCCCGTCCTCTCTATCTACCGCCACGGCCCCTTCGTGGACCTTTGCCGGGGACCGCACGTTGCCAACACCCGCGAGATCAACCCGGACGCGGTCAAACTGCTCAGCGTGGCCGGGGCGTACTGGCGGGGGGATGAGCGACGGCCTATGCTCCAGCGCATCTACGGCACCGCCTGGGAGACGCCCGAGGATCTGCAGGCCTACCTGGCCTGGCGGGAAGAGGTGGAGCGGCGGGACCACCGGCGACTCATCAAGGAACTGGACCTCATCAGTTTCCACGAGGAGGGCGGCGCCGGTCTGGCCTACTGGCACCCCAAGGGAGGCCGCATCCGCCAGATCATAGAGGACCACTGGCGCGTCCGGCACCGGGAGGGCGGCTATGAAATCGTCTACACCCCCCACATCGGGCGCGCCCAACTCTGGGAGCGCTCCGGACACCTCCAGTTCTACAAAGAGAACATGTACGCCCCCATAGAAATTGAGGGGGTCCAGTACTACCTGAAGCCGATGAACTGTCCTTTCCACATCCTTATCTACAAGAGCCGGACCCGTTCCTACCGGGACCTGCCGCTGCGCTGGGCAGAATTGGGGACGGTTTACCGCTTTGAGCGAAGCGGCGTCCTCCACGGCCTCCTGCGGGTGCGGGGCTTCACTCAGGATGACGCCCATATCTTCTGCACGCCGGAGCAGATAGAGGATGAAATCCTGGAGGTGCTGGACTTCAGCCTGAGCCTCCTGCGGGACTTTGGCTTCACGGAGTACCAGATAGAACTGAGCGTGCGGGACCCCCGGACGCCGGAGAAGTACGCCGGGAGTAACGAGATGTGGGAGCAGGCGGAGCGGTCGCTGGTCAAAGCACTGGAGGCCCGGAATCTCCCCTACAAACGGATGGAGGGGGAGGCCGTCTTCTACGGCCCCAAGATTGACATCAAAATCAAAGACGCGCTGGGCCGGGCCTGGCAGTGTACGACCATCCAGTTTGACTTCAACGTGCCGGAGCGGTTTGACCTGACCTTCCGGGACCGGGATGGGCAGGAGCGACGGCCCTACATGGTCCACCGGGCGCTGTTGGGGAGCATGGAGCGGTTCTTCGGCGTCCTGGTGGAGCACTACGGGGGCGCGTTCCCGGTCTGGCTGGCGCCGGTGCAGGCGGTGGTCATCCCCATCGCGGACCGGCATGTGGATTACGCCTGGGAAGTGGCGCGGCGACTCCGGGCGGCCGGCCTGCGGGTGGAGGTTAACGACTCCCCGGAACGGATGCAGGCCAAAATTCGCGACGCCCAAATGGAGAAAGTTCCCTACATGCTGGTTGTGGGCGACCGGGAGATGCAGAACGGGGAGGTCAACCTGCGCCGCCGGGACGGAGAGGTGCCGGGCGCGATGTCGGTGGACGCGTTCATCACAATGGCCCTGGAGGCCGTTCGGGAGCGGCGGCTGCTGTAGGGGCAGGGCTTGCCCCTGCCCCAGGGCTGGCCCCTGCCCCAGAAGGGCAACCGCAAGGGTTGCCCCTACACCGCCATTTGTAGGGGCAGGCCTTGCGCCTGCCCTGGCCTTGCGCCTGCCCTGGCCTTGCGCCTGCCCTGGCCTTGCGCCTGCCCTGGCCTTGCGCCTGCCCAGGGCTTGCGCCTGCCCAGGGCTTGCTGCCCCATCCCTACAATTCCACCATCGCGCAGCCCGCAGGGGGCCATTCCGTCTCCAGGCGGCCCCCTTCCAACAACCACGACGTGCCACTCAGCAGGTCGGTAACCGCAGAGCGGTCCGTCGGCAGGCGCAGGGAGAACCGCCGCGCCGCGCGCACGTCCAGGTTGACCACCAGCGCCAGCCCTCCACCCTCTCGCCGCCGGACGACGGCCCATACCAGCGGGTCGGTGCTCTCCAGCAGGATGAAGGTGGCCGGGTCGGGGTCGGCAATGAGGTCGGCATAGCGAGCACGCGCGTCCAGCGTGCGGGCGATCCAATCTATGAGATTGGGCTCGTTTTCCCACCCGTACGCCACAGCGCTGAAGAGGGCCAGCCGCTCCGGGGGATAGTCGGGCAGTTCCGCGCGCGTGAAATCCAGCCCGGTGTTGACCGGCACCATCTCCGCCAGTTCCAGGCCGGAATGACAGAAGGGAATGGCCGGAAGGACGCATCCCAGGGCCCAGGCCATCCGGGCAGCGGCCAGCCCGCCGGGCCGGGCGGCGGCGCGGGGCGTGTTGTGGCTCTCCGGCCCGGCGAAGAACGGCAGCGGTAAGCCCGTCCGGGCCAGCGGACGCATGAGATTGTCCACCAGATGCTCCGGTCGCCAGACGGCCCACCAGTAATTGCCGATGACCGCGTTGTACCCCTCCTCCACCAGCCCGTGGTCGTAGGAGAACGTCTCGTCCCAGAAGGCGAACTCCGGATGGACGGCGCGGGCGGCCTCCACGATGCGCCGCTTCAGGTCGGGCGGGAGCGCGTGCCCCATATCTATCATCGCCCCGTCTATGCCGAACTCCCGGATGTAATACGGGAGGATCTCCACAATCCGCCCCCAGAGGGACTCCACCGCGTTCTCCGGTCGGGCCAGATGGGCGTCGTACATCCGGACCGTGTTGTAGGCGATGTAGTTGAAGTCCGGGTGGTCGTACAGGCGCAGGTAAGTGACGTCGGTCCAGGGCGGCTGGGGGTCATCCGGGGGCCAGTCGGCGAAGGCGCCGGGGATGCGCACCCGCGTCCCATCGGGCAGGACGCCGATCCAGCGGACGCCCTCTTTATGGACAGACTCCGGCGGCGGGGGCGGGGTGAACATCTGCCGGTAGACGGGATGGGGCGGGATGAGGTCGGTCCGTTCCCCCCGGGCCACCCGTTCCTTGATGATGGCCAGTTCCTCCGGGGTGAAAATCGGCGCCCCATAAGCGTCCTCCCGCAGGTCGTCCGGGGCGCGGTCGGGGATATCGGCCCGAATCCAGTAGAACCACTCCGGGTGCCCAGCGGCCCAGTCGGCATCCAGCGACGCGGTCCGCAAAGCAAACTCCACCACCACTCGCATCCCCAGATGGTGGGCGGCCTGGACGAAAGCGGCAAACTCCTCCTCCGGCTCCAGCCCCAGAGCGGGCTCCGCCAGTCGGTCATCCAGCCGGTAGGGATTGCGGATAGCGTAGACGGAACCCAGATTCCCCTTGTGCCCGTCCACTCCGACGGCGGTCACGGGCAGAAGGTGGACGGTGTTGAAGCCCAGAGATCGCAGCATGGGGAGGAGGGCGATAGATTTCAGGAACGTGCCCGTCTCCTGCCAGCCGTCGCCGATGGGCTCCAGGGAGAGATGGCCGTCGCCGTCATGGTCAAAGGCGGTGGTCGCCCGTACCAGGATGTTGTAAGTGACGGCCTGCCGGGACCAGGTCCCGTTGGGTCCCCGCAGAGGCGGCGTTGGCGGCTGATGCAGGATTTCCTCCACCCGCTCCAGGTAGAACCGGTAGGGATTGACGGCCCGGCGGGTCGGCGGACCGGCGGGGTCCGCCCAGAGGCCGGGGACGGCGTAGGGAAAGTCCTCTCCCTTGCCCAGGGCCACGGCTTGGGCCAGTCGGTCGCGAAGAAGCAACAGGGTTTGCATGAACAGCGTGCCTCCTGAAGAGAATTCAGAAACCCCGTAGCACAGGATTTATCCTGTCTATCGCAGGATGAATCCTGCGCCACGATAAATCCTGCGCCACGCCGCCCGTCTCAAACATCCACAGGCACCCCGTGCCCGATTATACCCGAAAATCCTCCAAAGAGAAATCGGGCCATTGGACTTCATCGGAAACAGGAGCGGAGTGGACAGCCAGCACTGTAAAATCCGTGTTCATCCGTATCCATCCGTGTGTATCCATGTCCGATTTCGCAACCCTGCCCAATCAGCCCGATGGTTCACCGTCGGGCTTTCTTGCCTTCTCCTCCAGTTGGAGTATAATGGGGTCGCTTCGTCATCTCCCACCGGACCTTCGGCACCCGCAGCAACCGCCCATAATTCGTATGTTCAACCGCCCTGATCAACCGGAGCAGGGAGCATGGAAGGCCACATTCTGCTTGTAGAGGGGGGACGAGCCGCCAAGACATCCTGCGCGCCCATCCTGGAAAAGCAGGGCTTTCGGGTGGATCGGGCGCATACCCGGCGCGCCGCCTGCACGGCACTGGAAACCGCGCCTCCGGACCTGCTGGTCATAGACACCCGATGTCTGCGCTTCAACGGGCTGCGGCTCTGCGAAGCGCTGAGTGCCAGCGAGAATCACATCCCTATCCTGCTGATTGTCCCGGAGGACCAGAAACGGCCCCATTATCCTGGCGTGGCTGTGTTGCGGGGGACTCCCACGACACGCAAACTGCTCAACCGGTTGAAACGTCTGCTTTCCCCGCCAGGCAATCACCTGCTGAGGGCTGGGGACCTGACCCTGGACCTTCAACGCCGGGTGGTCATCCGGAGAGGCGAGGAGCACCGCCTGACCCCCCGACAGGCCCGATTGCTGGAAACCTTTATACGGAACACCGGTCGGGTCCTTACCCGTGCGTTTTTGATGAAAGAAGTCTGGGAAACCGACTATTTAGACGATACCCGCACACTGGAAGTCCATGTTCACTGGTTGCGGAAGGTAATAGAAGAGGACCCCCGGCATCCCCGATGCCTGACGACGGTGCGGAAAGTGGGCTATTGCTTCAAGGCACCACACTCTTCGGTCACCCGTCGGCAACCCGACTCTTCTCAGGAGGTGAAACATCGCCAGACCCGTTGAACCCACCGGCCCCCCTCGTGAACGGGCTGTTCTGGTCGGCGTGGACTGGAAGACGCCAGGCGATTCGCCCGATGGCGCCTGGCCGGTAGAGGCATCGCTGGAGGAACTGGCCCAACTGGCCCGGACGGCGGGCCTGGAAGTCGTGGGGCAGGTCACCCAGCGGCTGGAACGGCCCAACCCGTCCACATTCATCGGCCCGGGCAAGGTGGAAGAACTGGTGGAACGGGTGGTGGAGACCGCCGCGAATGTGGTTATTTTTGACGACGAACTTTCCCCCCGGCATCAGCGGGAGCTGGAGAAAGCATTGGGGGACGGGGTCAAGGTACTGGACCGCACAGCGTTGATTCTGGACATCTTCGCCCAGCACGCCCAGACGCGCGAGGGCGCGCTGCAGGTGGAACTGGCCCAGTACGAATACCGCCTGCCGCGCCTGACCCGGGCCTGGACCCACCTGGCCCGACAGGTCGGTGGGCGGGCTGGCGGTGCGACGGGCGGCGTAGGGGTGCGCGGCCCCGGCGAGACCCAGTTGGAGACCGACCGCCGGGTCATCCGGCGGCGCATCGCTCACCTCAAGGCTGAACTGGAGGACGTGCGGGCCCATCGGAGCCGATACCGCGCCCGGCGGCGACGGGAAGGCATCCCGGTCGTCTCTATCGTCGGCTACACCAACGCCGGTAAGTCTACCCTCCTGAACGCTCTTTCGGACGCCGGGGTCCTGGTAGAGGACAAACTGTTCGCCACACTGGACCCGACCACCCGGCGAGTACGGCTGCCTGGCGGACGGACCGTCCTGTTCACCGACACTGTCGGCTTCATCCAGAAACTACCCACCCATCTGGTCGCGGCCTTCCGGGCCACGCTGGAGGAGGTGGCGGAATCCGACCTGCTGCTCCACGTCCTGGACGCCACCCATCCCCAGGCCCGTCGCCAGGCCGAGGTGGTCCTGGAAACCCTGGAGGCCATCGGCGCGGCAGGGAAGCCTATGGTCACCGCGCTGAACAAAGTGGACCGGCTGGCGGACCCGGAAGAAGCCCTGGCCCTGGCCTCGGAGTTGCCCAACCCGGTGCTGATCTCGGCTCTCCGGGGGGACGGCCTCTCCGACCTCCTGGAGAAAGTGGAAAGCGTTCTGAAGAAAGACCTGGTGCGGGTGAACGTCGTTCTGCCCTTTGACCGGGGCGACCTGCTCCAGTTAATTCGCGAGCAGGGGGTCGTAGAGTCGCAAAACCCTACCGCGCGCGGGCTGCAGATTGTTGCCCGGGTGCCCCCGCGCCTGGCTGGTCTGCTGAATGCGGGTGAATCCTGAAGGTCATCCGAACGTGCCAGGCACTTCCAGAAGTGCCTGGCATGTTCTCGTTTGACAAGTTGCCACATCGGAGTATAATATCCTTGCCAGCCCCGGTGGCGGAATAGGCATACGCAGCAGGTTGAGGGCCTGTGCCCGACAGGGCGTGGAGGTTCGAGTCCTCTCCGGGGCAACGGATGCATCACCGCGACCCATCTGTGGGTCGCGGTGATTTTTATTTCTGATGAAGTCGGTTTGTGTTGCGGCGGCAAAGCCGCCGCAACACAAACCACATGTCAATATCATTTCTCCACCACCGGCAGGTCCTTCAGCGCCTCCCGCACCCGCTCCGCCGGGTACTCATAGTTCTCCAGTTTCCCGGCGAAGTAACTCTCGTAGGCCCCCATGTCAAAGTGCCCGTGCCCGCTGAAGTTGAAGAGGATGACTCTCTTCTCCCCAGCCTCGCGCGCGGCCAGCGCCTCATCTATCGCCGCGCGAATGGCGTGGGCAGTCTCCGGCGCGGGGATGAAGCCCTCGGTGCGGGCAAACAGGACCGCGGCCTCAAAGACCGCCAGTTGGGGATACGCCACAGGCTCAATGTAGCCGTGCCGGTGCAACGCAGAGACGAGGGGGGCCATGCCGTGATAGCGCAGTCCCCCGGCGTGGATACCCGCCGGAATGAAGGTATGCCCCAGCGTATCCATCTTGGCGATGGGGGACAGGTGGGCCGTATCGCCGTAGTCGTAGGCGTAGACCCCGCGGGTCATGCTGGGGCAGGCCGTGGGCTCTACGGCCACAAAGCGGGTGGACGCGCCGTTCTGGAGCCGGTCGCGCAGGAAGGGGAAGGCCAGTCCGGAAAAATTGCTCCCCCCGCCCACACAGCCGATCACCACGTCGGGGTACTCCCCCGCCATCTCCATCTGGAGCCGCGCCTCCTCGCCGATGACCGTCTGATGGAGCAGGACGTGGTTGAGGACACTGCCCAGGGAGTACTTGGTATCGTCGTGGGTGGCGGCAACCTCCACCGCCTCGCTGATGGCGATGCCCAGACTGCCCGGCGAGTCGGGGTCCCGCTCCAGGATAGATTGCCCCGAGCGGGTCTCCGGGCTGGGGCTGGGGACGACGCGCGCGCCCCACGCCTCCATCAGCACCCGGCGGTAGGGCTTCTGGTAGTAACTGACCTTCACCATGTAGACCCCGCACTCCATTCCGAAGAGGTTGCAGGCGAAGGCCAGGGCGCTCCCCCACTGCCCGGCGCCCGTCTCGGTGACCAACCGCTTCACCCCGGCCTCCTTGCTGTAGAAGGCCTGGGCGACGGCGGTGTTGGGCTTGTGGCTTCCCGGCGGGCTGGCCCCCTCGTACTTGTAGTAGATGTGGGCGGGCGTATCCAGCGCCTGCTCCAGCCGCCGGGCGCGGACCAGGGGGGTGGGCCGCCAGAGCCGGTAGACCTCCCGCACCGGCTCCGGTATCTCCACGTACTGCTCCCGCGTCTCCTCCTGCTCTATCAGCGCGTCGCAGAAGAGGGGCGGCGGGAGGCGGGTGGGCTCACGGGTCACCGGATGCAGGAGCGGCGGGACCTCAAAGGGCAGGTCGGCGACGATGTTGTACCAGGCCTTCGGCAGGCGGTCCTGAGGGAGTAAGAAGTGGGTCTGTTCGGTCATCTCGCACCTCCTCAATATGGTAAATTGGTGGATGGTAGATTGGTTTTTGGTGGATGGTAGATTGGTTTATGGTGGACTGGTTTATGGTAGATGGGTCAGGCCGGTTGCTTCGCGGACAAGTCGTATGGTCTCCTGGGCTTCGGCGCGCATGCGGTCATTTCCCGCCGCGAGGATTTCCTCCACCAATTCGGGATGGGACGCGTAGCAGGCCCGGCGCTGGCGAATGGGCTCCAGGAAGTTGTTCAGCGCCGCCGCCAGCCGCTCTTTGACCTCCACGTCGCCCACTCTGCCGCTCCGGTAGCGCGCCTTCAGTTCTTCCACCTCCTCTCTATTGGGATTGAAGAATTCGTGATAAACAAAGACAGGATTGCCCTCCACGCGTCCGGGCACATCGGCCCGTATCCGCTGGGGGTCGGTGACCATGCGGCGGACCTTCTCCCGTACGGTTTCAGCGTCATCGGAGAGGTAAATGACGTTGCCCAGGGACTTGCTGGCTTTGGCCTGCCCGTCCGTTCCCACCAGCACGTCGCCGACCAGTGCCTCCGGTTCGGGAAAGACCTCCCCGTAGAGGCGGTTGAATCGGCGGGCGACTTCCCGGGCGACTTCCACATGGGCCTCGTTATCCCGGGCGACCGGCACCAGATGGGCCCGGGGGAGCAGAATGTCGGCGGCCTGAAGCACCGGATAGCCCAGCAGCCCGAAGGGAACCGACCGCAGATGGGCGTCCCGGGCCATTTCCTTGATGCTGGGCACGCGCTCCAGCCGGGGCACCGTCACCAGCATCTCAAAGAGCAGGTTCAGTTCGTAGGTGCCGGGAATGGCCGATTGGACGAAGATGGTGCTCTTTTCCGGGTCAATGCCCACCGCCAGGTAGTCCAGCACAATCTCCCGGATGCACTGATGGGTCTCCAGGATGGACGGTTTATCCGGCCGCGTGGTCAGAACGTGCAGGTCGGCAATGAAAGAAGCAATCGTACTCATCCTGCAACTGCGCCCGGTTCGCCAGACTGCCCACGTAGTGGCCCAGGTGCAGTTTGCCCGTAGGGCGGTCTCCGGTCAGGATACGCTTTTGGGGTTTCATCAGTCTGCCTCCTGAAAACGAAAACGCCCGTCCCCTTGCCGGGACGGGCGTTTTTTCCCGTGGTGCCACCCCGCTGAGGGGCTTTCCCGGAAACAAAAACGCGCCGGTGACGGCGCGTTTTTGGGAAAGCCAGCCTCACTCGTTCGCAGGTACGGCGCCGACCGCGCGGTCGGGCCCATACCCTCAGCCCGGATAACGGTGGCGACTCCGGCCCGGACTACTGCCTGACCAGCCTGCGGGCGGGTCAGGGTTCGGCGGGCGACTCCCAGGCCCATTCGGCATCGGCGCTGGTATCGGGCTTCCAGCCAGCGGCCCGACTCTCTGGAACCCCGCTACGATGCCTACTCTTCCTGATCTTCGTCTTTGAGGGTATCAGTTGTTGGTTATTTTATAGCACACAATGGAAAATCTGTCAAGTCTGAGGCAAACCGGGTGTGTCCCAGGTTCGTCGGGCCAAGCCGCGTTGTAGGACAACGGCGAGCAGTCGTCCTACAACTCTGGGACACACCCGCAAGCCGGGGTTTGGAATTCGCCACGGATTGTGTCCCTTCCATGTCCTTCGTGGTTTTTCACTCTTTCCCTCCCATCAACCTCCGCAGTAGCGCCATCTTCCCCTCATGGACGGTCTTCCAGTCGTCCAGGAGAATCCCGCCGGTGTCGCCGGAGTTGGGGTTCAGGGCCCAGTAGAACCAGATGCGGATGCCCTTCGCCAGCAGGTAATCGGCGAAGGCGTCCTGCCAGACCTGGTCGTCCCCCTCGTACCACCCGCCGAACTCGCCGATGCCCAGGGGGTACTTCCCCGCCATCCAGCCGAAGTGGGCCTCCCAGATGGCAGGCATATTGGACGGGAAGTCCGGGGCGTCAAAATAGGGCTGACGGTAGACGCTGGGGCCGTAGGCGTGGGGAAGGTAGAGGATGCGCTCCGAAAGTTCGGGGGCGATCTCCACGTCCCGGTCGGCCATGTTCTCCCCCCAGAACGCGGGCCAGCCGCCGTTGGATGACGCGTTGCCCACGCCATCCACAATTACCAGGACGGAAGGGTTGACCGAAAGGACGGCCTCCGCCCCCTCCCGCGCCAGTCCCTTCCACTGTCGCCAGGTCAGCGCGTGGGGCTCGTTGCAGAGGTCAATCCCGAAGACGTTGGGGAACTCCAGAGAGAGTTCGGCCATCCGGCGCAGGTCCGCCAGCCAGTCGGCCTGGGTGTACCCGTCCCCGAAGGGCCTGCCCGGGAGTTTGCCACCAATCAGGTGGGGGTCGTAAGTGTGAAAGTCCAGCAGGACGTACAGGCCCGCCTTCTGCGCCTCGTCCAGGAAATACCGGAGCCCCTCGTGGGCGTCGGCGGGGTACCCCACGCTGCGGGCCCAGGAAGGAGTGGAATGGCCCGGAGTCAGGACCTGCGGCGAGAGGGGCAGCCGAAGCGCGGTGAACCCCAACTCCCGCATCTGGGCCAGAAAGTCCGTCACGGTCCGGCCGATCCAGAGGCCGTGGGGGGCCCGGTCGGCGGTCTCCAGGCCGAACCAGTTGATGCCGTAGAGGGGCACCGGTTCGTCGCCCCGGAAGACGCCCTGAGGGGTGGCCCGGTAGGGGGGAAGAGCAGGGGCCAATGGCGTCGGGGACGGTGTCACGGTCCGGGGGCCGACGGCGCAGCGGGCCAGAAGGGATAGCAGAAGGCCCGGCAGCAGCCAAAATCTTTTCGCCAGGGGCGGAAGGAACCGGCACATACGAGTTTCTCCTGGTTTTTGCTACGAATTTCGTTCTTGGCAAAAAGAGCAACGGGGTAACTCCTGTAATTTATCCCGCAGACCGCAGCACGGCCGCGTAGACGTCCTGCAGCGGGATGCCCCGCTCCCGGGCGATGCGGGCACAGTCCTCATATTCGGGCGACGCGGCGACTCTTCGCCCGTCCAGCCACTTCTCCTTCACCCGCACCGCCCCCCATTCCGTCTCCACCCGGGCCTCCCGCCGGTCGGCAACGACGCGCTCCACGGGCCGCATCCGCACGCCCAGCGTCGGCGTCTCCCGCAGGATGACGGCCGCCAGTGCGTCAGCCCCCTCGGGGCGGGCCAGCGCGGAGAGCACCACCCCGGGGCGGTTCTTCTTCATCTGGACCGGGGTGAACCAGACGTCCAGCGCTCCGGCCGCGAAGAGTTGCTCCATCGCGTAGCCCAGCACCTCCCCGGTGGCATCGTCCAGATTGCACTCTATCAGGTAGACGGTCTCCCGCGCGGCGGCCTCCTCCCTTTCCCCCAGCCAGGCCCGCACCGCGTTGGGCCAGGGGAACTCCTTCTCGCCGAAGCCGTAGCCGACGGCCCGCACCCGCATTGGGGGCAGGCCGAAGGCCGCCAGTTCCGCTAACAGCGCGGCGGCGGTGGGAGTGAGGATTTCCGTCTGGGCGGGATGGGGGCGGACCGGCGCGCCCGCTTCCGCCAGCAGGGCCGCCGTCGCCGGAGCCGGCACGGGCAGCAGCCCGTGCTCCGTCTGGACAAACCCACTTCCCAGCGGGACCGGCGAGGCGTAAACCTCCTCCACGCCCAGATATTCCAGCCCGGCCACAAACCCCACCACGTCCACCAGCGTGTCCACCGCGCCGATTTCGTGGAAGTGGACCTCCTCCACGGGAACGGAGTGGACGCGCGCCTCGGCCCGGGCCAGTCGCTCCAGGACCGCCAGGCTTCTGGCCCGCACCGCCGGGGATAGACGACTTTCCTCCAGCAACCGCCGGATGTGGGACAGGTGACGCGCCGGTTGGGCCTGGGCCAGGTCCCGGACGTGGAGACGGATGCCGGAGATGCCGACGCGCACCTGTCGCTCCGCCTCCAGTTTGTAGCCGGAGAGGTCCATTTTCCCCAGTTCGGCCCGCAGAACCTCCAGCGGGAGCCCCAGGTCTATCAGCGCTCCCAGGAGCATATCCCCGGCCGCGCCGGCAAAGAGGTCCAGGTAGAGAACTTCACGCTTCACGTTTCACCTAATTTCCGTGCCGCGGCGACCCGGTTGGCGATGAGGGCGGCCACTGCCCCAGCGCCGACGCCGTTGTCAATGTTCACCACTGCCAGTCCGGGGGCACAGGTCTGGAGCATAGAGTAGAGGGCCGCCACGCCGCCCCCGCCCATGCCGTACCCCACCGGGGTCGGCAGGCCAATGACGGGGACGTCGGCCAGCCCGGCCACCACCGACGGGAGGGCGCCGTCCATTCCGGCAGCGACGATGATCACATCCACCTGCGCCTCGTCCAGCATCCTCCGCAGCGGCTCCGCCAGCCGGTGGATGCCGGCGACGCCCACGTCGTAGGCGGTGTAGACCGTGCAGCCCATTTCCCGGCAGACCAGCGCGGCCTCCTCGGCCACCGGGATGTCGGACGTGCCGGCGGTGATGATGCCCACGCGCCCGCCGGTCTGCGGCGGTCGGGTGCCCGGGCGGCGCAGGACGGCCGCGCGCGCCGGGGCCACCCACTCCATTTCGGCCTGGCCCTCAAACTCCCGGCGCAGGCGCGCCTCCAGTTCCGGCCCCACCCGGCTGAGAATGGCCCGTCCCGTCCGTTCCAGGAAGGCGCGAGCGATCGCCACCGACTCGTCAGGGGATTTCCGGTCCGCCAGGATGACTTCGGGCACGCCCTTGCGCAAGGCGCGGTCAAAATCAGGTTGGGCAAAGGGCAACATAAGGCGATTCCGTATGGGAATTTGCCACGAATTTCACGAATTGGCACGAATTTTTTCGTGTAAATTCGTGCAATTCGTGGCAAAAGATCAACTTTGGGGGTTGAGGCTGCCGCTGCGGAAGCCCTCCAGGTCCAGGGTCACGTAGCGGTAGCCCAGTTCCCGCAGGCGGCGGGCGATTTCCCGGCGGGCCGGAAGCGCGGCCAGGCGGGGGATGTCGTCCTCCGGGACCTCCAGGCGGGCCAGCGGGAAGTGGTCGCGCACTCGCAACTGGCACAGGTCCCACTCCTGGCGCAGATACTCCTCGGCCGCCTCCACCCGCGCCAGCGCCTCCGCCGTCAGGGGGGTGCCGTAGGGGATGCGGGACGCCAGGCAGGCCATCGCGGGCAGGTCGGCCGTGGGAAGGCCCAACTGGCGGGAGAGTTCCCGGATGTCCGCTTTGGTCAGGCCGGCCTCCAGGAGCGGCGCCCGCACGCCCAGTTCCTCCGCCGCGCGCAGGCCCGGGCGGTAGTCTCCCAGGTCGTCCACGTTGGCCCCGTGGACCAGAACGGATAATCCCTCCGCGCGGACGATTTCTAACAGTCGCCCAAACAGGGCCCGCTTGCAGTGGTAACAGCGGTCGGGGCGGTTGGCCGCGATGTCCGGATGGGCCAGGGCGGAGATGGGGACCTGGATATGGCGCACGCCCAGGACGTGGGCCAGTTGGGCCGCCCGTTCCCGCTCCACCGCCGGGGTCAGTTCGGAGAGAACGGTCAGCGCCAGCACCCGCTCCGGCCCCAGCACGTCCCGGCAGAGGGCCAGGAGCAGGGTGCTGTCGGCGCCGCCGGAGAAAGCCACGCCCGCGCTGCCCAGGTCGGCGATGATCTGGCGAAGGCGTATAAACAGCGGGGTCCCGATCAACGGCCTGCTCATGTTCTATCAGCCAGGATTTTCATTATAGGGATAGGCCCGGAGAATTTCCTCGGTGGTCATCCCGTTAGCCACCCGATTGACAATGAGGGAGACCGTAACCCGCATGCCCCGAATGCAGGCCCGCCCGCCCATTACTTCGGGATCAAGTTTTCAATGTAGGACAACTGCGAGCAGTTGTCCTACAAAACCGTTCATGGCACCTGGATGAACAGGAACACCGGGTCCACCCGGTCGTTCACCGAGGAGATTTCCACGTCCTCGTGGATGAGGCCGGCCCAGCAGTACTGAGGGTTACGCTTCCCCTCCACGCTCACGAAGCGGATGCCGCCGGTCACCACCGCGCGGGTGAAAGGCGGCAGGTACAGGTGGCCCTCCTCGTCCTTCACCAGCACGCTCTCGTCCCCCACCGCCCAGCGCCAGGGGTAGTTGATCAGCGCGTTCTCGCAGTGGATGCCCACCCGGAAGACGCCGGATTGAATCGTCTCCTCCAGGGTGGCATAGTTCCAGTCGCTATTATAGACGGTGCCGGGAGGCGGGCCGCTGGTGCGGATGGGGGTGGCGCTGTCGTTCTCCACCGTCAGCGTGAACCAGAGAGTCTCGTTCAGTGCGACGCTCTGGGCCGACCACTCCACCTCGGCGTTGAGGATGTAGGCCCGGGGCACCCCGCCGTTCTGGATGGTCAGGGTGGACGTGGCGACGACCCGCTGCCCCATCGCGTCCTGCACCTCCGCCCAGACGGTGTAGGTCCCGTCGGGCGGAGGCTCGGCGCCCAGGTCCACCCCGGCGTCATAATCAAAGGTATGCAGGCCTCGCTCGCCGGGGCGGGCCGGGCTCCGCTCATCCTCCGCCACGTGATACCGGACCTCATCGGTCCCGTCCGCCCGCAGCAGATACACGATGAGCGACACATAGGGCTTGGTCACGAAGACGTTGAACCGCGCCCGGTCGCTGATACCGTCCCGGTTGGGGGTGAAGACGGGGGGCGAGACGGTGAAGTTGCGCAGTTCCGGCAGCGTCGTGTCGGCGTCGGCGATGACGAGAGTGCCGGTCACCCGCTCGGTGTGGCCGTTCGCCTCGGTGGCCTCCACCACCCAGGTGTAGACGCCGTCCTGCAGCACCCGATGGGTAACGGTGAACCCCTCAAAGGTCTCCCCGGGGAGCATATAGCCGTCCACGATCCCGGAGAAATAGACGGAGTACGGCGCCCGCTCGCCCGTGGGGGCGCGGGGCTGACGGTCCCGGAAGACGTAGCGGTTTCCCGCCTCGTCCAAAAAGTAGATGGACAGGTCCGCTGCGCGGGCCAGCCGGTAGCGGATGACCAGCACGTCGTCCTGACCGTCGGCGTTGGGAGTGATGCGGTCTTTGGAGAAGGAGACGTCGGAGAGCAGGGGTTGTTCGCCGCACCCCGCCAGCAGAAGGACAAGAACCAGGGCCCCGAGGGCCGGGATCAGGAAACGGAGAGTTGAGAGAATGCGTTGTCCTCTCATAGCAGGGGGATTATAACACGGAAAATGGACGAATGCCAATTGCGGCAGCGGCCGAAGGCCGCTGCCGCAAAACCCGTTCCCCCCTCACCCTTTCCCCACTTCAGGGAAGAAAATGAGCAACTGAACACCCCCCTTGGAAGAACAGCAAATTCCGGGTATAATTAGAGTACCTCAGCAGAGAGAGCAACGACAATGACGGAATCATCGCAAATTCGTATTCGGCGTGCCCGCCCGGCAGATGCGGAGCAAATCGCCACCTTCGTGAACCGGGGACGGCCCCATAAACCTGTGACACCCTCAGATGTGCTCCAACGGTTCGGGGCCGTTGGCTTTCTGCTGGCCGAAATGGAAGGGGAGATGGTCGGGCTTCTGGGATGGCAGGTAGAGAATCTCGTCGTGCGAGTGACAGACTTCCTGGTCTTTCCAGCCCGCCTGAGCCTTTCGGTTGGTCAGGCATTACTGAAGGCGATGGAAGAGGCAGCCCAGGAACTGATGTGCGAGGCTGCCATCCTGATTATTCCAGCCAACGCACCACCAGAGATTCTGCAATTCTGGGAAACTTTCGGCTACCAGCCCCGGGATATTGCCAGTCTCCCCCGGGCCTGGCGAGAGGCCGCGCGGGAAGCCAACCCGCTCCAGGATCAAGTGGTGCTGAAACAACTCCGGGCCGACCGGGTCCTGCGGCCCATTTGAGCAAACATCCGCCGTATGCTCACACGAAATATTTCTCACACAAAGACACAAAGGCACAAAGATAAACTTTGTGTTCTTTGCGTCTCCGTGTGAGGTTGATTCCTATCCGATTTTTCTGAAGGAGGCCTGATGTCCAGATTGACCGCGTTTGTTCGGAATCACCCCCGGCTGACCGCCTGGATCGTCCTGGCCATCGGCATGGTGGCCATTCTGGTCTGGTCCGCCCGCGATGTAGGCCTGCTGCCCGGACAGTGGGCCGCACTGATTATCGCCACCATCGGCGTGGCCGGACTCTGTGTATGGATTATTGGCTGGGAAGACGAGGAAAAAGAGGAACCCGGCGCCAAAGGGGAATCATAACAACGCCGGGGAAAGGCCTCAGAAAAACAGAATCGCTGCGGCTAATACCAGACGACAAACGAGGTCGGGACCGTAATCGTCTGCGTGCCCGCCTGTACGGTGACCTCTATCACGACTTTCTGTCCGGACGGAAGCCCGGCGAAGTAGAACGTCAGGCTGGAAATTCCCCGGGAATCGGTGGCATTCATTGAGTAAACCGCCGACTTACCGGGGAAGTAAATCGTTGCTGTCGCCTGGACTCCCCGCATTGGCTGGCGGCCGGCATCCGTCACATACAGGTAGACTGTCTGGTATCCCTCCCGACCGGTGACGGGATAACGGACGTAGGCGTAGGCCCGCAGATTGGCTTTCTCCCCGGAAGTGGCAATCACTGCAGGCCGGGCTGACATGGGCTGCGGTTTCCGATACTCCTCGGGCACTCCAAACTTCTGGATACATGCCAGTCCTAATGCCCCAACGACAACCCGGTCCCCGCGCGGCCGCTCCGGGTGCCATTCCAGGCGGGTACGCTGGAAATACTGGACAATCCTCCCATTCTCTACCAGCGGCTCGGAGATTGGATAACCAAAAACATCCAGGCCTCCGTTCTGGTCATAGAAAGTGAGAAACGCGTAAGAGACCGTGTGGCCTGTCTCCGGGAAATACCGCTGGAGAGGATTCCCGCGCGGGGCCTGGTCCGGTGGAATGGGTGGGGTCCTTCGTCCCAGTTCCTCCCCCAAGAGGCCCAACTGGACCCGATAGGGAGCCGGGTTTTCCGGATGCCATTCCATCCGCACGTTGTCAAAATACTGCACCCACAGCCCCAGGCGAGGATCGTAATAGACTTCCGTTTGAGGGTAGCCCAAAATGCGACTCCCTCCATATTTCCGGAAGAACTCCAGAAACGGGCCCTTGACATAGTGGCCGGTCAGTTGGAAGTACTCCGACTCCCCCTCTGGGAAGGCCGGTTGCCCGTTCGGCAAGGCAGCGACAGGAGCGACGAGCCAGACAAGCACTACCAGCCCAACCAGAACCCCTATCTTTCCCACTCGTGACCCGAAACGATCCGCCATCGCTCCCCCCTATCAGAACGCCTCTTCTACTATATAGATTTTATACGCCTCCCTGCGCTTTGTCAATCCCCTAAAAGTCCCATTCATTAGCCTACCGGGCAGGGACGATGACAAAACGGTAAGCCCCCTGGAACCGGTCCTCTATCCAGATGCGCACCTCATATGTACCCGGGTCGTAGCCTCCCGGTCGCCGGTAATACAGAAACGTGAGTCCATTTTCTCCAACCATATACGGGCAATTGGGCAAGCGGGTCCACCACAAGCAGGTGTTCCCATCCAGATATTCCCCCTCCCGATACCAGCCATAGGTCCAGGTCGCGCCCCGACTCATCCCCTCATAACGGATAAAAGCGTAGACCCGAAAGTCCCCTGCGATGAACTCAGCCCCCGGGTGGACCGGGCGACCGTTCTCTACTCCCAGAGCGAAAGTCTCCAGGACAATCCGGGCCTCCGGACGGGCCGGTACAGCGCCCGGCAGAGGTGAGCGGGCTGTCTCCGGCATCGGGTAGAACGGGGTCGGGGTCGGTGCCGGAGACGGGGTGGCCGTAGGCGGAGGCAAGGTCGGCGACGGCACTGGAGAAGGGAATTGTGTTGCCGTCGGAGAGGGCTGCAGGGTCACCGTTGGTGATTCCACCCCTGCGACGGATGTTGCCGTTACGCTAACCGGAGGGGGGCTCACTGCCCGCCAACGCTGCTGAATGTAAAAGATGCTTCCGCTCAAAGCCAACGCAGTCACCGCTACCAGGAGCCAGCGCATACCGCTCCGTCGCGCCGCTTCCCGCATAAAGTAGTAGGGAGCCGTCCGGGCATGATGAAACTGCAAGATGCTGACAACGATAGCCCCTACAGCCAGGGCCAGCAACGCGATACCAATCCAATGCAGGGGAAATGCAGGCCATTGTGGCACGACGATATATCCCCCTACCCCACCGGAACTGGCGCCTGTTACCGGACCACTTCCGGTTTTAAAACACCGATAAATGGAAGATTCCGATAGGCTTCGGCAAAATCCAGCCCGTAACCGACGACAAACTCGTCGGGGACTTCAAATCCAACAAAATCCAGGGGAACATCAATCTCACGGCGGGAAGGCTTACTCAGCAGAGTACAGATGCGGAGACTGGTGGGATGACGGGTACGCAGATTGCGGGTGATGTAATCCATTGTGCGGCCCGTATCTATGATGTCCTCCACGATCAGCACATGACGCCCCTCTATGCTTCGCTCCAGGTCCAGCAAAATACGCACCACCCCGCTGCTTACCGTCCCACTTCCGTAGGAGGAAATGACCATAAAGTCCACTTCGTGGCGAAACGTCAAATGGCGGGTCAGGTCAGCCAGAAAAACAAACGCCCCTTTCAGGATACAGATGAGAAGGGGGAAATCATCATCCCGATACAGATGGTTAATCTCTTCGGCCAGAGAACGCACCCGGGCCTGAAGCACATCTTCGGGGATCAGTACTTTCGCCACGTCGTCATAGAGGCTCATCGCTGCTGATGGTTGATTGCTGATTCGTGATTGCTGATTGCTGATTCGTGATTGCTGATTGCGAATCGCCACCGCGCATCGCTGCCCACCGATGAGCAGCGTGCGATATGCGATATGCGATACGCGATATGCGATATGCGATATGCGATTATTCCTGAAGAACCACAGGGCGCCCCTGCTTAAAGGCCTCCAGTTGTGCCTCCAGTTCAGCCCGTCTGGCCGCCGCGGCTTCCTGACCCTTTTCTATCAACATCTGGACTCCGGAGCGAATCCGCTCCCGCAACTCCGCTCCGCCGTACGGCGCCAGCAGGATTCCCAGGACGGCCCCCACCAGGGCTCCGCAGAGCAGACCAGCCAGGAATCCGATCAGTTTTCGCATTGCTCTCCTTTCAGTTAAAAATCTGCGGAGTGGTTCAAAACTGGTTGACACTTCTTGTATCTGAGGACCTTCATCGCCCCTCACCCCCCTTTGTCCCCCCTCCCCTTGGCCTGCGGCCAGGGGAGAGGGGGGAGAAGGAAGGGGTTTTGCGGCGGCGGCCTTCGGCCGCCGCTGCAAAACCCCTCTTTCCACCCCCTCCCCTCGCCCGCTGCCGCAGGCGAGCAGGCGAGGGGAGGAGGCAGGGGGTGGGGTGAGGGCATAAGCGGCGATTTAGCGCCAGTAAAAATGTCAACATATTCCCCTGGGAAATTGAACCATCCCAGATCTGCTATGCTTATTATATCTCTTTCAGGCTAATTGACAAGGGCGCCCCAGAAGAGAGAAATGGGTTGTCAAGTCTCCTAAAATCGTACCGGGGGCAGAAGCCCAAAGTCCTGAAAAATCGTACCTCCAGAGTGCCGTAACGGCTGACACTTTCTACACTCACCGGCTTTTATTAACCCCTCACCCCCCTTGATCCCCCCTCTCCCCTTGGCCTTGCGGCCAGGGGAGAGGGGGGATAAGGAAGGGGTTTTGCGGCGGGCGGCGAAGCCGCCCGCCGCAAAACCCCTCTTCCCCCTCCCCTCGCCCGCCGCCGCAGGCGAGCGGGAGAGGGGCACGAATGATTCAGAGACATCAATGAACCTGGGGGCAGGGGGAGGGGTGAGGGCCAAAAGTTGCCAGGAACGACTCTCTTAAAGGGTACGATTTTTTGAGACTTGGGCCCGGTACGATTTTAAAGGACTCAACATGGGTATAGGGTTTTGCGGCGGTGTCCTTCAACCGTCGCAAAACCCTACGCTGGCATTTCTGACCAAGAGGGCTATAATTCCATAACAGAAAACCCGGAGGGACTGCTGATGAAAGCGATGGTACTTCACTCACCCCGCCCTGCAGAAGAAGGTCCGCTGGAGATGAGGGACCTTCCCTTGCCTGAACCCGGCGCGGAGGAAATTCGCCTGCGCATCCGGGCCTGCGGCGTCTGCCACACCGACCTGCACACGGTAGAGGGGGACCTTCTACTGCCCAAACTCCCGGTTGTGCCCGGTCACCAGGTGGTCGGGATTGTAGACGCGGTCGGCGAAGGAGTCCGCCGGTTCACCATCGGGCAGCGCGTGGGCGTGCCCTGGCTCTACCGGACCTGCGGCATCTGCGAGTTCTGTCAGCGAGGGATGGAAAACCTCTGTCGCCAGGCTCGCTTCACCGGCCTCCATGCCGACGGCGGCTATGCCGAGGCGATGGTCGTCCATCAGGACTTTGCCTATCCCATCCCCGAAATATTTTCTGACGAGAGCGCGGCCCCTCTGCTCTGTGCAGGTATCATTGGCTACCGCGCCCTGCGGCTGAGCGGAGTTCGGCCCGGAGAACGCCTGGGGATGTGGGGGTTCGGCGCATCAGCCCACCTCACTCTGCAAATTGCCCGGCATCGGGGATGCGAGGTTTACGTCTTCACCCGAGGGGAAAGGCACCGACAACTGGCAAGAGAACTGGGCGCCGCCTGGGTAGGAAGCGCCCAAGACGATCCCCCCGCCCCGGTTCATGGAGGGATTATCTTCGCCCCGGCGGGAGAACTGGTCCCTGAAGCGCTGCGGGTACTGGAACGAGGGGGGACCCTGGCCATGGCAGGGGTCACCATGACCCCCATCCCGGAACTGGATTACGACCATCTCCTGTACTGGGAGCGGGTTGTGCGAAGTGTCGCGAACTTCACCCGACAGGATGCAGCGGAATTCCTCCAGTTAGCCGCCGAAATCCCCGTCCAGACAACCGTGCAGACTTTCCCGCTGGAAGCCGCCAATGAAGCGCTCCTGGCCCTGAAGGAGGGCCGAATCAACGGGGCAGGAGTGCTGGTCTTATAAGGCGGGTTTTGCAGCGGCGGCCAGAGGCCGCCGCTGCAAAACCTTTCGCGTCCTATTCATCTCCATTCGTGTCCTTCGTGGCCCAGAACGCCTCCCGATAGGCCGCGAACTGGCCCCTCAGAATGGACTCCCGAATCTCGCTGGCGATGGTGAGCATCAGGTGGAGATTATGGAGAGTGAGCAGGTGGGCACCGAGGATTTCGTTCGCCAGGATCAGATGGCGGAGATAGGCCCGGCTGAAATGGGTGCAGGTGTAGCAGGTGCAGTCGGGGAGCAGGGGTGCGGGGTCGTCGGCGTAGCAGGCGTTGCGCAGGTTCATGCGTCTGTGACGGGTCAGTGCGCCGCCGTTGCGGGCCATCCGGGTGGGGAGGACGCAATCAAACATATCCACCCCGCGCGCCACTCCCTCTACCAGGTCCTGGGGCGTGCCCACTCCCATCAGGTAGCGGGGACGGTCGGGGGGCAGGAGGCCGTCCAGCCACTCCAGCACCGCGTAGGTCTGCTCTTTGGGCTCGCCGACGCTCAGCCCGCCGATAGCGTAGCCATCAAACCCCAGGCCGGTGATGAAGCGGGCCGACCGCTCCCGCAGGTCCGGGAAGACCCCGCCCTGGACGATGCCGAAGAGAGCCTGGTCCGGGCGGCCGTGGGCCTCCCGGCACCGCCGGGCCCAGGCATGGGTCCGCTCCAGCGCGTGGACGTTGTACTCGTAGTCCGTCGGCGGCGCGCACTCGTCCAGGCAGGTGATGATGTCTGCCCCCAGGTTCTCCTGGATGGCGATGACCTTCTCCGGTGTGAAGCGGTGCTCGGACCCGTCTATGTGGGAGCGGAAGGTGACGCCGTCGGCGTCCACCCGGCGCATCGGGGCCAGGCTGAAGACCTGATACCCGCCCGAATCGGTGAGGATGGGGCCGTCCCAGGCCATAAACCGGTGCAGTCCACCCAGGCGGGCGATACGCTCATCCCCGGGGCGCAGGTAGAGGTGGTAGGTGTTGGCCAGGATCATCGTCGCCCCGAGGTCCTTCAGGTCGCGCGGGGAGACGGCCTTGACCGTCCCCTGGGTGCCCACCGGCATGAAGACCGGAGTGGGGACGTCACCATGGGGGGTGTGCAGGATGCCCGCACGGGCGCGGCCGTCGGTGGCGACCAGGTCAAACCGGAAGGGAGTCATCGGTCCAGCATCACCAATACGCCGAATCGTCCGGTCCGCCCGCCCTCGGCCCGGTGGGAGAACCATTCATCGGTGCGGCAGGCGGTGCAGATGCCGGAGGTCTCTATCTGGCGGACGCCCTGGGCCTCCAATTCGGCCCGCACGACGCCGGGCAGGTCCAGATAGAGGCCGTCGGCCCGGCGGTGGACCAGCAGGGACGACGCATGTAAGGGCGACGCATGTAGGGGCGACGCATGCGTCGCCCCTACATGCATGGCCCCTGCCACCGCTGCGACAACCTCCGGGCCCACCCGGTAGCAGCAGGGGCCGATGGCCGGCCCGATGCCGGCCCAGAGGTCCTCCGGACGGCTGCCGACATGGCGGACGAACGCCTCCACGGCGGCCCGGACGACGCCGTTGGCCACCCCGCGCCATCCGGCGTGCGCCAGTCCGACGGCACGATGGACCGGGTCCCAGAGCAGGAGCGGGACGCAGTCGGCGAAGCGGAAGAGCAACATCAGGCCGGGGGTGGTGGTCAGCAGGCCGTCGGTGCTGTTCTGGACGGTGCCGCCGTGCTCCCGCCCGACGGGCCGGATGTGGGCACTGTGGACCTGATACGGGCTGACCACCTGTCCCCGGTCCACGCCGAATAGGGCGAAGACCCGTCGGTGGTTCTCCTGGACCGCGTTCAGGTCGTCGCCGACGGTATGGCCCAGGTTGAGGGTGGCGAAGGGCCCCTGGCTCACCCCGCCCAGTCGGGTGAGGATGGCATGGGTGAGGCCGGCGCCGTCCAGTCCCTCAAACTGGTAGAAGAGGATGCCGTTGACGGTTTCCCGATGCACCCGTAGGCGGTATCGCGTGTTCCGTAAGGGCTTAATCCCGTTTGGCTGCGGCCAGGATGGCGCCTCCGGCGGCCCCCATCGCGACGGCCCAGAGAATGCCGCAGATGCCGCCGACGCAGTTGAGAGCAGTCATCCCGCCAGAGGTGTAAAGGCTGCTCAGCCCCATTTCCTCCAGCGCCCGCAGCGTTTCCGGTGGCAACTGGCTCAGCATCTGCTGATAAGCACCAGCGGCGCCCATAATCAGAGCCAGAATCACGGAAACCAACCCGCTAAGGGCTCCGGCGATGACGCCCGCCAGGGCCCCTTCCTTTGCTCCCTCTCCGGCCGTTCGGGGCGGCGTCAGCCAGTAGGCCGCCAGCGCGCCCGTCCCCGGGTAGGCCAGCAGGAGGGGGATGCAGAGACAGCAACTGATGATGGTGCTGACTCCCGAGGGGAGCAGGGTTCCCAGGCTCGTGAGGATGGTCAGGAGAGCGAGAACTCCACCCCCGATCAATCCGGCCTTCAGCCACGGTCGCATGATGCACCTCCTTATTGTAATCAGCAATCAGCAATCTGCAATCCGCAATCTGCAATCTGCAATCCGCATCACGGGCTGACAGGAATCTCTCCCTCCCGTCCCCACCCGCGCGCGCAGACTTCGCCGCGGCCGCAGAGAGGACCTTGGGATTGTCCGTTCACCACGGCCACCACTCCGGCTCCGTTGCCGGTCTCCACAATCACCATCTCCTGGCCCACCCAGGTCTGGGGGGCGCCAGGGGAGAGCATACCCTCAAACGCAGTGAAGCCGTCCACCGTTACCCGCACCCATACGTGCTCCCGGGCCTCCAGGGTCAGGGTGACGCCGCTGGTGGAGACGGGGAAGGTCGGGGTTGCAGCAGGGGTTGGAACCGAGGTTGGAGAAGCGGGGGTGGCAGTGACCATCGGCGAGGGAAAGGCGGCGGGCCGGGGCGTACCAGCCGTCGGCGTGGGTCGGGAGCCAGGGAAAATCTGCTCCGAACGGGTCGCCAGCCATACTGCCCCCAGCGCGAGGGCTCCGATCAGAATCAACAGGCCCAGCAGGGCCAGGGTTGGCAGCCTCCGTCTGGAAAGAAGTTCCGGGGAGGTCGGGCGGACGGCGGGAGCAGGAGAGAGTTTCAGGGAAGGCGGGGGGGCCGGGACCGGCACCGGAGACGGGGGAACGGTCTCCCGATGAGTCTCCCGTTCGTAGAGGGCGATAATCTCTTCCGGCGGGATGTTCAGGAAGGCCGCGTAGCGGCGCAGGAAGCCGCGCACCTGGGCCTCTCCCCCCGGCATCACGTCGTATTTTCCCGTCTCCAGGGCCTCCAGATAGCGGGTACGGATGCGGGTGGCGGCCTCCACGTCCTGGTAGGAAAGCCCCCGGGCCTCCCGGGCAGCCCGCAATCGGAAGCCCGGACCCGACGGTTCGGGGGGCGGAACAACCCGTTGAAGCAAGTCTTCCGACATGGAAACGGTTGGCCTCCGTTTAACGTATGCCTTTCTCTCGCCGTAACTGGTTCAGCAGGGCCGCCAGTTCCGGCGGAAGCGGGGCAGAAAGGACCAGTTTCTCGCCGGTGATCGGATGGGTGAAGGCCAGTTCACGGGCATGAAGGAAATGACGGTCCGGCAATAACGTCTGGCGGCGTCGCCCATAGACGCGGTCTCCCACCACGGGGTAGCCCAGCCAGGCCAGGTGCACCCGAATCTGATGCGTCCGCCCGGTGTGGGGGCGGACCTCCAGCAACGTGTACTGGGGGAAGACCTCCACAACCCGATACTGCGTCACCGCCGGACGGCCCGTCCGGGAAACGGCCATGCGGGTCCGGTCTTTCGGGTCCCGTCCGATGGGGACCTCAATGATGCCCTCGCGGGGGTGGACCTGTCCCTCCACCAGCGCGACGTAGGTTTTACGGACCAGGCGGCGCTTAAACTGCCGCTGGAGAGCCGCGTGGGCCTCCGGATTCTTCGCGACCACAATGAGCCCCGATGTCTCCCGGTCCAGCCGGTGAACGATGCCCGCCCGGTCCAGACCGCCCACGTCGGCCATCTGGGGGCAATGAGCCAGCAGGGCGTTGACCAGTGTGCCGCTGACGATGCGCGCTGCCGGATGGACGACCATTCCCGCCGGTTTGTTTACCACCAGCAGGTATTCGTCCTCATAAACAATGTCCAGCGGGAGGGATTCAGGGCGGACAGTCGGTTCTTCCGGAAACGTCACCGTGATCCGGTCACCCGGCGTGAGCCGATAGGCTGGTCGGACCACAGCGTCGTTGACGGTGATGGCGCCAGAACGGATCAGCCGTTGTAGTTGGGCCCGGCTGAGTTGCGGGAATCGGGCCGCCAGTGCCCGGTCCAGTCGCTCCCCCGCTTCTTCCGGAGGTAGAACGAAAGAGGTTTCTTCAGACAAGGGTTCTACCGAAAGGGTCATTCTGCGGCTTCGGGGCCCTCCAGTCCCCTGCTCTCCTCGGGTGCGGATGCTGGCTGGCGGTCTTTTTCCGTCAACATCACCAGCAGTAGCAGAACGACTCCGCTCACAATACTGGCATCGGCCAGATTAAAAATGGGCCAGTGGTGGAGGGGCCAGAAGTTCAGGTCTATAAAATCCACCACCGCGCCGCGCACCAGCCGGTCCACCAGGTTGCCCAGGGCACCACCCAGTTGCAGGCCCAGGGCGATATGCAGGGGTATCGGGCCCGATGGGAGATGGCGATAGTAGAGGAAAATCGCGCTGATCGCAATCAAAACTACAATAAGGAGGACATCGCCCATGCCCTGGAAAAGGCCGAAAACGATGCCGGTATTGGTGACGTATGTCAGGGAAAACAGGGGGGCCAGCCACGAGGCCAACTCCCTGGACTCCCCCAAACTCATATGGGCAACCACCCAGGACTTGCTGAGCTGGTCCAGGGCAAGAATCGTTCCTGCAACAGCGGGTAAAATCGGGTTTTTGAGACCGGACAATAAAACACCCCTGCGGGCCGTCCCCGAAAGTTCCCCACTACCGGCGCTGCTCTATCTGGGCCTGACAATCCAGGCAGTAGAGGGCGTAGGGCAGGGCCTTTAAGCGAGCCCGATCAATGGGGGCGCCACACGCCTCGCAGATGCCGTACGTGCCCAGTTCAAACTTCTCCAGGGCATGGTCTACCAGCCAGAGCAAAGAGGTCTCGTTTCGCTGCAGGGAGACCTCTTTGGCCTGCTCAAACGTCTCCGTGGCATCATCGGCAATGTGGTTTCCGTAGCCGGCTCCGTGATACTCGTTTTCGCCCGATCGTGTCAACTGTTCCAGAAGATACGCGCGTTCTTGTAGAAGGCGATTCCGCAACTCTTCGTTTGAGACAGGCATGGGGTCCTCCAGGATTCATCAATCCACCTGACGGAAACATATTTTACCACACGCGCCGGAAACCGCAACTGTTGGGTGGGTCCCAATTTCAGCGGCGTGGGTCCTATGGTATAATAAACGGCAGCGAGAAGGCAATGTTTGACCCCTTCATCCCCCCTTCCCCCCTTCCCCCCGAAACGGGGGAGAAGGGGGGAAGAAGAGAGGGTTTGGGGGGAGGGGTGAGGCAGAGCGTCTATTTTCAAAGCAGTGGAAGTGAATATTGCGAGCATCCTGGTGTTCGGCGTCATCCCGGGGTGGATATAATCTGCCCCCTCCGGAAGTAGCAGGCATGCCACTTCCTCCCCTCTTCCTCCAGCGGATGGCCGTATGGTTGGGGCCGGAGTTTCCCGCCTTTCTGGAAGCCCTGCAGGCCCCGCCTGCCCTCGGCCTGCGGGTCAACCTGCTGAAGATTTCGCCCGCAGATTTCCTGGCCCGCTCCCCATTCCCCCTGCAGCCGGTTCCCTGGTGCCCGGAAGGCTTCATCGTCCCCGAAGCGACGGCCCGCCCCGGCACCCACCCCTACCACGAAGCAGGCCTTTATTACCTCCAGGACCCCACCGCCATGCTGGCTGCCCCTCTCCTCTCTCCCCAGCCCGGCGAGTGGGTACTGGACCTCTGTGCCGCGCCCGGCGGGAAAACCACCCACCTGGCCGCGCGGATGCAGAACCAGGGTGTCCTGGTCGCCAACGAAATCCACCCCCGCCGCGTGCGCGCCCTGACGGAGAACCTGGACCGGTGCGGCGTCACGAACGCGATGGTTCTGAACGAGACACCCGAACGCCTGGCCGCGCGCTGGGAAGGGCTCTTTGACCGGGTCCTGGTGGATGCCCCCTGCTCCGGCGAGGGGATGTTCGGCAGGGAGGAAGCCGCCGCGCGGGACTGGAGTGAGGAGGCCATACGGGGATGCGCCCGGCGGCAGTCGGTCATCCTGGAAAATGCCTCCCGGATGGTACGCCCTGGCGGCTATCTGCTCTACGCCACCTGCACCTTCGCCCCCGAAGAAAACGAAGGCGTCATCAGCCACTTTTTGCGCACTCACCCCGACCTTGAGGTGGTGGACATCCCCCAAACGGCACCCACCGGCCCAATCGGGGATACAGGGCACCCGGAATGGGTCGGCGAGACGGACCCCCGACTAAGACGCGCCATCAGACTCTGGCCCCACCGGGGCCCGGGTCGGGGCCACTTCTACGCCCTCCTTCGCCGCGGCGGGGACGAACACCCTCTCCGTCCCCGGGCCCGCACCCGTCTTCCGGGCCGGGCGCGCGCCCTGTACAACGAATTCGTTCGGCAGGCCCTGCAGGACCCATCGCCCGACGAGGGTTTACTGATTTTGGGAAATCACCTGTACTGCGCCGTTGCCCCGCCCGAAATGTGGGAAGGTCTGAGGGTGTTTCGCCCGGGATGGCTGCTGGGACAGGTAGAGGGGACGGCCTTCGTGCCCTCCCGCGCCCTGGCGATGGGGATCCGGCCCGAGGCCGCCCGGGCGGTTCACCGACTGGAACTCAACGACTCCGACCTCCCATCTTTTCTGCGCGGGGAGACCATTCCCGGCCCTGACGTCTCCGGATGGGTACTGGTAACCGTAGAAGAATTCCCGCTGGGATGGGCGCGGGCCACCCGCAGGGGACTACGCAGAAGATAGGTTTGTAACTATTCACGCCGATTGAAATCGTCCTCCCTGAGCACACCTCACCCCCCCCGCAGGAAAGGTGACTTCAGCAGTCAGCGCCGGATGTGTCCCAATTTCGTCGGGCTGGGCCGCTGGCCTTTCCGTCTGGCCGTTAACGGCCAGGCTCAGGCGAAGACGAGGCGCTAAAGCGCCCCTTTCCGCCCGGGCCACCCGTGTTCCCGAAAGGCTACCGGAGGGAGAGGGCGCTTCCAGCGCCCTGTGCAACCTCAGCCAGGCCGTTTACGGCCTGGCCCACCGGGCCCCGACGATTTTGGGACACACCCGTCAGCGCCCGAACGGTTTGTCAATCTGCACAAATGAGGTATACTGATTCCCACTCTCACCCATCCGGAGGCAGAATGGCTCAGGTTTTCCTTTCCACCCATCCGCTGGTCCAGCACAAACTGGCGCTCCTGCGAGACGAGCGCACCGATCCCAAAAAGTTCCGCGAACTGGTGCGGGAAATCTCCGTCCTCCTGGTCTACGAGGCAACCGCCGACCTGCAAACCGAGCCCATCCTCGTCCAGACCCCCCTGGGCCGCGCGGAGGGGCGGCGTCTGCTGGAGAAAGTTGGACTGGTACCCATTCTGCGGGCAGGCCTGGTCATGGTGGAGGGGGCCTGGCAAATGTTGCCCGGCGCCGAAGTCTGGCATATCGGCCTCTCCCGCGATGAGCGAACTCTGCAACCTGTGGAGTACTATTCCCGCCTCCCCGTCAGCCCGACGGTGGACGTCTGCCTGGTGCTGGACCCCATGCTGGCGACCGGCGGGTCGGCGGTGGCGGCGGTGGACATTCTGAAGCGCTGGGGCGCCCGCCGTATCAAATTCGTGGGCATCATTGCCGCCTGGCCCGGCCTGAACCGTTTCACCCAGGCCCACCCCGACGTCCCCGTCTACCTGGCGGCGGTGGACGACCATCTCAACGAGGCCGGCTACATCGTCCCCGGTCTGGGCGACGCGGGTGACCGGATGTTCGGGACCGGATGATACAAATCTGTAAATGGAGCGAAGCACGCCAGGCACTTTTGGAAATGCCTGGTACGTTGCCCCAGATTCACAATTTCTTCACGTCGTCTTCACAAAATCTCCGCCGTTCGGGTTGACAATCGGGGTATGCAAACCATTCTGGTCGTAGACGACGAGCCGCAAATCCTGCGCCTGGTGCGGGCCTATCTGGAGGAAGCCGGATTCCGCGTCGTCACCGCCTCCGACGGCGAGCAGGCGCTATACGTCGCGCGCCACGAACAACCTGACCTCATCGTTCTGGACATCCTGATGCCGAAAATGGACGGGCTGGAGTTCACCCGTCGCATCCGGCGGGAGCGAGATGTCCCCATCATCATGCTCACCGCCCGCGTGGAGGAGACGGACCGCATCGTGGGCCTGGAACTGGGCGCCGACGACTACATCACCAAGCCCTTCAGCCCCCGGGAACTGGTGGCCCGGGTCCGGGCGGTCCTTCGCCGCGTTCAGGGCCCCCCTGCGCCGCCCCCGGTCCTCCAGTTCGGCCCCATCTCCCTGGACCGCGCCACCCACACGGTGACCGTCTACGGGAAGCCGGTGGACCTCACGCCGACGGAGTTTAGCCTTCTGGAAACGATGATGCGCGCGCCAGGACAGGTCTTCCGCCGTTCTGACCTGCTGGAGGCCGTTCAGGGCGTGGCATTTGAAGGGTACGAGCGGACAGTGGACGCCCACATCAAGAACCTGCGGCGCAAGATAGAGCCGGACCCCGCCAACCCTCGCTTCATCCTGACCGTCTGGGGAGTGGGGTATCGGCTGAATCCTGAGATAGACGATGCGTAGTCTGTTCTGGAAGGGGATGCTGGCTTTTCTGGCCGTCGTCGTGGTCGCCATCGGCGGGGTGGCAACGCTGATGGGCTGGGCAACGGAGCAGGAATTTCGCCGCTATGCGCTGGCCCGGGGTGGGCTGTGGGAGCGGGTATCGGTCGCGCTGGCGGAGTACTACGCCGCCTATGGATCGTGGGACGGCCTGCAAGAGGCCCTGTCGGTCCTCCCGCGGGCCCGGATGATGCGCCCGGAGATGGGGCCCGCAGGCGGCCAGTGGGTGATGGATTTCCGGGTAGCGGACGCGTCGGGCCGAATTGTCGCAGATACGCGCGGGGAGCCGCGCGGGACCGCCACCCGCCGGGACCTGCAGGGCGGGATTCAGATACTGGTCAACGGGGAAGTGGTGGGGTACATCCTCCCGAATGCCGTCCCTCCGGTGCCTGCCCTGAGTGTAGAACAGCAGGCTTTCCTCTCCCGGGTCCGCACGGCGCTGCTGGCCGCTACCCTGGCTGCCCTCGCCGTTGCCCTGGTCGTGGGCGGCCTGCTCTTCCGCTCCATCATCCACCCGCTCCGGCAACTCACCGAGGCCAGCCAGGCCATCGCGCGCGGCGACCTCTCCGCCCGGGCACCCGTCCGCGGCGCCGATGAGGTCGCCCAACTGGCCCGCGCCTTCAACCGAATGGCAGAGAGTCTGGCCCGCGCCGAGGAAGCCCGCCGAAACCAGACCGCCGACCTGGCCCACGAACTGCGCACCCCCCTCACCGTCCTTCAGGGGACGTTGGAGGCGATGGTGGACGGCGTGTATCCCCCCAACCCGGAGAATCTGCTGGCCGCGCTGGCCCAGGTCCGTACCCTCTCCCGGCTGGTGGAAGACCTCCGCCTGCTCTCCCAGGCCGACGCCGGAGAATTGACCCTCCACAAGGCGCCGCTGGACCTGGGTGGATTTCTGGAGGAGGTGGTGGAAGCCCACCGGTCCGCCGCGCAGGAGCGCCGCATCTCCCTGATGCTGGAACGACCGGCAGCCATCCCGCTGGTCCTGGCGGACCGGGACCGGCTGGCCCAGGTGATGGGGAATCTGCTGAGCAACGCGCTCCGGCACACTCCGCCGGAGGGCTGCATCACGGTTCGGCTGACCGACCGGGGGCGGGATGTGGTCGTCGCCGTCACCGACAACGGGCCGGGAGTGCCCCCGGAGGACCTGCCGCATCTCTTTGAGCGCTTCTGGCGGCGGGACCCCTCCCGCCAGCGAGCGACGGGGGGCAGTGGCCTGGGCCTGAGCATCGCCCGCCACATCGTGGAGGCCCACGGCGGCCACATCTGGGCCGAACCGGCCCCCGGCGGCGGCCTGACCGTCGCTTTTACCCTGCCCACGGCAGCCATCGCATAGCAAGGAGGAGATGATGCCCAAACTCCGCCTGCAGAGTCTGCCCATAGACCGGACGGGGAGCGTGGTGGCTCTGGTCGGGGCCAACCTGCTCTTCAACGTCATCGCCAACGCCAGTTTCCGAATTTCCGCCCACAGTCCGGACTGGCGCCGATTCCTCCTCTGGCAGATCATCGGCAATCTATCCGGGTTCATCACCGTCCTGACGCTCACGGGCCTCCTGCGCCACATCCCCCTCTCGGTGGCGTTTCCCGTGACCACGGGGCTGGCGGTCATCGGCGTGCAGGTACTGGCCGCCGTCTGGCTTTTCGGGGAGACCGTCTCACCGGCCCAGTGGCTGGGCACGCTGCTGGTGGTGCTGGGCATCCTGCTCATCGGCGGTCGGTGATGCGGGCCCTGGTGCGGGCATTTGACCGCTTTCTCTGCCGGGCCACCGGGGTCTTTGAGTTCCGCAACGACCCAGAGTGCTTGCTCCGGCTGCAATGGGCGCGGGCGCCGCGCGACCTTTCGCTCTCCGACGGCACATTCGTGCACGCCGGCGCGCCCGTGCTGATGCTCCACCTATGGAACGAACACCTCCCCCGCCCCGCCGCGAACGGCCCGGACCTGCGCTGGGCCGCCAGGGTCCACCGGATGCTGACGCGCTCGCTGGAAGAGGTCGCCCACTGGATGGCGGCGCATCCCCATGGCGACCGGGTGGAAGCGGTTGGCGGGATCACCGTCCTGGCCCTCTCCGCCGACGGGCGCCCCACCCCGCTGATCCGGCATCTGGGATTTGACATCTTCCCCTACCGGCGAGCGCTGGGGCGGTTCGGGGAGTTCTGGGAGAACTTCTACACGTGGGCCATCATGTGGACGTTCAACCCGGTCAGTTTGCAGGGCCGTTCTCTCCTCCGCCTCCGGCGGGCGGAAATCTGGATGTCCCGGGACGCGTTCCTGCACCGATATGGGACTGGCCGGGGATAAGAACACCACGAAGACGCGAAGGCACAAAGAATTAACAATTAACAATTAACAATTAAAAAATTAACAATAAAACTTCGTGTCTTCGTGTCTTGGTGGTTACACTCACAGTGTGGGGTTGGCGCGATGGGCGAGCGAGAAGAAGCCACTTACCGTCCGACCATCAAGGAGTTGCCGACTGCGGAACGGCCCCGGGAGCGGCTGGCCCGGCTGGGTCCGGGGGCCCTCTCCACCGCTGAGTTGTTGGCGATTATCCTGCGCACCGGCGTGGGCGGCGAGAGCGTGCTGGACGTGGCGACGCGCCTGCTGGCCCGCTACGGGGGACTGGCGGGTCTGGCCCGGGCCAGTTTCTCCGAACTGGTGGCGGAGCGGGGGATGGGCGTCGCCAAGGCGGCCCAACTCCAGGCCGCGCTGGAACTGGGGCGGCGGATGACGCTGGCCGCGCCGGAAGAGCGCCCCGTCCTCTACACCCCCGCCGACGCCGCCGCGCTCCTGATGGCCGAAATCGGCCACCTGGAGCAGGAACATTTCTGCGTCCTCTTCCTGGACGCCCGCTACCGGGTCCTGGGCATCCAGACCCTCTACCGGGGGAACCTGACACTGACCCAGATTCGGGTGGGGGAAGTGTTCCGGGAGGCCATCCGGCGCAACTGCGCCAGCATCGTCGTCGCCCACAACCACCCCTCCGGCGACCCCACCCCCTCCCCCGACGACATCGCCGTCACCCGGCAACTGGTGGAGGCGGGCCGTCTGCTGGGGATTGAGGTGCTGGACCACCTGATCATCGGCCAGCAGCGGTGGCTCAGCATGCGGGACCGGCGGCTGGGGTTTGAGGCATAAAGGGGAGGGGTTTTGCGGCGGGCGGCTTCGCCGCCCGCCGCAAAACCCCTTCTTCAGGCACTGACTGAAGTCAGCCTCTTTGGGCCGCAGGCCTTTGGTCGGCCTTCGCCGACCTCACCCCACCCCCGGCGGCTTCGCCGCCACCCCCTCCCTGAAGTTTGGCCTTTTTCCGAGTGGGGGCGGGAAAATCTCCCAAACCCGCCTCCGGCGAGGCAAAAGAACAAAAAGAAAATATTTTTCGTTGCGGCGGCTTCGCCGCCGCAACGAAAAATAACCTTCTTTTTAGGGCTGCGGAGGCGGCCAGGGGCCCATGCAGAGGAGCCATGGGCAAAAAGCCAAAGTTGAGGGAGGGGGTTGGGGGAGGGGTGAGGTGTGCCCAAGGAGGACGGTTTCAATCGGCGTCAACCGTTACAATTTACCCTTCCAGAACATCGCGCCGGCCAGGGCGTAGCATCCGGCCGCGATGAGCAGCGTGGCCCGGATGCCCAGATGGATGGCCAGCGCGATGGAGAGCGCCGACCCCATCACCGACATCACCCCGTTGATCCCCCAGAGCCAGGGGACCACCCCGGGCCGCCGGGCCCCGGCCTGCCGGACGCCCATCGGGAAGGGCATGCCCATCAGGAAGGCCAGCGGGGCCAGGATGAGCACCGCCACCGCCAGACGGGCCGTCAGCGGCCACCCAACCGTCCTATCCAGCACCCACGGCACCACCAGCGCGTTCAGCCCGATCAGCACCACCAATCCCCACAGGGCCTGTACTGGGGCGGGGGCAAGCCCCGCCCCTACCGGTTGCCCCGTTTGTTGCCCCTGGCGCCGTCCCACCCAGAGGCTCCCCAACCCGCTGAAGAGCAGGAGTGCGAAAAGCCCCACCGCCAGGGAATAGACGGGCCGTCCCAGATAGACGGTCAGGCGCTGGATGGTGGGGATTTCCACCAGCATGAAGCCCACGCCCAGCGCGCCGAAGTAGGCCAGCATGCGAGCCGACGGCGCCGCCAGTCCACGCCGCCGCACGCCCCACCCCAACGGCAGGAGAACGAAGAGGACGCCCACCGCCGCCGTGATCCCCAGAATCGTCAGCAGAATCCCCGCCGACTCTATGCTGACCTGATAGACCCCGCTGGCCCGCAGGACCGGAGAGAACAGGTCCCCGAAACGGACCAGGTTGAAGAAGAACGGTCGGTCGTCGGTCGCCGGGGTGATGTCCAGCGGGTAACGGGCGATCCACGCCACCGGGTCGTCTGCGGCGAGGAACGCCCCCACCTCCTCGGTGACCGGCAGCCCCGGCGCGTAGAGGACGGTGTACCCCAGTTCCCGCGCTCGCTCCTCAATCGCCGCCACCTCCTCCGGAGTGAACGGGGTCCGTTTGAAGAGGACGGTGGCCAGCCCCTCCCGGGGGTTGCTGGCGACGAAGTGAGCGATGACGGCGATGTGCTGGCGCGGGTCGGCGACGCCGGCCCGGGCCCAGCCAGCCATTCCCGTGGAGACCAGGCGCAGCGTCTCCGCGGGCCGCCCCGGCAGGTACCAGCGAGAGACGGTCAGGATGCCCCGGTCGGTGAGGTGCTCGTAGTACGTCTGGAACGCCTCCACAGTGTAGAGGCTGTTCTCGGAGAGGGCGAAGGCTCCCGAGGCGCCCGCTGCCCAGGTGTCTATCAGCGCGGCCTGGATGACGTCGTAGCGGTGGGGGCTGCGGGCGATGTAGCCCCGCGCGTCCTCCACCACCACGGTCACGTCAGGGCGGTCGTAGAGGTGACCGGCGAAGTCGGCGAAGGGGCCGCGCACGGCCTCCACCACCGCCGGGTTGACCTCCACCGCGGTCACGTGGGGGGCGCCCGAGGCCAGGGCCGCCAGGACGTCCCGCCCGCCCCCCGGCCCGATGACCAGCGTCTCCGGCCGGTCCACCAGGTGGTACACGAACGAGGTCAGGTCGTAGCGCAGGAAGGAAACCCAGTAGAGGTCGCCGGTGAACTCCTGGATGGGCGTCCCGGCGGCGGCGTCAATCAGCAGGAGACGGTGCCCCAGCCCGCCCTGCTGAATGGTCCGCTGCCAGCCCACCTCGCTCACCGACCAGAAGAAGGGGTTGCGGTTGATCTCGTAGACGGTGACGCGGGAGTGGGCGTTCCACTTTTCGTAGGCGCGCGGGGCCTCCTCCCCGCCCGTCTTGCTGACGGAGATGGTCAACCAGCCGTAGCGGGCGTTCCCGGCGACCAGCGCGACCAGGAGCAGGGCGACGAGAATCCCCCCAACCCGCCCCATCCGTGCCCCATTCGTGCCCCATTCGTGCCCCATTCGTGCCCCATTCGTGCCATTCGTTTTATTCGTGGACAGTACCAGCCCGGCCAGTCCGGCGACCGCGCCGGCCGCCAGCACGGCTCCCGCCCCGCCCAGGGCCTCCAGCGCGGCGATGCTCGCCAGGCAGCCCAGCGCAGCGCCCGTCAGGTCCGCCCAGTAGAGGCGCCCCGCCTGCTCCGACCAGGCCGAGAGGGCCAGGGAGATGACGGCGCCGGAGAGGAAGAAGGGAACCGTCAGGTCCAGGTAGATCAGTGCCAGCCAGACCACCTGCTGCCAGGGCAACTCCGTCCGGTTCAGGTCGGGGCGGAAGGGGATTTGCAGGTAGAGGACAAAGGTGATGGGGACGGAGAGGGCCAGGGCCAGAGCCCCCCACCCCAGCCAGCGGCCCACCCGGTCGGGCCGGGCCAGGTGGGGGAAGAAGTAGAGCACCACCCCGGCGACGGCGCTCCCCGTCAGCGCCAGGGAGACCGCCAGAAAGGCGAAGTGGTACCACATGGTGACGGAGAAGACCCGGGTGATGGTCACCTCCAGGATGAGCGTGCTCATGCTGGTCAGGAAGATGCCGAGAAGGTGACGACGGTGTAGCATGGGACTCCTGGGAAGTGAAAAGTGAAACGTAAAACGTAAAAACGTGAGGGGGGAAGGATCAGGGGGGAGGGGCAGATGGGGAGCGGCGGGCCAGCCAGCGGCGCAGGAATTCCACCCGGAAGCGGCAGCGGCCGTCCTCCACTTCCAGCACCTCCCGCGCCTCCAGTGCCCGAACGGTGTCTCCGGTAACCCCTGGAACTTCCTGCCAGAGAATCCACCCCCTCCGACCCGGGCCGATAGGCCTGGGCCAGACGGATCAGCGCTGCTCGCTGTTCCTCCGTCAGCCAGTCCCAGACGGCGTCAAAGTACCAGGTCTCCCCCTCCCTCAGCAGTTGGTCCAAGGCCCGCTCCACCTCCTCCGGGCGGGCCGTGGGGTAGACCTCGTAGCCCTCCCGCCTCATCCGGTTGTTGACCTCCCGGATAACGGCGGAGCAGGCCAGTTGGAGGAGCATCGGCTGGCGGCCGGTGGCCATCAGCAGGCGCTGGATGGATTCCTCCGTGTACTGGAGCCGGAAGCCGTCCCAGGGGTCAGTGATAAGGCGGCGGGCCGCATCCTCTTCCAGGTAAGAGACCCGCACCGAACGGGCGACCCCCATCAGCGGCTCCCAGTAGCGGCCCATCCGCTCCTGGAGGGTGTGGTGACCGCTCAGGACCACCAGCAGTTCCGGACGGTGCTGCATCAGGTGCCGGAGGTACTCCAGAAAGCCCCGGCTCACTGCCCCCTCGTCCATCCGCTGCTCCAGTTTCTCAAACTCGTCCAGCATCAGGACGATGAACCGCTCTCCCCGAGCGGGTGCGATTCGGTCCAGAAACTCCTCCACCGATTCCCCCCCCGGGGAGAAACGCCCAGCGGTTTCCCTACCTCCCGCATCAGCGCCAGCCAGAGGTCCCGGTCGCTCCGGATGGGACGATGGGGATCGGAGAGCAGGCCCTGGAGGTCAGCCAGGACAGGGATGTACGAAGGGCCCAGCCGGACCCCGATATGCCTGAGGATGGAGGTCTTGCCCATCCGCCGCTGACCGTAGAGGACGACAGGGCCTTTCTGGAAGGGGTTCCGGAAGAGTTCCTCCAGGCGGCGGAAAATCTCATTCCGGCCGACGAACAGGCGGCCCGACTCTGGAGTGAGAGGAGAGCCACCGGGGGTACTCCAGATGGATGGCCATTTGGGGGCCGCAGGTGAGAACGGTGCACGCCGGGCCGGAGAGCCCCCAGATAAGCAAGGATGTAGCGGATAGAACCACCAATGCCAACGCGACAGGGTTCTGGAGAAACTCCCGCTACCGGAAGGGCTCCGGCGGTTTCTCCTCCAGCCGGACCGGGAGCGTGCCCGCGGGCTCCACCAGGACTTTTCTCGGTTCGCGGGGCGCGGCCATCCGTTCACCTCCAGAGGCGGTCTACCAGCCAGAAGATGATAGCGGCGACAAAACTCACCCCGGCCAGCCCCAGCAGGAGCGGGTGGAAGAAGACGACCTGAACGACCACGAGGAGCAGCCAGCGCCATCGCCACCATTCCGGCTGTGTCCCAGGCGGAGGGGCGCGTCGGGGCAGGCGTCAGCGAGGGTGGTGGCTGAGGCGGAGGGGGCCCCTTCTCCCACTCCAGGGCTTTCTCGTAGTTCTCCAGCGCGGTCTTCTGGGGACAGCCAGCCCGCTTCGCCTCCCACAGGCAGGTGCCCAGGAGTTGGAGGTGATAGGGGTGGTTGGGCTCCCGGACGTTCTTCAGAACCCAGTCCGCGTCTTCCCGGCTCAACCCTCTGGATTCCAGCAACATTCGCGCCTCGTCCGGCGGGAACAGGCCCAACTCAAGGGTACGGAAAATGTTGAAGAAACGGGAGACGTCGGCACCGCTGGGAATGGACAACTCCCGCAAAGGACGAAGCGTGGAGATGACCAGGGCCAGTTTGCCCGTCTGCGTGAGGCTGCGCAGGTAATCGTAGAAGTCTGCAGTGAACTCAGGCCGGGAGAGAACTTCGCCGAACTCGTCCAGGCAGAGCACTACGGGGGCTGGGGCCTGCTCCAGCACCTCCCGAATGTTTGAGTCAGGGGCCTCTAACTTCCTGGCCAGCGTCTTCCAGAATTCCTCCGGCGAAAAAATGCCTTGCAGGTCCAGGTACACCCAGTGATAATTGTATTGCTTGTATCGCTGCGGTCCCTCCTCCTCGCACAACTGGCGCAGGAGGGAGGTCTTGCCAATCCGTTCAGGGCCGTAGAGGGCAACGCAGGTCGGTGGGGTCGTTCCCAGCCAGCGCAGGAGCGTGTCCAGTTCGTCTCTGCGGTCCGCAAAATTCTTGCCCGTGACCGGACCACTGTGGTAGAATGGGTTAACCTCCATTTGTGCCTCCCGGCAAAGTTCCTCTAAAATCCTCTGTCTTTGTGGTTGTCCAGGATGAGGCCACGAAAGACGCGAATTTTCACCCGATCCGGTAAAAACTTCGTGTCCTTTGTGTCCTTCGTGGTTTTTCAACTATCCGCGGTCCCTCCCCGAGGCCCACGCCAGCACCTCCTCTGCGCTCCGGGTGTTGAGGATGTGGGCCGGGGAGGCCCAGCCCCGGCGGGCCATGGCCACGCCGAAGTGCAGCAGGCCGAAGTCCTCCGGGTCGTGGGAGTCCGAACTGATGGCCAGAAGGACCCCCAACTCTATCGCCCGGCGAATCCCCACGTCGTTCAGGTCCAGCCGCCAGGGGTGGGCGTTGATCTCCACCGCCTTGCCGGTCTCCGCAGCGGCCCGCAGAACGGCCTCCATATCTACGTCCGCCCCCTCCCGCTGGCCCAGCAGGCGCCCCGTGGGATGGGCCAGGATGTCCACGTGGGGATGACGGAGCGCGGCGATGGCGCGGGAGGTGAACTGCTCCCGGGGCTGCCGCAGGCCGCTGTGGACCGCTGCCACCACGATATCCAGTTCTGCCAGCACCTCGTCGGGCAGGTCCAGAGAGCCGTCGGCCCGAACCTCCACCTCCACCCCGGTCAGGACGCGGAACGTGCCACCCATGCGGCGGTTGACCTCCTCCACCTCCGCGCGCTGGCGGCGGAGTTCCTCCGGCCCGGCGCCGTGGGCCACCCCCAGCCCCCGGGAGTGGTCGGAGACGACGGCGTACTTCAGCCCGGCCGCGCGCGCCGCCTGGGCCATCTCCCAGAGGGACGCGCGGCCGTCGGAGAGAGTGGTGTGGAACTGAAAGTCGCCCTGGAGGTCCGCAAGTTCCAGAAGGTCCGGAAGGCGGCCCGCCAGCGCCGCCTCTACCTCCCCCCGGTCCTCCCGCAGTTCCGGCGGGATGAGGGGCAGGCCCAGCGCGGCGTACACCTCCTCCTCGGTGGCGCAGAGGATTTCCGTGCCGTCTTCCCGCTTGATGGCGTACTCGCTGAGAGAGAGGCCCCGGTCCTGGGCCAAGCCCCGCAGGCGGATGTTGTGGGCCTGGCTGCCGGTGAAGTACTGCAGCGCCGTCCCCCAGCGGGCCGGGGGGAGCACCCGCAGGTCGGCCTGATAGCCGTCGTGGGTGCGGATGGAGGTCTTGGTGGTGCCGCTGAGGAGGACCTCCGCCACCTGGGGGAGGGAGCGGAAGCGGGCCATCACCGGCTCCGGGTCCTCCGCCGCCACCAGCAGGTCCAAGTCGCCCACCGTCTCCCGCATGCGGCGGAGGCTCCCCGCCGGGGCGGCCTGGACGACGCCGGGGAGTTCCCGCAGGGGCTCCAAGAGCGCGCGGGCCAGTTCCCAGGCCGTCCCCAGGGGAATCCGCCCGCTGCGCCGCTTGAGCGCCTCAATCCCGGCCAGCACCTTCTCCTCGGAGCGGACCCCCATGCCGGGGAGGGAGCGCAATTTGCCCGCGCGGGCCGCCTCCTCCAGTTCCGCGATGGACGTGATGCCCAGTTCCTTCCAGAAGAGGGCCGCCTTGCGGGGGCCGACGTCCGGCACCTGGAGCATCTCCACCACCCCGTCCGGCACCTGCGCGCGCAGTTTCTCGTAGGCCTCCAGGTGGCCCGTCCGCATCAGTTCGTCTATCTTCTCCGCCAGCGTCTTGCCGATGCCGGGGATGGAGTCCAGTTCGCCAGCGCGCCAGATTTCCTCCAGCGGACGGCTCAGCGCGGCGATGTTCTCCGCGGCGCGCCGGTACGCCATAACCCGGTGGGGGTTCTCCCCCTGAATGTCCAGAATGTCCGCCATACGGGCGAAAATGGCCGCAATCTGACGATTGTCCATTTCCACCTCCAGAACAGGACAAACCACCAAGACACAAAGACACGAAGGATTATCAGTTTTAATTGTTAATTTTTTAATTGTTAATTTTTTAATTGTTAATTTCTTTGTGTCCTTCGTGGTTTTTTTCTCTTACGGCCCCACTTCTATCCGGACGATGAGGATGCTATGGGCCTCCACGCTGGCCTGACCGGGGTCCAGGACGGGCAACCGGTTCCCCGGCTGGCCCACGGGGTACATCCCCGTCCGCACCTGATACGTCCCGGCAGGAGCATCCGCTGGCAGCGAGACCTGATGGGGGTCCCAGAGCGGCATTTGGGGCACCCACGTGTCGGTGGGGCGGGTGCCCCGCAGCGGCTCCACGTCCTCCTGGGCGATCAGCCGTCCGTCCGGACCGATGAGGTGGACGAAGACAACGTAGCGGGTGGAAATGGTCGTCAGCGGGCGCCAGCGCAGGGAGATGGCGAATACCTCCCCCGGGCGGACGCGGGCCTGAAGGACCTCCGCGCTCTCCAGGACGACCAGGTTGCCCAGATTGGCCCCGATGGGGATGGGGACGGAGGTCCCGCCGCTGACGGTGAGGGTGATGACCCCGCCGACCGGGATTTCGGTCTCTGGGGGCGGCTCCTGGGCCAGGACGGTGCTGATGGGCTGGGTGCTCCAGACCACCTGCTCGGTCACCTGCAGGCCGGCCTGCTCCAGCGCCGTGCGGGCCAGGTCGGAGCGGACGTTGACCAGCGCCGGAACCTTCACCGTCCCCGGTCTGCCTGCGATGAACAGCCGCACCTCCGACCCGGCAGGGACCCGCTGACCCGCTGGCGGCTCCTGCCGGATGACCGTCCCCTCCGGCGCCGCCGCGCCCTTCTGCTCCTCCAGCGTGAAGCGCAGGCCCGCCGCCTCCAGGATGCTCCGTGCCTCCTCCCACTTCAGCCCCTGGACGTTGGGGACGGGGACCAGCGCCACCGTCGCGGTGGGGGTCTGCAGCGCGGGCGGGGTGGCCCGCTCGGAGCGGGTCCAGGCCTGGTAGACCAGCGCCCAGAGGGGGATCAGGCCGATGACGGCGATCGTTGCCACTGCGCCCAGGAACCAGGTCAACCAGTCCCGGCCTGCCCGTTCTTCGGCCTCCACCGGTTGGGGCATGGGCTCCGGCGGGGGAGGAGCGACGGGCCAGGGCGGGGGGGTCGCCTCTGCCCGACCGGGAGCCGATGGAGGAGTCGGCGGGGGGAAAAAGGCTGCATGGATGCCCGTCGCCTGGGCCATCCGGGTCCGGTATTCCTGCAGCACCATGGCCAGTTGCTCCGCGGTGCGGTAGCGGGCCGCGGGCTCCTTCGCCAGCAGTTTGCGGACGATCCACTCCAGTTGCGGCGGGACCTGAGGGTTATAGAGGGAGAGGGGCTGAGGCTCCTCCCGCAGGTGCATCAGGGCCAGAGCGGTGGGCTTCTCCGCCCGGAACGGGGGGACGCCCGCCAGCATCTCGTAGAGCACCACGCCGATGCTGTAGACGTCGGAGGCCGGGACCGGGCGCTCCCCGGCGGCCTGTTCAGGGGAGAAGTACGTGGGACTCCCCCATACCACCTCCGGGTCGGTGAGGCCGGATTCGGAGAGGGCGCGCGCGATGCCGAAATCGGTCACCTTGACCACGCCCTCCGCCGTGACCAGGATGTTCTGCGGCTTGATGTCGCAGTGGATGATACCCATCCGGTGGGCATGCCCCACCCCGGCGGCAATCTGGTACGCGATGTCCACCGCCTGCTCCACGCTGAGCCGGCCCACCCTTCGGATAAGGGACTTCAAGTCCTCTCCCTCCACGTACTCCATCACGATGTAGTGCAAATTCCCGTCCTGTCCCACGTCGTAGACGGTGACCACGTTGGGGTGGTCCAGGCGGGCCGCCGCGCGCGCCTCCCGCTGGAAGCGGGCCAGGAAGGCGGGGTCCGAGGCGTAGGCCTCGCGCAGGATTTTGACCGCAACGGGGCGGTGGAGTACTGTATCCACTCCCTTATAGACCATCGCCATCCCGCCGGAGCCCAGCAGTTCCAACAGCCGATACCGTCCGTTCAGCAATGTCCCTTCCATAACCTGTCCGCCTGAAAAGAGAGGAGAGGAGGGTTTTTGTGGCGGCGACCTTCAGCCGCCGCAAAAACCCGTTGGCTCATGTCCAAATCACGTGTGCTGGGGCCAGCGTTTGCCCCCTACTCCCCCTTTCCCCCTCTGCTCGCGCCCGCACCAGTTTTGAACATGAGCCCAACCTGTTCAGATTCTATTTTACCCTACTCCTGATAAGAGGCAAATCCTGAGGCTGAGGTGTGGCAATTTTAACGTCCCCTAAAAGGGCCAACCGATTTCCCCAACAGCAACACTCTGCAGGAGGATTGCCGAACCATCCCAAGCCTGGTTTTGGCAAAAGGACAAAGAGAATGTATAATGAGAAACAGTGACCCGTTGGCGACCATCTGTTACTTACCCCTGTGTTGAGTCCTTTAAAATCGTACCGGGCCCAAGTCTCAAAAAATCGTACCCTTTCAGAGAGTCGTTCCAGGCAACTTTTGGCCCTCGCCCCTCCCCCTGCCCCCAAGTTCATCACAACTTCTGAATCATTCGTGCCCCTCTCCCGCTCGCCTGCGGCGGCGGACGAGGGGAGAGGGTGGGAAGAGGGGTTTTGCGGCGGGCGGCGAAGCCGCCCGCCGCAAAACCCCTTCCTTATCCCCCCTCCCCTGGCCACAAGGCCAAGGGAAGGGGGGATCAAGGGGGATGAGGGGTTAATAAAAGCCGGTGAGCGCAGAAAGTGTCAGCCGTTACGGCACTCTGGAGGTACGGTTTTTCAGGACTTCGGGCTTCTGCCCCCGATACGATTTTAAAAGACTTGACACCGTCATTGCGTTTGTTCACTTCTGCGACCGAGGGGTAGATAGAGGTATGAAAACCGTCGTCGCCGCTGCACTGGGAGAGTGTGTCCACGTCGCCGGAATCATGAACTTCCTGCGCCTGGCTGAGGCCGCAGGCTGGCGGACCGTCTTTCTGGGCCCGGCGGTGCCGATAGACCGGGTGCTGGAAGTCGCCCGGAGCGAAGGGGCCGACCTGGTCGGCGTCTCCTACCGGCTGACGCCGGAGACCGGCGAGCGGCTCCTGGCCCAGTTCGCCGAGACCGCCGACGACCTGCGCAGCGCCGGGGTCCGCTTCGCCTTCGGCGGCACGCCCCCCGTCGCCGAGCGGGCCCGCGCGCTGGGCTTTTTTGAACGGGTCTTCATCGGCGGCGAGCCGGAGACGGAAGTCCTGGCCTACCTGAAGGGCCAGCCCGCCGAGGGCCGCACCGAGACCGACTTCCCCCAGACCACCGTGGAGCGCATCCGCTGGAAGGCCCCCTACCCCATCCTCCGCCACCACTTCGGCCTGCCCACAATGGAGGCCACGCGGGAGGGCGTCGCCCGCATCGCCAAGGCCGGCGTCCTGGACGTCATCTCCCTGGGCATAGACCAGGACGCGCAGGAGAACTTCTTCCACCCCGAACGGCAGGACCCCCGCCGCCGGGGTGCGGGCGGCGTCCCCGTCCGCACCCCCGACGACTACCGGGCCCTCTATCAGGCCAGCCGCCGGGGCAACTACCCCCTCATGCGTACCTACTCCGGCACCGACGACTTCATCCGGCTGGCCGAAATGTACGTGGAGACCATCCGCATCGCCTGGTGCGCCATCCCCCTCTTCTGGTTCAATCGCATGGACGGGCGCGGCCCTTGGGACCTGGAGAATTCCATCCGGGAGCACCAGCGGGTCATGGTCTGGTACGGTCAGCGGAACATCCCCGTGGAACTGAACGAGCCCCACCACTGGGGGATGCGGGACGCGCCGGACGTGGTCTTCGTCGTCTCGGCCTACCTCTCCGCCTACAACGCCCGCGCCTTCGGCGTCCGGGATTACATCGCCCAACTGATGTTCAATAGTCCCCCCACCCTCTCCGACCGGATGGACCTGGCGAAGATGCTGGCCATTCTGGACCTGATCGCGCCGCTGGCAGGGCCCGATTTCCGCATCTGGCGGCAGACCCGGACCGGCCTGCTCAGTTACCCCCTGGACCCTGACGCCGCACGCGCCCATCTGGCGACGACGGTTTACCTGCAGATGGCGCTGCGGCCCCACATCGTCCACGTCGTCGGGCACACGGAGGCCCACCACGCCGCCACCGCCGACGACGTCATAGAGGCCTGCCATCTGGCCCGGCGGGCCATAGAGAACGCGCTGCGGGGCCAGCCCGACATGACCGCCGACCCCGCCGTCCAGGAGCGGAAGGAGGAACTCATTCACGAGGCTCAGGTCACGCTGGAGGCCATCCGCGCGCTGGCCGGGCCCGACGTCTCCGACCCGCTGACCGACCCCGCCACCCTGGCCCGCGCGGTGACAGCGGGGATTCTGGACGCCCCCCACCTGCGCAACAACCCCTACGCGCGCGGCCAGATGGTCACCCGGTTAGATGAGCGCGGGGCCTGCGTGGCCGTAGACCCCGTCAGTGGCCGCCCGCTCAGCGAAGAGGAGCGCCTGGCCCGCCTGGAAAAAGGAGAAAGAGGATGATGAGAGACAAAGCGCACTACACGGTCGTCGGCGCCGGGCACGGCGGGAAGGCCATGGCCGCGCACCTGGCCCTGATGGGCTTCCCCGTCACCCTCTACAACCGGACAGCCGAGAACATTGCCGCCATCCGGTCCCGGGGTGGAATTGAACTGGAGAGTTACGACGGCGGCCCTCGGGGCTTTGCCCGCCTGGCCAACGCCACCGCAGATATGGACGAAGCGCTGGCGGAGGCGGACATCGTGATGGTCGTCGTCCCCTCCACCGCCCACGCCGACATTGCCCGGGCCGCCGCCCCCCACCTGCGGGACGGGCAGATCGTCGTCCTCAACCCGGGCCGGACCGGCGGCGCGCTGGAGTTCACCAAAGTCCTGCGGGAGAGCGGCTGCGCCGCCGACGTCACCGTCGCCGAGGCGGAGACGCTCATCTACGCCAGCCGGTCCGACGGCCCCGCCCAGGCCCGCATCTTCAGCATCAAGGAGGCTGTCCCCCTGGCCGCCCTCCCCGCCACCCGCACCCGGCGGGTCCTGGAGGCGCTGGCCCCGGCCTACCCCCAGTTCATTGACGGCATCAGCGTCCTGCACACCGGCCTGAACAATATGGGCGCCATCTTCCACCCCGCGCTGACCATCCTCAACGCCGGGCGCATTGAGGCCACTGGCGGCGACTTTCAGTTCTACATAGAGGGCGTCACCCCGTCGGTGGCGCGGGTGCTGGAAGTGTTGGACCGGGAGCGGGTAACGGTGGCGGCCGCGCTGGGCATCCGGGCCCGCACCGCGTTGGAGTGGCTGAAGATGGCCTACGACGCCACCGGCGCCGACCTCCACGAGGCCATCCACAACCAGCCCGGCTACTACGGCATCAAAGCGCCCCCCACCCTGAACCACCGGTACATTACCGAAGACGTGCCCGCGAGTTTGGTGCCCATCGCGGCGCTGGGGGAGCGGTACGGCGTCTCCGTGCGGGGGATGGATAGCATCATCCGTCTGGCATGCATTGTCCACCGCACCGACTACTGGCGGCGCGGCCGCACTCTGGAGCGGATGGGCATTGAGGGGATGAGCGTGAGCGAAATCACCCGATACGTGATGGAAGGCGTGTTCTCATGACGATTTTGATCGGCACCAGCGGCTTCAGTTACGACGACTGGGTGGGCCCGGTCTATCCGCCGGACCTGCCCAAATCGGAATGGTTGCGGTACTACGCGCGGGAATTCCCCACCTGCGAACTGGATTTCACGTTTTACCGCATCCCCGACCCCCATACCCTGGCCCGCATGGCCGATAAGGTCCCCCCGGGCTTCCTGTTCTCCGTGAAGGCCTTCCAGGGCATCACCCACGAACGGGAGAATCCGGAGCCGCTCATCCACCAGTTTGTGGACGCGCTGAACCCGCTGCGGGAGGCGGAGAAGTTCGCCTGCGTCCTGGTCCAGTTCCCCTACGCCTTCCACGCCACGGAGGAGAACCGGGCCTACCTGCGCCGTCTGCGGGAGAGTTTCGGCGACCTGCCCGTGGTGGTGGAATTCCGCAGCCGGGATTGGATCACCCGCCGCACCTTTGACGAGTTGCGGGCGCTGAATCTGGGTTTCTGCTGTGTGGACCAGCCCCGGCTGCGGGGACTGGTCCCGCCCGTTGCCGTCACGACAGGCCCTGTGGCCTACGTCCGTTTCCACGGCCGCAACGCGGCCAAATGGTGGGAGCACAAGGAGGCCTGGGAGCGGTACGATTACACCTACACCGACGAGGAACTGGCGGAGTGGGTGCCGAAAATCCGTCAATTGGACGCCGAGGCCCCGCTGACGCTGGTCTACATGAACAACCACTGGCGCGGGCAGGCGGTGGGAACAGCGCGCCAGTTGCGCCGATTGCTGGGATAGGGTAGAATTGTCAACAGCGCGAGGATTCGTGAAGGGTGAAAGGGGATGGCTCATTTTTCGGCGGCCTGCGCCAAGCCCGGTGAGATGTGGCCTTCACCCCACCCTTTCCCCTCCCCCCTCCCGCTCGCCTTCGGCGGTGGGAGAGAGGAGGGGAAAATAGGGATTTTGCGGCGGGCGGCTCTACCGCCCGCTGCAAAATACCCTCTCCTTGTGAACCACCCCGCTGAAAGCCGCTCCCAATCTCCGATCCCATATATCTCATGAGGTAGATGCTTGATGGGGAAAACTGTATCTGTCAAATGGCTGGAGAAACTCCAGTTCGTAGGAGTGGACGCTACAAAGCACTCCGTGGTCATGTCCGCCCCCGATGAGGAAAACGGCATCGGCATGAGCCCCAGCCAGTTGCTCCTGGTGGCGCTGGGCGGCTGCACCGCCTACGATGTCGTCAACATCCTCACCAAAAAACGCCAGCGGCTGACCGGCCTGGAAATCGCCGTGACCGGCGAGCAGAACCCCGACCCGCCCTGGGCCTACACCCACATCCATCTCCATTACCGCCTGCGCGGCCGGGGCCTGAACGAGCAGGCCGTGCGGGATGCCATTGAACTCTCCAAGAACAAATACTGCTCCGTCGGCGCGACGCTCTCCGCCGCCGCCCAAATCACCTACGACTACACTATTGAGGAGGACACATGAGCCTGCACATCGTTGCCGAACTGATGGCCATTTCGGCCCGGACAGCCCCCAAGGCCGTGGGACAAGACTTCCTCGCCATCAAAATCGTGGAGGGCGAGGAACTGCGCCGCCTGGGCGAGGAGATGATCGCCTACGGCGAGCGCGTCGGGAAGAAGAATTTTGACCGGGACGGGAAGAACGTCCTCAACTCCGAGGTTGTGGTGCTCATCGGCCTGAAGAACGCCCGGGTGGTGGGTCTGAACTGCGCCGCCTGCGGCAGTCCGACCTGCATAGAACCCAACACGGTAGAGGGGGAATTTAGCGGCCCCCAGTGCGCGATGCGGCTGCTGGACATGGGCATCGCCATCGGCTCGGCCGTCAAGACCGCCAGCCTGCTCAACGTGGATAACCGGGTGATGTACCGGGTCGGCGCCGTGGCCCGCCAGATGGGCCTGATAGACGCCAACGTGGTCATGGGCATCCCCCTCTCCGCCACCGGCAAGTCCATCTACTTTGACCGCTGAGGACGGACGACCGACCACGGACGACGGACGACCGTGGTCTGTAGTCCGTGGTCAAACAAGGAGGGAACCCTTGTATCGCGCTCATTCATTGGTGAAGGGGATTCCATTCCTGCTGATCGGGGTGTCGGTCCTGGTGGTGGCGCTGGCCTTCCTCTGGCCCGCGCCGACCGAGTTCCCGATGGACGATACCTACATCCATTTCGTCTACGCGCGCAACCTGGCCGAACACGGCAAACTGATGTTCAACTTCCCGGACGAGAAGGGGGTGGGGACATCCAGCCCCCTCTGGGTGCTCCTGCTGGCAGGCGGATACAAAGCGGGCGTCCCCCTGCACGTCCTGGCGAAAGCCCTGGGCATCGGCGCCCTCATCATTGTGGGCGCGGCCCTCTACCTGCTCCTGCGCCCCATCTGGGGAGTCATTGCCTCATTGGGCACCGCCCTGGCCGTGGTGCTTTCCGGCCCCATGCTCTGGTTCTCCCTCAGCGGGATGGAGACCACTTTCTTCCTGGCCCTGGGGTTGTTGGCCCTCCTGGCCTACCGGGCCGGGCGCTGGTTATGGATGGGCCTCCTGCTGGGCCTTCTCACCCTGGCCCGCCCGGAAGGACTGGCGCTGGCCCTGGCCATTGGGTTGGCGGAAATCGCCCGCCAGAAACGGATTCCCCGCCACCTGATCTGGGCCGGCCTCCTCTGCGGGCTGGTCGCCGCCCCCTGGTTCCTCTACCTGTACCTCCGCACCGGTCACATCCTCCCCACCAGCGGCCTGAGCAAGCACGTGACCATCACGATGGGTATCCGTCTGGTGGCCGCTCAGAACCCCGTTCTGGATGCGGTCACCCGGTTCGCCCCGCTGACCTATACCGGCCTGTGGGGCGTCTATCTGGTGGAGTTTGTCCTGGGCGGGATGACCCTTCCTCCGCCTCGCCTGCCAGTGGGGGCCGCCTTCGGCGCCTCCCACTACACCCTCTCCCTCTGGGCCGTACTCGGCCTGATGGGGATGGTCGGGCCGCTGCTCTGGGCCGCCCGGCGCGCATGGGCGGTCCGCCGCTGGCCGCGCCTCCTGCAGGACCCGGCCCGGCGCCCCTGGGTCGTCTTCCTTATCTGGCTGGTCTTCCACAACCTCTGTTATATGGCCTTCCTGCCCACGCCGGGGACCGCCAGCCGCTACGGCGCCATCAACCACATCGCTCTCTGGCTGGGGCTGGCCGCCGGACTCCGGGCCTTCGCCCATCAGCCTCGCCTGCAGCGGGTCTGGATGGCCGGACTGGCGCTGCTGCTGGTCGCCGACGGCATCTACTGGAACTCCGTCTACGATGCGAATCTGGAGCATATGCAGAATGTGCGCATCGCCGCCGCCCGCTTCATCCGGGACCGGGTTCCGCCGGAGGAATTGTGCGCGGCGTTTGACATCGGCGCCGTCCGCTTCTACGGCGAACGGCCCATCATAGACCTCTACGGACTGGTGGACCCGGAAGTAGGCGACTGGTTCTACCGGGGCGAGATGGACCGGTATCTGATGGCGAAGAACGTCCGCTGCCTGGTCCTTCCCGACCGTCCCGGCACCACCGAAGACGGATGGTTTGACCTGGGCACGATGCTGGAACTGACCACCAGCCCCCTTTTCACCCCCTATCAACTGGCTCTCTTTGAGATTCGCCCGGACCGGTGGTTACAGGGGTATCTGCCCACGATGAATTACCAGTCGGCAGTGACAGTGTACCGCCTCCTGCCAATGCAGTCACAACATCCTCCCGGAGATTCCTGATGCGCATTGCGCTCCTGACCGACGCCTACTGGCCGGGTGTAAACGGCATCATCCGCTTCGTCTCCCTGCACAAGCGCATCCTGGAGGAGATGGGGCATCAGGTCTTCGTGTTCACGGGAGGACCGCCAGCCCCGCAGGACGAGCCGGGAGTAGTCCGCTCTTTCGGGTTCCCTCACCCCGACCCCGGCTATCGGGTGACTTTGGACTACTCCCGCAGGGCCGTCGCACTGTTGCAGACGATGGACGTCCTGCATGCCAACCAGCCGGCCATGAGCGGCCTGCTGGCCTTGCGGTACGGTCACCGGTTCGGCATTCCCGTCGTCCTCACCCTCCACAGCCGCTATGATATGCTGATCAACAGCCGCCTGCGGATGCCGATGACCGCCGTTCGCCCCCTGTTAGGTGCCTACCTGCAATGGCTCCTTCCCCGTTGCGACCTGGTGACCGCACCGACGCCGGAGGTCACGAAAGTGCTGAAGGATATAGGGGTCCGGGCCTGTGTGGAAATCATCCCCTGCGGCGTGGAGCGAAATCGCTCATCTCACCGCAATGTGACCCGGGCCGAACTGGGCATCCCCGCTACGGCGCCGCTGGCGGCGTTTGTCGGACGGGTGGTCGCCGAAAAGAACATCCGCTTCCTCCTGGAAGTCCTCTCAGCCCCGGAACTGAGCGACGCCTATCTTCTGATCATTGGGGATGGCTCCGAACGATTGGCATTGGAGGAAGCCGCAGAGCGGCTGGGATTGAACGGCAGGGTCCGGTTCATCGGACAGGTTGCCCCGGCAGAGGTACCGGCCTACGTTGCGCTGGCCGATTTCTGCGTCACCGCGTCCAAAATAGAGATGTTGCCCACGGCGATTCTGGAGGCATTGGGGGCTGGATTGCCGGTGCTGGGGCTGGACGTGCCCTGGATTCGGGCTGTCATCCGCTCCGGAGAGAACGGCCTGCTGACCCCGCCGGACGACGCGGCAGCGATGGCGCGGGCCTGGGCCCGGCTGGCGCATGACCAAGAACTGCGGAATCGTCTGGCGGAGGGGGCCCGCCGCACCGGCGAGCAATATGATGCCCGCCAGGCGACGGCCCGTCTGGTAGCCCACTACGAACGGCTGGCAACAGCCAGAACATAAAACCACGAAGGACACGAAGGACACGAAGATTCCTTATGCGCCTTGCGCGCACCTTTCGTGCCCTTTCGTGCCTTTCGTGTGCCTTTCGTGTACCTTTCGTGCCTTTCGTGTGCCTTTCGTGCCTTTCGTGTACCTTTCGTGCCTTTCGTGCCTTTCGTGCCTTTCGTGTGCCTTTCGTGTACCTTTCGTGCCTTTCGTGTACCTTTCGTGCCCTTCGTGTCATTTCGTGCCTGGTAAACCATGAGTCGCCAACGGATGGGGCTGGGCCACCGGGGGGAGGAACTGGCCGCGCAGGAACTCCAGCGCCGGGGCTACGAGATTGTGGAGCGAAACTGGCGCTGCGAGGTGGGAGAGGCGGATATTGTCGCCCGGCGCGGGCCCATTTGGGCCTTTGTGGAGGTCCGCACCCGCCGGGGGGAGGCCTACGGCTCGCCGGAGGAGTCCATCACCCCCAAGAAGCAGGCGCGCATGCGAGCCGTGGCCGAGCGGTATATGGCCGAACACGGCCTCCATGAAGCGGACGGACAACTGCTGATGGTGGCCGTGGAGATGGACCGGGCCGGCCGCCTGCGGCGGGTGGAAGTGCTGGAAGTGGAGTGAGTCCCCTACCGGAAACGGTAACTATTCAGACGCTGACTGAAGTCAGCCTTTTGGGCCGCAGGCCTTCAGTCGGCCTTCGCCGACCTCAGAGTGTCGGCGGAGGCCGACACCCGGCACAAAGTGCCCAGGAAGGACGATTTCAATCGGCGTGACTCGTTACCGGAAACGAATCCCGTCCGGCAGGCTCTCTATCAGCGTCCGCGCTGGCACGAAGACATCCCGCAGCCGCTGGACCGCCGGGTCCAGTCCTGAGGGTCCTAACTGAATAGCCACCGGAATGTCCATCTGGATGGGCACCGTCTGGCTCACAGGGACGGTCATCTGCACCGGGATGGTCTTCTGCACCGGCACCACCATGTTCAGCCGAACCGGCAGGGGAGTGCCCGCGGGCAGGACGACCGTCGTCCGCACCGGGACATTGTTGAGGTAGACGGTGGTATTAGGGATGGCTGTGTCCCGGAGTAGAACGACCACCGTGTCCTGGTTGATGGGGAGGTCAAAATCCAGCGCCAGAGGCTGATCCAGGGGCAGGTCAAATTGAATGGGGATGGATTGGTCCACCGGCACCGTCGTATGGATGGTCGTCTCCCCCAGGCCCAGAAACGCCCGGTCCAGGTTGTAGAGGAGAGGTTCCAGCAGGTGGTTCTTCAGTTGCAGGAGCGGGCTAACGGCCAGAATCAGGACCAGGACAAGGACCAGGTTGACAATGAAGGAGAAGATGATGGCGACGTTGGCAAAGGCCCGCCAGAATCGTTGACAGCGCTCTTTCATCGCATCCTCCCGTCGTAGACTTTTGCAACTTCGTCTATTGTATAAAATTTTCCCCAAAATGCAAGACCTCTTGCGAATCTTCCCGCAGAATCGGGTGTTGTAATATGCGGATGAACACAGGCACCATCGCTGTCATTGCCCTATCGGTCTTTCTTTTCCTGTGGTACATCGGCGGTCATCTATACAACCGCCAGCGCGGCCGCCGTCTCTTCCGCTGGCTGGAGGAGGGCCTGAAGGTCCTGGGAGAGGAGTACCAGTGGGGCTGGCTGGGCTCCCCGGCCTCCGGCGCACGCATCCTGATCCCCCAGGCCCATCCCCCCTTTCGCCGGATAGAAATCACCCTCCTGCTGGAAAACCGCGAAATCCCCGTCCTCTGGCTGGCTGACCTCTTGCAGAAGAAACGGGATGCGGTTATAATAAAAGCGACTCTCCGATCCCCGGAGAGCAGGGGGATTCAAGTGGGACCACCGAACGAACTCCGAAGCACTGCTATCCTGTCCTGGAAACGGGAAACAGGCCCGCATGGTCTGATGGTGGCCTGCCAGGGCACCGGTGCTTCCTCCCAACTGGCGAAACTGGCCCCCTGGCTGACCCGCTATGGCCCCCACCTGCGCCGCTTCGTCCTGCAACGCGAAGACCCCCATCTGGCCGTGTGGATGAATCTGACAGAACTCGTGCCGGAAATCCCCTCGGCGGTCCTCTTCACCGACCTCCAGGCCGTCCTGGAGATCAGAAAGGGCGAAAAATGATCTCCGAAGAAATCGTAACTCAAACCTGGCAGCGCATTGCCCGGAGTACCCCTCAGGAGGCGCAGCGCTATGTGCGCCAGATGTCGCAGGAACAGCCCGCGGTCCTGGCCTATCTGCTGACGATGGACGGCGACCCCTTCAACCGGAACGAAATGGGCTCCATCATCTTCATCGCCCTGGTCGTCTGGCAAATTATGAAGCAGAGCGCTCAGGACCTGCGGTCGGTTCCCATTGAGGCGATAGAGCAGGCAGATGAGGCCAACTTCTCGTTCCTGGAACAACTTCTAACAGCGGGGGAGATGGACTTTGAGACCGCCGTTGTGCGAATGATCGCGGAGTACCCGGAGCCAGAAGTGTTGCGGTACATCGTTGAGGCACTGACGGAAGAGGACGAAGAAGAACCCTTCCGGGACGAATACCGGGGGCTGGCGTTTGTCAATTTGAAGACGGTGCTGGACGCCTTCATCGCCAGTCCGGCCCGGGCTGTGTCATAATCCTGCAGCGGCGAGTATCGGTGCCGCCCACTGCCCCGGAGAGGTGCTCAACCCGGATAGCCAGACCATCCAATGCAACGAGATGAAAAACGGCCCGAAAGGGACGAAGAGCAACTCCTCGCACGAGCACTGGGAGAGATCGGAGGGCCCGGCGCCAGGCTGGTGGCCAGATGGCTACCTGACGATGTCTATGAACTCGTGCTGGAAACCAGCAGTTCGCCGGAAAGGGCCTGGCAGGTTGCCCTTGCTGTATTGAGCCATGAGGGGAAAATCCTTGAGAATCACACGGCGGAAAGCCGGGGGTCCGTGGTCTGGGCAATCGTAGGATCAGGGGCCTGGAATATGAATCCAACCCTTGTGAAAGTCCGGGTCGCGTCAACGGCGGAGGGTGGAACCCGGTTGGAAATCCGTGGAATAGCCAAAGAGGGGCTGATCAGGCAACGTGCTGGGGAAACCGCGGTCAAAAGAATTGCAGATTTGCTGGCCAGGATGGTTTAATTTCCCAGGGAAACTGATTGATACCTTTTTGAACCATCCCAAAGCGAGCACATTGCATACGCAAAAGTTGCCAAATTGGGTGACCCATAGTAAGATTGCTAACAACCACTCCCTGGAAACCATTCCGGAAGGAGGTGATTCGGGGCAATACCTCAGGCACTGTTCAACCGTTCGTCCGCCTTCCGTACCGTTTATCCACCATTGTTCCCCATTTTATCAGGAGGAAAAAGGATGAACGCGCTTGTGGTCCTGATTCTGGCCGCTATTGGTCTGGCTGTTGGCTATGGCGTCTACGCCAAGAGCATTGACCGCAAGGTCATCCAGCCCGACCCCTCCAAAGCCACGCCCGCCAGGATGTACATGGACGGCGTGGACTTCATCCCCGCCAACCGCCACGTCCTCTTCGGCTACCAGTTCAAGTCCATCGCCGCCCTCGGCCCCATCCTGGGCCCCATCATTGCCGTCCAGTGGGGATGGCTCCCGGCCCTGGCCTGGATCATCCTGGGCACCTTCTTCATCGGGTGGGTCCAGGACTATTCCAGCATCATCGTGGGGGTCCGGGAAGAGGGGCAGACCTTCGGCGCCCTCAGTTACCGCCTCATCTCCCCCCGCGCCCGCAACATCCTCCTGGCCTTCATCTACGTCTACCTGCTGATGATCATGGGCGCCTTCGGTATCCAGGTGGGCTTTGTCCTGCTGACCCGGCCAGCGGTGCCCCTGGGAGTCATCATCCTCACCCTGGCCGGGCTTCTGGCCGGGCAGATGACTTACAAGTGGAAGCAGGACATCATCCTGACCACGGTGGTCACGGTCGTTATCGCCCTGGTTGGCATCTGGGTGGGGACGCTGCCGGCGGTCAAGAACTTCTTCGCTGCCCTCTACGGCCTGGACGCTGAGGGCAAAAGCCCCATCCTCTTCCTGCAGGTGACCCGGGCCGGTTTCATCGGGAGCCTGCTGGTGCTGATCTTCTGCTACCTGGGCGCGGTTTTGCCCATCTGGCGCTGGGCCCAGCCGATTAACTACGTCGCCTTCTGGGTCGTCCTCTTCGGCGTCCTGGGCGGCATCATCGGCCTGCTGATCGGGCGCCCAAGCCTGGGGGACTTCCCGGCTTTCCAGACGTTTATGGCACCAGCGGGGCCCCTCTGGCCAATGCTCTTCGTGACCATCGCCTGCGGCGCCATCTCCGGCTGGCATAGCCTGGTCTCCTCCTCCGGCACCGCCCGCCAGTTGGAGAAGGAGACGGACGCCCTCTATGTGGGCGGCGGGGCGATGTTCCTGGAGATGATCTTCGCCACCATCGCCTTCCTGACCGCCACGGCGGGCGTGGGCTTCGCGAAGTACACGGAACTGAAGGGCTGGACCGTCCCGGCGGCCATCTTCCCCCAGGGCCTCTCCACCTTCCTGAACTACTGGGGGCTGGATGCCGCGCTGGGCCAGGGCTTTGGCGCCGCTTACGGCTCCGTCTTCCTCACCCTGATGGCGCTGACCATTATGCACCTGGTGGTCCGCTTCATGCGGGTGGCGAGCGCCGAGGCGCTGGGCGACCGCTTCCCCATCCTGCGCAACGTCCACGTCGGCACCATCATCGCCCTGCTCTTCACCATCTTCCTGATCTGGTTCGCCCCCTTCCTGCGGATCTGGGGAATCTTCGGCGCGGCCAACCAGTTGATGGCCTCCCTGGCCCTGCTGCTCATCACCCTCTGGCTGATGTCCAAGGCCAAGAACTACCAGTGGACTTTCTGGCCCTTCGCCTTTATGTTCATCACCACCGTGGGCGCGCTGCTCTGGCAGACCTATGACTCCTTCTTCGTCAAACTGCCGGCGCAGAAGACCTGGGACGGGCAGGTGGCCTTCATCACGATGGGCGTGCTGGCCCTCGTCCTGGTGGTGCTGGCGGTCATCCTGGTGGTGGACGGCATTGGCTCCATCCGCCGCTACCGGGCCGAACTGGCGAAGGCCCGCCGGTAAGACCGGTCCGCTGGCAGGCAAACGTAAGGAGCAGGGCGGGCTCCCCACCCGCCCTGCTCTTGTAACGGAAGAGAGAGATGCAACTCCAGGTTCTGATGCCCATCCCGACCACGTTCCGCCACTGTCTGGCCTGCGAGGCCCTTTCGGGAGACGTGGTAGGAGAGGTCGCGCGCGCCGAGATGGTCAGGGAGTACCCGGCGGAGTTCCTGGAAGAGTTTGACCGCCTGATGCGCTGGATCAACGAACTGACCCTTCGCTTCGGCCCGACGCTTCAGGTGCGGGTGGTAGACCCTCAGTCCTTGGAAGGGCTATGGAAGTGCCTGCGCTACGGCGTCCGCCGATACCCGACGTTTCTTCTGCCCGGCGGGCGCAAGGTTGTGGGGTGGAACTGGGAAGCACTGGAAGGCGCCCTGCGGGAGGCGGCAGAAGGGCGGGATGCAGGATGCAGGACGCAGGATGCAGGATGAATCCTGCGCTACATCCACCGTGGCGCAGGATTTATCCTGTGGACGCAGGACGCGGGATGAATCTGCGCTACAAGAGGGTCAAAGTGAATCAGAGCGAGGCGAAGCGGCAGCAATGGCTGGAAAAACTGGAATGCCGTCTGCGGGACGCCGGATGCGCCCTGCGGGACATCCTCTACGGGATGACCCTCTACGACTGGGTGCTGGAAATGCAGAAAGCGCGCGGGGAGGTAGAGCGCGCCTTCACCCTCCTGGTCTTCGGCGACCTGCTGGGCATCCCCATCCTGACCCCGTACTACACCATGCGCCTGCTCCCGTACATGGTCCCTCGCATTGAGGCCTGGCGCCGTAGCATGCTCCGGGAACGGGACCTGACCGACCTGTTTGACCAAGAAATCGGTTAGAGGTATAATCCTAAGATGTAGGATAGCAGGAAGCACGATGGTATCATGGCAAGAACGCGAAGCACCAAGGGTTGAGCGCAAGCGCAGGGAGAACGAAAGAAAATTTGGCAATTGGGAAGAACTACCTGACGGCGGTCGCCGTTACTTCTATGAGATTCAGGGACGTGCTGGTTGGAAAGCGCGCTATGTCAAAGAGGTAGATGCTTTGGAGCAAACAATCCGGTTCTACCAGGAAATCTACAATGAACGGGGACAATTAGTAGAAATTCACGAGAAGTATCCGATGGACAAAGGGCATAAGAGAGTGCAGGAGGGCAGTTATGAAGGTTTCCCGACAAAGGGTTGCTCAAAAAATCATTGACTACCTCTATCATCGCATCACCCTGTCAGATCTGGTAGACTGGGCAGAGTCAGCAATGATGGAGGCAGATTTTGAGGAGCGAGATACTGAACTTCTCCGGGACATCATTGGCCGCATCGGTCTGGCAGATGTGAGGGCTTTTGGGATGACCTGGGAGGATTGGGAAGATTTCCTATCACGGCTGGGCTATCGTATCAGCATAACGGTTTCAGAAGCCCCAGCGCTGGCAGAGCCTTAACCATTGCCGCGAAGGTTAAACCAAATCCGAGGAGGATGGATCAAAATGGCTGAGCAGAGAAGCAAATGGCAGAACTTCCTGGACGGTGTCAAGAGCGTCCTCTACGGGATGGCCGGGCACGATATGGCCCGCTTCGCCCTGAAGACGCGCGGAAGCATGGAGCACCTCTTCATCCTGGTCACCATGGGCGACCTGCTGGGTATCCCCATCCTCCCGCCCTACTACTCCCTGCGCCTGCTTCCCTACGTCGTCCCGCAGATTGCCACCTGGAAGCGCCGCATGCTCCGGGAGCGAGACCTGACCGACGCCCTGGCCTGACCCACCCGCCCACCTGCACACTTGCACACTTGCACATTTGCACACTTGCCAACTTGCACACCCGCACACTCGCTCAAGGAGGTCAACTTGTCCCTCGCAGAAGTCTTCCAACAGCACCCCGAGCGCCGCTACATCATGTTCGGCGGCAAGGGCGGACTGGGCAAAACCACCTTCTCCGCCGCCACCGCGTATTGGCTCGCCCAACAGGGCTATAAGGTCCTGGTCTTCTCCGTAGACCCCCAGGCGTCCCTCTCCGACATCTTCCAGCAGGACATCTTCGGCAAGGGGGCCGTGGAGATTATCCCCGGGCTCTTCGCCCAGGAGATAGACGCGGACCGGCGCATCCGCGAGTACCAGGACGAAATCCGGCAGAAAATCCTGAACATGTACGGCCTGGAGAAGGTGCCGGATGAGATTGAGGACTACATCCAGGCCGCGGCCGCCGAGCCGGCGATGGAAGAGAGCGCCATCTTTGACCAGGTGGTGGATATCATCGTCAGTGGCGACTACGACTATTACATCTACGACCTGGTCCCCCTGGGCCACGCGCTCTACTACCTGAGCATGGCCAGCGTCTACGACCAGTGGATCAGTAAAATCACCAAACTCCGGGAGGAGATGCAGGAGTATGCCCAGGTCGCCGCGCTGATGCGCCGGGATGAGGAACTGGAAGAGGACAAAATCCTGGCCGAATTGCAGGACATCCGCTACCGCATCAACACCTCCTCCAGCATCCTGACCGACAAGGAGAAGACCGCCTTCTTCTTCGTCCTGGTGCCCGAGGAGATGATCATCCTGGATACGGTCAAGGCCGCGGGGCTCTTCGCCAAATTCCAGGTTCCCATTTCCGGTTACATCGTCAACCGGGTCATCCCGACGGAACTGGAACAGCAGCAGATTCCGGAGTACCTGCGCCACCGCATCCAGATGCAGCGGAAGTACCTGGAGGAGATTCGCCAGCGCTTCGGCAACCAGGTACTGGCCTACATCCCGGAGTTTGAGCGGGACATCACCGGCCTGGAGATGATCCGGCGGATGGCGGACGCGATGTTCGGAGGTCCGAAATGATTGAGAAGCCCATGGTTCAGTTCGTACAGGAGCATCCGAAACTGAAGTACGTCTTCTTCGGCGGCAAGGGCGGCGTGGGTAAGACGGTGATGGCCGGGACGGCCGCCTTGTGGTTTGCCCGCCAGGGCCGGCGCACCCTGCTGGCGTCCACCAACCCCGTCCACTCCCTCAGCGGCCTCCTGCGGCAGGACGTCTTCGGCAAGCCCACCCCGGTGGAAGGCGTCCCCAACCTCTGGGCCTACGAGATTGACACCAAAGACACCATTGAGCGGTCCAAAAAGGAGATTCGGGAGAAAATTGAGTGGTTCCTCAAATACGCCGACATCCGGGTCAAGACCGACGAGTTCGTGGAGTCCGCCACAATGAACCCGGCCTTTGAAGAGTCGGCGATGTTTGAGAATATGATTGATCTCATGTTTGAGGACAAGTACGAGGTCTACGTCTTTGACACCGCCCCCACCGCCAATGCCCGCCGTCTCTTGGGGATGTCCAGCGTCTACTCCATGTGGGTCAACAAGATGGTCCAGAGCCGCCAGGAGGCGATGACGCTGCGGGAACTCCTCTCCTACAGCAAGAAGAAGCAGGAGAAAGACCCGCTGATGGAGTACCTGCTCTGCTTCCGGGACCGGATGGCCCACGCGAAGGAATTGCTGACGGACGCGGAGAAGACGGCCTTCTTCTTCGTCACCCTGCCAGAGGCCCTGCCCATCGCGGTCATCCGCCGCTTCATCAACTGGTTTGACGAGTTCGGCATCCCCGTGGGCGGCGTCGTGGTCAACATGCTGATTGACCCCCAGGCGACGGGTGAGAACCCGCCGGAATTCGTCCGCAACCGCATCGCGATGCAGGCGGAGTACATGGAAGAGATCCGGCGGCTCTTCCCCAACGTCCGCGCCCTGGTGCCGCTCTTTGAGACCGAAGTCCAGGGCGTACCCATGCTGGAGCGCACCGCCGCCTATCTCTTCGGCTGATATATCAACCACGAAGGACACAAAGGGCACAAAAAATGCTTGTTTTATACAAAATAACCCCTTTGTGCCCTTCGTGTTTCCTTTGTGACCTTTGTGGTTAAAGAATATCCGAGGTCGCCGTGCACCCATCCCTGCTGATCCTTCTGGTCGGATTCCTGTACATCCTGGGCTTCAACGGCCTGTCCTACCTGCGCCACCAGGGCCTCTCCTCCCGGTTCATCCTGGAGGGACTGCTCCTGACCGGAGCCGGAGCGGCCCTGGCCCTGGTAGTCCCCCTTCACCCCATCATATTCCTCCTGTTCCTCTACCTGCTCACCATGCGTGTGCGCATCCTGATAGACCTGGGCAACAGCGTGGCGGGCCGGGGGCAGCCGGAGCAGGCCCTCCGGTTCTACGACCTGGCCCTCCGCTTGGGCGCGGATGCCTTCAGCCAGCGGGTTGCCCAAATCAACCGGGGTGCGGCCCTGCTCCAGTTGGGCCAGGCCGAGGAAGCCTGCCGGATTCTGCGGGAGGTGGTAGCCGACCAGAGCGTCCGGCTGGGGGCCAAGTACCAGGCCGCCGCCTGCTACAACCTGGGCCTGGCATGCCGTCGCACCGGACGGGAGGCCGAGGCCATCCAGCGCTTTAACGAAGCCATAGATGCCCTGCCCGGCTCGGTTTACGCCTACGGCGCCCGACAGGCGCTGAAGAAAGGGCAGGAAACCCGGGATACCGAACCGGAAAAACAGCAGTAGCGCAGGCCGCCAAGCCTGTTCATGGTTTTTTTATGGCGGCGGCTTTGCCGCCGCCATAAAAACCTCTCCATTGTTACCCGCCAAAGATAGCCCGTCCCTTCATCGGAGGAGGTTTCCCCATGCGCATCCTGGAATCCGGAATGGGCGAATTGCTCCAACCGATAGACCTGGACGAATTCCGCGAGTGGAACAGGGAGAAAAAGGCCCACGGTCTGGTGGATAAACTCATGACCGAACAGGAGGCCATCTCCCGGTTCGTTTATGACGGGTGCTACATCGGCACCGAACTCTACGGCACCGTCCGCTGTCCGATGAGCCTGGCGCGGGAGGTCGTCCGCCAGGGCAAGAAAGACCTGCGGGTCGCCGGACAGGGCGTGCTGGAACTGGACCTCTGGCTGGGCGCCCACCTGGTCAAAACCCTGGACATCACCTACATCGGCCTGGAGGTCTACGGCACCTCTAACTGCCTGCGCCGCGAGGTGGAGAGCGGACGGGTGGAGAAAGTCGTGGAGTGGTCCAACGGCGGCATCACCTGGCGCTTCAAGGCCACCTCTATGGGTGTTCCCTTCATCCCGGTCCGCTCCATGCTGGGCACCGACACTCTGCGCTACAGCGCGGCCAAAGTGGCCGAGTGTCCCTTCACCGGGATGAAAGTCTGCCTGATCCCGGCCCTCATCCTGGACGTGGGCCTCATCCACGTCCACCGGGCCGACCGCTACGGCAACGCCCAGATTGAGGGCATCAGCGGCTTCGCCTTTGAACTGGCGCGCGCCTCTAAACGGCTCATCATCAGCGCCGAAGAGATTGTGGATACGGAGGAAATCCGCCGCTATCCGGACCGGACCATCATCCCGTACTACCTGGTGGACGCGGTCGTCCATGCCCCCTTCGGCTCCTACCCTGGCGAGATGGTCTACATGTACGAACGAGACGAGGAGGCCATCCGGGAGTGGGTGGAAGCGTCCAAAACAGAAGAGGGGACCCAGGCCTATCTGAACAAGTACGTCTACGGCGTTGCCAACCACCAGGAGTACCTGGAGTTGGTCGGCTGGGAGCGGCTGGAACGCGTGAAGGCCGCAGTGGAGGGACGGTGATGGCAACCCCAGACTACAACCCCACCGAACTGATGATTTGCCTGGCGGCCCGCCAGATTCCGGACGGCGTGACGGCGTTTATCGGCACCGGCATTCCCATGCTGGCCGCGAGTCTGGCCCAGAAGATGCACGCGCCGAACCTGATCCCCGTCTTTGAGTTCGGCGGGACCGGCGCCATCCTGAAGCGACTACCCCGCGCCGTGGGCGAGGGCCGCACGTTCTACCGGGGACTGGTCGCCTCGGGCATCTGCGACACCATGGAGACCGCCGCGCGCGGCTTCGTTGACTACGGCTTCCTGGGCGGCGCGCAGGTAGACCCCTACGGCAACCTGAATTCCACCATCATCGGCCCCCGGCACCATCCGCCCAAAGTCCGCCTGCCCGGCTCCGGCGGCGCCAACGACGTCGGCTCCCTCTGCTGGCGTACCATCATCATCATCCGCCACGACAAACTCCGCTTCGTGCCCAAAGTGGACTTCATCACCACCCCTGGTTACCTGACCGGCCCGGGCGCGCGCGAGGCGGCGGGACTTCCGCCAGGCACGGGGCCCTACCGCGTCGTCAGCACACTGGCCATACTGGACTTTGACGAAGAGACCAAATGGATGCGCCTGCTGGCGACGAACCCGGGAGTCACCGTGGAGCAGGTGATAGAGAACACCGGCTTTGAGTTGATCATCCCGGAGCATGTGGGCCAGAACGAGCCGCCCACCGAGGAGGAACTGCGCATCCTGCGGGAAGAGGTGGACCCGGAGCGGTTCTATATTTAGTCACGTAGCAGTTTCACCCCACTTTACACGGAGGTGCATCATGATTTGCCCCGAGTGCGGAACCGAAAATCGCCCTGGAGCGCGTTTCTGCGCCCGATGCGGGGCCAGCCTGCCCACCGAGACAGTGGCCCGGACCCCCTCCCCTGCTGAGCCCGCTTTCGCCGCTCCTCCTCCCCCACCGCCTCCTTACCCAATCCATGCCGGACCCGTAGCGGTGCAAAAGAGGTATCCCATTCTGCGGGTCCTCAGCATCATCTACAAGGTCCTGGGTGGGATTGTTGCTGCACTCACCATCCTGGGAGCCATCGGCATCTGCATCGCTATGATTGCCGGGGGCGCGGCCCTGGGAGACCTGGAACGAGAACTCGGCACACCGCTGCCTGGCATCGGAGGCGTTGCTGGCGGGATTATCGGGGGCCTGTTCGTCCTCCTCTACGGCGGATTCATCGCAGTCACCCTCTATGCTTTCGGCGAAATGGTCTCTCTCTTCGTCTCAATGGAGGAAAATATCCGCTCCCTGGCCCAACGGTGATAAGAAGACGGGACGCTCTGCCCTCAGTGCGGCCATGAAAATCACCCCGGCGCCTGGTTCTGCCGGGGTTGCGGGGCCGCGCTCTCCGCAGACGCAGAGTCCTTCCCGTTCCTCTCATCCCCCCTGTTCCCCTTTCCTCATGGCCTGCGCCCGGAATAGAAGGGAAAAGGGAACCGGATTGTGCGGCGGCGGCCAAAGGCCGCCGCCGCACAATCCCTTTTCCCCTTCTCTCTCCTTGCGCGAATCCGCAGGATATGCGATAATCCTGCCAGTGGCGTTCGCATCAGGCCTGATTTCTACCGGGGAGACAACCCGTATGTCCCTCCTGCCCCAAAGCATGATTTTTGCGGCGGCGAGTCCGCCATAAAATCGCCCCTCTCCTATGGAGACTATTTTCGCCCTCCGCTGGTATCTGGTCCTACAACTCTTCGGCCTGGCTGCGCTGCCGTTGACGCTTCGCCTTTTCCACCGGATGCCTGGCCGGGGGTACGCCTTTGCCCGCCCGCTGGGGTTAATGGTCGGAGGCTACCTGTTCTGGATTCTCTCCCTCTTCGGCTGGCTTCCCAACACCCCTGGCGGAGTCGTGGCCGTTCTGCTCCTGATGGCCCTTGCCGGTGCCGCCCTGTGGCTCTTCGCCCGAAATCCCTCCGGCAATCCGGCCCCTCCGCAACCTGCGACCTGCGACCTGCGACATGTGACCAGAGTGGAACTCCTGTTTGCCCTGGCCTTTGCCCTCTGGTGCGTCGTCCGTGCCCACATGCCCCGCATTGAGACCGCGGGCGGGGAGAAGTGGATGGAGATTGCGTTCCTCAACGCTGTTCTCCGAGCCCCCCGTTTCCCACCCCACGATCCCTGGCTTTCAGGCTTCGCCATCTCCTACTATTACTTCGGCTACGTGATGATGGGCATGCTCACCCATCTGGCGGCGGTTCCCTCCACCATCGCCTTCAACCTGGGCATCGCGACCTTATTCGCTCTCACCGCCACTGGCGCCTACGGGCTGGTCTACGCGCTGCTGGCCCACGAGGGGGAACGGACAGCCCGCTGGGGCGCCCTGTTGGGGCCACTGATGGTCGCGCTGGTCGGCAATCTGGAGGGGGTCCTGGAGGTCCTCCATGCCCGCGGCCTTTTTCCCGTCCGGTTCTGGCAGTGGCTGGACATCCGCTCCATCAACACCGCGCCGCCGCCCCTCGCCGAGGGCTCCTGGACGCCGAACCGCTTTATGTGGTGGTGGCAGGCCTCGCGGGTCCTCCATGACTACGCCCCCTGGCACACCCCGGCCAACCCCGCGGAGTGGGAGGTCATTGACGAATTCCCGGCCTTTTCCTTCATCCTGGGGGATATGCACCCCCATCTCCTCTCCCTCCCCTTCGCCCTCCTGGCCCTCGCCCTGGCCCTGAACCTGTTCTTTTTACCGCAGAGGACGCAGAGAGCGCAGAGATTCTCTCTGGATTCTTTGATTCCCCTGATTCTCTCTTCCGTTTGTCTGGGCGGGATGGGCTTTCTGAACACCTGGGACCTGCCGGTCTACTTCACCGTCTTCGCCGGGGCCCTCCTCCTATCGGTTGGCCTGGAAAACTGGAAAACCGCTCTCCTTTCCTCCATCCTGCTTCTTGCTTCCTGCATCTTTCTTTACCTTCCCTTCTGGCTGGGCCTCCGTTCCCAGGCGGCAGGAATCCTCCCCAATCTCTTCAACCCGACCCGCCTGCCCCAGTTCCTGGTAATGTTTGGGCCCATGCTCTTTCCCATTACCGTGTGGACAGTGAGACAGGCCCGGGAGCGGAAAATCCGGTGGGAAAACGCGGCTTTCTGGACCCTGGCGATTGCTATAGGGCTTCTGTTCCTCCTGCTGCTGGCAGTTCTGGTCCACCCTCAGGGGCGTTTCTACTTGACGGCGCTGCGGAGCGGTGGGCCTATCCCCGGCCTGGAGAATGTCCCGGACGCGCCCCGTCTGATCGCGGCGCGGCTCGTGGCACGCTTTCTCTCCCCCTGGACGGCCCTTTTCCTGACCGCGCTGCTGGTGGCGGCCTCACCCCTCCCCCGGATGGGAGGGGGTAACGGCACAGCCGGAGGTCAGGTCAAGTCTGCCCCCCGTAACCCTGCGACGTGCGCCCCAGCACCCTGCGACCATGCTCCCTGCTCCCTGCAACCCGCTCCCTTCATCTCCCTCCTCATTGTCGCCGGCGCTGCCCTGACCCTGGCCGTGGAGTTCTTCTACCTGCGGGACCACTTCGGCACCCGGATGAACACCGTCTTTAAGTTCTACTTCCAGGCCTGGACGATGTGGGGGGTTGCCGCCGCGTACGCCCTGGCCCGCTTCCTGGCCCGGGGGCCCCGCTGGGCTACATGGGTGGGCCTGCTGCTGGTTGCCCTGGGTCTGGTCTATCCGGCGCTGGCGATTCCGACGCGCGCGCGGGAGTGCGGTGGTCCGCCCACGCTGGACGGCGCGGCCCATCTCCGCTCCCTCTACGGGCCCGACATGGCGGCCATAGACTGGCTGAACGCGCACGTGGACGGGACACCGGTCATCCTGGAGGCCCCGGGCGACCGCTACCGGGCCTACATCTATGAGGGACGGGTTTCCGCCTTCACTGGCCTGCCGACCCTGCTGGGCTGGGGCAATCATGAGCACCAGTGGCGCGGTAACTACGACGAGCCCGCCCGCCGGGAACCCGACATCACGATGATGTTCACCACCCCTGACTCCAACGTTGCCTTGCCTCTCTTGAAGCAGTATGGTATACAATACATCTACATTGGCTTGCTGGAACAATCCCGCTATCCGCCAGACGGCCTGGCGAAGTTTGCCCAGATTGGCAAAGTTGTCTACGATGCGGGGGGAGTGAAAATATTCCGTATTCCGTAGTCCGTAGACGGAGCACGAAATACGCAGTACGAAATACATACTATGCCGAAAACCACCTCTCTGGAACGCTCACTCTGGGTCATCCTCCTGCTGCTGGCGACCGCGCTGCGGCTGGTGGGGCTGGGCACCGCGCCGCTCTCCTCGGACGAGGCCGTTCAGGCGCTGGCCGCGTATCAGGCGGCCCACAGGGGCGGCATCCCGCCGGAAGCACGAACAATTTCGCCGCTTCTCTTTCACGTCAACGTCTTGCTCTTTGCACTCTTCCACGGCGGGAACGGGCTGGCCCGTCTGGTCCCGGCCCTCTGTGGGGTCGGGCTGGCGCTGACCCCGCTCCTCCTGCGGCGGTACCTGGGCCGTTGGGGCGCGCTGGGGAGCGGCCTGCTGCTGGCCCTCTCCCCCACCCTTCTGGCCCTCTCCCGTACCCTGGACGGCTCCATCTCGGCCGCGCTGGGGGTGATGCTCCTGATCGGGGCCGTCGCCCGCTTCCTGGACTCCTGGCGGTCGGCCTGGATTCCCCTGGGCGGGGTCGGCCTGGCGATGGCATTGACCGCCGGGCCCGCTGCCTGGGGGTTGCTCCTGGGGCTGGCCCTGGCGCTGGCGGCCGGACTCTGGGTCTGGCGGGAGCAGGTGCCCTGGGTCTGGCCTATGGTCCGGCCCGCGCTGGGGCGGGGACTGACGGCCTTCGCCCTGGGTCTTTTCATCTTCGGCATGGGGCTGGGCCTGCACCCCGCCGGCCTGGCCGCGACGGGGGAGCAGTTCCTCCGGTGGCTTTCTCCTGGGGCCGGGCACAAGATCAATCTCATGCTACCGGTGCTGGCGTCCGAGCCCCTGATTCTGCTGGCCGGCATCGCCGGGGCTGCCCTGGCCCTTTCATGGCGCCATGGGATGGGACTGCTGTGGGTCTTCTGGACTGTGGTGGGGGTGGTAGGGGCAGGCCTTGCGCCTGCCCTATTGGGGCAACCACAAGGGTTGCCCCTACATGCCCCCGTCCTGTGGCTGGTTCCCCTGGCGGGCCTGGGGGGCCTGGCCGTGGAAGGGCTGGCCCGCGAGGCCTGTGCGGGTGGGGCAGGGGTTAGACCGGATCCCGTAGGGGCAGGCCTTGCGTCTGCCCCAGATCGCGCGCGGGGTGCCTACGGGTGGGTCTACGGCGCGCTGTCACTGACCCTCTGGACCCACTCCGGCCTGGTACTGACCCGTTACTCCCGCTACGCGCAGCCCGCCGACCTGCTCCTGGTGGGTATCGGGCTGGCGCTTCAGGTGCTGTTGATTTTGCTCTTCGGGGCTGCTCTCTCTGTCCCCAAGGGAAACGAGACCCCCGAAGAAGCCACCCGGAGCGCCCTCTTTTTTGTCCTGCACCAGGCCGCGCTGGTGCTGGGTATTGTCCTGCTGGCAGTGACCTTCGCGGCCGGGTGGCGGGTGGCCATGGTCTGCCCGGGCGAGCCGTCCTGCGCGCCGGGCGTGGTCTCCGCCCCCACGGCCCCCGACCTGCGTCTCCTGCCGAGAGAGATAGAGCGAGTTCGCAGTGCGGCACGGAGCGAAGCGGAGTGCCGCCTCTGGCTGGTGGACCCCGACCCGGCGGTGGCCTGGGCCCTGCGCGGCCTGGATTTCCAGACCGTCCCGGCGGAGAACTTGCGGGGCGAGGAGACCCCGGCTCTCATCGTTGCCCCGGCGGGGGTATCTGTCCCGCCCGGTTACTACGGCACCGCCTTCACCCTCCGCCGGGCCTGGCTCCCGCCCCAGTCCCTTTCCCAGTGGGTACGCTGGGGGCTCTACCGGGACCCGCCCTCCCTGCCCCCGCCCGCCGACCAGGTCGTCCTCTGGGTGCGGGAGGACCTCATCCCAACATCGGAATAAAGCATAAACCACAAAGACACGAAGACACAAAGGCTATTTCTGAATAATGATAAATTTCTTCGTGTCTTTGTGTCTTCGTGGTAAAAAACGGAGTTTGCCCAATGACCCAACCTGAACCGAAATCCTGGCTGGACCGTCCCATTCTGACGGGGATTCCGGTCACCCGAGAGCAGGGCCTCTATCTCCTGCTCATCCTCATCTGCCTGGTCTCCCGGCTGGTTATGTTGGGCTACCGGGTCCAGACCCACGACGAGAGCCTGCACTGCAAGTTCTCCTGGGACCTCTACGCCGGGCTGGGATTCCAGCACAACCCGATGATGCATGGGCCGCTGGAATTCCATATGACTGCCCTGATGTTCTTCCTGTTCGGGGATAGCGACTTCACGGCCCGCCTGTTTGACACCCTTTCGGGCGTTGTCCTGGTGGCCTTCCCCTTCTTCATGCGTCGCTGGCTGGGGCGGTGGGGCGCGCTGGCCGCGTCCTTCCTGCTCCTCATCTCCCCCTCCATCTCCTACTACTCCCGCCATATCCGGCAGGACATCCCCACGGCCCTTTTCGCCGTCTGGGTCTTCTGGGCCCTCTTTCGCTACCTGGAGGAGGGGCGGGACCGTCATCTCTATATCCTGGCGGCCGCGCTCTCCCTGATGTTCGCTACTAAAGAAGTTGCCTTCATCTACACCGCCATCTTCGGCCTCTTCCTGGTCGGCCTGCTGGTGGTCCAGGCCATGAGCCAGCCCTGGGGCCGACGGAGGACCGAAACGGCCTTCGTCGGCGCGCTGATCGGGCTGGCGGTAGGGTTGCTGGTGCTGGCCGTAGGGCTGGCCCTGCGCACCCGGCCCGGGGCCGCCTCTCCTGCCCCGCTCCCTGTCTGGGCCCGGCTGGGCGGCGGACTGGCCGTCCTCTCCCTCCTGGTCGGCGCGGCCGCTCTGGTCTACGGCCTCTGGCCCCGCCGGACGGAGTACCGCGCCCTGGACCTGATCTTCCTCATCGGCACCCTCACCCTGCCGTTCCTGAGCCCGCTGCCCATCCACGGCGCGGCGCTTTTGGCAGCCCGACTGGTGGAGCGTTCCCCCAACCTGGGGAACGTCCCATTCTGGCTCCATCTCTCCCGGCTGCACCCCACGGACTACACCGCCCCCGCCATCTACTACTCCGGGGCCATCCTGACGCTGACCATCGCGGCGGCGGTCGTTCTGGGCATCCTCTGGGACCGGCGCCGCTGGCCCGTCGCGGCCGCCATCCACACCGGCATCTTCCTGGTCTTCTTCACCACCGTCTTCACCAACGGCGGCGGCATCGCCACCGGCTGGGTCGGCTCCCTGGGCTACTGGCTGGAACAGCAAGAGGTCCAGCGGGGCGGTCAGCCCTGGTTCTACTACCTGGTCATTCTCCCGATGTACGACTTCCTCCCTCTGCTGGGTTTTGTCGCCGCCACCGCTCTCATCATTGCTCGCTCCATCCGCAACGCCCTCCACCCGCCCCAACCCAACTCATTCGGCTACTGGCCATTGGTCATTGGGTCACTGGTCATCTGGGCCCTTCTCTCCTGGTTCGGATACTCCTACGCCGGGGAGAAGATGCCCTGGCTGGTCGTTCATCTCACCACCCCTATGGCCCTACTTTCGGGTTGGCTGGTGGGACAGATATTCAGAGCCGTAGACTGGAGGACGATCTGGAAGCAGTACGGCTGGCTGATCCCCCTCCTGCTCCCCGCGCTGGCCGCGGCGCTGGCGACAACGGTCGCCGCCGCGCGGGGGCCCATCGCCACCAACACCCTGGAGGACCTGCTCCGCCTGGGCAACCTCCTGGGCGGGCTGGTGGGCATGCTGGCTATGGGCGGCGCAGTGGCCTTCCTTTGGACGCGCGTGGGCCTGAAAAACGGCCTTCTGTTGACCGCGCTGACCGTCTTCCTGATCCTCTCGCTCCTCACCATCCGCATCGCTCATCGGCTCAACTTCGTCAACTTTGACCGCCCCGGCGAGTTCCTGGTCTACGCCCACGAAGGGCCCGACGTCCGCACAACGATGCAGCAGATAGAAAACCTCTCCCTGCGCGTCGCCGGGGGGCCGTATCGGATAGACGTCGCCTACGGCCCCGACGGCTCCTGGCCCTTCATCTGGTACCTGCGGGATTACCCCAACGCCCGCTACTATCCCGACAGGCCCTCCCGCGACCAGGTGCTGGCGACCGTCATCATCGCCGGACGGGAGCAATGGGGCGTGGTGGAGCCGTACGTGAGGGACGACTACTACCGCTTTGACTACTTCTTCCTCTGGTGGCCCATGGAGGACTACCGGCGGCTCACCCCGGCCAAACTGTGGGAATGGCTGACGGACGGGCGGAAGCGGCTGGCCCTCTGGCGGATTTTCTACGATATGGACTACCGTCTCTACGACGAGATTACGGGCGGGACCCATGTCCCGGAGAAGTGGCCTCTGCGGGGGGACTTTCGCCTCTACATCCGCAAGGACGTGGTGGACCGGTTGTGGGAGTACTCGTTGGGGCCGCAGCCGGAAGAGGCGCCGACGGCGGAGGCCGACCCATACGTCGCGGGGTGGCGCGCGCTGGCGCCCGTCCGGACCTGGGGCTCGGAGGGGAGCGGGGCGGGCCAGTTCCTGCGGCCGCGCGGGGTCGCCGTGGGGCCCGACGGCTCCGTCTACGTCGCCGATTCGGGCAACCACCGCATCCAGAAGTTCACCGCCGACGGCCGCTGGGTGACCGCGTGGGGCACTTTCGGGGGGTGCCCGGATCAGACCCCGCCGCCGGGGACCTTCTGCGAGCCGTGGGGAGTGGCCGTAGGGCCCGACGGCGCGGTCTATGTGGCGGACCTGTGGGCCCACCGGGTGCAGAAGTTCTCCCCGGACGGGGAGTTTCTGGCCCAGTGGGGCTTCTCCAGCAACTACGGGGCGGACCTGCGGCCGGGGGCCTTCTACGGCCCGCGCGGGGTGGCTGTCGCGCCCGACAGCACCGTCTACGTGACCGACACGGGCAACAAACGGGTGCAGGTCTTCACCGCCGACGGGGCCTTCCTGCGGATGTGGGGCACGCCGGGGTCATCGCCCGGCCAACTGAACGAGCCCGTGGGCATCGCCGTAGGCCCCGACGGCAATCTCTACGTCGCCGACACCTGGAACTACCGGGTCCAGGTGCTGGACCCGCTGGGGAAGCCCATCCGGGAGTGGCCCATCTTCGGCTGGAACAACCCCATGGCCGAGGAGAAGCCCTACCTGGCGGTGGATTCCAGCGGCCGGGTGTACGTGACCGACCCCGGCCACTACCGGGTTCTGGTCTTCAGTTCGGAAGGGGAGTACCTCTACAGTTTCGGCCAGTTTGGGTTTGACCCCGCATCCTTCGTCCTGCCGATGGGGATTGCCGTGGCCCCCGACGGCGCCCTCTACGTGACCGACGCGGGCGGGCACAAGGTCGCCGTCTTCCGACCGTGACAGAAATAGAACACGGGTGAACACGGATAGGCACGGGTGAATACGGATTCCGCTTTCAGCAGTGGTACGCTCCTGTTGCTGCATCCCGCTTTCCGATAAACTCTACTACCAGCCTTATACCCATTGCGCTTGTCTCGGCCAGCGCCCATCGCCCGGACGTAAACGCGGGCTCATCATCCGAAGCCCTTCGGGCTATTTTCAGCCCCCGAAGGGGGCTTTGCAGAGTGAGCCCGACGGTTTACCGTCGGGCGAGGGTGGCCGTAACAAACACAGTTGGTATTAATCAGCCGGATAGCCAGCGATGCACAATCCCCGCTTGCTTCATGGGATTGCCTGTGCTATGATTGGGAATCATCCACCTGACAATTTGGTCAGGCGGAACACGGATGAACACCGATGCTACGGATTGGCACGGGTTGCCAATCCGTGAGCATCCGTATCACCCGTGTTCATCCGTGTCCGCTAATGGGACACGGATTGGCACGGATTGTACGAGTTTTCACACACACCCCATAAGGAAGAGCGATGACCATCCAGTGGACCGACATCACTGATGAGGCCGTCCGTCATCTACAGGCCCTCATCCGCATCCCCACGGTCAACCCGCCGGGGAACGAGAAACCGGCAGCGGACTATCTGGCGGAGGTCCTCTCCGCTGAGGGGTATGACCCGGTCGTTCTGGAATCGGCGTCGGGGCGGGGGAACGTCGTCGCCCGCTACCGGGGGAGCGGCGAGGCCCCGCCGCTGTTGCTCCTCTCCCACCTGGACGTGGTACCCGTGGAGCCGGAGAAGTGGAAGCACGACCCCTTCGGCGGGGAGGTGGTGGACGGCTACGTCTGGGGGCGCGGAGCGCTGGATATGAAGTTCGCCACCGCGATGCAACTGGCGACGATGCTCCTTCTGGCCCGCCAGAAACCGCCCCTGAAGCGGGATGTCATCTTCGCCGCCACCGCCGACGAGGAAGCCGGCGGCGTCTACGGCATCGGGTACCTGATAGACTACCATCTGGAGAAAATTCGGGCCGGGTACGCACTGACGGAGTTCGGCGGGTTTCCTATCAGCCTGGGCGGGAAGCGCATCTACCTCTGTCAGGTAGCGGAGAAAGGCGCATGCTGGGTGCGGATGCGGGCCCGGGGGACGCCGGGGCACGGTTCCGTCCCCCATCGGGATAACGCCGTGGTCAAACTGGCGGAGGCGGTGGCGAAACTGGGGCGGGCGTCCCTCCCCTTCCACCGCACCGACGCGGTCGCTGGAATGGTGGAGGGGATGGCCGCCGCGCTGGGCGGATTGCGGGGCGCGGTCCTGCGGGGCGTCCTCCACCCGAGGCTGAGCGCCTTCGTCCTGCGCCGGGTCATCCGGGACCCCCAGCAGGTGCACTATTTCCACGCGCTCCTGCACAACACCGTCTCCCCGACCGTCCTGCGGGCCGGGAGCAAGACCAACGTCATCCCGTCGGAGGCGGAGGCAGAACTGGACGGGCGGATTCTCCCCGGGCAGAACCTGGATTCCTTCCTGGCGGAGGTGCGGGCGGTCGTCGGGGAGGGATTTGAGTTTGAGCCCATCATGGTCGCGCCGCCGGTGGCGGCGGACCCCCGGACCCCGCCCTTTGCGGCGATGGCGGAGGGGCTGCGGCGGCACGACCCCGAGGCGGTGGCGGTGGTGCCGATGATGGTCACCGGCGGGACCGACGCCAAACATCTGGCGCGGGTCGGCATCCCCTGCTACGGCTTCACCCCCATCCAGTTGCCGCCGGAGATGAACTTCATGCAGATGATTCACGGCCACAACGAACGGGTGCCGGTGGACGGCCTGGCCTTCGGCGTCCGGGTGCTGTATGAGGTGGTAATGGAATTTTGCCAGAAATGAAAAGACTATGCGAGGAGGCATCCCTATGGAGTGCAAGCAGGAGCGCAACCTGACCCGCTGCACCTGTACCTACGAACCCTGCCCCCGCAAGGGGCTCTGCTGTGAGTGCATCGCTTATCACCTGAGCCACGACGAACTGCCGGGGTGCGTCTTCCCGCCGGAGGCGGAGCGCACCTACAACCGCTCCAAGCGGTATTTTGCTCAGATTTACGGCAGGAGATAGAGAAAGTTGCCCTCAGCGCCGGATAGAACTTCTCACCGGGCCGCCGATGTTGCCGCTTCGGTGATTCTGCTCGGTTTTCTTGCCATTGGGCTCTGGTACAGCCTCTGGAATCCCCTGGGTGAGGGCGTGGATGAAGGAGCCCACTTCCAGTACGTGCGATATATCAAAGAGCACCGGGCTCTTCCCGTTCAGCCCTTTCGGGATAACGGCCGCCCGCTCCTGGTGAGCATGGGGCATCACCCCCCTTTGTACTACATCCTCAGCGCGCTGGTGATTTCCTGGATAGACACCCGCGACGCGCCGGAGGTCCTCGTCCCCAACCCTCATTTTGTCTGGGGTGTGGACCACCCTCGCAACGGCTGGAATGTTTACCTCCACACCCCCAAAGAGGACTGGCCCTGGCACGGGACGGTGTTGGCCATCCATCTCGTCCGCGGACTGACGTTGCTCCTGGGCGCGGTAGCCCTCTGGGCCATCTATCGCACCGGACGGCTTCTGCTGCCGGGAATCCCCTGGATCGCGGTCACAGGAATGGCCTGGCTGGCCCTCAATCCCTCCTTCCTCTTCATGGCCAGCACCGTCCATCACGACGCGTTGATGGCGGCGCTCTTCGCTTCCGGCCTCTGGTGGCTGGTCCGCCTGCTGGACCGCCCTTTTTCGGCGCGAGAGGGCGTTGTGGGTGGTCTGCTGCTGGGTGCCGCGATGCTGACCAAACTCTCCGGCCTCAGCCTGGCGCTTGTCTATGGCTTCGGCTTCCTGCTCCTATTTATCCGCAAAAGATCGTTGCGAGCCATCCCTTCCAGCATCGGCGTAACTTATGGAGTGGCCCTGGCGGTATCCGGCTGGTGGTATATCCGCAACCTGATTCTCTACGGAGACCCGCTGGGCTGGGAAATGTACAAATCCATCTTCTGGTTCAACATCCGACCGGGCCCCTTCACCTGGGATGTTTTCGTCCACGAGTTCCTCTACCAGATGGCCCAGACCTTCTGGGGCGCCTTTGGTTTTATGCACATCACCCTTCCTCCTGGAATCTGGTGGAGTTTCTGGAAAGTCGCCGCCGGGCTGACTGGCGTGGCCCTGATTGGAATGGTCATTTTGCGCCGCCATTTCTTCGCTGAAGGAAGATGGGCCGGATGGGCAATCGTCTTGGGCGGACTGCTGGGCCTTTTCGCCGCCTTCGTTCGCCATGCAACAGAAACCGCTGGTGTCGGTCATGCCCGGTTTCTTTTCCCCGCTGCCACGATTCTGGTGATGATTCTGGCAACAGGGTGCCACGCTCTGACCGCCTTTCGTTTACAGCCTGTGGTGACCGGACTTGTTTCCCTGGGGCTGGCCCTATATGCCGTGATCATCCCCCAGCGCTTCGTGATTCCCCTCTACCCCAGGCCGGAGACCGCTTCTGAGCAAGAGGTCGCAGATGCTTTCCCCGTAGCCGTGTGTTTCGCCGAAGCCGTCTGTGTGCGAGCCGGCACGTTGGCTTCCGGCGAGGATGAAAGCACGTATCGTTTGACCCTGTACTGGCAGGCCCAGCCCGGACCGCGCCCCGACCTGTACGCCCGACTCCGGCTGCGCGGCCCAGATGGAACGGTGCTCCTCCAGAACGAATTCTGGCCTATCCCGTCCTTTTCCACCATCGCCTGGGACCCTGCCCGGATTTACGTGACCCGCCACACTATCCATGTCCCACCCGGCACTCCGGCTGGGACCTACCCTCTGGAGTTATCCCTCACCAACGGCCGGGATGGAAGCCCACTCCCGGCCCGTCGTGCAGAGGGGCCCCAATGGAACGACTATGCTCCCCTGATGGATTTGATCCTGGCTCGACCGGTGCCTCTCACCGTCCATATGGAAATTCAACGGTCGGACGACCTGGAACACGGCATCCGTCTCCTGGGCTACTCTCTCGGGACGCGAACCTATCGCCCCGGCGAGACGCTGCGGTTCACACTGTTCTGGCAGCCCTCACAGACCATCCAACCGAACCTGGTCGTTTTTGTCCACATCCTGGACTCCCAGGGTGCCCTGGTGGCCCAGCACGACGGGGCGCCGGATGAGGGGCGCCGTCCCACTCCCTTCTGGCAACCCGGCATCGTGGTCAGCGATACTCATTCCGTAGTCTTGCCGTCAGACCTCGCCCCCGGCGAATATACCCTATCAGTGGGAATGTACGACTGGCCCGGCCTGCAACGACTGCGTGTGGTGGACGGTCCCGCCGCCGGAGAAGACCACATCATCCTGGAAACGATTCGGATAGAGCCATAAACGAGTCGGATATGCCAGATTCAGTAAAGCAGAAATATCTTTCCGCCGGGAGAGAAACCCTCAAACCGGGGAGGCTTGCTCTCATCTTTCTACTTGGCACGGCGGCCCTCTTCTTCTGGCCCCTCTGGGTTGCCGGATACCGTTTCCCCAAGGGAAGTGGGGACCTCTGGGGAGCCTGGTACCCCGTCTGGTCCTTTGTCGCGGAATGGCTGCGACAGGGGGAGGTCCCCCTCTGGAACAACCGGATATTGGGCGGCGACCCCATTTTCTCGGACGTCCAGTACGGCCTTTTCAACCCCATCAACTGGCCCTTGTTTCTGACCTATCCCATTCCCCACTGGATGGTCCTGCTCCGCGGGGCGCTTCCCCTCTGGCTGGCCGGGGCCGGCATGTACCTGTATCTGCGCCGTTCACCAGTCTGGCAACTGAAACACTCCTCCGCACTGGTTGGGGCCATCGCGTATATGTTCTCCGATCCCTTTATCCATCACTTGGGTAATCCACCCTTCAACGATGCGATGGCCTGGCTGCCCTGGGTGCTTCTGGGCATAGATAAGGCGGCCCGCTCTCGCCGAGGAATTCCCTTCGCCGCGCTGGTTGTGGCCCTCCCGGCCCTTTCCGGCCATGGAGAGATGATCCTCTATGCCGCCATCGCCGCCGGGCTCTACGCCCTCTGGCAGATGGCAGAGGGCGGATGGCCGGGGGGGCTCCATCGGCTGGGGCGGTTGCTGCTGGCTGGACTGGTGGGGGTTGCCCTGGCCGCACCGGCCCTACTGCCGGGGATAGAGCGGCTCCCCCTCACTGAACGGTCCGGTGTGCCCTGGGAACTGCGGCGCGGATACGATTTCCCCCTGGCGATGATCGTGGACTTGCTGAGCCCCACCTTCCACGGCCGGGGACCGGACGGGTTCTGGCCCTCCTGGAACCGGGTGGAGAGCGGTTATGTGGGAACAGCGGCCCTCTGTCTGGCCCTTCTGGGCCTCCTGGAGGGACTGGGTCGCCGTCGGACCTGGTTTTTTCTCGCCCTGGGGCTTCTGATGCACATTCTTGCTCTGGGACATAACGGGCCCCTCTATCCGCCTCTCAGCAACTGGTCACTTTTCATCGCATCCTGGAAGCCTGCGCGGATGATTTTTATCGTCTCCCTGGTCCTGACCGTGTTGGCGGCTCAGGGCGCAGAACACCTCCAGCGTCGCAGCCATCGTCCCCTGACCCTCCTCTGGGCCGCCGGCCTGCTCCTGGGCGGTCTGGTACTCTGGTGGCAGGCTCCGGCATGGGTATCCGCTGTGCCCGCAGGCCTCCCTCGCCTGCGCGCGCTGACCGGCCTGCGGTTCGCCGCTCTGATGGCAGGGGCCTCCGCCCTCCTGGGCTGGGCCGCCGCCCAGGGCCGTCTCTGGGGCCGGGCCGGCCTGATCCTCCTGCTGCTGGCCGAACTGGTGGCCACCGGCGCCCTGGCGGAGACAGAGCCCACACCAAAACCCGACACGACCCACGCCGCCGCCCTGGCCTTCCTGCGCGCCGACCCCGGATGGTTCCGGGTGGACGTGGACCCGACGGCGCGCGGCCTCTGGCCCCCCGTCTTCCTGCAGATGGACGGGTTTGAAGTCCCTCAAGGAATGGGCAACGCGATGGACCTGCGGGAGTTCAACATCCTGCGTTGGAGAATCCCCTCGGTCACCCACCCCGCTTACCGGATGCTGGGCGTCAAATACATCATCGTCCCCAAGGGCGCACCCCCCGGTGGCGAGGGCATCTGGCCCGTCTTCGTGGACGACCCTCTGGTGGACATCCACCTGAACACCCTGGCCCTCCCCCGGGTCTGGCTGGTCTATCGGACGGAAGTGGTAGGCAGTTACGGCGAAGCGCTGGAGCGGGTGCTGGACGAGAACCTCCGCCCAGAAGAGGTCGCCGTCGTCCACGGCGGCCCCCGCCTGGAGGGAGCAGGGCAGGGAAGAATTGAAGTGGGCTACTACGGGCCCAACGATGTGGTCTTTTTCGTGGAGACGGACACCCCGGCCCTGCTGGTCCTCTCCGACACCTTCTACCCTGGCTGGCGCGCGACGGTGGACGGCAGACCGGTTCCCATCTACCAGACCAACGCGGCTCTGCGGGGAGTACTGGTGCCAGCCGGGGCCCACCGGGTGGAAATGCATTTCCGGCCCCGAACCCTGCAGATCGGGTTGGGGCTGGCCGCGGCAGGGGGACTGGCCTGCCTCATCCTCTGGCGGATGGATCGACAACGGCGATGAAACGCATCCGTTGGCTGGCTCTTCTGTTTCTCTTTGTGACCTGGGCACTGCGGACGGCCACCCTCACCCTTCAGAGCATGTGGATTGACGAGGTGATGGCCCTCTACTTCACGCGCGGGACTTTCGCCGAGACCCTCCATACCATCGTCCGTCCGGAGCACAACGGCCCGCTCTACTACCTCTTGCTCTTCTGGTGGCGACACCTGGTCGGAGACTCGGACTTCGCCGTCCGGTACCTCTCCGTCCTCTTCTCTGTCCTGAGCATCCCCCTGCTCTACCAATTGGCCCGGCGGCTGCTGACGGAGCGGACGGCGGTTCTGGCCCTCTGGCTGGCCGCCTTCTCACCGTTCACCCTCTGGTTCGCTCAGGAAGCAAAGATGTACGCCCTCCACATGTGGGCGGCAACGGCTTCCACGCTGGCCCTGCTGGAAGCGTTCCGAACGGGCCGCTGGTGGCGCTGGGCCACTTATGCCCTCCTGCTCTCCTCCACCCTTTACAGTCACTTCTTCGGCGGATTCCTGGCCCTGGCTCAAGTCGCGATGAGCGGCATCCTGGGCTGGAAGCAGTGGCGGCGCTGGCTGGCCTACGGCCTGACGATGTCCCTCCTGGCACTGGCCCACACCCCCCTGCTCCGGTTCGCCTGGAACGTGGTCCGCTACTATCAGCCCCAGGACATCTGGCGGTACTTCGTCCCGCTGAAAGACATCGCCCGGGACCTGATCGGGCAGTACTTCTACCGGCTATCCTACCTGGAAGTCACCCCCTGGCTCCTTCTCCCGCCGACCCTCTTCCTGATATGGGGCATACTGGCACTGATCCGCTTCCGCCGAAGGGATGCCTGGATTCTGCCCGTCCAGGCCCTGCTACCCGTGCTGGTCTTCTACCCGATTTCGTATCGGGCTCCGGTCTACTCGGCCAAATACCTCTCCGCCATCGCCCCCGCCGTCCTGATTCTGGCAGCCTGGGGAATAGAGCGAATGGCCCGCCTCTGGCGGCCGCTGGGCATCGGAGCCGCCGTCCTGGGGCTCCTGATGGTCAACGGCCTGGTGCGCGACCTCACCGACCCGGCTGTCCAGCGGGGGGACTGGCGCTTCATCGCCCGCTACGTGGAGACCCATGAGGGGCCCAACGACATCGTGGTCATCTCCGCCTTTTACTGCGACCACGCCTTTCGGCGATATTATCACGGGCACTCGGCCATATTTCCCTTTGAGGCCAACCCCTACGAGCCGGAATTCATTTATCAGGGACTGCCGGAGCAGTACGACCGGATGTGGCTGATCCTCCACCACGACCAGGCAATGGCACCGGGGAACCGGCTGATAGAGGCTGCCGATGCGATGTTTCCCCGCATCACCGAACAGTACCCCAACGCCGGGCAGATCACCATGATCGCCTACCAGTTGCGGCCCACCGTCCCGGCGCTCCCGGAGGGGGCCCAGCCCCTGCAGGTCTGCTTCCAGAACGGCCTCTGTCTGGCTGGTTATCAGGTGGACACGACGGCGCTTCTGGCCACCGAGAACCTCTCCCACCCTCCCAGCAACTGGCTGCACGTGACCCTCTACTGGCAGCGGACGAACGCCTTTAACGGCGCCCCCTTCCGCCTGCTGGTCCGGCTGATAGACGGCTCCTTCAACGTCTGGGGTGGGAATATGGACCGGCACCCGGCCCTGCTGGACCACTATCCGCCGGAGAACTGGCCCACCGACCGCCTGGTGGAGGCCCATTATGACCTGAACCTGAATCCGGTTACTCCTCCTGGAAATTATCGCCTGGAAATCAGCCTGGCAGCCAACGGGGACGAGAACCAGCGGGTCCCACTGGTGGACCCGCCGCCGGGGATGCCCCCTGACCGCTGGGTGTTTGAAGACATTCGCATCCTCCCGTAACGAACGATGGAACCCGCAAACCGTCCGGCATCTTCCCGGCTCAGTCCATACCTGGCAATAACCGCCATCCTGCTGGTCGGTGCGTTCCTCCGCTGGATTCACCTCGCGCCCCTTTCCGACATGCTCAGTTACGACGAAGCATACTACGGCCTGGATACTCTCTCCCTTATAGAATCCCCCCGGCTGACCCCCTTTCTTCCGGCCAATCTGGGACGGCAAAGCCTGTGGTGCTACGTCCTGATTCCCTTCGTCGCGATCTTCGGGGCCCATCCCTTTGCCCTGCGGCTGGCAGCGGGATTCGTGGGCATCCTGACCGTCGCCGCCATGTACCGGCTGGGGAAAGAGACACTCACGCCCCGAGCGGCCCGCTGGGCGGCTCTGGTTTTCTGCGTCGCCGGATGGCCGGTCCACCAGAGCGGCCTGGGGATGCGGGCTGTCCTCTGGCCCCTGATCGGCACCCTGGCCTTCGCATCTCTGATGCAGGCCCGCCGCACCGACCGGACGGCCCTCTGGGTAGAGACCGGAATCTGGGCGGGCCTCCTCTGGTATACCTACTTCTCGGCTCTTCTGTGGATTCTCTACGTGGTGCTTCTGCTCATCGGATGGCTGTTCGGGAAGACCAACCGGCGCCGGGGACTGATGGTCGCTCTGCTGGTGGGCACGCTGGTATCGCTCCCAATGCTGGTGTACGGCTACCATCATCCGCAGGACGTCCTGGGACGTCCTCAGGGAGTGCGGGTCTCCAGCCTGGCAGAACTGGCCGACACTGCGCGGGCATGGGCCCGGGTCTGGTTCTCCCCGGCCGACGACCCGGGCCGTTATAACCCCCTCTGCCCGGTAGTGGATGCCAGCCTGGCCACTTTCTTCGTCATCGGGTTGCCCGCCCTCTGGTGGGCCGTCCGCAAGAGGTGGCAGGCGGCGTGGCTCCTGGGGTTGGTTCCGGTCTCCCTCCTCCCCTCTCTCCTGAGCCGGGATGCCCCCCACTTTCTGCGCGCGGCGGGCCTGACCGTCCCGGTCGCGCTGATCGTGGGGGCCGGGGCCTGGGGACTGGAGCGGTCCCTGCACCGCGTTCGGCTCCAATCCCTGGCAACCCCGCTCCCCACGGCGCTCCTGCTTCTGACGGCCATCCTCACCGTTCAGGGTACTGTCCGCTGGCTCCGCCACCCCTACGTCTTCCTGTTGATGGAGCAGCACGTGAATCAGGGGGCAAATTTCATCCGGACCGCTGTCCCGAAGGATACACCCGTCTACTTTTCCCCATTCTACCCCTCCCATCCGGTGGTCTCATTCCGCCGCGCCGACCTGGCCCCCCGCCCCGTCGGCGCCTTTGACAGCCACCTCTGCATGGTGGTCCCGGAGCGGCCCGCCGTCTACGTCTCCGTCACCCTCTACGAGCCCAGTTTCAAGGAGAACCTCTCCCGCTGGGCCGAGACTTCCGTCCTCTTCCAGGACCCGGGTGCCAGCCCTCCGCGCTACACCGTCCTCCAGGCCGTGCCCAAACCGGAGATTCTGCAGGAGCCGGGGACCGCCGGGGCCGTCTTCGGGGAACGGGTAGAGATGCGCCTGCCGGACCCCATCTCATCCACCGTAAATGCCGGAGCAACCGTTCCCGTCTCTCTGGCGCTGCGGGCCCTCCAGCCTCTGGGCCGGTCCTACAGCGTCTTCGTCCACCTCTACGGCGACCCGCCCCCCTACGAGGGCGGCCCCCTCTGGGCCCAGACTGATGGCCCGGCCTGCGGGCCCTACACTTCCGACCTCTGGCGGACGGACGAGTGGGTGATAACCACCTTCTCCCTGGCCCTTCCCGAGGGCCTTCCCCCCGGGCGCTACACCATCGGCATGGGGATATACGACAGTGCCAGTGGCGTCCGTCTCTCCCTGCCCGGACAACCCCACGACTTCCTGCCCCTGCAGCAACTGGAAATTCGCTGATCTACCTTTTTGCAACGCAGGCAAACCAGGGGTATAATAGCCCACATCACGATTCACGTTTGAACCCCGCCCTCATCCCGTCTTACCAGGAGGAGGTCGCCTATGGATTTCCTCACCCGCCTGACATCCGGACGCCCCATCGTTGCCGACGGCGCGATGGGGACGATGCTGCAGGCCGCCGGCCTGCCGCCGGGCAAGACCGGCGAATTCTGGGTCCTGGAACGGCCAGATGCCATCGCCGCCGTCCACCGTGCCTACGTGGAGGCCGGCGCCGATTTGATTCTCACCTGTACCTTCGGCGGAACCCGCCCCCGCCTGGCCCGGTCGGGGCTGGCCGACCGGGTCGCCGAGGTCAACCGCCGGGCGGTGGAAATCGCCCGCCAGGCCGCCGCCGGACAGGCCCTCGTCGCCGGGGACATCGGGCCACTGGGGGAGTTGCTGGCCCCGCTGGGGAAACTATCCTACCAGGAAGCAGTGGACCTGTTTGCCGAACAGGCCGCCGCACTGGCAGAGGCCGGCGCGGACGTCCTCTACGTTGAGACGATGTCCGCCCTGGACGAGGCCCGGGCCGCTGTGGAGGGAGCCCGACGGGCTGCCCCCCATCTTCCCGTTACCCTCACCTTCTCCTTTGATACGCACGGCCGGACCAATATGGGCGTCCGACCGGAGCAGGCAGCCAAAGCAGCCCTGGAGTGGGGGGTGGCGGCCTTCGGCGCCAACTGCGGTACCACGCTGGAGATGACCCGGGAGGCACTGGAAAAGATGCAAGCAGCGGCTCCCGACGCAATCCTCATCGCCAAGCCGAACGCCGGTCTGCCGCGAATGGTGGAGGGCAAACCGGTCTACGACGCGACGCCAGAAATGATGGCCGATTTTGCGGCCCGCGCGGTCGCCCTGGGCGCGCGGATCGTCGGCGGATGCTGCGGCTCCAGCCCGGCCCACATTCAAGCCATCGCCCGGCGACTGGCTGCGTAGCGTACAGGATGAATCCCGTGCTGCTCTCCGCCTGCGATCTCTCCTTCCCCCAACTCCAGGCCCTGCTGGAGGAGTGGGGCGAACCGCCGTTCCGGGCCCGACAGGTCTGGGAGTGGCTCTACGTCCATCTGGCGGACGACTGGGAGCAGATGACCAATCTGCCGCGCGCCCTGCGGGAGCGCCTCGCCTCTCACCTCCCCCTGGTCTCGCCGCGCGTCCTGGCCACCCAGGTCTCCTCCGACGGCCTGACCCGCAAGGACCTCCTACAACTGGCCGACAGGGAAACGGTAGAAACCGTGCTGATGCGCTACGAGCGGCGGCGCACCGCCTGCATCTCCACCCAGGTGGGCTGCCCCATCGGATGCCTCTTCTGCGCCACCGGACAGGCGGGCTTCCGCCGCAATCTCTCCGCCGGGGAGATTGTCGCCCAGGCACTGCACTTCGCCCGCCTCCTGCGAGCCGAGGGGAACGTCCCCGCCGACCGGCCCCTCACCAACGTCGTGCTCATGGGAATGGGGGAGCCTCTGCTGAACTATGAGGCCACTCTGGAAGCGGTCCGCCGCCTGAGCGACCCGCAGGGCTTCCGCCTGGGACAGCGCCATATCACCCTCTCCACCGTCGGCATCGTGCCGGGGATAGACCGGCTGGCAAACGAGACCTCGCCCAACGGAGGACCGCTCCAGATTACGCTGGCCATATCCCTGCATGCCGCCACCGACGAACTGCGTAACCGCCTGGTCCCCATCAACCGCCGCTACGGGCTGGACGCCCTCTTCGCGGCGTGCCAGCGCTACGTCGCCCGTACCGGCCGTCGGATCAGTTTTGAGTGGGTGCTGATCGCCGGTGTGAACGATTCCCCCGCCCAGGCCAGCGCCCTCGCCGACCGACTTCAGGGGCTGATCGCCCACGTCAACCTGATCCCCCTCAACCCCACCCCCGCCTACGACGGGAAACCGCCCTCCCGTCAGGCCATCGCGGCGTTTACGGCGGTGCTGGAACGACGAGGGATTCCGTTCACCGTCCGCCTGCGGAGGGGGATTGAGATTCAGGCCGGGTGTGGGCAACTGAGAGGGGTGAAACGTGAAACGTGAAGCGTGAAGCGTGAGGGGGAGATGAGAGAGGCCATCCGCGCGCGGGCGCAACGGATAGACAGTCTGCGGTCTCTGGTGACGGTGGGAAACCACACGGTCGTGGTGGACCCGCCCCCGGAGGAAGGGGGAACGGGTACGGGGATGAGTGCTCCCCAGTTGTTCGCGGCGGCCATGGCGGCCTGCATCGTGGGTTTCATCGCCAACTCGTGCCGCCTCCGGGACATCTCGCTGACCCGGCTGGAGGTGGAGTTGACCGCGCCCATTCAGGGCGTCCCGCGCCGCGTTGGAGATATGGAGGTGGTGGTCCGGATGGAGCCTGAACCGCCCGAAGAGGTCCGCCAGCGCCTGTTGGCTGTGGCGAAGCGGGCCACCCTGCTCAACACGCTGGCCCATCCGCCCCGGGTCGTTATCCGGTTTGCGTCTGGGCCAGAAGACGCCGGGCCCCTTCCTCCAGACGCCTCCGGACCTCCGGCGTAACCGCCCACCCGACGGCGTCCATCGCCAGCAATACCCCACCGACGACCGGGGGCACTTCCAGCCGGACCAGACGGGCGCCGGGAGCGACGGCTTGAACAGTCCCGCGCAGAGCGTCCAGCAGGAGCGAATTGGCGGAGCGGAAGAGTCCCCCCGCCAGCACCAGGTCAAACTCCTCGTCCTCCATCCCCAGGCGGCGGATGACGACGACGGCCCCGCCGCCCAGTTCCCGCCCGGCCCGCAGGACAATTTCCCGCGCGGCCCCATCCCCGCCGTCGGCCTCCTCCATCAGGGCCTGCACCACGTCGGCGACCAGGGGGAAGAGGTTATACCGCCAGCGGCTGACCCCCTCTAACAGGTCCGCCACGTCGGCCGCGCCGACCAGACGGACCAGCCGGTCTGAGAGGGTGGTGGCGGGCCCCCGCCCGGTGTAGGCCCGGGCGACGGCATGGAGCGCGGCCTGAGCCAGGTCGGGGGCGCTTCCCCAGTCGTCAAACGGGTAGCCCAGGCCCAGCGTGCGGGCCATCTCCCCCCACCGGTTCCGCCCGGCGACGGTGGTGCCGGTCCCGGCGACAATCACCACCCCCCAGGGTTCCCGCGCCCCGGCCCGCAAGGCGACGAAGGTGTCGTTCACCAGGACCGACGGCCCGTAGAGGCCCAGTTCGTCCACCAGCGGACGCAGTCGGGCCTCGTCGGAGGGCCAGTCCAGCCCCGCCAGGCCGTAGCCCGCCGCGGTCACTTCCTGCGGAGAAGTCCGGGCCGCCGTTAGCGCCTCCCCCACCGCCTGCCGCAGCGCGGTCAGAGCGCCGTCCAGCCCGACCCCCTCCCAGTTCCCCGTCCCCGCCCGTCCGATGCCCAGAACCTCCCCAGTCTCGTCGGCAACCAGGGCGTGGGTCTTCGTCCCTCCAGCATCCACTCCCACAAACCGCATCTTTCCCTCCAGGGGTTATATCTCACACAAAGACACAAAGGCACAAAGGCACAAAGCATAAAAATAATTTTTTTCTTTGTGTCTTTGTGTCTCTGTGTGAGGTTACTTCCCGGCAACAGCCAGGATGCCCGCCACGCCCAGCAGGGCGATAACCCCACAGGTCTGGGGGATGCCCAGAAGGGGGATGAAGAACGTCCCGCCTAAGAGAGCCCCCAGGCATCCCCCCGCCAGGTCGGCCCCGTAGAGGCGACCGGCGGCCCGGCCCACGTCCCCCGGTTCGGCCTGAAGGGCCAGGGGGAATACTGCCCCACCCCACCCTCCGCCCAGCAGGGCCAGCAACGGGAAGACGGCCGCCGGGAGGGGCCATCCCAATAAAAGGGGGAGGGCCGCCGCGCCAATGACCAGTGTGCCCATCAGGGCCAGCAGCGCCCGGTGGGCCGTCGGCGCCGCCCACGGACGGGAGGCCCCCCACCGGCTCCCCAGCACCATCCCGACCATGTAGGCCATCACGATGAGGCTGACCTGCGCGTAGAGGGAGCCGTGGCGGACCTGGAAGGCCAGCAGGATCACCACCTCCAGCATCATCCCCGCCAGTCCCGCGCCGCCGACGGCCATGGGGACGGCCCACCGGCGTCGGACGCGCGCCAGTCCCACCGGTATGACCAGCGCCAGGGCGACCCAGTTCAGCCGCAGGAGGTCCGTCCGTTCAAAAAAACCGCGCAGGCGCGGGGTGAAGCGGGAGAGCCACAGAGCCAGGTCGTAGTAGTAGCAGATGGGCGTCAGGTCCCGGTTGAGGCGCACGCCTGCCGTCGCCTCCAGCGCCTCCCGCACCTGGGCGAAGCGGTCGGTGGTGAAGAGATAGCGGATGTACGACGCCGTCACCCAGCGGGTGGAAATCCCCCGTTCGGCCAGCCGTCGGCCCCAGAGGTCCGGGTCGGCCTCCAACGGGTCGGGGGACGCCAGGAACCGGGTGGCATCGCCGGGCAGCACCAGCACGTGGGAGAAGACCGCGCGCAGGGTGTGGTAGATGCTCCCGTTCCGGCGGGCCAGTTCCGGGCTCCAGTAGTTCTCCGCCGCCGGCAGCCCCAGGGCCAGGATGCCGCCCGGATTCAGGACGGCCCGGACTTCCCGGAAGAACTCCTCCGTGTAGAACCGGTTCAGCGCGCCGGTGGACGGTTCGGGCAGGTCCAGGATGATTATGTCAAAGGTCTGGCGGGCCGTCTGCACAAACCGCCGCCCGTCGGCCAGGACGACGGTCACCCGGGGGTCGTCCAGCACGGCGGCTTCGTCGGGCGGAAGGTGGAGACGGGCGGCCTGCAGGAGCAGCGGGTCGGTTTCCACCACGGTGACGTGGGCCACCGGGTGACGGAGCGCCTCCCGCAGGTTCCCGGCGGCCGCGCCGCCGATGAGGAGGACGTCCCGCGGGGCCGGGTGAGCCAGGAGCGGCGGATGTACAACCTCCTCGGGGGCCGTCCCCTGCGTCTCAAACATCAGGAGGCCGTTCTCGTAAAAGATACGCTGGCTATCCCGGGCCTGGATGACGATGCGACCGTAGGGGGAATCGGCGGCGAAGGCCAGGTCCGACCACTGCCAGCGGAGGGTGGCGCGGTGAATAGGGGATGCAAGAGGCAAGAGAGCGAGAGGCAAGAGGGCGAGAAGCAAGAGGGCGAGGGGCAAGTTGGCAAGTTGCAAGTTGGCAAGGGGCAAATTTGCAAGGAAAAAGGCTGCGGCCAGATCAACAATCAGGATGAGCGCGGCGGTCTGGAAGGGGTCCAGGTAGCGGATGAGGACGAAACTGAAGAGCGCGCCGCCCGCGGCGGCCCCGGCGCACTCCCAGAGGTAGGCCTGTCCGGCGGGGCGGCCCGTTTCGGCCAGGCGCCGGGCCAGGAGGGGGAAAAGCCCCCCTGCCAGCAAGCAGACCGGCGCGACGGTCAGAACCACCGTCCCCACCATCGGCCCGAACTCCACCAGGGCACCAGGCGGTACCTGCAGAAGCCCCCGCGCGGCGCGCACCAGGAGCATCTGGAGGGCCGGCAACAGCCCGAGAGCGACCAGTCCTCCCGCCAGAATTTTGTGACTACACGAAACGAAACGGCCCGCCAGCCCGGCGCCCAGCGCCCCCCAGGCCAGCCAGGCGGTCAGGATCAGGCCCAGGACCAGTTCGTTGCCGTAGAAGACGGCGACCAGTTCCCGCACCAGCAGGACCTGGGCAACGGTAGAGGTGAAACCAAGAGCCAGAAGGGAGACCCGCATGAGTTGGGTGAAAGGGAAAGATACAGGCCTGACGGCTGCGCTACCCGTTGCGTCGCGTAACATTCAGGCGTTGACTGAAGTCGCCCTTCCTGGGCCTGCGGCCGATGGTCGGCCTTCGCCGACCTCACCCCACCCCCGGCGGCTGCGCCGCCGGGGGTGGGGTGAGGGCAGGCCGACAACCGGCACGAAGTGCCCGGGGAGGACGATTTCAATCGGCTGAATAGTACGTCGCTACCTTTCCGACCGTCAGCAGATAGAGCGCGGCCTCCTCAGAGCCGTCCACCCCCAGCAAATCGTTCACCCGGTCGTCCAGAAAAGCGCCCACTGCGCAGGCCCCCAGCCCCAGTCCCGTCGCCGCCAGGTAGATGTTCTGCCCGATGTGGCCGGCCTCCAGAAGGATGTAACGGTAGGTCCGTTCCCGGTAGCGCCAGCGGGTGCGCTGGAAGATGGCGGTCAGGATGAAGCAGGCCTGGGCCGTCCCCAGCATCTCCTGCCCCACGCCCGCGACAACCAGAGACGCCCGCAAGTCACCCGCCCGCAACAACTCCAGAGCATGGTCAGCGACGGCGTAGTGATACAGGCCCATCTCCAGGCTCGCCACATCGTGGACGGCGACGTAGGTCTCTATGGGATACAGGGCACCGGCGGAGGGAGAGGCCCGGAATCCCCACCGGGGCTCCGTAATGCCCTGAGCGGCGTAAAGAAGGGTGGACAGGTCCTCCAGCGACAGGGAGCCGGCGAGGTACTCCCGACGGGAGCGGCGGGCAGCGATGACCTCCCACAGGTCTGCGGGCGGCCGATGCGGCGCGGGCAGAGGGATGCGGGGGACCTGGGGATACACTTTCATAGCAGGGGGACGAGGCCCCCAGTCCAGGCGCAGGCCGTCGGCCCCGGAACCGCCCGGCATGCTCCATCGGTGATACTGCTGGCCCAGGTCGCCCTCAGCGGGGGGACGGGAAGCCGGAAAGAAACGCCCCAGCAGAAAGCCGCCCAGTCCAGCCAGCGCCCCGATGAGGAACCCCCGCCGCCCCAGGCCGGGCCGGACCTCCGCCCCCGGCGTCACCGGGGGCGCGGCGGGCCGCTGAGGCCGCCGTCGCAGAGAACGCAGGTAGTTCAGCACGCGCTGACGGTTGAGGGCCAGGTGAACGAGGGCCAGCGCGGCGCAGGTGTAGCCGGCCCAGCGGTGAAGGAGGAACTGAGGGAACCCCAGGAGGTGGGCCAGCAGGCCGCTGACCAATACGTACGTACCGGTCAACAGCATCCCGGCAATGACCGCGTACTCCAGATGCCGCCGTTTCATCGGTCCACTTCCTTACCGCAGAGGGGCTGGGGCGCGATGAGAAATCGGCCTTCCTGGGCGCTTTCGCGCCGGGCATCGGCCTGCGCCAACGCTTATTCTCAAGGCAGGCTCTGCCGGGTGTATCTCAAAGTTGTAGGACAACTGCGAGCAGTTGTCCTACAGAGCGGCCAGGCCCGACGAAATTGGGACCCACCCGGCTCTGCCACTACGGCCCTTAAAGCACCCATGCCCAGCCCCCCACCCCACGCCTACCCGGCCCCGTACACGGGGATGGCCGCTCCGTGGACGGCGCGCGCTGCATCCGAGGCCAGGAAAAGAATCACATCGGCGATCGCTTCCGGCTTCACCCAGCGCGCCGGGTCGGCCTTGGGCATCGCCGCCCGGTTCTGCGGCGTGTCTATGGTGGAGGGGAGGACGCAGTTGACGGTCACCCCCGTCCCCCGCAGTTCCGCCGCCAGACTCTCCGTCAGCCGGATCAGCGCGCTCTTGGCCGCGCTGTAGGCCGCCGTATTCTTCCCGCCCTCCAGCCCGGCCCGCGCGGCCACGTAGATGATCCGCCCGGCCCCCTGGGCCACCATCACCGGCACCACCGCACGCGTCACCGTCAGCGCAGTGCGGACGTTGAGGTCAAAGAGGGCCTGCCAGGTCTCCAGGTCCGTCTCGTGGACGGGCTGGCCGCCCCGATAGCCCCCCACCGTGTGCACCAGGACGTCTATCCGCCCCAGACGCCGGAGGGCCTCCTCCACCATCCCCTTCGCAACGTCGGCATCGGTCAGGTCCACGGCGGTAGCCAGGTAGTGGTCGGGGGAGTCGGTCAGGTCAGGGAAGAGGACCGGCAACCGGTCCGGCGCGCGGTCCACCAGAACCAGACGGGCCCCCGCGGCCCGGAAGGCGCGGGCGACGGCGGAGCCCAGATTCCCCGCTGCACCGGTCACCATCACCACGCGATCCGTAAAAGCATCCATCTCCGCCATCTCCTGTCGTCTGTGGTCTGTCGTCCGTCGTCCGTATTATACCTGGTATCCTCTGTTCTGCCAAAACCCCGCCCGACGGGTAACTACCTACGTACCGACGAACGTCGCCCGCCACAGGCCTTTGGCCTCCGGTCGGCCTTCGCCGACCGGGGGCGTCGGTGCAGGCCGACGCCCGGCACCGCGTGCCCAGGGAGACTGATTTCCCATCAGCGCACAGCGGCAAGCCAGCCGGGGAGGTGTTACCCGGGTGTGTCCCAGTTTTGTCGGGCGGGGCCGCTGGCCTTTTCGCCTGGCCGTAAACGGCCAGGCTCCGGCGAAGATGAGGCGCGAGAGCGCCCCTCTCCACCCTGGCAGCCCAGGTTCCCGAAGGGCTACCGAAGGGAAAGGGCGCTTCCAGCGCCCTGGGCAACCTCAGCCAGGCCGTTGACGGCCTGGCCCACCGGGCTCCCGATGATTTTGGGACACACCCTGTTACCCCGACGGTTTGACAACCGGCCCGTTTCGCGCGAAACTAAACCCCCAGCGATACGCGATTTGCGCTACGCGATATGCAATGACCGAACGCGAACTTCTGCTGATCGCGGCCAACGGGCACACCCGTGCCCTCCTCCTGGCCGAACTCCAGGAGGTGGGCTACAATGTGGTCGCACTGCCATCGCTGGAGGTGGCGCTGGCGGCCCTGGCGACCGGTCGGGTGCACCCCGCGCTGGTCGTGCTGGACACCCAGGGCGACCTGCGCGCCGACCCGCGCGGTGTCGGCCAGTTGCTGAATTTCCTGGAGGAGAACGTCCCGCTGGTGTTGGTGGTGGGAGCCTACGACGCCCGCGCACTGACCCCACTGCGGGCCCGCGTCGCGGCCTGGCTCCCCCGCCCCCTGCGGATAGAAGACATCCTGACCACCATCCAGCGATTGTTGAAAGAAAACCCCGAAGACACCAGGACACAAAAGACCACAGGATCAGCGAATCGGGGATTCGCTGAGCCTGTGGTTCTCTGATCCTTCCCAACTGGAGGTCCCTATGGCAAACCGTCTTCTTCTGCTTTTGCGCGGCATTCGGACGGTGGGGCTGAGGCCCACATGGGACGGCGTCGCCCACGCCTTCCGCACCCGGTGGGTGGAAGCAAAGTTCGCCGACCCCCAGCGCCCTCTCCGGGGACTGCCGCTCCTGGCGGCCTTCCTGCGCCGCCTCCCGGTCCCGCCGGGCACATTCCCGCCCCCAGGCCCCGTCGTCGCCACCCCCGGCCCGCTCCTCTCCGTCCGCGAGGAGGAGAACGCCCTCCACTGCCAGTTCGCCCACGCCTGGCTGACGGTGCAGGCCCTGGCGCCCGACCGAATTCGGGTTTCGTGGGGGGCTCCGGCCCTCACCCCCTCCCCCGCCGCCTCCGGCGGCTTCCCCCTCCCCCTCTCCCGCCTCGCGGGAGAGGGGGAGGGGGGTAGGGGGGTAGGGGTGAGGGCCCTCCCCGAACTCCGCACCCCCCTCCTTCGCTGCCAGGTCTCCCCCGACGGCCGCATTGTCCTCGCCAACGCCTCCGGGGACATCATCGCGGAGGAGGCCGCGCCCGTGGCCTGGGCCGCGGGCGGGGAGATGCAGAGCGCGGAGGAGCGCCCTTCCTGCGCCCTTCTGCGCTGGCGGGTTCCCCCCCACGCCCACTTCTACGGCCTGGGGGAACGGGCCGCGCCGCTGGACCTGCGCGGCCGCGTCTACATCAACTGGAACACCGACCCCCGCACCTACGACCCCGGCGACGACCCCCTCTACCTCTGCGTCCCCTTCCTGATCGTGCTCCCGCCGGACGGACGGCACGCCTGGGGCCTGCTGCTGGAAAACTCTGCCCGCAGCCGGTTGGACCTGGGACAGGCCGATCCGGAGACCGTGGGAATAGACCTCTCCCTGCCTCCCGACCCGCAGGGCCGGGCTGAAGTGTCCTATCTTCTCTTCTCCGCTCCCACCGTCGCCGAACTCCTGGAGCGCTTCACGGAGGTGACGGGCCGCCATCCCCTCTTCCCCCGCTGGGCCCTGGGCTACCACCAGTGCCGCTGGTCCTACTACCCCGAAGAGCGGGTCCGCCGCCTGGCCCGCGACTTCCGGGAGACCTACCGCGTCCCCTGCGACGGGATCCATCTGGACGTCCACCACATGGACGGCTACCGGGTCTTCACCTGGGACCGTCGCCGCTTCCCCGACCCGAAGCGCCTCATCACCGACCTGCACGGGCAGGGCTTCAAAGTGGTCACCATTGTGGACCCCGGCGTCAAGGCCGACCGGAAGTACCGGGTCTTTCAGGACGGGCTGGCGCGGGGGATGTTCTGCCGCTACCCCGACGGCCGCGTCTTCATCGGGCCGGTCTGGCCGGGGAACTGCGCCTTCCCGGATTTCACCGACCCGCGCGTCCGGGAGTGGTGGGGCGACCTGCACCGGGACCTGGTAGAGGCCGGAGTGGACGGCATCTGGGACGATATGAACGAGCCTGCGGTCTTCGGGGAGGACGACGCGACCATTCCCGACCCGGTCCGCCACGACCTGGACGGCGCGGGGGGCGACCACCGCGTGGCCCACAACCTCTACGGGCTGAACATGGTTCGCGCCACGGCGGAGGGACTGGCGCGGCTGGCCCCGGACCGCCGTCCCTTCATCATCACCCGCTCCGGGTGGACGGGGGTCCAGCGCTACGCCGCGCACTGGACCGCCGACAACCGCTCCGACTGGGCCTCGCTCCGGCAGACGCTGCCCATGGTGCTCAACCTGGGGCTTTCCGGCATCGCCTTCACCGGCTCCGACATCGGCGGGTTTGAGGGCTTCGCCACGGGCGAACTCTTCACCCGCTGGCTGCAGATGAGCATTTTCTTCCCCTTCTGCCGGGCCCACACGTACTTCGCCAGCCCGGACCAGGAGCCCTGGTCGTGGGGGGAGCCGTACCTGAGCATCAACCGGGAGTTCATCCGGCTGCGCTACCGGCTGCTCCCGTACCTCTACACGGCCCTTTATCAGTGCACGCAGACGGGGGCGCCCATCGTCCGCCCGCTCCTCTGGGCCTTCCAGGACGACCCCACGACCCACGATCTGGACGACGAGTTTCTCTGCGGGGACGCGCTGTTGGTGGCGCCGGTGCTGGAGGAGGGGGCAACCCGGCGGCGGGTCTATCTCCCTGCCGGTCGCTGGTACAACTTCTGGACGGACGAGCAGCACGAGGGGCCGACGTGGCCGGAAGTGGAGGCGCCGCTGGAGCGGATTCCTGTCTTTGTGCGGGCAGGGGCGGTGGTGCCCACCGGCCCTGAGATGGACTATGTGGGCCAGCGCCCCACCGACCCGCTGACCCTGCACCTTTATCCCCCGGCGGAGGGGCAGGAGGGGGTGAGTTTCCTCTACGAGGACGACGGGGAGACCCTGGCCTGCCGGCGGGGGGAATACCGGTTACACCGGTTCGTACTGAGAGGGGACGACCGCCAGGTGGACCTGGCCTGGACGGTGGAGGGGGCCTTTGACCCCGGCCCCCGGCGGGTGGAGGCGCTGGTCCACTGGGGCGGGGGCCGGGAGCCAGCGCGGCTGGAGGCTGTGGCACCGCAAATGTAGGACAACTGCTCGCAGTTGTCCTACCCTACAACGGGGCGGCGCACCCGAAGGGGTGCGCTACCCCTCAAGAACCAGTACAGCAATTGTATCAGGGAACCCCTCTACCCTGCCCGGCGTCTAAAATGTGAGGAGACAAAGCGCAGGAGGTGTGGAATGCGTGTTCGCATCGGATGGGTGGTAGTCATCTTCGCAGGATTGCTTGCCAGTTGTGTAACGACCCCAAACCCAGATGAGGAATCTTCTGTTTCTCCTACATGCTCTTCGTCGCCCGCTACCGTTGCGAACCAACCCGCGCCTGCGCCTCTACCTGTTAGCCCTATGGGCACCCCACCACCAACACCGGAGAGGCCAGCCGCGTTAGCCGTAGCCGACCTGGCAGAGCGTCTGGGCGTAGACACAGAGGACATCCAGGTTATCCGCGTTGAGCAAGCAGAAATGCCGGTGGAGAATCTGGGCTGTCCCGTCCCGGGCCAAGAGCCCGGATTCACCATACCGGGAGTGGTACTTGGATATGAAGTCGTGCTCCATTATGGAGGGACGGATTATCTCTACCACATCCACGGCTTACGGGTGGTCTATTGCGGTCAATAAAATTAGGCTGGCTGGATACTGGCATGAAAAAGGGGGCCGCAGAGATTCTGCGGCCCCCTGATTTTTCCGGCCCGACCGGTTACGGCCCGTAGTTCCGCATGACCAGCGGCAGGTAGACACGGCTCGCCGGCGCGATGGCAACCACCGCATCATCGCTGACCACGTTCCCCTGTCCGTCGTTCACCCAGGCCACGTTCCGAACGACGTTCGGGAAAGAACCACTGATCGTGGCCCGGAAGCGAATACGGGCGGTGCTGCTGTATTCAGCATCCAGCGTGCCGGTGTACGTCACCGCATCGCTGGCCCAGACCACCGAGCCAGGACCGCTCATCACCCAGGCATCTTCCACCGTCAGGCCAGCAGGCATCACATCGGTCATCACGACGTTGGCCGCCACCTCTCCGACGTTCTGGATGGAAATGGTATAGATCACCTCCGTGCCGCTGGCGGCTTCCGCCGTGCTGGCCTCTTTGCTCACCGTCACATTGGCGGCGCGCAGAGTGGTCGTGACCGCGTTGGTGGTCCAGGAGCGACCGCAGGCATCCGCTACCTGCGCAGTGTTGACAATCTGGGTGCCAGCCGGCAGCGGAGCGTTGATCCGCACCTGGTAGGTAATGGGCACCGACACGCCCGCCGTGACCGGGCCGCTCCAGGTGACCACCCCGGCATTATGGGAGACGCCCTCACCGCCGGAGACAAAGGTCACCTGTGCGGGCAGCGTATCCGTCACGTAGGCGACGGTATCCACCACGCCAGTGTTCCTGACTGTGACGGTGTAGAGCAAGAGGTCATTCGGCGCGGCCACGGTCTTATCCACGGCCTTGGTGGAGGTCGCCAGGTTCACGCTCTGGACCGTGACGGTGGCCGGACCGGTGGCCGTGACCCAACCCTCACCGTTATTCACCTGGGCGATGTTGGTAATGACGGTGCCGTGCGGCACGCAGGCGTTCACGGTTGCCGTTAAGACGATGGTGTGAGTGGAGGAGGGGTCCACATCACCGCTCCACAGTACCGCGTTGAGGGCGTCACTGTACACCGCACCGCCTGCGATGATTTCGCCGAAGGTGACCTCGGAGGGCAGCGTATCCGTCATCAGGGCGCCCGTGGCCGTGTAGACCGACGAGGAGTTAATCAGGTTGATGGTGTAGGTCAACACGTCGCCGGGTTTGGCCGTGGCTGCGCTCCGGGTCTTGGTGGAGGTGGAGAGGTTCGGGCCGTTGTAGTTCACCGTCACCGGGATGCTGAAGAGCCGCGGCGCATCCGGGAAGCCGACGTAGATGATGCCGTCGTTGCAGTCGGCCGCCGCCGGGTTGCAGGCATCCGGATTGACGTTGTAGAGTTCAAAGGCGGCGTTCTTGTACGGCCCGATGGAGAGGTCGGCGTTGCGCATGCCGAGGCTGGTATCCAGGTCGGCGCGCCTCCACCACCAACTGAAAGGCGAAGGATCCGGCGACACAGACCACCCCTGGACCGCCACCATGTAATCGCCCGTGACCGGGAAGTTGAGCGTAATTTCGTCGTCCTGCCCCGCTGCCCGGGTGGACGAGGCGATTTGCTCAGCCGGACACTCAAAGGTGCCGTTGCCGTTGATATCGCGGAACATGAACAGGTCCAGGTCATTGGCGCCGACGACTACATGGGCAATGTACCGGGCGACATTGGCAGGCATGCTGAAGGTGTACGTGTACCAGCCCGTACCCGTAAAGTCGCAGGTCGTGTCGGGCGTCGGGTCCTGGTTGATGAGCAGACCGGTGTAATCTGCCCGCACATCCTTCATCCCGTACACCTCAACGGTCAGCCCCTGGGTCCAGGTGATGTTGGCGCTGAAGGAGATGAGGTCCGTGAAGTAGTTGGTGTAGGTCAGGGCAGTGGGACCGGTGAGGGTGCTGAGCGTCTTGGTAAACGGCGCCTCAAACCGGGTACCGTTCCAGCGCACGGAGTGCTGCATGACCTCGTGCAACCCGCTGGTCAGCGGCGCCACCACGTACTCCACGTTCCCGCCGGTCGCTGTCTGGAAGGCCCAGATGCCCGCGCCGACGTTGCGGTTGACGCTCTTGGCCACCACTTCCAGCCGGTACGGGCCGAAAGTGGCCGGGTCCAATGCGGAGAAATCGCCGAAATTCCAGTTATATGGCGACTGCAAGCGGGTGTATGCGCCGTACGTCGGGCCGAGGACCAGGGTGTCAATGTCGGTCTCAGGCGCCACATCGCCCCACTCGTCCCGCACGACCAGGCGAGTGCCGGCGGTCGGAGTGATGGTCTGGTCCAGGAAGTAGAAGCGCCAGTCACCGGACTCGGGCCGCCAGGACCAGTCCATAGGCCCCTGGATGTAGCCGTTGTCGTAGCGGGTATCGGCCCTGGGCGTGCCGCCCAGCGTCACAGGGGCGGTGGTCAGGTTGCCGGAGAAAGCAACATTGACCAGGATGGGGATGATGGTGGTGTAGCCGCTGTAGGAGCCCTGGGCCGGGATGCTCACCTCAATGGCCCCCTCGTAGAGGCCATAAGGCGTATTCGCTGGCACATTGACGGTGGCCTGGAAGGTTGCCGTGCTGGCGGGATTCACCGTCACCTGGGTCGCCGCGAGTGTGACCCAATCCCAGGCCGTCTTCTTGTAGAAGGTGACCCGGATGGTCAGGTTGCTCACGGGCACCAAGGCCGTGCGGTTGCGGTGCTGGAGACCCAGGAAGATGCCGTCCTTCCAGCGCGCCCGCGGGTCTTTGACCGACACCTGCCGGTACGTGTGCTGGCCGTAGCCGTAGGAGAAACGGACGTACTCGCCCGCGTCAATCTCCCCGACATTGACCACACTGTTGCCATTCGCGTCGGTCCACAGGTTGCCGTCGCCGTTGACGTCGGTCCAACTGTACCACAGGATGCGCCAGTTGTTGCCCAGCGCGGCGTTGCCACTGGCGAACTCGCTGAAGGGATGAATGATTTCGGCCACCATCAGGTCCGCATCCGCCGGGATGCCCGAGGGCGCGTAGCGGGTCACGTCAAACAGGTAGTCCGGCCGATTGAAGTCGTAGGGGCTCTCGTTGGCCGTGGCGGCCGTGACGTTAAACGTGTACTCGCTGATGCGGGTGTAGTAGGTCGCCGTCAACTCCGCCGTAACGGTCAGCGGGCTGTAGTTATTAGCCGTGAAGACCTGGGTATCGCTGCCACCGGGGGTGATGATCTGGGCGAAGGCCGGATACTCCATACCCCGGTAATCGCCGACATACCAGGCCTCAGGCGAGATGTGGAGCCCATAGCGCCCGCCAGCGATGTCGGTGGACTTATCCGCGTTGACCGCGCCGGCACCCTGGACCAGCACATCGTTCTTCTGGTCGGTGGCGCCGTTCATCAGGAGTTCGCGGGCCTGTTTCCAGGTCGGCCACTGACCGGTGCGCTGCTTCCAGGCATCGTAGATGAGCGCCAGGTTGCCCGCGGCCACCGGGCACGAGCGGCTGGTGCCACCCCAGGTCTCCCAGGCCGTCCAGCCATCGCCCCAGCCATTCAGGGTGATGGCGCCCGCCGCGAAGGCCCCGTCGGCAGTCACGTGAGGAGCCAGATGGCCCACGGCGGTCGGGCCCCGGTTGGACCACGGAATCACATCGCCCCAGACAATCTGGTCGGCGCTGCTGATGGAATCCCAGCCCGTGGAGCCCATCTGAGTGGAGGCGCCGATGGCGATGGCCGTGCTGCCGGAGGGCGGCGCGTTGGTGCCGTATCCGGGCGCGCCGTTGCCGGTGGAGAACAGATGGGCCACGCGCATGCCATAGGGATTGGAATAACCCCGGAAAGAGGTGCGCGTGTTCAGGCGGGCGATCAGCCGGGAGCGGTTATCCCACTCGTCGTTATCGGTAGCCGATTCGCCATAGGAGTTGGAGGTAATCTGGGCGCCGTCGTCGGTGTCCCCGTAGCCATCCACGCCGAAGGAGGCGAAGTACCACCCCTCTTCGGTGGAGGCGGTGAAGTTGATGTAGATGTCGCCGATGGCGATGAGTTTGGCATTCCTGCCGGCGCCCTGCACCATACCACCAACACCAGCGGGCTTCCAGGCCGGACGGGCATCGCCTTTATAGACGGAGGGGTCGCCGTCCGCCCGGCCCTGCCCGACGATGTTGCCTGCCGTCAGGGTGCCATGGGCCGCGGCGGGGCCCAGCGGGTCGTCAAACATAAACGCCACCAGTTCGCCAGGGCCGGGAGCAGGGATACCGTAGTTCTGGGGAGTAAACCACCAGTCCACCATCGGCGGGTAGTGGAGACCGTCGGCGATGAAGTAGACCAGGCCGCCGGAGAGGTCGTTGTAGCCATCCCCATTGGCATCCCAGCAGGCCGCCGGGTTCGCTTTGTTGGCCGGTCGGTCATCCCTAAAGTCGTGGTTATTATTCAGGTCCACGTAGACGGTTTCGTAGACGCCGTCTCCGGTCTCATCCACGACCAGTACGGCGATGCGTTCATCCCACCAGAGTTCCTCCAGGGATTGGTCGGGATGGTAGCCGATGTGGTAGACGGGGTTGAGAGGACTGGCTGTACCGGTGGTGGTGTATACCTTGCCGTCAAACCAGATGGTATCGCCGGTGCCGGTGGTCCGGGTGTCGGCAAACTTGGAGTAGCCATAGAGGAAGGTATTCAGTTCGGTCGGAGCCCCGTTGTACCACATATCAAAGAACCAGGCATAGTTGGAGAAGGGGCTCAGGGCAACGGGCCAGCCGTTGAAATAGGAATAATAGTTGGGAACCGTTACTGGACCATAAGGGCTGGCCCGGTAAACCGTCAGGGTGATGTTGCGGCTGGCAGCGACGTTGTAGACCTTCCAGGTCCCGTAGAGGTCGGGGTGGCAGAAGTCCACACCCGAGTCCAGGTCTGCCACCGTCACGCCACTGCCGGTATAGCCCTTCTCCCAGGCCTTCCTGGATTCATGGCCGGGGCCCACATCCCACCAACCCTGGATGCCAATCCGGGGATTGGGGGCAGGCGGGTTGTCCCGCAGGGCACGCAGGCGGGCGCGCATCGCCTCGGTCACCACCGGGCCACTGTCATCCGGGTCGCGGAAGCGCGGGACAGGGCCCACCGCCTCAATCAGGTCGGCGTGGACCACGAAATCCAGGCTGGCCATTTTCGCCAGGTCACTGACCCGCACTCTTCCATACCAGACCGGAAGCCCCGTGGCCTCATCCGGAACAGCCCTGGGAACAGCCTGGACCAGGCCCTGCCAGTCCACCATCCCCTCTTCAGCGACCACCAGGCGGACATCTACAACCTGGTCACCGCCAGAGCGGGCAAGGGTCTGGAGATCAGAGTCCAGTTTTTCCAGGGCAGCATCCGCAGCGGTCTCAACAGTGGTTTCCGGTTGTGGGGGTTGCTGGGCCGGAGCGGCCGGGGCGGTTTCGGGCCGCGCCGGTGCCGGGGATGCGCTGACGGTCACAGCCGCCATACTGACAATCATCGTCAGCACCACCAGCAGGCTGGACCAGCGCCAGGTCGTTCTGGTACTCATGGTTACCTCCTATTGGGTTGCGATGGGGTTCACGTTTTACGGTTCACGGAGCGAGTGAAGAGTGAAATGTGAAAAGTGAAGCGTGCTCTGTCCCGTTATCACCTCCTTTCCCTTGGACCGCAGGGGCCGAAAACAGACGAGGGCCGGGGGAGAGACTCCCCGCGGCCCTCGCGCGCGATGTGGCTATCCGGTATTGGTGGCCGGATACGTCCCCGCTTCCTGAGAGGCCCCGCTGGTCCGTGGTGTGTGCATAGGCCTGTTAAAGATAGGGGGAATGACTGAGAAGCGATTATATTATAGCACAATGCAGGGAGAAAGTCAATCCGGATGAAATCTGAAAAATTTCCAGTTGTCCCTACCCCTACCCCCAGGTTCATTCATTTCTCAAGTTCATTAATATCTTTTAATTATTCGTGGAATCATTCGTGCCCCTTAACTTTGGCTTTTTGCCCGTGGCCCCTCTGCATGGGCCCCTGGCGACTTCCGCGGCCCTAAAAAGAAGATTTTTTCGTTGCGGCGGCTTCGCCGCCGCCCTCAAACCCCCTCTTCTTCCCCCCTTCTCCCCCGTTTCGGGGGAGAAGAGGGGCAAGGGGGGATGAAGGGGTCAAAGGCGAAAGATGGCCTCAAATTTTCATTCATCGGAGTGCAGGGCGATAGCCCTGGCATACACGCCGCGGTTCAATTCGGATTTGCGGGAGCAGGGGTTGACAGAAACAAGGGTCGGGATATACTTTAGGGGCAACCTTACGCCGATTGAAATCGCCCTCCTTGGGCACTTCGTGCCAGGTGTCGGCCTGCCCTCACCCCTCCCCCAATCCCCTCCCCTCTCCCGCCGGGGCGGGAGAGGGGAGGGGGTGGCGGCGCAGCCGCCGGGGGTGGGGTGAGGTCGGCGAAGGCCGACCGCTGGCCTGCGGCCCGAGAGGCTGACTTCAAGTCCGCGCATGAAAAAAGCGGCAGGCCAGGGCCTGCCGCTCAGGTCGCGGGGGCAGGATTCGAACCTGCGACCTTCAGGTTATGAGCCTGACGAGCTGCCACTGCTCTACCCCGCAACACACTTATATTATACCGCGCCTGCCCGAATTCGTCAAGGGCAACCGGGCAGATTTTATCCCAAAATTTATCCCAAGCGCGATTTGGGATAAAAAACCACGAAGGACACGAAGGCCACACAAAGGGCACAAAGGATGATTTTTTATCCCTTTGTGTCCTTTGTGAGTACTTTGTGCCTTGTGGTTAAAACAAACTCTAACCCACATCCCAGGAGGAGCATCCTATGGACCTGCGACTCAGCGACGAACACCGCATGATCCGGGATATGGCCCGGGAGTTCGCCCAGAAGGAGATTGCGCCCATCGCCAGCCACTACGACGAGACCGGGGAGTTTCCCCACGAGACCATCCGCAAAATGGGCGCCATGGGCTTCATGGGCATTGAGGTGCCCGAGGAGTACGGCGGACAGGGGCTGGATACCCTGGCCTACGTCCTGGCGTTGGAGGAAATCTCCAAAGTGGACGCCTCCCACGGCGTCATCATGTCCGTCTGCAACTCCCTCTACTGCTACGGCATCCTCCACCATGGCACCGAGGCGCAGAAGCAGACGTTCCTGCGGGCCGTCGCCAGCGGGGAGGTCATCGGCGCCTACGCGCTGACCGAACCGCAGTCCGGCTCCGACGCCGGCAACATCCGCGTCACTGCCGTCCGCTCCCCCGACGGCTCCTACTACACCATCAACGGCACCAAGTCCTGGATCACCAGCGCGCCGGTGGCGAAGTACATCGTCCTCTTCGCCCAGACCGACCCCGATGCCCGGCCGCGCTACCGGGGCGTGACCGCGTTCATCATTGACACCGACCTGCCGGGCTTCCACCGGGGCAAGACGGAGCCGAAACTGGGCATCCGCGCCTCGGCGACCAGCGAGATTCATTTTGAGGACTACCGCTGTCCGGCGGAGAACCGGCTGGGGGAAGAGGGCGAGGGGTTCAAGATTGCGATGGCCGTCCTGGACGCCGGGCGTATCGGCATCGCCGCGCAGGCCCTGGGCATCGCCGAGGCCGCCTACGAGGCGTCGGTCCAGTACGCGCGGGAGCGGTACGCCTTCGGCCAGCCCATCGGCCAGTTTGAGATGATCCAGCAGAAAATCGCCGATATGAAGTGCCGCATTGAGGCCAGCCGGCTGCTCATCTACCAGGCGGCCCTGGCAAAAGAGGAGTTCAAGAAGACCGGTCGCCGCTACACGCTGGAGGCGTCTATGGCGAAACTCTTCGCCTCCGAGACGGCCACCTGGGTGACCAAAGAGGCCATCCAGATTCACGGCGGCATGGGCTACAGCAAGGAGTTGCCCATTGAGCGGTACTTCCGGGATGCCAAAGTGACGGAGATTTACGAGGGGACCAGCGAGATTCAGCGGCTGGTGATCGCCCGTCTGGAGACGGGGCTCCGATAATGGGAGGATGTGCGGCGGCGGCCTTCGGCCGCCGCCGCACATCCATGCTCACTCATACCGCAGCGCCTCTATGGGGTTGAGCCGGGAGGCCCGCCAGGCCGGGTACATCCCCGAAGCCAGCCCCACCACCACCGAGACCGACGTCGCCAGCAGGACCGCCTGCAGGGTGACCGCTGTGCGGATGCTGGCCAGCGTCGCCACGGCTGTAGCCCCCAGCGCGCCCAGCCCGATGCCCAGCAGTCCCCCAGCGAAAGCCATCACCACCGCCTCCATCAAAAACTGCACCAGGATGTCTCGCCGCCGCGCTCCCACCGCCTTCCGCAGGCCGATTTCCCGCGTCCGCTCCGTCACCGAGACCAGCATGATGTTCATAATCCCGATGCCGCCCACCAGCAGGCTGATCCCCGCAATCGCGCCCAGGAAGGTCGTGAGGATGCCCGTGATGCTGCTGAAACTCTGGATCAGGTCGGATTGACTGAGGATGTTGAAGTCATCGTTGTCCCCGGAGGACAAACGATGCCGCTCCCGCAGGACGGCGCGAATCTCCTCCGTCGCCGCCGCCATGCGGTCCTCGTTCACCGCCTGGACCGAGATGGAGGAGAGGGTGTATTCCCCGTTGGGGGCCCGGACGGAGAAGAGGCGGCTCTGGGCCGTCGTCAGCGGGATGAAGACGGTGTTGTCCTGGTTGGAGAGGCTACCGCCCTTCTCCGCCATCACCCCGATGACCTGAAAGGGGATGCCGTTAATCCGCACCGTCTCTCCGATGGGAGCGGGGTTGTCCGGGAAAAGGGTCTCCACCACCACCTTACCCAGGACAGCGACGCGCGTGCGCCGTTCCAGGTCTTCCTCCGTGAAAAACTCTCCCGCCGCCACCCGCCAATTGCGAACGGTCAGGTATTCCGGCGTGACGCCCAGCACCTGGCTGGTGGCCTCCTCCGTACCCGCCACGACCGTTGCCTGCTGGCTCAATTCCGGCGCCACCAGTGCTACATCGGGCAACCAGTCCGGGTCCGAAAGAGCCTCCACGTCCCCCATCGTCAGGGGACGAAAGGAGCCACTCGCTCCGGGCCGACCCGCATAGATGACCAGCAGGTTGGTCCCCATCCCGCGCAGTTGCTCCGTCACCGAGGCCTGGACGCCCTGCCCGGCGGCGACCAGCGCGATGACCGCCGCCACCCCGATGACAATCCCCAACATCGTCAGCGCCGAGCGCAACTTGTTCGCTCCCAGCGCCCGTAACGCCACCCGAAGACTCTCCCAGAGATTCATCGCTTCCTCCCATCCATCAGCCCAAATGTAGCGCAGCCGCCAGGCCTGTAGCGCAGCCGCCAGGCCTGTGACGCGGGCAGACTCGCAGGCGAACAGCCTGCGCCACGCAGGCTGACAGCCTGCGCCAAGAAAAAGATAGTGCTATTGTCCATCAGCCCGCGGTGGCGACCAGTGGGGTGGAAATGGTTTCCTCTCCCTCCACCCACCCATCCCGCAGGTAGACAATCCGCCCCGTGTGCCGGGCAATCGTCGGGTCGTGGGTCACCAGCACCACAGTGATCCCCCGCTCCCAGTTCAGCCGCTGCAGGATGGCCATCACCTCCCGCCCGGCCTTGCTGTCCAGATTCCCCGTCGGCTCATCCGCCAGAATGATGGACGGGCCCGTCACCAGCGCCCGCGCGATCGCCACCCGCTGCTGCTCCCCGCCGGAGAGTTCCGTCGGCGTGTGGTGCAACCGGTCCCCCAGCCCCACCGCCTCCAGCGCCTCCCGCGCCCGCCGCAGCCGCTCCGCCCGCCCCACCCCGGCATAGAGCAGCGGCAGCGCCACGTTCTCCAACGCCGTCGTTCGGGGCAACAGGTTGAACGTCTGGAAGACGAAGCCGATGCGCCGGTTGCGGATGGTCGCCAACTGGTCATCGTCCAACTGGCCCACTTCCTGCCCGTCCAGCCAGTAGGTGCCGGAGGTGGGCTGGTCCAGGCAGCCGATGATGTTCATCAGCGTGGACTTGCCGGAGCCGGAGGGGCCCATAATGGCAACCATCTCGCCGGGGCGGACGGTGAGGGAGACGCCGCGCAGCGCGGGCACCTCCACCGCCCCCATCCGGTAGATCTTGATGATATTGTCCAGACGAACGACCGTTTCGTCCATCATTCGCTCCTACGGCTGCTGTTGTGGTTGCGACTGCTGGGATGGCCGCTCCCCGCCTGCTGGTGGCGGCCCGCCCACCCCACCGAAGATGAACCGCATCGCGCCAGGCTCAAAAGTGGTGGAGGAGCCGGTCTGGTTCGGAACCACCAGAACGTCTCCCTCGGAGAGGCCGGAGAGGACCTGCGCATAGCCCGAATACCGCACCCCCAACTGGATGTTCACTGGCTCCACGCCACCGGCAGTTTGACGGAGAACGTAGGAGCGGCCCGTCGTCTGATTGGTAAGGATGGCCCAGGTGGGGATGAGCAACTGGTCGGTCAACTCTTGGACCCGGATGGTGACGCTGGCGGACATCCCGGCCCGCAGGGGGGCATCCGTTGGATCCAGCACGATGACGACGGGGTAGTAGACGGCGCCGCCGGTGGAAGTGGCCGCCACGCCGATGCGCTCCACCTTGCCGGTCAGCGTCACGTCGGGCAGGGCGTCCACCGTCACCACAGCGGGCATCCCGATTGCCAGTTGGCTCACGTCCATCTCGTCCACGTTGACGGTGATGCGAAAGCGGGAGAGGTCTATCAGCGTGACAGCGGGGGAGACGGCCGGTTCCCCCACGACCAGGTTCATCGCCGCAACGACGCCGTCAAAGGGGGCCTTGAGGACGGCAGCCTCCAGATTGCGGCGGGCCGTCTCCAGGGCAATCTGGGCCTGCTCCACCGCCGCCTCAGCGGAGGCCAGGTCTTCTTCCGTCGGACCGTTCCGGAGGCTTTCCAGTTTCGCCTTCGCGCTCTCCACATTCCGCCACGCGGCGGCCAGTTCCGTCTGGGACGGCCCCTTTACCGCCGCCTCGTAGTTGGCCAGAGCCAACTCGTAGTCTATGGTGGCGTCCTGCAGTTGCAGGGACTCCGGCCGCGCGCTGATGTCGGGTCGCCAGGAGACCCGGTCGTAGGCCGCCTGGGCCCGCTCCAGCGCGACCTTCGCCTTCTCCAGTTGCGCCTTCGCCGAGGCCAGACTCTCGGACGACGGGCTGTTCTTCAGATTCTGGTACTGTGCCAGCGCGCTGTAGTAGGACGCTTCAGCCGCCTTGAGGGTCTCCTCCGTGGCGGGCTGCTGCGCCTTGGCCAGTTGGGCCTGGGCGGATTTCAGTTGGGCTTCCGCCTGCCACAGGCTCAATTCCAGGCTGATCGTATCCAGGCGGGCCAGTACCTGCCCGGCCGTCACCCTGTCCCCAATATCCACCGACACCTCGGCGACCTTCCCGGAGACGTCAAAGCCCAGGTCCACCTGACGGACCGGCTCCAGGGAGCCGCTGGCGCTGACCGTGACCTGCAGGGTCCCTTTGCGCACGGGAACGGTGCGCGCGGCGGTGGTGGCGGCATTGGCGCCGGACTGCCGCCAGAGAAGATACCTTCCGACTCCCGCCAGCACGACGACAACAGCAACGACAATCCATATCCAGCGACGTTTGGGCATGGTTTTTTCCTCCTATCGGATTTGCAACTGACTGCATAGTACAGCCAACCTTTGAAGAAATTGTGAAGAAGGTGCAGAGGATGTGTGAAGATTCGGATGAAACCGCCCTTCAAAAATTGAGCGGGTGGCCTCTGCCACCCGCTCAATCTGCTGCCCCGATTGCGGTGGGGCAACCGCAAGGGTTGCCCCTACACCCGGATTTGTCTCCGGCATCGGGGACAGAATGCCGCGCCCTTCACATCCGTGTCGTGGAGGGTGTTGGAGAAGTGCATCACACAGTGGGGGTCTGGACAGTGGCCCAGCCCCCAGGTATGCCCCAGTTCGTGGACGGCCTCTTTGAGCACCCGCTGGCGGAAGAGGACGGGGTCATCGGGGAGGCCGTAGAAAGAGGGGCGCAGACGGGGCAGGGCGACGAAGGCCTCCCGTCCCCGCAGGGTCGCCTGCCCGAAGATGAAGTTCAGCCCCGGGGCGTAGCAATCGGCGTCTACCAGGCCCAGAATTCGCCCGGCGGGTGCGGAGACGGCGCGCAGCGCTGCCAGCATGGATTCCCCCCGATACTGGCGGCGATGCAGGTCATATCCTTCTCTCGGAATGGGGACCGTCTCCCCAACGGTCACCAGGCATCCCAGGGCCGCGCCCAGTTCCTCCGCCAGCCAGGCCGTCAGGTCGGCCTCCACCTCCCCAATGGGGACGACCAGCAGGACCTCCCGGGGCATCTCGGAGGATCCACAGAGGTACCAGGGCACTTTGAAAAGTGCCTGGCACCTTCTCTAGAACCCGAAGCCCAGGCGCTGGTGCGCGTCACCGGACATCATGGAGGGGTCCCAGCGCTCCATCCCCATGACCACCTTCACCGGTCGCTCAGTGACCGCCTGGGCAGCCCGCCGGGCCTCCTCCAGGATCATCCCCGCCAGCGGGCAGAAGGGGGCGGTGAGGATCATCGTAATCTGGACCTCCCCGTCCACCTCCTCAATCTTTCGCACCAGCCCCAGGTCCACCACACTGATGCCGATTTCGGGGTCGTACACGTCCCGCAACGCTTCCTGGATGCGGGCAATTTCTTGATCAGAAAGGGGTTGTTGGGTCTCGCTCATCAGTAAACTCCTGTCAAGATAAGGATTTCAACCACCCCAGGGTGTCATGGCTCAACCAGCCGGCGAATCCGGCACATGCCTGGGGTGATCACAGTAAAAGCATAGGGAAGTTCTGCTGCGTATCGCCGAATGGCTGAAGCAACCACCTCTGCCTTACGGTCAGGTGAGAGCCCCGCCAGACGAACCAGAACAATACCGTGCGTATAGACACGTTGACGGAAGACAATCTCTCCAAAATCTTTATCCGCAGTCAAGAGCAAGGCCCTCTCCCGGTTTGCTACGTCCAGAACGCTCTCATCAGACAACCCGGGCTCCATCTCGGCCACATAGAGCACCCGATGCCCCTCCTGCCGGAGGCGCTCAACAATCTGACGGTCAATAGACTTCATCGGAAATAGGACGCGGATGAACGCGGATGGACGCGGACGAACATGGTTTCCTCCTTGAACTTAGCATAACCCGGATGCTGCGCTCTAATTTCCGATGAACTCTAATACCTTCGTCCGCCAGAAAATTCACACTACCGCCTCGGTTATCGGATAAATCACATCCGCCCGGAGGGCCTCTTTCGCAAACGCAATCGCGGCTAAAATGGCTTCACGCGTCAGGCGAGGATGAGCCTCCAGAATCTGCTCAATCGTCTCGCCAGCGGCCAATTTTTCCAAGATCAGTTCTACTGTTATCCGGGTGCTTGCAATGACCGGCTTCCCCATCATGACATTCGGGTTGGAGACAATCCACTGCCTTTCCATATACAGCCCTCCCACTCTGCAGCCGTTCCCCGTGACATTGCTTTGCTGTTTTTATTATACCACAATCCCCCGCCCTGTCAAAAAAGCAGAGGGGTGTCGCCAAAAACCGGACGGGCGCAGTTGCAACAGCAAACGATTATGGTATACTACCTCCGCCCAAACTGCTGGCGAGGTGCAATATGCTGGACATAGAACGGGTCCGAGCCGACTTCCCTGCCCTTTCCCGAACGGTTCACGGCCATCCCCTGGTCTTTCTGGATAGCGCCGCCAGTTCCCAAAAACCGCTGCCGGTCCTGGAGACAATGGAACGGGTATACCGGGAGTGTTATGCCAACGTCCACCGGGGCATCTACGCCTTCAGCGAAGAAGCCACCCTGGCCTACGAGAACGCACGGGACCGGGTGGCTTCCTTCATTAACGCTCCGGTGCGGGAAGAGATTGTCTTCACCCGCAACACCACCGAGGCCATCAACCTGGTCGCCTACACATGGGGGCGGACCAACATCCGTTCGGGGGACCGCATCCTCCTGACCGAGATGGAGCACCATTCCAACCTGGTCCCCTGGCAACTGCTGGCGCAGGAAAAGGGCGCCCAACTGGTCTACCTCCCCATCACCGACGACGGCCTTCTGCGGATGGACCTGCTGGACTCCCTGCTGGACGAACGGGTCAAACTGGTCGCGGTGACGATGATGTCCAATGTGTTGGGGACGGTCAACCCGGTCAAAGAGATCGTCTGCAGGGCCCACGCGGCCGGCGCGGTGGTGCTGGTGGACGCCGCTCAGTCGGTGCCCCACATGCCGGTGGACGTCCAGGACCTGGACTGCGACTTTCTGGCTTTCTCCGGCCACAAGATGTGTGGGCCCACCGGCATCGGCGTCCTCTACGGGAAGGAGGCGCTGCTGGAGGCGATGCCGCCGTTCCTGGGCGGCGGGGATATGATTCGGAAGGTGGAATGGGAGTCCGCCACCTGGAACCGACTCCCCTGGAAGTTTGAGGCCGGGACCCCGGCGTTCGTGGAGGGGATTGGTCTGGGCGCAGCGGTGGATTATCTGACCGGTATCGGCATGGAGGCCATTGCGGCCCATGAGCGGGAGTTGACGGCCTACGCGATGGAGCGGTTATCCGCCGTGCCGGGGCTGACCATCATCGGCCCGCCCGCCTCCCAACGGGGCGGCGTGGTCGCCTTCACCTTCCGGGGGATTCACCCCCACGACGTCGCCCACATGCTGGATATGGAGGGCATCGCCGTCCGGGCCGGACACCACTGCGCTCAGCCCCTCCACCGCCGCCTGGGGCTGACCGCCACCGTCCGCGCCAGTTTCTACCTGTACAACACCGCCGAAGAGGTGAACGCTCTGACCCAGGCGCTGGAGCGGATTGGGGCATTGACTACATCACAACTCTGACCGACGTCAAATATGAGCACTCTGTATTCTCCAACCATCCTGGACCACTACGCCCACCCCCGCAACTGGGGGCGCCTTCCCTCGCCGGACATCGTCGCCGATAGCGACGACCCGTCCTGCGGCGACCAGGTCCATCTGGAAATCGCGCTGGGTCCCGACGGAAAGGTCGCCCAGGTGGCCTTTGAGGGGGAGGGTTGCATGATCAGTATGGCCTCGGCATCCCTCTTCACCGAGCACCTGCAGGGGAAACGGGTGGAGGACCTGGAAGCACTCACCGAAGAGGAGGTGCTGGGCTGGCTGGACGCGCCCATCCCGCCCAACCGCCGCGCCTGTGCCCTCTCCCCGCTGGTCGCCCTGCGCGCGGGCCTGACTGCATATCGTCGCACCGCCGGAGGCTGAATGCCCACACCCTACCGCGAACGCGTCCTGGACCACTACCAGCACCCCCGCCACTGGGGGCATCTGGAAACGCCCGACCGGGTCGGCGAGGCCGAAAACCCCCTCTGCGGGGACCGGGTGCGGGTGGAACTCCGCCTGAACGGCGAAGGGACCATCGCGGAAGTGGCCTTCAGCGGGGAGGGATGCGTCATCGCTCTGGCGGCCGCGTCTATGCTGGCAGAGCACATTCGGGGGCGGCCCCTGGAGGAAGTCCGCGGCATCGGCGAGACAGACGTGGCCGCGCTGCTGGGGATGGACCTGCGGCCCGCGCGGCGGGCCTGCGCGCGGGTCTCTCTGGAAGCCCTGCAGGCAACCATGAGGAATGACCAATGACAAAATGACCAATGACGGAATGACCAATGACGTGTTAAGTCTCTTAAAATCGTACCGGAGGCAGAAGCCCAAAGTCTTGAAAAACCGTACCTCCAGAGAGCCGTAACGGCTGACACTTTCTGCGCTCACCGGTTTTTATGAACCCCTCACCCCCCTTGATCCCCCCTCTCCCCCTGGCCTTGCGGCCAGGGGAGAGGGGGGATAAGGAAGGGGTTTTGCGGCGGGCGGCTTCGCCGCCCGCCGCAAAACCCCCTCCCTCATTCCCCTCCCCTCTCCCGCACAGCGGGAGAGGGGAGGGGCCAGGGAAGGGGTGAGGGCCCCCGCCGCAGGCGAGCGGGCGAGGGGCACGAAGGATTCAGAGACATCAATGAACCGGGGGGCAGGAGGAGGGGTGAGGGCCAAAAGTTGCCAGGAACAACGCTCTGAAAGGGTACGATTTTTTGAGACTTGGGCCCGGTACGATTTTAAAGGACTCAACAAACGAAATGACCAATGACCAATGACCGGTCTTCGGTGTGGAGGCTGATCCGTTTCGGGCCTGCTGACGGGCCCACTCAGATGGCGGTGGACGAGGCCATCTGGCGAGCAGTGGCGGAGGGGCGGGTGCCGCCGACGCTGCGGCTCTACGCCTGGGACCCGCCCTGCCTCTCCCTGGGCCGCCATCAGAGCGCCAGCGAGGTCAGCCAGGAAGCACTGGCCGCTGCCGGATACGGCCTGGTGCGCCGCCCCACCGGCGGACGCGCCATCCTCCACATAGACGAACTGACTTACTCCGTCGCCGCGCCGCTGACCGACCCACGCGTGCGCGGGGACATCCTGACCAGTTGCCAGCGTATCAGCCAGGGGTTGCTGGCCGCGCTGGCCCTGCTGGGGGTGCGGGAAGCGACCATTCACCAGCAAAAACCCCCGCCCTCCACCGGGCCCGTCTGCTTTGAGACGCCGGGGGAGTTTGAGATTGTGGTGGGCGGGCGGAAACTCATCGGCAGTGCCCAGATGCGGGGGCGCGGGGCGCTGCTGCAGCATGGAGCGCTCCCGCTGACCGGCGACATCGCCCGTATCTGCCCATTTCTGAACCCGCCCGTCGACCCGGCCCGGGTGCATGCCCGGGCGACGACGCTGGCAGAGGTCCTGGGGCGGGAGGTCTCGTGGGATGAGGCCGCGCGGGCCGTCGCCGAGGGTTTCGCCCGCGCGCTGAACCTCCAACTGGAGTCGGGGGAACTGACCCCCTGGGAGGTGAACGGCTCACAGCAATTGCGACAAGAGAAGTACACCTCAGACACCTGGACATTCCGGTACCCGACATGATCAAACGACGCTGGCCCTTTCTCCTCATCGGCTTCGTCCTGAGCCTCTTCTTCCTGTGGTTCGCCTTCCGGGACCTGCATCTGGGGGAGGTCTGGGATGCGCTGAAGACGGCCCGGTACATCTGGCTCATCCCCGGCGTGACGGTCTACTTCATCTCCGTCTGGTTTCGGTCCTGGCGGTGGAAGTTTCTCCTGCGGGGGAGCAAGTCGGTCCCCACCGCCCGTCTCTTTCCCGTCGTCGTTATCGGCTACATGGGCAACGACATCCTGCCCTTCCGGCTGGGGGAGGTGCTGCGGGCCTATGTCCTCTGGCGGAAGGAAGGCGTCCACATCGGCACCACCCTGACCACCGCGATCCTGGAACGGCTGTTTGACGGCCTGACACTGGTCTGCTTTGTCCTCTTCGGCCTGTTATTCCTGCCCCTCTCCGCGTTTCTGGGACGGCTGGTCGCGATGGCCAGCGGGGTCTTCTTCGGCGCGCTGGCGGTTTTCCTCGTCCTGGCCGCCCATCCGGACCGCCTGCAACAGATGGCCCACTGGGTTCTGGACCGGCTCGTTCCCCTTCGTATCCGCTCGCCGCTCCTGAACTTCCTGGAAGGCGTCATTGCCGGGCTGGAGGGATTGCGCAGCGCGCGGGATGTCCTGGTCCTCTTCGGCATCACCGTCTGGGTCTGGCTGCTGGAAGCGCTCAAGTACTGGCTGGTCAGTTTCGCCTTTGACCTGCACCTGGGGTACATCGGCGTGATGGTGATGGGTGGGGCCGTCAACCTGCTGACCGCGCTCCCTTCCCTGCCCGGCTACATCGGCACGTTTGAAGTCGGCATCAAAATCCTGCAGGGGATGGGGGCACCGGCAGCGGCGGCGGGGAGTTACATCCTGGTCCTCCATGCCATCCTGCTGATCCCGGTCACCCTGCTGGGGCTGGTGTTTATGGCGATGGAGGGGGTCCACTGGGCGGAGGTCAGTGAGGCCGCCCGGGGAGACTTGTCTCCTCCCGATTGTCCTGTATAATTCAGAAAGAAAGGAGTCGTCATGATCAAAATCATCACCGATACCACCTCAGGCCTGCCGCTGGAACTGGCTCAGGCGCACGACATCCCGGTCCTCCCGCAGATCATCATCTTCGGCGAGGAGACGTACCGGGACGACACGGGAATGGATACCCGGATGTTCCTGCAGAAACTGCGCGCCTCGCCGACGCTGCCCAAGACCGCCGCGCCGCCCCCGGCCCTCTACAACCCCATCTTTGAGCGGTTGCTGGCGGAGGGGTACCGCACCATTATCTGCCTGCACCCGTCCTCCGAACTGAGCGGGACGGTTCGCAGCGCGCTGACCGCGGCCCAGGACTTCCCCGGAGCGGACATCCGGGTCGTGGACACCCGCACCGTTGCCGCGCCGCTGGCAACCGTCGTCCTCCTGGCGGCCCGCTGGGCCCGGGAGGGAGTGGACGCCGACACCATCATCGCCCGGGTCCAGGACATGCTGGCCCGCCAGCGGGTCTATTTTGTGGTGGACACGCTGGAATACCTCCACCGGGGCGGCCGGATTGGCGGCGCCTGGGCCCTGCTGGGCGGGCTCCTCCAGGTCAAACCCATCCTCACCCTGCGGGATGGCCGGGTGGAGCCCTTTGAGCAGCAGCGGACGCAGCGGCGGGCCCTGGCGCGCCTGCGGGAACTGGTCCTGGAAGAATGCCCTCCCACGCCCGAATCCTACCTGGCGGTCATGCACGCCGACGCCGAAGCCACAGCCCGGGAACTGGCCGACGACTTCGCGGCCCAACTGGGCATCCCCGACATCCCTATCTACGAACTGCCTCCCGCCATCGTCACCCACGCCGGGCCAGGGGTGCTGGCGGTCAGTTACTTCGTCGCGCCGTGAGTCTGGCCGTTATCCCCCGCTGGAGTCGTCCCAATGGTGCACATTCACAAAGTCCGTACCGATGACCCCAGGGACGTGGAGCGCTTCGTTCGCTTCCCCTTCCGTCTCTACCGGGGATGTCCGTACTGGGTACCGCCGCTGGTTTCCAGCGCCCGTAAGCAACTGAACCGGGAGCGTCACCCCTACTACCACCACTCCGACGCCGATTTCTTCCTGGCGACGGTCGGGAAGGAGGTGGTGGGGCGGATTGCCGCCTTGGAGCCCCGTAAGCGCAACGCCTATCGGGGCCAGAAGGGGGCCTTCTTCGCCCTCTTTGATGCAGTGGACGACGGGGAGGTGGCCCGCGCGCTCTTTGACGCCGCCTTTGACTGGGCCCGCGGTCGGGGGTTGGAGACCATCAGCGGGCCCGAGGGCTTCTCCGCCGGGGACTCCCTGGGAGTGCTGGTCCGGGGGTTTGAGTACCTGCCCGCCCTGGGCATCGCCTACAACTATCCCTACTACGACCGCCTCATCCAGGAGGCCGGTTTCCGGAAGCAGACGGACTACTTTTCCGGCTACCTGCCAGGGAGCACCCGGTTGCCGGAACGGGTCCACGAGATCGCCGAACGGGTGAAGGCCCGGCGCGGCTTCCAGGTGCTGACGTTCCGGACCAAAGCGGAGATGCGGGCCATCGCCCCCCGGGTCGTGGATGCCTACAACGCCGCCTTCGCCGAGAACCGGGAGTTCGTCCCCATCACCGGAGAGGACGCCCAGCGCATCATTGACCGGCTTGTCAACCTGACCCGGCCTGACCTCTCCAAAGCAGTTGTAAAAGGAGATGAGATTGTCGGGTTCATTCTGGGCTTCCCGAACATTAACCGGGCCCTGCAGCGGTGCGGTGGGCGTCTCTACCCCTTCGGCTGGGCCATGCTCCTCTGGGAGTTCAACCACACCGACCGGATAGACTTCAACGGGGGCGGCATCCTGCCGAAGTACCAGGGCCTGGGGGTGGATGCCATTATGTTCGTGGAACTGGAGAAGACCGTCCACGAGCGGGGCTTCCGCCACGCCGAAATCGTCCAGGTCAACGAGCAGAACGCGAAAATGATGCGGGAAATGGAAGCGCTGGGGGTGAATTTCTACAAGGCCCACCGCATCTACGAACGGTCGCTGTAGCGACGACGGACGACAGACCACAGACGACAGACGACAGATAACAGGCCACTGACCACTAACCGCTGACGGCTGACGGCTAACGACTCTAACCACTGACGGCTAACGGCTAATCCTATGGAACTCTTCCAATGGCTTGCTCTGGCCCTGGTCCTGATGCTGGGGCCGATGATTCTGATTCACGAGTTGGGGCACTTCATCACCGCCCGACGGGCCGGCGCGCGTGTCCTGGAGTTCGGCCTGGGCTTTCCGCCCCGCCTGTTCACCCTGTTTCGGGAAAACGGCACCGTAGAAGTGGACGGGCAACGGTTGCTCCTGCCCGGCTCGGTCCGCCTGCCCCCCGGCCTGGCGCCGGGCCAGCATGTGGAGATCCGTCTCCAGCCCACTCCGGAGGGTCCCCCGCGCGTTGTAGAGATTCGGCGGGCAGAAGCCTCCACTGGGCCAGAGCAGGCGTCCCAGGGCCTCCCACTGCGCGGCCAGATTACCGCGCTGGAGCCGGGCACCATCTACTCCCTCAACCTGCTCCCGCTGGGGGGATTTGTCCGCATCCTGGGCGAGGAGGACCCCTCTCATCCGCAGAGCCTGGCTGCGCGGCCCAGGCGGTGGCGGCTGGCCGTGCTCCTCTCCGGCGCGATGCTCAACATCCTGGCTGCCTTCCTTCTGATGGTTGCGGCTTATGCGGCGGGCGTCCCCACCCGCGCCTTCGTCCAGATTCAGGAAGTAGTTCCGGATAGCCCTGCCGAGAAGGCAGGCCTCCTTCCGGGCGACATCGTGACCGCCGTCAACGGGGACCGACTGGAGGAGGGGAGCACAGAATTACGGGAGTGGATTCGCTCCTCCCCGGGAGAGCCGCTGGAACTGACTGTTCTCAGAGAAAAGGCGTCCCTCACTATCACGGCCACCCCCGTCCTCACCGACGGGCGCGGCTTTCTGGGCGTCGGCCTCCAGGACTGGCCCGACCCGGAGTCGGTGGAGCGGTACTCTCTCCCTCGCGCGGCCATCGCCGCCGGACGGAGCATGGCGGGTGTCATCTTGAGTATCCTCAACCTGCCCCGCATGGTGTCCAGCGGTCAGGTCTCCGCGACGGAGGCGGTCCGCCCGGTGGGCATCCCGGGCATCCTGGGATTCCTGGGCTATGCCCTCAAGGAGAGCATAGAGACGGGCATCCCCTTCCTGGCGCTGCAGGTCACCGCCCTGATCAGCCTGGCCGTGGGGATGACCAACCTGCTCCCGTTGCCCGCGCTGGACGGCGGGCGGGCCCTTTTCGTCATCATAGAGGCCATCCGGGGCCGCCGCATCTCCCCGGAGACCGAAGCAAAAATCCATATGGCCGGGATGGTCATCCTGATTGGCCTGTCGCTGGTCATCATCACGATGGACATCGTGAACCCCATCATCCCCTGGTCATGGCTGAGCCGGTAGTTAACAGAATTCGCCACGAATTGACACGAATTCTCAGTTCTTCTGTGCATTTCCCGCCCCACCTGGCGCTGGTGGTGGGCGTTCTGGCGGCCTCCACTGCCTCGCCCATTATCCGACTGGCTCAGGCGGAGGTGAACTCGCTGGCGATTGCCGCATGGCGGCTCACCCTGGCCTCCCTCATCCTGGCGCCCGTCACTCTGGCGACCCGACGGGAGGAACTGCGCGGCCTGGCCCGGCAAGATTGGCTGCTGATGCTGGGCTCCGGCGCCATGCTGGCGGTTCACTTCGCCACCTGGATCTCCTCCCTGGCCTACACTTCCGTCGCCGCCTCGGTGGTGCTGGTCAGCACCAGCCCGCTCTTCGTGGGCCTGGGGTCATTTCTGATCCTGCGGGAACGGATGAGCCGCCCGCTGGTGGTCGGGCTGGCGGTGGCCACCGTCGGCTCGGCCATCATCGGCCTGGACGACTGGGGGCAGGGCACCCACCGGCTGACTGGAGACCTGCTGGCGCTGGCCGGCGCGCTCTCGGTCGCCGTCTACTTTCTCATTGGGCGACGGCTGCGGGCCCGCCTCTCCCTGCTGGCCTACGTCTTTCCCGTCTACTCCACCGCCGCCGTCGTCCTGATGGCCGTCGCCGCCCTGGCGCGCGTCCCGCTGGGCGGGTACCCGTCCATCCACTGGCTCTGGCTGCTCCTGCTGGCGCTGGGGCCGCAGATTACCGGCCACTCTTCGTTGAACTGGGCCCTCCGCCACCTCCCGGCGACCTACGTGACCCTGGCCGTCCTGGGCGAGCCCATCGGCTCCAGCGTCCTGGCCTGGATCATCCTGGGGGAGATTCCGGGCATCGTCACGCTACTTGGCGGCGCGCTGGTCCTGACCGGCATCGCCATCGCCAGCCGTACATAAGCCCTGCGCCCTGCGACCTGCGCCTTGCGACATGCGACCTGCTCCCTGCGACCTGACCCATGGCTGAACCCGGCGAACCGCTGACCGAACGGGAACTGGAAATTCTCCGCTACGTCGCCACCGGGGCATCCAACAAGGAGATTGCCCACCGGCTGCACATCAGCACCAACACCGTCAAGGTGCACCTGCGCAACATTTTCACCAAACTGGAGGTGGTCTCCCGTACCGAGGCGACGATGGTGGCCGTGCGCCAGGGATGGGTGGCTGTCTCCGAGGTACGGACGGTCAGCGAAGAGGCAGAGGAAGTTCCACCGGCCCCGACGGTAGAGGTAGCGGCCCCGGCACCCGAACCGCCTCTGCCCTGGTACCGTCGGGTGGTCCTGATCGCGGCCGCGCTGATCGCGGTGGCGGCGGCGGCCCTGGCCTGGCCCCGCCCGGCTCCCTCCGCCCCGACCACCGCCGGACTTCTCCCCTCCCGGAGCGAGGCAGCGGCCGCCGTCGCGGGCCGCAGCGCCGAATCCCGCTGGGTGGAACGGGCCCAGATGCCGACCCGACGGGCCTGGCTGGCGGCCGTCGCCTGGGAGCGGCGCCTGCTGGCGGTCGGCGGCGAGACGCCGGACGGCACCGCTGACGCCGTGGAAATCTACGACCCCGACGCCGACACCTGGGCGCGCGGAGCACCCAAACCGACCCCCGCCGCCTACATCGGCGCGGCCGTCCTGGGAGGCCGGGTCTTCGTCCCCGGCGGATGTGCGGCGGACGGAGCAGCCCTCTCCGTCCTGGAGGTCTACGACCCCGCCGCCGACGCCTGGACGACCGCCGCGCCGCTCCCCCGCCCCCTCTGCGGCTACGCGCTGGCCGTCCACGGGGACCGTCTCTACCTGTTCGGCGGCACCGACGGTCGCCAGTACCGGAACGAGACCTACGTCTACGACCCTCAGGCTGGCCGGTGGGAGGAGCGGTCGGCGGTGCCCGTCGCCCAGGCGCTGGCGGCGGCGGCCCCGCTGGGGGAGGACATCTACGTCGTCGGCGGGTACCGGGTGGGTCAGGAGCAGACCACCTGCGCCGTCTACAACCCGGCGCGGGACACCTGGTCGGCATGCCCGTCCCTGACCCTGGCGCGGGGAGGGCTGGGACTGGTCCCCTTCGGCGGGCAACTCTACGCCGTGGGCGGTGGGGGCTGGGGAGGATACCTGGGCTTCAACGAACGGTACGACCCCGCCCAGGCCCGCTGGATGCCGGTGGAGACCCCGCTTCTGGGCGGATGGCAGGGGGCGGGCGTGACCATCCTGGACCTGACCATCTACGCCGTCGGCGGCTACAGCGACGACTATCTCAGCCTGACCCTGTCCTTTGAGCCGTTGCCGTTCCGCATCTTCATCCCGGCCACGGAGCGGTAGGGCGGATTGCAGATTGCAGATTCAAGATTGCAGATTGCACCCTTGTATCCTTGTATCCTTGTATCCTTGTATCCTTGTATCCTCATCCCTTGTATCCTTTCCCCTGGAGGTGCCTATGCTTCGCGAAGTCGCCATCGTGGGGGCCGGATGGAGCGGGTTCCGTTCCATCTCCCCCGACCTCTCCTACAAGGAGATGATGTACGAAGCCGCCGTGCGGGCCTACGAGGACGCCGGCATTGATCCCCGCCGGGACGTGGATAGTTTCGTCACCGTGGCGGAGGACTTCATAGAGGGGACCAGCATCTTTGACGAGTACACCCCCGACCAGTTGGGCGGCGCGCTGCGGCCCAACCACACCATCACCGGCGACGGCATCCACGGCCTGGCAGCAGCAGTGATGCAGATTCTCACCGGCCAGTTTGACGTTGTGGTTGTGGAGGCCCACAGCAAAGCCTCCAATGTCCTCACCCTCCCCCACATCCTGGCCTACGCGATGGACCCCATCTACAACCGCCCGCTGGCGTTCCACCCCTACGCCATCGCCGGGATGGAGATGCGGCGGTACCTGGCGGAGACGGCGACCCCGCTGGAGGCGTGCGCCCGGGTGGTGGTGAAGAACCGGGCCAACGCCCTCTTCAACCCCCTGGCGGCCTACGGTGCCGACCTGAGCGTGGAGGCAGTGCTGGGGTCGGACATAGTGGCCGAGCCGCTCACCCGCCTGCAGTGCGCCGACCACGCCGACGGGGCCATCGTCCTGGTCGTGGCCGATGGCGCCACCGCCCGCGCCCTCACCGACCGCCCCGTCTGGATTCGGGGCATCGGCTGGGCCAACGACACCCACACCCTGGAGAGCCGCCCCTGGGGAGAGGCATCGTACGCGTACCTGGCGGCCCAGATGGCCTACCGCACCGCCGGGATCAAGAGCCCCCGGTCCGAGATAGACTTCGCCGAAATAGACGACACCTTCGCCTACAAGGAACTGCAGCACCTGGAGGCGCTGGGGTTCTGTCGGCCCGGCGAGGCCGGCCTGTGGACGCTGGAAGGCGGGACGGAAATCAACGGCGAATTCCCCGTCAACCCCTCCGGCGGCAGTCTGGGGATGGGGCATTTGCTGGACGGCTCCGGGCTGGCACGGGTGCTGGAGGTGGTATTCCAGTTGCGCGGCGAGGCCGGACGGCACCAGGTGGAAGATGCCGAAGTGGGCATGGCCTTCGCCTGGCGGGGTGTCCCCACCACCAGCGGCGCGGCGGTCATACTGAGCAATTAGGGAGGTCTGGTATGGCTTATACGGCTCGCCTGATCACTCCTCAGGGCCAGACCATTCCCCTCTCTCCTCAAACGTACGAATCCGTGCTGAAGTTTCTGGAAGAGCAGGAGCCATTGCCGGTTCTCACACCTTCTGCACTGCGGTCTCTCCTTGAAGAAACCCAGGGAAAGTACGCCGGTCATCCCTCAATGGTGCGCGCTCTATTGGCCGAGCGCCGGGCGGAACGTCAGAGGGAAGAAGCCAGGCGACAACGCAGGCGAAAGCGATCCTGCAGGACATCCGCCGGCTTCCAATCCTATTGGGTGGGGTGAATGAACAACGAGTTCTGGCAGCGGCACATATCAAGGCCCATTACCCCCTCTCATATGCTGATGCATTTGCTGTTGCATTGGCTCAGGAACTGGATGCCACGGTTGTCACCGGAGACCCCGAATTTAAAACTGCGGAGTCCCTCGTTCCCGTATTGTGGTTATCCTGATTATTAAGGAGGTCACAATGGCCAGAAACCGGGTTGCCATTGTGGGCGCGGGGATGACCCGATTCGTCCGTCGCGCTCAGGAGACATCTAAAGAACTGGCCTGGGAGGCGGCCAGCAAAGCACTGGAATCCTGTGAGATGACCCTGGATGATATTGATGCTGTCGTTATCGGCAGCGCGCCGGAGGCCTTTGACGGCGTCCACATGAAGAGCGAATACCTCTCCGACGGCTGCGGCGGCTGGGGGAAACCGGTCATCCGCGGCTACGTCGGCGGTGGAACGGGTGTCTTCTCCGCCATCCAGGGCTGGTACCATGTCGCCAGCGGCCTCTTTGACACCGTACTGGTCGTGGCGGAGGAGAAGATGTCCGCCTGCCAGCCCCACCCCCAGGGAGCGTTTATCACCATCTTTGACAACATCACCGAGCGGGCCCTGGGGCCGAACCTCCTGTGGATTTTCGCCCTGGAGATGAACGCCTATATGACCCGCTATGGCCTCTCCAAGCGGGACATCGCGCTGGTCTCGGTGAAAAATAAGCGCAACGCCGCCGACCACCCGGCCGCGCTCTTGGGCGACCCCAACATCACCGTGGAGGACGTCCTGAACTCCGAAGTGCTGGCCTGGCCCGTCCAGCGGCTGGATGTCTCCCCGGTAACCGACGGGGCGGTGGCGGTGGTGATGGCCGCCGAGCACGTTGCCCGCCGGGTCACCAACAAGCCGGTCTGGGTGGAGGGGGTCGGCTGGAATCTGGATACGGCCTACTGGACCAACCGCGACCTTTCCTACCCCACCTACGTGGAGGAGGCGGCGCGGATGGCCTACAAGATGGCTGGCATCACCGAACCGCGCAAGCAAATCCACATCGCCGAGCCCTACGATCCCTTTGACTACAAAGAACTGCACCACTTGGAAGGGCTGTTGCTATTTGACAAGGGCAAGGCACCGGAGGCGACCGCGCTGGGCATCACCCAACGGGACGGTGACCTGCCCGTCTGCCCCAGCGGCGGGCTGCTGGGGGTGGGCAACCCTATCGCCGCAGCCGCCCTGATGAAGGTGGCGGAACTCTTCTGGCAACTGCGGGGGGAGGCCGGCGCCCGCCAGGTGCCCGGCCAGCCCAAACGGGGCGTCGCCCAGGCCTGGGGCGACCTGATGCAAGTTGGAACCGTCATCGTTCTGGGGGTGTGAAATGAAAGAATTTGTCTACGACTGCGTCTATCTCAGCGAAGAGGACTTTGCACAGGGGCAAGTGCTTTTTGAGACCTGGAAGCCCGTTGCCCACTACGCCTGGGATGCCGGCATCGCGATTAGCCGCTACCTGGCGGAACTGAAAGCCGGGCGGCTGGTCGGGGTACACTGCCCCAGTTGCGGGCGGATTCTGGTGCCCCCGCGCATGTTCTGCCAGGACTGCTTCGTCCCCACCGACGGCTTCGTCCCCCTGCAGGATACCGGCACCGTCGTCACCTTCTCCATCTGCCATATTCGCTGGGATATGGTGCGGCTGGAGCATCCGCTCATCCCCGCTGTCATCGCCATAGACGGCGCGTCGCCCGGGATGGGCATCCTGCACCTGCTGGGGGAGGTAGACCCGCAGGCCGTCCGGGTCGGCATGCGGGTGCGGGCCGTCTGGAAGCCCCCGGAGGAGCGGGAAGGGGCCATCACCGACATCCGCTACTTCAAGCCCCTGGAGTGAGGAGGTACCATGTCCCTTTTAGAACGAATCGCTCACCCCGACCAGGCGAAGGTCTGGTACGGCGAAATCCCCATCCAGAGCCGCTATACGGCGGGCATCGCTGGGGAGCGGTTTTTCCGCGAGATCAAGGACAACGGTCGCTTCTGGGGCGTCCGCTGCCCCCACTGCGACCTGATTTATGTCCCACCCCGCCTCTACTGCGAGCGCTGCTTCGCCCACCTGGAGGAGTGGGTGGAAGTGCCAACCACCGGTCGGGTACACACTTTCACTGTCGTCCACCTGGACCTGGACGGTAACCCCCTGCCTGAACCCCGCATCGTCGCCTTCATCCAACTGGACGGCACCGACGGCGGGCTGGTCCACGACCTGGGGGAGGTGGACCCGGAGGACGTCTGCATCGGGATGTGCGTGGAGGCGGTCTTCAAGGACCCTGCGGAGCGGCGGGGAAGTATCACCGACATCCGCTACTTCCGACCTGTATGCTAATGGGGGAAGGGGATTTTGCGGTAGTGGACTTGGGATGGTTCAAAATTGTTGACACTTTTTGTGCCTGCGGGCTTTTATTGCCCCTCACACCCCTTTATCCCCCCTCTCCTCTTGGCCTGCGGCCAGGGAAGAGGGGGGATAAGGAAAGGTTTTTTGCGGCGGGCGGCAGAGCCGCCCGCCGCAAAAAACCTGTTTCCACCCCTCCCCCTCCCCACGTTGCAGGCTGTTGTTGACTATACGAAAGACGATCGCGAAAACGGTCAGATTGGGGAGTACACATGTGCTCCTATCTTTTGCCATCTATTGACTACACGAAGCAAAACTCGCCGGAGGAGGCACAATATGAACGCACCCGTTTTTGCTGCCAGCGTCTGGACGACCATTCTCTGGATCCTCATCCTTATCCTGCTCATCCTGCTCGTCCTCTACCTGGTCTGGCTATTCACCCGCAAACGGCGGAAGGAGGAGGTCGGCCGCGCCGAAGCGGCGCCCCCGCCCGCCCCAGCACCGCCAGCGGAGGCCATCCGGCCCGCCGCCGCGCCCGCTGAGACCGTCGCCGCGCCTGCGGAGGCCGTCGCTCCTGCCGAGGCCGCCGCAGCGCTCGCCGAAGTCCCCCCCGACGACCTGACCCGCATAGAGGGCATCGGCCCCAAAGTGGCCAAAGTCCTGGCCTCTATCGGCATCACCACCTTCCAGGCTCTGGCGACCGCCGACTACAGCCGGGTGAAGCAGGCCCTGGTGGACGCCGGCTGGCCGTACATGGACCCGGCCAGTTGGATGGAGCAGGCGAAACTGGCCGCCGAAGGCCGCTGGGAAGAACTGGCCCTCCTCCAGGAGAGACTGAAGGGCGGTCGCCAGCGGTAAGACAACTGCGAGCAGTGGTCTTATACCCATTGTGTTTGTTTCGGACAGCGCCGGTCGCCCGGACGTAAACGTCCGGGCTCATTGTGCGAAGCCCATCGGGCGATTTTTAGCCCCCGAAGGGAGCTCTCCCGATTCAGCCCGACGGTTCACCATCGGGCGAAGAGTGGGCTGCAACAGACACGATTGGTATTCCTACGCGTGGAAGACACAGGAGGCTTGCACCAATGGAACGGTCCACCTTCCATGCTGAGGAGGCCCTTCTGGCCCTGCGGGAGGGAAACCGGCGCTTCGCCGCTGGTCAGGCGGTCCACCCCCACCAAGATGCCGCGCGCCGGGAGGAGGTTCTCCCCGGCCAGCGTCCGTTCGCCGCCATCCTGGCCTGCTCCGACTCGCGCGTCCCCCCGGAGGTCATCTTTGACCAGGGGCCGGGGGACCTCTTCGTCGTCCGCACGGCCGGCCATGTGGTGGACGATGTCGCGCTGGGGAGCATAGAGTACGCCGTGGAGCACCTGGAAGTGCCCCTGGTGGTCATCCTGGGCCATACCCGCTGCGGCGCCGTGACCGCGGCCCTTCAAGGCGACGAGGCCCCCGGCCATATCGCCGCCATCGTCCAGGCCATCCTCCCCGCCGTCCAGGAGGCCTGGGGCCTCCCCGGCGACCCGCTCTCCAACGCGATAGACGCCCACATCCGACACGTCGTCACCCACCTCCGGGCCGTCTCCCCCATCCTGAGGGAACGGGAACACGCCGGCACCCTGCGCATCGTGGGCGCCCGGTACAGCCTGGAGAGCGGGGAAGTGGAGTGGATGTGAACAAAAAAGGCGCGAAAGACGCGAAAAGCACGAAAGGAGCGAAAGGCGCGATGGCGACCCTTCTCCTCCGAAACGCCACCCTCCTGGTCACGATGGACGACGCCGGTCGGGAAATTCCCGACGGGGGCCTCTTTGCCCGCGATGGGGTCATCCAGCAGGTCGGGCCGACGGCGGAACTCCCCACCACCGCCGACCAAGTCATCAACGCCCAGGGAATGGTCGTCCTGCCCGGCCTGGTCAACACCCACCATCACCTCTACCAGACCCTCACCCGCGCCGTCCCGGCCGCGCAGGATGCCACCCTCTTTGAGTGGCTGAAGACCCTCTACCCCATCTGGGCCCGGCTGACTCCGGAAGCCGTCTACGTGAGCGCGCTGGTGGGGCTGGCGGAACTGATGCTCTCCGGCTGTACCACCGCCTCCGACCACCTCTACATCTACCCCAACGGCTGCCGGATTGACGACGAAATCCGGGCCGCGCAGGAGATCGGCATCCGCTTTCACGCCAGCCGGGGCGCGATGAGTCTGGGCGAGAGCCAGGGCGGCCTCCCGCCGGACCGGGTCGTGGAGGATGAGGACTTCATCCTGAAGGACATGCAGCGGGCGGTGGAGACGTACCACGACCCCAATCGGTACGCCATGCTCCGCATCGTCCTGGCCCCCTGCTCCCCCTTCTCCGTCACCCCCGACCTGATGCGGGAGGCGGCCGCGCTGGCCCGTGCGTACGGTGTCCACCTCCACACCCACCTGGCGGAGACCCTGGACGAGGAACAGTTCTGCCTGGAACGGTTCGGCCATCGGCCTGTCGGTTACGCCGAAGAACTGGGCTGGGTGGGGGACGATGTCTGGTACGCCCACGGGGTACACGTGAACGGCGAAGAGATCGGCCTGCTGGCCCGCACCGGGACCGGCGTCTGCCATTGCCCCAGTTCCAACATGCGGCTGGCCTCCGGCATCGCGCCGGTCCGGGCGTACCTGGACGCGGGGGTCAAAGTGGGGCTGGGCGTGGACGGCTCCGCCAGCAACGACTCCTCCCACCTGCTGGCGGAGGCCCGTATGGCAATGCTCCTGCAGCGGGTCACGGGCAACCCGCGCGGCCTCACGGCCCGGGAAGCGCTCTGGCTGGCGACGCGCGGCGGCGCGGCCGTCCTGGGCCGGGACGACATCGGCCAACTATCTCCGGGCTTCTCCGCCGACTTCATCGGGTTCCGCCTGGACCGGCTGGACTACGCGGGCGCCCTCCACGACCCGGTGGCGGCCCTGGTCTTCTGCACCCCTCAGCGGGTAGACCTTTCCGTCATCCACGGCCGCGTCGTGGTGGAGGAGGGGCATTTGCTGACGGTGGACCTGGGCCCCGTCGTGGAGCGGCACAACCGCATCGCCCGCCAGATGGTGCGCGGAGAATAACCGCAATCTGCAATCCCCATGCGGGTGCTTCTGGTCTCCAAAGCGTGTATCGTCGGCATCTACCAGCGAAAACTGGAGGAGATTGCCCGCCTGGGGGTGGACCTGCGCGTCGTGGTCCCCCCGTTCTGGAAGGACGAACGCGGCGTCCTTTCTCTGGAACGGGCCCACACCGAGGGCTACGAACTGGCGGTGGAGCGAATGGCTCTCAATGGCCATTTCCATCTCCATTTCTACCCCGGTCTGGCCCACCAGATTCGCGCGTTCCGCCCCGACATCGTCCACCTGGACGAAGAACCGTACAACCTGGCGACTTTTCACGGGATGATTCTGGCCCGACGGGCCGGATGCCGGACCCTGTGGTTCAGTTGGCAGAATCTCCTGCGTCGCTACCCCCCGCCCTTCTCCTTCATTGAGCGCTACTGCCTGCGCCACGCGGACGCAGCCATTGCGGGGAGCCAGACCGCCGCGCGGGTCTGGCGGGCCAAAGGATACACTGGCCTCCTGGCGGTCATCCCCCAGTTCGGAGTAGACCCGGACCTGTTTGCCCCCCCACCCCGCCGGGAGACCGACCGGCCCTTCACCGTGGGCTTTGCCGGGCGACTGGTGGAGGAAAAGGGAGCGGACCTCCTGCTGGACGCCGTCGCGGGGATGCCGGGGGTGCGGGTGGAGATTCTGGGTAGCGGCCCCATGCGCCCCGTCCTGGAAAGGCAGGCCGCACTGCCGGCGCTCTCCGGACGGGTGGCCTTTCTGGGGACCCTGCCATCCCCCCGCATGCCGGAATTCTACCACCGCCTGGACGTTCTGGTCCTGCCGTCCCGTTCCCGACCGAACTGGATAGAGCAATTCGGCCGGGTATTGGTGGAGGCCATGGCCTGCGGGGTGCCTGTGGTAGGCTCCACCTGTGGGGAAATCCCGCATGTCATCGGCGACGCGGGGCTGATCTTCCCGGAGGGGGACGTGGAGGCCCTGCGGGAGTGCCTGGAACGCCTCCGCGCCGACGCGTCGCTGCGGGCGGAACTGGCCCGGCGGGGCCGGGAGCGGGTCCTGGCCCAATTCACCCAGGCCCAGGTTGCCGCCCAGACGGTGGAGGTGTACCGGGGCTTACCAGCATTCTAACCTCGGGTGTGTCCCGCTTTTGTCGGGCTGGGCTGTTGGCCCTTTCGCCTGAGTGGGCGACGACGCGCCAGCGGAGTGCCGTTTTGGGTCCTTTTGGATACCACTCCGCCGCGCCTCGTGGCCCACCACGCACAAAAGAAACATTGTTTTTGTGGCGGCGGCTTCGCCGCCGCCACAAAAACAATATTCTTAATAGCATTGATAAGCCCTGAAGGGGCACCGTCTCTGTTGCCCTTCTGCGCGGGCATGTTATAATAACCTCGGGAGGTGAACAATGGTACTGACCCGGGAGGAAGCGGAACATATCGCCGACCTGGCCCGTCTGGCCCTGACCGACGAAGAGAAAGAGCGCTTCCGTCAGCAACTCTCGGCGGTCCTGGAATACGCCGCGCGCCTGCAGGAACTGGATACGGAGGCCATCCCGCCCACCGCGACGGTCCTGCCCCTGCGCAACGTGATGCGGCCCGACGAGCCTCGCCCCCCGGCCCCCCGGGAAGACATCCTGGTCAATGCCCCCGACGCGGAGGAGAACTGTTTCAAAGTACCGGCGATTTGGGAGACGGAGTAGGGAGTAGGGAGTATGGGGGAGAGGAGCACGCGGCTGGGGCGGGATCCCCGCCTGAAGCATCTGCGGCCCGCGGAGCGGCGGGCCGTGGCCCGTTTCTGCGAGGAACTGGAACGGGCGCTGCCCGGCCGCGTCCAGCGGCTCATCCTCTACGGCTCCAAAGCCCGGGGGGATGCCCACTCCGAATCGGACGTGGACCTGCTGCTGGTGGTGGACTCCCGCACACAGGAGGTGGAAGAGACCATCGTTGACCTCACCACCCGCGTCCACTGGGAAGACGGGGTGTACCTGGAAGTGCTGGATATGACCCCGGCGGACCTGGCCGCTCAGTGCGCGCTGGGCACCCCCTTCATCCGCAACGTCGCCGATGAGGGCATCCCGCTGAAAGGAGAGCCGGTTATGGTCGGAGAAGGCAAGTCCGCCGGGGTAACTAAGCAGTTTCTGGAATCCGCCTATGAAGGCCTGTGCCTGGCTCGGACAGCCGCGGCTATGGGGATATACCGTAAGGCCATGTCTCTGGTGTATTACGCTTTTCTGGACGCCGCGGATGCAGCGCTGGCGGCCCGGGGCATCCGCACCCGCTCCCACGCTGGCACCGTCTCCCTCTTCGGCCTCCACTTCGTCCGCACCGGGGAGGTGGACGCCAAATACGAGCGCTGGTTCCGCCGGGCACTCAAGTACCGCCTGGAGGCCGATTACGAACGGCGCCGGGACTTCACTCCGGAGGGGGTAGAGCAGGCCATCGCCCAGACGGAAGAGTTCATCCACGTGATAGAAGCACTGCTGGCGAAGGAGGACTGAGTGCATCTCTACGACTTGACTATCCATCAGGCCCGCGCTCTGCTGGACGCGGGGGAGATTTCCGCTGTGGAGTTGACCCAGGCGGTGCTGGACCGCATCCTCTCGGTGGACAACGCCGTCAAGGCCTACCTGACACTGACGCCGGAGGCGGCGCTGGAGCAGGCCCGCGCGGCTGACGCCGCCCGGGTAGGGGCGGGGCTTGCCCCCGCCCTGGGGCGGGGGCAAGCCCCGCCCCTACAGGGCATCCCCATCGCGGTCAAAGACATCATCTGCACCGCGGGTATCCCCACCACCTGTGGCTCCCGCATCCTGGAGGACTTCGTCCCGCCCTACGACGCCACCGTCGTCGCCCGCCTGAAGGCCGCCGGCGCGGTCATCCTGGGCAAAACCAACACCGACGAGTTCGCCATGGGCTCCTCCACCGAGAACTCCGCCTTCTTCCCCACCCACAACCCCTGGGACCTGGAGCGCGTCCCGGGCGGGTCCAGCGGAGGGAGCGCAGCCGCCGTCGCCGCCGGGGAGTGCCTGGGCGCGCTGGGCACCGATACCGGCGGCTCCGTCCGCCAGCCCGCCGCCCTCTGCGGCATCGTCGGCCTGAAGCCCACCTACGGACGGGTGAGCCGCTACGGCCTCATCGCCTTCGCCTCCTCGCTGGACCAGGTGGGCATGCTGACCCGCGACGTCACCGACGCGGCGATTCTGCTGAACGTCATCGCCGGGCATGACCCGCTGGACTCCACCTCCCTGGACGCGCCGGTCCCGGATCACACCGCCGCGCTGACCGGTGACATTCGCGGGATGCGAGTCGGCGTGCCCCGGGAGTACTTCGTTCCCGGAATGCAGCCGGAGGTGGAGGCGGCGGTGCGCGCGGCCCTGGAGAAACTGGCCGACCTGGGGGCCGAAATCGTGGAGGTCAGCCTGCCCCACACCGACTACGCCCTTCCGGTCTACTACCTGATCGCCCCGGCGGAGGCCAGCGCCAACCTGGCCCGCTACGACGGCGTCCGCTACGGCCTCCGCATCGTCGGCGACTCCCTGGAGGACACCTACAAGCAGACGCGCGGCCGGGGCTTCGGCCCCGAGGTCAAGCGGCGCATCATGCTGGGCACCTACGCCCTCAGCGCTGGCTACTACGATGCCTACTACCTGAAAGCGCAGAAAGTCCGGACGCTCATCAAGGGGGATTTTGACCGCGCCTTCCAGCAAGTGGACGTCATCGTGACCCCCACCAGTCCCACCACTGCCTTTCGCATCGGTGAGAAGACGGACGACCCCATCCAGATGTACCTCTCCGACATCTTCACCCTCTCCGTCAACCTGGCGGGTATCTGTGGGATCAACGTCCCCTGCGGTTTTGACGCGCGGGGGTTGCCCATCGGCCTGCAGATTATGGGGCCGGCCCTGGGGGAGATGACCATCCTGCGAGTGGCCTATGCCTACGAGCAGGCCACCGACTGGCACACCCGCCGCCCGCCGCTCTGAATGACCAATGACCAATGACCAATGACTAATGACCAATGACCAATGTACCAATTTACCAGTATACCAATGACGCCAAAATCCGTGTAGAGCACCTGAACTTCTACTACGGCGACAAAATTGCCCTCTCCGACATCTCTATGGTCATCCCGGACCGGCAGATTACGGCCCTCATCAGCCCATCGGGTTGCGGCAAGTCCACCTTCCTGCGCTGCCTGAACCGGATGAACGACACCATCCCGCGCACGCGGGTGGAGGGGCGGGTGCTCCTGGACGGGATGGACATCTACGCGCCGGGCACGGACGTGGTGGATTTGCGCCGACGGGTGGGCATGGTCTTCCAGCGGCCCAATCCGTTCCCCCAGTCGGTCTTTGATAACGTCGCCTTTGGCCCCCGGGTCCTGGGCCTCCACCGCCACCACGACCTGAACGAGATTGTGGAGCGGAGTCTGCGGGATGTGGGCCTCTGGGACGAAGTCAAAGATAACCTCCGGCAGAACGCGCTGAACCTCTCCCTGGGCCAGCAGCAGCGCCTCTGCCTGGCGCGCGTCATCGCCGTCCAGCCGGAGGTCATCTTGATGGACGAGCCCTGCTCGGCGCTGGACCCCATCGCCACGCTGGAGATAGAGGAACTGATGCGCCGCCTGCGGGAGAACTACTGCATTGTCATCGTGACGCACAACATGCAGCAGGCGGCGCGAGTATCGGATTGGACCGGATTCTTCTGGCTGGGGGAACTGGTGGAATTCGGCCCCACTGAGGTCATCTTTACCCGTCCGGCCCGTCAACTGACCGAGGATTACATCACCGGGCGGGCAGGGTAGTAGGGAGTAGGGAGTACGAAGTAGGAAGGAAGTAGGAAGCAGGAAGTAGGGGAGAAAGGAGGGAGCAATGCCCCGAGAGACATTTGACCGGGAACTGCAGCGCCTTCAGGACGAACTGCTCATCCTGGGCAGTATGGTGGAGAGAGCCATAGCCGAATCGGTGGACGCGCTGAAGCGGCGGGATTTTGAGGCCTCCCGGCGCATTGTCGCGCAGGACCGGGACATCAACGCCCGGCGGTTTGCCATTGAGTCCGACGCACTGGTGCTGATCGCCACTCAGCAGCCGATGGCCAGCGACCTGCGCGCCCTGGCGGCCATCCTGGACCTGGCCTCCGAACTGGAACGAATGGGGGACTACGCCAAAGGCATCGCCCGCATCAACCTGATGATCGGTGACCAGCCGCTGATCAAACCCCTCATTGACATCCCCCGAATGGCGGAGCGGGCGTGTAGCATGCTCCATCGGGCACTGGATGCCTTCGCCCGCCGGGATGTGGCACTGGCCCGCGCCATCCCCGCCGAGGACGACGAGGTGGATGGCCTCTACAACCAGGTCTACCGGGAACTGGTGACCTACATCCTGGCGGATCCGAAGAACATAGACCAGGCCAACTATCTCCTCTGGGCCGCGCACAACCTGGAGCGCGCCGCCGACCGGGTGACCAACATCTGCGAGCGGGTCATCTTCACCGTCACCGGAGAACTGGGGGAATTGAACCGGGAAGGGGACGGCATAGAGGACCTGCCGGGATAAACCAAGAGGGGGATTTTGCGGCATCTGCCGCAAAATCCCCCTGTGGCATAGCGCCGGCCGTCCGGCCGGTTACAGGCTGACAGCCTGTGCTACTCCTCCACCTCAATCGCCATCGCCACCGCCTCGCCGCCGCCCAGGCAGAGCGCCGCCAGGCCACGCCGGAGCCCCCGCTGCCGGAGGGCATAGATGAGGGTGACCAGAACCCGCGCACCGGAACAGCCGATGGGGTGTCCCAGGGCAATAGCGCCGCCGTTCACGTTCACCCGCTCCCAGGGGAGGCCCAACTCCTTGCCGTCGGCCACGACCTGGGCTGCAAACGCCTCGTTGACCTCGTAGAGGTCGTAATCGTTCACCGAGGTGCCCGTTTTCGCCCAGAGTTTGCGGACGGCGAAAATGGGCGCCGTGAAGATTTTCAGCGGCTCCACAGCCGCCTGAGCGTAAGCAATAATACGGGCCAGCGGCCGCAGGCCCAACCCCTCTGCCTTCCCCCGACTCATCACCACCAGCGCCGCCGCGCCATCGGTGATGCCCGGGGAGTTCCCCGCCGTCACGATGCCGTCGGGCTGGAACGCCGGCTTCAGACGGGCCAGGGCCTCCGGCGAGGTATCCCGCCGGGGGCACTCATCGGTGTCAAAGAGAATCGGGCCGCCCTTCGGTTGGGGTACCTGCACCGGTACAATCTCCTCCCTGAAGCGCCCCTCATCTATGGCTGCGATGGCCTTCATGTGGCTCCGGTAGGCATACTCGTCCAGTTCCTGGCGGGTCAGGCCGTACTCGCGGGCAATCCACTCGGCGGCGTTGCCCATGTGCCAGTCCTGGAACGGACACCACAGGCCATCATGGACCGTCGCATCCACCAGTTTGCCGTCGCCCAGGCGGTAGCCAAAGCGGGCCTGCTTCAGCATATACGGGCCGTTGTTCATACTCTCCATGCCGCCGGCCACGAAGACGTCGCCATCGCCTGTGGCAATCATCGCCGCCGCCAGCATGACCGCTTTGAGGCCGGAACCGCAGACCTTGTTGACCGTTGTCGCGCCGACGGTAGGGGGAAGCCCGGCCTTGATGGCCGCCTGCCGGGCCGGGGCCTGCCCCACCCCAGCCTGGACCACGTTCCCCATCAGCACCTCCTCTACCATCGTGGGGTCTATGCCCGCCCGCTCTATCGCCGCGCGGATGGCGACGGCGCCCAGTTCGGGAGCAGAGAGAGGGGCCAGCGTCCCCTGGAAACGCCCGATGGGCGTCCGGACTGCAGAGACAATGACAGGTTCGCGAGAGTTGGTGGTCATAACATCCTCCGTGTTCTTTCGTGTCCTTCGCGCCTTTCGTGCCTTTCGTGCCTTTCGCGCCTTTCGTGCCTTTCGTGCCTTTCGCGCCTTTCGTGCCTTTCGTGCCTTTCGCGCCTTTCGTGGTTTTACCGATTCCTGTTTGCCAGTTCTGTGGCCGCTGTCGCCAGCCCGATAATAAGCCAGAAAAGCGTCGCCGAGTGGTGAAAGTCCAGGTTAAAGAAATAATGGTCAAAGATTCCCCCCACCAGCGCGCCGATGACGGCCGCGTGGAGCCCCCACCACAGGGGCTCTAAGGTCGCCATTGTTCCCTCTTCCTGAGCATCACCCGCTCCGCGCCGGAAGCAAGCGCGGGTGCGCCAGAAACGGGCCAGGAAGACCGCCATCACCACCAGAAAGGCAGTCAGCCCGACCAGCCCGGTCTGCTCGGCAATCATCAGGTAGAGGTTGGAGACCCCGATATACGTATCCACATCGGGGGAGCCAGCAAAACCCACCCCCAGCACCGGATAGCGCATGATCAGGATGATGGCATCTTTGTACTCCCCGAAGCGCATCTGCGTCGCCAGATCCTCTCCCCGAAGGCCGGCGACGAAGTGCGCCACGAGCGTCTGAGTCTGGGGAAGGAGCAGGAGGAGAACCCCGGCCGCCAGCAGCAGCCACCACAATTTCCGGTAGCGGAGGGTCGCCACAACCATCAGAGCCAGTCCGGCACCCGCTATGGAGCCCCGGGAGATGGTCAGCCCCAGGCAGAGGGCCAGGGCACCCAGAATGGGTATCAGGTAACGCCGCCGGATCAGAGGACGGCGGGCAAAGATTTGAGGGACGGCCAGAGCCAGGGAGAGATTCATCAGACTGCCCAGAATGTTGGGGTCCACCGAGGTAGCGGTGGCCCGCTGAGGAAGGGTAGGGTCATCCTGGATGTATCGCAGGACGCCGGGCCCCGAGGGGTAGCCCAGGACCCGCAGTGCCGAGAGGGCGCGGATAGCCCAGTCGTCCGGGATGGCATAGAGAAGAATGCCCAGGGCCGCCTCGGCGAACGCACAGAGAATAAGGGCCCGCACCAATCGCTCCAGCCGCCCTGTATCCTGCACGGTGTTAACCACCAGGAAGAAAAGCAAAATACTGAGGAGGATCTCGGCAAAGTGGCGAATGACGTAGGATGTCAGCGGAGCATGGCCCAGACCGAGGACAAAGGCAGTCAACACCAGCAGCAGGAATAACAGCACCGGCCCACCCAGCCCGGTCGCGGTAAAGGAGCGCTCGCTATCGGTCATCCAGCGGAGCGCCCAGACGACGAAGAGCATTCCCAGCGCGGCGTCCAGAAAGGTGGGACGAAAGCCAATCTCAAAGGGGAAAGAGGCAAAGGGAAGCAGGCAGACAATGCCAATGACGGCCCAGTAGGCGATTTCTATATTCTGTAACATCCACAGGGCCAGCACCAGGGCGACCAGGCCTGCCGCCGCTATGAGTGGCCCGAATTCGGCCAGCAGGTATCCCCCACCGAGGGCTGCCGCCACAGTCAGCAGAAGGATACCCAACCCTCTCAGTACGCTTCTTACCTGTCGGGCCTGGAGCATGTTTCCCGTTAAAACAACGTCTGCTGGCGGGCAGCGGGCAACGTTTCCCCGCCCGCCACCCGGTGAGCCCAACGAATGGGTTCCGGCAGCCGGAACCCCGGCGCGCAGGCCAGCACCAATTCCACCGCTGTCTCCAGGTCCACCCGATGGCCAATGGAGACGTAGACCGGCTGCACGCCTATCTGGGTGCGGAGAACGGCGCCGATGACCTCATCGCCGTCCCAGAGCGGCACCCAACTGCCCCGCTGGGGCGGGGGCTCCTCGTGCTCTCCCCAGAGGCGAGACTTGGCGCAGCCAATGCTGGGCCAGTCCAGCAGGATGCCCAGGTGAGTCGCCAGGCCCATCCGGCGCGGGTGGGCCAGCCCCTGCGCGTCAAAGATGAGGACGTCGGGCTGGCCCTTCAGCCGCTCCAGCGCCGCCAGCACCGCCGGCCCCTCCCGAAAGGCCAGAAGGCCAGGAATGTAGGGGAACGAGACCGGTACCTGTGCTGTCGCTGCTTCCACTGGGGAGAGGTCGGGGAAAGAGAGGAGTACCACCGCCGCCCGGGCAATCTCATCCTGAATGCTGACATCCACTCCCGCCACGAAGCGGGGAGACGATGCCAGGGGAGCGACCAGCACTTGGGCCCGCAGGCGGTCCTGGAGAGCGCGGGCCTCGGCGGGAGAAACATCCCAGGGATGGGTAAAATGGGGCAACAGGGCCATCGTTATCGGGAAGCGATGTGTTGGGCCAGATGATGAAACTGAATGGACACCAGACTCTCCGGCTGCATGATCACCATCGGGGTCCCCTGCTCTGCGGACTGGAAAGCCAGTTCGGGCGCCGGTGGAATGACCACGACGATCTCCCGCTGGAGGAACTCCTCCACTGTGTCCTTACTCGGGGTAGTGGAAGCGGGTGCCCGGTTGACCAGAACAACCCCCTGGCGATGCCGACCGACCTCCAGAGCATCCAGCGCGGTCAGCAACGCCTGAGTCAATAAAAGGCTGACCCGATGGGGCTCTACCACAATCATCACGTAATCCAGGATGCGCAAAAGAGCCTGGTTAGTCGCGTCCAGTCCGGTCCCCATATCCACCAGCACGTAGTCTACCGCATCTGCCAGAGAGCGGACAATTGCCTCAGCGTGGGCGGGGGTGAAGGACTGGACGGTTCCCCGGGGATCCGGCAATCCCCCCAGAACCAGCACACCGGTTACGTGACGGTCTACGTGGGTCAGAATGGCGTCAGCGGTCAGCGCCTGGGGGTCCCGCCCGGCCAGGACCTGAAGGCCCTGCTGGGGACGCAACCCCATTTGCAGGGCAAGAGAAGATGAACCCGTATGAACATCCAGCAATACGACTCGCTTTCCGGAGGCCGGCCCCCGGATCAGGGCAACGGAGAGATTGATCACCAGCGTGCTGGTCCCCACACCGCCCTTGCACCCCAGAAAGCCAATACTCTTACCGCGCGGGGCGCGCACGGGCGGCCCCAGACGGGTAGAGCGGGCCAGCAAGGCCTCTATCCGGGTGACCAGTTCCGCCGGATGGACGGGTTTGACCAGGTATTCATCGGCACCGGCCTCAAAACCGGCCACTTTATCGGTCACCTGCCCGCGAGCAGTGAGCATGATGATAGGGATAGCAGCCGTGCGCTCATCGGCCCGCAGCCGCCGGGCCACCTCATAGCCGTCCATGCCGGGCATCATCACATCCAGGAGCACCAGGTCGGGGGACTCACTGACAGCCTTGTTCAGTGCCTGGAGCCCGCTCTGCGCAGCGACAATCTGATATCCCCGACTCTGGAGGGTCAGCCCGATCAGTTTCAGGCTCTCCAGGTCATCTTCTACAATCAGAATTTTCCCGGGCATAGCAGGATACCCTTATGACTTCTTGGTCTCGCCAGGCAGCAAACAAATACATAAAAATGATTTTTCACTATCCAGCATCCCTGGAGAACAGCAGATAGAGCCGGTGTTCCCGGATATATGCTTCCACCGCCGGAGGCACCAGGTAGCGGACCGGCAACCCTTCCCGCACCCGCCGCCGCAGGTCGGTAGCAGAAAGGTCCAGGCGGGGCGCATCCAGCCAGACCAGCCGTTCCCGGATACCGGGGACCTCCCGCTCCAGGCTCTTTAGGTCGGCGGTCCAACCGGGCCGTTCCATCACCGCCAGAATGGCCTGGCGGATAATCCCCGCCGGGTCGCGCCAGGTTGGAAATTCTGCCAGGCTGTCGCTTCCCATCAAAAAGTAAAACTCGGCCCCTCCAAACATCCCGTTCAGCAGGGCCAGCGTTTCCACCGTGTAATGTGGGCCGGGCCGGTCCAGGTCAACCCGGGAGAGGACGAAGGCGGGGTTGTCGGCGATGGCGGCCTTCACCATGGCCGCCCGGTGGACCGCCGGGCTGAGGGGATAGCCGGGTTTATGGGGCGGATCACCAGCGGGGACGAAGAGCACCCGGGCCAATCCCAACTGGACGCGCGCCGTCTCCGCCAGGGCCAGATGGCCATAGTGCGGAGGGTCAAACGTGCCGCCCAGAACACCGAGACGGAGGGGGTCACCACCCGTCAATGTACTTGGCCCACTCCTGATTTTCCCGCAGATAGTTGCTGAAGAGGTACCGGGCGGTGGGGCGGGGTTCAAAGGGGGGCCGCAGGAGGGTCATGCGGGCCTCTTCCAGTGTACGGCTCCCCTTGCGCCGGTTGCACTGGGGGCAGGCAGCCACCAGGTTCTCCCAGCAGTGCTCGCCCCCCCGGTGACGTGGGATAACATGGTCTACCGTCAGATTGGCAGTCTCGCGGCCGCAATACTGGCAGCGATACTCATCCCGCCGCAGGATTTCCCGCTTGGTCAGCCGGACGCGCGGCGCGGGCCGGCGCACGACGAAGACCAGGCGAATCACCGACGGCCGCTCATAGACAGTGGAGACGGTGCGGATGAAGCCGCGACCGTTCTCCACCACCACGGCCTTCCCGGAAAGAATCAATCCCATGGCTCGCTTCGTCGTGCAGACATGCAGGGGTTCGTAGTTGCCGTTCAGCACCAGCACCGGCCGGTTCATCCCTGTCCTCCGTTGCCACAAGTATAGCACAAATGGCAAATCCGTCAATCCGGGTATGTGGCAGGAGTGTTGCAGTTGGGTGACGCTTCGTTATAGAGAGAACCTCTCCCGCCGGACGGTGACCGTCTCCAGGAAATCCCGGTCTATCTCCACGCCGATGCCCGGTCCCCGGGGGACGTCTATGGTGCCATCGGAGTTGAGGCGGAAGGGGGGAACGACCACATCCCGCTCATAGTAGCGGTCGCTGGCGGAGACATCGCCGGGGAGGGTGTAGTTGGGCAGGCTGGCGATGGCGACGTTGTGCGCCCGCCCGACGCCCGTCTCCAGCAGGCCGCCACACCAGACAGGCACGCCCCGCTCCTGGCAGAGGTCGTGGATGCGGCGGGCCTGGGCCAGACCACCCACCCGACCCGGCTTGATGTTGATGATGCGGCAACTTCCCAGTTCCAGCGCGGCCCGCGCGTGGGCCGGGGTAGTGATGGACTCATCCAGGCAGATGGGCGTCTGCAACCGCCGCTGGAGCAGGCTGTGTTCGTAGAGGTCGTCGTAAGCCAGGGGCTGTTCTATCATCAGCAAGCCCCACTCGTCCAGCGCGGCCAGATGGTCGGTGTCGGCGAGGGTGTAGGCGGAATTGGCGTCCACCATCAGCGGCACCGTCGGCCAGCGGCGCCGCAGTTCCCGCACCACATCCACATCCCACCCCGGCTTGATTTTCACCTTGACCCGCCGGTAGCCCTGAGCCAGGTACCCCTCCACCTGCTCCAGAAGTTCGGAGAGACTGTCCTGAATACCCACGCTGACGCCGCTCTCAATCCGGTCCCGCACGCCCCCCAGGAGCCACGCCAGAGGGACTCCCTTCTGTCGGGCCTCGGCATCCCATAGCGCCTCCTCCAGGCCGGTCTTGGCCATGGGGTGGCCGCGCACGCGCCCCATCCGGGCAAAGGCATCGGCCGCGCGCTCTACCTCCTGGCCCAGCATCATGGGAACCAGGAAATCCCGCAGGACATGCCATGCTGTTTCCACCGTTTCGCCGGAAAACCAGGGGCCGTCTTCTACGGGGGACTCCCCCCACCCTTCCACCCCGTCGGCCCAGACGGTGACCAGGATGGTGTGGCGCTCCCGGGTGCGGCGGAAACTGGTCTCAAAATGCCGCTTCAGGGGCAGGCGAACGTAGCGGATTTCTATCTGTTCAACGCGCATCGTTCTCCTTTTCAAAAACCACAAAGACACGAAGACACAAATCCTTTAAATTTATATATTTTCCCTCGTGTCTTTGTGCCTTCGTGGTAAAATCTTACACGCGGATGCGCTGCCAGGCACCGTTGCGGAAGCGCAGCCCCAGCATCAGGGCCCGGACGCTCATATCCAGGATCATCGCCGCCCAGATGCCGGGGAGAGCCAGGCCCGCGGTGATGCCCAGGAGCCAGGAAAGAGGCAGGCGGACCAGCCAGATGGGCAGTGCCTGAGCCAGAAGGACGTAGCCGGTGTCTCCGGCGCCGCGTAGCGCCCCGGAGAGGACGAAGTACCAGGCCAGCGAGGGCTGGATGAAGGCACATCCCCGAACCGCTATGGCCCCCTGGGCAATCACGCCGGGGTCGGAGGTGAAGAAGCGAACCAGCGGCTCCGCCAGGAAAAAGGCAGCCACCCCTCCGCTGCACATCACCGCCAGCGCCAGCCACGATGCAGTCATCGTACAGGCCGCCGCCCGCTGGGGGGACTGGCGCCCCAGTTCTTGTCCCACCAGAGTCGTCACCGCGACGGAGAAAGCAAACCTTTGCTGCGAATTCTATATGCCGAGGGCATACCTTCGGCGCACGAGAAATGCGATAATTGTAAGAAGCGCCCGCCAGGCCAGTCCGCCGAATGTCCTGGCTCGATGGAATTCCAGCAAGAAGT
>Ga0209276_100166_pt1 | contig 126751 bp, 94 predicted proteins | sample DewCreD2012metaG_3_FD_185473 | JGI IMG/M metagenome (GOLD analysis project Ga0209276, IMG submission 185473) | Hot spring sediment bacterial and archeal communities from British Columbia, Canada, to study Microbial Dark Matter (Phase II) - Dewar... ...
GGGCGTAGACATGGTGACAGACCTCCTGTATGCAAGATAGGGACTCCCTATCTACATACAAACCATCTGTCACCCTTTCCGTCAAGCTCGCCAGGGCATCAGGCCCCTAATTTGGGCGAAAATTGGGTAACTATTCAGGCGCTGACTGAAGTCACCCTTCCTGGGCCTGCGGCCGATGGTCGGCCTTTGCCGACCCTCTCTTTTGGGATGCCCGTGGAAGGGTGTCGGCCTTCGCCGACACCCGGCACGAAGTGCCCATGGAGGACGATTTCCATCGGCTGAATAGTTACCGTTGGTGTAGATTTTAGCACAGAACGGCATCTCTGCAAGATACCCTCTCTTGCGCCCCAGGCCTTATACCTGTTGAGTCCTTTAAAATCGTACCGGGCCCAAGTCTCAAAAAAAATCGTACCCTTTCGGAGAGTCGTTCCTGGCAACTTTTGGCCCGCACCTCTCCCCCTGCCCCCCGGTTCATTGATGTCTATGAATCATTCGTGCCCCTCGCCCGCTCGCCTGCGGCGGAGGGGGCCCTCACCCCTCCCCTGGCCCCTCCTCTCCCGCTGTGCGGGAGAGGGGAGGGGAATGAGGGAGGGGGTTTTGCGGCGGGCGGCTTCGCCGCCCGCCGCAAAACCCCTCTTCAATCCCCCCTCTCCCCCTGGCCGCAAGGCCAGGGGGAGAGGGGGGATCAAGGGGGGTGAGGGGAAGCAAATTACCTCTTCGGCTATTGTCGGAACAATTTGTTAAAGTGCAATACGTCCGGGCGATGGGCTGGCCGAAACAAACGCAATCGATATTAGCGGAGTGCCCGTTCGTAGTCAGGCACGAAGCACCAGCGGAGTGCCATTTGGGGCCTTTTGGACGCCAGCACGGGCGAGGCATGCCCCGCCCCTGCGCTTCGTGGCTCACTACGAGCATTTTCATCAGAACACTGATAAGCCCTGCTTGCGCCCATACCAAATCCCGATACAATTAGGGACGACGGATGACAGACCACAGACGACGGACGACAGACCACAGAAGACGCCCGCTGTTTATGGAGGGAATATGTCTTCTAACGATTTCCGCATCCCATCGCACCCCATCCTGCCTGTGGAGCCCCGCCCCGCGTTCTCCTTTTTCTGGCAGGGCCAGGAGATGACCGCGCTGGAGGGCGAGACCATCGCCTCCGCCCTCTTCGCCAACGGCGTCCGCATTTTCGGTCACCATCATAAAGACGGTGCCCCCCAGGGCATTTTCTGCGCTAACGGACAGTGTGCGCAATGTACCGTCGTCGCCGACGGCCTCCCCGTCAAATCCTGCATGGCGCTGGTCCGCCCCGGGATGCGGGTGGAGCCGCTGGACGGCAAGCCCGTCCTCCCCGACGTCCACGGCGTCCCTCAGATGCGGCCCATAGAGACGGTGGAGGTGGAGTGCCTCATCATCGGCGGCGGGCCGGCGGGCCTCTCCGCCGCCATAGAACTGGGCAAGGCGGGGGTCCGCACCCTTATCGTGGACGACAAGCATCGGCTGGGCGGCAAACTGGTCCTCCAGACCCACAAGTTCTTCGGGTCGGTGGATGCCTGCTACGCCGGGACGCGCGGCATAGACATCGCCACCAAACTGGAAGAGGAGGTCCGCCAGTACGAGAACGTCCAGGTCTGGCTGAACTCCACCGCGCTGGCCGTCTTCTCCGACCGGAAGGTGGGGGTCCTGCGGGACGGCAACCGCTACGTCCTGGTCCAGCCCCACGTCCTGCTGGTCGCCACGGGCGCGCGGGAGAAGTCCCTGGTCTTCCGAGGCAACACCCTCCCAGGGGTCTACGGCGCGGGTGCGTTCCAGACGCTGGTGAACCGGGACCTGGTGCGCGCGGCCCGGCGGCTCTTTGTCGTCGGCGGGGGGAACGTGGGCCTCATCGCCGCCTACCACGCCCTCCAGGCCGGCATCCAGGTCGTCGGCCTCTGCGAGGCACTCCCCGAGTGCGGCGGCTACAAGGTCCACAAGGACAAACTGGTCCGCATGGGCGTCCCCATCTACACCTCCCACACCATCCTCAGCGCCAACGGGGAGACGGAGGTGGAGTCGGTCACCATCGCGCAGATTGACGAGCGCTGGCAGCCCATCCCCGGCACCGAGAAGACCTTCGCCTGCGATACGGTCCTCATCGCGGTGGGGCTGGACCCGGTGGACGAGTTCTACCACAAGGCGAAGGAATTCGGCCTGCCCGTCTACGCGGCGGGGGACGCGGAGGAGATTGCCGAGGCGTCGGCGGCGATGTTCACGGGCCGCATCCGGGGGCTGGAGATCGCCCGCGCCCTGGGCCGGGACGTGGGGGAAGTGCCGCCGGAGTGGCATCGCACTGCCGAAGTCCTCAAATCCCGCCCCGGCGCGGTGGTCCGGGAGGACATCCCGGAGAAAGAAGAGGGGGTCTTCCCGGTCCTCCACTGCGCCCAGGAGATTCCCTGCAACCCCTGCACGTCCGTCTGCCCGCAGAAGTGCATTGTCATTGAAGGGGAAGACATTCGGGGACTGCCGGAGTACGTGGGCGACGGATGCATCGGCTGCGAGCAGTGCGTCGCCATCTGCCCTGGGCTGGCGGTCACGCTGGTGGACTACCGGAAGGACCCGGAGTATCCGACAGTGACCATTCCCTACGAGTTCCCGCCGGAAACGATTCATCAAGGGGACGTGGTGACGGTGATGGATACGGAGGGGAACGTGCTGGGGAACGTGAAGGTGGTGAGCATTCGGGCGCCGAAGTTCGCCGACCGGGCGCTCCTGGTGCGGGTGCGGGCGCCGCGGGAGATTGCCCGCCGCATTGCGGGCATCCGCGTCCAGGAGCCGGCGGTGGCAGAGCCGGAGACCCGGTACGTCTCCCGGATGCTGGAGGATGAGATTGTCTGCCGGTGCGAGCGGGTGACGGTGGGGGAGATTCGGGCCCTCATCCGGGCCGGCCTGCGGGATATGAACCACATCAAGGGGATCACGCGCGCCGGCATGGGCGCCTGCGGCGGCAAGACCTGCACCAACCTGATCCTGCGCATCTTCCGGGAGGAGGGAGTCCCGCTATCGGAGGTGACGGAAAGCGTGCGCCGTCCCCTCTTTGTGGAGGTCCCGCTGGGGGTCTTTGCGGGGGCCGCGGGCGAGGAAGTGGCCGAGGAGGCCCCGCCGACCCGCAAGGACGTGCACCGGTGGGGGATGTAGCAGGGAGCCCGTCGCAGGTCGCAGACGCGAAAGCCCGACACGGAAGCGTCGGGCCGAGAATTCCGCCCGACGCTCAAGCGTGGGGCTTATTTTGCGAAGCCCCTGCGGGGCTCAGAGACAGTCCGCAGGCCTCAGCCCTGAGGGCCTTCGGCCCGAGAGGGGCTTTAATGAATCAGCCCGACGGTTACCGTCGGGCGGGGAATAAAGAAGGGGTTCTGCTTCGCAGAACCCCTTTGTGTTTACCGCGGTCGCTACTTTTTCCTTCTTGATTGGGCGTATAGCGCCGCGCCCCAGATGCCCAGAAAGAGCCCCAGGACCGAGGCGATGTACGAAAAGAAGTTCAAGAAGAAGGTGGATGGAATAACGTGAATCACCATCAGGAACGGGAGTATCCATCCTGCCATCATCAGGACGAAGCCCAGGCCAATCAGTTTCCACGGCGAAGGGATATTCATTGGTACAACCAGCAGGCGACCTGGTGCTGGGGGCCGACCTCAAATTCCGGCGGTTCCTGGGCGTCGCACAGGCCCGCGATCATCCGCTCACAGCGCGGGTGGAACCGGCATCCGGGTGGTGGATGGATTAGACTGGGAGGTTCCCCAGGCGGTACTCTTCGGAACCGCTTTGCGTTCTCGGCATCGGGCTCCGGGATGGCCGCCAGCAACGCCCACGTGTACGGATGCCGGGGGTTATAAATCAGGTCGTCCACCGGCCCCTTCTCCACAATCTTGCCCGCATACATCACGAAGATGCGCTCGGAGAAGTAGCGGACGGTGGAGAGGTCGTGGGTGATGTACATGACCGAGAGCCGGTGGCGTTCCTGCAACTCCCGCAGAAGGGTCAGAATCTCCACCCGCACCGATGCGTCCAGCATAGAGACCGGCTCGTCGGCGACCAGCAACTGGGGGTCCATCAGAATCGCCCGCGCGATGACCACCCGCTGCTGCTGTCCCCCGCTCAACTGGTGAGGGAACTTGCTGAGGAAGTCCTCCACGGGGGTCATCTTGACCTCCTCCAGCGCTTTGTGGATGCGCTCCACTCGCTGGCGGCGGCCCTGCATCCGGGCCACAATCAGGGGTTCCTCCAGCAGGGTCTGCGTGCTCATAAAAGGTGGAAGTGCTCCATAGGGGTCCTGCTGGACATAGCCCACCCGGTTTCGGTACCAACACAATTCTTTCCGGCTGAAGTGGGAGATGTCCCGCCCATCAAACAGGATGCGGCCCTCTCTGGGTCGGTGGAGACCCAGAATGGTGCGCATCAGGCTGGACTTTCCACAGCCGCTTTCTCCAACGATGGCGATAGCCTCTCCCCGACGAAGGTCAAAAGTCACTCCGTCCACCGCGCGTACATAACCAGCGATACCCAAACCGAATCGGCGCAACTCAAACCAAACCCGCACGTCCTGGACGGAGAGGAGAACGTCTTCGGGCACTCCGGGTACAGGTTCTGGAATCGGGCAGAAGTCGTTCATTTTCTTCACCTGGGTACAAAGAGATGGATGGTCATCAGGTCACGTAGAGCCAGCACTTGACCAGATGACCATCTACCGTCAGGGTAGGCGGGTCCTGGTCGCAACGGTCAAAGCGGGAAGGACATCGGTCGGCGAAGCGGCAGCCCGTGGGAGGATTCAACAGGCTCGGCGGCCTGCCAGGGATGAACTCCAGGGTCTGCTTCTCATAGAGGCGCGGTACAGCGGCCAGCAGTTTCCGGGAATATGGATGGAGCGGCTGTTTGAAAAAGATGTCCGCCGCGGAGACTTCCACAATCTGCCCGGCGTACATCACTGCCACGTGCTCCACCAGGTCCGAAGAGGTCGCGATGTCATGCGTGATCAGCATGTAACTGATGGGCATCTCCTGTTTGATCTGCTTGAGGGTGTTCATGATGCTGGCCTGGGTCAGCACGTCCAGGGCGGAAGTGGGCTCATCCAGGATAATCAGGCTGGGCATCGTGATGAGGGCCATCGCGATGGCCACCCGCTGCCGCATCCCCCCGCTGAGTTCAAAGGGGTACCGCTGGAGGAATCCCTCCGGCACGCCCACGTAGTCAAACATCTTGCGGGCCATATCCCAGGCCTCTTCTTTGCTCACTCCCAGATGGAGGATGGCGGGCTCGGCAACCTGGTCGCCTACCTTCAGGACCGGGTTGAGGGCATTCATCGCCGCCTGAGGGACCATAGAGACACCCACCCAGCGGACCTCCCGGGCGAAGTTCTCCTCATCCAGTTCCATCACATCCCGACCGTCCAGATAGACTTTGCCGGAATAGCGGTACACATTTCGCGGTAACAGGCGGAGAAGGGCTCGCGCCAGCGAACTTTTGCCACACCCCGACTCTCCCAGGATAACGATGGCCTGGTTATGAGGGACGGAGAGACTCACGTGATCCACCGCCTGCACTACCCCCTGGGTGGTCACAAAATACAGAACCAGGTCCTCCGCTCGCAGAACAGGTTCTCCTTCGCGCATTTCTACATCTCCCGCAGGCGTGGATTGAAGATGCGGTCCAGGGAGAAGCCCAACATGGCGAAACCCAGACCGGTCACCATCAGGAGCGCCGCCGGCTCCAGGACCCAGTAGTAGAGCGCTTTATACGGCGCACCGTTGGCCACAGCGTCCTGGATGACCTTTCCCCAGGTGGGCAGTATCGGGTCTCCCAATCCCAGCACCGCCAGGGAGGCTTCCAGGAAGACGTAGGTGGGGATCAGGGTGACCAGGTTGGGGATCAGCATGGGCACAATCCGGGGGACCAGATATCGGAAGATGATGCGCCAGTCGCCCGCGCCGTAGGCCTGCGCTGCCTCCACATAGGGGGCTTCCCGAATCTGCATAAAGACGGCCCGGTACGTCTTGATCCCGGTTCCGAAGATGCTCAGCAGGATGGTCACCCCCAGGATGACCCAGATGCTGCGGGAGTAGAAGGTCCCCACCATAATCAGGATGGGAAGCAGGGGAAGCATCATCACCACCTCGGTGATGCGCTGGATCAGGTTGTCCACCAGCCCGCTGAACCAGACGCTGATGGCCGCGATAATCATCGTGGTGATGGTGGTCCCTGCTGCGGCCAGCAAGCCGAAGGCCAGCGCGACCGGGGCTCCCCAGAGAAGAGCAATTTTCAGGTCCCGCCGCAGGTGGTCGGTTCCCGCGATGCCGTGAACCTTGCCGTAAACCACCAGTTCGGCGTCCAGGTGGGTCTCCGGGTCAAAGGCGGTGGCCTGAATCTTCAACTGATAGGTTCCCTTCAGCGGGCGCGGTTTCTCTCCCGGATTGGGCGCCACAAAGAGCCCCACCTCCGGCGGCACATCCCCGATCTGGCGCCGAATCCGCCGCAGCAGTTTATCGTCCTGGTTAAAGCGAAAACTGCTGGAACCCGATGAAAGGGCAATATCGGCAATCGTGATTTCGCGCCCATCGGGTGTGTACCAGGTGATGGAAGCGAAGGGCGCCCGTTCTTTGTAGGAGGTCTCAAAGAAAATGTTGATCTCCCGGGGAAAGTCGTCCGCCTGATAATCAAAAGTGTAGAGGAGCGTGATGGACTTCCCCTCGCCCAGGGGCGCCTCCTGACGCTCCGCGGCCCCCTTTCGGGAATCCAGCGCGATGGTCTCCGGCAGTTTCTGCGACCGGAAGTAGTTGACCCATGCCGGAGGAACGGTTCGGGGCAGGTTGCGCCAGATGCCCTCGCCGCCGCGCCAGAGGGTGATGGCTTCCCGATAAGGGATGGCAATGACCACGTAGATGGAAAAGACGACCAGCAGGAGAACGATCATTAACCCCACAATGGCCGAGGGGTATCGCCGGATTTCCCGAATAGCATCCTTTACCGTTTGCATACCCTCATTCCCTCGTCACGCGCCCACCCGGACTCGGGGGTCCAGGATGGCGTAGATGATGTCCAGCAGGAAGACCGTGACCGCCAGGAGGTAGGCGAAAATCACTGTGGAGCCCACGATGACGGGAACGTCAAACAGGCCCACCGCCTGATAGAGAGTCCGTCCCAGGCCTGGCCAGTTGAATACCGTCTCAAAAATCGGGGCGCCCGTCCACAGGCTGATGACCGTCAGCAGGAAGTTGGTCACAATGGTGGGAAGGGTGGGTCGCAGGATGTAGCGCCGCTCAATGGTCCGCCCGCTCAGCCCTTTCGCTTTCGCCAGTTCCACATAATCCTCGCTGGAGTAAATCAGGAAGAAAGTCCGCCAACTGTAGACGCTGAGGAAAATGGAACTGACCGTCAGCGCCATAATGGGCAGAATCAGATGCTTCCCCACGCTCAGCGCGTAAAGGAGGCGGGATTGGGGTGCCGGGGCATCCACCAGGTCGCCGAAGGGGAGAATCCGCAACCAGCCCGCGAAGATGAGGATCAGGAAGATGCCGTAGAACCACCCCGGCGCCGAAGAAGTGGGAGAGAGAACCACGAATAGCCGGTCCCAGAAACTCCCGTACTGACGGGAGAGGATCAGGGCCAGAAAGAGACTCGTGAAGAATAAGAAGACGTCCGCGATGCCAAAGAGCAAAAGGGTGGCTGGCAGCCGCTCCAGAAGGATCAACCTCACCTGTCGGGACCCGGAGTTGCTGTTCATAAACTGGGCGAATCCCAGGCGCAGCGTCAGGGCGTTCTCCAGAAAGCGAAAACTCCGGATCAGGAAGGGCTGGTCCAGCCCCAGCCGGTGCTCCTCCAGGCGAACCTTCTCCTCAATCAACTGTCGTTTAGCATCCGGACCCAGACTCCGGAGGGCCGGGTTGTTCATCACCTGAACCGTGATGTTCTCCCGGATTTCCCCTTTGCGAATCTGGTCCACATAGCCGCCCATATTGGCGACCAGGACGGTCAGATAGACCCCGATGATCACGGTGATGAACAGAGTGACTCCTCGCACCAGGGTATACCGCAGGACGCGGGCCAGAGTACTCTGAAAGAACGGTGTACCTGCTCTCTTTCGTGGAATGGCCAGAACCTGTTCCGACATCTGCATCCCCCTTACAAATCCAACGGATTCAACCCCTGCTGCCCGAAATCAATGGTTTATCGCTGCGGCGGCTTCGCCGCCGCAGCGATAAACCTCTTCGTTTTGGGATGGTTCAGAATTGGTTGACACTTCTGTTTCCGCTGGCCTTTATCGCCCCTCTCCCCCTTGATCCCCCCTCTCCCCTTGACCTTCGGAGAATGTTGAGAAAGTCCTCTTGCGGGAATCTCTTTTTGCCCCCTCTTCCCCGCCGTGAAACGGTAGGGGAGAGGGCGATAAGAATATTGTTTTTGTGGTTGCGGCTTCGCCGCCACCACAAAAACAATTTTTCTTTTATCCCTTTCCTCCCGGCAGGAGGGCTTGCCCCCACTTTCCTCAGCAGCCTCCTTCGGCCAGGGGGGGAGAAGAGGGGGATTTTGGGGCGGGCGGCGAAGCCGCCCGCCCCAAAATCCCCCCATTCCCCCTCCCCTCTCCCGCCGCTGAAAGCGAGCGGGAAAGGGACACGAATGATTCAGAGAAATCCATGAACCTGAGGACAGGGGGTGGGGTGAGGGCAGCCGGCGACAATTTTAGCGTCCGCAAAAAGTGTAAACCATTCGGGGTGAAGATGAATCACCTCATTCACTTTTAAGGAAAAGCCCGACGGGGGAGAACCCCTCGTTGCCCCCGTCGGGCTTCCCGACCCGATCCGTCAGCCAGGCCCCGGGCCTACGGAGCCGCCACGACGAACTCCATCGTGCCGTAGGACGGGATGCTGACCACCTTGGAGGCCACCGCCACCTCCATCTTCGCCGCACCAGCGGGGAACTTGGAGGTGACGTCGCCGGAGAGGACCACCTGATACTGGCCCTCCGCGACCATCGCGGCATCGCCCTTGGCCAGGAGGTTGCCCTGGCTGTCAAAGATCAGGTAGACGACGCTGGCGATCTCGTCCGACGGGTAGGGTTCCTCTTCAAAGGTGACGTACACGTCGTACTTGGCCTCCTGACCCTTGGCCACCTGACCGGGGCCCTCCACCTCCACGACCGCCACCTTCGGCACGCCGAAGCCGGCCCACTTCTCCGCCGGGTCGGGGTAGGCTTCGTTGCGCTTCAGCAGCGTCGTCTTGGCCGTGGTGTCCACCTGAGCCAGGTAGAAGGGCCCGGTGCCAACCCAGAAGTGCTTGTACTGGTCGTACCACTTGGCCAGGTTGGCGTAGCGGGCCGCCGCCTCGTCGGGCTTCACGAACTGGCCCATAGTGGGCGCGTAGGGGATGAATTTCTCCGCCGCCGCCTGATCCAGGTATTTCTTCAGAATGTCCAGGCTCGGCCCGGCGACGAAGGACATCCACTCCACCTCCAGGGCGGTCGCCTTGTCGCTGGTGAAGGCCAGTTCCTTGTTGGCCTCGGCCAGGTAGCCCAGCGCCACGCTGTGCCACGGCGCCTGGCCGTAGGAGTAGTACGGCCACCAGCACATCGCGTTGGTGACGTTGTTCTCGGCGTCCAGGTAGAAGAGGTCGTCGTAGGTCTCAATCACCAGCGGGTCCGTGGACACGACGCGGACGCCCTTGAAGTGTTCCAGGAAGCTATCCAGGGACGCCTTCTGGGCCTCGTCAAAGATGGGGCTCTCCTCCTTGCCGGGGTCAAAGGTCATGATCATCGTCATGAGGAAGTCCCCGAGGCTCAGCGGGCTCCCGTCGTGCCACTTGACCTTCTGGAAGAGGTCGGCCGGGTAGTAGACCGTCACCTTGACGTTGGCGGTGGCTCCTTCGGGGAACTTCTCGCCCACGGTGATGAAGCGCTGGTTGGCCGCATCCCAGTCTGCCCAGGCGTCCTCAGGCACCTTGATCTCGGGGGCGAACTGGAGGCTCACCCAATCCAGCGTCTTCGCCACGGGGAGGCCTTCCTTCACCACCACCTCGGCCTTCTCTATCCGGTTGGGCAGGAGCAGGCCGGTGTAGGGGTCAGAGACGACGGCGTACTCGCCGAGAGCCCGCTGGACGTCGGTGTCGTAGACCCAGTTGGAGCCGCCGATGGGGTTCCAGGGGTCAATCAACACGTCCGGCTGGCCCCACCGGACCCGACCGCCCACCTGGTCCTTCCAGCGGAGCGTCATCGGCCACAACTGGGAGCCCTCCACACCACCCGCCAGGTCAGCGGCCACCTCCAGTTTCGCCAGCCGCGGCGTGAAGGAGTACTGGTCCACCAGCCAGACCCGCACTGAGTCCTGCATGGCCAGTTCCAGCGCCTTCCGGAAGAGTTCATCCCGCTCCGCCAGAGACTTAAAGTCGTTGTTGGCCAGCCGCTGCGCGACGTTGAAGAACTCCTCGCTGGGGGTGTAGGCCTGGTGCAACGGGATGGGGTACAGCAGGTTGGTGTAGAAGAAGGCGAAGTTGCTGCCCGCGTCCCGCTCTACCGCGGTGGTGATCCAGCCGCCGGTGTAGAGGTTCCACAGACCCTCCGCCGGATCTGAGCGGACCCAGATGGGGGAGGCTTCCGTCCGGGTCTTGTACTGGCGGTCCACCGCGAAGCCCAGGGCCTCCAACTGGTTGGAGACATAGTCGCCGATGATTTTCCGCTCGTCTTCAACCCGGATGATGAACACCAGGGTGATGGTCTTCCCCTTGTAGGCCCACTTGCCGTCCGGACCCAGTTCGGCGCCCAGTTCGGTCATCCGCTGGGAGATGACCTCCTTGGCCCGGTCCAGGTTGTAGGCGTACTTGGCCTCCAGGGCCCGCACCGTATCAATGTAGCGAGCATAGTCCGGGAAGGCGGAGACCAGGGGCAGGAGTTTGGGGGTCGCCAGGCCGCCGAAGATTTCCTGGACGATGTAGTTCCGGTCCACCGCCCAGTTCATGGCCTCCCGAATCTGGGGATCACCGAAAGGATTTAGGCGACCGTCCTTGAACTCCAGGACCGGGTTGAAGGTGATTTCGTTATAGGACCCGAAGGCCATGGAGTAGGTCAGGTCCGGGTTCGCCTTCACCTTGGCGAAATTCTCGGGACCGCCCATTCCGTGGCCGTAGATGTCAATGTCCCCACCCTCCAGCCGGGGCAGCGCGTTCTCATCGCCGCCGATGCCGATGAAGACGACCTCATCCAGCCAGGCACCGTAGCGGGGGACCGGCGTGGGCGTCGGTGGCACCGGGGTCGGCGCCTCCGTCGGCTTGGGCGGCGGGGTCGTGGGCGTCGCGGCCGGCTTGCAGGCCGTCAGCAGCAGCCCGACGACCACCAGCAGCGTCATGGCTAGCAGTCCGCGTTTCATCGTTTCTCCTCCTGGGTTTGGTACATGGGTAGATTGGTAGGTGGTAAATGGGTATCTGGTCAAGGACGTATCCAGTTTCTCCTCCCGGGCATCACCTCCTTTCGCGCTGATGGGGGCTGATATGCTTCATGAAATAATACGGTTTGCGGGCCGAAAAGGTTCAAATCGCGTATCGCCAATCGCTTATCGCATATCGCGTATCGCCAATCGCTTATCGCATATCGCGTATCGCCAATCGCTTATCGCATATCGCGTATCGCCAATCGCTTATCGCATATCGCGTATCGCAAATCGCTTATCGCTCATCGTCAGTGGTCGGTCGTCCGTCGTCCGTCGTCAGTGGTCGGTCGTCCGTCGTCAGTGGTCGGACCATGTACGTCCTCTCCCGGCGGAAGCCGCGCGCCCGGTAGTAGGGGCGGGTGCCCACGGCCGCGATGACGGCCAGATGCCGGTAACCGGACCGGCGGGCCATCTCCGCCGCCGTCTCCAGAAGACGGGTGCCCAACCCGATATGTTGAGCCCGCCCGTCCCGCCGCCGACTTAATTCTACAACAGGTCCGTATATATGCAACTCCCGCACTACAGCGCTTTCGCGCAGTTCTTCCATTTCCGGCTCCACCCGGGGGAACGAAAGCCGCAGGAAGCCCGCCAGATACCCCTCGGGGGTCTCGCCCGCCAGGAAGTGCTCCACGGTGGCGTCGGTCTCGTAGGTGGTGACGGTGACCGTCAGGGAGGCCGGATCCACCGGCCGGCCGCGCACTTCCCGGCAGCGGATGCACCGGCAGCGCAGGCCCTGGCGCGCCATGGCCTCCCGCACCACTTCCCGCAGGTTGGAACGGGTCACTCCGGCCGCAATGTCCGGCGCGGGGATGTCCCGCATCAGGCGGTTGAGCCGGACGTAGGGGGGAATCAGCACTTTGCAGGCCACCAGCAACCGGACCAGCGTCTCCTCGTCGTAGGGCTGGTACTTCCCCTCCCGCCAGAGGTCGTAGAGGCCGGTCCCCTCCAGGAGCAGACAGGGGTAGATTTTCAGTTCGTCGGGCCGGAGGGCCGGGTCGTCCCAGAGCCGCCGGAAGTCCTCCAGGTCCCGCTCCGGCGTGGAGCCATAGAGGTTGGGCATCCAGTGCAGGACGATCTTGAAGCCCGCCAGGCGCAATCGCCGGACGGCGGCGCGGGTCTCGGCGACGGTGTGGCCGCGCCGGTTGAGGGCCAGGATTTCGTCATCCAGACTCTGGACGCCCAGTTGGACCTTCGTCACCCCCAGGTAGCGCAGCCAGCGGACCTCCTCGGGGGTGATGCAGTCGGGCCGGGTCTCCACCACCAGCCCGACGTTGCGGTGGGGCGCGGTCTCGTTGAGGGTCTGGGCCTCCGGGAGGGTGGATGAGTCCCGTTCGTTCAGCGCGTCCAGGCAGCGGCGGACGAACCATTCCTGGTAGTCGGCGGGGTAGTCGGACCAGGTGCCGCCCAGGATGAGGAGTTCCACCTTGTCGGTGGGATGGCCGATGTTCTCCATTGCCCGCAGCCGGCCCGCCGTCTGGGCGAAGGGGTCATAGCGGAAGCGGAGGGCCCGCTGGACCCCCGGCTCGTCGGGCAGGTAGGACTTGGGGGCATCGGGGACGGTGGGGCAGTAGAGGCACTGGCCCCGGCAAGGATGCGGCGGGGTCAGGACGGAGACGGGGGCGACGCCGGAGATGGTGCGGGTCGGTTTGCGGCTCAGGGCCTGTTCCAGGCGCGGGTCAGGGGCCAGTTCGCCAGTCGCGCAGAGGTGGCGGTAGGCGCGCAGGAGTTGATCACGGGAATAGAGGCCGCCGCCGGGCCGGGGGTGTTGCCGGACGACGGCCTCTATCCGCCTGGGCGTCAGGCGCGCGGCAGAGGAGGCCAGGGCGCGCAGGATGGCCGCGCAGGCGTCCAAATCAGGCGGTGGACACCGGCTGAAGTCCAACGGTGCTAACATTTGGGATTTCAATGTAGCGCAGGCCACCAGGCCTGTATGCAGGCTGACAGCCGGCGCTGCGTTATCTATAAACCGATCAGGGCAGGCAGTTACGTCACCGGACAGTTTGGAATAGGACACGGATCAACACGGGTTTTACGGATCGGCACAGGGGAAAAATCCGTGAAAATCCGTGCGATCCGTGTCCATCCGTGTCCCATAGACTGAAGCTCGTGTTGCAGAAAGCAGGCTGAAGTCTATAAAGAAAACAGGCTGAAGCCTATGCTACGTTGGCCGCCACAGGTGGCTGGTGTCGTTCATCAGGGCCAGCCGGTAAAATTTCCCGTTCCATTCTATCCGGTTGACCGCGCAGGTGTCCTGCGCGATATGCCAGAAATGGTCGTTGCCCAGGCCCAGGACGGCGCAGAGCAGCACCTGGTTGACCACCCGATGGCCGACCAGGGCGACCGTCTCGCCGGGGTGGCGGCGGACCGTCTCCTCCAGGGCGGCCATGGAGCGCTCCCGGACCACGTCCAGGCTCTCCCCGCCGGGGAAGCGGACGGTGTGGGGGGCCTCCATCCAGGCCTGCCAGAGGTCGGGGTAGCGGGCCTGGACCTCCGCGATGGGCAGCCCTTCCCACTCCCCGAAGCACAGGTCTATCAGGCCGTCCAGCGGCCGGGCCTGGAGCCCCTGAGCGGCGGCGATGGTGCGGGCGGTCTCCATCGTCCGGGAGAGGGGGCTGGCGTAGACGGCGGTGAGGGGCCAGCGGGCCGCGATGTAACGGGCGGTGACCTGGGCCTGCCACTGCCCGGTCTCATCCAGCGGGATGTCGCTCTGCCCGCGGATGCGCTCACTCTGCTCGTTCCAGGCGGTCTGACCGTGACGGATAAGGATGATGGTTACAGGTCGCATGTCGCAGGCCTCATGTCGCAGGGTCGCAGGTCGCGGGTTACAGGGTTAGCTGGCTCAACTGGGCAGCCAAGTCCTGCGGCGTCGCTGCCTCTATTGGGATGTAGCGCAGGCCGGGATAGTAGGTCTGGAAGAACTGGGCCAGGTCGCCGGGCCAGAGGCGCGGGTTGACGGCGATGACGGTGCGGACGTCCAGCGCACCGATGCCCGCGTCGTCGGCGCTCCCGCCGATAGTCCAGCGGTACCGATCCCAGGCGCCGCTGGAGAGGATGGCCTCCACCCACTCCCGGCCCGCTCCCGGCGGCAAGAGGACGTAGGTGCGCGGATACTGTTCCCGGGGGAGGCCCAGCGGGACTTCCGGCCCCGGTCGGGCGTTCTCCCGATTTTTGACCGCAATCATATGGTCCAGCAGACGGGGATAGGCGTACTCGTAGTTGCAGTCCTCCCATCCGGGGGACGGGCCAATGGTGAACGGACAGAAGGCCCAGTGGTAGTAGTCTTTGCTGGCCTCCGCATCGTACCACGCCACCCGCCGGGCGACCTCTTCGGCGGAGAAACCGGTATAGGGGCCACCGGCCCGTACCGGGTAGAACTCACTGACCACCATCGGGATCACCTCGCCGCGCATCTTCAGGAGGTGATAGAGGTACCGATAGCGGAAGCAGAGGGCGCCGGCCCCCTCCACCACCGGCGAGCCGGGAATCTGGTGGCCCCACCAGTGGTCTATCGGCCAGTCGTAGAAGACGCCCTCGTGGAGAGTGAGGATATGGCCGCCCTGGCGGGCGCGGCCGAAGACCCCCGTCTCCACCATCGCCTGCATCTCGGCCCACTCGGGCGTGCCGGCGTTGAAGGCGAAGATGCCCAGTTTCAGGCCGTGCCGTTCGGCCTTCTCCATACAGAGAATCATCAACTGGGCCAGGCGGCGGTAGCCCGCCACCCCGGGCGGGGCCGGTTCGTTGACGATTTCCCAGTAGTCCACCACTCTCCCGCCCTGGAGTTCCGGGCTGACGGCGATTTTGTTCAGGACCAACTGAACCAGCGAGTCGGCCATTTGGGCCAGGTCGGCGCCCATGATGTTCGGGGCGGCCTCTATGGCTGATGTCAGCCGTCCGATGGTGATAACCTGCGGGGCCAGGGCCTTCACCTCAGCCAGCAGCGTCAGATTGTCCACGGCCTTGATAACCGGAAACCGGGTGCCGTTCTCCATCAATCGTCGCAGGTGAGGAATAGTGGGACCCGAAGCGATGGCATGCACGCCCAGCTTGCTACCTCGCTCCACAATGGGGTACGGCCAGATTCCGTCCGACATGGTGGTCTCCTTTCCGGGGTGGCAGGTTGAAAGCAAGAGCGGGCTTTGGCAAAAATCACTTCTGTATTTTGCCGTGTCTGGGGCAATTTTACCACAAATATGACGTATTCGCCACTCTGGAAATCCCGCAGTCACCATCGGTGCAGAGGGCTGGAGTGACCACCCCGACCAGATTACGGTAAACCCCCACAAGTACGGTTGTAGTATTAAACGATCACGGTTTGCCCTCCCCCTGGATTGTGCTATAATCAACGTGTAACGTCAAGCCAGAAAGTGAGGGAAATGAAATGAAACACGGGCGGCGAATGGTCGGTGTGATGCTTTTATTGATAGCGTTGACGATGGCCCTGGCGCCCCGGACCCAGGCCCGCCCCCTGACGCAGAACCTCCTGGCCAACCCGGGGTTTGACGCCTGGGAGGGGAGCACAGCGCCGAACTGGTACCCCTGGGACGAACAGAAAGACCCCTGCAAGCAGGCACCCAACTGGGACCCCTGCGCGGCGAACTGGTGGGTGGAGCGGGATTTCAACGGCTATGGCCTGCTCCTCAGCGCGCCGTCTTCCCAGGCCGTCGGTCAGAGTTATACCCCCTGGCACGGCGGCGTGATGCAAACCGTCAGAGTGGCGCCGGGGACCCGCCTGCGCTTCAGCGTCTGGGCCCGCTCCCATATCAGCAACGACGAACTCCCCAACCCTTCCTACGGGGGCTGGAACCCCAACTTCCAGGTGGGGATTGACCCCGAAGGTAAGGGGCTCTGGTACGACTCCGGCATCGTCTGGTCGGCGCCGGTGAATGTCAACGACCAGTGGGTGCAGGTCTCGGTGGAGGCCACCGCCGGGGCCAGCGGCAAGGTGACCGTCTTTGTCTCCGCCCGGATGACCAACCAGCAGCCGCTGAAACACAACGACGCCTGGTTTGACGACGCTCAATTGGTGGTGGCGGCCCCGGCGGCCATTGCGACCCCCGTCCCCACCAACACGCCCACCCGCCCCCGCTTCCAGGCCGCCTTCGCCGGGGAGACGGTCCCCGACGGCACCGCCTTTGACGGCGGGGCGGCGTTCACCAAAACCTGGCGGGTGCGCAACACCGGCACCGACGCCTGGCCCGATAACACCGTCCTGGTCTTCGTCGGCGGGGAGAAAATGGGCGGGCTGGATTCCCTGCCCATTGGACGGGTGGCGCCCGGAGAGGTGAAGGAAATCAGCGTCAACCTGGTCGCGCCGGCCTCGCCAGGGAACTACACCGGCAACTGGGTCCTGCAGGCAGGCGGCACCCGCATCCCCGGCAGCGAACTGTGGGTCAAGATTAAGGTCACGGCGCCGGCGCCGCCCACTCAGCCACCGGCCTCCCCCACGCCGGAAGCCACGCCCACGCCCGAGAGCGGCCAGATTTGCGTCCTGGCCTTCCACGACCGCAACGGCGATACGTTCCGTCAGCCGGAGACGGAGGAACTGCTGCCCAACGCGGTCTTCTCTGTGGGCAGCGCGGCGGGCATGGTGGGCCAGTACACCACCGACGGCATCAGCGAGCCCTACTGCTTCTCCGGCCTGACCCCCGGTTCGTACCGGGTGAGCATGCGGCCTCCGGCTGGATATGTGGCCAGCGGACCCTCAGACATGATGGTGGCCCTGGCGGGCGCGGCCCGGATGGACGTGGTATTGGGCGCAAAGCGGGGAGAGGGCCCCGCCGTCACGGCCACCCCCGGCGTCGTTCTTCCCACCCCAGCCGGTGGCGGAGAACAACCGTCCTTCTGGTCGCAGGCCCTGCGGGGGATGCTCAGCATTGCTGGCATCCTCCTGCTGGTGCTGGCAGTGGTCATCGGAGTGGTGTTTGTCCTCTCCCGCCGTCGGTGAGACGGCGGGGTTCGGGGTTGGAGGCGGCAACACAGCGCCGCTTCCAACCCCCTCTTTTTCAGGATGGACTTTAACCGCTTCACAGGGCATCGTCGGGCCAGCGGACATCTCTGGCTTCTCGTCGCCGGAGCCTGCCTGGGCGCGTTTGCCCTCCGGATGGTCCAACTGGCAACTCCGGTGCTGCGCTGGGACGAGGGCTGGACGGTCGCCCACGGCGTTCTGCCCTGGCCCGAGGTCATACGGATTGCCGCTCTGGAGTGGCATCCGCCCCTGTTTTACCTCCTCTACAAACTCTGGCAGTCGCTGGTCGGGGTGAACGCTTTCGCGGTACGCGCCCTGGCCGTTCTGGCCGGAGTGCTGACCGTCCCCCTGACCTATGTGGTCGCGATGGCCTGGGCATCCGACCGGCGGGTTGCAGCCACTGCGGCCCTCTGCAATGCCGCGCTCCCCCTTCTGGTCTACTACGGGCAGGTCAACCGCATGTACGCCTGGACACCGGTTGGCATCCTCCTGGCGACCTGGGCGCTGTTGCGGGCCACGAAGAAGGCAACCTGGACCCAAGGAGTTGGAGCGGGGTTCGCCACTGCCGTCGCCCTCTATCTCCTCTACTATACCGTCTGGCCCCTGCTGGCGCTCTACCTGTACGTTCTGCTCACCCGACCGCGTGCCTGGCGGACCATCCTGCTGGCCGCCGGAACTGCCCTCGTCCTGTTCGCTCCCTGGCTGCTCTACGCGTCCGGGACCATCCAGAGCCGGATTCAGCCCGGCCCGCTGGCCCAGTCCCTCCGGAATACGGCCGAATTCATTGGCCCATCACTCTTTGGCCTGGTGTTCGCCTACGGGCGGGGATGGACCGCTATCGGGGTGGTGGGTGGGCTGATCCTGGTCGGACTGGCGCTGGCGCCCTGGCGCCGGTGGGTCCACCTGCTTCTCCCGGTCCTGGGGATCGCCATCCCGCTGGTCGGTGTGTCCTACGGCGCTCAGGCCGTCCGTTTTTTTGCTGTGCGGCACCTGGTTCCGGCTGCGCCGTTCCTGGGGCTGGCCCTGGCCTGGGCCCTGGGGCAGTTGGGCCGCCGCAGCGGGTGGCTCCTGGCCCTGGCCGTCGGGGTTTTGCTGGTCACCTTCTGGCCCGTCCGCTCAGCCATCTACGCGAAGATGCTGGAGGTCGTGGACCCCTTTGACCCCGCTGCCGACTGGCGGTACCTTTCCCCTCTTCTGCGTCCGGACGACCTGGTTTTCTTCAACAACCTGGCAAAGGCCGGATGGTACGAGGAGAGCCGGAGAGGTCAGGGAGCGCCCTGGTCCTACGCGCTGACCTGGGAGCCGATTGTGGAGCCGCCAGCCGTCATCGCGGCGCGGGTGGAGGCCGCGATGGAGGACCATCCCCGCCTCTGGTTCGTCCTGTATAAGGGCACGATTGGGGCAAACAACGACCTGCGCGCCTGGCTTTCTGCCCACCCAGGACTGTATCCGATGTGGGAAGGGTGGGCCGACGACACCCTGATTCTGGGCTACGGGGTGCCCCATGGGCCACTGGTGGAGTCGCCCACGCGGGGGAGGCTGATCGACGGGTCCATAGAACTGGCCCGCGCCCGGTTGACCCCGGTCGCGGAGTCTGCAGTGGCTGTTGAACTGGATTGGCGTGTTGACGAACGTCCCACCCGTCCGCTCAAAGTGTTTGTCCACCTGATGTCTGCGGACGGCCAACTGGTCGCCCAGCACGACGCCCGCCTGCCCGAGTCCTGCGGGGCATCCGCCGGGGAGCCCTGCACCGACCGCCACGGGGTTGCGCTGCCAGCCGACGCGCGGGGTTCCCTGACCATCCGGGTTGGCCTGTACGACGAGGAGACGGGCGAGCGGATCCGGTGGGACGACGGCGGGGAATCCCTGACTCTGGGGCAGGTCAGGATTGAGACGCGGAAATAGCGGAATCAGGGAAGTCGGTGTTGAATCTCGTAAAGTCGGTCCAAAGTCCCGAAAAGTTGTGCCGCTTTTCCGCTTCTTCCCCTCACCCCCCTTGGAGGGGATCGGGGAATGGGGTTTTGCGGTGGCGGCCGCAGGCCGCCACCGCAAAACCCCGCTTTACTCCCCCCTCCCCCGCCGCCGAAGGCGAGCGGGAGAGGGGGCAGGGGGATGAGGGCCTTTGTTCGGCACAGGTTTTTGAGACATCTACCAGGCATGACTTTATGGGATGCAACAGTCGGCTTGCCTCCTGCCCCGACCGTGTTATAATCGGCGGCGTGTAACGACACCAGCTGAAATTCATCTAAGGAGATAGAGGCTGATGAAACATCTGCGCATCGGATGGATCGTTCTGGCTGTGGCTCTTCTGTTCGGTCTCCAGAGTCCAGCCCACAGTCAGGAAGGGCCGAACCTGCTGCGAAATGGAGATTTTGAAGAAGGGGGGCCGGGTCAGGCCTGGCCTTTCCAGGACGGCATTCCAGAAGTGCAGGTGGCTCCTGGATGGCGAGCCTTTTACCTGGATGACCCCCCGCCGGATGCGGCTGTGCCCAATTACTGCGGAGGCGACCCTCGCTGTGCCTGGGGACGGCCGGAATTCCGGGGCGTCGCCACCTATGAGTTCGCCAACCGGGTCCACTCCGGGCAACTTTCCCAGAAGTACTTTTCATGGAACCGGCAGCACGAGGCCGGGCTCTACCAGCGGGTTGGCGGCATCCAGCCGGGCACCCGCCTGCGCTTCAGCGTCTGGATTCAGACCTGGTCCTGTAAGCCCGCCTCCTCGGAGACCTGGAACATCTGCCCAACCGGCGACCGGTCCAATAACCCAGCCCCCATGCATATCTGGGTCGGCATTGACCCCACCGGTGGCACCAATTGGGCCGCCCCGACGGTCGTCCGCTCCCCGGAGGGAAATGCCTGGGATACCTGGACACTGTTCCAGGTAGAGGCGGTGGCCCAGTCGGATAAGGTTACCGTTTTCATCCATACCCGCGCCGATTGGACAGACGCGGAGCCCCGCATCAACAACGACGTCTACATTGATGACGCCAGCCTGGTGGCGCTGGGGCAGGCATCGCCGACGCCGCCGCCCCCGCCGCCGACCTCGCCGCCCAGTTCCTCATCGGGCACATCCGGGACCTCCGGCGCGCCCGCCCCGGCCCCCTTTCCCCAACCCACCCCCCGGCCCGATGGCTGCCGGGTCCATATCGTCCAGCCCGGCGATACTCTCTCCGGCATCGCCTCTCAGTACGGTATTCCGCCGGAGGAACTGGAGCGGCTCAACGCCGGTTCGCTGGGGCCCAATAAGATGATCTTTGTCGGGCAGGAGATTGTCCTTTCCTGCCCTACGCCCACCCCGACCCCGGAGGCCACCCCCACCCCGGTGCCCACCCCCACACCGGAGGCCGGTCAGGTCTGCGTGCTGGCCTTCCATGACCGCAACGGGGACGGAGCCCGCCAGATGGAGACGGAGGAACTCCTGCCCAACGCGATCTTCTCTTTGAGCGACGCCACCGGGCTGGTCGGCCAGTACACCACCGATGGCATCAGCGAGCCCTACTGCTTCCCCGGATTGAGGCCCGGCGCGTATCAGGTCGCCGTCCAGCCCCCGGCCGGGTATGGCGTCAACGGCCCGGCCCAGGTGGCGCTGGCCCTGGCCTCCGGCGGGCGACTGGAGGCCGCTATGCCCCTGCAACGGGGTGGTTCTGGTGGCGCGACTCCGGCCGTTGTCCTGCCCACGCCGGAGGCGAACCCCGTGGTCCGGCCATCCATCTGGCCCCAGGTCCTGCGCTGGGGCGCTCGCATCGGCGGCATCCTGCTGGTTGGCCTGGCAATCGTCATGGCTGTGCAATTTGTCCTTTCCCGCCGCTAAGAGCATGTATGCCATGTGCAACTTGATTTTCCCGAGCCGTAACTATTCAGCGCTGACTGAAGTCACCCTTCCTGGGCCGCAGTCCTTTGGTCGGCCTTCGCCGACCAGGTCTCTCCGACGCACCCATAAGGGTTGTCGGCGAAGGCCGACAACCAGCACGAAGTGCCCAGGGAGGACAATTTCAATCGGCGTGAATAGTTACTCCGAGCCATTTGGAGCCCTTTGGGGCTTGTGATTGGATTGCCCTTCCCCCCTGCCCCCCCTCCCCGCTGCCGCTTCGCGGCGCGGAGAGGGGGGAATTGAGAGGGGTTTGAGGCGGGCGGCGAAGCCGCCCGCCTCAAACCCCCTCCTTTTCCCCCCTTTTCCCCCCGTTTCGGGGAGGAGAAGGGGGCTGGGGGGATGAGGAGGGGTCAGAAGTGGCTTGTTGCTAATTCATCTACGGAGGTGAAATCTATGGCAGCGAACAATACAGAGACCAGGGGAGGCCCCTCGGCCCTGCAGCGGGTTGTGAACCACTTCCGGGAATTCGGGGAGTGGCTGGCGGCCGGCAACTGGGTCTACGGCGCCATCGCCTTCCTGGTCATCGGGGCGCTGCTTCTGCCGCCCATTTCCCTGCCACAACGATTGGGCATTACTGGCTACACCCGTCTCAGCGCGGAGAATCCGTCTGTTTCCCATCCCGACGGGCTGACCGTCCGCGTCAACCCGGAGGACAAAGTCTCCCTGCGGGTCCGGCTGGACTCGGTCCCTCAGGCCATCTTCCTCCAGGGCTCCGGCGGGGCCGACCTGAAAGAGGCCCTGGCGACCCTCCCGCCCGTCCTCCAGGTCAAGAGTCCCTTCTACCGTATCCAGACCGGTTCCCGCATGACCGGCCCGGCGACCATAGAGGTCATCATCCCCAATGACGCTGAACCCTGGGAGACGCTGGACCTCTACACCTGGACCGGCACGGCCTGGGAGTGGGTCGGCGGGACGCTGGACCGGGAGCGGGAGGTACTGATCGCGCAGGTTCCCCGTCTGCCTTCTTCGGTCGTGGTGATGCAGACCCTGCCGGTGGTCCCGGCCATCGGCACGGTGGCCGCTGGGGAGGCGGTGAGCGGCCCCACTGCGGGCCTCCTCACCCAGGTCATGCTCCCCGGCCTCTACCTGGGCGCGGACGGGATGCTCATCGGCAGACCCCCGACTCCTCCCTCCGGCAGCCCGGAGGCCCTGCTCCTGGTGGGTAACCGCCCGGCAGGTCAGCCCCTGAACCGGGCCCTTCTGGAGGACCTGCTGGCCAGTCCAGACATCCAGGCCCGCCATATCGCCGAGATTCTCTCCAAAGCCCCGGGCTACGCCGGGGTCGCTCTGAACTACGAAGGACTGATGCCCGAACAGAGGGACGCTTTTTCGGCCTTTGTGGTCGCGCTGGCCGACGCGCTGCACGCCCAGAACCTGCGCCTGGAGGTGATGGTGCCGGCCCCCTCCCGCACCGACTCCGGCTGGGACCCCGGCGGCTACAATTGGGCCGCGCTGGGCCGCGCTGCCGACACTCTGGTCTTCCCTCTTCCGGATAACCCCACTGCCTACGCGGAGGGTGGCGCAGTCCAATCTCTGATGGAGTGGGCCGTCGGGCAGGTGGGCCGCTACAAACTGCGCGCCGCCGTCTCCTCTCTCAGCGCCGACTCCGGCCCCGACGGAGTCCGGTACGTGGGCCTGGAGGAGGCCCTGGCGCCCTTTGGCCAGGTCCAACCACCGACGGAGTCCTCCGTCCAGCCCGGCCAGGAGGTGGTCTTCGCGCTGGTCGGTCAGGTGACCAGCATCACCCCGATGGAGTCGGCCGGTACCTACGCCATCGCCTACAAAACGGAGCAGGGAGAGGGCCGCACCGTCTGGCTGGGCACCCCGTCCTTCCTGGCCCGGAAACTGGACTGGGCCCTCCGCTACCACCTGGGCGGCGTCGTCGTCCACGACCTGATGAGCGCGGGGAACATGCCCGGCGTCGCCGAGGCAGTGGACGGGTACCGTGTCGCAGCGGGCCTGCCGCAGCCGACCGCGCTGGAGGTCATCTGGAAGGTAGAGGGCCCTCAGACCGCCGAGGAGCGGGTCACGCTGAGCCAGCCGGAGTTCCGCTGGAAGGCGCCGGAGGCGGCGGGGACGTACACCGTCTCGGCGGCCATCGCCGGGGTGAGCCGGGGGTCGGCGCAGGTGAACGTGGCCGCGCCCACCCCGATGCCCACCCCCACGCCGACGCCCGCTTCTGCAGCCGCCGGAGCGGCCGCGATGACGGCGGCTCCGGCCTGTATGCAGGCCCAGTTCGTCGCCGATGTGACCGTGCCGGACGGCACGAAGTTCAACAACAACGAGACCTTCAAGAAGACCTGGCGGCTGCGCAACAGCGGCACCTGCGACTGGCCCCAGGACGCCGTTCTGGTCTTCGCCAGTGGGGAGAAGATGGGCGGTCCGGATTCCGTTCCCGTGGGCGTGGTGAAGGCGGGCACCACAGTGGACATCAGCGTGGACCTGAAGGCCCCGGCCAATCCGGGCCGCTACACGGGTCTCTGGTATGTGCGGGCCAGTGGGGCCAAAATCCCTGGGAGCGATGTCTCCGTCGTCATCCAGGCCGGGGAGGTAGCGTCGGCTCCGGCCCCGGCGCCAGCCCCGGGGGCGCGGGGCAGTTTTGAACTGGGCGGCCACGTGGCCAATTTCAGTTTCCCCTACGCCAGCCAGATGCGCTACGCCGGGATGAACTGGGTGAAAACGCAGATTCGCTACCCGGCGGACGCCTCCGGCGTCATCGCGGCCGCCCACGCGGCCGGCTTCAAGATTCAGGTGAGCGCCCTGGGCCCGGCCAGTATGACCGGTCAGGCCGGCTTTGAGCAGGAGGTTGCCCGGTGGGTCGCCGGGATGGCGGCCGCGGGCGCCGATGCCATTGAGGTCTGGAACGAGCCGAACATTGACCGGGAATGGCAGAACGGCCTGATTCATCCGGCCAATTACACCAAACTCCTCTGCGCGGCGTATCAGGCCATCAAAGCGGCCAACCCTGGGACGGCGGTCATCAGTGCGGCGCCGGCTCCCACCGGCTACTTCGGCGGCTGCTACCCCCACGGTTGCGACGACAAACCCTGGATGGAGGGAATGTTTGTCGCTGGGGCCGCGAACTGCATGGACTACATCGGGGCGCACCACAACGCCGGCGCGACGGCCCCGTCGGCCCGCTCTGGCCACCCGGCCGACGGCGGCGACCGCCACCACTCCTGGTACTTCCTGCCCCAGACGGAACTCTACTACAACATCTTCCGGGGCACCCGGCAACTGTTCTACACCGAGTTGGGCTACGCTTCGCAGGAGGGGGTGGAGCCGTTCCCGGACAACTTCTGGTGGGGCCGGGGCACGAACAACGCGCAGCAGGCGGCCTGGCTGGCGGAGGCGGTCCGGCTGAGCATCCAGACCGGGATGGTGCGCTGTATCATCGTCTGGAACGTGGACTTTTTGCAGGCCATCCCGGGCGACCCGCAGAACGGCTATGCCATCATCCGGCCCGGCGGCATCTGCCCGGCCTGCGACGCGCTGCATGCAGTGTTGGGTTCACGGTAAGGGAGAGGTCGGGTACTGGTTCCAGTGCCCGACCCTCTCCTTCCAGGAGGCCATGATGGAATTACACGAACTGGTCATTGAGATGAAACTGCTGGAGCGCCGTTTGACCCTCTACGAGGAAAAGTACGGCATTCTGAGCGAGGATTTCTACAACGCGCTGATGGCTGGTGAACTGGCCGAATATGATGAGTATGACGAAACCCGGGCCGACTTTACCCGCTGGAAGGGTATTTATGAGACGTGGCTCCGCAGGAAAGAGGCGTATGAGGCTCAACTGAGGGAGCGGCCTGTCCCCGAAGTGCTCCGTTTCCAACCGGTCTATTAAAGCCTATGGAAAACGGGATGCCTTTGCTCTCCCTGGAGCGGTATGCGCGGTTTGTGGCTGATCTGCTTCACCGCCCCGAGGTGGAGCGTTCCACCCTGACGGTTTGGTCCACCAGCCCTTATACAGGAGTCGCAGAAGGTGAAGTGTTCTTCATCGGAGGATTCCGTTTGCGCGTACGAGAGGAACTGGACTTCAATGCCGGGTTGATCACGGCGTATGGATATGAGATTTACCGCGGGGACCAACGGCTCTGCTGGTGGGATGACTTCCCTCATCCTGAGGACAAGGACCTGGCAGTGACCTTCCCCCATCATAAGCACATCCCGCCCGATATCAAGCGACACCGTGTCCCTGCGCTGGAAATGAGTTATACTCGCCCCAATTTGCCGGTGCTTATCCAGGAAGTTCTTAATCTCTTGCGTATGGAAATCGTATCCTGAAAAACTGGTTGCACGATGTGACATTTCCCCTCTGTTACAGGAGGCTCTATGTTCCAACCGTCCCGTTCCACCCGAGAGCGCCAGCAACTGATCATCGGTATCGGCCTTTGGCTGGTGGTCTTCCTGCTGGGGGTCTTCTGCCTCTGGTGGGGCTTCTTCGCCCCCCAGCCAGAGACGTCCCGGCCCGCTGCCGCGACGGCCACTCCGACAACAACCGCTACCCCGGTCGGCGGCCTGGTGCCTCTGGCAACCGCTACCCCGTCCTCGGGCACGGGTTCCCAGCCCACCGTCCCGCTGGAGCAGGAGGTCTTCGGCTACGGCATCGCTGCCCACGCCGTGGTCGGCGACCCGAACTACACGATGGATGTGGTGAAGTCGCTGGGACTGGGCTGGGTCAAGCAACAGGTCCGCTGGGACCTGGTGGAGCCCAATCCGGGCCAGTACAACTGGGGGATGTACGATGGGGTGGTGGACGCTGCGAACATGCGCGGCCTGCGGGTCATGCTCAGCGTCGTGCACGCGCCAGCCTGGAGCCACACCAGTTACGTGGACGACAACCCCGAGGGCGCCCCGCCGGATGACCTGACCCTCTTCGCCGACTTCCTGGGCCGCCTGGTGGACCGCTACCGGGGCCGCATACACGCCATAGAGGTCTGGAATGAGGAGAACCTGGACCGGGAGTGGGATACAGCGGAGGGGGTGAACCCGGCCCGCTACGTGGAGATGCTCCGCATGGCCTATCAGGTCATCAAGAGCCGTGACCCCAACATCATCGTCATCAGCGGCGCGCTCTCCCCAGTGGGCGCCACCGCCACCGACCCCAAGAACCCCAACCGAATCATCTATATGGACGACTTCCAGTACTACCAGGAGATGGTGGCGAAGGGATTCCTGAGTTACGCTGACTGTGTGGGCGTCCACCACAATGGCTACAACATCCCCCCGGACATCGCCTGGGACGACAAAACCTATCAGGACCCCACCGTGACGTTTCGGGCTTTCTGGGATAATCCTCACCCCTCCTGGTCGTTCCGCAGCACCCTCTGGCGCTATCGGGACGCCATCTCCGGGATGAAACCCCTCTGTGTGACCGAATTTGGCTGGGCCTCCTCCGAAGGATTAGGGACACCGCCGCCCGGCTTTGAGTTCGCGCTGGATAACACCGTCCAGGAGCAGGCCGATTACATCGTCCGCGCTTACCAGTTGATGCGCCAGTGGGGGTTCGTCCGCCTGGCCTTCCTCTGGAACCTGGACTACATCCAGAAGACCGGGTTGCCCCCGGACAAAGACCCGTATGGCCCATACAGCATCATAGACCCCCAGGGAGTCCCCCGTCCGGCCTTCGGGGCCATCATGAGCATGCCCAAACCGTAGTAGTAGCGCAGGCTGTCAGCCTGGATGCAGGCCCGGTGGCCTGCGCTACATTCTTCAAAATCCGTAGCACAGGCTGTTAGCCTGTAGGTCGCAGGCGGTTCGTCTGCGGGAGCTTGCCCATGTCAACAGGCCTGGCAGCCTGCGCTACATATGCTCTGTTACTCTGTGCGGCCTATCCAGGGAAGATGGACGCGATTCTGGAGCGGAAATATCGGGCTCTGCAGGAGTTCACCGCCCGTGTCCGGAGCAGTCCGGTCGGAGACCGGATCGCCCGGATGATTCTCTATGGCAGCGTCCTGCGCGGGGACGCCGGGCCGGAGAGCGATGTGGACCTTCTGGTCGTCGCGACCGGAGATGTGCGCGCGGCCTGGCGGGCGCTGGGCGACATCGCCTTTGAGGTCATGCTGGAGCACGGAGAACTGGTCTCTCCTATGGTCTACTGCCCGGACGAATACCGCCATCCCCACGCTTTTCTTCGGGAGGTTCAGGAGACGGGAAAGGAGGTATACCGCGTGGACGAAAACACGATGCGCCGCCAGGAGGCATTGGACCTCCTCGCCCTGGCTCAGGGATACTTAGAAATGGCCCACGCATTGAAAGGTAAGCGAGGGTACATCCGGGGCGTCATTGACATGGCGTACAATGCTGCCGAGCTGAGCGCTAAGGGACTGCTTCTTCTCCGGGAAGGCGAGTGGCCGAAGACCCACAGTGGTGTCGTTCAGCAATTTAGCCGAGCCTTTATTGTGAATGAACCGATCGTGGAGCCCGGAGTTGGGCGGGCTTTCCGGCAGGCGCTGGACTGGCGCAATCGGGCCCGATATGACCCCCATGCGACCCTGACCGAAGCGGACGCGGAGGATGTGATCAACGTTGCGGAACAACTGGCGAATCTCTTGCAGCGGGAAGTGTATGCCTCCTGACCAGCGCCCGCTTCGGCTGTTCGTGTATCTCCTCCTGGCATTGGGTATTGCCGGATTGCTCCTTTTGGGGAGACCATCCTCCCCTGTCTCAGCGCCTCCAACCCCAACCCCGTCCCCACCTCCTACCCCCACCTCCTGGCCGCGGGTCCGGCTGGAATCTCCGGGGTACGGCATGGTGGCCTTCCTCTGGTGGCGGGAGGAGGTCGCCGACCGGGACCTCAACCTCGTTCGGGATGCCGGTTTCACCTGGGTCCGGCAGAACCTGCACTGGGTGGATGTAGAACTGTACAAAGGGGGATTTGACTGGCGCTACAGCGACCGCATCGTCCGGCAGGTCCAGGAGCGGGGTCTCAATCTGCTCTTCCGATTGCACGGCCTGCCCCGTCCCGGTTGGGTCTCCCTGCCCGACGACCCGGCGCTGCCGGTGTCGGTGGAGGACTTCGCCGACTTCTGCGGCGCGGTCGCGGCCCGCTACCGGGGACAGGTGCGCGCCTACCAGGTCTGGAACGAGCCCAACCTGGCCCGGGAGTGGGAAGCCCGGGCGCCCAACCCCGAGGGATACGTCCGCCTGCTGCGGGCCTGCTACATCGCCATCAAAGAAGCCGACCCGGACGCGCTGGTCGTCTCCGCCGGAATGGCCCCAACGGGCACCGGATTGCCCATCGCGATGCCCGATACGGATTACTTCATTGCGATGTACGAGGCTGGGGCCGCGCCCTATTTTGACCTCCTGGGCATCCACGCCGCCGGATTCGCTGCCCCGCCGGAGGTCTCACCAGAGGAGGCTGCTACCAACCCTGCTTACGGCAGTCAGCGCTTCTTCTGCTTCCGCCACGTGGAGGACATCCGGGAGATCATGGTTCGCTACGGCGATGGGGAGAAACAGGTCGCGATTACCGAGATGGGGTGGACCTCCGACCCTGTCCACCCTGAATACTCGTGGTTCGCGGTCACTGAGGAGCAGAAAGCGGACTATCTGGTACGGGCGTTCCGGTACGCGCGGGAACACTGGCGGCCGTGGATTGGCCCGATGTTCGTCCTGGCCATCGCCGACCACGACTGGACCCCCGACGAGGAGCAGTACTGGTGGGCCATCACAGAGCCGGGCTGGCCCCTGACCGTGGTCCGTCCTGCCTACGAAGCGTTGAAGGATATGGAGAAATAAGAAAGACGGGGCAGCAGAATGCTGCCCCGTCTTTTTCAGCCCGCCGTCCGCTACGCGGGGAAATTCGCTTCCCGGTTGAACCGGTCCCAGGCCAGGGAGAATAACAGAGGCGGGCGGTGCCGCACCGGGGTGTTCGCGACGACGTCAACCCAGCGTTCCGTTGCTGCCGCTGCCCGCTCAAAGCAGGAAGCGCTGAAGGCCCGAAGGGGCTGTGCCCGTTCTGCGTGGCTCGTTTCCCGGTATCGGGCGACTATCTCCGCCGCCTCCCGCAGAAAGGACGCTTCCAGAGCGTCTCGTTCCTCCCGATAGAGCGGCATACGACTGGCGTAATCGCGAATTACCTGGCGGTGGAGACGTTCGTGGCTCCACCACAAAGTGCGAGGGTCATAGGTACCCGTTGGCTCCACATCCAGGCCTGGGGTGGAAGGGAGCCCTGCCCCTCCCAGAAACACAGGCTTAAAGATGCTCGTGCAGATGCTGGAGGTGCCCGTCACCCAAACAATAGGCATGCCAGGGATGAGATGGGCGACCATCGCGCCCACGGACTGGCTGGGGCGGGTCGGGCCGAACCCGGCATGGACACAGAGGGTATCCATCAACCAGCCCCGACCAGGATTCCAGAGGGGGTCAGCGAATGCCTCCGGTCCATGGTCCCGGAGGGCCGCCATCATCGTCTCCACGGTGATGCGGCCTTTCTGGGCTTCCAGGATAGCCGTAGAGCGGCGCTGGCGGGCCCGACAGCCGTCCAGCCGGGTGTAAAGGAAATCAGAATAGCAGCGAGCGAAATGAAAGTCGTCCCGTGATGTACACCACCCCTTCTCCACCGCATATTCCACCAGACCAGGAGAGGCCTCATCCCATTCGGAACCGATGGTCAGGCCGTTGGAGATGGTACGCACATCCCGCACCCGTTCGGCGGCCCATTGCTTTCCGACCGTCTCCAGCACCCAGGCTTCCTGTGGGTCGGCAATGATATAGGAGTTGTGATAGTAGGTCTTGTGGCGGAAGCCGCAGTTCCCGCCCTGACCGCAGGTTTCCAATAACTGGACGATAATCTCCAGCGCGCGGCGGGCCGTGTCGGCCCGCTCCAACGCCAGGCGAATGTAGTCCATCCCGATCAGTCCGGGGGCCTTATTGTAGGGCTCCCGGGTGAAGACGGCCTCGTTGCCGATGGCCACCCCGTGTTCGTTGACGCCCATCTCACAACCCCAAATCCAGAAGGGCTTGCAGAGCAGGACTTCGTACGTTTCCGGCACCTGGGGCAACTCTATGTAGGTGCATTTCACTGTCGTTCCGGGTTCGTGATGGGCGCGAGGGATGTGGACCAGTACATGGGCCTCGTTCGGCTCCCGGTCGCTGTTTTTGGCCAGAATCACTGTTCCGTCAGCCGTAGCGCTGCCTGTCGCAACCAGCGTGTCGCACATCCTTTACCTCCTGGCAGATCGTACTTTATGCTATCTCCTCGGTGGCGAGAAGTGCCGTTGTCCCGACTTATGTCCGAAACTCTGGCTACCTGACAGTTTTGTGCGAAACACTCCGACTGCTGGCGAATGGACCCCTCTCATCCCCCTGGTCCCCCTTCTCTCCCCGCAGCGGGGAGAGAAGAGAAGGGGGAAGAAGAGGGGGTTTGGGGGCGGCGGCTTCGCCGCCGCCCCCAAACCCCCTCTCTCCCCTCCCCGCGCCGCGCAGCGGCAGCGGGGAGGGGAGCTGGGGGGAGGAGCGAATAAAAAACGTCAGTTGGCCAGTCCGAAACTCAGTTCCCTCTATTGGAAAACTGTAGTAAAATCTGACGAGAGAGTATTGCTGCTACCTTTATGAAACTGCCTGCAGGTCAGCCAGGGCCTGTCGGTAGAGGGTGGGGGTTTCCCGACGCAACCGCTGAAAATCCGCCGCCACGCGTCCGCCAGAGACAAAGTAGGCCAGTGCTCCCAGGAGACTGATGCCGTTGACCGATGAGCCTTTCAGGACACCAGCGGGGTCAAAAAGCAGGAGCGGGTAATCGGGGTCAGCGATGACGAAGTCACCGGGGAGGTCAAACTGGGTGGCGGCAAAGCAAATGGCCGTTACTGCCTCGTCGGAGGCATCAGGGCCGGCAATGGCCAGGGGGTCAAAGCCGATAGCCTCCAGCAGGGAGATGCGGCACGCCACGCCCCAACGCCGGACCCGCAGCACACATCCAGCCTGGCCGACCCGCACCGGTTCGCAGACGGCCGCGTAGCCTGCCGGCAACTGGAGGACGACCGCGTGCTCCCGCAGGGAGCCCTCCTCGGAGACACTCCAGTAGCAGGCGTGCCAGTTCTCCACCGGATACCGACCGGGCAGGTTATTGAGCACCCGGGCGTTGGCCGGTGCCCGGCTGGGGCGAAATGCGTTTCCACCTCGCGGCGTCATCGGCCCTCCAACTCCATTATAGCATAGCCAGAGGAGAGGACAACCTGCAATATCACACAAAGACATAAAAATATAAGGTACATCATGTGCAACTTCAACTGATGGATTGGTGACAAGCCACTTCTGATCCCTCCTCATCCCCCCAGCCCCCTTCTCCTTCCCGAAACGGGGAGGAGAAGGGGGAGAAAAGGAGGGGTTTGAGGCGGGCGGCGAAGCCGCCCGCCTCAAACCCCTCTCAATTCCCCCCTCTCCGCGCCGCGAAGCGGCAGCGGGGAGGGGGGCAGGGGGAAGGAGCAATTCGATAGCAAGCCCCAAAGGGCTCTAGAAAATCAAGTTGCACATGGCGTAAGGTTTTTTTCTTTGTGCCTTTTTCCGACGCGAAGGGAGCAGAATGCTAAGCGAAGAGGAGCGGGAACGTTTTGCACGGCAACTGGTTCTGGAAGGAGTCGGAGAAACCGGGCAGGAGCGCCTGAAGGCGGCGCGGGTGCTGGTTGTGGGCGCGGGTGGACTGGGCTCGGCCGCCGCTTTCTACCTGACCGCTGCTGGTATCGGTACCCTGGGCATTGTGGATTACGACACGGTCTCCCTTTCCAACCTCAACCGGCAAATCCTCCACACCACCGCCGAACTGGGCCAGCCCAAGACGGAATCGGCCGCGCGGCGACTGAAGGCCCTGAACCCGGCCCTGAATGTGATTACCTATCCAGAGGCATTAACACCCCAGCGGGCCGCTGAACTGGCGGCGGCCTACGATCTGGTGGTGGAATGCTCGGACAACTTTGAGACCAAATTCCTGGTCAATGATGCCTGTGTGAAATCTGGGACACCCCTGGTCTGGGCGTCGGTACTGGCATGGGAGGGGCAGATGTCGGTGGTGATGCCGGGGCAGGGGCCGTGCTACCGATGCCTCTTTCCACCCTCCATCTGTCTGGAGAAAGTGCCCACGGCCCGGGAGGTCGGCATTTTGGGGGGTGTCGCCGGAACCTTCGGCGCGCTGGAGGCGGTGGAGGCGGTCAAAGTTATCCTGGGCATCGGCTGTCCGCTGGTTGGCCGACTTCTGGTGTGGGACGGCTTGAGGGGCACTTTTGATGAAGTGGTTTTCGCCCCTCAACCCGGCTGCCCCGTATGCGGGGGAAATGTCGCTCCCTAAATGAGAAATGTGCATCCCACTTGCATTTAATTGAATTGCATGATAATCTATGGATAAGAGAAGTTTTTATAATTACTGCGCTCCTGCCACCCGATGGCCGCGCAGGAGTGCCCGGCCTCTGTTAAGGAGGGGATCATGCTCAACAAACTGCTGAACCTCTACAATACCCGCCGAACGACCCTCGCCTTTGCCGTTGGCGCCATTCTTGGCCTGCTGGTGGGTCTTTTCTTCGCCTGGGTCATCTGGCCCACGTCCTACTATAACGCCACGCCAGCCATGCTCCGCCAGGACTTCCGGGACGATTATCTGGCGTGGGTGGCCCGGGAGTATGCCCAGAACCGGAACCTGCCGCAGGCCCAGACCCGGCTGGGCCTGGCGTACTGGAAGAAAGACCCCGTCGCCGTGCTGGAAGACCTGGCGCAACGGCGCGGCGGCGCGGACGGGGAGAATCTGAAGGCACTGGCCCAGGCCCTGAAAGAGGCGCCACCCCCCACACCCTCCGGACCCACGGCCCTGCAGCGAGCACGTCCCCTCTTCCAGATTTGCGGCATCGGGCTTTTGGCGGCCGCACTGGCGGCCCTGCTGTACTTCGCCCTCTCCCGCCTCCGCCGCCCCCGGGCCCGTCCCGTCTCCGAGCGGGCCGCCGCCTACCGGCAGGTGGAGCCCACCCGCTGGGAGGAGGAGGCCCCTCCGGCCCTCCAGTTCCACACCACCTATATCCTGGGCGACGACCACTACGACCCCTCGTTCAGCATTGAGCGGGGCGCGGATTTCCTGGGGGAGTGTGGGGTGGGCATCTCCGAGGCCATCGGCGTGGGGGACCCGAAGAAAGTGACCGCGCTGGAAGTGTGGATGTTTGATAAAAGCGACATCCGCACGGTGACCAAGGTACTGGCCAGCGGGTTTGCCTACCAAGACCCGGCGTTGCGGGCCAAACTGGCGGCGAAAGGGGAAATTGTCCTGGCTGAGCCGGGTGCCGAGGTTATCCTGGAAACGACGACCCTGGTCCTGCGAGCGCGGGTGGTCAATATGGAATACGGAGTCGGGCAACTCCCCCCAAAGAGTTTCTTCCAGCGCATCTCCCTGGAACTGGGCGTCTGGTTCAAGGAAGGGGGAGAGGGGAGTCCTCTGACTGGCGAATTTGCCTTCCCGCCGACATTGTGAACGTGAAGACGTGAAACGTGAGACGTGAAGACGTGAAAGCGGAAAGAACGTGCCCGGCGCTTTCCCAGGTGCCGGGCACGTCTGCTTATGTCTGAATGTGACCGATCGCAATCAGCCGCAAACGGTCAGTGGCCCCCCATCCACCAACGCAACCAGCGATAAACGATATGCGATTCGCGATAAGCGATACGCGATAAGCGATATGCGATAAGCGATATGCGATATGCGATATGCGATTCGCGATATGCGATACGCGATATGCGATACGCGATAAGCGATATGCGATAAGCGATATGCGATATGCGATATGCGATTCGCGATATGCGATACGCGATATGCGATACGCGATAAGCGATATGCGATAAGCGATATGCGATAAGCGATATGCGATATGCGATATGCGATTCGCAATACGCGCTCTCCGCCTCTTCTTCCGCCTCCTCTATGGCCCCTTCGCCTGGGCCTACGACGCCGTCGCCTGGGCCGTCTCTCGGGGGAAGTGGACGGCATGGGGTGCGGCGGTCCTTCCCCTCATCCCCGGCGGGCCGGTGCTGGAACTGGCCCACGGGCCGGGTCGCCTGCTCCTGAACATGGCCCGCCGGGGGCTTCGGCCGGTGGGCCTGGACCTCTCCCCGCAAATGGGCGCTCTGGCCCGCCGTCGTCTCCGCCGGGCCGGATTCCCACCCCGACTGGTGCGGGCCCGGGCCCAGCGCCTCCCTTTCCCCGACGGCGCGTTTCGGGCCATCGTCGCCACCTTCCCCACGGAGTTCATCCTGGACCCCGCCACCGCGCGGGAGGCGGCGCGGGTGCTGGCCCCGGATGGGACGGTCATTGTCGTCCCCGTCGCCATCCCCGGCGGGCAGGACCCCATTGCCCGTGCCCTGCGCCTCCTCTACCGCATCACCGGGCAGGACCGGTTTCCCCCCGAAGACCCCTTCTCATCCTGGCGGGACGCGGGCTTCTCCCTCCACAGTGAATGGCAACAGGTAGGCCCCGACACCGTCCTGCTCCTCCGGGCCACCCGCCCCTGATTCACTTTTCACGTTTCACTTTTCACGTTTCACGCCATCATCTCCCCCACCTCCCGCAACGTCCGCACCACTTCCTTCGGCAGCGTCGGGGGCTTCTTCCCCACCGCGTAGCACCCCCAGATGAGTTGTGCCGTCCGCTCCACCACCTCCAGAATGTTGCAGGCCCGTCGCAAACTCGTCGCCGCCACCACTACCCCGTGGTTCTGGAGCAGGCAGACGGGGGTGCGGCCCATCGCCTTCACCACCGCCTCCGCCAGTTCCTTCGTCCCCGGCATAATGAATGGAACGACCGGGACCTCCCGGAAGAAAGCGGCCTCCGTGGTGATGGGCAGGAACGAGAGCCCGCTCAGGGCCAGAATCGTCGCGTAGGGCGCGTGGGCGTGGACCACCGCCTGCACCTCCGGGCGCGCCCGGTAAATGGCCGTGTGCATCGGCCACTCCGACGACGGCGCCGGGACGCCCTCGTCCAGCACGTTCCCCGCCAGGTCTATGCGCACCATCAGTTCGGGCCGCAGGTCACCCTTGTAGAGTTGACTGGGGGTGATCCAGCACTCCTCCCGCTCCTCCACCCGCACGCTCACGTTCCCGCCGGTGGCGGTGATGAGCCCCAACTGGTAGAGTTCGTTGATCGCCCGGACCATCTCCGCGCGCGGGTCTTCCGGGGTGCGCAGGCTAACAGCCTGCGCTACACCGGCACGGTCTTGAGGGGGGCGCAGGCTGTCGGCCTGCGCCACGCCGGCCTCCTCCCGCGCCGCGCTGTAGAGGCGAATCAGGTCCCCCTGGACGCGCTGGACTCCCATCGCGGTCCGGACATCCCCGCTGAAGGAGAGTTTCCCGCTCATCGCCGCCTTCTGCCCGCTGAGGCGGCCGGTGAGGATTCCGTCCAGCACCTCCGCCGTGGCCTTCATCCGGACCTCGGCGGGGGTCGGCGGCGCACCCAGCCCGGCGACCACCTCCCCGTCCTGGAAGCCGATGTAGAACTCCAGCCCCAGGTCGGTCATCGTGTAGTGGGTCATCACCCGTCGCCGGGCGGCGAACTCCCGCAGCGCCGGGTCGGCGACGGCCTTCTCGCAGAACCGACGCACAATCTCCTCAACGGTGTTGCGTATGGCGTGTTCCGTTTCCATACCCCTCTGCTCCTCTGCTCCTCTGCTCCTCTGCTCCCCTGCTCCCCTGCTCCTCTGCTCCTCTGCTCCCTGTTCCCTGCTCCCTGCGACCTGCAAATCGCTGACCGCCGGACCGGGCCGTCCCTCCAGACTCTCCAGGACGCGCGCGTCGGCACTCCGGCGCGGGCCCGTCCATGAGAACCCGTCCAGAGTCTGAGGGTTCAGGATGTGGCGCGGCCGCTCCCCGGTCAGCATCCGCCGCAGGTCCTCCACGACGATGTTGCCCTGGTGCGCGGCCACCTCGGCGGTGTTCCCCCCGATGTGGGGCGTGGCGATGACGTTGGGCAACCCCAGCAGCGGGTGGTCCGACGCGGGCGGCTCCACGGAGAAGACGTCCAGCGCGGCCCCGGCCAGGTACCCGTTCCGCAGCGCCTCTACCAGCGCCTCCTCGTCCACCAGCGCGGCGCGGGCCGTGTTGATCAGGAAGGCCCCCCGCTTCATCCGGGCCAGCGCCTCCCGGCCGATGAGCCCGCGCGTCTCCTCGGTGACCGGCGCGTGGAGACTCACGAAGTCGCTCTGGACCAGCAGTTCGTCCAGGGAGACGGACTCCGCGTCGTAGCGCGCGGCGTCCTCCGGGCGGATGTACGGGTCATAGACCAGCAGGCGGACGCCGAAGGGGGCCAGCCGTCGGGCGACTTCCCGCCCAACGGCGCCCAGTCCGACCAGGCCCACCGTCTTCCCCCAGAGTTCCCGGCCCAGGAAGGCCTCGTACGCCTGGCCCATCCGGGCCATGTCCCCTGCCTCCCCGCCCGGCTGACGGAGAAACCCGTCCGCCGGGATCAGTTTCCGCGCCAGCGCCAGCATAAAGGCCACCGTCAGGTCGGCGACGGCGTCGGCGTTGCGGCCCGGCGCGTTGAGAACGGGAATCCCCAGCGCGGTGCAGGCCTCCACGTCCACGTTCACCGCCAGCCCCCGGCAGGAGACGACGACCCGCAGGTCCGGTAACTGCCGCAGCGCCTCCAGGTCCACCATATCCACCTCGGTGATGAAGACGTGGACCCCCTGCAGGGCCTCCACCAGGTCGTCCCCGGTGAGCACCTGGAGCGTCTCCCGGTAGTTGGCGTAGGAGACGTCCCCCAGACGTCGGAGTTCCGCCAGACTGGCCTCGTCCATCTGTGCAGTGACCAGAATCCGGGGGCGGAAGGAAGGGACGGCTGGCCGGACGGCCCGCGCGGCCATAGATTCCAGCACCCGCCCGGCGGCCCGGTCGTGGGCCTCCGCCTGGGCCGCGCGCACTTCCCGCCACTCGGCGTAGAGGGCCTGGTAGGTCCGGGTGGCCTCCTCATCGGGCTCCACGGTGCGGACGCGCCCCAGCCGCGCCGCGCCCTCCGCCAGGTCGGCGAAGAGCCCGGCGCCCACTCCGGCACAAATGGCCGCGCCCAGGGCCGTCCCCTCCGGGATCTCAGAGACCCGGACGGGCCGGCCCAGGACGTCGGCGACCAGTTGGGCCCAGAAGGGGCTGCGGGTCAGGCCGCCGGTCATCATGTAGCGCAGGCTGTCAGCCTGCCGCAGGCTGACAGCCTGCGCCACGACCGCCGCGACCTGTTCTATGTTGGCCCGCAGGACGAAGGCCAGCCCTTCCAGGACGGCCCGGCAGAGGTCGGCCCGGCGGGCCGGGCCGTCGCCGCTCAGGAAGGGGGAAAGGGTGACGCTCCCGAGGGGCAAACTCAGCGCGCGGGCGTTGAAGACCTGCCCGCCGAAAGTGGAGAGGACGCCACCGGCGCCGGGCCGGGCCTGGGCCGCCTCCGCGACCAGGCGGGCCGCCGGCCGGGGCGATTCCGGGAAGAGCAGGCCCGCCAGCCAGTCCAGCGCGTCCCCCAGCGGCCCCCCGTTGCTCTCCACGACCCACCGGTCCGGCAGGACGTGCAGGCCGGTCCAGAGGCGGGCCTCCGGGTCCATCACGGGCCGGTCGGCGACGCTCTGGACGGGCCCCGTCGTCCCGGCGACGATGCCCACGTCGCCGGGGGCCAGCGCGCCCAGGGCCAGCAGCGCGCATTGGGTGTCCGCCCCGCCCACGGCGACGGGGACCCCCGGCGGGAGCCCCAGGTCGGCGGCGGCGGGCTCCGTCAGCGGGCCCAGATACTGGCCCGACGGCCGCAGGGGCGGGAGGAGCGCCGGGGAGAGGCCCCGACCGGTCAGCCAGTCCGTTATCCACTCCCGCCGGACCACGTCCAGGAGCATGCTCTCCCCGGCCTGGGAGAAGTCGGTGGCCAGGGCGCCGCAGAGGCGGAAGGCGACCCAGTCGCTGAGGGAGAGCGCCACCGCCCCCTCCAGCCACTCCGGGTGGCGCGCGGCCAGCCAGGCCAGGCGGGGGGCGGTGAAAATGGGGGAGGGCCAGCGGCCGGTGCGGGCGGCCAGCGTGTCTCCCTCCCGGGCGGCCATCTCCATCCCCTCGGCCGCGGCGCGGGCGTCCTTATTCGGGATGGCGAGGAGGACCCTCCCCTCCCGCACCAGCACCAGGCTGTGGCGCATAGACGCGGCGGCGATGCCGGCCACGTCCGTCGGCGCGGCGCCGGACCGCCCCAGCGCCTCCCGGACGGCCTCCGCCAGCAGGCTCCAGTTGCGGTCGGCGTCAAAGTCGTATCCCCAGCCGTCGGGCGCGGGGGAATGCTCCCACCGCCGGACGGCGACCGTCGTCCGTCCGCTCTCCACGTCCACCAGCAGCGCGCGGACGGAACCGCTGCCGGCATCCAGACCGAGCAGGTATGGGGGCATCGTTTTTCTCCTTTTTAATAAAAACCACGAGGACACAAAGGGAAACGAAGATGCGAAGGTGGAATATGAACATCATACCATTATCGGATAAATTGGCAAGAGATGGGGGGGCAAGAGTGGGTTTGGGGGCGGCGGCGAAGCCACCGCCCCCAAACCCACTTTCTTCCCCCCTTTTCTCCCCGCTGCGGGGAGAGAAGGGGGGCCAGGGGGGATGAGAGGGGTCAATGGGAAGCCGCTTTGTCCGACGGTTCACCGTCGGGCTCAATCTGCAAAACCCCCTCTGGGGGCTAACCATAGCCCGAAGGGCTTCGTATGGTGAGCCCGGACGTTTACGTCCGGGCGACCTGGCCGAAACACACACAAGGTGGTTGTGTCCGAACTAATTTTTTTAAAGTTCATCAGCGTCGGGCGAAAGGCGGGCGAGGGCGGAGCGAAACCCCCGCAGTGGGGTTGCCCGACAATCTGCGATACGCCCCGGGCGACTCCAATCTTGACAAACCCTCTATCTGGGCATACAATTGTTATGGGGGGTGACAGATGTTCCTGGAAGAATTGCTTCGGTCGGACTTTGGGAGCGCCGTCGGGAATCTGGCCCGCCCTTTCCGGGAACAGTGGGGACTGCCGGAGGTCCGCCAGTTGGGGCTGGTGGTGCCGGACGTGGAAAACGCGGCCGATGCGCTGGCAAAGCAGAACATCGGCCCGTTTTTCATTGCCGTGGGGGCGCCCCGGCTCTGGCGGGAGCGCGGCCAGGAACGACGGGTGCGCGGGAAGATGGCCCTGGCCCGCTACGGGGGCGTGGAACTGGAACTGCTGGAGCCCCTGGAGGGCTCCGACTTCTACACCCCCAGCGTGGACCCCGAAGGGCGACCCGTCCTCCATCACATCGGCTTCTTCGTGGAGGACGTGGACGGTTGGGCGGACCATCTGGACCGGGCGGGATACCCCGTCTGGGTGCGGGGGCGGCTGGGCCTGGGGCCGCTGCGGACCGACTTCGCCTACATGGATACTGTCGGGGACGCCGGGGTCATTATGGAATTCATCCGCTGGCGGATTTTCGGTGTCCGCTTTGTCCCCCCGGGCTCCGTCCTGAAGGCCATCGGCGGTTTGGAGAGACGGCTGGGGTTCCGGCTGAGGGCGTAGAACACGCAACGGAATACGCAAGCAGCCATTCAGGTCCGAAGTTTGGCTTTTTGAGAAAGGGGGCGGAAAAGGATATTTGGAAGCCGCTTTCGGCGGGCCGACGGGAATAAAAATAATATATTTTTTCATTGCGGCGGCGAAGCCGCCGCAATGAAAAAATATATTTCCTTCATCCCCGCGGGCGAAAAGGCCGAACCTGAGTTTTAGGGCCGCAGGCCCTTGGTCGGCTTTCGCCGACCTTTCTGGTGATGCACACTGAGGAGTCTCGGTGGAGGCCGACACCCGGCACGAAGTGCTCAGAGAGGACGATCTCAATCGCCCTGCAATACGGATATGGAATACAAAGACTACTACAAAATCTTGGGCGTTGACCGCAACGCCAGCCAGGACGAAATCAAGAAGGCCTACCGCAAACTGGCCCGCCAGTACCACCCGGACGTGAATCCGGGGGATAAGGCCGCCGAGGAGCGGTTCAAGGAGATCAACGAGGCCTACGAGGTCCTCTCCGATCCCGAGAAGCGCCGTCGCTACGACCAGTTCGGCACCGATTGGAGCCGCTGGCAGGCGCGTGGCGGCCCCGGCGGCTTTGAGGACTTCGCCCGCCAGTGGTTCGGGCAGGCCGGGCCGCAGGTCCAGTACGTGGACCTGGACGAACTCTTCGGGCAGGCGGGCGGCCTGGGGGACCTCTTTGAGTTTCTCTTCGGCGCCCCGCGCGCCCGGCCGCGCGCTGGCACCCGCCGGACCGCTACTATGAAGGGGCAGGACGTGGAGATGCCGGTGGAGATCACCCTGGAGGAGGCCTTCCACGGCACCACTCGCCAGGTGGAGCGGGCCGACGGCCGCGTCGTCACGATCAAAATCCCGCCCGGGGCCCACACCGGCTCCCGCATCCGCTTCGCCGGGCTGGGCCAGCCGGGCCTCATGGGCGGCCCCCCGGGCGACCTCTACCTGAAGGTCACTGTCCAGCCTCACCCCGTCTTCCGGGTGGAGGGGAGCGACCTCTGGCGGGACCTCCCCGTGGACCTCTACACCGCCGTCCTGGGGGGCGAGGTGCTGGTGGAGACGCTGGACGGGACGGTGGCGCTGAAGATTCCGCCCGGCACCAGCAGCGGGACCAGGTTCCGCCTGCGCGGGAAAGGGATGCCCCGACCCGGAAACGCTGAGCGCCGGGGCGACCTCTACGTCGTCGTCCAGGTCCAGGTCCCCCAGCGGCTGAGCCCGCGGGAGCGGGAACTCTTTGAGGAACTGGCCCGCTTGCATCGGGCCTCGCGGTCATGATTCACCGCAGAGGGCGCCGACAAACGGGACACGGATGGGCACGGATGGTACGGGTGTTCACGGATTTTTATCCCTTCGGGCAGAGCCCCCTGGGCGAAGCCGTGCCAATCCGTGGAATCCGTGTGCATCCGTGTACTATTTTCAAACTGTCCGGTGTCCGGTAAAAGAGGCGATGGCGGAGAGAGCCCGGCCGGGATGGTGGGGGATGACCCTGTAACACCAGCCGTCGGGCCTGTACAGGCTGACAGCCTGCGCTACCGTAGCGTCGGCCGTCGGGCCGGTACAGGCTAACTGCTGGATGGTTGGGGTAAGCCCCTGTGGGAGGAAGGACAATGCACGAAGTCTTGACCATCTCTCTATTTCCGAGTCTATTCACCAAACCTTCACATTGTCTTCGCCCCATCTTCACAATCCTGTGGTAATGTTACCGGCGACATTGCTGTGGAAGCGTCTCCTTCTGCAAATACAGGCCAATAGGTGAAAATATGCGCCCTGCAACATGCGTACGGGCGAGGCATGCCTCGCCCCTAATCCGCTCCCTGCGCCTCTGGCTGGGGCTTGGCGTCCTGCTGCTGGCCGCGCTGGCCTGCTCGTTCCCCCTGCCCACGCTGCCCCCCGGAACCCCCGGTTCGGAGACCGTCGCGCCGGCCTCCCCGCGGGTGCAGGTGGTCGTCGCCACGCCGACTCCGCTGCCGGACTCCCTGGTCGCCGAAGCAACCGCCGAAGACCTCCTGCTGGTCAACCTCTACGCGCGGGTCAACCCCGGCGTCGTCAACATAGACGTCGCCGCCGGAGCGGGGGATGAGGCCAGCGTCTTCGGCAGCGGCTCCGGCTTCCTCATTGACACCGAAGGCCACATCGTCACCAACAACCACGTCGTGGAGGGGGCCGACACCATCTGGGTCACCTTCAGCGATGGGAGCCTGCGGGAGGCGGAGGTGCTGGGCACCGACCCCTTCTCCGACCTGGCGGTCCTCCTGGTGCGGGACCTCCCGCCTGGCGCGGTGCCGCTGGAACTGGGGGACTCGGATACCCTCCAGGTCGGACAGCGGGTGATTGCCATCGGCAACCCCTTCGGCCTTCAGGGGACGATGACGGTGGGGGTCATCAGCGCGCTGGGCCGGGTCCTGCCCACGGTCACCACGGCGACCGGCGGCTCCTTCTCCAACCCCGAAATCATCCAGACCGACGCGGCCATCAACCCCGGCAACTCCGGCGGGCCCCTCCTGGATTCGGCAGGACGGGTGATCGGGGTCAATACCGCCATCCGCACCACCACCGGGGGCAACATGGGCGTCGGCTTCGCCGTGCCCGTGAACACCGTCAAGCGCATCGTCCCCCGCCTCATCTCCGAGGGGACGTACCATTACCCCTACCTGGGCATCACCGCCGACAACCGCTTCACCCTGGCCCAACTGGCTCACGAACTGGACCTCCCGGTCACCCAGGGCGTCCTGGTCTCGGCGGTGGAGCCCGGGGGGCCGGCGGACCGGGCCGGCATCCGCGGCGGAACCCGCAGCGAGCGGGTGCTGGGGACGACAGTTGTGGTCGGCGGCGACATCATCATCGCCATTGACGGCCATCCCATAGAAAACTTCAACGAACTCATCGCCTATCTGGTCCGGGAGACGGAAGTGGGGCAGGTGGTGACGGTGACCCTCGTGCGGGACGGGAAGCAGATGGACATCTCCGTCCGATTAGGGGAGCGCCCTCGTTAAAGAAGATACAATCACAGAATCAGCGAAATCGCTGATTCTGCGATTCCCAAATTCTTTCCGGAGGAATTCCGATGATAGACGAAACCGAACTGCGAAGTCTGGCCCAGTTCCAGGCCGAAACGCCCATTCTGAGCGTGTATCTGGACGTGGACCCGACGCGGCATACCAGTGAGGAGTACCTGCTCTCGCTGCGGAACATGCTGAAGCAGGCGGAGGGTCAGGCGGCCCCGGAGGACATCCAGGCCGTCCAACGGTACTTTGAGCATGAGTACGACTGGTCGGGCCGGGGGGTGGCAGTCTTCTCCGGCGCGGCGGCGGATTTCTGGCGCGTCTACGTTCTGCCCCTGCCGGTGGCCTCCGGGGTGACCGTCGCCCGTCGGCCGTACATCTCCCCCCTGGCCGCCCTCCTGGATACCTACGAGCGCTACGCGGTGGCAGTGGTCAACCGGGAAGGTGTCCGCGTCCTGCTCTTCCACCTGGGGGAACCGGTCCACGAGGAGGTCTTTGAGGGAGAGGAGGTCAAAAAACTGAAGCGGGGGCGGGGCTCCTCCGGCGGGGCGGAGCGCCGGGGCGGTGCCCCGTCCGGCAGCCGCCACATGGAAGAGGTGGCAATGCGCAACCTCCGCCAGGCGGTGCGGGTGGTGGAGCAGTTCTGGCGCCAGCACACCCCCCGGCGGCTCATCCTGGCAGGGACCGAACCGACTGTCTCCCAGTTCCGGGACCTGTTGCCCAAAGCGTTACAGGAAGTGGTGGTCGGTACTATGAGCGGGAGTCCGGCCGATAGCGAGCGCACGCTGCGGGAGCGCTCCCTCCAGATTCTCCGCCGGGTGGAGGAAGAGCGGGAGGCCACGATGGTGGAGGCCGTGGTCACGGCGGCCGCGAAGGGGAAGGGTGGCGTGGTGGGGCTGGACGAGACGCTCAGCGCGGCCCACGAGGGGCGCATCCGCACCCTGGTCGTCCTGCGGGACTTCCACGCCCCGGGCTATCGCTGCACGTCCTGCGACTATCTGACAGCGCAGAATCCCGGCGCCTGCCCCTTCTGCGGCGGCACCTTCGCCGAAATCCCCGACGCCGCCGAGGCGGTGGTCACCAAAGTGGTGGAGGACGGGGGGGAGATAGAGGTGGTGGACCATCATCCGCTACTGGAGCGGGTCGGCATCGGAGCGCTGCTGCGGTATTAACGGATGCAGGCTGTTTCCGACATCCGCCGGGGGCACAGATGAGACTGTGCCCCCGGTTTTTATAAGGGTAACGGTCTTGGGTGGTGGCAAAGCCATTGTCTTATTTTGCATACACCGCCATTTGTGGTAAACTATTTCTGGCGGCCGATACACTTCGCTCCCCCGTCTTCTTTCCACCCCCAACAGGAATCGGTCCCCCCAGGTCCATGCACGGTATGCTTCATCCCCGGAGATGGAATCACCAACTATTGCCTCTCTGATGAATGAAAGCCTCACTCTGGAGCGGGTCGGGGACATCGCAGCAGCATTCCACAAGGCGAGTGAGGCTTTGGAAAAGGCCAGGCGCCTGGATGAGCCGGACGTCGTCGCCCAGGCTTTGGTCTGTCTGGCCAGGGTGCGCTTTCGCCTGGGTCAGTACCAGGAGGCAAAGGAACTGGCCGGGGAAGCCCTGGCCCTGACTCCCCCGAATGCAGCCGCACACATTGAGGCTCTATTGAGGCTGGGAGCGTGTAGCGCGGAGACCGATTCTCTGACCGATGCTGAAGATTATTACTGGCGTGCCATCAACCTGGCCAGAGAATCTGGCTATTCCCTGCTACGCTTTCGTGCTCTCCACAATCTCGCCGCCGGTGTCTATATGCCGCGCGGCCAGTTTGACCTGGCGCTGGCTGCCGATGAAGAGGCCTGCCGCATCGCCAGCGAACAGGGTCTTTCGGAGTGGCTTGTCCACCCACTGACTCTCATCACCTGGGTATGCTTGCTGACGGGTCGGCAACAACAGGCCCGCGCGACCCTGGACGCACTGGAGCACCAGGCCCCGCCGGGTTCAGCGCATCAGGGCTACGCCATCTGCCTGGCAGGCCATCTGGCCCTGGATGAAGGCGACGGAGACAGAGCATATGCTCTCTACACTCAGGCGCGCGCCATCGCCGAGGCCACTGGCGAGCCCTGGATCAACATCATGCTGCGCATCGGCATGAGTCGCTATCATCGGATAGCAGGCAATGGTTCCGCCGCTCTTGCCTGGGCTGACGATGCACTGGGCTTTGCGGCGCGCGTAGGATACCATCATGTGCAAGGCGACGCGTTCATTGAGCGCGCCCGTGCCTTCTGGCTGTGTGGCGACCTGACCGCCGCCGAAACCGACCTGTGCGCCGCGATTGACCTCCTCACGCCTCTCGGCGCGGCCTTTGACCTGGCTCGCGCATGGCTGTTGCTCGCCGCCCTGCGCTTTACCCGCCGCGCCCCCCCGTCTGAACTCCACGCCGCGTGGCAGGAAGCGGTCTCGCGCATCGTCAGCGGCGGTTATGCCTTCCTGCTGGAGCAGGAACGGGCGCTGGCCTTCCCCCTCCTGGCCTCGCTGCTGGGTAGCGATGACCCCAACGTGGTGGCCATCTCCAGGACGCTCCTGGGCCACCTGGCGCGCGTCCCCCCACCACCCCTGCACGTGCAGACCCTGGGCCGGTTTGAGGTCCGGCAGGGCAAACGCCCCGTAGAGATGGCCGTGTTCCGGCAGCGGCGTGCGGGTGAACTGCTGGCCCTCCTGCTGATCGCCCCGCGCCGTACCCTCTCCTCCGAACAGATCGCCGAGGCACTCTACCCCGAGAGACCCCCAGGTTCTGCCCGAGCGTCTTTCCACCACACCACCTCCGCCCTGCGTCGGGCTCTGGAGCCGGACCTCCCCGAAAAGTTCCCCTCCCGCTACCTGGAGGTGGAGGAAGGACGGGTTACCCTCCACCTGCCCCCCGGTTCGTGGGTGGACGTAGAAGTCTTTGAAACCCATTGCCAGCGGGGAGAGTGGGAGGAGGCCCTCTCCCTCTACGGCGGCGAGTTTCTCCCCGAATACCGCTACGCCGATTGGACGGTCGCTCCCCGCGAGCGGCTGGCCCTTCTCTACCAGCGGGCCCTGCTGGAGGTCGCCCGGGCCCGGCTGGCGGCGGGCCGGTTCGGCGGAGCGCTGGAGGCCTGCTGGCGCCTCCTGTCCCTGGAGCCCTGGCACGAGGAGGCGGTACTGCTGGGCATGCGTGCCTGCGTGGCGCTGAACGACCTCTCCGGCGCCCGTCGGCTCTACCTGGCGCTGGAAAAAGCGCTGCGGGAAGATTTGGGGACCGCCCCCCAGAGAGAACTCCAGGACTTTTACCGCTCCCTGACACCCCCGGCGACCCCCAAAAACCCGCACGGGTGAACCCTCAATTCCTCTATCCCCACGGCCGGTAACTACAGCGCTGACTGAAGTCACCCTTCCTGGGCCTGCGGCCGATGGTCGGCCTTCGCCGACCTCACCCCACCCCTGGCGGCTGCGCCGCCGGGGGTGGGGTGAGGGCAGGCCGACAACCGGCACGAAGTGCCCAGGGAGGACGATTTCAATCGGCTGAACAGTTACCGCGGGCGAATATCTCCCTATCTATCAGTTCCCTGTCAGTCCCTCCTGGTACAATACAGGCAGATGAGAAGGTGACAGTCACCGGAAAGGTGACTGTCACCTCATCCTACCTCATCCCAGGAGGCCCCTTGCGCGTCATCCGCACCTTCATCCTGCGCCTGCTGGTCAATTCGGCCGAGCCGGAGGCGCTGCGCGGCGACCTGCGCCCCGTGCCGGAAGGGGAAGCGCAGACCTTCCCGGACGAGCAGGCTCTGCTGGCCCTGCTGCACCGGCTGACAGGCGAGACAGCAGAGCCCTCCGCTACGGGTACAGACGAAACATCCTCTGAGCATCGCTTTCCTGCAGGAGGAGAGACATGAAAACAAGAAGACGTTTTGGTCTTTTGGTTGTTCTGCTCGGCCTGGCGCTGGCCTTGCCGCCGCATTTCACCCCGGCGAACGCAGGCCCTGCCCCCGCCGCCGGCACCCGCATCGTCTACACCGGCAGCGACGGCGACGACACGCAGACCACCCTGGGCACCCCCGACGCCGACATCATCCTGCACTACGGCCGGGCCGGCAACGATACGCTGTACATTACCGGCCAAGCCCACAACGACGGGCTGGAGCAGGACGGCGGGGGCGGGCAGGATAACCTGTCCATTATCGGAGGGGATGGAGACGACCAGATTTCTCAGTGGGGCGGCAATGGAGACGACGCTCAAACTGTTATGGGCGGTGATGGCGACGATTGGGTTTACCAGGGTGGCGGCCCGGGTGGGGACACTATGTTTCTATCGGGTGGTTTTGGTAACGACTACCTCTACCAGGCCGGCGGGACGGGGGATGACAGTCTGAGGGTGGACGCAGGGGACGGCAACGACCAGGTGCGCATGAACGGAGAAAGCGGAAACGATGCCATCACCTATTCGATGAGCGCTGGGAATGACCAGGTCTTCATAGACGGCGGGACGGGCTCCGATACGGTGACCATCAATGCGGGCCTTCATCACTTGACCGTGCTGGACGCCCAGGGTTTGGTGCTATATCAGCGGGGCACAGGCGGCACCGTCATCACCGTGCGCAATGCGGAGTGCCTTCAGGTCCTCAGTCAGTACGGAGAGGTGCTGTATGAGAAAGGGTGTACCTATTGGAACCCCTCCTTCGGCGGCGCGGGCTACGGCTCGCCCGGCCGCGTGGCGGTGGACGGGAGCGGGAATATCTACGTCGTCGGCACCAGCAGTGCCGCCTGGGGGCAGAACCCGGTGCGCGCCTTCCAGGGCGGCAGCGATGCCTTCGTCGCCAGGGTGAACGCCGACGGTGCGCTGCAGTGGTACACCTTTCTCGGCGGCACGGAGCAGGATCGCGGCAACGACATCGCCATCAGCGGGGACGCCGTCTTCGTCGTCGGCAGCAGTTACGCCGCCTGGGGGCAGAACCCCCTGCGTCCCTACACCGCGCTGAACGACGCCTTTGTCGCCAAACTGAACGCGGCCAGCGGCGCGCTGCAGTGGCACACCTTCCTGGGCGGCGCGGGGGACGATGAGGGCAACGGCATTGCCCTTGACGGCGACGGCAACCTCTATCTGGCGGGCACGAGTGCGGCGGCCTGGGGCACGACCGTGCTGCGCCCCTTCGGCGGGTTGGAGGATGCCTTCGCGGCAAAGTTGAATGGGGACGGCGCGTTGCGGTGGAACACCTTTCTGGGCGGTGCGGGGATTGACGAGGGCGCAGATGTTGCCAGCGACGGCAGCGGGAACCTCTACGTGGTCGGTTCCAGCACTGACGGATGGAGCGAGGTTCCCGTGCGCGGCCACTCGGGCGGGTGGGATGCCTTCGCGGTGGAGTTGAATGCGGACGGCGCGCTGCAGTGGCACACCTTCCTGGGTGGGGCGGGGGAGGACAGCGGCAATGCCGTCATCGCTGCGGCAGATGGGAGCAGCATCTATGCGGCGGGCAGCAGCACGGCCTCCTGGGGGGCGCCCCTGCGTGCGTACTCGGCCTGGGGGGATGGCTTTGCCGCCCGGTTGGACGGCGGCGGGGCGCTGCAGTGGCACACCTTCCTGGGGGGTGCCTGGAACGACGGGAGCGACGGCCTGGCGCTGGACGGGGAGGGCAACCTGTACGTCAAGGGGAGCGGCGATGCGGCCTGGGGCGACCCCGTGCGCGCCTACAACGCGGGTTACGACGCGCAGGTGGTCAAACTCACGCCGACCGGCGCGCTGCAGATGCTGGCGTTCGTCGGCGGGGAGGGGGACGATTTCGGCGACGGCATTGCGCTGGACCCCGGCGGCAACATCGTGCTGGCGGGCATGAGCGATGCTGTGTGGGGCGCGCCTGTGCAATCCTACGGCGATACGCCGCATGCCTTTGCGCTCAAGTTGAATGCGGGGGGTGCGTTGCAGTGGCACACTTTCTTCGGCGGAACGCCCTGGACGCTCTACCTGCCGCTGGTTGTCAGGTGATAGGCAGCAGGGCCACTCACGGTGTAGGACAAATTTGTCCACCATTTCAAAGGAAGGGAAAAATGAACGCTCAGAAAACCGATAAACAACGACAGGCCGGTTGGGCCCTGGCCGGGGCGCTGGCCGGCCTCGTGCTGCTGGCACTGGTCTTCCTGACAATGGGAGTCGGAGCGCCATCGGCCGCCTGCGCCGAAGGTCCGATTGTCCGCTACGTGGCCCCCACGGGGGCCGACAACGGTGATTGCATCAACCCGAACAGCCCCTGCCGGACCATCCAGTACGCGATAGATCAGGCCGGGTCAGGCGACGAAATTCGCATTGCTGCCGGCATCTACACCGACCTCCATGCCCGTCCCGCGCCGGCCGGCTATCCCAGACCTCCCGCCAGCGGCGTCATCACCCAGGTGGCCTACGTGAGCCGGACGGTGACCCTGCGCGGCGGCTACACCACCGCCAACTGGACCACACCCAACCCGGCAGCCAATCCCACCACGCTGGACGCCGGAGGAGGAGGCCGAGGACTGGTGGTGGCCGGTACCATCAGCCCCACCGTGGAGGGACTGCGCTTCACCGGCGGTAATGCGGCTGGGCTGGGCGGTGCGGGCAGTGCTTTCTGGTGGGTAGGCCTGCCTGACGCCGGTGGGGGTATTTATGTCACCAGCGCTACCCTCACCCTCAGCGGCTGCCAATTGTATGGCAACACCGCCTCCTATGGCGGAGGACTGCACCTCCGTATGAGCGAAAACACCATACTGAGCGGCAACACCTTCATCAGTAACACGGCTGTTGATGGCGACGGCGGCGGACTGCACCTCCATGCGAGCACGAATGTTACCATAACCGGCAATACTATTATCAGCAATACGGCCGCGAGCGATGGTGGGTTGAGTGTGTTGCAGAGTCGTACCGTCACCCTGAGCGGCAACCATATCGTCAGCAATACGGCCAGTCAGTGGGACAGCGGCGGGCTGGGTGTGTCGCAAAGTTACACGGTAACCCTGATCGGCAACACCATTTCCGGCAACGTGGCCAGTGGTGATGGCGGCGGGCTGCAAATGTCGCAGAGTTACACGATTACTCTGACCGACAACACGATCTCCGGTAACACAGCCGCTCGTGGCGGTGGGCTGTATATGATTCAATGCTATAACATCGCCCTGACTGGCAATCATATCGTCAGCAATACGGCCAGTCGGTGGGACGGCGGCGGGCTGGAAGTGTCGCCGGGTGACCCGGTCTCCCTGACCAGCAACACGATCTCCGGTAACACGGCCGCCGACGATGGCGGCGGGATATATCTTGGCAGCGATGCCACGCTGAACGGTGACCTCATCTCCGGCAACACGGCCGCCGACGATGGCGGCGGGATATATCTTGGCAGCGATGCCACGCTGAACGGTAACCTCATCTCCGGCAACACCGTCATCACTGGCGACGGTGGCGGGATATATCTTGATGGCGACTATACCACGCTGAACGGCAACACCATCACCGGCAACCTGGCTGGTCGGTGGGGCGGTGGGCTGGCACTGGATAGCGATTACATCGCACTGACCGGGAACACCATCGCCAGCAACACCGCCTCCTACGGCGGCGGGTTATGGGTACATGGGAGTCAGGGTACTGCGCTGGATAACAATGTGATCGCCGATAACTCCTGTTCTATGATGGGGGCCGGTCTCTATATGGACTTACGATCGCGTCTTCGCCTGCGCCATAACAGCATTGTCCATAACACAGGCGGCGACGGCAGCGGAGTCTGCCTGGCAGAGGGCACCGTGGTGATGACCAATACCATTCTCGTCGGTCACACAACAGGCATCACGGTTGCCGCCGGCTCCACCGCCAGATTGGAGGCCACCCTTTGGGGCAGCGACGCATGGGCCAACGGCGCGGATTGGGGCGGCAGCGGCAACATTTTCACCGGCACCGTCAACCTCTGGGGCGACCCAGGCTTTGTGAATCCCACAGCGGGCGATTACCATATCGGCCCGACCTCGGCGGCTCTGAATGCTGGAGTGAATGCCGGGGTGAAGACCGATATGGACGGCGACCCCAGACCCTATGGCTCTGGTTACGACATCGGCGCCGATGAGTACGCCAATGAGTACTTGCGACTCTACCTGCCGCTTGTCCTGAGGTGACTCAGGGCTGGTGCTGCGCCATCGCTGAGCGGACAGCGATAAGGTATTGCCGATGGTCGTGAGTTGCAAAACAAGTTTGTGCTCTCTCAACATTCAATCAGCGAGGTGAAAAATGAAAACACCCCCCCTTCTCTTGGCTTTGGTCATCCTGGCCCTTATCGCTGTCATTGCTGGTGCCCAGGGGCCCCAACGGTCGGAAGGGTTCCCGGCCCGCGCTGGCCTCCCGCCCGCTCCATCTGCGGGTGGGGATGAGATCGCGCCCCCCGCCCCGCCCGGACCGGCGGGCGCGCCCCCGGCGGCCACCGTCGCGCCCGCCGTCTCCCTGGGCCAGCCGGGGCTCTCCTTCCGCTATGGGCAGACCTTCGGCGTGGCCGAAGAGCCGTATCCGGCGGACGGTCAGCACCTGAACGGCCCCGCCGGCCTGTTCATGGACGCCAGCAACCGGCTCCACGTGACGGAGGTTGACGGGCATCGTCTGCTCCGGTTCACCGCTTCCGGGACAAACGACCTCATCCTCGGGCATGCCGGCCTGCCCTGGTACGACGGTGACTATCTCGCCGCGCCCAGGGATGCGGCGGTAGACGCGTCCGGGAACATCTGGGTCGTCTTCCATCCGACGGTCAAGAAGTTTGACCCATCGGGCAACCCCCTGCTCACCATCCCCGCCGTCAATCCCTGGGAGAGCGGCAATGACAATACCCACTTCAATGATTCCTGGAGCGTTGCCTTTGACGCGCCCGGGCGGCTCTTCGTTTCGGACGGTGGGAACCACCGCATCCAGGTCTACGACGTCTCCGGCGGTACTCCGGTCTACGTGCTCACCATCGGCGTGACCGGCCAGCCCCGCTCGGATAACACCGGGTTCAACGGGCCCACCCGGATCGCCTTTGACGGCAGCGGACGGCTCTATGTGATGGACTCTAACAACCATCGGGTCCAGCGCTGCACCAAAAACGCCGGCCCCCCGGAGACCTGGACATGCACCACCTTCTTCGGTGTGACGGGTGTGCCCGGCAACGACCTCTCCCACCTGGAGCACGCCCGGGGGATTGCCATTCGGGGCAGCGACCTCTTCATCGCCGACGGCGCGAATAACCGGGTCCTGAAATGCAACCTTTCCGGTACATGTACCCTCTTTGCCGGGGTGACCGACGAGCCGGGCACGGACAACGCCCACTTTATGTGGCCGGAGGACGTGGCGGTGGATTCGTCCGGCAACGTCTACGTCAGCGACCCGGTGGCCCATCGGGTCCAGAAGTTCAACAGCAGCGGCACCTATATCGGCACCGTCGGCGAGACGCTCGTGCCCTATGTGCCGGACGCTGTCCGCCTGAACAAACCCTGGGGCATCGCTGTGGCCCCCGACGGCAGCATCTATGTGACGGAGAACCGGGGCTTCCGGCTGGTCAAAATGAACGCGGCGGGGGTCCAGCAGTGGACGGTCGGGCAGGCCGGGGTGTACGGCAGCGACAACGCCCACTTCGGCGACTGGTGGGCCGGGATAGAGGGCAGCCCCGCCGTAGACGCGGCCGGGCGCATTTACGTGCCGGATACGGCCAACCACAGGGTCCAGATTTTCAGCGCCAGCGGCGCCTACTCCGCTACCTTCGGCAGCGGCCCCGGCACCGGCAACTACGAATTTTACTGTCCTGCCACGCTCGCCATCAGTCCAGTCAACGGCGACATCTTTGTGGTGGACCACTGCAACCACCGTGTTATGGTCTACAACAGCCATCGGGTCTACAAGACCCAGATCGGCGTGGCCGGTGAGCCTGGCAGTGACAACACTCACTTCAACCTGCCCTATGGCGTGGCGGTGGACGCCAGTGGCAACGTCTATGTGGCCGATACGGAGAACCACCGCGTCCAGAAATGCACCCCGAGCGGCGCCAACTATGCCTGCTCCTCCTTTGCCGGGGAGACCGGCGTCTTCGGCGACGACTTTGGGCATCTACACCCGCTGGAGGTTGCGGTGGACCGCGCCGGACGCCTCTATGTGTCCGATACGTGGAACAACCGCATCCAGGTCTTTGACGCTACCGGCGCCTATCTGACCACCGTTGGCGGAAGTTGGGACAGCACGAGCGGCGGATTGCGCGCTCCCTCCGGCATCACCGTGGACGGTGCGGGCAACCTCTACGTGGCCGACAGCGACAACCACCGCGTCCAGAAGTTCGCCCCCGGTTATCCCGGCTGGCAGCAGGCCAACATTAACGGCTTCGGCGACCGGCACACCGATGCGGTGAGCGCTCTGGAAGCTTCGGCGGCCAGATGTACGCCGGCACATGGCCGGGCGAAGGAAGCGTCGCCCGGGTCTGGCGCACTTCCGACGGACAGGCCTGGAGCCAGTTCCAGCCCAACTGGTCAGATTCCACTTTGGTGTTTGACGCTCAGGCCTTTGGCTCTTACCTCTACATCGGAACCTACAACGATACCGGCGGCGAAATCTGGCGCACGGACGGCAGTACCTGGACGCGGGTGGTCTCCGGCGGCTTCGGGGATACCAACAATGCCGCGATCAATGCCCTGGCCGTCTTCTCCAATGCCCTCTACGCAGCGACCAGCAACTGGACCAGCGGTGTTGAAGTCTGGCGGAGTACCAGCGGGAACGCCGGGAGTTGGGATCAGGTCAACGCCGACGGGTTCGGCCTCACGCCAGCGGCCGCTTCGCAGGACATCGTCATGGACGTGTACAACGGCTACCTGTACGTTGGCCTGGCCCGTCTGGCACCGACAACTACTGCCGAACTGTGGCGTACGAGCAACGGGACGACGTGGACGTCGGTGTTCACGAACGGCCTGGCACCCAACAACACTAGTGTTTCTGCCATCGCTGAATTCAAGGGCACCCTCTACATCAGCCTGCGGAACACGACCACGGGGGGCCAGGTCTGGCGGTCCACCAACGGGCTGAACTGGACCAACGTCTTCACCGGTGGGCTGGGAAATAGCCAGAACGGGCGGCCCTACGGTCTGATTCCCTTTGACGGCCACCTGTACGTGGTATTCAGCAACCTGGCGAATGGCGCCGAGGTCTGGCGTACGGCCGACGGGATGAACTGGCAGCAGGTCGCTTCAGGCGGTTGGGGGGACCGAAACAACGGTTTTGCTGACTACGGTGACAAGGGGGCAACGGTCTTCAACAACCGCCTCTATATGGGTACGATGAACCAGGCCAACGGCGGGGAGGTGTGGCGGTTGGCGTACACGGTCTACCTCCCCCTGGTCCTCCGAAACCGGTAGAGAATGAGGTGACGGTCACCTGGGAGGTGACCGTCACCTCACTCAGGAAGCACCTGGCGCGTCGTTCGCGCCTTCATCCTGCGCCTGCTGGTCAATTCATCCGAGCCGCAGGCCCTGCGCGGCGACCTGCGGCCCATGCCGGAAGGGGAAGCGCAGCCCTTCCCGGACGAGCAGGCCCTGCTGGCCCTGCTGCACCGGCTGGCCTCCCCGGCCCGAGAATCCCCGCCTGCGGGCGAGAAGTGTATCGGTGACAACTCAAACCCGAGAAATGGAGGTTTACAATGTCGGAGCAGCGAAAACAAAAAGAACCAGCCCTGGCAGCCCTCCTGAATCTCCTCACCGGTGGAGGTGGATATCTCTACCTTGGGCAGATGACCAAGGGCATGGTCGTTATTGCATGCGAGATCCTCCTCGTTTCAATAACGGCTTGCGTGGCCTTCTTGCCGACCGGTCTGCCCGAGATGGGAATGGCCTATTTCGGATGTTGCCTTAGTCTCTCGCCGCTTTTCTTCGGGGGGCTCATCGCTCTCTTCACTGCCTGGGATGGATACAGGCTGGCCCAACGCGTCAACGAAGGACACACGTTGGGCAACTGGGAGTTCTCCGGCAGGAAGTAGGCAAGCCCCTCGGCTTGCAGGTAACGCATCCCTTTCAGGCGTTAGGCAGGGCGAGGCAAGCCCTCGGGCCGAGGCCTTCGGCGGTGGGGGGCCTCACCCCTCCCCTGGCCCCTCCCCATCACCCTTCTCCCCAGAGCGAAGCAATGGGGAGAGGGAGGATAAAGGGGGGTGAGGAGCAAAAAGTCCTGCGCAAGCACTGAGGCAAACCGCCCATCAAATATCCGTACTATATAGCAAGGCGAGGCTCAATAACAGAAGTTACGCAGTTGGTCTTTTTTGCCACGAATTGCACAAATTTACACGAATGAAAAGAAATAAAATTCGTGGCGAATTCTGAAGTTCATCCGCCGACTGCGTAAGTCCTGTCAATAACAGGACTTACGCAGTTGGGAGGGTTACTCTTGGAGCCTGCCCGGTAACCGTTCTTCCTCTGGCGTGGAGAACGTGCCAGGCACTTCCAGAAGTGCCCGGCACGTTTGGTCGCGACATCACTGCGTAACTCCTGTCAATAATAAGGAGGACACACCATGAGCGTCCGAGGAATCACCTGCCCGGCGTGCGGCGGTTCGCGCTCCGTCAAATGCCCGGACTGCGATGGTCGGGGCGGGGAACAGAAGACATACGGGGGTGAAACAAAGTGGTACCCTTGCCCTTACTGCAACGGTACCGGCCGGAAAACCTGCAGCCATTGCAGCGGATGGGGAACGGTCAAAGTCTACGAGTAGAAGAAGGTGACGGTCACCTCCCAGGTGACCGTCACCTCATCCGAGAGTAGCGGCGATGGCGGTTGCTCAGGCCTTCCGCCGCACGCGCGGGCCCTGGGGGGTGTCCTCCACAATGTAGCCCTGGCGGGCCAGTTCTTCCCGAATCGCGTCCGCCGGGCCCAGTCCCGCGCGCGGCGGGCCGCCTCCCGCTCCGCTACCCGCGCGGCCACATCCGGCGGCAACGACTCCTCCGCCCGCTCCGCTGCCAGCACTTCCTCCACCACTTCCGCCGGAAGCCCCTCCTCCAGAGCAGGCAGGCGGACATCCCCCAGCACGGCCAGCGGAAATACTTCAATACTTCCCCCCGGAGGAAGCGCTGCTCCTCACCGCCCCGCCGGATCGTGACGCCGCTCCGGCCCATCACCCGGGCCTCCCCGGCGGCAAAATCCAGCACCACCGCCGTATGTTCGTCTATCCCCACCAGCGTGGCCGACGGGGAAGCATCGCTTCCAGTGCCCGCATCCGTTCCTGGCCCATAAAGGCGTAACGGGTGTCCAGATTGGCCCCCCCTTCCTGATTGTCCCAATGGGTGACGATGGCCAGTTCCAGGCCGTAGGGGCCCAGAAGGTCCAGATTAGGGTCGCGGAAGCAGCCAGTGGCCCATGCAGAGGGGCCACGGGCAAAAAGCCAAAGTTGAGGAACGGGTTGGCGGCGGCCCGCAGAGCGGGCCGCCGCCGCACCCCCCTATGCTCACAGATGTGCTTCCAGATACCGGTAGTCCGGCGTCAATTCTCCCCCATAGACGATGACGGCCCGCTTGATCTCCGGCGGCAGGTCCAGTTGCTCAAAGGGAACAGTGTAATCGGCGCGGGCGATGGCGGGAGCGAACTCCCGCAGCACCGCGCTGAAATCCACGGACGCGTCCCGGGGCATCTCGCTGGGCAGGATGTCCACCGCCATCACCACCACCCCCTCCCCGGCCCAGCCGTCGGTCGTCTGCCCGGTGCGGGGGTGGTAGACGTAGATGGGGTTGCCCGGGTCGGTGGCGCGGACGGTGCACTCCACCGCCCCCTCTATGTCGCAACTGATGTCGCCGATGACCCGCAGGCGGGGGCGGGCCGGCGCACCGAACAGTTCCCGCAGGTACGCCTTCGTCACCAGGCGGGGGTAGCGGGCCTCCCAGTAGATGCCGTTGACCAGTACGGTCAGGTACGGCACATAGGCCGCAAAGCGGGAGCGGTACTTCTCCGGATGCTGATAGTAGTCCTGGAGGTCAAATCGGCCCCCCGGAGAGACCGGTTCCACCATATGCTCCTCCCGGAATACCACCTTGTAGAGGGTATGGTAATCCGGCTCCTCTGCAAAGAGGGACGGCAGGTCCTCCGGCGCCAGTTCCCGAAACGGGAGCAGGTCAAAGATTTCCTGCGCGCCCCGGGAGACATTGCCGTAGCCCGCGAAGCCCACCACCAGCGGGGCCAGGATGGGGGGGAGTCCCTGCGCGCGGATGCGCTCGCCCACCTCCCGCACCGCCCGACGGGCCGCCTCCACGTCCGGGTAACGGATGGCCCGCTCCACACCGACGAAGGGGTTGGGGATGCCCTCCCACTCCAGCCGTCGCCCCAGGGCCCAGAGGGTGTCCAGCGTGCCGGCCCACCCGGCGTGCCGGCCGAAAAAGATGAGGCGGCGGCCCTTCTCGTCCGTCACCTTCTCGTAATCAATCAGGACGCAACCCAGTTCCATCAGCCGGCGCAGCATGGGCATATTGTACGGCTGGCCCTTGATGACGTGGGAGAAGAAGACGTAGGTCTTGCCCGGCAGGAGTTGGGCTGCTGGAATTTCCTTGATGCCGAAGATGACGTCGCAGTCGGAGAGGTCTTCGCGGACGGCGACGCCAGCGGCGCGGTACTCTTCGTCGGAGAAAACGCGAATCTCCGAGGGCTGGACGACGACGTCCAGTCCGTGTTGCTCCTGGAGGTGGCGGGCGTCCTGGGGGGTGATGGGGACGCGCCGCTCCCAGACCGATTTATCCTCGCGACGGATGCCGATACATCGGGGCATGTCCCCTCCCGTTGGTTCAAATTCAAAAACCATTGTAGCGCAGGCTTTATCCTATGGAGACAGGAAGAATGGTTCAAAATTGGTTGACACTTTTTGTAACCGAAGGCCTTCATTGCCCCTCACCCCCCTTTGTCCCCCCTCTCCCCTTGGCCTGTGGCCAGGGGAGAGGGGGGATTGGAGAGGGGTTTTGCGGCGGGCGGCGAAGCCGCCCGCCGCAAAACCCCTTCCTCATTCCCCTCCCCTCTCCCGCACAACGGGAGAGGGGAGGGGTGAGGGCCCAGGCGGCAATTTTCATGCCCGTAGAAGGGGCGAGGCATGCCTCGCCCGTACTCAACCAATTTCCTCAGAAAATTGAACCATCCCCATGTAGCGCAAGATTTATCTTGCATGAAGACAGGATAAATCCTATTCCCCGACAACTTTCCAGTACGGGCGTTCCGCCTCCCAGCGGGCGCGGAACTCCTCGGGGGCGGTGCTCAGCAGTGCCTCCCCCTCGGCGGTGACGGTGCCGTCGGGCAGGCGAATCTGCCCGGCCACTTTGGCACCCGCCCCGCCGATCTGCTCCACCCATCCCACCGCGACCAGGGGCGTGCCCGTCGGAGTGGGACGGCGATAGCGGACCGTCAGACGGAGGGTCGCCATGAAGGTCTCGGGGGTGGTGTACAGCATGACCGCCCGCCCAGAGACCTCATCCAGGATGGCAGCGATTACTCCACCATGGGCGATGCCCGGATAGCCCTGGTAGGCCTCCGAAAGGGTGAACTCAGCCCGCACGACCCGGTTCTCCGGGTCCTCGTAGAACTTCAGTTTCAGGCCACAGGGGTTTTCGCGGCCGCAGACGAAGCACATGCGAGAAGTGGGTTGGGGATGCATAGGGACCTCGCTACACGAAAGACACGAAAGGCGCGAAAGGCACGAAAGACACGAAAGACGCGAAAGGCACGAAAGGCGCGAAAGGCGCGAAAATGGTTCGTGTTCCTTCGCGTTCTTCGTGGATTTTATCTATGTCTCCGGCAGGGGCAGGAGGATGTGGACAGTGGTGCCGGGCAGGCGCACTTCGTCCCGCCCCTCGCTCTCTATCCAGATTCTTCCTTTGTGGGCCTCAATGATTCCCCGCGCCATGCTGAGCCCCAGGCCCAGCCCGCCCCCCTTGAAGGCCGTCTTGCTGGAATGGTGAAGTAAGGTGTCCTCCACCACGTAGAACCGGTCAAAGATGCGCTCCCGGTCCGCCGGGTCAATCCCGATGCCGGTGTCCTGGATGCTCAGATGAACGGTGTGGTCCACCACCCGACCGGCAATCCGGATGGTGCCGCCGTCGGGGGTGTATTTGACGGCGTTGCTGACCACGTGCCAGAGGGCCTGGAACAGCCGCTGGGCATCCCCCATAATCATCGGGAGAGTCTCCAATCCCTCAAACTCAAAGGTTAACTGCCGTCCCGGGTCCAGATTGCGGATATTGCGCACCACGTTCTGGACGAGGGAGTGCAAGGGCACGGGCCCCAGGCTCAGTTCCAGTTTGTTCGCCTCAATGAGGAACACGTTCAGGATGTCATCCACCACCTGATTCAGGCGGCGGGTGGCCTGGACGACCTGATGCAGCAGATGACGGGGGCTCCCCTCCTCGTCCGGGCTACCGGGGATGTCGGGCGTAGAGAGAAGCATCTGGCTGTAGCCGTAAATGGCGGAGAGGGGGGTGCGCAGTTCATGGCCAGCCAGGATAATGAAGTCGGTCTTCATTTTATCCAGCCGCTGGAGGTCCGCGTGGGCCCTCTCCAGTTCGCGGATTTTCTCCTCCAGCCGCTCCACCAGGCGGCGGCTGTACTCCACCAGATAGTCCGCTTTCTCCTGGGGCGATTCTATGCGCTCCCGCAGGCCGCCCAGAAATGCCTCCACCTGCCGAGGAAAACGGTCCACGTCTATGGGTTTGGGGATGTAGCCGTCGCATCCCGCGATGAGCGCCCGCTCCCGATCTCCGCGCAGGGTGGCGGCGGTCACGGCAACGATGGGGATGTCCTTCAGTTCTTCCAGCGCGCGCAGGCGGGTGGTGACCTCATAGCCGTCCAGACCGCTGATGTTGATATCCATCAGGATGAGGGCGGGCTGCAGTTGCCGGGCGGCCTCCAGGGCGGCAATCCCATCGGTGACGATGCGCACGTCAAAACCTTCGGCCTCCAGAACCCGCTGCACCAGCCGGGCACTGGAGGGGTCGTCCTCCACATAGAGGATACGGGCACGCGGTTCCCGGTTCATCCGCTCCTCCTCTATCGCTTCGCAAATCTTGCCACCCGTGCAATTGGCAAGGGCCCTTTTGAAAAACCGCAGAGCGCAAAGAAAAGAACCCTTTGCGTCCTTTGCGTGCTTTGCGGTGAATTCAATCCAGCCGCACAGGTCGCAATCTCGCGGGCGGTCAGCACAGGACAACTGCAAGCAGTTGTCCTACTCCTCTATCGCTTCGCCGATTTCGCGGAGCAGTTCCTCATCGGTGAACGTACCCTTCTGAAGCAGTGCCTGAATGTGCCCGCTCAGCCGGGCCCGCTCATCGGCGGTCAGTTCTTTGGCGGTGACGACGATGACCGGAATGTCCTGCAACTCCTCTTCGGATTGGAGCACTTCCAACACCCCGAAGCCGTCTATCTCGGGCATCATCAGGTCCAGCAGGATCAGGTCGGGGTGCTCCCGGCGGATGAGTTCCAGCCCCTCCCGGCCGTTTTCGGCCTCAAAAATCTGGTAGGGGCCCCGGGCCTGAAGGATGCGCCGGAGCAGGCGGCGGGCGCCGGGGTCGTCCTCCAGGATGGCGACCCGACGGACGTCCCGGCCCAGCGATTCCAGCGACCCCAAAAGCCCCTCCTCCGGGGCCGGGGCACGGGCGGGCGCCTCCACCGTCTGCACCCAGTCCTCCCCCAGCAGGTGTTTCTCCACCGGGAAGGTGTGGCCGGAGCAGTTGACGACGACCACCTCGTCCCGCCGGATGACCCCCTCGCTGAGCAGTTTGAAGAGGCCAGCGAAGGCCATACCCGCCGCCGGCTCCATAGAGATGCCCTCCAGTTTCGCCAGGACGTGGATGGCGCGGAAGGCCTCCTCGTCGCTGACCGCCCCAAAGGCGCCGCCGTGCTCCCGGATCACCCGCGCCAGGAAGGTGTAGGCCGGGCCGGGGTCGCCCGTGGCGACGGTAATGATGCGGGTGCGGGGATTGAGGACCGGCTCCGCCTTCTCCAGCCCCTTCTTAAAGGAGTGGACCATCGGGGCACACCCTTCGGCCTGGATGCAGGCCAGGCGGGGCATACGGTCTATCAGGCCCATGCGCAACAGTTCCTCAAACCCCTTCCAGACTCCCACCGGCCCCAGCCCGCCGCTGACGGACTGGATGTACCAGTCCGGGGCGCGCCAGGGGGTGGTGGGGCCGGGGCCCAGGTGCGCGGCCAGTTGCTCGGCAATCTCAAAGGCCACCGTCTTCATGCTCTCCCGCGCGGCGATGGAGCGGATGCCCCGGTCCAGATAGAGCCCCCGCCGCTTCGCAAATTCCGCCGCCACCTGCTTGGTCTGGTCGTAGGTGCCGGTCACTTTGACCACTTTGGCCCCGTAGATGGCGACCTCGCGCATCTTCTCCGCCGGGACCAGGCTGGTGAGGAAGGCCCAGATTTTGATGCCCGCCAGAGCGGAGTAGGCGGCGTAGGAGATGGCGACGTTGCCGGTGGAGGCCAGAACCGCCTCGGTGACCCCCAGTTCCTTCATCACGGAGATAGCCAGGGCGGCCTGCCGGTCCTTGAAGGAGCCGGTCGGCCCCTGCCGTTCATCCTTGATGTAAAGATTGGAGCAGCCCAGCATCATCCCCAGGTTGACGGCCCGCAGGAGAGGGGTGCCACCCTCGCCCATACTAAGCCGGTGGGCATCGTCTCGCAAGGGGAGGAGTTCCCGGTAGCGCCACATGGTCTGGGGGCGGCGGGGCAGTTCCCGCTGCCAGATGTGGGCAACGCGCGGGTAATCGTAGACGACGTCCAGCCAGTCCCCATCGCACTGGGGGCAGCGCTCCAGAGGACGGGTGAACGGCTCACCATAATTACAGCGAATGCATTGGAGACGAGGATAAGTGTCCATGTTCACTTTTGTTACGAAGCGCAATGATTTACCACAAAGGGCACAAAGTGCTCACAAAGGACACAAAGGTTTATCGGAAATGGGAAACGGATGAACGCGAATGGGCACGGATGACACGGATTTTATTTCAGCCATTAGCCGTCAGCGGTTAGCCGTGAGCCGCCCGTGGTCCGTCGTCCGTGGTCCGTCGTCCGTCGTCGGTAGTCCGTCGTCCGTGGTCTGTGGTCCTTCCTCCGCCACCGGCAGCCAGATGGTGATGCGGGTACCCTTTCCCACTTCGCTCTCCACGGTCACCCGTCCGCCGTGACGGTCCACGATTTCTTTGACAATGGAGAGGCCCAGACCGGTACCGGGAATCTGCATCTGGCGCGGCCGCTCCCCCCGGAAGAAGCGGTCGAAAATGTACGGGAGTTCATCTTTGGGAATGCCGATGCCAGTATCGGCGACGGTGACCGTGGCCCAGCGGTGACCCTCCCGTTCCGCCTCCCCGGTAGCGACCTCCACCCGCCCGTCCGATGGAGTGTACTGTATGCTATTGCGAATCAGGTTGATCAGCACCATGCGGAGCGCATCGGGGTCCGCCCAGGCCACCGGTCCCGCCTCCGCCGGACGGAATTCCAGCACCAGCCCCTGGGCCAGGGCCAGGGGCCGCTGGGCGTCTACCACCTCCGCCGCCAGCGCGTTGAGCCCCACCGGGCTGAAATGCATCCGGAGGGCGCCCGAATCCAGCCGGGAAATCTCCAGCACGTCCTCCACCAGGCGGGCCTGCCAGTCCGCCTCCCGTTCCAGAATGTCCAGGTACTCGGGGAGCAGTTCGGGCATCCCCCGCAGGAGGTGGAGGTAGGTCTTGATGGTGGTGAGGGGGGTGCGCAGTTCGTGGGAAATGTTAGAGATGAAGCGGACGCGCAGCCGCTCCAGGGTTTTGAACTGCGTGACATCGTGGAGGATGACGACGGCCGCCCCTTCCCCTGCGGGCCCCTCAACCGGCGAGGCGCGGACCTCCAGGTCCAGCCCTGGCAGTTCCACTATCTCCTCGGGCCGCTCCTGGGCCCGCCGGGCTACCCGCCGGATGGCCTCCTGCAACTTCCGGGCATCCTCCGGCGCCAGGTCCCGGGCCAGCCACCTCTGAGCAACGGGATTGGCCTGGAGAATCTCCCCTTGGGAGTCAATGAGAGTGATGCCGTCGCCCGTACTGCGCAAAATGGCCTCCAGTTGAGTGTACTGGGCTGCCAGTTGCGCGGTGCGCTCCCGCACCTGCTCCTCCAGCGTCCCGGCGTATTGGCGCAGTTCGGTGTAGAGATAGGCGTTCTCCAGTGCGATGGCGACCTGATCGGCGAAGGCTTTCAGGCGGGCGGCGTCGGCGGAGCCGAACTGGTAGGGGCGGGTACCGTCCACGTTCAGGAAGCCCACCGTGATTCCCCTGATCACAATGGGTGCGGCGACATAGGAACGAACCCACTCCAGACCCCTTATCCGAGCCCAGTTGGGGTCGGCGTGGGTATCGGGGACGAGCACCGGCTCGCCCGTCCGCACCATCTCCCACAGGTTGGGCAAATCGGCGACGGGGAGCACCGCCGCCGCGACCCACTCCTCCGCCCCGAACTGTTCGTACCCTCGCCAACGGACGATGCGGGCGCTGCCATCTTCCACCAGCATCACGTTGAATGCATCGCCGGGCACCACCCGCGCCACCTGCTCTATGATCTGTTCCAGCATTTGCGTCGGGTCCAGGGTACGGGTGATGACAGCAGCAGATTCAGCCAGCGCCTGGGCCAGTTCCCGTTGCTCCTGTTCGGCCCGATACAGTCGCTCGTTCTCTATCGCCACGGCCAGCGCATCGGCGACCTGCTGGAGGACGGGCACCTGCTCCTGGCGGAAGTTCTGCTCCCGGAGGCTGACGACGTGGAGCGCGCCGATGACCCGCCCGCCCACCCAGAGGGGCAAACTGACGTAGGAACGGAAGCCCGCATCGTAGAGGGCCCGGATAGTCGCGTACTCCACCTCCTGGCTCATATCGGCGCAGAAGTGCGGTCGCCCTTCCAGGACATCGTCCCAGACCGGGGTGGTGGAGAGGGGCTGGACGGTGCCTACTCCCAGGACGGGGAAGGGCGTCTCCAGAACAGAGATGCGGAAGTGGGCGCCGTCCTCCTCCAGGAGCGCCACGGAGACCCGGTCGCAGTTGGTGAGGGCACGCAGGCCGTGGACCAGGACGGGAAAGGCCCGCTGCACCTCCAGGGTGTTCAGCGCGGTGGCGATCAAGGTCAGGATTTCCTGCTCCTGGGACCGGCGGCGCTCCTCCTGATAGAGGCGGGCGTTCTCCAGCGCAACCGCCACCTGGTCCGCCAGCGCGCGCAGGAACCCCATATCCACGTCCCGGAATGCGTCCACCTGGGGGCTCTGGAGGTCCAGGAGGCCCAGGATGCGGTTGCCCCGCATGAGGGGCAAGACCAGTTCGGAGCGGGTGGTGGAGATGAGCGGGAAGTAGTCCGGGTCCTGCCGGACATCGGGGGCGTAGATGCCCTGGCGCAGGCGGTAGGCGCGGCCGTTGATCCCTCTATCCAGGCTCAACGGTTGAGCGATGGCCCGGCTCCGCTCCTCCGGGGAATACCCCCGCAGGGAGCGGCGCTCAAAGATGCCCTGCTCCGGGGCGGGGACCAGGACCGAGCCGTGGGTAGCGCCGGTGGCCCGCATGGCCTCACCGGTGAGTTGGTCCAGGATGAGGGCGGGGTCCAGGGTGGAATTGACGGCCTGGCCGATGCGGTAAAGGGCCTCCAGGCGCTGGCGGGCGGCCCGCTCCTGCTCATAGAGGCGGGCACGCTCCACGGCTGCAGCGGCATCGGCAGCCAGGGTCTGGCAGAAGCGGATTTCGGCCCCGGTGAACTCCCGCTCCCGACGGCTTTCGCAGAGGGCAACGTAGCCGATGGCACGATCGCGCACCACCAGAGGGACGACCAGTTGGGATTTCCAGCCGTACCGCTCTACCTCCGCGCGGTCGCCAGCTGCTTCCGGGCCGAACCAGCCTGTCAGTTCGGTAGCGGTATTGGTCTTCTCATCCCAGAGGCTGATATATACGCTGGTGACGTCCAGCGCCTGGCCCATCTGCCGGGCCAGGGCATCCAGCATGGATTGCAGGGTCTCCTCTGAGGAGATGGTCAGCGCAGCCTGATGGAGGGCCGTCAGTTCCCGGACCTGCTGCTGCTGGGCCTGATAGAGCCGTGCGTTCGTGATGGCCGCGGCGACGTGGCCTGCCAGCGCTTCCAGCGTCGCCACGTCCAGCGGGGTGAAGGCATCCCGCTGGCGACTCTGAAGGGTGAGCACGCCGATGAGGTGCCCGTGGTACTTCAGGGGGACGTCCAGTTCGGCCTGCGTTTCGGTGAGGTAAGGGGCGATATAGCGGGGTTCCTGGCTGACGTCGTTGGCCAGAAGGGTCTGACCGGTCCGGGCCACCCAGCCGATCATCCCCTCGCCGACCCTCTGGCGGAAGCCGGGCGGGGTGAGACCGGCCCAGATGCCTGCCCCGGCGACAAATTCCAGTTCCCCGGCCCCCTCGTCCAGAAGCATCAGGCCGACGCAGTCGTAGCCGAAGGCACGGACAATGCCCTCCACGGCCTCCCGATAGACCTTCTCCGGCTCCAGGATGGCCGCCAGATGCTCCCCAAGTTCGGCCACGGCGGCCATCCGGCGGGCCCGCTCCTGTTCGGCCTCGTAGAGGCGGGCGTTGAAGAGGGCCCCCGCCAGGACGGCCCCGGCAGCCTCTAACAGGCGGACGTGGTCGGGGGTGAAAGCCGCCTCCCGCAGACTTCCCAGCGATATCACGCCGACCAGTTCCTCCCCGAAGAGGAGGGGGACGCTGACGGCGGAGCGGACCGTCTCGTCCATTCCCCGGACCACCAGCCAGCGGTCGTCCCGGGAGACGTCGTCCACGACGGCGGCCTGGCGGTGGAAGGCCACCCAGCCCGAAAGGCCCTGACCGACCCGCAGTTGGAGGCGCCGGTCCAGTTCCTCTACGGAGGCCTCGTCGTGGCCAGTGGTGACGATCAGACGCAGGCGATCGGTACCCGATTCGGCCAGGTAGATGACCCCCTGGTCGGCCTCCATCATCGCGCGGAGGGCCTCCAGGGCTTCCCGGGCGACGGCCCGCACATCCAGGGTAGCGGAGAGGCGCTGGCCCAGTTGGTGGAGAAAGTCCAGTTGCTCCCGATCCCGCCGGACCTCGTCGTAGAGGCGGGCGTTGGTGAGGGCGACCGCCGTCTGGGCGGCGAAGAGTTCCAGGACGTCGGCGTCGGCCTGGGAGAAGGTGCGGGGCGGGTCCGCCAGGAGCATCAGGACGCCCAGCATCTCCTCCGCCCGGCGCACCGGCACGCCGATGACCGCCGTCCAGGGATAGTCGGCATATTGGGCGGCGCGGTCCTCCCAGTGCTGATAATCGTCCACCCAGAAGGGGCGGCCCGTCTCCCAGACCCGGTGGGCGATGCCCCCCTCGGAGGGGCGCAGGCAGGTGCCCAGAGGGGGCTGGTCTGGGCCGACGGAGACCACCCACTCCAGGACATCCGCTTCGGGCCGGTACAGGTAGAGCCCTCCGGCGCTTCCGCCCACCAGGTCCAGCGCCCGCCGGACGATGGAGGGGAGGAGGGCGTTCAGGTCCGTCTGGGCGAAGAGTTCCAGGCCGATCTGGCGGAGGGCCTCCGTCTGGGCGGCCTGGCGGCGGACCGCCTCTTCGGCCCGCACCCGGTCGGTCAGGTCCAGCACGGTGCCCAGGATGGCCGGGCGGCCCCGGTACTCCACCCGGGTGCCCAGGACCTCGCAGGGGAAACGGGAGCCGTCCTTGCGCAACCCCTGGACGGTATAGCGGACGCTCAGCACCTCGCCAGCCAGCCGCTTACGGATGTTCTCCGCGACCTGCTCCCGGTCTTCGGGGGCCACCACATCCAGCGGCCCCAACTGGTTGATGACCTCCCCCGGCTCATAGCCAAACATCCGGGCTCCGGCGGGGTTCACATACCGGAGCAGGCCGTCCTGAATCAGATAGATGCCGGTCAGCGCGTGCTCGGCCAGAAGGCGGAAGCGCTCCTCGCTCTCCCGGAGGGCCTCTTCCTGCTCCAGGGAGTGGAGGGCGAAGGCCAGGTCGCTGGCCACCTCGGCCAGGAGGCGCTGTTCCTCGGAGGACGGGGGGATACCCGCTGGCAGCGCGACGGAGAGGACGCCGTAGACCCGGCCCCCGTGCACCATACGAACGGTGAGCGCGGCGGCGCCCCGGTAGGGGAACCGGAGGGGACAGGCCGTGCAGGCCATGGGGTCGGGGGTGATCACCGGGTCGGGAACGGCCAGGGCCTGCCGGGCGCACTCGGGAGGAGTCCCCGCCGTCCAGGCCTCTAACAGGGCCGGAAAGTTCTCCTGGACACAACCGGCGGCAGTCCCCCCGACGGCCCGACCGGCCTCATCGGTTACTGCGCACCAGGCCCCGGCGTACCCCCGCGTCCGCACCAGTTCCTCGCAGGCCTGCTGGAGAAGGCGCTCCCGGCCCCGCTCCTGCGCGATGGCCTGGTTGATGTTGCGGATGGCGCGCAGGACGGCGTTGAGGTGGGCCAGTTCCTCCTCTGCCTGCTTCTGGGCAGTGATGTCGCGGGCGATGCCCTCCACGGCGACGGCGCGGCCCGCCTCGTCGTAGACCACGAAGTGGCGGTGCTCCGCCCAGACCACCTGCCCGCTACGGCTGACCCAGCGCAGGACCAGGGGCTGCTCTGGCGGAATGTCCAGACGCAGGGCAGCCTGGAGGAGGGCATGGTCATCCGGATGAATGAGCCGGTAGGGGAGATCCCTATCTTTGTAAAACTCTTCGGGCGGGTAGCCAAGAAGGCTGGTCACGGCGGGAGAGACATATAAAGGACGGAAAGGGGAAAGGATCAGGCGGTAGATCACGTCTGGAGAATTTTCGGCCAGGCGGCGGAGTTGGGCCTCCTGCTCCTCCCGCTCCCGTCGGGCCGCTTCCAGCGCGTCCAGCGTCTCGTTGAAGGCGCGGGCCAGGTCGGCCAGTTCGTCCCGGCCGGGCACGGCCACCCGCCGCCGGGGTTCGCCCTCCGCGCCGACTGCCCGCACGTCGGCCCGCAGGGCCGCCAGGCGGGCCAGGACGGAGCGGTCTATCTGGAGGACGGCCGCCAGCATAACCAGCAGGCCCAGTGCGGCCGTCGTTATGATCAGATACTGGAGGGCCAGGCGGCCCCGGGCGACGATTTCGCGGGGGCCTTCCGTGCGCAGGATCAGCGCCGGGCGGCCGTAGAGATCGGTCACCAGCCCGTACCCGGCGATGCGGGCATCGTCCAGGGGGCGGGCCAGAACCGATGCCTCCGGGGAGAGGGAGGGGTAGACCGCGCGCAGGTCGTCGGGCCAGTCCTGGGGGCGGTCGGCCCGGTGGGCGGTGACGGAGAGGTCCAGATGGGCACTGATCCGGGCCTGGATGTCGGAGTTCAGGTAACGGCCGAAGACCACTGCACCGCGCGCCGGGCCCTGGTCCTCGGAAGTCAGGATGGGGCGCGCGGTCACCAGGAGGACGCCCTCGGGCAGCAGGAGCAGACCGCGCTGGCCCTCTTCGGTGGGGCGGGCCAGGAGCCCCAGCGCGTCGTACACCCCCTGGGGGACGGGCACCTCCCGGCTCGCCTCCAGGTCGTACGCGCGGGCCCAGACCACGCGGCCGGAGGTGTGGACGAAGAGGATCAGGTTGAGATGGGTGTTCTGGAAGGTCTCGTCGGTGAGATTGGAGCGGATGTAAGCAGGGTTGGCATCCTCAATGAACGCATAGGTATCGTCCCAGGAGGCCCAGTCGTGGTTGAGGACGTCCATAGCCCGCAGTTCGTCCGCCAGGAACGTCCGGGCGTGATGGACGTCCTGCTCCGTGTCCCGGACCTCCGCCTCCGCGAAGGCCCGCAGGAGGGTCTGGGAGAAGATGAGGCCCAGGAGAGCCGTCAGGGCGACGGTGACCAGGCCGATGGTCAACAGGGTTCGGGTTCGCAGGGACATGTCATCGGTAAATTGGTAGTTGGTACATTGGTCATTGGGTCATTGGGTCATTGGTCATTGGTCATTGGTCATTGGTCATTGGGTCATTGGTCATTGGTCATTGGTCATTGGGTCATTGGTCATTGGTCATTGGTCATTGGGTCATTGGGTCATTGGTCATTGGTCATTGGGTCATTGGTCATTGGTCATTGGTCATTGGGTCATTGATCAATGGGTCATTCCCGCTGCTATCGCTCCAGCAGGATGGTGACCGGGCCGTCGTTGTGGATTTCCACCAGCATGTGGGCGCCGAAGATACCGGTCTGGACGGGGACGCCCGCGGCGGCCAGTTCTTCGGCGAAGCGGCGGACCAGGGGCTCTGCCACCTCCGGCGGAGCGGCGTCGGTGAAGGAGGGGCGGCGGCCCTTGCGCGCGTCGGCGTAGAGGGTGAACTGGGAGACGACCAGCGCCTGCCCGTCCACGTCCAGGAGGCCGGCGTTCATCTTGCCTTCGGCGTCCTCAAAGATGCGCAGGCCCGCCACCTTCTGGGCCAGCCAGCAGGCCGCCTCGTCGGTGTCGGTGTGGGTCACCCCCACCAGCACCACCACCCCCGGCCCGATGGCCGCAACAGTCTCCCCGTCCACCGATACCTTTGCCTGCCGAACACGCTGGACGACAATGCGCACCTTCTCCCTCCTCGGATGCAACTACCTCACCTCTCCCACCAGCCCCCTCCCGGAGGGGGGATTGGGGGTTTCTCCCCTTTCTCCTCACCGTTTCGGGGAGGAGAAGGGGTTCATGGCTTGCTTTGAACCAGATAGCCTTTCTTTGTCAGCCACTCCGTCACATACCGGGCGAAGAGCCGGAAGTCGTCCAGGTCGCTCTGCAGATGGTCGTAGACTTCCCGCAGGTTGACCTGGCGATAGCGATGCACCAGGATGTTGCGGAAGCCCGCCATACCCAGGATGCGACCCGCGAAGGCAGGCGGCAGAATCCCTTCTTTACCCAGGGCCACAATGATGTCGCGGTACTCCTCCACCGGGTGTGCGGTTTCCGCAGCCAGGATATGACTGCCCACGTCCAGCAATGCCTGAATCGCCATCTGGAGGCCGTGTTCCACCGCCCAGTAATGTTTGGTCGTGGCCACAAATTCATCGTAGGAGAGATGGCGGTACTGCTCCAGTTCGTCCAGGTACTGGCCCAGGGCCGTCAGGAGGGCAGTTATCGTGTCAATGTCTACCATATCTCCCCTCCTGAATTCGCTTGACCAGGTAATACCGCTGCACCTCCCGGATGGGTCGGGTGTCCAGATAATCGCGCAGGGCCTCGGTCTGGAAGCGCACCCGCTGACGGTCGTCCTGGCAATACAACAACTGGCCGTACCGGCGCACCTGGTTCCGCAGGACGGGCGACGCCTCGGCCAGGTCCACCACCTCCACGTCGCTGCGGCGGAAGACGCCCATGAGTTCGGCGATCAGGCGGCAGCGGAGGTCAAACCGCGCGCGGGGGCTTAAGTCGTCTGCGAAGAGGACGGCAATATCCACATCCGAGAGACGCCCGGCCTTCCCGCTGGCCTGCGAGCCGAAGAGGTAGGCCAGGGTGACCTGATGCTCCCGGAAGAGTCGCTGCAGTTCCGGCAAAAGGGGCCGAATATCCCCGATGGGACCCCCTTCACGCATCGTCGCTCACCCTTTCCGCCCCGCGCAGTGTTCTCCTACGGCAGCCCTACCGCCGCCTTCACCTCGGCGATGGTCTGGGTGGCGATGGCGGAGGCGCGGCGGGCCCCCTCGGCCAGGATGTCCCATATCGTATCCGGGTTGGCGGCCAGCGCGGCCCGCCGCTCCCGGAACGGGGCGAAGTATTCGGTCAGGTTGCGGGCGAAAATCCGCTTGCAGTCCACACAGCCGATGCGGGCGGTCCGGCAGTCGGCGTCAATCTGGGCCAGTTCGTTCGGGGAGAAGAACCGGTGCAGGGTGAAGACGTTGCAGACCTCCGGACGGCCGGGGATGTGGCGGTGCGTCCGCTGCGGGTCGGTGACCATCTGCATCACCCGCTGGTGAATCTCCTCCGGCGAGGCGGCAATCTCAATGTGGTTGTTCAGGGACTTGCTCATCTTCTGCTGGCCGTCTATCCCCAGGACTTTGGGGAAGTCGGTATGTTTGGCCTGGGGCTCCACCAGGACGGGGCCGAAGTGGGCATTGAACCGCCGGACAATCTCCCGGGTGAACTCCAGGTGGGGGGCCTGGTCCACGCCGACGGGGACCGTGTCGGCCTTGTAGAGGGTGATGTCCGCCGCCATCAGCACCGGGTAGCCCACCAGGCCGTAGTTGACGTTATCCGGCTGCTGGCGGACTTTTTCTTTGAACGTGGGCAGACGGGTCAGCCAGCCCAGCGGGGTGACCATAGAAAGGATGGTATGCAGTTCAGTCACCTGGGGGACGTGGGACTGGACGAAGAGGATGGTCCCCCGGTCCGGGTCCACCCCCGCCGCCAGCCAGTCCAGGATCATCTCATACGTCCATTCCCGCAGGTATTCGGTATCCGTCAGGGTAGTCAGCGCGTGGAGGTCCACGACGCAGTAGATGCAGTCGTAGTCGTCCTGGAGGGCGACGTAGTTGCGGATGGCGCCCAGGTAGTTGCCCAGGTGCTGGCGACCAGTCGGTCGCGCGCCGGAAAAGACACGGCCCTTCTTTTCGCTCATCTTGCCTCCTACTTCCTCATCCTGTTGTTTCACCAGCCGTTATCCCCAAGCCCGCGCAGGAATCCGTTCACCCCGGAACGTCAGAATCCCGACTCCCGTCTCGCGAGCCCTCTCATCCACCCCGAAATAGACGCGCAGCCCGAAGACATAGGGAAGGTACGGTTTCTCCACACCGCTTGCCTCCAACTGCTGGATAACCTGGGGATGCTGGAGCCGCTGGAGGAACCTCCCGACCTCTTTGCGTCGCAGGCGTCCTTTGACTTCTATAATCACCCAGAAGCGCTCCCCCGACGGCGTCTCTATCGGCGCCACCACATCCATCTCGCCGTCCACGTCTATGGCCATCGGTTCCTGAAGCAGCGAGTATCCCTTTTCCTGCGCCACAGCCCGCAGGACCTCTTCGGCATCTACTTCCAGGTCCAGGCCGAAACGCTCGGATAACTGACCCAGTTGTTTCTCTGTCGCGTCCATCCGCTGGGTAAGGGAAACAATGGCCTCCATCATACGCTTCTGGGCCTCGGCCAGTTCCTCCACCCGCTGCTCGGTCCGCTTCTGCGCCTCGGCCAGTTCCTGCACGACCTGCTCCAGGCGGCCCAACCGCTGCTCGGTCCGCTTCTGGGCTTCGGCCAGTTCCTCCACCCGCTGCTCGGTCCGCTTCTGGGCCTCGGCCAGTTCCTGTACCCGTTGCTCAGTGCGTTTCTGGGCCTCGGCCAGTTCGGCCAGGGCCGTCTCCAGACGGGTGAATCGGGCCTCGGCGCGCGCTTCAAATTGCCGCTGGGCCTCAGTCAACTCCCGAACGGCCGCCCGGAGTTCGTTGAAGTCCTCCCGGCGCACCGCCAGTTCCTGGCGGAGATCCTTCCGGAGTGCCTCCACCACCTCCACCATCGGCAATTGCAGTTCAGGAGGCAAGCGTTGAAGGATAGATACGTAACTCATTTCCCCCTCCTGCTCCATAACGAGACGGGTCATCGTACGGCATGCTTAGTTTACCACAAAAAAGCGGGGAGACAAATGAAGGGGGCGGGTAGTTACCTACCACAAAGGGCACAAAGTACCCACAAAGGACACAAAGGGGCAACAAAATCCTTTGTGCCCTTTTTGGAGCCTTTGTGTCCTTCGTGGTTTTTTACAGAACGGCTCTCTGGTAGGTATTTACAGGTGCGGTTCATATTCCGGCTTTGCGCGAAGGAGCGGCCCCCACAGGGTCAGCACGGTGACCTCGGGGCGGCAGTTGAACCGGACGGGGGGCGCGACCAGCCCCACCCCGCGGGTCACGTAGAGGGTCATCTCGCCCAGAGGGTAGAGGCCGGCGGGGTACCGTTGCCCCAAATAGGGGAGGACAGGAGGTCCCAGGAGGGGGAGCCGTACCTGTCCACCGTGAGTATGACCGGAAAGCATCAGCGCGACCCGCCCATCGGCGGCGACGGTATCGGCGTAGTCGGGCTCGTGGGCCAGCAGGACCGCCAGGGCGTCCATGGGCATTCCCCGCAGGGCCGCCTCCAGAGAGGGCCGCCCTTCCCAGACGTCATCCACAGCGGCGACCCATAGCCGGTCGGCGACCTCCAGCCCGGCATTGCGCAACACCCGGATTCCGGCGCGGTGCAGGGCTTCGGTGACGGCGTCCGGGTCGGTCCAGTAATCGTGGTTCCCCAGGCAGGCGTAGATGCCCAGGGGGGCCTGGAGGGAAGCCAGTTCCTGAGCGCAGGAATCGGCATAGGCTGCCGACTGGGTCACAAAATCCCCGCCCAGGAGGACCAGGTCGGGGGCGGCCTCCTGGGCCATCCGGGCAGCCCGAGCGATGTGGGATGGGTCAATGTGGGGACCCCGGTGGAGATCGGAGAGGAAGGCAATGCGCAGACCGCTCAGAGAAGGGGCGAGATTCCTCAGGCGGACTCTCACCTGCTCCCGGACCAGCCAGGAGGGCTCCAGGAGCAGGGCCCAGGCGGGTCCTGCCGCGCACGCGGCGGAAGCGGCCACCAGACCTACGCAGGCCAGCCGGAGAAACCGCCGCCGCTCCATCTCCCCCTACTCCCTACTCCCAACAAAAAACCCCGCCGTGCCGTGTGCCGCAAAGTTTTGAACCCGCTTTCGCAGGTGGGAGCCTACCCGGCAGGTCTGCCTTGCCCGAAGGGCTACCGCATTCCTGTCCGCGAGATTGGTTCCCGTTGTATAGGTGTTGGCTCAAAACCCCAGTTCGGCGATCACGGGCACAGCAGGGCTATTTATATTATACCACCTTTTGTCCAGAGCGCAAATCGGGGTTCATAGCCGACTTGCGTTATTGGCAGAAATGAGGCATAAATAGGGAGCACGCTATTGAGACCGCTGGTGGGATGGAGATGACCGTTTGGGGCAAGATCATCATCGGCGATAGCCGCAATATGGCTGAGGTGGCCGACGGAAGCATCGGCCTGGTGGTCACTTCGCCGCCGTACTGGCACCTGAAGGACTACGGAGTGCCAGGCCAGATCGGCTACGGGCAGACCCTGCACGAATATCTGCTGGACCTGGCCCGTGTCTGGCAGGAATGCTGGCGGGTACTGATGCCGGGCCGTCGGCTCTGCATTAACATTGGCGACCAGTTCGCCCGCGCGGTGGTCTATGGCCGCTATAAAGTGATCCCGCTCCACGCCGAAATCATCGCTTGGTGCGAGACCATCGGTTTTGATTAGGGGAGGAAGCAGGGTGAACGAAAGGCTGGTCCAATGGACCCTACTACGGGAATGGCACTATCTCCAGGAGTGCATTCAACTTCCCGTCCTGAGGCGGTATGTAGAACAAATCCCCACCGAGTATGGAACGCCGGATTTCGTGTTGTTGCGCAAGGACTCCGCTGCTCTTTACGTCGTGGAACTGGAGACCGCAATTGACTCCTGGCACAAACTGGAGTTTGTAGAGGACCAGTTACGGCGGTATCGCAAAATTCGGTTTTCGCTTCCAGCCACTCTCGTTTTGCTATACGCTGAAGACATCACACCTCCCAGCCATAGACAGTCGCTGGCGGAGATCTGTCGGAAAATAGGAGTTGAGTCCAGGACTTACTCCTTTTCCGAAGTCCAGCATCTGTACCAGCATCTTGTTGCTGAGTTGACCCGATGGATCGGTATTCCTCTGGGCCCGACCTGCGCGCTGGATGTCTGTTATCTCCGGTGGATGAACGACCTGACTCATCTCTTCATTAAGCATAGAAAGGTTGCTCTACCGGTTTCGCTATTTTACAATCGGGATGGAACGGGCTACTTCCGCAGCCGGACGACTTACAATGTCCGCAAGCGGTTGTGCCAGGATTTTGAACTTCTGACAGAGCAAGAAGGTTCTCTGGTTTTGACTGACTACGGCAAGCGATTCGCCGAAGCGATGATGCCGGATATTCTGGTGGGTATTGCGCGGATTCCACCCCTGAGCGTTGAGCAGAGGCGCATCTTGTTGGAAGTACTGACCAACGGACGTATCACCCCGTGCAAAGCGAATATCTACTACTTTCTACGCTTTGTCTATCTAACGGAAGGGGTGTGGATCCCCCACTCCAACGCCCCTGAACCGGAGTCTCTACAAGATTCCGCCTACGGTTACTGGCAATTGGCCACTGCTCTCTTCGGCAAACGTTATGCCTGGCGAACGCTCACCGATTTTCTGGCTTTCACCTGCAATCAATGCGAAGAAATCGGGCTGGTGGAGCGGGTCAAACTTCAGGGAGACTCAGACCGGGCTATTCTCACTCCATTGGGCTCCAGGGTGCTGGGTTTGATGGAGATTGACCTGCATCTTAAGCGGGAGCGGATCCACATCCCCCTTCAGGCAGTAATGTAGAGGTAGCATCCAATGACCAAACTTCGCCTCACCCGTGACGAACGGGCCCAACTGGTAGCGTTTCTTCAGGACCTGGTGCGCATCCCCAGCCCCTCCACCCAGGAGGGGCTGCTGGCCCAGCGGGTCCTTCAGGAGATGGAACGGTTGGGCCTGCGCGAAATTCGCACCGACCGCATCGGCAACGTCATCGGCTGGGTGGGCCGGGAGGATGGCCCCATTCTGATGCTCAACGGCCACATGGATACGGTGACCCTCAGCAATCCCGCCGCCTGGCGCCACGACCCCTTCGGCGCAACGGTGGAGGGCCGGCGGCTCTACGGCCTGGGCGCCTGCGACATGAAGGGCGGCCTGGCAGCCATGCTCTATGGCGCCTACCTCCTGCGCCGTACCCATCTGCCTGCCCGCGGACGGGTGATCGTGGCCTGCGTTGTCCAGGAGGAGCCCTGTGAGGGGCTGGCCAGCCGGGTGCTGGTGGAAGAAGAGGGCATCCGGCCCGACTGGGTGCTGATTGCCGAGCCGACCAATATGGCGGTCGCCCGGGGCCAGCGGGGGCGGATGGAACTGGAGGTCACCGTCCACGGCCGGGCCGCCCACGCCTCCCGGCCCGACCTGGGGGAGAACGCCATCTACGCGGCCGCGCGCCTTATCTTCGGCCTGGAACTCCTGGCCGGACAATTGGGCGACGACCCGTTCCTGGGCCCGGGCACCCTGGCCGTCACCGAAATCCGAAGCCAGGGGAGCAGCCGCAACGCCATCCCCGACCGCTGCGACCTGGTGGTGGACCGCCGCCTGACCCTGGGGGAGACCGAGGCGATGGCGCTGGCGGAAATCCAGCGGGTTATCGCCCGGGAGTCCGTCCGCGCCGACATCCGGGTGGCGGAATTCTCCGCCACCAGTTACACCGGCTACCCCGGACACGTCCGGAAAGTCTACCCCTCGTGGGTCATTGAGGAGACCCATCCGCTGGTGACCGCACTGGTCCGGGCCGCGCGGGCCCGCCTGGGACGCCGTCCCTCCATCGGACACTGGGCCTTCTCTACTGAGGGCGCCTACACCGCCGGCATCGCAGGCATCCCCACCGTGGGCTTCGGCCCCGGCGACCCCGACCGCGCTCATACCGTGGATGAATGGGTGGATATAGACGACGTTTGCACGGCGGCGGAGGTCTACGCTCAACTGGCGGTGGAACTGATGGGGGATTGAGAGACACGAAAGACACGAAAGACACGAAAGGCACGAAAGACGCGAAAGGCACGAAAGACGCGAAAGGCACGAAATGACGTATGATGGGATGATCGCGACCGAGGTGGCGCAGGCGTTGATGGAAGGGCGTCCGGTGGTGGCGCTGGAATCGGCCCTCATCACCCATGGCCTCCCCCGTCCCCTCAACCTGGACGTGGCGCGGGAGATGGAAGAGACGGTCCGGCAGGAGGGGGCCATCCCCGCCACCATCGCGGTACTGGAAGGCCGCCCCTGCGTCGGGCTGAGCCGGGAGCAGATGGAACATCTGGCCGCCGAGGAGTCCCCGGTCAAAATCAGTTTGCGGGACCTGCCCGCCGCCGTGGCCCGGAAGGCCACCGGCGGGACCACCGTCGCTGCGACGATGCATCTGGCCCACCGGGCCGGCCTGCGGGTCTTCGCCACGGGCGGCATCGGCGGCGTCCACCGGGGCCACCCCGAAGACATCTCCGCCGACCTCCCGGCCCTGGCCTCCATCCCGATGGTCGTCGTCTGCTCGGGGGCCAAGGCCATCCTGGACCTCCCCCGCACGCTGGAGATGCTGGAGACGCTGGGGGTGCCGGTAGTGGGCTACGGGACGGATACCCTCCCGGCCTTCACCAGTCCCACCTCCGGCCTGCCGCTTCCCCTGCGCGCGGACTCCCCGGAAGAAGTCGCCGCGATGGCCCGGGCGCGGGACGACCTGGGCCTGCGCGCAGCGCTCCTGGTGACCGTCCCCGTCCCGGAAGACGTGGCCATCCCCTGGGCAGAGGCGCAATCGGAAATAGAGGCGGCCGTGGCGGACGCGGAGGCGCAGGGGGTTCGCGGGCCCGCGCTGACCCCGTACCTGCTGGCCCGCCTGGCCCAGCAGACCGATGGCCGCACCCTGCGGGCCAACCGGGCGCTGCTCGTCCAGAACGCCCGAATTGCCGCCCGCATCGCCCGTTCTATGGTAAAACCACCAGGACACAAGGACACGAAGATTTGTTAATTTTTTAATTGTTAATTGTTAATTTTTGCGTCTTCGCGGTAAACATTCATCCAGGAGGCATCCAATGACCACCGAGACTCATTTCTACCGCCGGGCCGAAGAATGGCTCTATCGGATGGCCGAACGAAACCCGGTGATGGCGACCGAGATCGGCATCCACCAGTACGACGACCGGTTGGGCGACCGGACCCTGGCGGCCCTGGAAGAGGAACAGCAGGAAGTCCGGGCTGCGCTGGCGGAACTGCGGGCGATGGACCTCTCCGACTTCCGCCCCGATGCCCGGATTGACCACACCCTCCTCACCCATATCCTGGAATCCTTCGTCCGCTCCTACGAAAAGGTGCAGGGTCACCGCCGCTATCCGGGGGGCTACCTGGAGGAGCCCCTGGGGGGCGTCTTCCTGCTCATTGTCCGGGATTTCGCCCCACTGCCGGAGCGGCTGCGGTCGGCCCTGGGACGAGTCCGGGAGACCCCGCGCGTCCTCCGGGAGGCGACCGCGAACATCATCCCGGAGCAGGTGCCGCGGGTGTGGGCCGAGATTGCCCTGGAGCAGGCCCGCCAGGCCCCCGGCCTCTTCCTCGGCCTGCTGCCGGCCATCGCCGCCGGCGCCGCCCCGGACCTCCAGGCCGACCTGGCCCAGGCCGGTCAGGCCGCCGCGCAGGCCGTCCAGGAGTACGCGTCCTTCATAGAGAACGACGTCCTCCCCCGCGCCGCCGGCGACTTCGCCGCCGGCCGGGCCCTCTTTGACGAGATGCTACGGGAGGAGCACATGGTGGACTACGACGCCGACCAGTTGCTGCAGGTCGGCTGGGAGCAATTTCACCTCACCCGCCGTCAGATGGAAGAGGTCGCCCGGCAGATAGACCCCAACCGGTCGGTGCAGGACCTGCTGGAGGAGGCCAAGGCCGACCACCCCACGGCGGAGGGACTGCTGGACGCCTACCGGGAGGCGATGGCGGCCGTCCGCCAGTACGTGATAGACCATGAAATCGCCACCATACCGGAGGGAGAAATCCTGCAGATTGTGGAGACCCCTCCCTACCTGCGGCCCATCATCCCCTACGCCGCCTACATGCCGCCGGGCATCCTGGAGGAACGGCAGGAGGGCATCTTCCTGGTCACGCCAGTAGACCCCAATGCCCCGCCGGAGGTCCAGGAGCAGACGCTGCGGGGGCACAGTCGGGCCAAGTTGCCCGTGACGGCGCTCCACGAGGCCTACCCGGGCCACCACCTCCAACTGGTCTGGGCCAACCGCCAGGAGACCATTCCCCGTCGGATGGGCACATTCCTGGCGACGCTTTTCATTGAGGGCTGGGCCTTCTACTGCGAGGAGTTAATGGAGCAACTGGGCTACATCGCCGAGCCCATCCAGCGCCTGGGCCGCCTCGCCGACCAGTTGTGGCGGGCCGCCCGCATCATCATAGACGTTTCCATCCACACGCGCGGGATGTCGGTGGATGAAGCGGTGGACTTCCTGGTGCGGGAGTGCCAGTTGGAGCCGGCCAACGCGCTGGCGGAGGTCCGCCGGTACACCACCAGCCCCACCCAGCCCCAGTCCTACCTGATGGGCAAACTGGCCATCCTGGACCTGGTGGCGGACTACCGGCGCGCCCATCCGGAGGCATCTATGCGCCAGATTCACGACGCCATCCTGGGATGCGGCAGCCTCCCGCCCCGCCTGATGCGCCAGCGGCTGCTGGGGTGAAAGCAGACGCGAACGAGCGCGGATGAACGCGAATTCTCCTCACACAAAGACACAAAGACACAAAGAAAAACATGAGTTAAATTCTTTGTGGCCTTTGTGTCTTTGTGTGATTCTCCTTCTGGCAGCTAGCCTGCGCTTCTACCGGCTGGATGCTCAGTCCTTCTGGAACGACGAGGGGAATGCCATCCGGGCGGCCCAGCGTCCCATCCCGCTGGTCATCGCAGCGGCGCGGGGGGACATCCACCCCCCGGGCTACTACCTGCTGCTCCACTTCTGGCGCATCCCCACGGGCGATAGCGAGTTCGCCGTCCGTTCCCTTTCCGTGTACATCGGTCTGCTGACGGTCGCTCTGACCGGACGGTTGGGGCGGCGGATGCTGGGGGCCGGAGTGGGCGCGGGGGCAGCGTTTCTGGCCGCCATCTCGCCCCTGGCCGTATACTATTCCCAGGAAGCGCGGATGTACGGCCTGCTGGGCCTTCTGGCCGTCGCCTCCACCGACCTCCTCTGGGGCCTCCTCCGCCGTCCGCGCCCCGCGACGGCCCTCCTCTACGCCCTGGTCGCCGCCGCCGGCCTCTACACCCATTATTCCTTCCCGTTTGTCCTGGTTGCACACAACTTGCTGGTTTTCGGACAGTGGATAACCACGGGAGGGGCAGGGCTGGCCCCTCCCCAATCGGGGGCGACCGCAAAGGGAGGGCAACCGCAGGGGGGGCAACCGGTAGGGGCAGGCCTTGCGCCTGCCCCAGGGGGGCAACCGCAGGGGGGGCAACCGCAAGGGTTGCCCCTACGGTGGTGGGTCGCCCTCCAGGCGCTGGTGGTGATCCTGTATCTGCCCTGGCTGCCCACCGCGCTTCGGGCGACGGGATGGCCCTCCGCCGGGCGAGGGTACACCTTGGGGGAGGCTCTACTGGACGTCTTCCGCGCCCTGACGGCGGGGCTCACCCTGCAGGCCGCGCCGGCCCGCCCGGTGCTGATCGGCGCGGGGGTTCTGCTGGTCCTGGGCCTGTGGTCCCGCCGGAAAAGGGCCCTCGCCGTGGCGACGCTGGCTCTCTGGCTGCTGGTCCCTCTCGTCCTCATCTTCGCCTTTGACCTCTACAAACCGGCTTACCTGAAGTTCCTTCTCGCCGTTCTCCCTTCCTTCTGCATCCTGCTGGCCGCGGGAATCCACAACCTGGTCCGACCGTTCCGTCTCCCCCGGCTCCCTCTCTCCTTCCTCGTCCTCACGTTTTACGTTTTCACGTCTTACGCTCTCGCCCCCTCCCTCCGCAACCTCTACTTCAACCCCGCTTACGCGCGGGACAACTACCGCCAGATTGCCGCCGACGTAGCGTCGCTGGGCCGGCCCGGGGACGGCGTCATTCTTAACGCCCCGAATCAGTGGGAGGTCTTCACGTACTACTACCGGGGCGACCTGCCCCTCTATCCGGCACCGTATCACCCGACCCCGGAGCAGGTCGTGGACTGGCTCTCGCCGATTCTCTCCTCTCACCAGCGGCTCTTCGTCCTCTACTGGGGGGACCGGGAGGCGGACCCGGAGCGCCGGATGGAGAACCTGCTGGCGGACAGGGCCTATCCGGCCTGGAGCCGCTGGTACGGGCGGGTTCGGGTGGCCCTCTACGGCCTGGGACCGTTGCCGGAGGAGCCCCGGGTCACCGTCCGCGCCCGATTCGGCCAGGAGATACTCCTGCACGGTTATGCCGTCGGCGAGGGGCCTTTCACTCCTGGGGACGTGGTGCCCGTCACCCTCTTCTGGGAGGCCGACGCGCTGCCGGACCGGTACAAGGTCTTCCTGCACCTGATGGACGACGGGGGGAGTCTGGTTGCGCAGAACGATGCCGAACCCCGGGGCGACCTCTCTCCGACCTTCATCTGGTCGGTGGGAGAGGTGGTGACCGACCGGCACGGGGTATACCTCCCGCCCGACCTGCCCCCGGGTGTGTATCGGCTGATGGCCGGGATGTACCGTGTGGATACTGGGGAGCGGCTACCCCTGACCCTGGATGGTGAGCCCGCGGGAGATTCCCTGGAACTGGGGGAAGTGGTGATTCGTTGACCAAATGAGGGATTTTGCGGCGGCCAGAGGCCGCCGCAAAATCCCTCTGATTCCCTTCCCCAAAGGGTGGGGTGAGGGTGAGAGAGTTAGAGAATTGATAAGCCCTGCTCTCCCCCATCAGAGTTGACAAAACCCTATCCCCATGCTACCATAATCCGGCTTATGCGGACGGTAGAATGGATTGAGGGCAGAGTTTGCCTGATTGACCAGCGGGTCCTCCCGGCGGAGTTCCGCGTCCTGGAACTGGAGACGCCCGAGGAGGTGGCGCAGGCCATTCGGGACATGGCGGTGCGGGGCGCGCCGGCTATTGGAGCGGCCGCTGCCTTTGGCCTGGCGCTGGCAGCCCGCCGCAGCCGCGCCGCCCACCGGGCCGGCCTCTGGCGCGACCTGGAGGAGGCCGCCGCCGTCCTGCGGGCCGCCCGCCCTACCGCGGTGAACCTGGCATGGGCGCTGGAGCGGGTCCTGGGGCGGTGCGCAGCCGAATCGGACCCCGATGCCATCCGGGACCGGGCGCTGGCGGAGGCCCAGGCCATCGCCGATGAGGACGTGGAGGTGAACCGGCGGCTGGGGGAAATCGGCGCGGCGATTGTCCCCGACGGCGCGACCATTCTCCACCACTGCAACACCGGCGCGCTGGCGACGGTGGACTACGGCACCGCCCTGGGCGTCATCCGCACCGCGCATGAACAGGGCAAGCGGGTCCACGTCCTGGTGGACGAGACCCGTCCCCTTCTGCAGGGAGCCCGCCTGACCGCGTGGGAACTGCAGCAGTTGGGCATCCCCTTCACCCTCATCGCCGACAACGCCGCCGGCCACTTCCTGCGCACGGGGCAGGTGGACCTGGTGCTGGTGGGAGCCGACCGGGTGGCCGCCAACGGCGACGTCGCCAACAAAATCGGCACCTACAAACTGGCGGTGGTGGCGAAGGAGAACGGCGTCCCCTTCTACCCCTGCGTCCCTACCTCCACCATTGACCTCTCCACCCCCACGGGGGACGACATCCCGATAGAGGAGCGGCCCGCCGGGGAAGTGACCGACCTGGTCTTCCGGGGGATGCCCATCGCGCCAGTGGGGGTGCGGGTGGCCAACCCCGCCTTTGACGTCACGCCTCACCGCTACGTCACGGGCATCATCACCGAGAAGGGCATCGCCTATCCGCCATTCGGGCTGAGTTTGCGGCGGATTGTGGGAGTGGGAACATAGCTGTGCGCCACCAACTGGCTCTCTTTCCCTTCCAGGATACTGGGACCCTCCCCGAATCAGAAACCCCTCGTCCGGGGGCGACTCGGGAACGGCTGTCTGCCTTGCTGGCGGGCGACCTGGACTTCCGGGGGGCAGAGACCGGATACGCTTCCCATCACTTTCACTCTTTTGCTGCCAAATTTCCACCCCAACTTCCCCGCCTCTTCATTCAGAACCTCACCGAAGAAGGAGAAACCGTCCTGGACCCTATGGCGGGTTCCGGTACCACGATTGTGGAGGCAGCCCTGCTGGGGCACCGGGGGGTTGGCGTAGACCTGGACCCTCTTGCGGTTCAGATTGGGCGGGCAAAAACAACAGGGGTGCTCTGGGAAGATTTGTCCCGCGCGGCCCGAAGGACGCTGATCCGGGCCCACCAGTGGCTCCAGGCCGACCGGTCGGAAAAACTTCGGGAGTTCCGCGCCCGTCTGAACGATGCGACCCGGGATTTTCTGGACTACTGGTTCCTGCCCTCTACCCAGGAGGAACTGGCAGCGCTGATGGCGGCTATTCGGGAGGAGCCCCACCCGGGTCTCCGCCGACTGATGCTCCTGGCGTTCTCCTCCACGATTGTGACCAAATCCGGAGGGGTATCCCTGGCGCGCGATCTGGCCCATAGCCGTCCGCATCGGGACCCGGAGAAGCGGCCGGCCAGCGCCCTGGATTTGTTCCGGGAACGTATCCAGCGGTATCGCCAGCCTTTGCTGGCAGGACAGATCAGCCCTGAAGGCGCCCTGATCCTGCATGGAGATGCCCGATCCCTTCCGCTGGGAGACCAATCCGTTCATCTTATTATCACTTCCCCTCCCTACGCGAACGCGATTGACTATATGCGGGCTCACAAGTTCTCCCTGGTCTGGATGGGCAAGCAGATAGACGAACTGGGTCGGTGGCGTTCCCGGTATATCGGCGCGGAGCGAACTCAGATAAGGCCATTTTGCCATCCCGTACCTGGCAGACCATTCGGGCTGTAGCGGAATATGACCCCCGGCGGGCCCGGATATTGCAGAGATACTTCATGGATATGCGCCGGGCGATCCAGGAGATGTACCGGGTGCTCCGTCCTGGGGCCGCGGCCGTTATCGTTGTGGGGCCCTCTGTGATGCGGGGAGTCCCTGTGGAGACCCATCTGTGCCTTGCTGAGATAGCGGAAAGCGAAGGGTTTGACCTGGTTGGGATCGGAGAACGGCGGTTAGATCGGGACCGGCGGATGATGCCGGTATCGGCCTATTCCCACTCCCGCTCGCCCATTGAACTGCGGATGCACAATGAATACGTGATTGGATTGGTGAAGCCGGAGGTGGTTAAACCCCTGCCAACCCGAATTGCATCCCTGGCTTTGGGGACTGGAGACCTGGACTGTGTCTACCACTTCGCCCTTCCCGAACTGATTCGGGCGGTGGATGAATCCGGCAACGAGAGCCAGAAAGAAATGCTGGACATGCTGATAGAAGGCCGCCGGTTGCGGGATATTGCGGACCTTCCGTTTGATCTTGCCATATAATGAGCACAGGTGGAGAGAATCTCAAAATCCTCCTCGGCGACCGGGTCTTCACCCGGGAGGAGTGGTTCCAGGAGGTGGAGCGAGCCAGAACGGAGCGGGCCCAACTCCCCTTTGAGGAGAAAATCCGCATCCTGGTGGAACTGCAGCGGCTGGCCCGCGACTGGGGCGGTCAGCCCGACATCATCGTCTGGCCACTCTGAACCTTCACGTTTCACGTTTCACGGGTAATTGCCCACTTTGTAGGGTCAGTCCGGCCAATACAGGCTGACAGCCTGCGCTACATTCCCAGTTTTCACGTTTCACTTTTCACGCCTTACGGAGTCCCTATGAACATCGTCGTCACCGGTTCCATCTCCTACGACTACCTGATGCGCTTTCCGGGCCGTTTCGTGGAACACATCCTGCCCGATCAACTCCACCGCATCTCCCTCAGTTTCCTGGTGGACGATATGCGCCGTCAGTGGGGTGGGTGTGCGGCCAACATTGCCTACAACCTGGCCCTCCTGGGCGAGCGCCCCTACCTGATGGGCACCGTCGGGCAGGACTTTTCCGAGTACCGGCAGTGGCTGGAGGCCCACGGGGTGGACACCACCCTCACCCGCGAGGAGCCTGACCTCTTCACCGCCTCCTTCTTCGCCAATACCGACCTGGATGGGAACCAGATTTGCAGTTTCTACACCGGCGCGATGGCGCGGGCGCGGGAACTCTCCTTCCACACCCTGAACCTCCACCCCGTGGATCTGGTCGTGATCTCACCCAACGACCCCCAGGCGATGATCCGCTACGCGGCCGAGTGTCAGCAACTGGGCATCCCCTACCTCTACGACCCCAGCCAGCAGATCATCCGCCTGAGCGGGGAGGAGTTGCGCGCGGGGCTCTGGGGCTGCGACCTGCTGGTAGTCAACGGCTACGAGTTTGAGATGCTCCGCCAGAAGACCGGCCTGAGCACCGAAGAGATTCACGCGGCGCCCGCGCGCGCCTGCGTGGTGACCTACGGGGCCGACGGCTCCCACATCTGGGCCGACGGCCGCCTCTACGAGATTCCCGCCGTCCCGCCCCGCCACCTGGCGGACCCCACCGGCGTGGGGGACGCCTATCGGGCCGGCCTCATCAAGGGGCTGGCTCTGGGCCTCCCCTGGGACCTGGCCGGGCGGATGGGGAGCCTGGCCGCCACCTACGCCCTGGAGAACCCCGGCGGCCAGGGCCACTTCTACACCCCCGCCGACTTCGTCCGCCGCTTTCGGGAGCATTTTGACGACGGGGGGAGACTGGACGGCCTGCTGGCTGAATAGCCAGACGACAGACGACAGACGACAATGATCAGCGGCCTGGCCACCTGACAGTTTGAAATCAGCACACGGATGAACACGGGCTGGACGGATGGACACGGATAAGAACCCGCGAAAACCCGTATCATCCATGCCCATCCGTGTCCCATTCTTCACGTTTCACGTTTCACTCATCACGCATCATACAACAAGGAGCAACCTATGCCTATAGACCACGACATCAAAGACCTGAACCTGGCCCCGGCGGGCCGGCTGCGCATAGAGTGGGCGGAGCGGGAGATGCCCGTCCTCCGCCTCATCCGGGAACGGTTCACGGCGGAGAAGCCCCTGAAGGGCGTCCGTCTCTCCGCATGCCTGCACATCACCACCGAGACGGCCAACCTGGCCCGCACCCTCCAGGCTGGCGGCGCGGAGGTCGTCCTCACCGCCTCCAACCCCCTCTCCACCCAGGACGACGTCGCCGCGGCCCTGGTCTCCTACTACGAAATCCCCGTCTTTGCCATCAAGGGGGAAGATAACGAGACCTACTACAAACACATCCACGCCGCGCTGGACCACAAGCCCCACATCACTATGGACGACGGGGCGGACCTGGTGAGCACCCTCCACAAGGAGCGGACCGACCTCATCGGCAACGTGGTCGGCGGGACGGAGGAGACGACCACCGGGGTCATCCGACTGCGGGCGATGGCCCGCCAGGGCGTCCTGCGTTACCCCATCATCGCCGTCAACGATGCTCTCACCAAGCACCTCTTTGACAACCGCTACGGCACGGGGCAATCCACGATGGACGGCGTCATCCGCGCCACCAACATCCTCATTGCCGGGAAGACCGTTGTCGTCGCCGGGTACGGGTGGTGCAGCCGGGGCATTGCGATGCGCGCCAAAGGACTGGGGGCCAACGTCATCATCACCGAGGTGGACCCGCTGAAGGCGCTGGAGGCGGTGATGGACGGCTACCGGGTGATGCCGATGCGGGAGGCCGCCCCCCAGGGGGACATCTTCATCACCTCCACGGGCGACATCAACGTCATTGACCGGCAACACTTTGAGGTGATGAAGGACGGGGCGATTCTGGCCAACTCCGGCCACTTCAACGTGGAGATCAACATCCCGGCGCTGGAGGAACTGGCCGGGGGGCCGCCGCGCCGGGTGCGCCCCTTCGTGGACGAGTACACCCTGCCCGACGGCCGCCGCCTCTACCTGCTGGCAGAGGGCCGGCTGGTCAACCTGGCTGCCGCCGAGGGCCACCCCAGCGCGGTGATGGACATGTCCTTCGCCAACCAGGCCCTCTGCGCGGCCTACATCCTCCGCAACGCCGGGCATCTGGAGCGCACCGTCTACACCGTCCCCGAGGAGATTGACCGGGAGATTGCCCGCCTGAAACTCCAGGCCATGGGCGTGGAGATAGACGTCCTGACGCCGGAGCAGGAGCGCTACCTGGCCTCATGGGAAGAAGGGACGTAGTGTAGCGCAGGATTTATCCTGCATCGTAGCGCAGGATTTATCCTGCCGGTGATGGAAGGACGGGGTTTTGCGACGGCCAAAGGCCGCCGCAAAACCCATTCCCTGCTGGCATCATCCATCAACAGGAGCAGATGACCGTGGAGACCCTCCGCACGTTCATTGCCATTGTCCTCCCCGACTCCATCATCCGCCAACTGGCCCAGGTCCAGCGGCAACTGGAGCGGCAGACCCCGCCGGAGAGCATCCGCTGGGTGAAGCCCGAGGGGATTCACCTGACGTTGAAATTTCTGGGGGACACGCCGGTGGGGAAACTGGATGCCATCCGGGCCGTGCTGGCAGCGGTGGCATCCCGGGCCTCGCCCTGCGCCTTCACCGTCGGCGGACTGGGGTGCTTCCCCAACCCGCGGCGCCCACGGGTCATCTGGGTGGGGGTACAGACCGCTGGCGGGGAATTGGCCGCCCTGCAGCGGGCGGTAGAGGCCGCGATGAAGCCGCTGGGGTTCCCTCCCGAGGGGCGGGAGTTCACCCCGCACCTGACCCTGGGCCGGGTGCGGGACCGCATCCCTCTGGCGGACCTCTCCCGCCTGGGCGCCCTGGTCTCCTCCACCGACATCGGGACGCTGGGAGAGGTGCAGGCACACAGTTTTGCCCTCATCCAGAGTGTCCTGAAGCCGTCGGGGGCCGAATACACCCCGCTGGCGGAGTTCCGGATGGGCATATAAGTCAAAGCCGGGGCGCCCTTCGCCTTTTTCGCGGGCGGTGGATAAGAGAGGGGTTTTGCGGCGGGCGGCTTCGCCGCCCGCCGCAAAACCCCTCTTTCCACCCGGAGGCGAGCCCGCCCGCTCCAACTTCTTCCGGGCGCAGAGAGCCCGCGGAACCCGGTGGGGAGCCCGCAGGCCTATCCCCCGGAGACGACGGAGACCAATTTGACGGTGTCGTCCGGCTCCAGAGGGGTGTCTTCGGTGAGCAGTTTGCCGTTGCGGACCGCCAGCACGGTCTCCGGGATCAACCCCACTTTCTCTATCGCCTGGCGGACAGTCATCCGCCCCTCCAGTTCCCACTCCCGGTCCCGGTAGATGAGTTTCATGGTCTCCTCCTGGACAGGGGATGCGTCGTTATCTCGCGCGGATGCCCGCGCGGAGAGTGCCATCTGCCGTGACGACGGCCCAGGCCATGTGCGGGGTGGTGTGGGCAATCCCGTAGCGGCCGCGCGGGTCAGCACAATCAGGCCGCCGCAGCCACCGGTCCGCTCCGCCAGCAGGGCCAGCACCCCCTCCGCTGCCTCCTGCGGGCCCATCCCCTCCCCCACCCGCGCACAGACGGTGCCGGTCGCCAGAATGCGCATCAATGCCTCCCCATCCCCGGTGGCAGAGGCTGCCGCTGACCGGTCATCGGCGTAGGCGCCACAGCCGACCAGCGGCGAATCCCCTACCCGGCCCGGCCATTTGCCTGGCTTGCCACCAGTGGAGGTCGCTGCCGCCAGATGCCCCTCCCCGTCCAGCGCGACTGCCCCCACCGTTCCAGTGGAGTTGAAGAGTTCGGCCGCATAGAGGCCCTCTCCGGCCCGCCAGGCTTCCCAGCGGGCCCGCTCCCGCTCCACCACCAGTTCCTCCGGCAGGATCAGGCCCATCCCGTGCCGCCGGGCGAATTCCTCCGCCCCCGGCCCCACCAGGAAATTGTGCGGCCCCACTTCCATCACCAGGCGAGCCAGCGAGACCGGGTTGCGCACCCGCCGGACGGCGGCAACCGCCCCCAGGCGGAGAGTCCGCCCGTCCATGATGATAGCGTCCAGTTCCACCTCGCCCACGGCGTTCAGGCAAGACCCCCGCCCGGCATCAAAGGTCGGGTCGTCTTCCAGAAGGCGGACTGCCCTCTCCACAGCGTCCAGGGCCGAGCCGCCGGCGCGCAGGACTTCCCATCCAGCCATCGCCGCCCGGCGGCATCCCTCTATGTGGGGCCCGTGTTCCTCCTCTGGAATTTTCCACGCGCCCCCGTGAACAACAATGATAGGTTTGTGGTTCATGCCCATCACGTAATAGAGTTCATCGGAAATTAGAGCACAGCATCCGGGTTATGCTAAGTCCAAGGAAAAACCATACTCATCCGCGTCCATCCGCGTTCATCCGCGTCCTATTTCCGATGAAGTCTAATTATTTCAGGCCGATCAGAATCGTCCTTCCTGAGCACTTCTTGCCAGTTGTCGGCCTTCGCCGAGTACGGGCACAGCGCCGCTGCGCCCCTACTATGTGCGCATCTGATAGACCGGGTCGGCGAAGGCCGACCATCGGCCGCAGGCCCAAAGAGGCTGACTTCAGTCAGCGCTGCTGACAGATCATCGCCTGCCCGATGAGCGTGGACAGGTCGGGCTGGTTGGGACCCAAAGTCTGCGCGTAACGGAAGGCTGCTTCGGCATCCCCGCAGCGCCCGGCATAGAGGTACGCCGTCCCCAGAGCAAAAGCCAGCGCCGCAGCGGGCGTCTCGGAGACGGCACGGAGAGAGGGGTCCCCGGCCTCCATCAGCGCCCGCGCCTGCTCGTAGCAGATGATGGCCTCAGGCCAGGCCTCCTCGGCGGCGTAGGCCTCGCCCAGGATAAACCACACCGCCGCCGGGCCCCCCTCCCGCTCTATGCTCTCTCCCACCACGCGGATGGCGACCCGGGGCAACCCCTGGGCCAGCAGCGCCCGGCCCCGGTAGTACATCCGCATCGGGCCCTCGGGATGGAGACGGGCGTATTCGGCGGCCAGTTCGGCCATCCGGTCGGAGCGGGCCGCCGCCACCGCGCACTCCCAGCGGGCCAGGAAGAGGACCGGCGCCAGCGACGGGTCCCGCTTCACCGCCGCGCCGTAGGCGTCCGACGCCTGGATGGGGTCGTTGAAGGCCCGGCGGAGGACTTCCCCCAGCAGGGCGTAGGCCCCGGCGTCCTCCGGGGCCAGCGCAATGGCCATCTGGGCGTCCCGCAGGGCCGCCGGGCCGTCTCCCAGGGCCAGATGGACGGCCGCCCGCGCCCGGTAGGCGGGAGCGAAGGACGGGTCCAGTTCCAGGGTACGGGAGAAGGCCGCCCGGGCGCACTCCCAATCCCCCGCCTGCTGGCACGCCAGCCCCTGGTCGTAAAAGACGGCGGGGCCGGGCGTCGCCGTCGGCGGGGGCGGAGTGAGGGGAGGCGAGAAGGTAACAAGAGACGACTCCGCCGCGCAGCCGGTAAACAGCAGGAGCAGGACCCCCAAAATACCTATAAAGGTAACAGTCACCTTGCGGAGCGCAACTGTCACCCAATCACTCCCAGTTCCTTCCCGACCTTCGCGAATTTCTCCAGGCCGTAGTCCAGGTCGTCCCGGCTAAGCATCGCGGAGACCATGACCCGGATGCGGGCCTGGCCCTTGGGGACGGTGGGGTAGCCGATGGCCATCGCGAAGACGCCCTCCTCAAAGAGGCGGCGGCTGAACTGCTGGGCCAGCGGCGCCTCCCCCAGCATCACCGGCGTGATGGGGGTGACGCTTCGGCCCACGTCAAAGCCCAGACGCTTCATCTCCCCCTTGAAGTAGCGGGTGTTCTCCCAGAGGCGGTCCACCAGTTCGGTAGATTCGGAGAGGACGTCCACTGCCGCCATGCACGCGGCGGTGTCGGTGGCGGTGACGGCGTTGGAAAAGAGGAAGGGGCGGGCCCGCTGGCGCAGGTAGTCTATGACCACCTTCTTGCCGGAGATGATCCCGCCGACGACGCCGAAGGCTTTGGAGAACGTGCCGATTTCAATGTCAAACTTCCCGTGGAGGCCGAAGTGGTCCACGATGCCCCGACCGCCGTAGCCCAGGACGCCCTCGCCGTGGGCGTCGTCCACCATCGTGATGAGGCCGTAGCGCTCAGCGACCTCGTAGATTTTGTCCAGCGGGGCCACGTCGCCGTCCATAGAGAAGACACCGTCGGTGATGACCATGCCGCGCCGGAAGTTGGGGAGGTTCTCCTTAATTTTGGCCTCCAGGTCATCAGGGTCGCAGTGCTCGTAGACGATGATTTTGGCCCCGCTGAGGCGGCACCCGTCAATAATGGAGGCGTGGTTCAGCCGGTCGGAGAAGATGACGTCTTCCCGGCCCAGCAGGGGCGGGATGGCGGCCTGGTTGGCGCAGAAGCCCGACTGGACGTAGAGGGCGTCCTCCACGTGCTTGAACTCGGCGACCTTCCGCTCCAGTTCCACATGGATGCTGAGGGTTCCGGCGATGGAGCGGACCGCCGTCGGCCCGACGCCCCAGCGGTCCAGCGCCTCGTGGGCCGCCTGCACCAGCCGGGGATGGGTCGCCAGGCCCAGGTAGTTGTTGGTGCAGAGATTGAGGACCTTTTTGCCGTCCACGATCATCCAGGGGCCGGGGGCCGAACCGATGGTGCGCAGGTGGATGAAGAGGCCCGACTCCTTCAGTGCGGCCATCTCCTCGCGGATGAAGTCAAACTTGTCTGCCATAGGTCTTTCTCCTTTTGGTCCGGAGATTGGAATGACCTGCCACAGGGCACAAATTGAGCCGTTAGCCGTCAGGGGTTAGGGGTTAGAAAGATACGCTGACCCCTGACAACTCTCCAGGGCGGGGGTCATTATACAGAGGGGAGAAGATTCTGTCAATCAGAGTAATTACCTACCACAAAGTACTCACAAAGGACACAAAGGGGATAAAAATCATTCTTTGTGCCCTTTGTGTAGCCTTCGTGTCTTTCGGGGTTTTTACAGAACAATTCTTGGGTCGGCAATTACCAATTCAGAAGGACCGGACAGGGATTCTAACGCAAATCTAATATATGTCCATCGCTTTTCTAACGCGGCCGGTTTATCATCCACGAATGCAACGAATGACACGAATTTATCACGAATCACGAATCACGAATCACGGAGGTATGAGTATGGACCTGAACCGGTATACAGAGAAAGCGCAGGAAGCGATTTTCGCCGCTCAGCGGTTGACGGGCGAGTACAATCACGGCCAGATTGAGCCGGAGCATTTGCTGTTGGCCCTGGTGCGCCAGGCCGACGGGGTGGTGCCCCAGGTGCTGGCGAAGATGAACATCCCGCCGGAGACGGTCGCGCTGGCCACGGAGCGCGCGCTGCGGGAGAAACCCAAAGTGTACGGCGCGACGCAGGTGGGGCTTTCCCGCGATCTCTCCCGCGCGCTGGAGGAGGCGGAAAAGATTGCCGCCCGCATGCGGGACGAGTTCATCAGCACGGAGCATCTCCTGCTGGCCCTGTTGGGGCCGCACGGGAACGGCGCGGCGCGCATCCTCTCCGCCCACGGCGTTACCGAGGACGCCGTCCTGCGGGCCCTGACCGTCATCCGCGGCAGCCAGCGGGTCACGTCCCAGAATCCAGAGGCCACCTACCAGGCGCTGGAGAAGTACGGGCGGGACCTGACCGCGCTGGCCCGCCAGGGGAAACTGGACCCGGTCATCGGGCGGGATGAGGAAATCCGACGAGTGATGCAGATTCTCAACCGCCGCACCAAGAACAACCCGGTCCTGGTCGGCGACGCCGGCGTCGGGAAGACAGCCATCGTGGAGGGACTGGCCCAGCGCATCGTCCGGGGCGATGTCCCGGAGGGGCTGAAGGATAAGCGCATCGTCGCGCTGGACCTGGGCGCGCTGGTCGCCGGGGCCAAGTATCGGGGCGAGTTTGAGGAGCGCCTGAAGGCCGTCCTCAAAGAGGTCACCGACGCCGAAGGGGAAATCATCCTGTTCATTGACGAGATTCATCAGGTCGTCGGCGCGGGGCGGGCCGAGGGCGCGCCGATGGACGCGGCCAACATCCTCAAGCCAATGCTGGCCCGGGGCGAACTCCACTGCATCGGCGCAACGACGCTGGACGAATATCGCAAGTACATTGAGAAGGACGCCGCGCTGGAACGGCGATTCCAGCCCGTCTACGTGGATGAGCCGTCGGTGGAAGATACCATCAGCATCCTGCGCGGGCTGAAGGAGCGGTACGAGGTCCACCACGGCGTCCGCATCCAGGACGCCGCGTGCATCGCGGCCGCCGTCCTCAGCCACCGCTACATCCCGGACCGGCACCTGCCCGACAAGGCGATTGACCTGGTTGACGAGGCCGCGTCCCGCCTGCGGATGGAGATTGACTCCAAGCCCGCCGAACTGGACGAGGTGGACCGGCGCATCATGCAACTGGAGATTGAGCGGGAAGCGCTGAAGAAGGAGACGGACGAGGCCAGCCGGGAGCGGCTGCAGAAACTGGAGAAGGAACTGGCCGACCTGCGGGAGGAGAGCCAGGCCCTGCGGGCCCGGTGGGAGCGGGAGAAGGCCGCCATCCAGGCCCTGCGGGAGACGAAGGAGCGAATTGAGCAGGTGCGCCACCAGATTGAGGAGGCCCAGCGGGCTCTGGACTACGCCCGCGCGTCCGAACTCCAGTACGGCGTGCTGATGGAACTGGAGCGCCAGCGGCGGGAGCAGGAGGAGCGGTTGAAGCAACTCCAGTCCGACCGCCCGCTGCTCAAGGAGGAGGTCGGGCCGGAGGACGTCGCCAAAGTGGTGGCGGAGTGGACCGGCATCCCGGTGACCAAACTGATGGAGGGCGAACGGGAGAAACTGTTGCGGATGGAGGAGGCGCTCCACCGGCGCGTCGTCGGGCAGGACGAGGCAGTCCGGGCCGTCGCCAACGCCGTCCGGCGGGCCCGCGCCGGGCTCCAGGACCCCAACCGGCCCATCGGCTCCTTCATCTTTCTGGGGCCGACGGGCGTGGGCAAGACCGAACTGGCCCGCGCCCTGGCGGAGTTCCTCTTTGACACCGAGGAGGCGATGGTCCGGATTGACATGAGCGAGTACCAGGAACGGCACACCGTCTCCCGACTCATTGGCGCGCCGCCGGGCTACGTGGGCTACGAGGAAGGCGGACAACTCACTGAGGCGGTCCGCCGTCGGCCCTACAGCGTGGTTCTGTTTGACGAGATAGAGAAGGCCCACCCGGAGGTCTTCAACACCCTGCTCCAACTCCTGGATGAGGGCCGCCTGACCGACGGGCACGGTCGGACGGTGGACTTCCGCAACACCATCATCATTATGACCAGCAATATCGGCAGTCGCTGGATCAAGGAACTGGGCGTGGAGGCGGCGCGGGAGCGGGTGATGGAGGAACTGGACCGGACCTTCCGTCCGGAATTCCTGAACCGGATTGACGAAATCATCCTCTTCCACAGCCTGACGCGCGAGGACCTGAAGCGGATTGTGGACATCCAGATGGAGCGACTACGGGGTCTGCTGGCCCAGCGGCAGATTGGGCTGGAATGGACGGACGGGCTGCGGGAGCACCTGGCCGAGGTGGGCTACGACCCGGTCTTCGGCGCACGGCCGCTGAAGCGGGTCATCCAGCGGGAGGTACAGGACCCGCTGGCGCTGGCCATCCTGCGCGGCGAGTTCCGCGAGGGGGACACCGTGCGGGTGGACATCCGGGATGGCCGGGTGATGTTTGGGAAATAAACGAAGTTCTGCGGCGGTGGCAGGGCCTCCGCCGCAGAATTTTTCGGCCTGTGGTAAAATAGAGCAGGAATCCGAACGGGCCAGGCGCTTCCGGAAGTGCCCGGCCCGTTCTTCAGGGAGGCCAGGGATGAAGACCCAAATCCACCGCACCGTGCTGGAACTGGTAGAGGGGGACATCACGGAGTTGGAGACGGACGCCATCGTCAACGCGGCCAACGAGTATCTGGCCCACGGCGGCGGGGTGGCGGGGGTCATCGCGCGCAAAGGCGGCCCGACCATTCAGCGGGAAAGCGACGAGTGGGTTCGCCGCTATGGCCCCGTCCCCACCGGCTCCGCCGCCATCACGTCGGGGGGCCGTCTGAAGGCCCGCTACGTGATCCACGCCGTGGGGCCCGTATACGACGCCGGGGCCCCGGAGCGGTCGGCCCAACTGCTGGCCTCGGCGGTGCGCGCCGCGCTGCGGATGGCCGACGAGCACAGCCTCAAATCCATCGCCCTGCCGGCCATCAGCACCGGCATCTTCGGGTATCCGATGGAGGAGGCCGCGAGGGTCATGTTGCGGACGGCCATAGACTACCTGCAGGGGGAGACAGGGCTGGAACGGGTGGTTTTCTGCCTGTATGGCCAGTCGGCCTACAAAATCTTCGCCGACACGCTGGAGCGGCTGATGGGCCCGGCGGCCCGCTGATTTTTTCTCTTCCCCTGGCCTTATTCTCCAGTGCGGACCCGCTGGTGTCGGAGCCGGGCAACCCGCAGGAGCGATAGGAATAGACCGGACAGGTCCGGGAGACCTGGCGGGTCTTTTTCATACTTCATACCAGCCCCTGCCGTACAGCGTAGACGGCGGCCTGGACGCGGTTTTTGAGCCCCAGTTTCTCCAGGATGTTGCGCACGTGGTTGCGCACCGTGTTCTCGGCGATCCCCAGTTCCCCGGCAATCTCCTCGTTGGAAAGCCCCTCCGCCAGCAGCACCAGCACCTGGCGCTCCCGCTCTGAGAGGGAATCCGGCTGGGTCGTCGGCAGAGGGGCCGGGGCAGCGCGGGCCACCTGGCGGAGCAGTTTCCCCGTCATCGTCCGGGAGAGGGGAACTTCCCCCTGGGCCAGCCCCCGCAGTTCCTGGAACAGCGCCTCCGGCCGCATGCTCTTCACCAGATAGCCGTCGGCGCCGCAACGGATGGCCGCCAGGAAGTCCTGGTCGTCCTCCGAGACGGTGAGGACCACCACCCGAACGCCGGGCAATTCCCGCTTGATCTGCCGGGTCGCCTCCAGGCCGTCGCAGACCGGCATCCGCAGGTCCATCAGGACCACGTCGGGGCGCAGGGCGCGGGCTTTCTCCACCCCCTCGGCTCCGTCCGACGCCTCGCCGACCACCTGGAAGTCTGGCTGAGCGTCCAGCAGGCGAGCCAGCCCCTTACGGAACAGGATGTGGTCATCCACCAGCAAGATACGCAATGGGTTCATCCCTACATCCTCAAACGGTACGCCAGCACCGGCTCATATCGCCCCCGCACCTGGACAACCCCCAGGGGCTCAAAAGACCACTCCTTTCCCGCTGATGCGACAACCGCTTCGGTGACGTATATTTCGCCAGCCGGGGCATACGTGCTGAGACGGGCCGCAATGTTGACCGCATCGCCGATGGCATCGTACTCCGGGTGCTGGGATGACCCCAGCAACCCCACCACAGCGGCCCCGGCATGGATTCCCACCCCCATCGGCATGCGCATCATATTGGGTTTTTCCTTCCAAAGTTTCTCCAGACGTTTTAACCCATCCTGAGCCGCCCGCAAGGCCTGGTCCACTGGCTGGTCCATCGGCAGGGGAGCGTTGAAAATTGCGGCCACCATATCCCCTACGTACTTGGTCACAATCCCACCGGCTTCCACAACGGCGTCTGTAAAGCAGGAAAGGTGATGACTGGCCGCCTCCCGCACCATTCGGGGGTCCTGTCCTTCCGTCAGTCGGACAAACCCCCGGACATCAGCGAAGAGGGCGACGACGAACCGCACATCGGTGTTGAGCAACTTCTCCCCATCCGGGGTCTCTATCAGGCGGGCGATGAGCCGGGGAGAGGCTCGCCCCTGAAGCAGAAGGGACAATCGGGATCGCCGCCGTCGGTCGTAGTGGGAACGCCAGAGGCCCGTTATCACAGCGGTGATCAGTATCCCTGCCAGCGGCGAGAAAGGGTCTAGCCCCTGCCCCTGGCTGATACCGACTACGACCAACACCAGAACTCCGCCGATCATGATCAACAGGACGATGGCCAGAAGAAACGGCGGACGAATTCGGGCGACGGCCCAGCCGGAGGAGAGAGAGGCGGCCAGGATCATCAGGACTGTCAAGTGGAGGGGAACAGGTGCTATCACATCGCCCACCAGGAGCGCGGTCGCTGCCTGAGCCTGAACTTCCACCCCGGCCATTTCCCCCACTGGGGTCCAGTATATTTCCGCCCCATCTCCCCCCGTCATTCCAACGAAGAGAATCCGTCCTGCCAGCGCCTCGGGCAGCAGGTCCCCTTCCAGAAAAGCCCGCAGAGGATATGCCGGTATGGAGCCCGGATGCGCCGGATAGTGAATCTGAACCTGGCCCGCCTTGTCCGGGGTCAGGGTGAAACCGGCCCACCGGAAAGAGGAACCGGTCGGTGGGGGGATGGCGGCCTGGAGATAGAGAGCAGCAGCCCGCCAGGCCAGCGCTGGCACCGTCTCCGTATCGGACTGCACCCAGAGTGGGACCCGACGCAGGACCCCATCGGGATCGGGGAGCAGGTTGATGTGCCCGATAATCCTGGCCGCAGAGGTGGGACGAAGCAGATAAGGGAACGTAACCCGGCCATCCTGAAAGGACGGCGTCCCGACGCCGATGGCTGGCCAGACAATCAACCCGTTCGGCAAAGCCGCAGGCAATGCTTCCTCAACAGATGGCGAGAGGGGGAAATCCAGCGCCACCACCCGCGCCCCGGCCTCATAGGCCCGCTGAAACAGGGTTGCGTATTGCTCGGGAGACCATTCGTCTGGTCGTCCGTACTGTTGGAGGGCTTCCGCATCCACTGCGATGATGGCCACTGGCGACCGTGTCCCTCCGGGGATGTGAAACAGGTCGCCAACCTTCGCTGCCCAGTTGGGGAGGAGGTCATAATAGGCCACAAGGCTAATTAGCAGGCCCGTGAGAGTACCAATTAGAAAGCCGACGAGCGTTCTGCGCATAACGCGGGATGACTATCGCACGGGTACCGCCATCAGTGGGACGGGCACAAACGTCACCACCCATATGATGATCAACAGGATTCCCAGGATAGTGCGTCCCGGCCCCAACCGGGAGGCATCGTTCAGGGGTGGGGGATGGCGAGGACCAAAGAGAAGGCCCAACATGGCCCAGATGACCCAGGTCGGCCAGGCTGGATTTCCCATCACCCAGAGGTACATCCCCAGAGCGACCAGCAGGCCGATGATCAGGTAGGCCAGTTTCCAGGCCCGACGGCCCAGCAGGGCATAGGCCACATGCCCCCCGTCCAGTTGGCCGATGGGGAGCAGGTTGAGGGCCGTCACCAGCAACCCGGCCCAGGCGGCGAAAGCGACCGGGCCGCCCGGGCTGACCGGCAGAGAGAGCCAGACGTCCTCCCCGGTCGCCCGGTCCGGCAGGATGCGCCCGAAGACCAGATATTTGGCCGCCAGGTACAGCAGCGAGTTCCCTTCCTGATAGACGACGGCAGCCTGCTCCTGGGGCGGAAGGAAGTCCGACGGCCGCCCCACACGGGTGAAGAGCAGTCCCAGAAAGAGCAGGGGGACGGCGACGATGAACCCGGCCAGCGGTCCGGCGATGCCGATGTCAAAGAGGGCCTTGCGGTCGCGCATGGGGGCCCGCTGGAAGATGACCGCGCCCATCGTCCCCAGAATGCTGAGCGGCATGGGAACGAAATAGGGAAGACTCACCGGCGAGCCATACCGGCGGGCGACGAAGTAGTGGGCCAGTTCGTGGGCCAGGAGAATGGTCATCAGGGCGACGGCGAAGGGCAACCCGGAGAGCAGCGCACTCAGGAGCGTCCCGCCGGGCTGAGGGGCAGCACCCGCCAGCATGACCGTCAGCAGGGTTGCCAGGAACAGAACCAGGTTCACCCAGGGACGCGGGGCCCGAGCCCGTACCACTCCCCGGACGGCGATGACCTGGTAAAGGTCTTTTTCTTTGGAGAGGAGGGCGGTATAGCCCAGCGCGGCGAACCGTTCCGAAATGCGCTCAAAGGCCCGGTCCGGGTCGTCATACAGGCGGCCGTAGAAAGCGAAAGCCGAGTCGGCCCCCGGCTGGACCTCCACCCGCTCCACCGCCATCAGGTCTCCCAGTTGGCTCCGTAATCGGTCCAGGATGGGGGAATCAGTTGGAAATGATGCGTCCATGTCTATCTATCGCCTTTTCGGAGATTGGAGATAGTCAATTCGTGTTAGTCTGAAAGGACTTCCCGGCTATTGTACCATAAAATGGTTTGGAAGGGAAAAACTGGCAGTTGCTGGAGATATGGGGGTTTGAGGCGGGCAGCGAAGCCGCCCGCCTCAAACCCCCATAGCATAAAGATTGTTTTTATTTGCGGCGGCAAAGCCGCCGCAAATAAAAACAAAGGGAGGAGGGGGAGTGGGGAGCCGCCCCGTGCTGGGGGAGGGAAGATGACCTACCTCCGCCGCACGCGGGGGCCCTGGGGGGTATCTTCCACCACATAGCCCATCCGGGCCAGTTCCTCCCGGATCGCGTCCGCCCGGGCCCAGTCCCGCGCGCGGCGGGCCGCCTCCCGCTCCTCTACCCGCGCGGCCACATCCGGCGGCAACAACTCCTCTGCCCGCTCCGCCGCCAGCACCTCCTCCACCACCTCCGCCGGAAGCCCTTCCTCCAGAGCAGGCAGGCGGACATCCCCCAGCACCGCCAGCGGAAATACTTCCCCCCGGAGGAAGCGCTGCTCCTCACCGCCCCGCCGGATCGTGACGCTGCTTCGGCCCATCACCCGGGCCTCCCCGGCAGCAAAATCCAGCACCACCGCCGTATGTTCGTCTATCCCCACCAGTGTGGCCGACGGGGGCAGCATCGCCTCCAGCACCCGCGTTCGCTCCTGGCCCATAAAGCCATAGCGGGTGTCCAGATTGGCCCCTCCTTCCTGATTGTCCCAGTGGGTGACGATGGCCAGTTCCAGGCCGTAGGGGCCCAGAAGGTCCAGCCCGGCCTGCCAGTGGGGGTCCTCACCGACTTTGTAGATTTCGTAGACGGGCAGGGCGTAGGCGCTGGCGGCAATGGCCATTGCGCTGGCGAAGGCCAGGACCGCACCCCGCCGCTGCCGGGCGACGATGCGCTGCCAGGCCCGTGTCCTCGCCAGATGGCGGACGGCGTAAGTGGGGCTTCCCGGCCCCATGAAAATATAGTTAGCCTGCAAGAGGGGAGCGGTGAGATGGGGGTCATCCGTGCTGAGGGGCCCATCCTTCCGGCGGGCCGGTATGATGGTCACCTGAGGGTGATAGTTCTGCAGCCGCTCCTGGATGAACTCCGCCAGGCGGCCCGCCACCCATGCGGAGTTGGGCTGGAATCCTGCCGGAGTCTCCAGGACGGCAACCCGGATCGGCGCCCTCAGGCGGCGGAAGAGATACTCGTGCACCCCCCGGCCCGCCGGGGCCGTCTCCCCGGAGCCGAAGAGGGCAATGAGGCCGGGGTGGATGGAGAGATGGTTCGTCATACCGGATACCTCAGGCTTGTCGTCAGCCCCGCCGCAAAGCGGAGCCAAATCGCCCGGACGTATTGCAACTTGACAAATTATTCCGACAATCCGTTGCCCGCTACAGGGTAGGGTTTCTCCGGCTGTGCCCTCACCCCTCCCCTGGCCCCTCCCCTCTCCCGCACAGCGGGAGAGGGGAGGGGAAGAGGAAGGGGGTTTTGCGGCGGGCGGCTTCGCCGCCCGCCGCAAAACCCCCTTCCTTAAATCCCCCCTCTCCCCTGGCCGCAAGGCCAAGGGGAGAGGGGGGATCAAGGGGGGTGAGGGGTTCATAAAAGCCGGTGAGCGCAGAAAGTGTCAGCCGTGACGGCACTCTGGAGGTACGATTTTTCAGGACTTTGGGCTTCTGCCCCCGGTACGATTTTAAGAGACTTGACACCTCTATTGGGAGAATGGGTTGGCGGCGGCCCGCTCTGCGGGCCGCCGCCAACCCCCAACCCCTTATACCGTCTCAAACTGGCTGTTGTACAACTCCGCGTAGAAACCGCCCCGCCGCATCAACTCCTCGTGCGTCCCCTGCTCCACGATGTTCCCGTCCCGCACCACCAGAATCAGGTCGGCGTTGCGGATGGTGGAGAGCCGGTGGGCGATGACGAAACTCGTCCGCCCCCGCATCAACTCGTCCATCGCCTCCTGGATCAGCAACTCGGTGTGGGTGTCCACCGAACTGGTCGCCTCGTCCAGAATCAGCATGGGCGGGTTCGCCAGGAACGCCCGCGCGATGGTCAGCAACTGCTTCTGCCCCTGGGAGACGTTGGTCATCTCCTCGTTGATGACGGTGTTGTACCCCTCGGGAAGCGTGCGGATGTAGCGGTCAATGCGGGCCGCGCGGGCCGCCGCCACCACCTCCTCATCCATCGCATCCTCCCGCCCGTAGCGGATGTTCTCCAGAATCGTCCCGTTGAAGAGCCAGGTGTCCTGCAGGACCATCCCGAAGAGGCGCCGCAGGTCGGAGCGGGCGAACTGGCGGACGTCGTAGCCGTCTATCAGAATGGCCCCGTCGTCCACGTCGTAGAAGCGCATCAGGAGTTTGACCAGGGTCGTCTTGCCCGCGCCCGTGGGCCCCACTATGGCGACCTTCTGACCGGGCCGGATGCGGGCGGAGAAGCCCCGGATGACCGGCGTGTCGGGCACGTAATGGAAATGCACATTCTGGAACTCCACCCGTCCGTCCACCCCTTCCAGGTGGACCGGCTGCTCCGGGTCGGGGGTTTCTTCTTCGGCCTCCAGGAACTCAAAGACCCGCTCCGCCGCCGCCACTGTCTGCTGCAGGACGTTGGAGATGTTCGCCAGTTGGGTGATGGGCTCCGTGAAGCCCCGGATGTACTGGGTGAAGGCCTGGATGTCGCCCAGCATGATCCGTCCCCGGACCGCCAGGTAGCCGCCCGCGATGACCACCCCCACGTAGCCCAGGTTGCTGACGAAGCGCATCATCGGCATCAGGATGCCGGAGACGAACTGGGCCTTCCAGGCTACATTATAGAGGGATTCGTTGTATTCGTCAAACTGATGGAGGCTCTTCTCCTCACCATTGAAGGCCTTCACCACGATGTGCGCGCCGAAGGTCTCCTCCACGTGCCCGTTCACCCGGCCCAGGTCGGCCTGCTGCTGGGCGAAGAACCGCTGGGAGTGGCGGATGATGAACGTCACCAGCCCGGAGGAGAGGGGAATGACCAGCAGCGACACCAGCGTCATCTGCCAGGAGATGGAGAACATCATCACTAACATCCCGACGACGGTGACGACGGACGTCACAATTTGCATCAGACTCTGGTTCAGCGTCTGGTTGACGGTGTCCACGTCGTTGGTCAGGCGGGAGAGGATTTCCCCGTGCTGGGTCCCGTCAAAGTACCGGAAGGGCATGCGGTGGATTTTCTCAAAGACGTCGCGGCGCATCTGGTAGGTGATCCGGACGGCGACGTTCGTCATCAGCCAGCCCTGGGCGTAACCCAGCGCGGCGGAGAGGGCGTAGAGCCCCAGGACGGTCAGCAGAATCCGGCCGATTCCGGCGAAGTCAATGGTTCCCGTGCCGGCCAGTTGCGCGATGAGCCCCTCAAAGAGTTTGGTGGTGGCCTGGCCCAGAATTTTGGGCCCGAAGATGGAGAAGACGGTGGACCCGACGGCCAGCAGGAGGACGATGAGAATCGTCCAGCGGTGAGGGCCCAGGTAGGCGATCAGTCTGCGCAACGTCCCGGCGAAGTCGCGCGGTTTCTCCACCGGCCCCATCATCAGATGGCCGGGGCCGCCCCGGCCTATGGGACCGGGGCCGCGCAGCGGGCCGGCAGGCCCCCGTTGGGGGTCGGTCAGAGACCGAAGGGGACGAGCAGGAATGGTCATATCACCTCCAGAATCCGTAGCGCTGTCGCGCAGGATTAATCCTGCGCTACAACGGCTGCTACTTTCAACTGCGAGAGCGCGATCTCCCGGTAGATGTCACAGGTCGCCATCAGTTCCTCGTGGGTGCCCTGGCCGACGATGCGGCCCTCGTCCAGCACCAGAATCCAGTCGGCGTCCTTGATGGTCGCCACCCGCTGGGAGACGATGATGACGGTACTATCCCCGACGTACTCCCGCAGGGCCCGCCGCAGTCGGGCATCGGTCCGGTAGTCCAGTGAGGAAAAGCAGTCGTCAAAGATGTAGACAGACGGCCGCTTGACCAGCGCGCGGGCGATGGTGAGCCGCTGCTTCTGCCCGCCGGAGAAGTTGGCCCCGTGTTGGGCCACCTCCGCCTCCAGCGGCGAGCGACCGTCCCCACCGGTCCGGGAGAGGATGATGTCCCCGGCCTGGGCGACCTCCAGGGCGCGCAGCAATCGCTCCTCGGTGGCGTTCTCGTCGGCAAAGCGCAGGTTGCTGGCGATGGTGCCGCTGAAGAGGTTGCTCTGCTGGGGGACGTAGCCGATGCGGTCCCGCAGGTCCTTCAGCCGCACCTGACGGATGTCCACCCCGCTGATGCGAATCTCTCCCCCGGTCACGTCGTAGAAGCGCGGGATCAGGTTGACAAGGGTGGACTTGCCGGAGCCGGTAGTGCCGATAACTCCCACCGTCTCACCGGCGCGAATCGTGAAGTTGATGTCGTGAAGAACGTACTCCTCCGCCCCCGGATAGCGAAAGCAGACGTCGCGGAACTCAATGGTCGGCGTGAAAGGCTCCGAGAGGGGAATGGGCGCTTCGGGGTCCTGGATGCTCACTTCGGTCTCCAGCACTTCGGCGACCCGGTTGGCGGCGACGTCCACCCGGGGGAGCATGATGAAGAGCATGGAGAGCATCGTGAAGGCGAAGAAGACCTGCATCGCGTACTGCATAAAGGCGATCATATCGCCGATGCGCATCGTCGCCTGGGCCACCTGGTGGGCGCCGACCCAGAGGATGAGCACGGTCAGCCCGTTCATCAGGAGCATCGTCACCGGCATCATCACGACGGCGGCCCGGTTGACGAAGAGGAACGTCCGGGTGAGGTCCTGGTTGGCCCCATCAAACCGCCGTTTCTCGTGGTCCTGGCGGTTGAAGGCCCGCACGACCATCATCCCAGTCAGGTTCTCCCGGGCGATCTGGTTCAGCCGGTCAATCAGGGACTGGATGATTTTGAACTTCGGCAGGGTGATGCTGAAGACCAGCATAATCAGCCCGACCAGGACCAGGACGCCCAGCCCGATGATCCACATCATGGACGGACTCTTGGCGGCGGCGCGGATGATGGCGCCGATGCCCATCAGCGGGGCGAAGAAGACCATGCGCAGGAGGAACATCATCACCATCTGAATCTGGGTGATGTCGTTGGTGGAGCGGGTGATGAGGGACGCGGTGGAGAACTGGTCCAATTCGGCGCCGGAGAAGGCCATTACTTTCTCAAAGAAGAGGCGGCGCAGGTCCCGGGCCAGTCCGGCGGCCACACGCGCGGCCAGGAAGCCGACGACAATGGTGGCGGCGGCGGCGACCAGGGCGATGAGGAGCATCTGCCCGCCGACGCGCAGGATGTAGGCATTCTGAATCCCGAGGACGTCGGCGCCCAGAGCCTCGTACTCGGCCCGGACGGCACGGGCGGCGGCCTGGAGCAGGGCCTTCTCCCCGCCGATGGCCTCAAACCGCTGGTCCACCGCCTGGACGATGCGGGCCCGTGCCTCCGCGGGCATCCGGGCCAGCAGGGCGAAGAGGTCAGTCCCCGGCGGGAGTTGGGAGAGGTCAATGCCGGCCATCCCCGGCATCAGCGCCTGAGCCTGTTCGGGGTGGGCCCGGACCGCCTCTATGCCGGAGACGATGATGAGCGCGCGGGCCAGGGGAGCCTGGATGCGCTCCAGTGCCACCGGGTCGGCGGCCCGCAAGACGTAGATGGGCCCCTGGACCAGCGCGGGGTACTTCTTCGCCAGCGCGCCGGAGTCCGGCGAAGAGGCGTCCACCCGAACGTACTGGGCCAGGACGTCGGCCTTCTCTTCGTCGGTGAGGAAGAGAAGCAGGTGGTCCAGGGTGGCCGCGTGCATGGCCTGGGGCACTGCTTCCTCCACCCCGCCCTGCTGGATGCCCACGTTGACGATGCGGGACATATAGTCCGGCAGGGTCAGGTCGGCGTTGGCCTGCACAAAGAGCAGGACGATGATGGAAAGGACAAAGAGCGTGTAGGGTTTCAGATATTTCAACAGTCGGCGCATGGTGTTCTCCAGGGAATGTAGGACAACTGTTCACAGTTGTCCTACCGGGGTCGTCTCCCGGCTCAGTTCGTTCAGGAGTTTGCCCAGAATGTCGTGGAGCACGGCCCGTTCCTCAGCGGAGAGGCAACGAAGGAGGTGCTCCGTCACGCGGATTCGTTCGGCCCGGACTCGCTCCAGCAGCCGCGCGCCCTCATCGGTCAGCGCGACCAGGACGGAGCGGCGGTCGGCCGGGTCCGGCCTGCGCTCCACCAGCCCCTGCTCCAGGAGCCGGTCCACGATGCCGGTCATGGAGGCGGCGCTCTGGTGGGTGGCGGCAGCCAGGTCACCCATCCGGGAGGCCCGCCCCTCGGCATGATCCAGCGAGCAGAGGGCCATGAACTGGGGGAAGGTCAGGCCGTGGGCGGCCAGGTCGCGCGCGAAGTGGCGCCGCAATGCCCCCATCAGGTGAAGCAGGCGCATCCCCAGGTCCTGCAGTTCATCTTCCACGAAAACCCCTCCAGTGGTAGGACAACTGCAAGCAGTTGTCCTACAGCATTGCTTTGCGGCACAAAAATTTCACGGCGTGAAATTTACCACCGACGGGGAATTTTGTCAAGGTAGGGAGCGCAGAAAAAGCCCGCCGCTCACAGCGGCGGGCTCAATTGCGAAGGTCCCTCGGGCCGGAAACTCCCTCTGGGCCGGGGCGAGAGTGGGATAAGAATATTGTTTTTGTAGTGGTGGTGGCTCCGCCGTCACCACAAAAACAATTTTTCTTTTATCACTTTCCTCCCGGTAGGAGGGCATGCCCCGCTTTCTCAGCAGCCTCTTGCCGGGGAGAGAAGGGGGCGAGAAGGATGAAGGGGGCCATTCGCCAGCAATCTTCGTACGAAACGGTCAGGTGGCCCGGCCGGTTATTCTCCCGGAGGAGTTTGTACCCTGATTTCCACCGTCAAGAACCCGTCGTTGTCGGTGACGACGTCGTCGTTAATGCGGAGATACAGCAGGCCGAGAGCGTCCGACCGAATCGTTGCTCTGCGTCCCACATAGAAGGGATACCCCTTTTCGCCAATCCGCCCGATCAGGCAGCCGCCGATTCCATTGGGCACCGGGTAGTACGAGGGGGCCGGGTACTGGGAGGGTGATGCTCCCTCCGGCCCATGGTACCCGACTTCTGGTGAGTAGAGCCAGCGCCCCCGGGCCACAATGGTCACAACATCCCCGGGGTGCAGAGCGATCCCCATACTCTGCCAGCCCCGATAGGCGTAGACCCGCCGCTCTACCAGGTCGGCCTTCTGGACCGGGATCCCATCGGCGCGCAGAACAGTGGCGGCGAACAGGCTCAGCGCCACTGCGGTCAGGACAATCAGCGCCAGCAGGCGAACCAGCAATTGTATTTTCACCATACCAGCCCCCAGCGGATCAGGACACGCCAGTCCTCTGGCCAGAAGACCCACCGCCCCTGCACCCGCCGGAAGTAGCACTCCCAGCGGTTGTCCGTCCAGACAAAGGCCCAATTGCCCTTGATCTTCAATTCCTCAATCCTGGGCGTCGGGCCCCTGTACAGGGGAAAGTTCTCTTCCGGGAGGGAACTCTCGTAGCCCAGGACTTCGTTGTACAGGGCCGGGTCAGTCTCCCCCAGGGCAGCAACATACTCCCGGAACGCGCTCTCCACGGTCGCGTACTTTTCCTGATGGACGGGAGTGAAGTAAGCGGGGTTCCAACGGGGTTCCTGCGCCAGGATAACGACACCTCCCGCCAGCAGGAGCGCCAGCGATACCAGACCACCCACCATCCATCCCCATCTACAGTTCATTTTTCACCTCGCTTCCCGCAGGTCCACGATGGGGGTAGACTCCCCGGTGATAATCCACTTGCTGTTGGCCTTCAGTTCCTGAGCGGTCAGGTAGCGCAGGTACTCGGTGGCGATGTCCGGGTACCGGGCCAGTTCGGCAATCAGCATCTGGATGGACTTGCGCTGGGCCTCGGCGACCAGGGTAATCTGGTAGGCTTCTGCCTCGGCCCGTTTCTGGGCGGCGTAGTAATCGGCGTCGGCCTGGATGCGGATTTGCTCCGCCTCCGCCTGGGCCTGTTCCTGCCGCTGGGCCGCGACCATGCGGTCCTTGATGGCCTGGACCACCTCATCCGGCGGTGACGCGCTCTGAATCTGCACAGTGACAAAGCGCACGCCGTACTGGTCTTCCTTGACCTTCAGGGCCTCCATGATTTCCTGGTTCATGCGGGCGCGGTCGTGCATCACTTCGGTCATGTTTTTGGTGTTGATGACGTCTCTCAGTTTACCCTGCACGAACTCAAACAGGATGCGCTCCGGGTCATCCACCTCCAGGGCGAACCGGCTGGGGTCGGTGACCACATACGTATATTGCAGAGAGACAACCATGGTCACATCGTCGGAAGTCATGGCCGAAATCTGGTCCACGTACCCCAGGCGCTCGTTGACCCGGACCAGGATGACCGTATCCCAGAGGGGGATTTTGAAGTGCCAGCCGGGCTGGTCCACACCCAGGAACTGCCCGCCGCGCAGGTGAACGCCTCGTTCATACGGGTGAACCTTATAGATGGCTGCCCGTGCCAGGACCAGAATCACCGTTAACAGGATGAGCGCGGTGATGATGACCACCGATGCCTTGTACAGGGTCTCCAGCATGTTCCGGGAGTGTTGTATCGGGCTCGCCGACGGAGAATTCGGGGTTGTCATTTTACAAAATCTCCTTGCTGTATTCTGGTGAGACAAACGTTACTCTAACCGGCTATAGTGGAACCGGATGCCCGGTTGGCTCCCGAATCTGACTCCATATTATCACACTGCAGGCCGTTTGTCTACTGTAAAGATTGACAGGTATGGGCAGAGAAGAAGACCCGGCGGCAAACCGTCGGGTCCATTCTGCCAGGCTCCCTTCGGAGGCTGAAGCGCCCAGGGGCACTGACATTTCGGCATGCAGGGGGCTTACAGCCACTGTGGCGGGGGAAAAAAAGGGGTTGAGGGGGCGGCAGCCCTTCGGGCTGCCGCCCCCTCAACCCCTTCTCTTCACCTCTTCTCCCCCCGTTTCGAGGGTGCTTAGAAAGCCAGGGATGAGATACTCTCTCCCCTTGGCCTGCGGCCAGGGGAGAGAAAGAAGGGGTTTTGCGGCGGCGGCCGAAGGCCGCCGCCGCAAAACCCCTTCTCATTCCCCTCCCACCAATTTCATCTGGAAAATGAACTGTCCCTTAGAACCGAAGTCTACTGCGTCGGCACCTTTGATGCCCAATCTTCGCTGTATTGGACCGTGGCCATCTGGGCCTGGAGCCACTCCTGGAAAACCCGTTGCTCCTCATAGGAGCGCAGCCAGGACTCCAGTTCCCGCACCTCGCGGCCCATGACCTGAACGATATACCAGCGACCGTCCGTTCCCGCCAGAGGGGCGGTGTACTGCTGTGCCGGGGTCTCCCAAACGGTGCTGGCGGCCTCTTCGCCGAACTGCTCCGCCAGGAACCCCTTTGTGACCCACTCTGGATCGCTGGCATAAGCGGCGCTTTCCTCGTCCGCCTTGATCTCCGCCGCGATGTCCTCCCACTTCTCCCCTTTGCCCAGCCGCTCCGCTACCTGCCCGGCTTCCTCCTGGGTGGAGAATGAGAAGTAGCGGATTTGGACCTGTTCCATCGTCTGGGGGAGTTCAGCCGCCATGGCCTGCTGAAGTTTGTCATAAAGCAGGCTGGCCTCCACCATCGCGCGAAATCTGGCCTCGCTGAGACCACTGGGTTTCAGGTAGGTCTTCACATATTCCTGATAACGGCGGTCAAACTCTTCCTTCGGCACCGGTGTCGGCATCGGGGTCGCCGTGGCCGTCAGGGCCGTTTCCGCCGTCACCGGAGCGGTGGGGACGACCGTGGGGGTCAGGAGAGCCGCCATGGCCGCGTCCCGGTCGTAGCCGAACTGCTCCTCAATGGCCCGGTCTATCTCTTCCTGGGAGACGGCGATCCCACGCCGGGCCGCCTCCTGCCGGATGATTTCCTCCTGCACCATCCGGTCCAGCACCTCCTTGCCCAGCATCATCGCGTAGGTCTCGGAGAGCATGGAGTCCAGTTGGCGAATCTGGCTGTTCAGATACTCCAGGAGGAAGGAGGCGCTGGGGTCAGTGGGGTCCAGTTCCATCCGCTGGGCAGTATAGTAGTTCCGCTGTTCCTGGAGGACAATGCGGTAATGCCGGACGCGGGCCTGGAAATCGGCGGTGGTGATGGGGACGCCGTTGACCGTGGCGACCGGCGCCCGGCCCTTAAAGACGTTCTCCGCCAGGTAGCCATAGAGCAGGATGCCCATGACCAGAACACCGACGGCAACCGCCCCGGCGATAATCCAGCGGTTCAGGCGCGCTTCCCGTTCCGCCCGGGTGCGCTGTTTTTTGGTCATTGGGCGCGGTGCTGCAACCTCTTTACGTTTTCTGGACATGATGGACCCTCACGTTGAGAAAGAAACCCTGACCGGGCAACCCGGGTTGAGGGAGAAAATAGAGTTTTTGCGGCGGCAGAGCCGCCGCAAAAACTCTATATCCTCCCCCTGAATCTCCCCGGGAGACGCAAAAATTTTCTCTTCGTTGGGCTATCTGGGATAGATGAAAAGCAACGGATCAGGCTGGGTGGGTGTAATCCACGACGAACGGCAGGAGGGCCAGGTGGCGGGCTCGCTTGATGGCCCGGGCCAGTTGCCGCTGATGGCGGGCGCAGAGGCCCGTCTGTCGCCGGGGCCGAATCTTGCCCCGTTCGCTCAGGAAACGGCTCAGCGTATTGGCGTCCTTATAGTCAACCTTCTCCACCTTTTCGGCGCAAAACACACACCGGCGCACAGACCGCCGCCACTGGGTCTGTTGGGTTCGGGCCTCCCCTCGCGCGGCTGCGGTTGTCCGACCCACCTGCCGTCCTCCCGATGATGACCGTCTATCTTCTGCCAATCCTCACCTCCAATTTAAAGAAGGGAGTTTTGCGGCGGCGGTCTTCAACCGCCGCCGCAAAACTCCCCATCTTAAAACGGAAACTCCTCGCCAATGACCTCTTCGCCCGCGGGAACCTCTTCCTCTGATACCTCCGGCTGTTCCAGTTCCAGATTCTGTGGGCGGCCACCGAGGATGATCATCTCCTGGGCAACCAGTTCGGTACGGAAATGTTTCTTGCCCTCAGCATCTTCCCATCCCCGGGTCTGCAGGCGACCCTCAATGTACACCTGATGTCCCTTGCGCAGACGCTGCTTGCAGATTTCGGCCAGATTTCCCCAGGCGACCACGTTGAACCACTCCGTCTCCTCACGCCGTTCACCGTTGGAATTGGTCCAGCCGCGCGTGGTCGCGACGCTGAAGGAGGTCACCGGCCGCCCGGCCGGCGTATACCGCATCTCAGGGTCCCGACCCAGGTAACCGATGATCATCACCTTGTTCAGCCCTCTCATCTCTTCCGTACTCCTTGTTAATCTTCCTCTGTACGAACAATCAGGTACCGGAGGATCGGCTCTTTGAGTTTGAGCGCCCGATCCATCTCAGCCACGCCTCTGGCATCCAGGCTGAACTCCATAAACACATACTGGCCTTCCCGGACTTTGCGAATGGGATAGGCCAGTCGTCGGAGTCCCCAGGGCTCCACTTTTTGGACGGTGCCGCCTCTGGATTCCACGAGGCCTTTGACCTCGTCTATCACTGCGGCCAGCCCCTCCGAGTCCACCTGGGGGTGCACAATATAGGTCAGTTCATATTGTCGCATGGACGGTTGAAACCTCCTTTCCACGGGATTGCCTCCGGTCCGCGCCGGAGGCGGAAAGCCCGTCCGGGCATGTAAACGGGCATAATCATAACACAGAGCGCGGATTTTGGCAAATCAGACCACAGACGACAGACCACGGACGACAGACCACGGACGACGGTGGTCTGTGGTCTGTGGTCCGTGGTCCGTGGTCAGTGGTCTGTGGTCCGTCTTCAGCCTTCACCGCCGATGACCCGGCGAGGGCGACCGGCCGCCTCCGGCGGGCCGACCAGACCTATCTCCTCCAGCCGCTCTATCAGCCGGGCCGCTGTTGGGTAGGCGATGCGCAACCGGCGCTGCAGGTAAGACGCAGAGATGGTCTCGCGGGTCCGCAGAAGGGCAATGGCCTGCTGGAGCAGGTCGTCCTCCTCCTGCGAAGCGGACATGGGGAGAGCCCCCCCCGCTGGCATCATGGACTCCCATGGCGCCTCGCTCACCCATCCCGGCAGTTGCTGCCGCCAGAATTCCACCACCCGCTGAATCTCCGCCTCACTCACATAGCATCCCTGCAGCCGCACGGGATGGCCGGCATCGGCGGCCAGGTAGAGCATGTCCCCCTTGCCCAGAAGCGTCTCCGCGCCGGGCATGTCCAGGATGACCCGCGAGTCTACCTGGCTGGCTGTGGCGAAGGAGATGCGGGCCGGGAAGTTGGCCTTGATGAGGCCGGTCACCACATCCACGCTGGGCCGCTGGGTCGCGACCACCAGATGGATGCCGGTCGCGCGGGCCATCTGGGCAATACGGCAGATGGTCCGCTCCGTCTCCTCCGGGGCCAGCATCATCAGGTCCGCCAGTTCGTCTATCAGGACGACGATGCGGGGAATCCGCAGAGATGGGTCGCTCCGCCCCACCTTCTCGTTGTAGTCGTCTATGTGACGGGCCCCGGCAGCGGCAAAGCGGCGGTACCGGTCGTCCATCTCGTGGGCTACCCATCGCAACACCCGACCGATGCGGTCCAGTTCCACTTCGGTGTGCCCCAGAAGATGGGGGAGGCCGTTGAAATGGACCAGTTCCACCATCTTGGGGTCAATCATCACAAACCGCAGTTGGTCGGGCCGATTGGTCATCGCCAGGCAGGTCGCGATGGCTTTGATGCAGACGGATTTGCCGGAGCCGGTGGTGCCCGCAATGAGGAGATGGGGCATGGTGCTCAGGTCCGCCACAATCGGGGTCCCGGCGACGTCCTCCCCCAGCGCGATGGCCAGGGGGGAGTCCATAGCAGCGAAGGCGTCGCTCTCCATCACCGAACGGAGGGAGACCCGGCTGACCCGGTCGTTGGGCACCTCAATGCCCACGACGGACCGGCCGGGGACAGGGGCTTCCACCCGCAGGGAGGGAGCCGCCAGGGCCAGCGCCAGGTCGTCGGCCAGGGCCGCAATCTGGCTGACCCGGACTTTGTGGGGGCGTCGCTGGCCATCGGGGCCGGGCCGTTCGGTGAAGCCCGGAGCGACGCCGAACTGGGTGACCGCCGGGCCGCGCCGAACCTCCACGACCTGGACCGGAAGCCCGAATTGGGCCAGCGTCTCCACGATGATGCGGCTTTTGCGCCGCACTTCCTCGTCGGAGAGGCCGACCTCCTCCCCCTCATCCAGAAGGTCCAGCGGCGGGAGGAGGGGCCCGGCAGGATAGGCTGGGGCGGATGGGGGAACAGGCGCCGCGCGGGCTGGCGCTACCGGCGCGGGCGCTGGCTTTTGGGCGGCCGGAGCAGGACGTTCGGCGGGAGAGGGGGCCGGAGCCGATGGGGCCGGGGGAGCGGGACGGGGAGCCGGTCGTGCGGCGGGCTGGGCCGCGCGGGGGCGGGCCGGAGTGGGGATGGCGCGGCGTCGCCCCAGCCGTTCCCGGATGTCGGCCAGGGTCCAATCCAGGGCCAGCCCCAACCCCAGCAAGGTGAAGATAGCCAGCAGGATACCGGCCACCAGGGGGCCCAGGTAGAGGGAGAGAAGGTGCGCCAGGGCCCACCCGATAACCCCTCCGCCCCATCCGCTCTGGAGGAGAGCCCAGGGGTCCCGGCGGCCCAGCAGCAGGTGAGTGAGGGCCAGCAGACCGAAGAAGAGCAATTCCAGCCCAACCACCGGTCGCCACCGCCAGGCGATGGGGCGGTCCAGATGGTGCTGGAGAATGAGGACTCCGCCCCATCCGATGGCAAACGCGACCGGCACCGCCCCCCAGCCAAAGACAAACTGGAGGGCGCGGAGCCAGGCATCGGTCCAGCGCCCGGAGGTAACCCGCAGGAGGGTCAGGAAGGTCAGGATAGATAGCAGGATCAGGCCCACGGCCAGGGTCTGCTGGACGATGGGGTTGGTCAGCCATGCCCACCAGGGCCGGCCCGGCGGCTGAGGGGCTGGCTTCCGTCCCGATGTTCCCTTTCGGCGTGTGCTCATTGATCGCTGATCGCGTATCGCGAATCGCTTATCGCTTCACATTCACTGTCAACTGCGAACTGCCGGAGCGAGTTCGGCGGCCTGACGGAGACTGAGACCCAGACGGCGGCGGGCGGCGTCCACATAGATGACCCGCAGCCGGACGGTCATCCCCTCCTGGACCACGTTGCGAGGGTGCAGGAATTGGCCTTCGGCCAGTTCGGAAAGGTGGATCAGGCCCTCTACCCCTTCTTTTACCTGGGCAAACGCACCGAACTCCACCACGTTGGTGATGACCCCCTGAACAATCTGCCCGACCCGGTACCGCTCCTCAATGGTGCGCCAGGGGTCCGGCTGAACTCGCTTCAGGCTCAGGCCGACCCGTCCGCGCTCGCGGTCCACATTCAGCACAGAGACCTGCACCTCCTGGCCCGGACGGAGCAATTGGGCGGGATGGTTCACGCGGCTCCAGGAGAGTTCGGAGATATGGATCAATCCCTCCAGGCCACCCAGGTCCACAAACGCGCCAAAGGAGCAAATATTGGTCACCCTCCCTGTGCAGACATCCCCTGGTTGCAATCGTTCCAACAGGGCTTTCCGGCGTTGCTCCTCGGAATGGGTGGCCCGTTCGGAGAACACCAGCCGCTGGCGCTCCGGGTCCACCTCAATGACATGGAGGCGAAGGGTCTGACCGACGTGAGCGCGCAGGGCCTCTTCCCGCTCCCGCTCATCCAGATAGGGGGAAAGGTCGGCCAGGTGAGACACCGGGACGAAGCCCTGGGTGCCGTTCCATTCCACCAGCAGGCCGCCCCGGTTGTAACCGACGACCGGCAGGATCAGGACTGCCCGATCCTCCATCGCGCGAACGGCAGCCGCCCATCGCCCGTCGTCGGGTGAGGACGGAGGGTCAGCGAGGGCCCCCATCTCCGATCCCAGACCCAGTCCACGCCACATACTCTCGGGGTCGGCCGGGGGAGCCGTATGGTGACTGTACTCCCCCTCTTCCACCAAAGTTTGCCAGTACTCCTCAGTATACGGTGCATCAGCAGGCAGAAATTCCATCCTCCTGTCCTCCCAAACACGGCTGTCAAATATGCATTATAGACACCATCCAACTTCTGTCAAACCGACTGGCGCCCGGAGGGTGGTGAGTTTCCCCGAGCCCGCTCTTCCCGCTCCATCTCCGCCAGAACGCGGGCCAGTTCCTGTATGGCGATACGCTGTTTGCGGTAGAAGTCGGATTCGCTCATGGCCAGCCGCATGGCCACGTCCCGCACCCGGTAGCCCTTGATGAACTTCAGTTCCAGGATGTTGTAGAGCAGCCACTCGGTCGCGGTCAGGCTGCGCTCCCCCTCGGGTCGCAATCGCTCAATGGCCCGCAGGAGGACGGCCCGCAGCGCGTTAACGGGTCCGCCATGGTTATCGGAGGCCCGCTCCACGACCTGCAAATTCAGGAGAGGACTGCGGGTCAACTTGGGGCCGCCCCAGTAGTGGTCCAGCGCGTCCCATACCCAGCGCGGGAACTCCGGCGTGGCCAGGGGGTCGGCGAGACGGGCCAGCGCCGGTGCTCCCTCGTAGCGCAGCATCTCCCGCCGTCGCTGGATTTCCTCAATCTGGGGGATAATCCGTTCCAGGACGCTGAACAACGCCTGTTGAACCATCCGGTCTTCCAGAGCGGCCTCTATCTGACTGGCCAGCGAGCGCAGGAAATCCCGCTCCTCGGTGGTCAGGTCCATCTCCGGAGAGCGGGCCCGGAGCCCCAGAATGCCGATCAACTCGTCATCGGAGCGGGAGCGAAGCGGCAGGAGCCAGTACCCATCCCAGACGTAGAGGTCGCCGGAGGGCTGGAGGCGCCCCGCCAGCGCGCCGATTCCGCTGGCAGGCAGGGAGAGGTCAGGGCCTGCGGCCCCGCAGACGACCTCTATTCGCGCCTGCTCCCCCTCCACTACCGCCACAAACGCGGTGGGGGTCCGGAGAAGGTCGCAGAGGGCGGTCAGGATATTTTCCAGGAATTGTCGCAGGTCGGTGGTGGTCAGCAACCGGTTGCTCAGGCTCTGAATCCACGCAATTTCCTGCTCGTCTCGCCGGTAGAGCAGGCGGTCAATCAGCGGTTTGCTCCACTCCACGCCCAGTTGGACCAGCAAGATAGCGATGACGACGCCAAAGAGGGCCAGTTGGAGGGGAGAGAGGCCCAACAGGCCTCCCGACTGGGACGCGGCGATGATGATGGCCACGACCACGGTCGCCTGAAAAGGCCCGCGCAGGAGATAGCGGACGAAGCGATGCTTGACGACCCGGTCGGGGGTAAGAACACCGAAGAAGGCGACCGTGTAGGCCATCACCATCAGCATGCTGCCCACAAAAAGGTTGCCCAGAACCAGCAGGAGCCAGAGGAGGATGGCGGGGAGCCGCTGCGGCCATCCCGTCAACACCAGATAGGGGAAGACGCCGACGGCCGGGGCCAGGGAGGCCAGCGCCAGGTAGGCCATCCGGCGACGGGAAGTGGAGGTGAGGCATCGTTCCCAGGCCCGGAGAACGTTTGCCAGGCCCCACAGGATGAATACAGCGAAGTAGAGGGTGAAAAACCAGAACTGAGGGCCGGCCCGCAGGTGGATGGTCCCGATCTGCAGGATACCATCCCAGACGATGCGGTCGGTGAGGAGGGCACCCAGCAGAATGATGCCGCCCAGGATGTAGGCAACCCCGATTCCCCATACGCGCCGGCGGCTGCGGTCATTCGTGGTCTCTAACAGCGCGCTGGTGAAGTGGAAGTAAGCGGCGGGGGTGAAGGCAATCCCTACCCACTGAAAGCGGAGCCACTCCAGGGCTACCTCCACCGGCGCCGCAACGATGACCAGTTCCACAAAGTAGACGATGAGGATACAACAGAGGAGAGCGCTGAAAATCTGGGCCACCCGGTTGCGGAAGTTGTAGAGCAACAGGTAGATGGCCAGGGCAAAGGAGAGGATGACGATGCCCGATGTCAGCAGGGTGTTCAGGAGTTGAAGGATACCTATCCAGTTCACAATACCACTGCTTCAGCGCAAATGGGACCCAAATAGCAGAGCGATATCTTGAGTACGCCAGTGGCGGTCGTGGTATCCCCGGAAGGAAAATCCCAGCGCCCGGCAGAAGCAGATGGCTGGATAGTTGCGGGTGGGCACTTCCACCATCAATTCGTCCAGCCCCTTACCGGATGCCCAGGAGATGACCTCCGCCATCAGGGCACGGCCCACCCCCTGCCGACGATAGGCCGGGTCCACCACCAGGTCGTATACCCAGGCCAGGCCATGTCCTGTCAGGGAGCGTGCCGTCACGTATCCGATGATTCCCCTCTCTTCGGCAACCAAGAACAGGTCACAATCCTCCCATCCGGCTATCAGTTCCTTCCCCTGGCGGGGGTATGGGACAGGTACTGCTCGCGGGAGGCGCACCGGCTGGAAGGTGAACGTGATGGCTCCCTGCTGTTCATGCTCTTCCATCCGCCAGGCATGGTCGGTGAGGACAGAGTGGTCCAGTTTCAGGCAGGACTCTGCATCGGCGGGTCGGGCTTTGCGGATTCGCATATGCTGATCTCTCTGCAGTTATGCATAAATTCTACCATTGGAGGGGATAAGAAGCAAGTGATGCCTGACCAGCGGGTGCGCCCCTCTTGACACTCTGCCCCGATGATGCTAAACTCTCCCCACGCGGCATCCGGTCGCCGAGACCCCCATCTTCCAACCTAAGGAGGCTTCCATGCGTCTGGACTACAAGAAAGTCTTCCTCATCGGCTTCGGCTTCTTCGCCACCAGTGTGATGTGGGCTGTCTACAACACCTACGTGCCCATCTTCCTCCAGGCCGGAGACCCGGCCTTTGACACCAAACTGGCCGTGCAGACCTTCGGCTTCGGCCTCAGCGCCACTCTCACCGGCTTGATCATGACGCTGGATAACATCGCCGCCTTCTTCATCCAGCCGATTATGGGCGCTATCAGCGACCGCACCTACACCCGTATCGGCCGCCGGATGCCCTACATCATCACCTGCGCGCCCATCGCAGTCCTGGCCTTCGCCCTCATCCCACTGGCCCCCCAGATGATCCCGCCGGAACTGAACGGGCAGGTGGACAAACTGGGCGGCCTCTTCGCAGTCTTCGTCGCTTCCCTCGGTGTGATGCTCCTGGCGATGGCCGTCTTTCGGACGCCCGTCATCGCGCTGATGCCGGACCTGGTCCCCTCCCCCCTGCGATCCCAGGCCAACGGCGTCATCAACCTGATGGGCGGCCTGGGCGGGATTCTGGCCTTCCTCATCGGCGGCATCCTCTACAAACTCTACCGCCCCCTCCCCTTCTGGTTCGGCGGGTTGCTCACCCTCATCGCCGTCGCCATTCTCTTCTGGCAGGTCAAGGAGCCGAAGGAACTGGTGGAGGCGGCCCGTCACGAAGAGGGGCTGGGCGTCTTCCGGGGACTGCGCAACATCCCCCGGGAGAACGTCCGCAGCCTGACCTTCCTGATCCTGGCCATCTTCTGCTGGTTTGTGGGCTACAACGCGGTGGAGACCTTCTTCAGTTCGTACGGCGTGGCGGTCCTGGGCGTCAGCGAAGGGACTGCCGGGATGATTCTCAGCGTCGCCTACGTCACCTTCATCCTGTTCTCCATCCCCAGCGGCATCATCGCCAGCCGCATCGGGCGGAAGCGCACCATCCTCATCGGGCTGGTCGCCTTCACCATCGTGCTGGTGGTCGCGTTCTTCACACCGGTCGTCCCGGTCATTATCGGGCTGCTGGCGATCGGCGGCCTGGCCTGGTCGCTGGTGAACATCAACAGTTTGCCAATGGTGGTGGATACGTCCACTTCCGATGAGGTCCTGGGGACGTATACGGGGCTCTACTATGTGGCGGGGACGCTGGCGGCAGTGGTGGGGCCCATCCTGAACGGGTGGGTGATTGACCTGACGGGGCGCAATTACAACATGATTTTCCTGGTCACTCCGGCGTTCTTTGTGCTGGCGATTCTCTGTATGCTGGGCGTGACAAAGGGCGAGGCCAAGACGGCCGCCTGATCGGCACCTGCGCCAGCACCATCCCGACCAGCATCAGGCCGCCGCCGGCCCACTGGGCCGGGGCGAGCCGTTCGCCCAGAAACAATCCGCCGAACAGCGCGGCGAAGACGGATTCCAGGCTCAGGATGACGGCCGCGACGGTGGGGGGCGCGTCCCGCTGGCCCAGCATCTGGAGGGTGTAGCCCACGACGACGGAGAAAACGGCGGTATAAGGGACGGTCCACCAGACGGGCCGGAGCGCCTGCCACGAGGGGGATTCCAGGGTCAGGCCGAGGGCCAGGCTGTAGAGCCCGCAGGCCAGGTATTGCATCGCGGCCAGTCGCAGCGGCCCCATCCGCCCGACCCACTGGCCGATCAGAATGACGTGGAGGCCGTAGAGGGCCGCCGAGACCAGCACCAGGCCGTCGCCTGGGGCCAGGGAGAGGCGGCCCTCGGCGCTCAGGAGGAAGAGCCCTACCGATGCCAGCAGGGAGGCCAGCCACGCGTTCCAGCCCGGCCGCTGGTGCCAGAAGAGGGTCAGGAGCAGCGGGACCAGGACGACGTAGAGGCCGGTGATGAAGCCGGCCTTCCCGGCGGTGGTGAACGCCAGCCCGGCCTGCTGGAAGGCCGCGCCGGCAAAGAGGACGAACCCCGCCAGCGCGCCCCCACCGACTTCCCGCCGGGAGAGTCCCCGCATCCGGCGCCCGGCCATTGCCAGGACGAACAGTCCGCCCAGCAGGAAGCGGAGACTGTTGAAGAAGAACGTCCCCAGGGAGGTGGCGGCGATCTTGCAGGGGACGAAGGTACTCCCCCAGGCCAGCGCCGCTCCCAGCAACATCAGGTTGGCTGTCAACTGCCGTTTGTCGCGAATCGCATATCGCATATCGCTCATCGCTGATCGCGAATCGCTTATCGCCAATCGCGTATCGCGTATATCGCCATCTGACACTTTTGTCAGGCAGGACACAGATTTGCCATCCGTTAAATGGAACACGGATGGGCACGGATAGTACGGATTTTCACGGATGTTTATCCGTGCTGATCCGTAAAATCCGTGTTTACCCGTGTCCTGTTTTCAAATGCGATACGCGATATGCGATACGCGATCCACTATTTTGCGTAATCTACGGCGCGGGTTTCCCGGATGACCGTCACCTTAATTTGACCGGGATACTCCATACCCTCTTCAATCTTGCGGGCGATGTCGCGGGAGAGTTGGATGGCGCCCAGGTCGTCCACATCCTCCGGCTTGACGATGATGCGGATTTCCCGCCCGGCCTGGATGGCGAAGGTCTCGGCCACGCCGGGGAAGGAGGAGGCCATCTCCTCCAGTGCGCGGATGCGCTTGATGTACTGCTCCAGACTCTCCCGGCGGGCGCCGGGGCGGGCGCCGGAGATGGCGTCGGCGACCTCCACGATAATGGCCTCCAGACTCTGCTGGTCGGCCTCGTGGTGGTGGGACTCAATGCAGTGGATGACCTCCTCGGGCACCCCGTACCGGCGGCAGATTTCGGCGCCGATGAGGGCGTGGGTGCCCTCCACCTCAAAGTCCACCGCCTTGCCGATGTCGTGAAGCAGGCCGCCCAGGCGGGCCACCTCCACGTTGGCCCCCAGTTCGGCAGCCAGCATCGCCGCCAGTTTCGCCGTCTCAATGGCATGGGCGTGCTGGTTCTGCCCGTAACTGGTGCGGAAGCGGAGTTTCCCCAGCAGTTTGACCAGTTCCGGATGGAGGCTGGCGACGCCGCTCTCGTAGACCGCCCGCTCGCCTTCCTCCCGGATTTGCTGGTCCACCTCCTTCTGGGCATCGGCCAGGACCTTCTCAATGCGGCCCGGATGGATGCGGCCGTCGGTGATGAGCCGCTCCATGGCCCGGCGGGCCACCTCCCGCCGCACGGGGTCAAAGCAGGAGATGGTGATGGTCTCCGGCGTGTCGTCCACCACGACGTCTACCCCAGCGACCTGCTCAAAGGTCCGGATGTTGCGCCCGCCCCGCCCGATGATGCGGCCCTTCATCTCATCAGAGGGGAGGTCCACCGAGGAGACGGTCAGTTCGGCGACCTGCTCGCTGGCCATCCGCTGGATGACGGTGGTGAGGATTTTGCGGGCCCGGCGTTCGCCCTCCTCGCGGGCCTCCTGCTCAATCTCCCGGATGACCCGCGCCATTTCCTGACGGGTGGTCTCCGCGACAATCCGCAGGAGTTCCTCCCGGGCCTCCTCTTGGCTCATCCGGGCGACCTCCTCCAGGGCCTTTGTCCGCTCCTCCTGGAGCCGCTCCAGTTCGTTCCGCTGCCGGTCCAGCGCGCTCTGCCGCTTGTTCAGCATCTGTTCGCGCTTATCCAGCGCTTCCTGCCGCTGGTCCAGTTTCTCCCGCCGTTGCTGGAGCCGCTCCTCTTCCCGGCGCAGGTTATTCCGCCAGCGCTCTATCTCCGCCTGAGCCTCGCTGCGGATTTGCATGGCCTGGTCCTGGGCCGCCAGGACGGTGCGCTGGGCCTCGCTCCCGGCCTCCTCCAGGATACGCTGGGCCTCCTCCTGAGCCTGACGGAGGATGCTCCCCTTGCGGGATGAGGCGAACCAGTATCCAATCCCAACACCCGCACCAACAGCGATCAACAATCCGATGATCCAGAGTAACGTTTCCATAAGCCTGTTTCCTTAATCCAGATTCAGAGATACACTTCTCACACCAGGACACAGAGGCACAAAGAACATTTTCATTTTGTTCTTCGTGTCTTTGTGTCTTTGTGTGAGGTCACTCATCGGAGTGGGCGTCGGCCAGAGCCTGCAGGACGACAGCCCGCACGACTCCGTAGGGGAAGCCCCGACGGAGCAGATAGTCCGTCAGCCGACGGCGGAAGACGTCCGGGGGTAGCCCCCGCAGTTTGCGGCGGGCTGTCTCCGCCGCGCGGGCGGCGGCCTCCTCCTCGTCGTACTCCACCAGTGCCTCCTCTATGGCCGACTCGTCCACTCCTTTCTGATAGAGTTCCTGCCGGAGGGCGGCAGCCCCCCGGGGGTTGTGCTGCAGGCGGTTCTGGACCCAGTAGCGGGCGAATTCCCGGTCGTCCACCAGCCCGCTGCGGCGCAGCCGCTCCAGGACCTCCCCCGCCGTCTCCGGGTCGTACCGTTCGGCCAGCCGCTCCCGGATTTCCGCCTCGCTGCGGGGACGGTAGGAGAGGAGGTCCAGCGCCCGCTCGGCGGCCCGTTCGGCAGTATCCCGTTGCCGGAGGCGGGCGATGTCCTCGTCGGAGAGGACCTGCCCCACCCGCAGGCGGGCCGCCTCTATGGCCGCCAACCCGAAAGCGAAGCGACCGTCCAGATAGACGTTAACCCGGTTCCGGTTGCGCCGCTGGACTCGGAGCGCCGTAATCTGTCCGCCCATTGGTCCCATTCCCTGACGTGCCAGGCACTTCCAAAAGTGCCTGGCACGTTCTCCTACAAAACCGCGCGCCGTGGTTTGCCAGCCACGGCGCGCGGCATATGACCCCTGTGGTCCGACCCGAACAGTTCTTCCCCCAATCGGGTACGGCGTAGACGCAGCCGGAGAACGACCGTTCTCAACCCGGGAATACGGCGATGCCCCATCCCCGGGCCTCGCAGCAGACACCGGTATTATGCCGTAGAAAGAAAATGATCTGCGTCCATACCGCCACTCACAGGAGTGCCGATGCGGCCTGGAAAATCACCTGTCGGAGTAACTACCTGCCCCCTGGCCCGCCGGTGCGCTGATTGAAAATCAGCCTCCCTGGGCACGCTGTGCCGGGCGTCGGCCTGCGCCGACGCCCCCGGTCGGCGCAGGCCGACCGGAGGCCGAAAGCCCAAAGCGGGCGACTTTAGTCAGCACACAGGTAGTCACCTGTCGGATCGGATGACAGGACGATGCGCCTCGCCGTGGCCTAGCCGACTCTATGCCGGTTCCACGTCTTCAGTGATCAGGGGCGGCGGGGCCTCCATGGCCTTCTCCCGAACCTGCTGTTCCAGTTCGGCCGTCACCTCCGGGTGGTCCCGCAGGTACTGCTTGGCGTTCTCCCGCCCCTGGGCAATGTTCTGCCCCTGGTAACTGTAGAAAGAGCCGCGCTTTTCTATGATTCCGTACTGGACCGCCAGGTCCAGGATGTCCCCCTCCCGGCTGATGCCTTTGCCGTAGATAATGTCAAACTCCGCGACGCGGAAGGGGGGCGCAACCTTGTTCTTGGTCACGCGCACGCGGGTGCGGCTGCCGATGACTTCTCCCTTCTCCTTGATGCCGGTGACCCGCCGGATGTCCAACCGTACGCTGGCGTAGAACTTCAGGGCCCGACCGCCGGTCGTGGTCTCCGAACTGCCGAAGACGACGCCGATTTTCTCCCGCAACTGATTGGTAAAAATCATCGCTGTATTGGACTGCTTGATCGCGCCGGAGAGTTTGCGCAGGGCCTGGCTCATCAGTCGGGCCTGGAGGCCGGGATGGGAATCGCCCATTTCGCCCTCAATCTCCGCGCGGGGGACCAGTGCGGCGACCGAGTCTATCACGACGACGTCCACCGCTCCGCTGCGGACCAGGGTCTCCGCGATTTCCAGCGCCTGCTCGCCGGTATCCGGCTGGGCGATGTACAGATTGTCCACGTCCACACCGCACGCTTCCGCGTATTCGGGGTCCAGCGCGTGCTCCATATCAATGTACGCCGCCACACCGCCCCGCTTCTGGGCTTCAGCGACGATGTGGAGGGCCAGGGTGGTCTTACCGGCGCCGTCGGGGCCGTAGATTTCGGTGACCCGGCCGCGCGGGATGCCGCCCACGCCCAGGGCAATATCCAGGGAGAGGGCCCCGGTGGGGATCACGTCTACGGCCAGTTGGGTGGCCTCACCCAGACGCATGACCGTCCCTTCGCCGAACCGCTTGGTCAGGGTTGCCAGAGCCGCTTCCAGTGCTTTTTGTCGCCCCTCTTCTTTCATCAGACCACCGCCTCCGGTTGGGAGTTAGCAAACCGATGGTTGTAACCACCTACCTCACCTCTCCCCTCAGCCCCCTCCCGGTTTGGGGGCGGCGGCGAAGCCACCGCCCCCACCCCCCTCTTCCTCCCCCTTCCCCTCCGTTCCGGGGGAAAGGAGGACAGGGGGGAGGGGATCAAAATGGGTCTGCCGACCAAGGAGGGTAGGTAGTTACAGTTTACTACGAAAGTGGGGAAAAAGCAAATCCGCTTTGCCCACAGGAAAACCCGCATTTGCAGAACTGCCGCAAAAAGGGTATACTCTAACCAGAACCAGACCACTTTCGGACGGAGGTTTGCGATGCCTCTCTGGGAGACGTACTACACACCGACCTCCGTGGAGGAAACGCTGTCGTTGTTGGCCGAACACGGCCCCCGGGCCCGCCTGATCGCCGGGGGAACGGACCTGTTACTGGAACTGGAGCGCGGGTTACGGGAAGCGCCTGTCCTTATAGACATCAGCCGGGTGCCAGGGCTGGACGGGATCACGCTGGACGGGGAGACCCTCCGCCTGGGCCCGCTGGTCACCCATAACCGGCTGGTGGCTTCGGCCACGGTTCGCGAGCGCGCTTTCCCTTTGGCCCAGTCGGCCTGGAGAGTGGGCGCACCGGCCATCCGCAATCGGGGCACTCTGGGCGGTAATCTCATCACGGCTTCTCCGGCCGGCGATACCATCCCTCCCCTGGTCGCAGCGGGCGCCACGCTGGTTCTCCGCTCAGTCCGGGGCGAGCGGCAGGTGCCCATCCGGGAGTTCTTCAGAGGGGTACGGCAGGTGGACATGGCCCCCGATGAGATGCTGACCGAAATCCGGGTACCGGCGGCACCCCCCAGCGAGCGGGGCATCTTTATGAAACTGGCCCTACGCCAGGCATTGGCCGTATCCGTCGTCAATGCGGCGGTTACGGTACGGTTGGAGAAGAGCGTCGTCACCCGGGCGCGGATAGCCCTGGGGAGCGTGGCCCCCACCGTCATCCGGGCCTGCGAAGCCGAGGGTGTATTGGTGGGCGGCCCCCTGACGGAGGACCGCATCGCGGAGGCTGCGGACCTGGCCGCGCGCGTCGCCGTCCCCATAGACGACATCCGCGCCGGGGCGGAGTACCGCCGGAATATGGTCCGCGTGCTGGTCCGGCGCGCGCTGACCGCGCTGGCCGAAGGCCGGGAGCGGGACGATTTCCCGGCCCGCCCCCCGCTCCTCTGGGGCCGCAGCGACGGCCGCTTCCCCCGACTGGCCGGCCGGACCGTCCGCCACACCGTCGGCGGCGACGAGCCCATAGAGTGCACCGTCAATGGGGAGAACCAGGTCGTCCACGGGGCCAACGGCAAAACCCTCCTGCGGATGCTGCGGGAGGACCTGGGGTTGACCGGCACCAAAGAGGGGTGCGGCGAGGGCGAATGCGGCGCCTGCACCGTCTGGCTGGACGGCATCGCCGTCCTCTCCTGCCTGGTCCCGGCCCCGCGCGCCCATGGCGCCCAGATTGTCACCGTGGAGGGACTCGCTCAGGGCAAAGAACTCCACCCGCTCCAGCAGGCGTTCGTGGAGGAGGGAGCAGTCCAGTGCGGCTACTGCACGCCGGGCTTCCTGATGAGCGGGGCCAAACTGCTGGAGGAACTGCCCACCCCGTCCCGCGAGCAGATTCTCCACGCCATCGCCGGAAACCTCTGCCGCTGCACCGGCTACTACAAGATTGTCCAGGCCATAGAACGGGCCGCCGCCTGAAGTTTGGCTTTTGGGGAAAGGGGGCGGAAAAGGATATTTGGAAGCCGCCTCCGGCGGGCCGACGGGAATAAAGAGAATATATTTTTCATTGCAACGGCTTCGCCACCGCAATGAAAAGTATATTTCCTTTACCCTCGCAGGCGAAAAGGCCAAACTTGAGGCGGAGAACGCAGAGAAAAGACAAAAACCACGAAGGCGAAGGGCACGAAGGATTTTGCCGAGCGTGCCAGGCACTTCTGAAAGTGCCTGGCACGTTCTCTCGCTGAAAGAGCCGGGAGGGACTCCGATGATGACGGCCGAGGAATACATAGCGAGTCTGCGACAACTGGGGCCGCGCACCATCTACCTCTTCGGGGAGCGGGTGGAGAACCCGGTGGACCACCCGATGATTCGCCCCTCCGTCAACGCCTGCGCCATGACCTACCGTCTGGCCGAAATCCCCGAATACCATGACCTGATGACCGCGACCTCCGCGCTGACGGGGCGGAAGGTCAACCGGTTCGTCCATCTCCACCAGAGCACCGAGGACCTGGTCAAAAAGGTGAAGATGCAGCGGCTTCTGGGGCAAATGACGGGCACCTGTTTCCAGCGCTGCGTGGGCCTGGACGCGCTGAACGCCGTCTGGAGCACCACCTGCGAGATAGACCAGAAGTACGGCACATCCTATCACCAGCGCTTCCGCCGTTTCGTCCTGGAGTGGGAGGAGAAGGACTGGACGGTGGACGGGGCGATGACGGACCCCAAAGGGAACCGCGCGCTGGGGCCCTCCGCCCAGGCCGACCCCGACCTCTACGTCCATGTCGTGGAGCGGCGGGCGGACGGCATCGTCGTCCGGGGGGCCAAAGTGCACCAGACGGGGCTCCTCAACTCCCATCAGATTCTGGTGATGCCCACGCTGGCCCTGAAGCCCGAGGATGCCGATTACGCCGTCTGCTTCGCCGTCCCCGCCGACGACCCCACCCTCATCTACATCTACGGCCGCCAGTCCTCGGACACGCGCAGACTGGAGCGGAGCCCGGTGGATATGGGCAATATCCACTACGGCGGGCAGGAGGGCGTCATCATCTTCAACGACACCTTCGTCCCCTGGGAGCGGGTCTTTATGTGTGGGGAGACGGAGTTTGCCGGGATGCTGGTGGAACGGTTCGCCGCGTACCACCGGCAGTCCTACGGGGGCTGCAAAGTGGGCAACGGCGACGTCCTCATCGGCGCGGCGGCGGCCGTCGCGGAGTACCAGGGGGTGGCCGGCGTGGGCCACATCCGGGAGAAACTGACCGAAATGGTCCACCTGAACGAGACCCTCTACGCCTGCGGCATCGCCTGCTCCGCCGAGGGCGTCCGGACGGCGGCGGGGAATTATCTGGTGAACGTCCTTCTGGCGAACGTCTGCAAGCAGAATGTGACCCGGTTCCCCTACGAGATTGCCCGTCTGGCGCAGGACATCGTCGGGGGGTTACTGGGGACGATGCCCTCGGACGCCGACTTCTCCCTGCCGGAGGTGGGGCCGTGGTGCCGCAAGTATCTGGCCCCGGCGGCCCCCTTCCCGACGGAGCACCGCCAGCGGATGCTCCGGCTGATAGAGGCGATGACGATGGGCTCTCTGGCGGTGGGGTATCTGGTGGAGTCCATGCATGGCGCGGGTTCCCCTCAGACCCAGCGCATCGTCATCCAGCGCTATGCGGACCTGGAGGGGAAGAAGGCGCTGGCGCGCCGCCTCTGTGGGATAGACCCGGATGACCTGCTGCCGCAGGGATAATATCCGTTTTGCAGCGACGTCCGAAGGCCACTGTTGCGCCTCATCCCTGTCTGTTCTTCCTGGCCGTATACCAGGGGGATGGAGCAGGTCTGTGGTGAGCCACGGAGCGAAGCGGAGTGGCGTCTGGCAAGCCACTCCTTGCCCGACGGTGATGAACTTTTAAAAATTAACCCGGACATAAACCGGCATAATGGCCACCTGACCATCTGGGTTCATCCCTCCCCCCGGCCCCCAAGTTCATTGACGCTTCTGAATCATTCGTGCCCCGCTGCCGCTGCGCGGCGCGGGGAGGGGGAGAAAAGAGGGGGTTTGGGGGCGGCGGCTTCGCCGCCGCCCCCAAACCCCACCTCCCCCCTTCTCTCCCCGCAGCGGGGAGAGAAGAGGGGCCAGGGGGGATGAGAGAGGTCAATGGAAAGTCGGCGGGAGCGCTTTCCACCCAACCGTCAGGTAGCCAGACCCCCATAGTGTGATGTCCGAACTAATTTCTTAAAGTTCATCAGGGGCTAAAGATAGCCCGAAGGGCTTCGTTTGATGAGCCCGGACGTTTACGCCCAGGCAATCGGCTGGCCGAAACAAACGCAATGGGTATTACAAATAGGAGTTACGCAGTTGACGGCAGATTGTAAAGCGGTTGAGCCAGATAAGAACGGATGGCCTCTCGGATGATAGATGCTTTCGCTTCAAACCACGAAGTACCGGTTTGAAGGCGATGGACTTCCAGG